>Ga0308170_10000022_pt1 | contig 414448 bp, 360 predicted proteins | sample PhyBR2_2_FD_202136 | JGI IMG/M metagenome (GOLD analysis project Ga0308170, IMG submission 202136) | Phyllosphere microbial communities from UC Gill Tract Community Farm, Albany, California, United States - DLSLSB.R2 | ecosystem: Host-associated > Plants > Phyllosphere > Unclassified | place... | reverse complement strand
ACCTGTTCCCATTCCGAACACAGAAGTTAAGCCCACCAGCGCCGATGGTACTGCGAAAGCGGGAGAGTAGGTCGCCGCCAGTTTTTATTTAAAAGTCTCATAGATGAACTTCTATGAGACTTTTTTTTTGCACAAAAACCAAAAATAAATTTGCTATAACAGATAATATATAACATATCTACTAAAGTAGTATAGAAAAGTCTCATCTTCTAATATCGCATTATTTGTAGAAGACTGTTTGCGGTTATAGTCTGCTTTTTATGTAGGCAACGAATTAAATAAATCTCTCTTCATTCATAGAAATTTTTTGTTTGTCATTTGATAGATAATTATATTTTGCACGATATTAATTGAAGCAGATAAAAATAGTACAACTAGAATAATTAAGATGTGGCCTTTCTCTTGAGATAATCAGGTTCTGTTGTTTTCTGTCTTAAAGTGTAATATTTTAAGATATAATTACTGATGAAAGTTGATTTGGGCAGTATAAGTAGCTGCAGGAATAGTTACCGAAACCCCACCAAGTCTTATAGAGACTGGAATATTCGAATAAGATATTTGAGTTACTAATAATCCAAGTACACCGGAGAACATAAGGTCAAAAAAAGCTGAGTCCGTCTGATGTATTTCTGGGAAATTGTTGCCGTTATTGAAATAAGCGTTACATCCCACACATACACCGGAAATTGTGGCTGTACCTCCATTTCTATTTGCATAAAGATGGAGAGAATTATTCCAAATTGTAGGCGTATAATTCATTTTGATTTGTGATACAATACTACCACCTTCTAAGAGTGTCAATCCTAAAAGTACACTACGAGGGATAATATAACTACCTAATGTAATAGGATTGCCAGAACTGGTATAACTTCCTGTATAATCGTTTCCTGCTTCAGTAATGGGAGGAATAATAATAGCAGAGGGAGTACTTGCAATACTTACGGGAATATTTGCAGAAGGGGAAACTCCACTATCTGTAATGGTGTAAGTAACTGTAACAGTATTATTAGAAGTTGTAAGATTAGTGTAGTTGCTAGGTGTAACAGAAAAAGTAAGTAGGTGTCCATTGCCAATTCCATTTCCGGTGTAGGCTCCGCCAATTCCACTAATGATAGTGGTGGGTACTGTAGAAAGGGTAATCTGTGAAGATGGAGTTCCTAAAGCGCCAGCGCCGCCTATAGCTTGTGCGGTCTGTAATTTTACATCAATACCGGGAATGATCTGATTAATAGAAGCCGTTATGGTTCTTGAACCGCCAGAAGCTACCGCTGAAGTATAATTCAGCCATTTTGTTGTATTGTTAACAGGGTTTACAAGGCGATTACCTGCTTCCGTAGGTTTTGTGAGATCTAAGTTAATGCTATTAGCTTGCTCAATATCCATTAAAGCAACTTGCGGTAAAGTAAAGCTAACGTTGTATGTTTGTGCAAAACTATCAGCATCAAATGTAAGAACGAGTAAAGAGAATAATATTTTAATAAAAGATGTCATTTTTGCTTTTTTATTTCGTGATACCCTACTTTTATACCTTCCTGTTGATATTTAATTTCGGTCTGTTGTCTTACAATAGTAATGACTACATTTTTATTTTCAGAAGGTTTTAAAACAAGCTGAAATAGGTCTGTTGATATTTTATAGCGTTTATCAAGACCATTTCTATATATTTTTAGAGTCCAGTTTCCGGGTCTTAAATAGGTGAAATCAAAAGGCTCACCTACTATACAGATCTTACGATAGGTTTGTTCTCCATTGGTAGCTTCTACAATGATACCGTTATTGTTTTTGTTTTCTTTTTTAGGCTGATACTGAGCAAAAACATACTGATTCTTTTCTTCATTTTCGTTCAGCAATATACTTCCTTGAATATTAGCTGCTGTGGTCAACCCAAAATTATAAATGTTTTCTTTATTGATAAGGTGTAAAGTTGCAGGAAAGTTAGAATAAGGTATATCGTTTAGCTGAGTGCTTGATTTATCAATTTCAAGGAAATAATCTCCCGGGGGAATGTTTTTAAAGGTATAATTTCCTGCTTTATCGGTAACAGTGATATGATTTCCTATCATTAATCTAATGCCGTCTACTTTTTTTACCCCTAGATTATTGATTGTTCCGGATAAGGTAGTGTATTCTGCAATCTTTTGTACAGGAACATTCATCCGAAGTGTATAACGTAAAGAAAAAATAAAGTCTTTATTGGAAAGATCTCCACGTTGTAAATTATAACGACCTGATATGTCTATTTCATGATTTCTAAAGAGCTGATGATGAAATAGAGCCTCAAAAAGATTACGGTCCTTAAAATAATCTTCAGGCATATAATTATTTTGATAAAAGAGACTGAAATTTGTTTTATCTGATAGCCTGCTAAGAACTCGGGCACCAAAATAAGTCTGCTTTTGATTTTGCATCTGATACCTGGATGTTATGGCATAGCTACCATATACATTAAATGAAGTGTTAAATTTTTGAAACCCTAAGTTGGCGGTATAAAAAGTAGAGTTTCCGGAAAAACCGGTTAAGAAATTATTGGTATTACCAAACTGACCTTCAAGATTGAGATTGAAATCTCCTATTTTCTGATTTACACTGATTCTAAAAAACTTTTCATCATAATCAAATTGTCGTGGCATAAGACGATCCTGATATTTCTGATACCCACTATATACCATAACAGATCCTGTTTTTATATAATTGTACTGAGCCCCATATTGCAAATATCTTCTGTAAGGAGCTGCTAATAATAAGGTATCTCTTTGATAGTTTTTAGCATCCTGAATAAAGTTAGCAAATAGATTGACTTTTTTCAAAATCTTATACTGTATATTCCCGTTAAAAGTACTGGTATTAGAAAAATATCCGGCAAATCTAGGGCTTGCTTTTAAATACATTAAATTTCCGCTGACTTTATTAAAATTAGCCTGAGCCTGCAGCATATAAGCAGTTCCTTCTGTTTCATTAGTCTTACTATATGTAATTTCTCCCGTAGCACTAAGACTTTTTAGAAGTTGAAATTTACCTGCTACATACGGTAAGTGTGTATTGGAACTAAATATCGTATTAGCAGAAGTAAAATTATTTTTTTCAGAAAGAGGAATTTTATAAAGATAACCTGCTGTAATTTCTGATTCTTTTTTTATTTTAATTGTTGAATAAATATTAAATTCATCTTTAATATCCCGAAAAAATCTTGGATGATTATAAAAAGCTCCAAGACTGAATTTTTTGAAATCATAACGAATCTCTGCTCCTCGTCCATATCGTGCAAATTCTGTAAGATAGGAGGCGGAATAGGTTTTATCTCCTATATGTACAAAAAGATTGGCATCTTTATAATTGATAAAATATTCTTCATACGGAGTAAAAGCATTGAACTCAATAGGGTTTTTACTTACCGCATGAAACTCTATCTGGCTGGTATTTTTATTCGTCAGGCTCCCTTTACCATAAACTTCTCCCTGAAAGCCGTCCTGATAAAGACCTCTGTTTCTGTTGGAAATAAAAGAAAGAGAAGCGGAAACCGGAAGACGGTAATAAATATCATCTTCAACAGGTTTTGTCGAAATAATTTTTACACTACTGTATGCAGTGATGGCTTGAGCTGGATTAACTGTAGAGCGGGCTGTCAGATGTAAATTCTGATAATCATTCTTTCCTAAATTAGGATCTGTATTTTTTATAACTGTAATTACCTTACTCGCTCCGGGCGGAAGAACGAGTGTATTAACTTGGCTTATCAATGAATTATTGCTTTCCATTGCCAGATATTCTTTTGTATTTCCGTTATTTTTTAGAATAAAAGAGGCTTTGATAACTTGCCCGGCTTTTACAAACTCCGGAGATTCTAACAGGGTAATAGAGATATTTCGGTTTTCAGAAACAATAATCTCAGTTTTCTTTATAAACTCATTTTCAGTATCTTTTTCTGAAATATGCAGTAATATTTCATATTTTCCTGAAGGGGTTTCTGAAGATATCCGTAAAGGAACAATATAAATTCTATCATCAAATGCTGAAATGGCAATCTCATCTTTTAAAAGAATAGGACTGATAAATGAAGCAGAAGTTTCAATATTCAGAATGTAGGTTTTATCGTACTGCGATTTATTTTCTATTTTAAAAGAAACAGAAGTGGGTGTTCCCGGCAGTAAACTATCTTTTTTATTAACAAATTCCTGAGATGGGCTTTGAGAAAAAAATAGTTCCGGGAATAATAGGATAATATATAGGATCCATTTCCTAATCATTTTTAACTTCTAATTCCACATTAAGAGCAAAGGCATTTTCATCTTCATCCGTTGCTATGATTACAGCGTTATATTTATCGGGAGGAATACTACTGATATCTATATTGAAAGATTTTGAAGTGTTGGGAAGTAATGCCATGGTCATACTTGAAAATGTTCCTATTTTTTCTCCTGTTTTACGATTATATATTTCAATATTCGCCGTAGGTTTACAATGTACATTTCCGTTATTTGCAATCCCAATCTTCACGCTTCGTTGTTGTCCTTCTTTCTCAATTTTTACACTTTCAAACTTAAGAGAAGGCTTTACATTTTCAGTATCATAATTGGTAATGATCTGTATGGCGTATCGAACAATAGAGGTTATATTAACACCCGGACTATTATTGCTCGGTTTTATATCTTCTACGGGTTCTACAATAATAACACTCCAATAAGTTCCGGACTGGGCAATTTTATCAGGAACGTTAATTTCAAAAGATACCTCTATTTTTTCTTTAGCTTTAAGGCTTACTAAATTTGTATTTAGCTTTATCCAGTCAGCATTTGATTTGTCATTCGTATGAGGAGCAGTGTAATAGGTGGTTCCGTCTGCATGATAGCTAAAGTCCTGTAAGAAAATTTTTACATTCTGAGGAGTATTTCCTGTGTTCTGTAAAGTAACGGTTCCTTTATATACCTGTCCGTTTTCAACTTTGTAGAAATGAGTAAGACCATTCAGTACGACAATACTGGCTTGTAATGAGGCAAACTGTAAAATAAAGGCAATGAAAAATAAAATACGCTTTATCATTAAGAATATTTTTAGGAGTAAATAAGAGCATAGAGGAATAAGAAGAAATTCAGTAGATTTCTTCCCCTCTTAATCAACAAGTTTTTTTCTATTTAGTTATCTGAAATAGTGTAAGTAACAGTTGCCGTAGCTGGTGTAGCTGTAGCTGACAAGTCTCCATAATTAGCACTTCCACCTGTACCGGTTCCTGCAACTACCGAATACGACAAGTTATGACCATTACTTGCTCCGTCACCGGTGTATGCACTTCCGATTCCTGAAATTATTGTTTGATTGGTAGCGCTTAATGTCAACTGTGAAGCCGGAGTGCCTAATGTCCCTCCTCCTGCTCCGGTTGCAGCCGCAGCCGTTACTTTAATGTCTACACCGGGAATTACTGCACCTAGCTTTACAGAAATGGTACGAGTTACATCTGCAACAGATTTAATAGAAGAATAATTAAGCCAAAGAGTGTTATTAGTATTGGCAGGAACTACAGGTAAACCCGCTTCTGTAGGAGCTGTAAAGCCCATAGTCAGGTTTTTACTCGCAGTTGGTTCAATATCAACCAATGCTACTTCCGGAACACTTACCGTTATGTCATGAGTGCTTATGTTAGAATCTGCTTGTGCTTTCATATTAGCAGAAATTGCAACAAGAGCAAAGGATAATGCTAATACTGGAAGGTTTAATCGTTTCATTGTTTTTAGTTTGTTTTAGATAATGAAGATAAGAAAATAAAATAAAATTTCATCACATTTTATATTATTTAATGTAATCTATTGTTTTTCAGTTTTTTATTTGCGTGTGTTGAGTTGGAAAGACTTATTGAAAATCACCAAAAAGTGATTTTTTTTTAAATGGAAAATTTGTTTTTTGATACCAAACTAGAACCTGCTCAGGATTCCCCAATGGATTTTAATATCATTAAATTTAAAAGGATTTCCAAACTCATTACCGTTGGAAAGCTGGAAGCTCATGAGTCCGATAGGAATAAAGAAATTGAACCCGAATCCTACACTATAGAGTTTGGGTTTTACATTTAAAGATTTATTATTGAGCTGACCATACTGCCCAAAAACATCAAAAAAAGCCTGACTTCCTATTAAATATCGGTATTCTAAACTTCCGTAGTAATAAAAATCGGCGGCGAGAGAATTTTCATTGAATCCCCGCATAGAATTCCAGCCTCCGAAACGGTACAATTCGTTGGCAGAAAACTCTATTTTAGAATCCATCATCGCACCTTCCGCTTTTATGTTGAGGAAATGATTTCCGTTGATGTGATAATTATGCTCACCAAAAAAATAGAATTGGTTTTGATTCGCTTTAATGTTATCTTTTGTATAAGTAGTTGCTAAAAAGTCATATCCTGCATTGATTCTTGTTTTATAAAGAAAGAGATCAATATCGGTAGGTTCAGTCATTTCGTACCAAATACCCAATCCTTTTTTATTGTAATCTTTACCCTGAACATATAAAGTATCTATAATACTCGATGTTTCAAAAGTCCCTCGAAGTCCGATCTTATTCCGGTTATTGATATGGTAATAAAACGCCGGAAGCATTTTTACATTCGCATAAGTAGAATCCTGTCTGAAAATATTGATCTTCATATTCATTCCGACATTCGATTTAAAAAGATACGGAATATCGGCCTGTAAATCAAAAGTCTGCCCTTTATCCGGGTTTCTCTGCCAATATAAGGCAATCGCTTCAAAACCATTAAACATATTCTTAAAATTTACATTCAAGGTTCCGTTTAAGGTGAACTTATCCGTTTTATCATTCCCAAAACCAATTACTCCGTCAAAAGTATTTGTCCTTTTCTTTTCCAAAAAAAGATAAATTTGTGTGGAGTCCTTTGTAAAAAGAGTTTGCGGTTGCCGTTCTAAAGAAAGAAACGGATGACTTTGGAAATTTTTATTGATGGCCAACAGGTTTTTGTCATCATAGGTTTTGCCTTTAAATTCTTTTTCAAGATTTTTCATAAATCTTTTAGGAACTTTTACATACCCTTTCATTACAAAACCATCAATGGTCCGTTTGTCATTTTTATTGATGTCAAGATTTACAATAGGATAACCGTCTTTTTGTCCCTTATATTTAGCTTTGATCCTGCTGAAAGAATAGCCTTCGTCAATATATACTTTGTTGATGCTTTTCTTAGTAGAATCTAAATTTTTTGTGAAAAACTCTTTCTTTGACTTCAGCTTGATGGCCAGCGAATCCGAAAGATCAATATAAGTTTCATTAAAGTTTTTCCCTTTGTCGTAAAAAATTTCGGTACTGTCGCCCTTTACTTTTACATCTTTTAACTGAGTCAGAAAATAATTGCTTTGAGCCAGAGAATCTAAAAATTTTACAGCGGAAGTAGAATCTTTTACTTTTTTTCGGGCATTGGTTTCAGAATCTATCAGCCAATATTGTTTCTTTTGCGCTTGGGTAAAAACGCAAAGAAGTACAAAAAATATGTTTAAAATTAACTTCAATTTTCCGGGAGACTTCGACCGTCAAGATTTTTTTAAATGATTAGACTCATCTTAATGGTTCAAAAATATAATTTAAATTTTTAGAATAACTGAAACTACGCCAGTTTATTATATTTCTTCATTAAATTCTCATAAGTTCCCTGTGGAAGAATCCATTTTAAAGGAATTCCGATTTTTTGCCCGAACTTACCAAAATAATAATGAGCTTTCCATTGGTTTTTATTCAAAAGAGCATCAATATATTCTGCAACTTCCAAAGGTTCGGTTCCATCGCCCACATGAGCATTCATCAAAGCATATACTTTATCAAACACATTTTTGTAAGGTTCGGAAACCTTTGTTCTCACACGGTTTTCAGCAATATTGGTTTTAATATCCCCTAAATGAAGCGAACAAACATTTACTTTCCAGGGGTAAACTTCATATCTCATTGCTTCTGTTACTTTATCCAATGCTGATTTTGAAGCAGAGTAAAATCCACGGAAAGGCAATCCCATTTCACTTCCGATGCTTGAAACGTTGATAATCTGTCCGAATTTATTTTCACGCATGTTAGGCATTACAGCACTCATCATCTGAACGGCTCCGACAAGATTTAGATTGAACAATTTCAAAATATCTTCTTTCGAAGAATCTTCCACAGAACCCACCATTCCCATTCCGGCGTTGTTAATGAGAACATCAATTTTTGTTTCTGTTTTTAATACTTCTGCAATAGCATTCTGAACAGCTTCGTTATCTGTAACATCAGTCGGAATAGAAGTGAAATATTGACTTTCGGTATGCTTTCTGCTTAAGCCATACACTTTATGGCCTTTCTTTCCGAAATATTCTGCTAATACGAAACCGATTCCTGATGAAGTTCCCGTAATGATGATAGTTTTTGACATTAGTAAGTAAAATATTTTTTTGAATTAGGAATTAGAAATTTATTTTCACCGATCCTAAATTCGTTCATTTTTATAAGTTTGTCGAATTTATGAATAAATTCTTTGTGAACATCCTCCGGGATTTTTCTGTTTTCATCTCCGTCGCATTCAGAATACGTTTCATCAATACTTACTTTCCCTGTTGAGAAATTTACCTCATTGATAAAAATGAATTCACAGGTGTCTTCAAATTTGTTGAAAGCCCCAATCAGGTAAAAGTCTCCATTTTGATAACGGAAAGTATATTTGCTTGTATCTGTATGCCTGGAATTTGAATAAAACGACTGGGAAATAACAAGGCAGTTATTTTTTATCTGTATTTCCAGTTTGTTGTCTTCAGGATAGAAACCTGCTTCACTGGAATTAAGAATCGTTGAATTTTCTTTCCAGATCTTTTGATTTCCCTGAATATTCTTTAAAATATAAAATTTCCTTTTAAAGCCTTGATTCTCGATTTTTTCAGAAGTATTACAGACAATTACTATTTCTTCTTTTCCATCTTTATCAAGATCGCCTTTTACTTCCAAAACTTTTTCATAACCTTTTGGAATGGTAAAGTTTTTCAACTCTTGCGATTGAAAAGTGGTAAAAATAATAAAGGAGAAAAAAGAAAGGAAAAACTTCATTTTATTCTTTATTTAAAATCTTCAATAGATCTTCCCAAAACATCGGATAAGATTTTTCTACCACATTTTCATCCTCGATATTTAATTCTTTGATCAGGCAAAATGGAGCAAAGCTCATCGCCATTCTGTGATCCTGATAAGTTTTGATAGAAATATTTTCTTCAGGTTCGTTGAATTGAATCGACTGTATGGTTGAATCTGTAATTTCAGTTTCTGTTCCTAATTTTTTCAGTTCGTTATACAGTGCAAGAAGCCTGTCGGTTTCTTTTACTCTTAATGTTCCCAATCCTGAAATTTCAAAAGGTACTTTTAGGGCAGCAGCAGTTACACAAAGTGTCTGTGCAATATCCGGGCAATTATTCATGTCCAGAACAATTTTTTCAGGAAACTCAAAATTAGGATCCGGTTGAAGGGTGACTTTATGTTCTGATTCTGTGAAGATTGTTTTAATTCCGAAAAAGTCTTCATAAATTTTTGCAATGGCAGAATCGCCTTGTGTAGATTCTTTATAAAAACTTTTCAGATGAATCACTTTTCTTCCTAAAGCTGCAAAAGAATAAAAATAAGAGGCAGAGCTCCAATCACTTTCCACTTCATAATTCAAAACTGGCGATTGGGCATACACTTCAAATTTTTCAACTTTAATGGTGTTTCCTGTAAAACTGTTTTTAATCCCAAATTTGGTGAGAATATCCAATGTCATTTCAATATATGACCTCGAGGTAACAGTGCCTACAAGATGTATTTCCAATCCGTGTTCCAGTTTTCCGGCAATCAAAAGAAGGGAAGTGATAAACTGGCTAGAAATATTGGCCGGCAAATCAACTTTAGTCTGCGTAATTTTTCTTCCTGTAATTTTTAATGGCGGGAATCCTTCATTTTCCAGATATTCGATTTCAACTCCCAGGTTTTGTAAAGCGGTTACCAGATTTTTTATAGGGCGTTCTTTCATTCTTCCGGAACCGGTAAGAATTGTTGTTTTTCCTTCCGCAATAGAATAATAAGAGGTAAGGAAGCGCATCGCCGTTCCTGCGTGGTGAATGTCTACAATTTCAGTAGCCTCGGATAATGCTTTTTTCAGCAGTTGAGTGTCCTGAGAATTGGATAAATTCCCGATTTTTATGTTTTCAAACAAACTTTCTAAAATCAACAAACGATTCGAAATACTTTTCGAACCGCTGATTTGGATAGTTTTATTTTCGATTAATTTTGATTTTTCTAGCTTCTTCATTATATCTTCTTTTTATATCTAGATGCAAAAGTAACATCTATTTCAATTTTTCATTATTCTGATGACGGTCTTTATCGCGATCGGTCTTTATCTTCATCTTTTTATCAAAAGCTTCTTGCAGATTGACTCCGGTTTGATTGGCTAAGCATAATGTCACAAATAAAACATCTGCTAGTTCTTCGCCTAAATCTTTATTTTTATCACTTTCCTTTTCGCTTTGCTCCCCGTATCTTCTTGCGATAATTCTTGCCACTTCGCCCACTTCTTCTGTTAGCATTGCCATATTGGTAAGTTCATTGAAATAACGAACGCCAATTGTTTTTATCCATTCATCAACTTGATGCTGCAGAGTTGTAATTTCCATTATGACCTATTGTTAATCTGTTGTTCTAAAGAATTGATTTTACGGGTTAGTATTTTAAGCTCTTCTTTTATTTCCTCTAAATTATCCTCCGATTTTCCTAAATTTTCGGTGTAATTGGCAATTTTTTTAAAAAAGCGTCTTACAGCAAGATAACCGGCGATTACAATTAAAAGAGCTAATATAAAGGGTAGATTTTCAATAAAATTAAATTCCATTCTAAGCTTTGATTAAAATTTATTGATAAGCTCCAAGAGTAGGAGAAACAGTTCTGTTGACATTCACAATATCAGTAGGAACGGTTGCTGCCACAGAAAGATTTCCTTTATTTCTTGCCGGAGAAGTCTGTTTTACTCTTAAATTTTGTTTTGCCGTAAAATAGTTGATAAACTGGGGATCGTCATTTTTGATACTTTGAACAACATGAAGGGTATTAGTAAAATCAAAGCCTGATTCTGATGTATTAGAATATTTGATCAGAGAGTTTTGAATTAAGAATTCAAATTGTTGTCCTAAAGTAGGCTCGACATGTACTGCATTATCTTTATCAGAATAAACAATACTGTTTTTTATACTTAATTGCTGTAAAGCACCCTGTTGCGTTTGTCCGTTGTCATCTTTCCATTCATTGGTTGCGAAAATTCCTTCTCTGCTGAAAGAGCTTAATGTTTTCGAATAATTGGCAATGGTAGCATGAGTATAGCTGTGATTTCCACCTCCATAAATCCATATACAAGATAAACCACAATTATTCATCACTAGATTTGTAGCATTCACGGTAGAACTTAATGCATAAATTCCGGAATCCTGAAAAGTGTGAATAAATGAATTGTTGATTGTAGCGGTAGCTTTTTTCATATCCAACCCTCTGGTTCCTCCAAATAATCTTGCGTGATTCATATTCAGGATAGAGTTCGCTTCCATTCTGATAGAGTTCCAGTTTTTAGGAATCGTATCATAATAAGTGTCGTTTCTGTCTCCTCTTAAAATCACTTCATTATTTAATGTACCGTTTATATTTAATGTAGCGGCGTCAGAAACCTTCATTCCGCTGTTGGAGTGAAAATATACTTTCGTTCCGGGCTGAATATCCAGCTTTATACCAGGATTGATGGTTAAATCACCATAAATGATTTTAGCCTTGTTATTACTCCATGTGGTATTAGCAGCAATTACATTTGGATTGGTTGGCGTTTTAATAAAAAATTCAGCATCCTGTACTACAGAAAATAAAGTAACATGTTGTTGTCCTGCCGCACTTGTGAAAAGTACTTTATCCTCGGCAATGGCTTCAGGGCCTGTTGCTTCGGGAGCAATTTCTACAAAAATATAAAGGCTGTCTTTTTTTCTCAAAGGAACATTATTGAAATCATATCCCGGTTTTCCGTCTACATTTATCCTATATAAAGAAGCAGATCCTTTTTCCAGATTAATTCTGTGAATTATTACATCTTTATCCTCATTATTATATACTTTTACCACATAAGTTTCGGAACGTACCTGATGATATACAGTGTCACAGAATACAGTATCTCTCGAAAAACTTAAAGGCTGGGTTGGATCATCAAATGTAATATCATCTTTATTACAAGATACTGCCAGAAGCAGCGCCCAAAAAGAAAAAGCAAGTAATAATTTGAATTTCATCGAAATTAAAGTTTATATAAGTTTCAAATGTAACGAAAATACTTCAATTTTCTGGTCTCATGAAAAATTATTGAGCAGGTATTTGTATATTATAAAAATTATTGTATTTTTGCAACCTAAAATTTAGCAGAAGAAATACCATTACTATTTCGAAAGCAAAACTTTAATTTTTTAAAAAATTGTATTATGAAAAACGGAATTCACCCAGAAAATTATAGACTTGTTGTTTTCAAAGATATGAGTAACGACGAAGTATTTCTTTGCAAATCTACTGCAGACACAAAAGACACAATCGAGTTTGAAGGACAAGAGTATCCTCTAATCAAAATGGAAATCTCTTCAACTTCTCACCCTTTCTACACAGGAAAAACTAAATTAGTTGATACTGCAGGTAGAGTTGATAAGTTTATGAACAAATACAAAAAATTCGCTAAGTAATTTTTTGATCTTAAAATATTTAAAAGTCTTTCGGTTTCCGGAAGACTTTTTTATTTGTAATTTTGCCGAAACCAGAGATTAGAAGCTGAAAATTAGAAGTTAGTTTAATAACATATTTAAAAACTTCCGGTTTCCATCTGCTAATTTTTTACATCTAACATCTAACTTCTATAAAAATGCAATTAGTATTTTCAGATGCACAGTATTGGGAAGATTTCCTTCCGCTTACATTTACACGTCCTATCGCAGAAATGCGATGTGGGATGCTTACTTTTTCTGAAAGATGGCAGAAAATTTTAGAAAATACAGAGATCTCTTACTTTACGGAGATTTATCTTCAACAAAAATTCAGAGAGCCGGAAAAAAAAGAAAGTCTTTTCTTAGTAACCAATTTTTTGCCGACTGAAAATGTAATTCAGCAGATTAAAGAATTGAAACAAGGTGAAGCACTGGTATATGAAGATGAATTGATTGCGGCAAAAATTGATATGAAAGATTTTTCTCTGCATCAGATTGAGAAAATGACGGATATAAAAGAAGAGCTTATTTTCTTTAAAAAACTAACCGATCTTTTTACCTATAATAATAAAGCGATTGATTTCGACTTTGATTTGCTTACGAAAGGAAGAGTTTCAAAAGAACTTTCTTCCACCAATGGATTTTTGGGAGACAAAAAAGATTTGTTCATTGAAGAGGGAGCAGAGGTGGAGTTTTCTACTTTGAATACTAAAACAGGAAAAATCTACATCGGGAAAAATGCAGAAGTCATGGAAGGCTGTAATCTTCGTGGTCCGATTGCACTTTGTGAAGAATCTAAATTTAATTTAGGAGCAAAAATTTATGGGGCAACAACAATTGGTCCACATTGTAAAGTTGGAGGAGAAGTAAGCAATATTATTATTTTTGGATATACGAATAAAGGTCACGATGGTTTTGTAGGAAACTCTGTGATCGGAGAGTGGTGTAACTTAGGTGCAGATACCAATTCTTCCAATCTTAAAAATAATTATGGTCACGTAAAACTTTGGAGCTATAGAACAAAAGCTTTCGAAGATACGGGATTGCAATTTGCAGGGTTGATTATGGGAGATCATTCTAAAACGGCAATCAATACCCAGTTGAATACAGGAACTGTGATTGGGGTGGCTTCTAATATTTTCAAGGAAGGTTTTCCTCCGAATCTGATTGAGAACTTTTCGTGGGGAGGTTTTAAAGATGATGAAAGATTTAAGCTGGACAAAGCTTATGAAGTAGCAGAAAAAGCAATGGCCAGAAGAAAAGTGCCTTTAACAGATGATGATAAGGCTATTTTTAAACATATTTTTGAGACGTATTAATACGATGAATAAAAGAAACTTCAATTTTTTTGAAGTTTTTTTGTTTTTGATGTAATAAGATCAGATTTTTAATTGTCTTACTTATAGAAACAAAACTTATGACCCAAGAGACCTTTAAGGATACGGTATTCATTCTCAAAGATGAGATGTATCGCTTTGCGAAAAGGTTCGTTATGAGCAGTGATGAAGCGGAAGATGTGGTGCAGGATTTAATGATCAAGTTTTGGCAGAAGAAAGAGGAACTAGGACAATTCGGGAATTTAAAATCCTATGCATTGAAAGCCGTCCGGAACGAATGCCTGAACAGACTGAAGCACCATGATGTGAAGTTGGGATTTGCAGATATGCAGCTTCACCGCTCAGAGCTTTACAGTATGGAAGTGAATAATCTGAAAGAGCAGATTATTGGGTATATTAACCAGCTTCCGGAAAAACAAAAGATGGTTATCCATTTGAAAGATGTAGAAGAATATGAAGTTTCAGAAATTGCTGAAATGCTGGAAATGGAAGAAAACGCAGTAAGAGTAAATCTGATGCGGGCTAGACAAAAAGTAAAAGAACAAATCTCTCAACTGATGAGCTATGAACAAAGACAAATTTCAAAATAAATACGACGAAATCTTCCAGAATATTAAGGAAGAAAAAATGGATTGGGATTTTGAAGATTTCCTGAAAAAAACAGAAGGAAAGGATGTTGAAAATGAAAGCAGTGAAGGTACTCTGGTGATTCCGATCGGGAAAAGTAAACCTTCTTTTCCGAAATGGTTTTGGATGGCTGCAAGTGTTGCTTTGATTGTAGGTATCGGTTTTATTTTTAATCAATATCAAAATTCAGATATACAAGATCAGGCTCATTTTGTAGAAAGCCAGATTAAACAGCAAAAAAATAATTTCATCGAAGAAAATAATGATCATCAGTCTCAGGTTGCAGTGAATCATCCGAATGATTCAATTTCCGGAACGAAACAGGATTCTATTTTTCAGGGAAAAACAATTGCCGAAAAAGATGTTTTAGATGAGATTTTGCCTAAAAGAGGAAGATTGAAAAAAGAAAGAAGACTGAAATATGTTTACAATCCTTCTTATAAAAAAGCTTCAGATTCTACAGGGTACAAAGATTCTTATGTAATTGTAAACGGAAAAAAAATTGAGAATGTAGAAGAAGCCATTAATGTGACTAAGTATTCATTCCAAATATTTGCAAATAACGTCAGTGAAAAACTAGTACAACCTAAAGTCGTCGAAGACGATTATTAATTAACCTTAAAGATTATGCTCCTGATCAGGCTCTAATCATTAGAAAATAAAAATTGACTCATGAAAAAAATAATCATAATATTCGCATTAGCCTTCTCACATTTTTTCAATGTGTATGGGCAAAAAGATAAACTTGACCAGCTTTTTGACAAATATCAGGAAGTAGAAGGAGTGACTTCTATAAAAATTGCAAAACCCATGTTCGGAATGCTGAATAATTTGGATCTTGGTGATGCAGAATTGGATCAGATCAAACCTTTATTATCAAAAATTAATGGTTTGAAAGTATTCATTGCAGAAAAATCTAAGGACGAAGGTTCTGTGAAAGGGCAGAAGCTATCGCAGATCAGTAAAGATATTTCTTCTTATTTAACGACTCTGAATTACAACGAAATCATGACCATGAACAGTGGTGGTGCCAAAATAAAATTCCTTTCTGCAGAAGAAAAAAACGGAATTCTGGATGATCTGTTGTTGAGTATTGATAGTGGTGGTGACGAAAATATTCTGGTAAAGCTGGACGGAAAATTGTCTATGGATGATATTAATAAAATTATCAGTTCCACAGAGACGAAAATTAACCCTGTTACAAATACAAGAAACAATATTACTTCAGGAAATACTTCTTCCTATTTAAATGGTGAGTCCAGAAGTGTCAGCGAATTTTCAGGAATCCAGGTAAGTACGGGCGTTATTGTTAACTTCAGCCAGGAAAGCCCTACGAATGTTAAAGTTATTGCTGATGCAGATAAACTTCAGTATATCGTAACGAAAGTTGAGGATGGTGTATTGAAAGTATATGTTGATAATAAAGGAAAGAAAAATTTAAAGTTTAAAAATATCAGCGTGAATGTTTCTTCTCCTCAGATGAATAATATTAAAACTTCATCAGGATCGATATTTAATTCTATTACTAAGATTAATGAAAGAAATCTTACTGTTGATGTTTCGTCCGGATCTGTTGTAAATGGTGCCTTTATTGTGTCAGATAATGCAGATGTGTCGGTAAGTTCCGGAGCCGTGATCAATTCGGATATTAGTTCCAAGAATATTACCATTAAAGGATCAAGCGGTGGTGCTGTAAATCTTGGAGGTAAGGCTAATATGGGAATAATTGAGGTAAGCAGCGGTGCGGTTTGTAATGCGGATGAATTAAAATTTACCTCATTGACTGTAGAGTCTTCTTCAGGGGCAGTAGTCTCTGGAAATGTGACAGACATGTTAAAAGCAAAAGCTTCTTCCGGAGGAATTATAAAATATAAAGGAAATCCTAAGATTGATGCCAATATCAGCAAAATATCCGGGGGTACTTTAAAACAGATTAATTAAAATTCCTTAACTCAAAATCCCTAATCACCATGAAAGTATTAAAAAACATTTTTCTGATCGTTTGCACGATGTTTATGATGCAGTCTTGCATTGTTTCTTCCGGAAAAGGAAATATGGCTTACTTTTCAGACTCCGGAAACGATTTTAAAGGAGCGAGATTTACAAGCATTAATGTTCCCATGTTTATTGCAAAACCGGCAATTAAGAAAGCATTGAGAGAAGACGGAAAAGATAATGAAGAAATTATTAAACTGGTAAAAAAGGTTTCAAAGATAAAAGTATTGACGGTAGAGAATGGTGACAGAACAATACTTAAAGATTTTGCCAACTATTTAAATGCCAACAATTACGAAGACTGGGCAACCATAAAACACGACGGTGACAATATAAACATCCGTGTAAAACAAAAAGATGAGGTTATCAAAAATATGCTGATCACAGTGAATTCTGACAAAGAATTGGTTTTTGTAGATGTGAAAGGCAACTTTACGACAGATGATATTTCTAAAATGATTGCTTCGGCATCAGATAAATAGAACTTCATATTCATATACTTATTATTTTGTACAATCAGCCGTTCTGAAAAAGAACGGTTTTTTCATTTAAGTTATTGATTATTAAATTTTATGTAAACTATTAAAATCGATTTTCGTATCTCACCAAAAAGCCTTAATTTTGCAAGAAAGTAAAGATGTCTATTCATAACAAAATTGTAGAGACAGCCATCACTTTCGATGACGTGCTTCTAGTTCCTTCTTATTCAGAAGTTTTACCTAATCAGGTTTCATTAAAATCAAGACTTACCGACAAAATTACGCTTAATGTTCCTATCGTTTCTGCTGCAATGGACACTGTTACAGAGGCTGATTTGGCAATTGCTTTAGCGAGAGTTGGAGGTTTAGGTTTCATTCATAAAAATATGACGATTGCGGAACAGGCTGCACAAGTAAATAGAGTAAAACGTTCTGAAAACGGAATGATTTCTGATCCTGTAACGCTTTCAAAAGATCATACTTTAGGTGAAGCAAAAGCTTTAATGGCTAAATATAAAATCTCTGGTTTGCCGGTCGTAGACGCAAAAAATGTGTTGATCGGAATTATCACCAACAGAGATGTAAAATATCAGGAAAATCTTGACGTAAAAGTGGAGGAATTCATGACGAAAGATAATTTAATCACTTCTGATAAAAATACCAATCTTGAACAGGCTAAAGCAATTCTTCTTAAAAGCAGAGTTGAAAAGCTTCCTATCGTAGATGCTGAGAATAAATTAGTGGGTTTAATTACCATTAAAGATATCGATAATCAATTAGAGTATCCAAATGCTAATAAAGATGAAAATGGTCGTTTGATCGTTGGAGCCGGAGTTGGAGTTGGAGAAGACACATTAGACAGAATTGCCGCTTTAGTGGAAGCTGGAGTTGATATCATCGGTATCGATTCTGCTCACGGACATTCTCTTGGAGTTTTAAATAAAATTAAAGAAATCAGACAAGCATATCCTGATTTGGATATCGTTGGTGGAAATATCGTAACAGCTGAAGCGGCTAAAGATTTAATTGAAGCTGGTGCAAATGTTCTGAAAGTAGGGGTTGGCCCTGGTTCTATCTGTACAACGAGAGTGGTTGCGGGAGTTGGAGTTCCCCAATTGTCTGCAATCTATAACGTTTACGAATATGCTCAAACTAAAAATGTTGCTGTAATTGCTGATGGAGGGATTAAACTTTCAGGAGATATCGTAAAAGCAATTGCAAGTGGTGCAGGAGCAGTAATGTTGGGTTCTCTTTTAGCCGGAACTGATGAAGCGCCGGGTGAAGAAATTATCTTCCAAGGTAGAAAATTCAAAACATATCAGGGAATGGGAAGTCTTTCTGCCATGAAAAGAGGCGGAAAAGAAAGATATTTCCAGAGTGAAGCTAAAAAATTCGTTCCGGAAGGAATTGAAGGAAGAGTTCCAAGTAAAGGATCTTTGGAAGAAGTAATTTTCCAGCTAGTTGGAGGTTTAAGAGCCGGAATGGGATATTGTGGTGCAAAAGATGTTACCGCTTTACAAACTGAAACTAAAATGGTAATGATCACGGGTAGCGGATTGAAAGAATCTCATCCACATGATGTGATTATTACTCAGGAAGCTCCGAATTATTCTTTGTAATAAAATAATTTATATAATAAAAAAACTCACAGGTTTCTGTGAGTTTTTTTATTTAACTTTTTTAAATCTGAACTTTGGTTTAATAACATAATTTAAAAACTGTCCTTTCGATCGTGCTGCTTTGAATTTCTCAGATATTTCTGCCGGAACTTTATAATAATCATAAATAGCTCCTGACTGATATATAATTCTTAGTATTTCAGTCTTTGGAAAATATAGATAATGATTGACAACACTTGATGGCATATCATTATTTTATCAAAAATTATTCCTTAAAAAACCTTCCAGCAAACTCGAAAGTTTGAATTTATTTGGATTTATTTTCCGAGTTTATCTTTAAAGTCATCAATCCTGAAATCCGTTGCAGCATTTCCTTTCTCCATTTTTTCCTTAGCATACAACCGGAAATCATTTTCCGTTTTTTCAAGAAGATGATCATAAGGACCAATATGAGAAATAAGCTTTACCAAGACCGGAGAAATCTCAAGACAGATAAAAAGTCCCATAATAAAACTGGCAGCTAAACCTATAATTGCCGAGTTTTTTCCTAATTCATCCAATGCCTGAAGCCTTGCAGCAAAGCCGTTGAATTTATCCTCAAAAGTCTCAGTAGATTTTCTTTCTGTTTCAAGATTAGTGTAAACTTTCGAAATTTCTTTGTCCAGATATTCTAGCCTTGGAGCCACTTGTTTTTGATAATTTTCTAAATCTTGGCGTCTCTGTTCTTTTAGCTCTTGTTTACGTTTTGCATTGCTTCCAAAGCCTACTTTTCCGCTGGTAAGGCCCGTTTTAGTACCTAGAATTTCTTTTTCAAGTTCTACTGAGGCAGAATCATAAGATTTTTGGTATTGGATAATCTTTTCGGAGATTTGCTTCTTCTCTGTCTCAAAAGGTCCACTTTGTTGCAAAATCCGTCCGTTCATTTCTCCCTGAAGCTGCTTCTTATTTCTTTGAATAATGGTATTCAGTTGTTTATTAACTTCCTTTTCAAAAATTTTAAGCTCTAATGGTTTTGAAATAATAATGCCTAAAAAAGTCGCCAGTATAAGGCGTGGAATTGCCATTAATATCTGATTCCACCATGTTCCTGTTTTTTTTATGGATGAAACGATGTAGCGATCCAGATTAAAAATCATTAATCCCCATAAAACGCCAAACCCGATGGCTGTCCAGATATTATCAAATACAGTAAACATAGCGTACCCTGCAGATAGAGTCGCAAACACTGCGGTAAAAAGTACGATTCCTCCAATTCCTGAAAACTTATTCCATTCAGTAGGTGTTTTTCTTAAAATATGGATATTTCCTCCGGAACAAATCATAAGGAATTTCTGAAACCAGTTGATCTTATAATCTGTTTGATTTATAATTGGTTGTGTTTTTTTCATAGCTGAAAATTTATACAAAAATAATACTAAAAATCATACCAATGTTAAAAATAGTATTATGTTTTACCAAGTATAGATTGAATGTTATTCAGTATTCTGCTTATCAGTTGTTTATAGAATGATTTAAAGTAATATTAAATAATTGTGAAATTTAATTTAAAATTGTGAAGAGTATTTGAAAAATAATGATAGTTTTGCCGAAAAATATTGCTTAAGTATTATAATATGAAGAAAATAACTTTAATTTTTGCTTTAATATCTTTTATTAATGCATTTTCCCAAAATACAAATAAGTATTGTGGTTTTGACGAAGTCATGAGAAAAATGAATTCCAAATACCCAAATTTGGAAAAAAAGAGAGAAGAAGTAGATGCTAAATTTGCAGGTTTAAATGTTCAATCTTATCTCAATAAATTTGGGGCAACTACCTCTTGGAATGGACTTTATACAGGACAAGTATATGAAATTCCTGTGGTAGTACATGTAATTGAATCAAATTCTGCGGCAAACTCAAATTTACATTTGACTGACCAGGAAATTATCAACTGGATTGGCAGGGCAAACAGTATGTATGCAACTACATATGGAAATGGATTTTATCCTGAAGGGTCAGGCCCAACTGGAGGTGCGGTGATTCCTTTTAAGCTTGTATTAGCGAAAAGAGCACCTAATTGTACAGCTACTTCGGGAATTATCAGATATAATGGAAGTACATTAGCAGATTACGATGATTATGGAGTTGCAATGCAAGATGTTTATGGAGCTCCGGATTATATAATTAAAAATGAACTTGCCCCTCACTGGCCGGAAAATTCTTATTTTAATATTTATGTAGTAATAGGATTTGATGGTGAGCAACAATTATCTTATGGATTAATGGGTTATGCAATGTTCCCGGATTCATATGATTATAATTATGAGAGTTTCATGAAAGTGGCGACTATTAAAAACCAAAATGATACAACACTTACTCATGAGTTAGGACATGCATTTGGTTTATATCATACATTCGAAGGAATATCATATACTAGCCAAAATACATGTCCTGTAAATACTAACTGTGCTATTAATGGAGATAGAATTTGTGATACTTCACCTTCAAGAAGTATGTATGGAGTTGCTGTTCCAGGTAATACGAGCATTGATCCTTGTACAGGTGTAAATTATGATGGAACACAATACAACATTATGAATTATACAAATGTTGAAAAAAAGTTCACAGATGGGCAAAGAGACAGAGCGGTTTTAATGATGATGGAATACAGGAAAAACCTTCTCAATTCATTAGCTGGAAAAGATCTTTCGACTACCATCACTTCGCCTGTCAGCGTAATTGCTGCACTCTGTAATCCCGCAGGAATCCTACATCCTACCAATAATAATTATGCAATAGGTCCTTACAGAGTTGTTATGGGATCTATTAACAGTATTAGCAATGGATATGATTCTGATGAAGCAGCACCTGTTTATTATGCTGATTATGCAAATGCGACATGTGTCAGACCGGCTTATTATACTGATATTTCTACTTCAACAAGCACTCAGCTTAAGGTGAGCTATCTTAATGGGTTTGGTCAGGCAGATAAGTTCAGAACAAAAGTTTGGATAGATTATAACAATAATGGTACTTTTGAAGCTGGAGAATTAGTAGTTAATAATGTTTCAGCAACCCCTCTAAATCCGAATGCTGCAATTACGATTACTAACAATATTACAGCTCCGTCTACAGCAGTAAAAAATACTTATTTAAGAATGAGAGTTGCTGTAGATGCTGCTACTTATGCTTCATCTGCTCTTCCCGATTTTGATGCTTGTTCACAATTGCAATATGGGCAAATGGAGGATTATGCAGTAAGAGTTTTAGATGTTTTAGGGACTTCTGAAGTGAAAGAAGGCTCAGAAACTAAAATTGTGTATGTGAAGGCAGATAATAAATTAAAACTTGTTGGAGGCAGAAGCGAAACTTTTGGAGATTATCAACTTTTAGATATGAGTGGAAAACTGATTCAGAAAGGAAATTCAAAAACAGATGAAATTCAGATTAATCAACAGCTTCCAAAAGGAGCATACATTGTAACTTATTCCAATAATGGGAAAGGAAGTTCACAAAAATTCATCAATAACTAATCAAAAATAAAAAGAAGCTCTGAAAAAGGAGCTTCTTTTTTTATTCAGAAAAATGAAAAAAATTATTTATTTCTTATTGTATTGCTTGCTGCTAGGAAGTTGTCAATCTCAAAAAAGAAATCTGAGTTTAGAGAATAAGAATACGGAACAAAATTCTGATTCTAAAAAATACCTTCTTGGAAACTGGAATTTAATTGAAAGGAATTATTGGGATGAAAATGGCAAGAAATCTTATCTTCTTCACGAATGTGAAAAGAAATATACTTTAAATTTTGAAAAAGAAAAGGATAAGTTTTTTTTGACTAAAAATTATGTAGAAGGTAAGAACTGCGATATTAAAAGTAATTCTGGGAAGATTTTGGTTTCAATTAATGAAGGTTTTTTCTCTTATCTGGATATTGATTTAAAAAGGAATGAGCATTATAAAATTATGTCTGAAAATAAATTTTCAATTATTTACAATGAGATTTTAGAAGGAAAAGTCAGGGAAATTGAAGATGTGTATGAACGATTTTAATGAAGGGTAAAAATCATTTGTAAAAATAACCTTATCTTTAAGTAACCAATCCACAAAAAAGATAGTTATGAAAAATGCAGTAAAACTTTCATTAATGTGTATCGCATTCGTTTTGGTTTCTTGTAAAAAAGAGAAGACTATTGATGATGAATTAAAGGAAGTCGCGACCAATATGAATAAACTTACACCTCAGACTCTCAATGACGGAGTTCGTCTCGACAGTGTTTCAGCTTTACCTAATAAGGTTTTTAAGTATAATTATACTTTAACGGATGACGTAAAAGAAAGTGTGACACCTGAAGAAATAGAAACATTTAAAAGCCAGGCGAAAGAGGGAGCAATAAGAGCCGTGAAAACATCTGAAGATATGGAAGAATTCAGAAATAATGAAGTGACTTTACAGTACTTTTACTCAGATAAAAACGGAAAACCAACCGCAGACTTTACCATTACTCCTGCAGAATATAAAACTAAATAATAATTATTTCAGACGATTAGGATTCTGCTTTAAAAAACTTTCCCATCCAGTGTAAGCTTTAGTATCCGTAAGAGTCCCGGAATTAAAATGATGACAAACTGCTACAGCTAAACCGTCTGAAGCATCGAGATACTTTGTGGGAAATTCTTTTAATTTCAGAAGATTTTGAAGCATTCCTGCAACCTGCTCTTTGCTGGCGTTTCCGTTTCCGGTAATTGCCATTTTAATTTTTTTCGGTGAATATTCTGTGATAGGAATATTTCTGTAAAGGCTTGCTGCCATAGCAACTCCCTGAGCTCTTCCTAATTTTAGCATACTCTGCACATTCTTCCCGTAAAAAGGAGCTTCCAAAGCAACCTCATCAGGATGGAATTCATCAATCAGAGCCAATGTTTTATCAAAAATATATTTAAGTTTTGTTTCGTGATTGGGATACTTCTTCAAGAGGAGTTCATGGATAGAAACCATTTCCATCATTCCTTTCTTTACGGAAATCAATCCGAATCCCATAACCGTGGTTCCGGGGTCAATACCTAATATTATTTTCTCTGTTGAAATCATTGCTCCAAAGATACTGCTTTATTCAGGGAGTTAAAAAATGAATAAAGATTATTTTCCGGTAAGCATTTTCTCTGCAATCGGAACCCATTTTCCATCATGACGAAGCAAGATTATTTTATTAACTAAGAATTTAGTTTTGTAAGATTTATTTTGGTAAACTTTCCATGCATTTAGAAAGTTTTCATAAGTGAGATCTCTGTAACCTACGGTAACATGAGGGTTGAATGAATAACTTTTAAAATTAAATTTTTCTCTGACGTTAAGTTGGAGTTGTTTTAAATTTTTATTTTCTTCAGGTTGTACAAACAAAACCGGATTTTTAGGACTTGGGAAACTTCCAAACCCGTTCAACGTAATTTCGAAAGGAAGAAGGTTGGTATCAATTTTCTGAAATGCTGTATGAATATTATCTTCGAGCTCAATCTCTCTGTCAAAAGGGGGGAATAATGTAATATGAGCTTCATTTTTTAATGCCTTAGAGTTGCTAAAATTAATAGCTAAATCTTTTTTAAAAACATTGATTTCTTCAATAATATTTTGAGGTGGATAGATGGCTATGAAGTACATTTTTTTCATGTTTCAAAGGTAGGATTTATTTAAATTTTAAAAATTATTTATATGCATAAGAAAATTATGCATAGATTTGTAAGGTATTAAATCTTTGGGATGAAGAAAAACAGTCTCTATAAAGGAACCCTCCAGAATATTATTTTAAAATTGCTTTCAAAAGAAGTTAAAATGTATGGCTATCAAATTACGCAGCGTGCAAAAGAACTTACGGAGGGTGAATTAGAAATGACGGAAGGAGCACTGTATCCTCTTTTGCATAAATTGGAAGGTGATGGCATCATCAAATCTGAAGTGCAGGAAATTAATGGAAGAAACCGAAAATATTATCTGCTGACTGATAAAGGGAAAAAACAACAGGCGCTTCAGGAAGATGAGATGAAAAGCTATTTGTTTAACCTTAAAACTATTTTTGATATATGATTTCGGTTGAACATAAAAAAGAGATCCGTGATTATCTTCTTTCTAAAAAGCTTCCATTAGATATTTTGATGGAATTGGAAGATCATTTTCTAACTCAAATTGATACTTTGAGGATTCAGAATATTTCTTTTAAGAATGCTTTTGATGAGGTAAAGCAAATTTGGAAAGAAGATCTTAAATTAGAAAAAGCTTATAATGGAAAAGAGATTGCTGTTTTTGTGAAGGACACAAAAGACAAAGAAATGGTTAAAATTTTCAGAAAATCATTCTTTGTATTTTTGATGATGAATGCAGTGGTTTTTATGCTTTGTATGCTGTTGGAAAAAGAAGTTTTTAGCGAAATACTTCCTGTTTTAATTATGGTACTAACTTCTATACCGGCAATACATTTTCTTCGGTATATAAATAATTTTAATTATGTGCATCAATTTAAAAAGATCAAACTTAATATTTTCCATAGCTCCAATGCAATTATAATCTTAGGAGGAGCTTTTCAACCGTTTTTGCTTGGGAAATATGGGAAGATCGGATTACAAATTTATAAAGGATTTGAGCAGAATTCACTGACTGGGATTTTGTCATTAATTATTTTTTCGGGATGTGTCGGATTATATTCATACGGATTCTTTATCCAGATGGCGTTTATGAAATCTCTGAGAAAGATGAAACTTTATCTTTCAACCTTTAATCTGTAAAATCATGAATAAAGAATATCTTATAGAAATAGAAAAATATCTGAGAAGTAAAAAATTAAGTTCATCTGTGTCGGCTGAGGTTTTTGACCATTTTGTGATGCAGATTTCTGAACTGATGAATACAGGTGAGATCAGCTTTCAGGAGGCTTTTGTTCAGACAAAATTAAATTGGCAATATGAACTTGAAATGGTGAAGGCTGATATTTTTTCATTTAGAAAAATTGCAAGAATTGAAAAAAAGATACTACAGACAAGATTTAAAAAGATTGTGTATTCGTCGCTTCTCTTTTCCGTATTGTTAGGACTAACTGTTCCTATTTCTGAAGAGATATTTTTTTATTCGGAGATTTTGGTTCTTTTATCTTTTGTAGTCATTCTGATATATAGCTTTATATGGGAAAAAATGAGTTTTCGTGAATATCAGCAAATGAGCTTTCATCCTTTATTGCTTCGGAATATCATTATTGCTATTTTAGTTTTTCCGGTGGTTGCATATTTTTCGGAAGTATTTGATTTTTGGAAACCGATGTTAAATCAGCTGATTATTTTATATAGTGTAATGGTACAAATTCAGCTACTGTATTTCAGAGCTAAAAAAATTAATGTATTACTTTCATGAGCAAAGAACAGTTAGATCTTATCAGAGATTATCTTATATTTCAAAAACTCCCACTGGATATTTTACTGGAAGTGGAGGATCATATGGCTTCACAGGTTTTGGATGTTCAGAAGAATGAAGATTTAAGTTTTGATGAAGCATTTCTGAAAACTCAGAAATTGTGGGAGCATGAGTTTAAAATGACGGCTTATTCAATATTTTATTCGGAACAGATTCCGGTAATCGTGAAGAAAATTGTGAAAGCAAAATATAATAAGATTCTTAGAAAATCCTTTTTCTATGCAATGATTTCTTTTGCTGTGAATCTATTACTTATCTATTTTTCAAATAACCAGGAAACATATACCAATTTTTTTCAGGGACAAAATTTATTGTTTCTATTGGCTCCGGCATTAGTTTGGGCATTTAATTATAAAATCAGAAAGTACGTTAAGAGGGATTTTAAATATAAAGGAAGATCATTCTATTCCATTTACCAACAGAATATAGGGATTATGGTCGTAAGTACAACTACAATGGCTCAGATTGTTTCCAAAGAAGGGAAATATGCTTATTTGTTATTCAAAAACCATAGTCAGGAGGACATCATGTTTGCTTTAGTCACTCTGATTCTTCCTTTTTTCGTACAAATGGTTGTTATTTTTGGAATTCTCAATTTCTTTGAACATAAAAGAACATTGAAAAAATTATCAATATTTGTAGTAGATTAGATTTGAATTAATTCATTAAAATTTATAAAATATTTATTTTAATTGAATATTTGTTATTGATTTTCAATTATTTTTGATTTGTTTTCGGTAATAATTTATTAATTTAGAGGTTATTGAAAAAATAAAAATATGAAAACAAAAATCTACTCTTTTTTATTAATCGTAACCGGTTTATTCCTGAAATCTCAAACACCTGAACTTTTATACTATAAATTTGAAGGGACTGCAACTAATATTCCAAATCTTGCTACAAGTCCTCCTACAGGCACACAAATAGGTGAAATTGTGGGCGATTTAACTCTTGGAAGTAATACAACTTGCTTAGGGAATGGTTTAATAGGCAGTGGCTCTACGGGAACTGCAAATTATTTTAATACTAAATGGAATCTTACCTTAAGCGGATCTTGGACGATACATTTAAAATTTAATAATTACACAAGCAATATAACCACCGTATATTATCTTTTGGGAGATGCTATAACAGGTGGAAATTCTTTTCGTATGTTTACAAATGGAGCTCCCGGTACCGGAAATGTGAGATTAACAGCTAATGGAATGACAAATGTAGATATTACAGGGGTTTTTTCTACAACGCCGTCGCTTGTAGATCTAATAATCGTTTACGATAATAGTTTACAAAATATAAAAGCTTATTTGAATGGAGTTCTTAAAACAACAGTAGCTCAATCTGCTCCTTTAGTTTTTAATGGTGCATTATTTAAACTTGGCACATATGGTACGAGTACAGGAATGAAAGCAGGGATGACAATGGATGAGTTCGGTCTTTTCAACAGAGCGATTACCGATGCAGAAATTGCTTCGTTGAATAACTTTTGTTCTGCATTGAGTACAGATGAGGTGATGAAAGATAACAACTCGAAGATTGCAGTAAAAGCAGGAAGTTTAATATTAGGTAAGGGAAGCTTTGGAAAATATAGTATATACGATTTTGCTGGGCGTGAAATATTAACAGGCAATGAAGCATCTAATATGATTAATATAAACACACTGCAAAAAGGAATTTATATTATAAAATACGGAGAAAATATATCAACACGTTTTAAATATTAAAATAACATCATTTTAAAATATTTGCCTTTCGCTCAAAGTGAAAGGCATTTTTTGTAACACTATTTTGAAATCAAATCGCAAAACCAGAAAACATATTCTCCTTCTTGATCGGTTGCATCGGATTTTGGTTTCGGATACGTTTTTTTAACAATTTCTCCAACTTCAAAATCAATAGGATTTTTAAAAATAGGACCATCAAAAGTAAAAGTGTGAAACTCCCCGTTTTCTCCGCAAGGATCTACATTTTCAGGCAGGTCTTTAATGAAATCATGATCAATGATTCTTCCTGCAAAACTTTTATCTAAATACGTTTCATTTACGCAGGTCACAATGGTTTTAAAACCTAAATCTAAAAACTCATGGATGAGGTTGGTTGTATCAATTTTCCATAAGGGGAAAACACCTTCCATTCCGATCGATTGTAATTGGTCTTCGCGATATTTTCTTAAGTCTTCCAAAAAAATATCTCCGAAAATAGAATGAGTGACGCCTTGAGATTTTATTTCATTCATGGTTTTAGACATGATCTCGCTGTATTCTTCCATTGAAGGTTCTTTTGGAATTTCCATTTTTATTAAGGAAAAACCTAAACTTTCAGCCTGTTTTTCCAATAACGAAACATGAACGCCATGCATGGAAATTCTTTGAAATTCCTGATTAATGCTGGTCAACAAAGAAGTAACTTCTAGTTGGTCTTCTTTTAAAGTTTTATATAAGGCAAGAGCAGAGTCTTTTCCGCTGCTCCAGTTGAAGATGGCTTTTGGTTTCATGAAAATAAATGTAGTACGAAAATAAAAAATCCCCTTAAAAAATGAAGTGAATTTTATTTTGAAAGTTAGTTTTACTCCGTGTAAGACACCACGATTCCATTTTCGTAATTTTCTGTCTCACTCAATAATTTTCGGGTATAATTTTCGGATAAGAAATAGGAAAATATTTTTTGCTCTTTTCTTTTTTGCTCGAAGTCTTCTTTTGAAATTTCTATTCCATCCAAAAAGTATGGGATTTCTTTATTTTCGGACCTGAATTCTATTTTCTTTACTTTATCCAAATTTAAATCGACTGTTTTTCCATCATCTTTAAATTTGCTTTTACTGATTAAAGCATAGTATTGATTTTGGTTTACATCGTGAGTTTTATTGTACTCATTTTCAAAAACAAAAATATTTTCGAATCCCAAATAATCTTCTCTAATTTTTATAGTATAATTATAATTTGCCGAATATCTTTTTTCTAAAGTCAGAATATTTACATTAATATGATTACTTAAAAGATTTTTATTCCCAGAAATTTTAACCTCTAAATAAGTATTTGAAGGAGCATAGTAAGGTTCGTTTTCATAACCATCGTCGGATTTGTGAGCATATACAATTACTCCGTCTAGAATTTCTTTTTCCCGAAGTGTATCGCTCATTTTTTTTTGTGCATTCAAATGAGAGGAAAATATTGCAGCAAGAAAAACTCCACTGGCAATTTTTCGGAAAGGGAATTTAAAGAAATTATAATTTATTCTCAATTTTTCTTCATTTGAATACAATCTTGAGGCTTGAATCCTTCCACAAACAGATTCGCCAGATTGTAATAAAAGATGAATTTCCTCTTCAGTTTTATCGGTTAAGTCATGTACTTTCTTTGAACAAAAACCGCAGAAGCTACCTTCCGGAATATCCGTCATGTTTTCACGACCAACAGTACATGGTTCTTTGATCTGAAATTCTTTACCCATAGAATGTTTTTAATGATTTAAAAATACAAAAAACCTCAAAGAAAATTCCTTGAGGTTTTAATTTATAATTCTTGAAACAGTTTGTGTTCAAAATTGTCAGTCTGACTACGGACTACATATTTCTTCTGTACTTACCACCTACTTCAAACAAAGCATTGGTAATTTGTCCAAGAGAACAGTATTTCACAGCATCCATCATCACTTCGAATAAGTTTTGCTGATTGATCGCTGCGTGTTGCAACGTTTTCAAAGCTTCTGCAGACTTATCCTCATTAGAGTTTTGGAAATTATGAAGCATTTCAATCTGAACCTGCTTTTCTTCCTCAGTTGAACGGATAACTTCTCCCGGACGAACCGTTGGTGAACCATCTTTTCCAAGGAAAGTATTCACTCCGATGATTGGATATTCTCCTGTGTGTTTCAACCATTCGTAATGCATCGATTCTTCCTGGATTTTCGAACGTTGGTACATTGTTTCCATAGCACCCAAAACACCACCTCTTTCTGTGATTCTGTCGAATTCTGCATAAACAGCTTCTTCCACTAAATCTGTCAATTCTTCAATAATAAATGAACCTTGAAGCGGATTTTCATTTTTCGCTAATCCTAATTCTTTATTAATGATCAACTGAATCGCCATTGCTCTTCTTACAGACTGCTCAGTCGGAGTGGTAATCGCTTCGTCATAAGCATTAGTGTGCAATGAATTACAGTTGTCGTAGATTGCATACAACGCCTGAAGTGTTGTTCTGATATCATTAAAATCAATTTCCTGAGCGTGAAGTGAACGCCCTGAAGTCTGGATATGATATTTCAACATCTGGCTTCTTTCGTCTGCTCCATATTTTAATTTCATTGCTTTTGCCCAGATTCTTCTTGCTACACGTCCGATTACTGAATATTCAGGATCGATACCGTTGGAGAAGAAGAAAGATAGGTTTGGTGCAAAATCATTGATATCCATTCCTCTGGACAAATAATATTCTACATAAGTAAAACCGTTTGCCAAAGTAAATGCCAACTGAGAAACCGGATTTGCTCCTGCTTCTGCAATATGGTATCCTGAGATCGAAACAGAATAGAAGTTTCTTACTTTTTCTTTAATGAAATATTCCTGAACATCACCCATTAATCTTAAAGCAAATTCAGTAGAGAAAATACAAGTATTCTGAGCCTGGTCTTCTTTTAAAATATCTGCCTGAACAGTTCCACGAACGGTTGCAATAGTTTTAGCTTTAATTTCAGCATACACATCGGCAGGAATAATTTCATCACCAGTAATTCCTAATAATTTTAAACCTAAACCATTATTAGAAGGCGGAAGTTCTCCGTTATATTTTGGTCTTGCTAAGCCTTTATCGTCGAATTTTTCCTTAAGCTTAGCCTCAACCTTAGCCTCAAGATTATTTTCTGCAATATATTTTTCAACATTCTGGTCGATGGCTGCATTCATAAAGAAAGCCAACAACATCGGCGCAGGTCCGTTGATGGTCATTGAAACAGAAGTCAATGCATTCACCAAATCAAACCCTGAATATAGTTTTTTAGCATCATCCAATGTTGCAATGGAAACTCCGGCATTTCCGATTTTACCATAAATATCGGGTGGTAAAGCAGGATCTTGTCCGTACAATGTTACCGAGTCGAAAGCTGTTGATAAACGTTTTGCAGGCATTTCCGCAGAAACGTAGTGGAATCTTCTGTTGGTTCTTTCAGGACCGCCTTCTCCTGCGAACATTCTCGTTGGATCTTCTCCTGTTCTCTTGAAAGGATAAATTCCGGCTGTATAAGGAAATCCTCCCGGAAGATTTTCCTGACCTTTCCATTTAATCAAATCACCCCAATCTGTATATTTTGGTAACGCGATTTTTGGAATTCTTAAATGAGATAAAGATTCTGTTGAGGTTTCAACTTTAATTTCTTTTCCTCTTACGTAATATGAATAAAACTCTTCGTGGAAAGCCTTTTTCGTATCATCCCAAGTTTGTAGGAAATCTATATTCTCCTGTTGAAGTTCTTTTTCAGCTTTTTGATATTCAGCATCTAGAGTTTCGTTGGAAAGGAAACTTTTAACGCCTTCAATATGATACATTTTTCTCGCAAGCTCAGCTTGTTTTTCAATATTTGCATCATAAATTCTGTTGTTTTCAACAATTTCAGAAAGGTAACGAACTCTCTTTGGAGGAATAATCGTTACTTCATCTGTAATTTCCTGTTCAACAAAACCTTGCAAATTTAAATCAGCAAATTTTTCGTTTACTTTTGCAACTAATCTATTGTATAATTCAGTCGTTCCGTGGTCATTAAACTGAGATGCTTTTGTTGCATAAACCGGCATATCATCCAATGGCTGTTCCCACAATAAATGGTTTCTCTGGAACTGTTTTCTTACCGCCTGAAGCGCATCAAGAGCACCTCTTTTATCGGATTTATTTAAAGCAACTAAATCTGCATAATCCAACATATCAATTTTTTCCAACTGTGTTGAAGCTCCGTATTCAGGAGTCATTACATACATGGAAACATCAGCAAAATCAGAAACTTCCGAACCTGATTGTCCGATACCTGAAGTTTCTAGAATGATAACATCCGGATGAGCCAGTTTCAACACATTCAAAGCAGAATGGATGAACGGAGAAACTGAAACGTTGTTTTCTCTCGTCGCCATCGAACGCATATAAACTCTCGGATCATTGATCGCGTTCATACGGATTCTGTCTCCCAACAGTGCACCTCCTGTTTTCTTTTTAGAAGGGTCAATGGAGATAATGGCAATTTTTTTATCTGTATTGGAACGTAAGAAACGTCTTACCAATTCGTCTGTTAATGAAGATTTTCCGGCTCCACCAGTACCTGTGATACCGATAATCGGAATATTTAGATCTTTTGATTTTTCATCAATAGCCTTTACTAATTCAGGTTTTTCTTCTGAAAAATTTTCAACGGCAGAAATGATTTTAGCAATACTTGTAGAATTTTCAAAACTAATTGAATCTAAATCACTTGCTTCAACTTCTTTTCCTGTCGCAAAATCTGATCTTTTCACCAAATCGTCGATCATTCCCTGAAGACCAAGTTCACGACCGTCATCCGGGGAATAAATTCTATCGATTCCGTAAGACATAATGTCTTCAATTTCTTCGGGCAGGATTACACCGCCACCACCACCAAATATCTTGATTTGTGGAGAATTTTTCTCTCTTAAAAGGTCGTAGATGTATTTAAAATATTCGTTGTGACCGCCTTGATATGAAGTTAAGGCAATTGCATTGGCATCTTCCTGAATCGCTGTATTGACAACTTCCTCTGCAGATTTGTCGTGACCAAGGTGGATGACTTCACATCCGGTTCCCTGAATCACACGACGCATGATATTAATCGCAGCATCATGACCATCGAATAACGAGGCAGCTGTTACGATTCTTACTTTGTTGTTAGGAGTATATTTTTGGGTTTCCATAAAAAATCTAGAAAATTTCTGAATTCCCAAATATAATAATAAAATAGCAACTGTTTGTTTTGGTTTAAGTTGTTGATAATTAATGTTTTATTTTAGATTTATTAATTGAATCTTTACCCACTGAACAAACATTCGTTTAGAAATAAAGCAATATTTCATTTAAAATTCTCAAATTAATTTTTTCTACTTTTGCACCATATTATATAGGGTATGAAAAAGGCATTATTATATTTCGCGCTGGGAACTGTTTTGAGTTTTTTAATTAATTATTTCTTTTACAGCTCGGAAAATATTGGTTTAGACATATATTATGCGCTTGCTTTTGGGTTTGCATGGGGAATTGCTTATTATCTGGATACGCCCAATTTTACATTGCCCCAAAAATTAGGATTGTCTTTTGTAGCAATGGGAATTTTGGTATTGGCTGGATTCCTGCTGTTTAATCTTGAGCTGGCCATTCCTTCTATCCTTAAATTTTCGACTGTTTTTGTCGCCTATTACTTAATTGCCAGCTTCAGAGCCAGTAAAACCCTTCGTGATTAATGTATCATCATAAAACTGGCATACATTAGTAATAATCCCATACAGATTATTCCGATAAAATTGATCATGAATAAAAATATTCCTTTGAAAATACTCATCACTCTGGAGCTTTCGTAAACTCTGTGATGGGCAATAAAGAAATAGATAGACATATAGATAATAGCCGCAGTATAAATGAGGATAATTAATAAATTTAAAACGCCATAATTTGGTAACAGGTCTGTAATTTTATCAAAAAATATTAAAATAAGAGTTCCTAGTAATAGAAATGAAAAATAGTGAAGGGTAAAAATCCCATGATCAAAATACCACCATTTCTTTTTATTGTGAAAGATCCAAAGGAAAAATGCAAAAACCGGAAGGTAAATAAATAATGCTTTCGGAAGGGTATGAATAATACTTTCTTTAAACTTATCTACAATAAGCTCTTTCTTTAATCCCTGATCCTGCATATGAAAGATCTTTTGTGCAAAAGGCTGCATGAACTTATAGATCACCCAATTCTTTTTATCTCTTGAATGAAGGGAATCAAACTGCTTCATATTTGTGGCTCCAAGAACACTCATTTTGCCATCTTTAGTTTCTCCTAGGGCATCAGTGTCAATATCGTTTCCATTAATTTCCGTTACTTTTAAATCTTTTGTAACTTGTTTTGATTGATGTGGAGCTTTATTAAGTTGCTCTTTAGAAAGATGCTGTTTTAAACTGTCTGCAATTTTTACTATTTTTTCCTCTTTTTCTTTTTCAGCCTTCCTGGCAACCTGTGCTTTTCTATCGTGCTCGATTGATTCTTCTTCTGATCCGGAAATTAAGGGAGGAAGAAAAAATGTGATAAAACTTATAAAAATATAGAGTTTTACGGGAGCAACATACAGCTGTCTTTTTCCTGCAAGATATTCTTTGGTTAATTTTCCGGGTTTGAGTAATAAATATTTTATGGTTTTCCAGAACTCACCGTCATAGTGAGTGAAATCCTCTATAAAGTGGGTGAAAAGATAATGGAAGGGTTGTTTAGGCTCTATATTTTCCTGTCCGCAATGTGGGCAGTATCTTTCTTCCACGGTATGTCCGCAGTTAAGGCATATTTTATCTTCTCGGGTTTTGCCGTGGCTCATAACTTATTAGTGTTTAAGGCAAATATAATTATTTGTCAAGATAAAATAATCATATCGATACTATTTTGATGAAATGTTTAAATAAAATTAATAAATAGAATTGAATAATTGTTGAATATTTAAACATTCTTGTTTTTAAGTTTATGAACATATTAGAGAAGTATTTACTTTAAAAGAGAATTGTATTGAGTGGGTCTATTAAATAAAGATGCTCAACCTGTCGTCAATAGATTAAATGAAATATGTTTTTGCATTCCGAAAATAATTTGTACCTTTGCACACCCTTTTAGGGGAAAATTATGTTTAATCTTTAACTAAAACGTGTGAATACATTAAGTTACAAAACTGTTTCAGCGAACAAAGCTACTGCTAATAAAGAATGGGTTGTGGTAGACGCTGAAGGACAACCGTTGGGAAGACTAGCTTCTACGGTTGCAAAGATTTTGAGAGGTAAGCACAAAACGAACTACACACCTCACGTAGATTGTGGTGATAACGTAATCGTTTTGAACGCTGGGAAAGTTACTCTTTCTGGAAACAAGTGGAACGACAAGACTTATATCTGGCATACAGGTTACCCTGGAGGTCAAAAGTCTATGACTGCAGCTGAACTTCAAAAGAAAGATTCTTTAAAAGTATTAGAAAAATCTGTAAAAGGGATGTTGCCTAAAAACAGATTAGGATCTGCTTTATTAAAGAACCTTTATTTATATGAAGGAACTGAGCACAAACATGAAGCTCAACAGCCTAAAACAATTAATGTTAACGAATTTAAATAATTAATTATGTCTATAGTTCACAAAATCGGAAGAAGAAAGACTTCTGTAGCTAGAGTTTATGTAAAGCCAGGAACTGGTAACATTACAGTAAACGGTAAAGATGCTGCAACTTATTTCTCTACAGACGTGATGGTTTACAAATTAAACCAGCCGTTCATCCTTTCTGAAACTGTTGGTCAGTATGACGTTACCGTAAATGTTTTCGGTGGTGGTAATACAGGTCAGGCAGAAGCTATCAGATTAGGTATTTCTAGAGCACTTTGCGAAATTAATGCTGAATTCAGATTAGCATTGAAGCCTGCAGGTTTACTTACAAGAGATGCAAGAATGGTGGAAAGAAAGAAACCAGGTCAGAAAAAAGCAAGAAAGAGATTCCAATTCTCAAAACGTTAATTTTCAGACTTCAGATACAGGATTTCAGATTTCAGAATTTTTTCAATCTGTGGTCTTATATCTAAAATCTATTTATCAAAACAAAAAAATTGCCCGTTACGTTTAGCATCCAAACGCTTCTCCCATCTAAAGAAGTTGTTGATTGTTTAAAAAACGGAAAGTAAACTAACAAAAACAGAAAACATGGCAAAAGCAAATGTAAAAGACCTTCTAGAGGCTGGTGTACACTTCGGTCACATGACTAGAAAGTGGAATCCAAATATGGCTCCATACATTTTTATGGAGAAAAATGGTATTCACATTGTAGACTTACATAAAACAGCTGTTAAATTGGATGAAGCTTGTGGAGCTTTAGAAAAATTAACTTCTGCAGGTAAAAAAGTTCTTTTCGTAGCTACTAAGAAGCAAGCGAAAGAAGTGGTTGCAAAACACGCTTCTGAACTTAATATGCCTTATATTACAGAAAGATGGCCAGGAGGTATGTTAACGAATTTCGTTACTATCAGAAAGGCTGTAAAGAAAATGAACGCTATCGACAAAATGAAAAAAGATGGTACGTTCGAAACTTTATCTAAAAAAGAAAGATTACAAGTAGACAGACAAAGAGCTAACTTAGAGAAAAACTTAGGTTCTATCTCTGACATGGTTCGTCTTCCTTCTGCAATCTTTGTTGTAGATATCATGAGAGAACATATCGCTGTAACTGAAGCTAAGAAATTAGGTATTCCAGTTTTCGGTATTGTTGATACAAACTCTGACCCAAGAAAAGTTGATTTCGTTATCCCAGGAAACGATGATGCTTCTAAGTCTATTGATATGATCTTGAACATTGTTTCAGATTCTATCAAAGAAGGTCAGTCTCAAAGAAAAGCTGATAAAGAGAAATCTAAAGAAGAAGGAGAAGTAGTATCTGCTGATAAAGATGCTGATTTCGATGCTGAATAATTAAAGGTTTATCTTTGAAATAAAAAAATCCGTTAAGTTAATTCTTAGCGGATTTTTTATTTATAGAATCCTGTATTAATTGGAAAGGGTAATGCTGTAAGAGGATGAGATAAATTGAGTCTTTTTATAAACCGAATTGCAAACCATCCCGGATAAGTTATAATTCTGATTTTTAGCAACCATAGTATATCCTATTTTACCGGCACCAATAGGAATCTTTTTTGAATAATTCTTTCCTGCTATTGTTAAAACCATATTACAGCGGGACTTATTCGTTACCGTAATTGATGCTTTAGAGCTGTTTGAATTATCGTTGAGTAAATCAGTTAATACATCAGCGGTTTCCGGTTTATAAGTCTTTATTAAAGTATTGTATTCCTGTTCTGTTTGAGATATGGATGGAGTAGAAGCTGTGTTGGGGCGGATGCTTTTAGGTACAGATGTATGACCTGGATTATAATTTGTACTACAGCTGATTAAAAGAAAAGATATACATATTCCCGAGATTATTTTTTCTTTCATGTGATTTGTTTTAATAAGTAAATGTAAGATAGTATTGAAACGAAAAAAGGTAAGAAAATCTTACCTTTTATATTAGTTTATTTTGAACTTTATATATGTGATCGTTTTCCCTTTTGCAGAGAATAACTCTTCATAATAGGTTCTGATATCTCTTAAGTGGGGTGTTCCTGGATCATATTCAAGAGCACTGTAAATATCATGATGCGCACTTATGATTTCATAACCAGCTCCCTGAAGATAGCCTAACGTATAGCCGTGTAAAAATTCAGAGTCTGTTTTTAAATGGATGATTCCTCCTGGTTTTAAAAACTTTTTATACCTGTCAAGAAAGTCTGGATGGGTTAATCTGTGTTTTGTACGTCTGTATTTAATCTGAGGATCGGGGAAGGTGATCCAAATTTCGTCCACTTCATTTTCTGCAAAGAAAGAGTCTACCAATTCGATCTGACTTCTTAAGAATGCTACATTATGCATGTTGTTTTCAACTGCTTCTTTAGCTCCAAACCAAAATCTGGCTCCTTTAATATCTATTCCGATAAAATTTTTCTCAGGGAATGTTTTGGCAAGACCTACAGAATATTCTCCTTTTCCGCACCCTAATTCTAAAACAATAGGATTTTCATTTTTGAAGAAATCTTTTCTCCAGTTTCCCTTTAGTTCAAACCCTTTCAGTGCTTCTTCTCTTGTTGGCTGAATTACATTTGGTAATATTTTGTTTTCTGCGAATCTCGCTAGCTTGTTTTTGCCCATAACGTATAAAATCGGACAAAAGTAATGAAAAAATACCTATTTTTTTGATTTTACAATAGTATTAAGGTCTTTTTTTGTATTATTTAGGACTGCTCAGTGCTACCATAATTGGCTTTTGAACCGTTTTCTGTGATGCATATTGTGCTCCGCAAACCAAACTTGTAAACAGATAATTGCCTTTCTCAATAACAATAGAATTATCTCCGTGTGCAGGTATAGCAAGACGATATTTAGTATTTCCAACTCCTTCCATCCTTACGATAATATTACAGTCAGAATTGTTCTCGATCATCACAATACATTCCTTGGCATTAGGATCATTGTCAAATAATGAATTCAATATTTTTACTGTTTTATTTTTATGTTCAACAGGATTACTTGCCATAAGCATATTGAATTCATCAGCTTCTGTATTAGGAATTGCTGCTTTTGTTGCTGTAGCTGCGGTGTTGGCTACATAAACATTTTGAGCGGTACTCGGGGTGTATTTTACCGATGAAACCCCTGAAGCAAGCTCAGCTCTATATTTTGCAATTTGCTTTTCCTTTATTTTGGCATTCATTTCATCAAAAGTAATCTTTGTAGAAGGCCGTCTTTTTAAAAGAGCAAGATTTTCCTGCATACTTTTTACTTTGGAATCTCCCGGAGCTGCATTTTGTATATATTCCTTCATGAGCTGCATTACTCTTGGCTTTATGACGGAACGGCGAGGTTCATCAGGATGAGCATCCCGTAGGAAGGCATTAAGCTCATAGATGTTTTTACTTTTTAAAATGTTACTATAATCTTTGTCTTTCCCTTGTGCGGATAGATTAATACATAATATGATGCTCAGTAAAAAAAGTAAATTCTTCATTAAAATATATGCTTTTGGAGTTTTGACAGCGGTTCGTTAATTAATAGCTTATAAAATTATAAATATTTTAAAAAAGATCCCTATTCAAAAAGGAAATTTAAAAACTTTATTTTGCGATCTCCTGAAGATGTGAACTCTTAAGCCTTTTTTGATAAATCGGAAGGTATTTTTCGATCGGAATTTTTATCGCTTCGAAGTTTCCTGCTAAAACATAAGGTTCTATATTTTCCGAAGTATAAACGAACTGTAAGAAGTTATCGATTAAATTTTCAGGAATTTTAAATTTTACAAAATAATCTTTCCCCAAATAATTTTTAATTTGAGTAATAGAAGAGTTCATTCTTTCGTAGGCTAAATAACGCTGTTTTTTCTTGCGATCTCCTGAAAGGATATCATAAATACTTTCCAGGCTGAAGGTAAGTCCTCCGTCTCTCAATCCTGCAACAGGAAGTTCAGGAGATGTACCGTCTCCTTTAGGAGTAGGCAGTCCGATAACTTTTTTTATGGCAATGCTTTTATCTTCTTTTCTGATAGCATTTACATCATATCTAAGATTACCAGTAGGTTTAAATCTACTGATCAATACTTCCTGAATGTCATAATAAGCTATTTTAAGTTCGATTAGATTTTTACCTTCCAACATTTGTTGAGTGATTTTGGAATCCTTTCTTTCTGTAATGATTGAGGTAAAACGAATTACATCTCCCAGTTTAGCTTCAATATTGAAATTACCATTATAGTTGGTGAGTACTGTTTTTTGTGTGGTAAGATTGGTTACATATACCTGATTAAGATACAAAATCGAATTGTCTCTTAAAAAAACTTCCCCGGAGAAAAATTGGGCATTGATTTTCGCTAAAAAAATCAAAAAAATTAAAGTAATTAGTTTCTTCATATAATTGGCAAAATTACATAGAAATACACCAATTTATCACTGTATGGATTACAAAAACGGGTTAAAGTATATTAAACTTTAATGTAAAATTGTTAATGATTGTTATAAATGCTCCTTTTAAAATTTTTATCTGTGTTTTACCAGAAGCCAGCTTGTATATTTTACCGTAGTAGGAGTTAACCCAGATTCTATCCAACTGATGAAATACCAATAGGTTGCAGTAGGTACATTTCTACCTCCCATTCTTCCGTCCCAAGTATAATTATTGGTAGGAGTTCCTCTGAAAACTTCGGCACCATATCGGTCAAAAATTCTAAACTCAAAGTTGGTTTTATCAGAAAGTCCGGAGTAGTTAATCTCATCATTGTGTCCATCTCCACTAGGTGTAATGGTATTGATAAGTTTTACGATCACAAAAGGTTTTTCGATCATCTGGCAGCTTTTGGAATCTCTTACATATACAACATGAGATCCTCTTGCCACATTATAGAAAACATTTGAACTCTGCCAGTTGATACCATCCAAAGAATACTGGTAAGGAGGGAATCCTCCTCCCACATTTACTGTGACTGTTGTTCCATTAATGTCAATGGAAAGAATTGCCGGAAGTTGGGCTTCTATTACGCTTACATTTTGTCTGTACACACAGCCATTATAAGTAAGGTCTACCCAATAATTTCCAACAGGAACGTCTGTAATAAATGATGTGGTGGCTCCTGTGCTCCAAACATATGATTCAAAGCCTGAACCGGCATCTAAAGTCGTGGTCGTTTTCGCACAGATGATCTGATCTAATAAAATGTCAGATTTTTTAGGCGTTTTAATGGTGATAATTATTTTTCCTATGGCAGGACAAACCCCGCTTTTTTCAAACCTTATATAAATAGTCTGGGTTCCGGAAAGGCTTATTACGCTATTGATAGGAGTAGTGCCGTTTTGTGCATCCTGTAAATTGCTGTGAAAAGTATAGGTGACATTAGGATCTGTTGTAAATTGAGGGATAAAAGGTAATAGGTTTACCTGTTTACTGCCATCCAGATCTTCATCACAAATACTTGTGGTAACGCGATCAGTTAATAATGGGATTTGCTGTCCTATGGAAAAGTTTAGCGGTTGTACTACTGCTGCACATCCGTTCGGTGATTCTACTCGGATATAGATTATAGTATTTGTTGTGTAGCTCCAACTATTGGGAAGAGTATTAGAATTTCCGGCATTGGCATCCGAAAGATTGGCATAATATCTTACATTGGTAAAATAGGTAGGATTGTTAAGAACAATAGGGGTAATATTTAGAAGATTGATGGTAACAGTACCATCAAAATTGTCATCACAAAATGCTCCTGAATAATTAGGAGTGATTACAGCAAGATTATAAAGCGTTAATGTGATTTGAGCGATGCTTTTACAACCATTATTATTTTTTACGACGGCATAGACGATAGTACCATTTGCTGCAGTGTAAGCAGTAGGAGATGTAATAAGCGCAGCTGGATTTTCAGTTTGAGCATCTGCTAATGTTGGATAGTAAGTAATTGTAATAGGAGAATTGTTGCTTACATTGGCAGAAGTCAGGTTGAAAGTGCCTTGATTGTTTATATTACATGCATAAATTGTTGCATTATTGGTTGTAAGTGCTTCTAAATGAATGGTAACGGTAACTGTTTCACAATCTGGGAAAATAGTATCATTTCCACAAAATGTATAAGTGAAAGTGTCCGTACCTGTTAATGTTCCCGGATTGTTTGGGGTATAAGTAATAACTCCTGTTGCAGGATTGATACTGGCTGTACCAAGTGAAGGTGGAGTGACTATTGATACCGTAGAAGGAACGGGCGTCTGTGTTGATGTAGTAAAAGTTGGAGTTATTGTTTGAGTATTACAAACATTATAAGTGGAAGTGCTCTGTTTTGTACAATTTAAAACTTTAATCTCGTTAGAAATTAAAGGAGCACAACTTCCCATAGTTACTGAACATGTATAAAAACCAGATTGGGTAGGATTGTAAGTAGAATTTGTTGCTCCCGGAATTATAGATCCATTTCTATACCATTGATAGCTATCATATATCAACGGATCAACGGTAAGCTGAATTCCCGGCGCACAGCCCGTTCCAGACTGTAAAATAACCGGTTGTGTAGGAAACCCGGCAAAAAAACCACCATATCCTACTGCATCACTTCCGGCATTGATTCCTGCAGTAATGGCTTTATTGGAAACAACGGTAATAGTTCCTGTTGTATTGGGTATTCCATAGGTTACCCAATTACTGGTGCCTGTCATATTGAAAGGACCTGTACTGACTGGAGGAGTATTACCATTTACTGTTACAACCGCTCCTTTTTGAGTAATCAGATTTAATTTGGTAGGAATATTCAAAATCCCGGTAGGATTATTATTTGAAAGAACAAAGTTTTCATCAATGAACCCTATTTCGTTGATTTGTTTTGGTAAATAACAGTTTAAAGCAGGGATAAAGTTAAAACCGCCTGTGGCAACCTCGCTTCCTGATGCTGAATCTCCTGCAAGCATTTGATAAACATATGCGTTTTTTGTAGTTCTTACGAATAAGTTGTAATGGTTGGTTCCCTGCAAAATATATTTGGTGTCAGGAATTACATAATATTGTCCCGTATTTAATGTAGCAATAGGAGGGATTTCATTGTTCACATAAATTTGGGTATTGTCTTCGGTAGCTATTACTAAAGCTGTTTCCATATTAGAACCGATGCTCCCGTTTCCTTTCACTAAGGCAAATTCGGTTCCCAATCTTTCAACAGGTACGGCCTGATCCATCAAAATATCTGAGCTTGAAGGATAGTTGCCCGCATACTGCCCGTTAAAATTACCATTGGTTACATTGACAGCTTTGTTGGCAACAATTTTTGCTCCTATAAAACCATCGAAATTTCCTATTATATCTCCGATACCATCAATGATGAATGATTTTCCTTTATTTAAAGTGAAGGTCATGGTAGGATTGGTAACTCCGGTTGTTCCATTCGAAAACTGAACGGTCGATTTATATCCCGAAATAGTAACTGTCGTATTGTCTTCAGTTGCTAAAATACTTGTCATGAAGTTCAGGATGTTATTACTTACGGTAATAGGGGCATTAGCTGCATAAAAAGTTTTTCCGGTAGAAGGTATTCCTTTCGAGGTAATGATTTCAGCATGATTGAACACTGAAAATCTCAAGTTAGCATAAAAAGGAAAATCTGCTTTTAGATAAAGACCTTTGGTGATAGGAGTAAAAAGATCTGTTTGTAAAGTTGTGATAATATAGTCTCTAAGAACATCAAACCTCTGAGGATTGTTTTTGCTGATTGTTACAGTGCCAATTAAAATATTATTATTATAAATGCTTACGGGGAATGGAGTTGAACGATTGGTTGATAAGTAAAGCTTCTGAAAAGGGTTGGGATTTCCTGTTCTATCCATCATAGGAGCAAACCAATGTTCTCTGTCTAACTGTGCAAAAGTAGACACGAAAATGAAAAATATAAATAAAAAAGATAGAATTTTTCTCATTCAGGGGGAGCTTTTGACACAAATTTAATAATAAAAAGTAGTATTAGCTTGAAAAAACAACAAAAAAACCACGATTTAAAATCGTGGTTTTTAATAATTTTAGTATAAGTAAGATTTATTCTCTGTTTTTAACCAAAATCCATCCAGAATATTTAACTGGGGTTTGCTTAGCATTTGGCTCATTCCAACTTACGCTGAACCAGTAGCTTCCAGTAGATACCTTTTTACTTCCGTTCGTTGTACCGTCCCATTTGTATCCGTTTGCTTTGTTCGCTTGGTAAATTTTAGTTCCGTATCTGTCAAAGATGTCGATTACCAGATTAGATTTATGTCCTAGTTCAGAGTAATCTAAAACATCGTTTACACCATCATTATTCGGAGTAATTACGTTAACAATATTAGGTATTGTAATTTCTACAGAAATAGGATTACAATCGTAAGCATCTTTCACATATACCATTCCGCTTCCTCTAGGAACATTGGTGAAGACATTAGAGTCTTGCCAGCTAATGTTATCCATAGAATATTTATATGGAGCTGTTCCACCTGTTACATAGGCAGTCACTGTAGTTGTAGCAATATCAACACTTGAAATTACAGGTTGCTCAGAAGCATATACTTTTACGGTTTGTTTCGTCCAACAGTCTCCTGTTTTTAATTTTACCCAGTATGTACCTACCGTAATATCAGATATTGTTTGTGTTGTTGCTCCTGTGCTCCACTGATATCCGTCAAAATTAGGACCTGCATCTAATGTAGTTTTGTCTTCCATACAGATAATCTTATCAGTTAATACTGTAGATTTTGTAGGAGGGAATACAACAAGTGTAACTTTAGCAATTCTATAACATCCGTTTCCATTTGTTACTCTTACATATACAACACCGTTTGGTGCAATATAATGATCAGGAGTTAAAATTTCATTAGTTCCGTTTTGGGCATCTGTAAGTGAAGGATAGTATTTTTTTGTTACACCTGCTTGTGTAGTTACTGGAGCAATTGTTAGGTTGAATTCCCCTGTAGCAGTATTGCTTTCCAAGAAACAGCTTCTCAATGTTGCATCTGTTACAACTGGAAGTTCAGAAACAGTGAATGTTAAAGTTACTTGTTCGCAATCTACAAATTCAGGTGCTGTTCCACAGAATTTATATACCATAGTGTCGGTACCTACATAATTTACATTTGGAGTGTAATTAATAACACCAGTTACTGGGTTTATTGTTGCAATACCATTCGTTGGTGGAGTTATTATAGTAACTGAACTTGGGTTATAAGTTTGTGTAGAAACAGTGAATTCCGGGATCACAACCTGAGAAATGTCACAAACATTCATTGCCTTAGTAGATTCTGTCAAACAAGTGAATACTTTGAAAACTGGAGTTGTTTCTGGTGGACAACTTCCGATAGTAATCTTTACAGTATAATCACCTCCCTGTGTTGGAGTGTATGAATTTCCATTAGCTCCAGGAATGGGATTTCCATTAAAAAACCATTGGTATGTATCATAGCTGTCATCTACTTCCAATTTGATACCGGGAATACAATCTCCTGTTGTTTTAGAAATAAGAGGAATTGAAGAGAATCCTGCAAAGTATCCTCCATATCCGGCTGTACTATATCCTCCGTTCAACCCTGCGGTTACGGCTTTATCAGAAAAAACTGATACATTTCCTGTAATACCTGTAATAGCATATGTTACCCAGTTTGTATTTCCGGTAAGTTGAAACGGACCCTGTGCTGCTGTTGGTGTCGTTGGTGCTCCACCATTTACAGTGTAAGAAACAGTTGCACCGGCTTCAGTAAGAATATTCAGTTTTACAAGTAAATCACTATATACAGTACTTGGCCCAGTTACAGGCATTTCGTTTATTTTTCCAATCTCGTCAATCTTACGAGGTAAAAAGCAGTTCAAAGGAGGTATATAGTTATATCCTCCTGTATTGTCAGCGGACCCTACACCGACCAACTGGTAGATATAAACATTTTTTGTAGAGCTGATGAACATATTAGAATGCCCACTTCCTTGGTTTACGTAATTGGTTTCATTAATTCTAAACCAACCTCCTTCATTTAAAGTCGCAATTGGCGTGCCTGATCCATTTACATATACATCTGTATTGTTTTCTGTGGCTATAACAATAGCACCTTCCATATTGTTAGCAGGAGCCGTAGATCTCGTTTTAACCATAGCAAATGTATTACCAAGTCTATTTGTTGGTACAGACTGATCCAGAATAAGGTCAGAACCACTATTCGCACTGGTTCCAAAGTTCCCATTGGAGTTCCCATTGGTTACCGTAATGGCTTTGTCTGAAACAATTTTTGCACCGATAAAACCAGTGTTATTAGGTGCTGTACCTCCTTTCCCCGTAAAAATAAAAGACTGCCCTTTGTTTAAAACAAAAGTAGTCGTCAAAGGGGGAGCTGTTTGATTAATAAACTGTATATTGGGATTATAGCCAGATACCGTTACTTTCGTATTATTTTCGGTAGCCATTATTGCTGTAGTGAAATTATACGAGCTATTAACAATTGGTGTTGCTGCAGCATAAAATTTAGTTCCAATGCCCGCTTTACCTTTTGAAGTAACAATTTCTCCGTGAGAGCTTATTGCGCTTCTTAAAGAGCAATAAAATGGTTTTGTTCCCTTTAAATAAACACCCTTGCTGATTACCGAGTAAGCATCGGAATCTGCGGTAGCAACAATCGTGTTGGCAGGTAAAAGATACGTGTTTGGAGCTCCTTTACTGATCGTAACAGTTCCTAAAGGAAGATTGTTATTGTAAATAGTTACATCAAAAGGGGTTGTGGAATCTGTTGAGAGATAAAGTCTATTATAATAGCCACTGCTTGAAACGTCAAAATATGGCGCTATCCAGTGTTCAGTATCTCTCTGCGCATATATAGTATTAATCGAAAATAAAATCAATACCAAGCTGAGTAGAAATTTTTTCATAAACGTTAGAATTAGGATTTTTGCAAAATTAAAAGAATATTTGATATGTTTTGGAAAAAATAAAAGAAAATATGATAAAGAAATAATAAAAAAGCCACAATCTTTTAAAATTGTGGCTTTAAATATAGTTTTAAAAATTATTCTCTGTTTTTCACAAGAATCCAGCCGGAATATTTTATTGGAGTTTTTGCCGCATTAGGCTCGTTCCAGGTAATATGATACCAATAGGTACCCGTTACTACTTTTTTACCAGAACCTTTTCCATCCCAACGGTAATTATTGAATTTATCTCCGGTGAAGATTTTATTGCCATATCGGTCGTAGATAACAAAAATAAGGTTTTCCTTATATGCTAATTCACTATAATCAATATAATCATTTACATTATCTCCATTAGGAGTGATTGCGTTGATTAAGTTAGGTACAGTTACTTCTACAGATATAGGCGTACAGCTGTAAGTATCTTTTACATAGAAAGTATGTTGACCTCTCGATAAATTTGTAAATACATTAGAATCTTGCCATGTAGTAATTCCGTCTACAGAATATTTATAAGGAGCAACTCCTCCGCTAACAATTACAGTAGCAGTATTGTTTGTAATTTCAATTTTGGTAATTACCGGATCCTGAGCTTTTTTCACGTGTACGGTTTGCTGCAAGAAACAGCCGTTATGCTCAAGAATTACAGTGTATTCTCCTACAGGTACTCCCTGAATAGAAGATGTTGTAGCTCCTGTATTCCATTGGTAACTGTCATATCCTGCTCCGGCATCAAGAGAAGTTCTTTCGTCAATACAAATAAATTTGTCAACCAAAATTGGTGATCTTTTTACAGGAATTGGAACTAATTTAATTTTTGCTGTTCCGTTACATCCTCCGTCAGCCGTTATTTTAACATAAGCATATCCTCCTGCTGAAGCATACTTTTTAGGTTCGGTGATTTCGTTGTTATTTGTATTCAGATCATTTAGAGTAGGATAGTATCTTTTCGTGATGGGAGAAGGGTAATCTGTAACGTTTGCCGTAGTAAGATCAAACAATGCTGTAGGATCAGTGTCATACTGGCAAGCAGTGATGGTTGGTTCCTTTCCAATAAGAGGAACAATTTTAATGCTGTGGGTTACCTGTTCACAATCAATAAATTCAGGGGCATTTCCGCAAAATTTATATACCAATACATCGGTTCCTGCAAATCCTGAATTAGGAGTATAGCTGATAGTGCCATTTGAGTTAACTACAGCGGTACCATGGGTAGGAGGAGTAATAATAGTTACTGTATTTGCCACTGGAGTTTGGGTAGATGTAGTAAATGTAGGTTGTATAATTTTTGTACCACAGGTTTCATCCGTTTTTGAAGTTTGCTTTAAACATGAAAAAACTTTATAAGCAAGTGTTACTACAGGTTGACATGCACCCATTGTTACTCGAACAGTGTAATTTCCTCCAACTAATGGAGCATAAGTATTTGATGTTGCCCCAGGAATAATATTGCCATTCCAATACCATTGGTATGAATCATATCCAGGATCTACTTCCAGAATAATGCCTGGCGCGCATTCTCCAGTCTGTTTAGAGATAACCGGTATTGATGAGAATCCGGCAAAATAGCCTCCATATCCTGCAGAACTATATCCGCCGTTAATACCTGCTGTCACCGCTTTGTTGGATTGTATTGCCAAGTTACCAGTAATTCCTTCAATAGCATAGGTTACCCAATTGGTGTTACCTGTAAGATTGTAAGGACCTTGTGCAGCTGTTGGTGTTATTGGAGCCCCACCGTCAATACTATATGTAACGGTTGCTCCAGCTTCAGTAAGGATGTTAAGCTTTAAAGTAATAGGTCCTGATGAACCCGGCATTTCATTGATTTTACCTATTTCATCAATTTTTCTAGGTAAAAAACAGTTTAATGGCGGTATATAATTATAACCTCCGGTAGCTGTACTCGTAGACCCTACCAATTGGTATAAATAAACGTTTTTTGAAGTGCGTACATATATATTGTAATGTCCATTACCTTGATTAATATATGAATTATCTAATATTCTATAATAATCTCCTTCATTAAGAGTTGCTACAGCTGTTGCAATATTATTAAGGTAAACTTGAGTGTTGTCTTCCGTAGCAATCACTATTCCCCCTTCCATATCATACGAATTGGTAGGAGACAAACTTCGAACCATGGCAAACTCATTTCCAAGTCGTTCAGTTGGTACCGACTGGTCTAAAACAAGATCCGATCCTGAAGTCAAACTTCCTGTGGCATACATCGCGTTTGCATTTCCATTGGTAATGGTAATAGGCTTGTTGGATGTAATCTTTGCCCCAATAAACCCTGTATTGTTAGCAGGGCTGTTTCCAATTCCAGCAATCAGATAAGACTGTCCTTTTTCTAGGTTAAAAGTAAGAGTTCCGGAAGTATTAGAATTATTGATAAAAGTTATACCTGGATCATATCCGGTAACCGTAACTGTAGTTCCATTTTCAGTTGCCATAACACCGGTTGTAAAGTCCATCAGAGTTGCGCTGCTATATGTAATAGGAGCAGCAGCTGCATAAAATTTTGTTCCAATGCCGGCTTTCCCTTTAGAGGTTACAATTTCACCATGAGAACCTTGTGCCGCTCTTAAGCTACAGAAAAAAGACTTTGTTCCTTGTAGATACAATCCTTTTTGAACAGGAACCCCTGCTTCAGAACTTGAAGTTGTGTATATTACATTGGCTGCAACAGTGTAAGTTTTGGGGTTGTTTTTGCTAACACTAAGAGTGGTTAATAATGTTTGGGCTCCATTCGCATCATTAGTATATACCTTTACATCAAATGGTGTAGTTGAATCTGAGGATACGTATAAAGTATTTGTAAAGCTCCCCACACTTGTATTAACAAAATAAGGAGCAATCCAGTGCTCTGTATCTTTCTGAGCAAAGATGGTATTAAATGTAAAAAACAATAATACGAAAGAGAATAGAAATCTTTTCATAGTTGTTGGAATTAGGATTTTTACAAAATTAAAATAATATTTTGAATATTGTTTATGTATAATGAATAAAAATTGAAAATAATTTTCAGATTTTCCAAGAAATCTGTGAGGAAAATGAAAATTGAAGTTTTTTTTACAGGGTATGAATCTATTTTTATGAATTTATAATCGTTTTTTGTTTCCTTAAGTAAATTTTTTTTATTTACCTAAGTTTGAAATTATTCAATGAAATTTATTTTCATCAATAGTATTTATGAATAATATACAAAAAAAACAGCCTCTAATGAAGCTGTTTTATATAAATTAAAGGGATTGACTTAAATAATTATTCTCTATTTTTTATCAATATCCATCCTGAGTAGGAAACTGGTAATTTAGTGTCCGGTTCAGTCCATTTTAGAATATACCAGTAGGTTCCTGTAGATAGTGTTCTTCCTCCTGATTTCCCATCCCAGATATAATTGTTGTCAGATGATTTATAAACAGGTGCCCCGTATCTGTCTACGACTTCAATGGAAACATTTTGTTTAATTCTTAAATCTGAATAATTTAATACATCATTATGACCATCTCCGTTGGGAGTAATGGCATTGATAAGATTTACAATTAAGAAATCTTTTATTGTTGGCTGACATCCATCTTTTCCCAGTACGTAAACCTTATGTGGACCTCTTGATAACCCAGTGAAAACATTAGAGGTTTGATAGTCGATTCCATTTAAAGAATACTGGTAGGGAGGAGTTCCTCCGGAAACGTAAATAGTAGCTGTAGGGCCTGAAGTTTCAATTCTTGTGATCGTTGGAGCCTGCGCGGTTGTTACATTTACCGTCTGGCGATAGACACAACCGTTAAATCCTAAGTCTACATAGTAAGTACCTGTTCCGACTGTAATGCTCTGAGTAGTTGCGCCTGTACTCCAAAGATATGATGTGAATCCTGCTCCGGCATTGAGGATTGCTTTTTCATTTGAACAGATAACCTGGTCAGTAAGCGTACCTGATTTTTTGGGTGATTTTAATTTAATATTTAAAACTGCTGTATTCGGACATTCTGTAGAGCTTTGGAATCTAATATAGAATATGCCTGCAGAAGTAATGATTTGTGAAGCAGGTATCGCATTAATACCGGCTTGTGCATCAGCTAAAGTAGAATGGAAGGTTAAAGTTACAGACGGGTCTGCTGTAAACTGATTTTTGTAATCATTTAAATTGGCTGTTTCAGAACCATCAAGATTATTATCACAAATATCAACACTGATATTATTGTTGAGTAAATTAATTCTATTGCCAGTTTTAAAATTAATTTGTCCGAAAGCGGTTGTGCAGGTTCCTGTAGGTGCATCCACTCTTACATAAACCGTCGTATTGGCGGTATACGTCCAGTTTGCCGGTAATGTGTTTGCATTTCCTGCGTTTGCATCTGCCTGAACTAAATAATATCTTACAGTAAAACTTGCTGGGTTGTTAACGATCTGAGGGGTGATATTAGTAAAGTTAACATTAATAATTCCGTCAAAATTATCATCGCATAATGTGGCGTTAAAATTAGCCGTATTAATGTTAGGAGATGGATTTATTGTTAAAACAATCTGGGCTACTTTCGAACAGCCATACTGCGAAGTGACATTAGCATATATTGTGCCTGCAGGACCCGTATATGTTGCAGGAGTTGTAATTTGTCCTGTCAAATTGGCATTGGTAAAATAAGTAACAGTAATTCCGGGATCAGAAGATACGTTGGTTGTAGTAAGATTAAAAGTTCCGTTTCCGTTTGCATCTGCACAAGAAGATAATGATGCATTATTTACCTGCAATATATTAGTATTGATAATAATTTTAAAATATTCAAAATCTGCAGGGTTACCATTTCCTTGTATATAGTAGATAAAAGAATCGGTTGTGTTTGTTGTTAATCCTGCATTAGGAGTATAAGTGATTTGACCTGTTGTAGGGTTCACAGTTGCTGTTCCTGAAGTTGGAGCAGAAATAATTGCCGTATTTGCAGGAACTATATTTTGTGTCGAGTTTGTAAACGTAGGGGTAATGATCTTTGTATTACACGATCCTATATTATACGTTGTTGTTGTAATTGGGGGACAAAGGGTATAGTTATATGCTGTGGTTAGCTTAGATTCGCAATTGTTTTTTGTAACCATACAAGTATAGCTTCCTGCTCCGTATAGTTCCGGATTGATAGAATAAGAAGTTGCTCCGGGAATAATATTACCATTAAGATACCATTGATAACTGTCATAAGTATTGTCGACCTGTAATAGCACTCCTAAATAGCAATCTCCCGTTTTTGAAATTACCGGAACCGATGAAAAACCTGCAAAATATCCTCCGTATCCTACTGCACCGCTTCCTGCAGCAATTCCGGCGGTTACTGATTTTGTGGAATTTACCGTAATATTTCCTGAAACATTCGGAATGGAGTAAGTTACCCAGTTCGGGTTTCCTGTTACAGGATATGGCCCATTTGCAGCTGCAATAGGGTTATTGTTAAACGTTACTGTTGCTCCTGTCTGAGTAATGATATTAAGTTTTGTGTTGTAAGTTTGAGCTCCAATTTGGTTGATAAAACCAATTTCGTCAACTTTATTAGGCATGAAACAACTTAAAGGGGGGATGAAATTCATTCCGCCTGTTGCATATTCATTTACGGATGAACTTCCTGTAATTCCGGCTAATAATTGGTATACATAAACATTTTTAGTGGTGGAAATTCCCATATTGTAATTTCCGTTACCTTGATTGATGTAATTACTGCTCGGAACCATAAAATATTGTCCTGCATTCAGGGTAATTCCCGTACTTACTCCATTGAGAGAAATTTGAGTATTGTCTTGAGTGGCAATTAAAAGAGCAGTTTCCATTTGATAAGCAATGTTTCCATTACCTTTTACCAATACGAAATCTTTCCCTAACCTGTCAACCGGAACGGCTTGATCCATAAGGACATCGTTGTTGGTGAAGTTCAAGTTGGTATATATTCCATTGAAATTTCCGTTGGTTACAGAAATAGGTTTAGTAGATTCTATTTTAGCACCTACTAAACCGGCTAAATTATATTGTGAATCCGAACTTACAACATCTAAAATGTAAGACTGTCCTTTATTAAGCGTAAATGTTTTGGTAGGAGAAGAGCTCCCATCAGAAAAAATAACATTAGGATCATATCCGGAAACGACCACAGAAGTATTATCTTCAGTAGCGGTAATACCTATGGTAGAGTTTACGTAATTTGCCGAGCCTGTATTGGGGGCAACACCTGCGTAGAATTTTGTTCCTAGCCCGGCTAAACCTTTTGAAGTGATGATTTCAGCATGATTTTGTAAAGAAAATCTATAGTTGGCAAAGAATTTTTTTGAACCTTTCACGTACATTCCCATAGAATTGGGCGTAAATAAGAGAGCCTGGCTGGTTGTAATCAGAAAGTTATTCGGAATACTTACCTGTACAGGATTTCCTTTGCTTACTTGTACGGTAGTAAAGAGTGTGTTATTATTAAACACTTGCACTGGAAACGGAGTAGTTTCATTGGTTGATAGATATAAATATCCGCTCAGTCCGCTTGAGCCTGCTTTTGAGGCCATTGGAGCAAACCAGTGATCCGTATCAAGCTGAGCATTAAAGAATAAACAAAGAAATGTACAAATGGTTAATAGAAATTTTTTCATTTTTTTCAATAAGGGATGCAAATGTAAGTATTAAAAATCAATTTTTTACATAAAATTTCAACTGTGATTCGTGAGAAGGTTAATATTATTAAATATTTAATGATTATTTAATAATTAATAAAATCCTATAATTGTGAAATAAAGAAATCCCGATGATAAATCACCGGGATCAATATTTTAAATCTTAAAAAGATTATAAACTAACTCTGATAAATCCTGTTACTTTAAGGTCAGCATTTACAGACTTCACATAGTCAGCAACTGAAATAGAGCTGTCTTTGATGAAATCCTGGTGTACCAAAGTGTTGTCTTTGTAGAATCTCTGCATTTTACCTTTCAAGATATTGTCGATGATGTTCGCAGGCTTACCTTCTTCAGTAAGTTTGTGTCTTTCAATTTCCAATTCTTTATCAATAGTTTCCTGAGAAACTTTAGTTTCGTCAAGAGCGATTGGGTTCATTGCAGCAGCTTGCATAGAAACAGATTTTGCAACTTCATCAGCTCCGTCTACTTTTGCAGAAAGTGAAGTGATTGCAGCGATTTTGTTTCCAGCGTGGATGTAAGCTCCTAAGAATGGTCCTTCAATTCTTTCGAATGTACCGATCTCGATTTTTTCACCGATAACACCTGTCTGCTCAATCAATTTATCAGCAACAGTCATTCCGTGGAAATCTGTAGCCAATAATTCTTCTTTAGTAGCAGCAAAGATTGCCATTTCAGCTAATTCGTAAGCTAACTCGATGAAAGCTTCGTTTTTACCTACGAAGTCAGTCTCGCAGTTTAATGAGATAATAGCACCTAAAGTATTATCCTCATTTACTCTTGCGATTACCGCACCTTCGGTAGATTCTCTGTCAGCTCTGTTAGCAGCGACTTTTTGTCCTTTTTTTCTAAGGATGTCTACCGCTTTTTCGAAGTCTCCTTCAGCTTCAACTAGAGCTTTCTTGCAGTCCATCATACCTGCACCTGTTTGGTTTCTTAATTTTGCTACGTCTGCAGCAGCTGGTGTATAAGACATAATATCTATTATTTTTTTATTTAAAGATTCGTATTAATTTTTAGTTTATTTTTGAGCAGTGCAAAGATAATGATTTTAATGATAAACTAAAAAATGACTTTTCACGTTATTTAGTTATTTAATAATTTTTTAAATATTTAGTTAATGAAAAAAATATTTCTTCTTATACTTTTAAGTGTTTTTTCTTCAGGATTTTCTCAGAAAAAGAAAACCAAAGCCAAAACCAAGGCCGTTGTTGAAAAAGAAACGGTTATTATCTATACAGAGGCAGATGCAGAAAATAGTAATGAAGCCAGAGTGATTGCCGGATTTTTGAAACAGAATCCTAATCACCCTAAAGTAGATCATTTCAAGAGAAAACTGATGGATATTATTATGGCAACGCCTTCTCCTGTCGAATCTAAACCTATGATGGCATCTATAGATAAGAGTAAAGCGGTTACGAAAACAGCGGATAATTTTAGTAAGCCTTTAGCATCAAATACAAGCCTTAAATCTGTTGCTCCATCAAGAACGGTAAATTATGCAAGTGTGGGTGGAACGAGCAAAAAATCAGAACCAGACGAACACGGAAAGAAAACAGCGGCTTTATTGACCCATCTTTTTAATAATGACATTAGCGATAAAGAAGCGTATGTAAATGTTAAAAATAAATCGAAATGTAATATGGAGATGAAAATAAACGGTAAGAAAAACTATAATTTAATTATTCCTGCAAGAAGTGAAAACTATGTTATGGTAGATAAAGGCGATTACCAGCTGTCTACAAAAGTATGCGATTCACCCTATACTACTTCAAAGAAAATAGATAAAGATATTGAGATTGCTTTAAATGTTGGAGAATAGGAGATTAAGTAAAAAATATAAATAAAAAAGGTTAAGAAAATTTCTTAACCTTTTTTTGTATTTTAACCTTTGAATTGCCCCATTGCAATGAACTTGTCTTGTCTTTGAGTTTCCAGTTCCTGTCCTGTGAATTTTGAAAATGCTTTGATATTTTGCAAAATCGAATTTTTCAAATTCTGGAAAGTTGTTTCCGGATCATAATGTGCTCCTCCAAGTGGTTCTTCGATAATAGCATCAATGAATTTTTCTCTTAAAGCATCTTTTGGGGTAAGATTTAATGCATTGGCTGCATCTTCTTTGTGGTCCCAGTTTCTCCAAAGAATTGAAGAACAGCTTTCAGGTGCAATTACGGTATACCAAGTGTTTTCTAACATATAAACCTTGTTTCCAACGCCAATTCCTAATGCTCCGCCACTCGCTCCTTCACCGATAATATAAGTGAAGATCGGAGTTTTAAGCTGAACCATTTCGAAAATATTTCTTGCAATTGCCTCACCTTGTCCTCTTTCTTCAGCTTCTAATCCTGGATAAGCTCCCGGTGTATCTACTAAAGTTACGATAGGAATCTGGAATTTTTCAGCAAGCTTCATCAATCGTAAAGCTTTTCTGTATCCTTCAGGATTGGGCATTCCAAATCTTCGGTATTGTCTTTCTTTGGTTGTTCTTCCTTTTTGAGTTCCCATCACCATTACTCTTTGGCCGTCAAGGGTAATTAAACCACCGACTAATGCAGGATCATCTGCAAAGTTTCTATCACCGTGAAGTTCTAAAAAACTGCCTTTGTCTGCCATTCCGTTAATATAGTCCAATGCGTAAGGACGGTCCGGGTGACGAGAGAGTTGTACTCTTTGCCAAGGAGTAAGATTTCCATAGATTTCTTTTTTCTTTTCTAAAATCTTATCCTCAATTTGGCTGCATGCTAATTTTACATCAACACCACTTTCTTCTCCTACTAAAGAACAAGTTTGATATTGATCCATTAATTCTTTTATAGGAAGTTCGAAACTTAAATATTCCATTTCTTGAAGTAAATTAAATCTTTCAAATGTATGAAAAATTATGGTAATTTTATTTAAAATTATTTATAGCATTGCTTATTCTAGAGGTAGTTTCCTCTTTTCCAAGAAGTTCCATGATGTCAGGAACGTCCGGTCCTTTCAGTTCTCCTACCAACGATAAACGTAACGGCATCATGACTTTACCCATTCCCAATCCTTTATTTTCAGCAAAGTCGTGAACAACCTGTTTTAAATTTTCAGCATTAAAATCAGTTTCTTCTAAAATTGAGGACAATTCCTCTAAAATTGCAGAAGTTTCGTCATTCCAAGCTTTTTTAGAAGCTTTTTCATCATAAGAAGTTGGAGCTTCGAAGAAAAATTTTCCGTTTTCGTAGATGTCTGTTGGGAAAGTTGCTCTTTCTTTCATCAGATGAATTACTTTTAATAATTTCTCATCAGAAAGAGTCAGGTTTAAATCTGAATTTTTAAGAATATTCAACAAATTTTCATCAGATGTTTTTTGAATATACTGATGATTGAACCATTCTGCTTTTTCCTTGCTGAATCTTGCTCCGGCTTTATGAACTTTATTTAAATCAAATTCTTTTGCCATTTCATCTAATGATAAAATTTCTTTATCATCTGCAGGAGACCAGCCTAAAAGCGCAACCATATTGATAAATGCTTCAGGAAGATAGCCGCTTTCTCTGTAACCCTTAGAAATATTTCCTGTTGCAGGATCTGTAAAGTTTAAAGGGAATACAGGGAATCCGAATTTATCACCGTCTCTCTTACTTAGTTTTCCTTTTCCTTCAGGTTTTAAAATCAAAGAAAGATGGGCAAATTGTGGAGCTTCCCAACCCATTGCTTCATATAGTAGAATATGTAAACCTAAAGATGGTAACCATTCTTCTCCACGGATAACGTGAGAAATTTCCATTTCGTGGTCATCGATGATGTTGGCGAAATGGTAAGTAGGCATTCCGTCATTTTTTACCAAAACTTTATCATCTAAAGTATTTGTATTTACAGACGATTTTCCACGGATGATATCTTCAAGATTTAATGTTCTGTCAACAGGCATTTTAAATCTTACCACATATGGTGTTTTTTCATCCAATAATTTTTGAACCTCCTCTTCAGAAAGTGCAAGACTGTTTCTTAAACGGTTTCTTGTTTTATTGTCATAAGAGAAAACATCCCCTCTTGCTTCATATTCAGCACGAATTGCATCTAATTCTTCAGCGGTATCGAAAGCGATATAAGCATACTCTGTTTTTAAGATCTGCTCTGTATATCTGTCATAAATATCTCTTCTTTCAGATTGTCTGTATGGAGCAAATTTTCCTCCTTTTTTGGGACTTTCATCAGCGATTATTCCACACCATTCAAGGGCTTCTTCAATATATTCTTCTGCTCCTTCCACGTATCTTGCAGTATCTGTATCTTCAATTCTTAGTACAAATTCACCACCCTGGTTTTTAGCAAAAAGATAATCATATAATGCGGTTCTTACGCCTCCTAAATGCAAAGGTCCTGTCGGACTTGGAGCAAAACGGACTCTTACTTTCTCCATTTCAATTAAAATTTTTGCAAATTTACTAAAATGAAAGGGACTATATAAAAGATGTTGATAATTATAATGTAGAAAATTCTATAATTAATTGGCTTAATAGTAAAAATAAACAAAATTTAATGTCAATTTTAGTTTTGAAAAAGTATTTTGAGTACTTTCGCTGATAATTTTTTATAAAACTGAATTATGTTAGAAATTGGAGAAAGACCTTGGGGGAAATATTTTGTTTTGTCAGATGAACCGAATTATAAATTGAAAAGAATTGAAGTAAATCCGGGGCAAAAATTATCTTACCAATATCACCACAAAAGACAGGAACAATGGACTATCATTGAAGGAAATGCAACTGTAGTTTTGGACGATAAGGAAATAAACCTGAAATATGGTGAAAGTATTTTTATTCCTTTAGGAGCAAAGCACAGAATGATGAATCTCTCAGACAAGCCTGTTGTTTTCATTGAAGTTCAGACCGGAACTTACTTTGGTGAGGATGATATTGTGAGGATTGAGGATGAATATAATAGAGAATAAAAATAACACACACTAAGGATGTCTCGCTGTATCGATAGGCTGAAGCTTTTACCGCTTTTGCTTATGATTTTTATAAATTCTTGCTCACAACAGGAAGAAAGCTTGCTGGCAGAAAATATACCTGCCGTATCTGATAACAACATTGAATATGGAGGAATGGTGAATTATCTTACTGATATTGGAACTCTCAATATTAATGTTGTAGCAAACGGAAATTATCCCGGAATAAATAATCTTTCATTCATCAAGGATATTAATAAGCCTAATTTTGCATATTGTCATCCTGATGTGCAATATTTTCCTAATGGTTTCAACGGATATAAATATTGGATGGTCTTCACTCCTTTTTTGGGAGTAATAGGAAATGTTCGTGACTCTGAAAGATATGAAAACCCAACTGTCGTTGTATCTAACGATGGATTAAACTGGATTAGCCCAAAAAGTGTTTCAGGTCCTCTGCAAAAAGCACCATCAATGAATGAATGCTTTCCTGAAAAAGAGGGGGCTGCTAAATATGCTTTTTGGTCAGATGTCGATTGGACTTTTGAAAATGGTAAGTTTTCGTTATATTATAGAGGAAGTTTTATAAAGGCTACTGCATTGAAGAATAGAGGTGCTAAAAGCCAAAATAATTTAAAAAAATTAAAAAATAATGCTCAGCGAACTATCGTAAGGCAGACCTCTACAGACGGAATATCTTGGACTCCTTTAGAAGCTGTCTATACTAGTAATCCTCCATATTCTCCTAAAAATAACCATATTCTTTCACCCAGTATGGTTTATAACGGTAATGGATATGTAAGTTTTGAGGTAGAAAATAATATCAGTCCCAATTTTCCGGGAAATGATCCTTCATATGTTATTCAGAGGACGTCTAAGAATGGGTTGGACTTTTCAAATTTTCAACAAAGTAAGGTCGTTAATTTCATTAATAAACCTTGGGTAAAAGTAAATTCGGAATATGCTCCATGGCATATACAGGCAACTTATATAGATGGATATTATTTTTTATGTATTGCTGCAGGTGAGGTTAAAAAATATACTTCGGAAATGCTTTATCTTGCTTATTCTAAAGATGGGCTTAATTTTAAGGTGCTAGATAAACCATTTGTAGAACAAAATACATACAGATCTTGCTTTTTTCCGATGCATACAGATAATGAGAATATTGATTTCGGAGCTATTATTGCCTATAAATCCGGCGTATTTAAATATAGAGAATTTCAGCTTAATAAGAAAAAACTGGATGAATGCCTTTCCAAATAATAGTTTTCATTTAAACTTAGGCATTCATTAATAAAATGATTATTGAATAATATTGTTCATCATCATCATTTAGTTTATAATCAAAAGACATAATACTCGTATTGTGTCTTTTGATTTATCTGAAAAATCTGAAATGTTTTTTCTCTTTATTTTTATTCCAGTTTGATTGTAAAACAATACCGAAATAATTTTCTTCCAGAGATTCAAGTGTAAATTTTTGTTTAAGAAAATCATTATACTGTTTTTCGTAATGAAAAACTTTGAAAAGGGGTTCGGCTGGATAAATAGGAATAATGGCGTTTTTCAATAACCATTCTCCATACCAGGTAAATTCGCTGGGGCTTTCTTCAAAACAAGATGTAAAGGTAAGGTTGTTCTTCTTTAGATAATTTTCTTCAAATGACTTCCAGACTTTTGTAGACCAAATAACAGGAGAAGGACCAAAATCGTATATTTTCCCTTTCCTTTCAAGTTTATCCATGATATACCTTCTATCATTTAAAAATTCGTTTTTAGGGTTGTATCCTATTTTTTCGATATTATTACTGCTCCATCCAAATAATTCTTTCTGCTCATGAATTACAGTATATGGAATTTCATCAGAATACATGAAATCATAAAAATAAAAGTCTTTTATAAAATAACTATCAGAATCTATGCAGACATAATTTTCGCAAATATCCAATGTATGTACTTGTGATTTTATGATTTGCTGATAAACCCATTTATTTTCTATAGTAGATGTATCAATCTTACTATCTTTTATGAGTTGAAAATTTCTTTCTTTGAATTCCTTGTCAAAAAAATCAAAATCTTCATCATTTACGGAAACTACCAACGGCAGGTTGTCTTTATTATGCTTGAGTATTGAAGCCAATAATTTTTTAAAAACAATGAAATCGTTTTTATAAGTTTTTATAAATAAGATAATTTTTTCCATTATAATGTTGAATAGAGTCCCTTATATATTCCTTTAATATATGCTTTTGCCAATGAGAGTTGATTGTTTTTTAAAGCGTTTTTAGCAAGTTTCCAACGTTCCTTTCTAACGAATTTCACATTGCCATTATACATTCTGCAAAGCCAAAACCGGTTCCTTGTCATATAATATTCATAGAAGCTTCCTTTATCACTATAAGTATTAAAAGCCAAAATATTGGTATTTACTGCCAATTTCCAATTGGTTTTTCTTTTGATTCTAAGGCACCATTCAGATTCTTCATAGTACATGAAAAAACTTTCATTCATAAATCCAATATCGTCCAAAACTTCTTTTCTGAACATAATAGCACTACCATCTACATAATCAATTTCATAATTGTATGAAGGCATTTGTACATCAGATGCATCAATATTAAAATTTACATGTCCCCCCATAAATCCTTTTTCAGGAAACAATAATCCACCGTCAGAATAAATTTTATTTGAATTATTTCTATAACATATTCTTGGACCAATAACTCCTAGTTCCGATTGATTCTGTAGATCATTATATAAGCCTTCGATGGAAGAAATGTTGATGTCAATATCAGGATTTAAAAGCAGAAAATATTTTTTTCCATCACTTATAGCTTGTTTAATCGCCAGATTGTTACCATAAGCATAACCTCCGTTTTGATTACTTATAATACAGTTGATCTTTTTTTGTCGGGCGAACTCTGCAATTCTATCCTTATCGTCAGAGTGATTATCTACAATATAAATGGATGTTTCAATACAACCTTCATCTAATAACTTACTTACTTCACGTGAGGTATCATCAAAAGAATTATAATTTAAAATAATAATTGCTAAATCTTTCATAAAACGTTTTAATATATTAAGATAGAAGATATGATGATTAAAAAATTAAAGTATTTCTCCAGAGCTCAATAGATTTTTTTTCTGAGAAATTATTCTTAAAGAAATGTATGGCTTCCTGTCTTTGTTTTTCATAATCAGCGGGATTATTCAAAAGATTTTCGATAATATCTGCGAATGTTTTTTCATCATCTGTTGCCAAGCAGCCATTTCCTGTTTTATGAGAGAAACCATCAATCGCTTTTTTTGTGCCTACAACGGGTAGACCAAAAGATAATGCTTCAACCACTTTGATTTTTATTCCTGTCCCTCTTAACATGGGACAGATAGCTATTTTGCTTCGTGAATAATAATCTTTTAAATCATCAGCGAAAAAAACTTTCTCAATATTTTCTCTGTCAGGAACATGTTTGCACACTCTTCCAATAATACAGATGCTGATTTTAGTTGAAATTTGAGGCAATACTTTATCGATAAACCAATGAATAGCTTCTATATTGAACGGATTATCAGATCCTACAAAAATAAGGTCATATTTCTTTTCCAGATTCTCATTTTCGAAGTTTTCCGGAAAGCTGGGAGGAATATTAACCACCTTATCCCCTAAAAAATTTTTAAAAACAGAATATTCGTCATTCGAGATTGTGACAACTCTATCATAAAAAGATAAATTAACAATTTCCTCTCCGAATTTTTTGCCTACAAGTTGTAGATTTTTATTAGAATAAAATTCATTTAAAGTCATCCAGTCATGAGTGTCGACAATTGTTTTTGCTCCTTTTAAATCTGTATTTCTAATCAGGTTCGTCCATCCTTCATAATTAATGATAACATAGTCATACTTTTTCTTTTGAACAAAAGCATCAAAAGTATCTTGGAAATATTGGGTATGGAAAGGGTTGTCATCATATTTTTTTCCATATTTTCTCAGGAATTTATGTTTCCAATACGCAGAAGATAATTTGTTTTTGGGCGGACGGCTTTTCAGGATAAGAATATCATCAATAATATTTTTATCAATACTATCATAGGAATCTCCGAAACTTTTATAATAATCTTCTATACCTACAAGATCTATATTTAAACCCAATGATTTTAGCTGCGTAAGATTCGTAAAACAACGTAGTATATTTCCTGCACGTTTGGCAAATGGGTTTTCAGGAAAAAAGAAGAGTAATTTTTTATTGGAAAAGTTCATGATATTATTATAATTTCAGATTACCTTTTCTTTTGGATTTAGCTTTTAGAAAATTTCATTTCTAAGTAATTTGTAATAAAATGCTTAATTTCGTTTTCCTAAAAAATAAAGGCACGACAAAATAATAAATTAAAAATGGGAATTAAAAGGTTTTTTAAAAATAAAATCAAGGATCGGAATTTTATTAAGAATAGGAGAAAGCTTAAGATTAATAATTTTGGATTAAATTTTTTTGAAAACTACTCTTTTAATTTTGAAGCAGACAAAAATCCCAAAGTTTCTATTATAATTTTTTCTACAGATTCAATTAAGCAAACTTTAAATTGTCTTTACACACTGGAGCAGCATGATAAAAATATTGCTAAAGAAATTATTATTGTCAATAATGAAAATTCTGAAAATGTATTAAATTTTTTAGGGAGAATTCCGGGTGTGAGATTTATTGAGGGTGATAAAAATTCAGGTTTTGTAAAAAATATTAATGAAGGTATAAAGTCTGCAAAAGCCGAGTATATTTATTTGTTGAATAGTAATGCTGAGGTTCAGGAGAATTATTTGTCTCATCTTTTAGATGTTTTTAAAACAAAAGAAAATGTTGGTGCTGTAGGATCAAAAATTGTTTTAAAAGATAATACACTACAGGAAGCAGGATGTCTTATTTTTAAACAAGCAGAAATTGTAAATATAGGTAGAGGAGAAGCTCTTGATACTCCTCAATATGATTATTTGAGAAAAGTAGATTACTGTTCGGGAAGCAGTTTGTTATTTCACAGGATAAATGCAGAAGGAAATCATAATCTTTTGGATGAAGCTTTTGTATCTGTTGATTCCGGAAATGCAGATTTGTGTCTGAGATTACACTCCGAACAGAAACTGGATATTTATTACCAGCCTTTTTCAGAAATTGTGCATTTTGAAAACATATCGAATACACAAAAAGAACTTTTGCTTGCGAAAAACAGAGAAGTGTTCCGAGAAAAATGGAACAGTTATTTTACAAATGAAATGTTTTTACCAAACGGTAATATCAATTATAATATTTATTTCAAAAAGCCCAATTTTCTTTTTCTGGAAGAAAATATGCCAAAACCTGATCAGGATTCAGGGTCAAGAAGATTTCTTGAAATCGTGAAGATCCTTCAGAAAAATGGACATAGAATTGTTTTGGCAGTAAAGCATTTTGAAGAAACAACTGACCGGCCTTATGTGCAATTTTTCAGATCAATCGGAGTGCAGGTTTGTATAGATTATGTTACTCCTAAAGATAAGATCGTAAAAGTTCAAGATCAGATTGAAGATGCGATTCATGATGTTGATATTATCTGGATTTTCCGACCTATTGGCTTTGATTATTGGTACAGCCTGATTAAAAATAAAATTTCCGAAAAAAAGATTGTGTATGATATGGTAGATCTCCATTATCTCAGAATGGAAAGAGAGAATAATTATATTGATGTCATAACAAAAGAACGAGAAAAAGAAATAAAGTTCTTCAGAGAAAAAGAATATTTCGGAATGAATACCTCCGATGCTGTTCTGTCTATAAGCGATGAAGAAAAAAATACAGTGTCAAAGAATGGAGTGAAATATGATAAAATTTTTACGGTAAGCAATATTCATAAATCTGTAAATGCTAATGTTGTAGACTTCTCAAAAAGAGAAGGCCTGCTTTTCATTGGTGGATATAATCATTTGCCGAATATTGATTCCGTTAAATTTTTGCACGATAACATTATGCCTTTGGTTTGGAAAAAGAATGAAAATATCAAGCTATTCATTTTGGGACCGGATTTTCCTGAAGATTTAAAACAAAAATACCATTCAGATAAGTTCCAGATTTTAGGATATCAAAAATCAGTAGATCATTGGTTTGAAAATGCCAGAATTTTCGTAGCGCCACTTCGTTACGGGGCAGGGGTAAAAGGAAAAATAGGTCAGGCTTTAGAGTTCAAACTGCCGGTAATTACAACAGAAATAGGAGCAGAAGGCATGAGCCTGGAAAACCGGAAAACCGCTCTGATCTCTGATGAAAACCCACAGAATTTTGCAGATAAGATCTTGGAACTATATCAAGATGAAAATCTTTGGCAAACTTTGCATGAGAACAGTCTGAAACCCCTTTCAAAATTTTCAGTAGAAACTCAAGAACAAAACATAAAGAAAATGTTGGAATACCTTGGATTCAAAGATTAATTCTTATAAATCTTCTCATATTTTTTGGGTTTAAAAAGTTTATACATAAGCTTTCTGTACCACTCATTATAATACTTGGCTTTATACTTTTTATTTTCACGGATAAGACTCATGATCGAATGAAAATCGAGTCCGTTTTGTTTATAAAAAGTATAATGCTTCTTATAAATTTCAAAAAAATTATCAGAAAGTTTTGAGCTATTGTCAATACTTGTATTGGTCAATGAATTGGTTGTGTTTCGGATTCTGTAAAAGAACAAAAACTCATCAATTTTGTGAACTTTTACTCCTTTTTCAATTAAATAAATCCAGAAATCCCAATCTTCATAATAGGTTAAATTTGTATCAAACCCACCGACTTTTTCAAAATCCTCTTTATAAATAAGTGCCGTAATGGGAATACAGTTTTCAATCAAAAAATCGAATGTATTGAAAGGCTGAAGAACCCATTCTTTATCCGTTTTTTCAAAGAATTTACCTTTGGTATAGCAAATCCTTATTGTGGGGTTCTTAGAAAGAATCTGATGTGTTTTTTCTAAAAATGTCTTTTCTATAATGTCATCACAATCTAAAAAGAGAATGTATTTTCCTACGGCAGATTTTACTCCGTTATTTCGAGCCGAAGATTGTCCCTGGTTTTGTTGATGAATTATTTTTAAATTCTTAAAAGCGATGTCTTTTTCAATAGAATCCAGAATAGCATGATCTGAACCATCATTCACAATGATCACTTCAAAGTTTTTATAAGTTTGATCATATACACTTTTCAGGGTTTCAAGAATGTATTCTTCTCCTTTGTAATAAGGAATGATGATGGAAATTTGTTCGTTCATGATTTTACGAAGTTAGTACTTTAAACCAGCTTTCAAAACTATACTTATCTTTGATCTCGGAAGAGATTTTCGTATAAGGTCCTTCAACAAAGTTTTTCAGGTTATCTTCAGAATCTTCACCGATAATAAATATATTTTCCTTTCTGTAAAAATCGTAATTCTTTACATGATGATTGTCTGTGATTAATTTTTTTTCATATTTCAAAGCCTCAAAAAAACGAAAAGACAATCCATTATGTTCTTTTAGTTTCAAATCTAAAAGTACTTTTGAGTTTTTTACCCAATTTATGTTTTCATCATATGTCAAAAAATTATTGATGAACATAATTTCTCTGTCTTTTTCCTTTTTGGCCCAGCTGAAGAGAAATATTTTCTGTGAAATATTTTTCAGACTTAAAGTTTCGGATATTTTCTTTAAAGTTTTATAACGTTCTTCAACAAAAGTACCGATATAAAAAACATCATTTTCGACCTTTGCATGAGCACTTTCTTCCTTGAAAGTAAAAAAGAAATTGGTGAGGAAGAACATATTTTTCTTTTCATCAACATCATTCTGATCAAACACGAAAAATTTATCAAAAAATTTCAGCTTTGAATATACATTTGGTGTTCTATTAAGTCCATCCCAATGATTACCGATAAGTTTTTTAGTTTTAGTTCTGATAATGCTTAAAAATTCTTCTGTGAAAAAATCGGTTGTCATCACCAGAATTGTCTCATATTCAGGTAGGTTTTTAGCTTTTTTAAGAAGTGTCTCTTCTATAAATGAAACTCTAAGCTTTTCTTTATATTTTTTATCACCCAGAAAAGTTTTTCGGTAAAGATTGGTCAGTTTTTCTCCTAGATTTTTATACCTGAATTTTTCTTCAGAATATAGCAAAAAATCTACATTGTCATACTTCAGATCCGTTAAGTTTTTTTTGATAAGATCCGAAATTCCTGCATAATTATGCATGATGATAAGTATTCTGCTCATCGGTAAAAATATTTAAAAAAGAGAGAAAATAAGAAATGTTCAGATTTTAGATTTTGTTCTAGAACCTGTTTTTCTTTTTGAATTTCTTCTGCAAATCGCTTGATTTTCACATCCGCATTTTTCTCTAGAAAACTTCCGAATTTTCTTTCTTTATCATTCAGTGTTCTGAATTTTATTTTAAAATCCCTGAATGTTTTTGGTTTTTTATCATAGTCAAATCTATTGATAAGTTTTTCTTTAGAAGCATCATTTTTCTGATGAGATATTCCCCCTACTTGCTGTTCGCTGTGAATGCGGTAGGAGAAAAGCTTTTTGTTCAAAAATGCAAATTTTTTTTGTTCGGCAGAGGCGAGTGCAATCCATTCGTCATGGTGAAGCCCTTCAATGGTGGGAAAAGGTAGAACCTGATTCAAAAAAGATCTTCTAATAGCCATTGCTGCTCCCGTTGCAAAATTTCCGATGGTGGCAAAAATTTTAAAATAATCAATATCTTGTTTATTTTCTTCCAAAAATTCCGGAACATCCCAAACAGTATACAAATCCTGCGTTTGATTGTTTTCATTAATAATGTATCCATTAGAGCAAAGAACATCAGTTTCCTTATTTAATGCAAAAAACGTATTGAAAATCTCCACTTTATTATTTTCCCAAACATCATCCTGATCACTTAAGAAAATAATTTCTCCAGTACACAATGAAATTGCTTTTTCAAAATTCTTTACACTTCGTAAATTTTTTTCATTACTATAAATTCTGAATATTTCGGGAAATCTCTTTTGATAATCGTTTAGGATTTGGTGTGTATTATCTGTTGAGCAATCGTCGCAGACAACAATTTCATCTACTTTATGCGTTTGATTTAAAATAGAATCTATTTGCTGATGAAGAAATTTTTCGCCATTATAAGTGCAAAGTGCAACAGATATTTTTGTCATTTACTCAGATTAAAAACTGTATTTACCCAATTATCGAGTGTATATTTATAATATATTTCTTGTGGAATACTTTGGTATTCTGTTTCAAAAAATGATTTTTCAATATTACTAAAATCGTCATTCAGAATTAGTATGTTATTAGGATTATAAAAATCGTAATTTTTAATAGTATAATTATCTGTAATGAACTTTTTTTCTAATGCCATTGCTTCAAAAATACGAAAGCTTAGTCCCATCTGATTATTTCGCTGAAGATCAAGAATTACTTTTGTATTTTTATAAATCTTTGGCAAAGACTGTTGAGGAATATTCTTGGTTCTGAATGTAATAATATCAATGTTTTTTTGATCAATAATCTGCGTAATCTTCTTTTTCCAGCTTTTTTTTCCGGCAACGATGGTCTTGAAACAGATATTCAATTGATTGATTTTGTTAATCAACAGATTGAGTCTCAGTAATCTTTGAGTATCATATGACGTGATATAGAAAAGATCAAGCTTAGGATGTTGCTTTTTTGCGGGGCAATATTCCAGATAATTATAATTGGTAATTTTATGAAATCCAAAGTTGGCTACATCTTCGTCATCAAAAGAAAAAATAGTATCAAAAAAATGTAAAATATGTTCGGCAGGGTTTCTGGACATGCTATCATAGAGATAAGCAATGTTTCTTCGTGCATATTTTCTGATCTCTTTATGAACTTTTTCTTCAATAGCTTCCGGATTGATGACAAGAATCTGATCCTGCTTTCCTATTTTATGCAAAGATTCTATAATGAAATTTTGTCTTTTTCCATGTTTGAGATTTTTGCCTAAGAAAACTTTACTGAAGGTATTTTTTACTCTTGCTCCAAAATTCTTGTGAGTGAAAGCTCCAATATTGATATGGTATGCTTCAATGCCTTTTTCTCTGAGCTTATTAACGATATGCTCGTCATAATGCCAAAAATCAAAACTAATCAAACAAATTTTCATATCACAAAAATAAAGATTTTAAATTTTAAATTTATACTTTTGAGCCAAAGCCTGCTTTTTCAATGAAAAAAAATGTTCTGATAGATGTTGAACGATTAAAATATCCAAAATCTGGAATTGCAAACGTTTGTATATCACTGATAAAAGGATTGGATCAAAAAATACCTGCGTTTAATTATACATTTTACGGGCCAAAAGCGAATATTCCAGCTATAAAATCAAAATATAATATTATAAATTGGAAATTCTGGCAAAAGAAGATTCCTATATCTACTGATTCTTACGCCCTTATTCATACAACGCATCAGCTTTCTGAATATTTTCATAAGATTAAAAAAGACCAGAAAAAAATAGTGACATTGCATGATCTTAATTTTCTTCATGATAAAAGTTCTACCAGGAAAATAGAAAAAAGTAAACACCTAGTGCAAAAGAATATTGGTAATGCGAATGCTATCGTTTGTATTTCAGAATTTGTAAAAGATGATTTTATAAAGAATAAACATCTATTTCAACTGAATGATAATGTAAAAATAGAGGTTATTTATAATGGTTTAATTTTTCCTGAAAAAGAAAATTTTAAGGTTTCTCAAAACTATTCTTTTGTCAATGAAAAATTTATCCTGAATATCGGTGTCCTTTTTCCTAAAAAAAATCAGGATGTATTATTAGATTTAATTTCTAAGAATGATAGGCATCTGGTTCTGATAACAAGTTCTGCAAAATCTGAATACAAAGAAAAATTCCTTGAAAAAACTAAAGCATTAGGACTTACTGAACGTGTACATATTTTAGAAAATGTAGAGAATGAAGAGAAGTATTTTTTACTTCAGCATTGTGAATCCTATTGTCATCCTTCATTAGCCGAAGGCTTTGGAATTCCTCCTGTTGAAGCTATGTATTTTGGAAAACCGGTTTTTCTTAGCCAGTTTACAAGTCTTCCTGAGATTGGAGGTGATTTAGCTTTTTATTTTGAAGGTTTTTCTGCTGAAAGTATGAATAAAATTTATCTGAACGGAATATCAAAATTTAATAAGGATAAAGATATTTTTCAAACAAAACTAAAGACAAGAGCTTTAAAGTTCAGTTATCTTAAAATGGCTGAATCGTATGAAAATATATATAAGGAATTATTAAACTAAAGTTTTAGTTTTCCGAGCCTAAGTTTCCATTTAAACTTATTAATATTGTCTCCATACTTGATATCGATACGTTTGATTTCAAACTTATTTTTCCACGGATAAGACTCTATTTCGTTTCCGATTCTTAAGGCAGCGGTAATTCCCAATTCTTCAAGCATTTTAAAAAAGGCTCTTTTTTTATTCTTTTCTCGCGGAAATTTCCCGTAAGGATAAGCTAATACATTAGAAAATTTGATAGAATTTTCATCAAGAACTTCTATGTTTTTTTTGAGATCTTCTCTGGCTTCTTCAACAGACATTTGGGAATAATTTCTATGGGAATGACTATGAAGCGCAATTTCAATAAGTTCGGTATTTAGTGATTTTATTTCAGCAAAATTCATGAAATTTCTTTCAGGAGAATGTATTCCGTTTTGAATATATTCTGTCGGGATGAAAATAGTTGCTTTTAGCTGGTATTTTTCTAGGAGGGGAATTAAATATTCAAGATTGTTATAATAACCGTCATCAAACGTCAGAATGATTTTGTTAGGAGTATTGCTTTCTTTTTGAATGTCCTTGAAAAATAGGGTCGTGAAGTTATTTTTTATATAAATGAGCTGCTCTTCTAAATTTTCTGCGGTTACAATAAGATTATCTTTAGGAGCCAATTCCTTAGGTAATACCTGATGATACATCAGAATGCGAACGGCTTTTTTCTTTGATAAGCCTAATAATCCCTTTACAGCGTTTGTTAGCATGCCTTACCAAATTTAGAAATTTCGTGGAGTTTTTTGTATTTTAAAAATGTATAGAAAGCAGCTGTTGCAGCTGCATAATATCCAACTAAGCCATCCAAAAAACCTAAACGTATAAAATAGGATTTAATAAATTGATACATCGGTTTGAAGACTATTTTAAGTGCATTTGAACTTTTTCCGCTTGCATACATTTTTTCAGCCATCATCGAAGTATATTTGTTGGACTTTTCGATATGGTGATAAATATCCTTGTAAGTATAATGGTTTATTTTCCCCTCTATTTTCCCTTTTTTTTCTGAAGTGATAAAACATTCGTGAACGATATCTTCAGAGTATTTTCCAAAATTTTTTCTGAAAAGTCTTTCTCTTTTTATATTTCCCCAACCACCGTATTTTAAGGCTTTTCCTAAGAAAATATTATTGAATTCAATTTCATAAACATTGAAGGGAGGTGCTTCCGCCTCGACAATTTTTTTTATGGATTGCTGTGCTTGCTGATCTGGAATTTCATCGGCATCTAAAAACAGAATCCAATCTGCATTGCAAAGGCTTATCGCATAGTTTTTTTGTTTTCCGAATCCTTCAAATTTTTTCTGTACAAATTTTACTTTTGGAAACTTTTTGCAGATTTCTACAGTACGGTCTGTTGAGAAACTATCAACAACAACAATCTCGTCAGCAAGATCATGAATGGAGTTGAGGTTCTTTTCGATAATCCGATCCTCATTGAATGTAATAAATGCTACGGATAGCTTCATACTGTATTGATGTTTGATACAAAAATACAGTTTATTTTGAGATTCGGAAATTTTATAAATTGAAGACCTATATATATTCTTCTTTTAAATATTCATAGGTCTTAAAAGAGCTTAATGCACTAAGGTATGAAAGGATAATTCCCTTTTTTCCATCTAATATTCCCAGCTTTAAAATATACATTTTAAAAAAGTTGAAAATACTTTTGGAAATTTGCTTTACAAAAAGATAGGGAACATTTTTCTCACGCAAATCTTTTGCTTTTAGCTGTGCATAATGGATTACTTTATGATAATAAGCCTGATAAGAATCAAAAGAAAAATGCAATAGATAGTTTTTTAGAATTCCGGTGCTATTAAGGTTTTGAAGCCCTTCATGCACTCTTTTGTTTTCATCGTAGTTTCCTACTGATTTTTTGAAAAGACGAATGTTTTTGTCATTTTGGGTCCCCGAATAATGTACAGGTTCTCCCATGAAGAAAAATTTTCTTTTAAAGTAATAGGCATCTTTTGCTTTAGGATTTTGTATTTCATGTAAAATTTCTGCTCTAAGAGCCGGAGTCACCCTTTCATCTGCATCCAAAAATAAGATCCATTCAAAATTAGCGTAGGAGAGGCAAAGATTTCTTTGTTTGGTAAAATCTTCAAATTTATTTTGATAAACTTTTACGTACGGGAACTTAGTTTTAATTATATCTATTGTTTTATCTGTACTGTAAGAATCTAAAACAATAATTTCATCTGCAAAATCTACGGATCTTAACGCTTCTTCTATGTTTTTTTCTTCGTTATAAGTAATAAGAAGTGCACTTATTTTCGGGTTCTTCATTTTCAACGACTAATTAGTATGTATTAGATAATAAAAGTTGTTGAAAGTTAAACAATCGTTTGTATGATTTTTATAATAAAAAAATAACACCCTGAAAATGAGTGCTATTTTTTTAATTAAATTTTAATTTTTTTATTTTTGAAATTCTAAAACCGTTTTCTCAATAATCTTTACACAATCCAATAATTGCTCTTCAGTAATAACCAAAGGAGGCGCTAATCTGATGATATTTCCATGAGTTGGTTTAGCCAATAAGCAGTTTTCTTTCAGCTGTACACAGATGTTCCAGGCTGTAGAGCTGTCCGGAGTGTCATTGATTAAAATAGCATTTAATAAACCCTTTCCTCTTACCTTGGTGATCAGATCTGTTTTTGCAATTAATTTCTCAATTTCGTCTCTGAATAGTTGTCCTAGACTTTCTGCTCTTTCAGATAATTTTTCTTCTTCAACAACGTCTAAAGCTGCAACAGCAACGGCACACGCAATCGGATTTCCCCCGAAAGTGGAACCGTGTTGTCCAGGTTTAATGACATTCATAATTTCGTCATTTGCTAAAACAGCCGAAACCGGATACATTCCGCCGGAAAGAGCTTTCCCAAGAATCAAAATATCTGGCTGTACATTTTCATGATGACACGCGATTAATTTTCCGGTTCTTGCAATACCGGTCTGAACTTCATCGGCAATGAAAAGAACGTTGTGCTTTTTACATAATTCAGAAGCATTTTTCAGGAAGCCATCATTAGGAACATACACTCCTGCTTCTCCCTGAATTGGTTCTACTAAGAATGCTGCAATATTTCCCGCTTCTTTGCTTAAAACGTCTTCCAAAGCAGCAATATCATTGTACGGAATTTTAATAAATCCCGGAGTGAAAGGACCATAATTCTGATTGGCATCCGGATCATTTGAAAAAGAAACAATTGTTGTTGTTCTTCCATGAAAATTGTTTTCACAAACGATGATCTTTGCTGCGTTTTCTGAAATACCTTTTACTTCATAGCTCCATTTTCTGGCTAACTTTACAGCTGTTTCTACCGCTTCAGCTCCGGAATTCATAGGTAATACTTTGTCAAAACCAAATAGAGTAGTGATCTTTTTTTCATATTCTCCCAGTTTTGAATTGTAAAAGGCTCTTGAAGTTAAAGCTAATTTCTGAGCCTGCTCAACTAAAGCATTTACAATTTTAGGATGAGAATGCCCTTGGTTCACAGCAGAGTATGCTGAAAGAAAATCATAATATTTCTTGCCTTCTACATCCCACACGAAAACACCTTCTCCTTTGTCTAAAACAACGGGAAGAGGATGGTAATTGTGAGCTCCGTATTGGTTTTCAAGATCAATGAAATACTGTGATTTTTTTGCTTCTACTGTTGACATATATTTTTGGTTTTTGACAAAGTTAAATATTATAAATTATCTGACTTTAGTAAAATAATTTTGAAATTACAGAAGATTCAGTGTAAGTATTAAGGTTTATTTCTAAATGCAGGAAAATATTTGTTAAAGAATAATTGAGTTTTGGTTTTTATATCTTTTTTACTCTTGTTATGAATGCATAAAAAATCCGCCTTTAATCAGTTGGGCGGATGTTTTTAAATGTATAAGTAATTTAATTTATTGTTACTTGATTATTTATAAGGTATTGATCGGTATAAGATTTTAATTCAGCTCTCTTTACAGGATCTTTCACTAAATCATATATCGCTATTAATCCATTGTTGCCAAAATCTACCAAAACTGAATTTTCTTTCGTGGAGGTACTTTGCCAATTAGAATGATTGATTGAAGGAGTTGTCTTTTCAAGATTGAAAATTCCTGCCATTGCTAAAGTTTTGTCGCCACCTCTTGTTTTGTAATATAATTTCTTTTCATAATTCTTTGCTGCCTCTATGGCATCAATATCATTACTGTTGCCGGTTATATATTTTTTAACACCAATTCTTGCCGCATTTTCACGGTTGGAATTGGTTGTTTTTGCCTGAAAAATCATGTTTAATGCTGATCCGATATATATATCAACTGCAACATGAGTTCCGTAATCTTTAACAATTTGTTCTGGAGTTTTTTCTTCAAGATCTTTAACAAATTTTGCTGTTAAATAATTACTCAAAAGTTCCGGAGTCGCATTTAATCTAAATCTTTTTTGTTTTATAATTAAATTATAACTTCCATAGATATAGGCCGGATCATATTTTTTGTTACTTAAAATCGCAGAGGAAAAGGGTATTGTTTCCCCAAATACTTTAAGTTTTTCGGTTGCTGAAACTCTTCCTGAAATTGTTTTTGAAAATACTGCTGCATCTTCTCCGTAATCCTCTTTATATTCTTGAGAGAGTATATTTTCTTCGGAAAGGCGCTGGCTTTCCTCTGCCTTAAATTTGTCAATATCAATGATTGGTAATGCTACTGAATTCTCACTTGCATACTCTCCCAATACATTGTATCCATATCCTAAGGCATTATATGCTCCAAGCGGTTTAGACGATTCGTTATTTGGCAGTTTGATATGTTCCCAAGTTTCATTATTTTCTTGATTAATGATGTCATCATTACTTGTTGAACATGATATAGCCAAGGCCATAAGCATTGCATTGTAAGATAAAAACAATAGTTTTTTCATTATTTAAAATTTCATCTAAAATAGTATTAAATCATTTGATGGTGATATTTATTGCTATGATAAAAGTCATGAAAAAACGAAGCAATAGGTCAGTTTATGATTTATTCAAGCATTACATTATAAATTTCTTCTAGTACGAAATATCAAACACTTTTTCCAGTTGCTTTTCGTTGATGGAGCCAGGCGTTGCTTTTAGTAACGTATTACGAAGCCAAATTGCCAGGCTGTTTTCATAATGAGAAACTTTACCAATGGTTGAACTTGTGTTAACGATATAATGCGCTTTCTTCATACGCAGTTTTTCATATTGTGCGAAAACTTCATCCACGCTTTTTCCTTCACTAAAAAGCTTTCCGAGAAGATAGGCGTCTTCAATTGCCTGACAGGCACCTTGTCCCATATTAGGAGTAGTGGCATGCGCTGCATCACCAATCAAACAAATACGATCTTTTTGCCATTGGAAAATTGGTTCCAAATCGATAATGTCACTGACAAATATTTTTTCTTTGGGCGTTTCGGAAATCATTCTTGGAACTTCTGGATTAAATTCGGCAAAAAGCTCTTCAAGATTGTCCGGGTTTTTAACCAAGTTCTCGTTAACTACAGCGTACCAATACACTTTTTGGTCATTAATTCTTACAAAACCAAAGCGTCTGCCTTTTCCCCAGGCTTCATAGGCTTGATGACTGTATTTCGTTGTCCAATCGAATTCGCTCACACCACGCCAGCATTTTTGTTGCGTAGATCTTAGCTTTCCAATGTTTAGAATTTGATGCCGCACTATCGATTTAATTCCATCTGCACCAATAACAGCTTCTGCATTGGCAATAGTCCCGTCTTCAAAAGTGAGTTGATAACCGTAGTTTACTTGTACGATTTTGGATAAGCGTTTTGAAAGTTTAATGTTTTCAAAACCAATTTCTTCAGCTAAAATCATTTGCAGATCGCCACGATGAATGGCGATATTATGTACCCCATATTTGCGCTCGAATTTATTCAGCTGAACCTCCGATAAAGTTTTGAGCTGTGGATCAGTAATTTTAATAGTTGAAATTTTGTGACCTGCCTGTTCGATTTTTTGCCGGATGCCAAGTTTGTCAAAAACCTGCATTGCATTATTGGCCATGATAATTCCGGCACCGACAGGCTTTATTTCGGGTGCACTTTCATAAATGGTAACGTCTACGTTAGTTTTTTGTAGGGCTAAAGCTGTTGTTAAACCGCCAATTCCGCCGCCGATAATTGCTATTTTCATTGGGATCACATTTATAATATGAGGCAAAATTAAAGGTCATAAAAGCCAAAAACGTTCACTTAAGTTAATTTCGGAATCAGTAAATTCTTTTTCGGATTCTGCTCAACGATTGTGGCGTAATTCCTAAGTAAGACGAAATATATTTCTGCGGAATTTTGTTTAGAATTTCGGGTGACTTTTTCATGAGATTGAGATAGCGTTCTTCAGGTGTATAAAAAAACAACTCATCCAACCTTTGCTTTGCATCCAAAAAAGCCAAATCGGATATGTGCTTTGCTAATCTAAGCCAAAAAATATCTTTCTGAACTAAAGTTTCAATATCCTTTTTATCAAAATATAAAACTTCTGTTTTTAGGAGAGTCTGTATAATAGCCATTGATTTTTTTCCGGTAATATAACTTGCATAATCGCCAATAACATCATTATTCACTTGTAAAAGATAGCTGATATCTTCACCTTTTTCATTGATGTAATAAATCCGGACAGCACCGCTCAAAATGAATCCCAAACGATCAAAAACTCCATTTCTAGGTTCTATCATTTTGCTTTTGTCGTAATTTACGAGGTAGCAAATCTCCAGAAATTCCGCCGCACGCTCCAATGAAATTTGTAGTGTTTCTGCTAATTTCTCTTTTATTGTTGATGTCATCACTTATAAGTTAATTTTGATTGTTACTACAACAAACTTTATCTTTTGTGACTACAAAAATAACTTTTACTGCTTTATTAGAGTAGATATAGTATAAAACTAAAGAAGGCGCCTTTTTAGACGCCTTCTTTTTATATGAATGAAAATTATTTAGTGATTTTCATATTTTCTATCCATTACAAAATCCTCCATGAATTTTGTCGTGTAGTTTCCTGCAAGATAATCTTCATTATCCATCAATTGTCTGTGGAATGGAATAGTCGTTTTTACTCCTTCAATATAAAACTCTTCCAATGCTCTTCTCATTTTTGCAATAGCTTCTTCACGAGTTTGAGCTGTCGTGATCAGTTTTGCGATCATCGAGTCATAGTTTGAAGGTATTGAATACCCCGCATACACGTGAGTATCTACTCTTACTCCGTGTCCGCCAGGAATATTTAATCCTGTGATTCTACCAGGAGACGGTCTGAAGTCTGCATAGGGATCTTCTGCATTGATTCTACATTCAATTGAATGTAATTTTGGATAATAATTGATTCCGGAAATAGGAGTTCCTGCAGCTAAAAGAATTTGTTCCCTGATCAAATCGTAATCAATAACCTGCTCAGTAATAGGATGCTCTACCTGAATTCTTGTGTTCATTTCCATGAAATAGAAATTTCTATGTTTATCAACAAGGAATTCAATGGTTCCTACTCCTTCATATCCGATGAATTCTGCTGCTTTTACAGCTGCTTCACCCATTTTCTCACGAAGTTCGTCAGTCATGAAAGGAGAAGGGGTTTCTTCTGTCAATTTCTGATTTCTTCTTTGAACTGAACAGTCTCTTTCAGAAAGGTGACAAGCTTTACCAAATTGGTCACCAGCAACCTGAATTTCGATATGTCTAGGTTCTTCAATCAGTTTTTCCATGTACATCCCTCCGTTTCCGAATGCTGCTACAGCTTCCTGAATTGCAGATTCCCAATGGTCTTTAAGATCTTCAGCTTTCCAAACGGCTCTCATTCCTTTTCCACCACCACCGGCAGTAGCTTTAATCATCACTGGATAGCCAGTTTCTTCAGCAACTTTTACTGCATGCTCATAAGATTCGATCAAACCGTCTGAACCAGGTACACATGGGACACCTGCAGCTTTCATCGTAGCTTTAGCGTTGGCTTTATCTCCCATTTTTTCAATTTGCTCGGGAGAAGCACCGATAAATTTGATGCCGTTTTTCTGACAGATTCTTGAGAAATTGGCATTTTCAGATAAAAATCCGTAACCAGGGTGAATAGCGTCAGCGTTTGTTATTTCCGCTGCAGCAATAATATTAGGAATTTTTAGGTATGAGTCTTTGCTCATTGGGGGGCCAATACAAACTGCCTCGTCAGCAAATCTTACGTGAAGACTGTCTTTATCGGCAGTTGAATAAACTGCAACGGTTTTGATTCCCATTTCTTTGCAAGTACGTAAAATACGCATTGCAATTTCGCCACGATTGGCAATTAATATTTTTTTGAACATCTCTCCGAAATTTTAAATTATAAATTTTGAATTTTAAATTATTTTAAATGAAAGTATTCATCTAAAATTTATAATCTTTAATCTAAAATTCCTTAAGATGGATCTACTAAGAATAAAGGTTGGTCGTATTCTACAGGTGTAGCATCATCAACTAAGATCTTAACGATTTTTCCGCTTACTTCAGATTCGATCTGGTTGAATAATTTCATTGCTTCGATTACGCAAACTACTTTTCCGTTAGAAACTTCGTCACCTACGTTTACAAATACATCTTTATCAGGAGATGGTTTTCTGTAGAAAGTTCCGATCATTGGAGACTTGATTGTTACATATTTGCTGTCGTCTGATGTAGCTTCTGCTTTTTCAGCAGGTGCAGCAGCAGGAGTTGCAACTTGTGCAGGCGCAGCTACTTGTTGAGGCGCTGTGTGGTAAACTGCAGGTTGAGCATAGGCAACTTCGCTTCCAGCTAATGGAGTTTTAATAGTGATTTCGAAATCTTTAGTCTTGTACTTCACTTCAGAAACCTCTGCCTTAGATACAAACTTAATAAGATTTTGTATGTCTTTAATGTCCATAAATTTGATATTTGATTTTGGTTCAAAGATACCAAAAAAAGACAAAAAACAACAAAAAACCGCCAAATTTTATCAAAATCGGGCGGTTTTTGTATTAAAACGAGTGTTTTCAGTGAAAATCGACTCTTAGTTTTCTTCAGTAGTTGCTACTTCTTTTTCCAATACTACTTTTCCTCTGTAGTATAGTTTTCCTTCATGCCAGTGAGCTCTGTGGTAAAGGTGCATCTCACCTGTTGTAGCATCTTTTGCTAATTGAGGAACTACAGCTTTATAGTGAGTTCTTCTCTTATCTCTTCTTGTAGACGACTGTCTTCTCTTTGGATGTGCCATTTTGTAATAACTTTTTTAATTGATGAGCGATGAGATTCATCATCCCATCATTAAACTATTTAATTTTTATTCTTTAAATTTTTTAACGCGTCCCATCTAGGATCGCTTTCATGTTCTTCCTCTTCAATATCTTTCGGACTGAACTTATCTAAAATTGCAAGGTCTTCTTCACTTACGTTAGGTGATAGCTTTTTCATTGGAATTGAAAGCGCTACATTTTCGTAAATCAATTGTGCAATATTAAATGCATGATCGCTTGTCGGAATCGTAATGACATCTTCTTCGCTGTCATCATATTCTTCTCCAAATTTCACCAAGACCCTGATTTGATTTTCAATGGGATGATTAAAATTTTCGTTGGTAATATCACAAACCAATTCTACCGTCCCACCTACTTTGATCTCAAATTCTAAAAAAGTGGAGTGTTTGTCTAATAAAACACCTACCGTAATTTTAGGATTTGTAAAATCCTGTTCAGTATCAAATAATTGAAAGAACTCTTTATCTATCTCAAACTTGAACTCGTGCTTGCCAGTTTTCAGACCGGAAAAGCTTACGTCGTAGTTTCTTAACTTGTCCATAAAATGAGTGTGCAAAAATATGCATTTTTTTTATAATAACAAATAATTTTTCTAACAAATTACTTTAAAATTTGTTCCGAAGATTTACCCTTCTGTTTCATCTGGAAGGTCTTCATCGATTCCGTTGTCTATTACCAGTTTTTTTGGTTGCAGACGATTGGCCATCAATTCGTTGTATTCGCTTCTGTTTTTAAAAATTTTAATAGCGGTGAAAATAGCTTCTGTAAAGCTTTGTTCATCGGCCAGGTTTTTTCCGGCAATATCATAGGCTACTCCGTGATCGGGAGATGTTCTGATAAATGGAAGTCCAGCTGTATAATTTACTCCTTCTTCATACGCTAATGTTTTGAAAGGAGCTAGACCCTGATCGTGATACATGGCTAAAACAGCATCAAAGCTTTTATACTTGTTAGGCTGGAAAAAACTATCAGCAGGGAAGGGCCCGAAAGCCAGAATTCCGTTGTCTGAAAGTTCTTTGATGGAAGGAGAAATAATTTCAATTTCTTCATTTCCTATTACTCCACCATCGCCTGAGTGAGGATTTAAACCTAAAACAGCAATCTTTGGCTTAGTAATATTGAAGTCCTCAATTAAAGTCTGGTTCAGAACCTTGATCTGCTTTTTTATTTTCTCTTTAGAAATGTTTTCAGCAACTTGTGAAATTGGAATATGGTGAGTTGAAACAGCAACTTTTAAATCTTCTGTTACCAGAAACATCAGTCCTTTTTTGTTAAACTTTTCTTCAAAATATCCGGTATGACCGGCATGTCTGAATCCCATTTTTACCATTTCGTCTTTGTTGATCGGAGCAGTGACCAAAACATCAATATCTCCTTTTATCAAAGCTTCTGTAGCGGCTTCTAAAGAATCTATTGCCATTTTTGTAGATTCTTCAGTAGGAACTCCCAGTTCTACATTTACATTGTCTTTCACAAGATTTACCATATTCAGTTTTCCGGCATGAGCTTGTGAAGCTTCATTAATGTAGTTGAAATTTAAATTTAATTTAAAAATATTTTTCTGATAGGTGAAAAGTTTTCCCGAACCAAAAATTACAGGAGTGAAAAAATCTGTAATAGTTTTGTCTGAAAGTGATTTCATGATGATTTCGGGACCGATGCCGTTGAAATCTCCGATTGAAATTCCTACTCGTACTTTATGGTTTTTTGGGCTCATTTTGATTATCTTTGAACATTATAATTTACAAATTTAGCAAAAAATAATATGTTCACAGGAATAATTGAAGCAGTAGGTGTTATTGAGAAAATTGAAGAAAACGGAAGTAATATAGATTTTACACTTACCTGTCCTTTTACGAACGAATTAAAAATAGATCAGAGTCTTGCTCATAATGGGTGTTGTTTAACGGTTGTTAAAATTGAAGGAGATCAATATGTGGTGACTGCCATTAACGAAACATTAGAAAAAACCAACCTTGGAAAGTGGGAAGTAGGAACTGTGGTCAATCTTGAGCGTTGCATGAAAATGGACGGAAGATTGGATGGTCACATTGTACAAGGCCACGTAGATAAAACAGGTGAGGTGGTAAGTATTGAAAACAAAGATGGAAGTTACTTTATCACCATAAGATATGAAGATAACGGAAGTTTTGTGACGGTTCCGCAGGGTTCTATTACGGTAAACGGAATTAGTTTAACGGTTGCAAAAAGTGAAGACACGCAATTTTCTGTTGCCATTATTCCATATACTTGGGAGTTTACGAATATGAAGCACCTGAAAGCTGGAGATAAAGTTAATTTAGAATTTGATATTATAGGTAAATATATTGCCAGGTTAATAAACAAACAGCATGGCGGTTAGTAAATATAGAGGGTATAGCCTGAGAAACCGTGTTTTTTTCGGATTCTTGTTGGTGTGTCTTTTAAGTGTTGTTGCTTCGTCCTTGGTGCCTTATTTTGTGCTGAGGAATAACTCTTTGCAGCAAAGCCGTATCGATATGCAGGATAAAACGAATGCTGTAATGAGGTATTTGGATTATGCGGTAAGTAGAGCGCGTATTGGAACGGCAGATCTTCCGACGGTTCTGGAAAATAAAATTTTTGAAATTGCAGATATTAATCAGCACGATATTATTATTTATGATTTAAAAGGTAATTATTTAATTTCGAATAAAGACGAAAATCTTGTTGAGCAGAAAAGAATACCATTGCATATTGTCAATAAGATTTTAGCGACTGATGCCAGAGTGGATATTAAAAGTTATGATCCTTCAGTAGATGCAGCTCTTACTTCTTCATATTTATTATTGAAAAATAATGAACTTGAACCTATTGGAATTGTATATATTCCTTTGTATCATAATGAATCGGCTGATTTAGAGGTGCTTCATGAATATGTTAAATACATTCTTTTAGTTGACATATTTCTTATTCTTTTTAGTATTTGGATCAGCTGGGTTACTTCAAACAGTTTGGCAAAAAATATTACGAAGTTTTCTGATATGATTACCCGTATTACATTGTTTGAAAATGAAATGCAACCCATCAGGTATTACAAAAATGACGAGTTGAATGCGTTGGCAAGAGCTTATAACAGAATGATTCTTCAGATTCAGGATCAGAAGGAAAGGTTACGGTTTAAAGCATCAGAAGAAGCTTGGAGGGAAATGGCAAAACAGGTGGCTCATGAAGTGAAAAATCCGTTGACTCCAATGAAATTAACTATTCAGAATTTTGAAAGAAAATTTGATCCTGAAGATCCTAACATAAGGGAAAGAGTGAAACAGATGAGTAAAACTGTGGTTGATCAGATTGATCTGATTGCTACCGTTGCATCTGCGTTTTCTGAATTTGCCAAACTTCCTGAAAAAAACAATGAGGTTATTAATCTGAATAAAGAAGTTGAAGATATTCTTAGAGTATTTAATGATGACAGTATTTTTATGCACACCAATAAAAATGACATCATGATTAGTATGGACCGGATTTATCTTTCCAGGATAATTACCAATCTTGTTACCAATGCTAAACAAGCGCAAAGTGATGACAGAAAGCTGATCATTAATGTTGATGTTGAACAGCATCAGAGAAGGGTGATGATCTCCGTTCAGGACAATGGAGTTGGAATTCCTGAAAATATGTATGAAAGAATTTTTGAACCTAATTTTACTTCCAAAAGTAGCGGAATGGGACTTGGCTTATCAATGGTAAGAAAAATGATTGAAGATTACAAAGGAGAAATTGTTGTAAAGTCGGAAGTAGGAAAAGGCTCTACATTCATCATTACATTACCAACGAATTTATAGTGAAACCTTTTAAGTTTAAACAGTTCGAAATTCAGCAATCAAAAAATGTTTTCCGTGTGGGAACAGATGGTGTTTTGCTTGGGGCTTTAGGTAATGTAAATGAGGCTTCTAGAGTGTTGGAAGTCGGAACGGGAACGGGTTTAATCTCCTTAATGCTGGCTCAAAGAAATTCTAAAGCGGAATTTTTAGGAATTGATATTAATAAAGAAGCTGTAGAGCTTACGAAAGCTAATTTTGAAAATTCACCTTTTAACCTAAGACTGAATAATATTCTGCAGGATTTTAAAAGTTTTCAACCCCAAGATAAATTTGATCTTATCGTCTCAAATCCGCCCTATTTTGAAGTATCGGATTCTGAAAAAGATAGAATTGCCAGACAAACCGTGGAGTTGAATTTTAGACAGCTCATTTTCAAATCTGCAGAATTGCTTTCCGAAAATGGAATTTTTTCTGTGATAATACCTGTAGAAGCTGGGGATGATTTTACTAAAATTGCAAAAGAAAATCAGCTATTTTTAGTAAAACGAATAAATATCAAAGGAATTGAAACTTCTTCGGTAAAAAGGCTAATTCTGGAGTTTTCTTTTGTTGAAAAAGATCTTGAAGAATCAGAATTTGTAATAGAAAAAAGTCCGAGAAAATACTCGGACCAATATCTTGAACTCACTAAAGAGTTTCATGTTTTTCATCAAAAATAATTACTCAAATAATTCTGAAGTATCCAATACAGAAACTTTTCCGTCTTCACATCTGATCGCTTCACCAGGGAAGTTTTGAATCATATGATAATCGTGGGTCGCCATTACTACTGCAGCTCCGTTTTCCAGGGCTACCTGCTTTAGTAAGGTCATAATTTCATTTGAAGTTTCAGGGTCAAGGTTTCCTGTCGGCTCATCGGCTAAAATCAGATCAGGATGATTGAGTAAAGCTCTTGCAATGGCCACACGTTGTTGCTCTCCTCCGGAAAGTTCGTGAGGCATTTTGTGTTTCTTACTTTTCATATTTACACTCCCCAGAACTTCATTGATGCGGTCTTGCATCTTTGTTTTGTCATTCCATCCTGTTGCTTCAAGAACGAATATTAAGTTCTTCTCTACCGTTCTGTCAGATAGTAATTGGAAATCCTGGAAAACGATTCCTAATTTTCTTCTCAGATTAGGAATTTCAGACATTTTTAATTTAGCAAGATCAAAACCAACGACTGTTCCGTGTCCTGAAGCTAACGGAATGTGTCCATATAAAGTCTTTAGTAATGAGCTTTTTCCGGAACCTGTTTTCCCGATAAGATAACAAAATCTGCCTTTTTTGATGTTAAGATTAACGTCAGAAAGAACTGTGAAGCTTTTTTGTGCAATCTTTGCATGTTGTAAACTTATGATATTATCTCCGGATATATTTGTATGTGGCATAATGCTGTTTTATGATACTATTCTTAGAAATTTTTCAATTTTTAAAAATAGAAAAAAGAAACTGAAGAACCTTAAATTTTAGTAAAATTTAACAACAAAAAATGCCTGAAAAGGTTATTTTCAAGCATGATTTGTATATGATAATTAAAGAATTATCTCTTAGCGCGTGCAGCACTTACAGTTAAACTCTTTCTGCCTTTAGCTCTTCTTGCAGCCAAAACTCTTCTTCCATTTGGCGTAGACATTCTTTCTCTGAAACCGTGTTTGTTTCTTCTCTTTCTTTCTGATGGCTGGAATGTTCTTTTACTCATTACTATATGTTTAAATCGTAATTAATCTATTAATTTTTCAGGTTGCAAAGATATAGATTTTTTTATAAGATACAAACTTTCAGCTCTTTTTTTTGAAATTATTATTGAGGTTTTTAGTAGCCTATTTATAAAAGTGCTGCTGTAGGCGAAATCTGTAACATTTAAAAATAATACTTATGATTTATTTAAAAGCTCTATCTTTGGAAACTCAAAATTAAAGAAACATAAATGTTTACACCTGCAGAAATCCTAGAAATCAAATCATTACTTATTCCACAAAACAAAATCGTCATCATTACTCATTACAATCCTGATGGTGATGCTATTGGATCAAGTTTGGGATTAAAGCATTATTTGCAGGCAAAAGGTTTACAGGCTGAAGTTGTAGTTCCCAATGATTTTCCGAAGTTTTTGAAATGGATGCCTGAAGCCAAAAAGAATATCATTGCAGAATATAAAAGAAAAGTAGCTTTTGATATAATAGATGAAGCAGATGTTATTTTCTGCCTGGATTTCAATTCTCCATCAAGAATTGGAATTTTAGGAGACTGGCTGGTAAAATCTAGAGCAAAAAAAATCCTTATTGATCATCATCAACAACCGGAACAATTTGATTTTGTGTATTCAGATACTATCATTCCTGCGACTTGCCAGATGATTTATCATTTTATTGAAGCAATGAATGATGAAAATCTTGTAAATAGAGATATTGCAGAATGTCTTTATACCGGAATTATGACTGATACAGGAGGTTTCCGTTTTCGTTCTACAAGTGCAACAACCCATAGAATCGTAGCAAATCTTATCGAAAAAGGAGCAGATCCTTCAGTGATTACTTCTAATACATGGGATACGAATACAGTTTCAAGACTTCACCTGCTGGCTCTTATTTTAGGAAGAATTGAAGTGGTGAATGATGGTAAAGTTGCTATGTTGTATCTTACACGAGAAGAGTTGAAGGAATATGGATTTCAAAAAGGAGATACAGAAGGTTTTGTAAACTATGGTTTAAGTATTGTTGGAGTAAGAATGTCAGCTTTCTTTATGGAAGATTTGTATGATGACTTTATTAAAATATCATTCAGAAGTAAAGATGATGTAGATGTGAATCAGTTTTCTAGAAAATATTTCAGTGGAGGTGGTCATATCAATGCAGCCGGAGGAAAATCTTTAGAATCTCTGATGGATACGCTGGAAACTTTTAAACGCAGAATAGAAGAAGAGCAATTATAAAGGAGTCTGAATTTTTTTGTATCCTTTCTCTTCTAATTCTTTACAGGTATATTCATATACTTCATGAAACATTTCGTCCAGATTCTTTTTGTTAAATAAACTGAATTTGGTCATTTTAGGAGGATCTAAAAAAATATCACAAAAATCCGCTTTGGAATACACCGACTTTGCAATCGCTAAATGCAAGATGCGGTCAAATTCTTTCAATAAACTCATATTAGGAAGAGGATCGTAGCTGAGAGAATTAACATGAGATGCGATCAGAAAATCACATTTATCCATAATTGGTTCTATAGGAAGATTGTCTAATACTCCGCCATCTACATATATTTTTTCTCCAATTCTAACGGGAGGAAGGACAAAAGGAACGCTTGACGAAGCCAGTAATGGACCGAAAAGTTCGCCTTCTGAAAAGAAATCAACAATTCCATGGGTCATTTCTGTTGCGGCAACATATAATGGGATTTTTAAAACTTTAAAATCATTTTCGGGAAAATAATCGACAAGAAGCTTTAAAATAAATTTAGAGCTAAAAATTCCGTTTTTTGAAAGTCTTAAATAAGACCGGGAAAAAAAAGTGGTCTGTCTTACAATTTCCATCATTTCATCTGGAGTCTTTCCTAAGGAATAGAATGCTCCAATAATAGATCCTGCGCTCGTACCCGAAATAATCTGAGGTTTCAGGCCAAATTCTTCCAATGCTTTTAAGACGGCAATATGGGCAATTCCACGCATTCCGCCTCCGGAAAGAGTGAGTCCGATTACGGGTTTCTTTTTGGGGGGAGAGAGTAGGCTCATAGATCTATTGGTTAAATTTTAGTAATTCTTATAGTTGTAACGATTTAAGGCTCGTCACATTCTGAATCGATTTTAATGAATAAAGAATTAAATGCTTTCGTCATTTTTTCATCATATTCTACTCTTTTGATGTTGCTATTGGCGCAATTTCCCCAGCCAAACGTGATAAGATCAACGATGGCATATTCATTTCTGTTTTGAGCGTGTAAGTTGCTTTCAAATTCATCCATTATTTTTTCCGGACTGCTGTTTTTCTTGCTCATCTGTACTCTTAGCTTTCTCCATTCCTCAATCATGACGTCTTCATCGGAATTTAAGGCCCGCACAAAATTTTCGCAGTTTTTTGAGAATTTACTGTTCAATAATACAGAAGGATCAGAAAATGCCATAATCTCCGTCTTATCAAATTCGTACTCCATAGCCAACTCCTGAATTGTCTGAGCTTTAATGTTTTGCCAATATGGAACATTGACAACCTTTAGGTTTTCAAGTGCCTTTTTCTTTTCTGCAAAATCTTTATCCAGTTTTGCCAAAATTTTATCTTTATCCCTTCTTACTTCCTGCAGCATTTCAGGTTTAAAAACCGATGGTTTGCTAAGTGATAAGCCGCTATACTCAAACCAAAGTTTGTAAGTGCCTTCAATTTCTTCCTGAGAATATTTATCAGCATCATATTGACCTTTGTTGTTGCAAAGTTCTGTTGTGAAATTAAAAGTTTGTTTGTTCTTAATTGTTTTTAAGCTGTCAGTCTGAGTTTCTGTCATAGAAACAGAATCTTTTTGATTGGTATTTTTAGAAATTTCAGCGTCTTTTTTACAGCTGATTACTGCAAGAAGCAGTATTGATGGAATCCAAATTCTCATAAAAATTTTTTAAAGGATCAGGTGTTTTGGAAGGTGGCGAAGAAGTTCTGTGTTAATAATTTCGGCACAAATACTTGGCTTTTCCCAATGTCCGTTGTGTCCGCAGTCAAGCACATAAGATTTTATATTAGTTCTGTCAGGAAGATTTTTAATCATGATTTCCGTTTTTACGGCATTGTCATGTTTTCCTGCGATAACTAAAATTTTCGCATCCAGACTTTCCAAGACGTGTTTTTTATCGGTTCTTTCTACCATTCCTTTTACCGAAGCTAAAGCTCCGAGATTATTCGTGGAAAGAGCAATTGCTAAAGCTGTTTCTATCTTTCCTTCCAGAATGTCTTTTTCGTTGGAGTTGAAAAGATTGGGAACACCGGCTCTTGCATAATGAGGAAAGGCATCTTTAATAATCCGGTAGCTTTTTATACGTTGTTCCTTTTTTTCGGCGTCATCCGGAAAATAAGTAGAGAAAAATAAAGTTAAACTGGTAAGGTATTCCGGGTATTTTTCGGCAAAAGCCAATGAAGTATATCCTCCCATTGAATGTCCTAATAAATGAATCTTAGTTAAATTCTGAGCATCCAACACTTTTTTCACTTCTTCGGCCATCAATTCCATGGTTTGAACTTCGGCTACAATTTCCGATTGGCCATGTCCGGGGAGATCTATTTTTAATAGTGAAAAGTTTTCAGAAAGATGAGGTTCCATATCGTTCCATATAGAGGTATTTTCCATAAACCCGTGAAGAAGGACCAATGTTTCTTTTCCGTTTCCTTTTCTTTCAAAGTTGAGCATATTCAAGAAATTAAAAGTGGATGTCTATATAGTCTACAAATCCCGAACCATTTACCATATCTTGAAGTCGATATGTTTTTCCGCCATCTTTAGACGCGAAAGTTTTAGTTCCTTTTCTGGTGTAGGGTTTTCCGTTATCATTATCGGAAATACTTTGGGTGATTTCTCCGGTGAAGTTCATGTGTTTATTAGAAACAACAGCCATGAAGCCTTTTATTTCAAGGGAATTTTTCCCTGATTTAATAGCTCCTGATACGGTATAATGATCTCTTTCACCATCAATTTTCTTAAAATTAACAGTTCCTGCGGTTTTAATTAAATTATGAGTGAATTTATGATCTCCGCTAAAGTCTTTGAATTGATTTTTACTTCGGATGCTGTCATTTATCTTTGTTCTTGCAGCATTGATGGAATCAACAATTTTTGTGCTGTCCGTCTTAACGGAAGTTGGTATCGTTTCTTTTTTAGAACATGAAACAACGAAAACTGCGATTGTGATGGCGGCTAAAAAGTTTTTCATTGAAAAAATTATATCTCAAATGTAAACAAAAAAAGAGCATTTTTAAAATGCCCTTCTTGTTTTATTTGGTTAATTCTTCGTAAACTTTCTTTTCCCAAGGTTTGATGTCGGTGATTCCGTATCGCTCTTTATTGGAAATGGCGATGTTATCAAGAACGTCTACAAAGTTTTTATAGTTTGCATCATCTGTAGGCTCTATAATAATTGTGAAATTTTCTTTTTTCGGAGCCTTATTGTAAGCTTCAGAAATTATTTTAGAAATATTAATTCCGCTGAAGTTTGTCTCCTTTAAATTATCTTTATTTAAATCTTCCGAAGATTGTTGATGATAAAACACTCTGTTGTCTTTTCCCAGAATAAAGGTAACTTGATTTTTCACATCTACTACATTTTTTGGAGGATGTGGACTTTTTGCAGGTAATCCTAAATCCATCACATTCGGTTTTGTAAAATTTGTGGTAAACATAAAAAAGGTAATTAATAAAAACCCTAAATCTACCATAGGAGTCATGTCAACTCTAATCAGTTTTTTTCTTTGTTTGCTTCCTCCTTGTTTTTCTTGTGTTACTACTTCAGCCATAATTAATAATTTTAAAATGTTAAACGGTATATCGTGAAAAGTGAATTTTCAACAATCCTTTTTTGGAAACTATACAAAGTTTATACCTAAAATTTTAAAATGATGACAATTTCATAAAATTATTTAAATTTTAACATATAAAGAGGTTTGATGTTTCTAGATTCGTAATATTTTATGATATTTTAATAGTAAACTTTAAATTTTAATTCTTTATTAAGAAAAGGCTTTAAAACAAAAAACTCATGCCTTTCGACACGAGTTTTTATATAATGTTTTGTTGAAAATTTTATTTATTCTTTTTATAGTAGTTTACGCCACATTCTAAGAATTTTTTGAAATCTTCTTTGGGCATATATCCGGAAACCGGAGTATTGATTACTTTTCCGTCCGGAGTTACCAAAACGTAGTGTGGCTGAGAATTATTATTAAAGTTCACCTGCTGGAACAAGCTCCATCTGTCACCGATAGTTTTTACTTTTTTTACCTGTCCGTCTCCCAAGTCAATTTTAGTTTTTTGGTCTTCAGGAAGTTCTTCCTTGTCGTCAACATACAGAGAGGCTAAAACAACATCGTTCTGAAGAATTGGTAAAATATCTGGCTCGCTCCAAACGAATTCTTCCATTTTTCTACAGTTTTCACAACCGTATCCCGTGAAGTCAATTAAGATAGGTTTATCTTCTTTTTTGGCTAATTCAACAGCTTTGAAGAAATCGTGTTCAGGATGCATTCCCAGAATTCCGTCTTTTTCGTCATGGAAGTAGCTCACATTTAAAGGAGGTAAAATACCACTTAATAATTGTAGTTTCGGACGTTCCGATGGAATTAACCCCTGAATAAGATAAATTACAAATCCGAAACCTAAAACCCCTAAAATTTTTCTTGTGATAGAAATTTTCGGTTTTTTATCGTCGTGAGGGAATCTTATTAATCCAAATAGATACAATCCTAAACCTAATGCGATAACAATCCAAACTGCAATAAAAAGTTCTCTTTTTAATAAGAATGTCTTAGAAACTAAATCTGCTTTTGACAAGAATTTTAAAGCTAAAGCCAGTTCTACAAAACCCAGAACAACCTTCACGGTATTCATCCAGCCTCCGGACTTCGGAAGACTTTGTAATGCTTGTGGAAATAAAGCCAATAATCCAAAAATAATAGCCCAAGCCAAACCGAAACCGGCCAAAGCAAATGTCAGTAACATCGGAACATTTGCAGATCCGGTTACCGCACTACCTAATAAACTTCCTAAAATTGGACCTGTACACGAGAAAGAAACAATGACCAATGTTAAAGCCATAAAGAAAATTCCGATGATTCCTCCGGCTTCTTCAGCTTTTGAAGATTTATTGGCAATTGAACTTGGTAATGTGATATCGTAATATCCAAAGAAACTTCCTGCGAAGAAAATGAATATGATAAAGAATGCAATATTCAGCCAGACACTTGTAGAAATTTCATTGAAAATATTTCCTGCAATTCCGTCGATAATATGGAAAGGAACACTTAATAATACAAAGATTAAAAGGATAAAAAATCCGTAGATAAGAGCATCTCTTTTTCCTTTTGCTTTATTCTTATTTCCTTTTGTAAAGAAAGAAACGGTTAACGGGATCATTGGGAAAACGCATGGTGTTAACAATGCAATTAATCCGCCTATAAATCCTAAAAATAAATAAGTCCAATAATTTTCTTCAATTTTTGTAGAGCCTGTTCCGCAATCTGTCAAAGGCTTTTCAAAATTAATAGATTCAATTTTTAATTGTTTCGGATCCAGTTTTGAGGTTTCTGTTATGGTAACTTCACCTTTAGCCGGGTTTTCTACAATAGTTTCAACAGTCTTTACAGAATCTTTCACAGGTTCTGTCTTTTCATTCGTTAAAGCTTCTGTTCCTCCTTTTGGGCTAACCTGTTTATTGAATTCTAAAGTATTGGGAGCGAGACAAACTCTGTCGTCACAGGTCTGATAAGTAATTTCTGCAACTACATCACCCGGCTTTGTTCCATCCTTTAATTTGAATTTTTGTTTAAAACCTGCAGAATTGGAATAAAAAACAATAGTCCCTCCGAAAGCTTCCGAAAACTCTTCATGTTTTTTTCCTGTTTCTGTAAATTTTCCAATCAGTTCAATGTTTTTCCCGGAAACTTTATATTCTGTAGGAATTCCCGTATCTTCAGGAATATCTTTTGAATAAATATGCCATCCGCTTTCCATGGTAGCGTTCAAAACGGCTTCGTATTGATTGTTTCCTAAATCGTTGATTGTAAACTTAAACTTTACAGGATTTTTGATTTGTGCATTAATTCCTGTTGCTAAAAATAACAGAATTAATAAAAACCAGTTTCTAAATTTCATCTTACTTTTCATTAATAATTTTGAGAATTTTATTGGTATTCTCATCCTTTGCATTTCGTCGGTCTTGTCTGAGAGGAATGATTCCAAGAATAGAATTTTCCCTGTCTACCAGTACCCAAATTTTTTGCCTCGCTAAAATAGATAATTTTTCGTCCCTAAAAAATTTAGAAACCTTCTTTTTACCCGAAAAGCCAGCCGGAAAAAATTCGTCACCGTCTTGTTGTCGTCTTAATCGCAGTGGAAACTTGAGTTTTTCAGCATTAAAATCCCACTCAAAGTTCTTATCGATTTCTTCAATGCTTTCAATTGTATTTTCGAGATTTATGGAGATTTGGTTTTCGGTAAAATCAAATTTCTCCATCAAAAGGATTTCTTTCTCTTCTTCTAAACTATCGGGTCCTGATTTGGGGGTTATCATTAATTGGCTGTAATTAACGATCAACTGGTGATCTTTTGAAAAAAAAGAGCTTCCGTTTTCAGCTTTAAAGATCTTGGGAATTTCTTCCGGACTAAAACCGTATTTTTTTAAAATCTCAAACTTTACAAAATCACTTTGCAGATTGAGTTTGTCTTTTGATACAATTTTATGATCATTGTTAAACGTTGTCAGACTATCTTCTATTTCACTGATCTGTTCCTGAACAAAATCTTTTGCTTGATTTAAATAGGAAATGCTCTTTTTGAAATTCTCTAAAAAATGGTCGTTAGTTTCTACTAATTTAGGTGTGATTTCTAGACGAATTTTATTTCTTAAATAATCACTTTTTTTATTAGAAACATCTTCGCGGTATGCAATATTGTTTTCTTTTGCGAATTCATAGATTTCTTCTTTTGTGAAATTTAAAAGAGGCCGCAGAATCTTGTTTTCGTTTGAAGGGATTCCGCTCAGTCCGGTAATTCCTGAAGCTTTGGAAAGATTGATGATGAATGTTTCCAGCTGATCATTTAAATGATGAGCGGTAACCAAAAATTCCAGGTTTTCTTTTTGCTGAATCTGTCTGAAAAAATGATATCTCAGTTCTCTTGCCCAGAGCTGAATAGAGTTTTCCGGCTGTTGATCTTTCTCCGAAACTTCATATAAATGAAATTTGATGTGATTCTTTTCACAAAAATCTGAAACCAATTTCTGATCGAGATTAGAATCTTCCCCTCTGAGATGATAGTTGATATGCGCGATCTGAAACTCATAGCCTGAAGTTCGCAATTCATTAAACAGATAGGCTAAAACCATAGAATCAACACCTCCGCTCACGGCCAAAAGATAGATGTGATTTTCAGGGAAGTGAACGAGATTTTCTAATGCTTTTTTTAAGTCCGTTTTTTTCAAAATTTAAGTTGAGAATTTCTTTTAGGCAAAGATAATCCTTATAATTCAATTCAATTTTCCTACCTTTGAATCGTCTAAAAATGATTATTTATGAAGATTTTTAAAATTTTAGCAGTTTCTGCAATGGTGTTGGGGTTGACATCTTGCGTGAGTAAAAAACAGTATGAAGCTTTGAGTTCCAATTACAAACAGTGTATTGAAAATATTGGGGAGAGACAACGTGAGATTCAGGATTTGAAGTCTCAAAATTCTGCTTTATCAGGAGAAAACAATTTGCTGAAAAGTCAGCATGATGCTTTAAAATCATCTTTGGATGCTTGTCTGTCGAATACAGGTAAGAGTTCAGCAAATATTGATAAACTGGTAGGAGAAATTAATGCTTCTAACTCTTATATTAAACAATTGATTTCTAATAATGCTAAAAATGACAGTTTAAATTTGGCATTGTCAAACAAATTAAAAAGATCATTGGATAACGTAACGGATGATGATGTTCAGGTGAAGGTGTTGAAAGGAGTCGTAATGATTTCTCTTTCAGATAAGATGTTGTATAAGACGGGAGATTACAACATACTTCCTGCTGCTCAGGACGTATTGGGTAAAGTTGCTAAAGTAATCAACGATTACGATAAATATTCAGTATTAATTGAGGGAAATACAGATAACGCGCCTTTAAGCTCTACAAATTTGCCAAGAGATAACTGGGATCTTTCTGCATTAAGAGGTACGGCAGTTGCTAAAATCTTACAAACTCAGTTTGGTGTAGATCCTGCAAGAATTACAGCAGGAGGACGTTCAGAATACAATCCTAAAGCGACTAATATGAGCGTTTCCGGAAGAGCTGAAAACAGAAGAACTGAAATTATCATTATGCCTAAGCTTGATGAATTTATGAAGCTTATGGACATTGCTCCGAAAAAATAAATTTGTAATAATTATATATACAAATAAAAACTCCCGAAATCTTCGGGAGTTTTTTTGTTTCTTAAACTACGTCTTCTTTCTTCAATAATGAAATAATTCGTTGTAAAAATGAATTGGATATTTCAGGTTTAGTTTTTTTTGAATCACTCATTTTGATGATGTGCGCTTTTGATTCCTTAGGTTTGTTGAGTTGAGTTTCTCCGGCATTCATTTTAATTGTGTGTTTTTACCTTCTCTGCAAAGGTATTGTTTAGTCTTACAGGAAAACATCCGTGTTTTTACGGTATTTTTCATCGTGCATTTTACTGGTCCCATCATAAAGACTAAATTATTTTTAATTAAATTTGAATCATTAAAAAAATAAAATGAGTTTTTTTGAAGAGACCAATCCGGAGATGGATAGATATTTAGAAACGCATGCTTCATCTGAACCTGAAATCCTGAGAAAGCTGAGAAGGGAAACTTTCCAGAAAACAACGCAGCCTCATATGATTTCGGGATATCAGCAAGGAAGATTGCTCACTATTATATCTCAAATGATGCAGCCTAAAAACATTCTTGAAATCGGAACTTTTACCGGGTATGCTACCCTTTGTTTAACTACAGGTTTAGCGAAAGACGGAAAAATTACAACATTGGATGTGAATGAGGATTTAGCTTATTTGCCCAGAAAATACTTTGCGGAAAGTGAATGTTCAGGTCAGATCGATTTTAAACTTCAGGATGCAAAAGAATTTTTAAAAGAAACTGATGAGGTTTTCGATCTTGTTTTTATAGATGCAGATAAAGAAAACTATGCAGAATATTTCCGTTTGATCAAACCTAAAACTAAATCCGGTTCTGTGGTAATGTTTGATAATGTGTTGTGGTACGGAAAAGTTTTAGAAGAAAATCCTAAGCAGAAATCGACTCAGGTTATCAAGGAACTTAATGATTTGGCTGCAAATGATGAAGATTTTGAGAATCTTATTTTACCTTTGCGCGATGGAGTAAATTTACTTCGCAGGAAATAATTAATTAAACCATTAAAAGATTAAATTATTAAAAAATTAGCGTTCTCTAATTTTTTAATTTTTAATTCTTCAATCTTTTAATCAAAATATAAATGAATAAAGGAATTTGTATTGTTACGGTAGCACCTGTTCGTGCCGAAGGTTCAGATAAAGCAGAAATTGTTACGGAAATACTTTTCGGAGAAAGTGCAGATATTTTGGAGGTGAATAAAAACTGGACCAAAATAAAAATGCATTACGATGAATATGAAGGTTGGATGGATACTAAGCAGATCAAGCCAATTTCGGATGAAGACTTTGCGAAAAGAAAGGTGACTGTGGTGACGGAAGATTTTTCTTCTGTGTTGATGAATGATGGAAAAACCTTATTGTCTATAGGATCAGAAGTAGACTTTCCGGTAGTAGCATCACGAAGAAGCCATGATGTTCGGGAAAGTATTGCTTTAACGGCTAAAGAATTCCTTAATGTTCCCTATTTATGGGGCGGCAAAAGTTTTTTTGCTGTCGATTGTTCAGGTTTTACCCAATTGGTCTATAAAGTTCACAATATAAAGCTGCCTAGAGATACTTATCAACAGGCTGAAGTAGGAGAAACGCTAAGTTTTGTAGAAGAAAGCAGACCCGGAGATTTAGCCTTTTTTGAAAATCCGGAAGGAAAAATTATTCATGTGGGTATCATGCTTGATGCTCAGAAAATTATTCACGCTTCAGGAAAAGTGAGAATAGATACTTTAGATTCTACAGGTATTTTTAATAAAGAACTGAATAAACACACTCATAAACTGAGAGTCATTAAAAGCATTTTGTAATCCTAAAACAAAGCTGGAATGGGAAATACACTCTTCATAATTTTTGATATTTTCAATTTTGGATTGCTTGTTTTCCTGTGGTGGTTTACGATAAAACATTATAAAAGATTGCCTCAAACAATTCCTGTTCATTTTGATTTTGATGGAAAGGCAGACGGTTTTGGAAGTAAAAAGTATTCTTTCTTAATGCCTGGTTTTGCGACTGCATTGTATGTTTTATTTGCTTTTGTGATAAGAGATCCGGAATCTGCAAATTATCCTGTACACATTACGGAGCAAAATAAAGATGCGCAATTCCTGATCATGGAAATTTTTATAAGATGGCTCTATATCGTAATTTCCCTGATTTTTTTGAACAACCTGGATTATATGTTTAGATATGCATTTGATGAGAAGGTGAAACCGAGAGTTCCATTGGCGATGTCAATTTTAGCAGTGATTGGAAGTTTAGTTGTGACATTTATTTTTATAGGTATTTTCAAATGATAAAATCCAAAAACAATTCCGAGCATTATATTTGGGGAAACGGTTGTGACAGTTGGATTTTAAAAGATACTTTCAATCTTTCTGTGAAACAGGAAATAATGCCTCCCGGAACAGCTGAAAAACGGCACTTTCATAAAGAAGCAGAACAGTTTTTCTATATTTTGAAAGGAGAAGCAGTTTTCTACATTAATGAGGAAACATTTTCTGTAAAAGCAGGAGAAAGCATAACGGTTTTGCCAAAGTTGAAACATTATATTTCTAACGAATCGTTGGAAGATGTGGAATTTTTAGTAATTTCAGCCCCTTCTACGAATAACGATAGAATAGATATTAACTAAAAACTAATGAACAAAACTCTACTTGAGATTTCTCAAACTAAAAATGCCGGCTTATCAGAAGTATTGGTAAACTGGAAGAATTATAATCAGGAAATAGTTGTTCTTGCAATATCGGAACTCAAAAAGAGAAATGTTCCTTTTAATGAAGAAATGCAGAATCTTCTTGCGAATTTTGTCCATGAGAATGGGAAATCGATTTCTGAATTGGAGCAAGAGTTTTTTCACAATAAAGAAGTCTCTAACTACGATGAATACTATCAATCTAACATCAACGTTTTAGAAAAAAGTGACGAAGAAAAACTTTTGTTAGATCAATTAAGACGGGAAAGAATTCATCAGTTTGGGCAACTGGAGAAAAAACAGGCGGGTAAAGATATTTTGTATGGAGCATTGTGGCTTGGCGGTGGGCTTGTGGTCACTTTGGTTTCTTTGAGTAATGGGAGAGGAGGTGTAATTGCTTATGGAGCAATTATCTTTGGAGGTATTCAATTTTTTAGAGGATTAATAAAAAGCTAATGTCTTTTTTCTATAACATATTTATTAATTTATTCATTCTCGGAATGAAGGTTTTTTCATGGTTTAATGATAAAACTAAAAAAGGAGTTGAGGGAAGGAAAGAATCTTTACGGAAGGTAAAATCGGCTTTCAATGAGTCTGATGAAGTAATATGGATGCATGCTGCCAGTTTGGGCGAATATGAACAAGGCTTGCCGGTTCTAGAACGATTAAAAAAAGAATTTCCCGAAAGAAAAATTTTAGTGACTTTCTTTTCCCCTTCCGGCTATGAAAATGTAGTTAAGAAAAAACATATTGCTGATGTAATTTGTTATTTGCCGTTTGACAAAAAGAAAAATGTAAAAGATTTTGTGTCAGCTTTTAATATTAAACTATTCTTTACGGTGAAGTATGACTTCTGGTATAATTTATTGGCTGAACTGAAAAAGAAAGGAGCGGAGATATATGTAATTTCCGCATTGTTTTACGAAAGACAATCCTTTTTTACAACCTATGGAAAATGGTTTGTAAAGCAGCTCAAAAATAATGTAGATTGGTTCTTTCATCAAAATCAACACTCTTATCTTTTAGCAAAAAGCATAGGTCTTGTTAATTCATCAATTACCGGAGATACAAGATTTGACAGGGTGAAGCAACTTCGGGAAAGAAACAATCATGTAGATCACATACTAGATTTCATTGCAGGGGAAAAGGCTGTAGTTTTCGGGAGTTCATGGAATGCAGAAGAGAAAATAGCCGAAATGCTGGTGGCAAAAAACAATGAAATAAAACTGATTATTGCTCCTCATGATTTAAAAAGAGTTCATCATTTAAAGCAGGCTTTTCCGGAATCTGTTCTTTACAGCCAAATTCAAAATGTTCAAAAATCTGAACTTTCAGATGTTCAAATTCTTATTATTGATAGTATCGGCTTGCTTTCCAAATTGTATTCTTATGCGGATATTGCAGTCGTTGGAGGTGGTTTTCATGATGCAGGGCTTCACAATATTTTAGAAGCTGCAACATTTGGTATTCCTGTGATTTTCGGAAATCATTACAGGAAGAATCCTGAAGCTGATGATCTTATCAAAGCAAACGGAGGTAAATCGTTTGAAAGTGAAAATGTAGCCGCTCAATTTGTTCTTTCATTGGTTGCCAACGAAGATATTTTAGAAGAAATGTCCGTTCACGCTGAGAAATTTGTTACAGACAAACCTAATTCTACTGAATTGATTATAAAGAAAATACTATCATCTTAAAAACCCCTGGTTTTTAAGGTCTTTTACAATCTGATCAATGTTTGCAGGGATTTTTTCTGTGGTCAACCAATTAAGATCTAAGCTATTATTGATGCAGAGTTTTTTCAAATAATGATTACCTTCTATTTTTTGCCGTAACTCTCTTAAATATTCATCAATTTCCATCCAGTAGTCTTCATCTAGTTTTTTAGTTAAGATTAAGCTTTTAACGATTTTATTGATGAGATAGAGGTAAAGTTTGTAGACGTTATCAAATCTTTGGGTACTCAGTTTGTCATTGTTTTCTAAAATTTTATTTACAAGAAAAAGATTCAGAGAAACCTCTCCGTATTTGTCTGTCGTTACCTTCACATGTTCAGTGATTTCGCTGCTGATTTTTCGGATATGCATCAGATAATACTTATGGTTAAGTAAATATTTACTTAGAAGTATTAATTTTTCATGGATGTTTTCTTCCATCTGAGTCCTTTTCTGATCTGTATTTTCAGGATCAATAAGCTCAAAGTATAGCTTTTTTGAAAGCAGTTTGTCTTTTTTCAGCAGTCTGAAAATTAATCTGTCTTTTTCCAGAGAAGAAAAGTTGCTTATAGCTGCTTTGAATTCTTTCGAATATTCCATCAATTGAAAATTTTTGAGTATTTAAGAAAACCATTTATTGCCCAATTGGCAGTATAGTACAAAGATTTTACAGTAGAGAATTTCATATAATCTTTATAAACCAGGTATTGGTCTTTCACAATATTTTGTTTTTTCCGTGAGATGCTGTTTGAATGCATTCTGTATTTTGCCATTGTTTTAGGTAGCGGTTTTCCGGTTGGGATTTTCTTTAGCAGGTTGAGCCACATTACATGATCCTCCCGCTTGCTTGCTTCCGGAAAATATTCTTTTCCTACTCGTTGAGAGTCATACATTGACGAAAGAAGTGAAAGGCGGCAGGTTTTTAGAAGATTCTGAAAGGTAACTTCCTTGTCTGCTTTGAAGTCCTCAAGCTGGGGAATAAGTTCTGCATTACACCTTGCATAGTTTGAATAGGCGATTTCGGTCTGTTCTTTTTGCATGAAACCAATCATTTCGCTGAGAAATTCAGGTTCCCAAAAATCATCAGCATCTAAAAAGGTGATATATCTTCCCGATGCTTTTTGTAATGACACATTTCTTGCATGTCCTGCTCCTTTGTTTTCTTCAGAAAGGCTAAGTTTTATTCTTGGGTCATCTATGCTTTTTATGATTTCAACAGAATGATCTGAAGAACAATCATCGGTAATCAGCCATTCCCAGTCTTTAAATGTCTGGTTCATTACAGAGGCAATAGTTTCTTTCAAGAATTTGGAAGAATTATAACAGGGAGTAATGATAGAAACTAGAGGCATTGAATGTTTTGATACAAATATAAGGCTTAAAATATAAGCTTCTGGCAACGTTATTTTCAATAATTTGAAAATTAAATTACGAAAGCTAAAAAAAATGATGAAGTTTTTAAAAAAAATCATAATTTTAGGCCTTGAAAAATTTGATATATGAAGAAATTAGCATTGCTATTTGCAGGTTTATCATTATTGTCTATCTCAGCTTGTAAAGATGATAATACTGAACAAGTATATCCGCTTGTTGGAACATGGTCTCCAATTAAGGAAGTAAGAACAACCATTCAAACTTCAGGAGCTGGTGTTTCAGACGAGATTAGTTATACTGATTGTGAAAAAGCCTCTAGATGGGTTTTTAACGAAGGCTCCTCAGGTAAAAGAAAAGATAGTGATGATGATGCGGCAAACCCGGGACAATGTATTGTGTCTCCAGACCGTATATTTACCTATACCTATAATGAAGATAAAAGCATACAGATAAAATATGTGGGGACGGTAGAGCCGGAAAAAGGAAAAGTAACTCTTCTTGACGCTACTACATTGAATCTTACCATTGAAGATAAAACTGATCCTACCAAATATTATTCAGTAACATACACAATGAAGAGAATTCCTCAATAAATTAATTTTATTGTTTACGATATATTAAATCCTGTCTTATGATGGGATTTTTTCTTTTGTATAAATGGTTTATTAATTATTTGATAATTTTATTGGTTGGGGTGCAGTATTGTATAGGACAATTAGCTAACTTTGATTCAACTAAAATCTTTGTAATGCCAAGTTTAACTCCTAAAACATCTGCCTTAGGCTTTTTTAATGCATATCATCTGCTGAGAAGAACGACCTATAACATCACAAAGGCCAGAATCAATTACTTTGCAGCAAAAACTCCGGATCAGGCTCTGAATGAGCTGTTTACTTTTACGGCGCCTTCACCACCCAGTCCTCTTAATAATAATGGGGAAACCATTGTTCCTACAGTGGCAAATCCTACGATTACCGATACTTTAAGTACCGCAAATTCTGTGGTGTATGATAATTACTGGTGGATGTATCAGGCAATGAAAGATCCTTCTGCACAATATAAAATTGTGTATTGGCTGCATTTGCTTTTTGTAACGGATAATGATGCAAGTTTTTTTACCAACTTTGATTATAAAGAGCTTTTAAGGTTTCATACCAATGGAAGTTTAAAAGATTTAGCGATAAGAGTCACGCTGGATCCCAGAATGCTTATTTTTCTCAATAACAACGTAAATAAGAAGAATAGCCCGAATCAAAACTACGCAAGAGAGTTTTTAGAACTGTTTACGATTCTTAAAGGACCTCAAATAGGAACGGGGAATTACACCAACTATACTGAAACCGATGTTCAGCAAGCTGCAAAAGTTTTAACAGGTTTTACTTTAACTTCAGCTACTCAGCTTAATAAAACGGCAAGGCTGAATACTGTAGATCCTGTCACCCAGCTGCCAAAAGGATATATAGATGTTACTACTCATGACATTACCAATAAAACATTCAGCAGTGCTTTTGGAGGAACGGTAATTACAGGAGCGAATACTGTAAGTACCATTCAGACGGAGTTTGAAAGCTTCATAACTATGATTTTTAATCAAGATGAAGCGGCAAGGGCATATTGCAGAAGAATGTACCGTTATTTTGTGGGAAGAAATATTACCAGCGATATAGAAACAAATATTATTGTTCCTTTAGCGGCTACCCTTAAAACAAATGGCTATAATATTTTGCCGGTGCTTAGAATATTGTTGTCCAGTAAGCATTTTTATGATGAAGAAGATTCTATTGCAGGAGATCAAACTATTGGTTCATTAGTGAGAAGTCCTTTGGAATTGTATTTTCATATGTTTTCTTTGCTTCAACTTTCAACGCCTTTGTATTCTGCTAATCCGAGTTCATTGCATAGCTTTTTATCAACAATTTCAAGTTACGCTCAAAATTCGGGAATGCCTGTTTTCAGGCCGCAATCTGTGAATGGTTATGCAGCCTATTCCAGTAGTCCGAACTATGATAAAAACTGGATCACGACTTCTTCTTTGAGGATTCGTTATAGTAATTCCATTGATATCTTAATCAACGGAACTACCCAAAACGGATTTCTGTATAAACTCAATTTGCCTTTGTTCGTGAAAGATAGTGGCAACTTTCAAAATCCTGCCGATGCTGTACAGCTGGTTTCGGAATTCTGTGAACTTCTTTTTGTTGATTTTCCACCTGCTACAAGATTGGATTATTTTAAATCAGTGTTCCTTAATGGTCTGAGTGTGATCAACTGGCAAAATGAGTGGAATAATTATCTTACTACCGGAAACGCTACCAATGTGAAAATTCCGATTGATCGCTTAGTGAAAGCACTTATTAAATCTCCTGAATTTCAAACAATGTAATTATGGACAGAAAAAAGTTTTTACAGTTGATTTCTATGGCAGGAGTTGGAGCTCCCTTTTTATTGAACGGAATGCCTTCCCGTGTCATGAATCAGTTTCTGGATTTTAATGTAAGTTGTGATCCTGTGAACGAACGTGTTCTTGTTATATTAAGATTGGCAGGAGCAAATGACGGTTTGAATACGGTGATTCCGGTAAATCAATATGATACGTATGCTAACTTGAGACCTAATATTAAAATTAGTAATACAGGAGCAGGAGCTTATATTCCTTTGGATAGTACGGTTGCTATGACTAAACAGGTTGGGCTGCATCCGTCAATGACGGGATTTAAATCTCTTTACGATTCAGGTAAATTAACTTTACTGAACGGTGTTGGCTATCCTAATCCCAATTACTCTCATTTCAGATCAGAAAATTTAATGTTTTCCGGAAAAGACGGTTCGAATAATAATCCGGATCTTTTGGATGGCATATTTGGAAGATATCTGGGTGCTTTATATCCAGGTTTAGCCGGAAATCCTACCACACAAAGCCCTGATCCTTTAGCAATACAATTAGGGAATTTAAATCCAAGTTTGTTTTATGAACATACGACAGAGAAAAATATAGAATATAATCTTACGGGGTTTCAGACTTCTTTGTTTACCAATTTATTTGTAAGCGTAATTCCGACTCAATCAGAATACAATGATCTTTTAGATTATATAAAAAATGTTGCGAGTAGTATGGATAGCTATTATAATAGGGTGATGCAGGTTTTTAATGCCGGAAATAACTCTACCACAACTTATCCTAGTTCCACTTTGGCAAAGCAGCTGAAAACGGTGGCAAGATTGATAAAAGGAGGTAGCAAAACAAAAATTTTCCAGGTGAATTTGGGAGGTTTTGATACCCATGTTAATCAGATTCAGTCGGGGAGTACCCAGTTAGGAAGTCACGCTAATTTATTGGCAGACATTTCCAATTCAATTCAGGCTTTTCAGGCTGATGTTGAAGTGTTAGGAATCGGACATAAAATTATGACGGTTACCTTTAGCGAATTTGGAAGACAGGTAAGAGAAAATGCAAGTTTAGGCACAGATCATGGAGATTTAGCGCCGTTTTTTATTGTCGGAAATGGATTAAATTCCGGTATTATGGGAGATCATCCTTTATTTACTAATGCTACAAGCTATTACTACAATCAAAACCAGCGAAGATTTGATTACCGCCAGATATTTGCATCCCTTCTGCAAGATTGGTTAGGCGCAGATTCAGGACTTATCACGTCTACCGAATTACAGGATTTTGTAACACCGGCTAATAAAATAAATTTAATTTCTGCATCCAGTACGGCTACTGCAGTTTGTGCAACTTTAGGAACACAGGAAACGATAACAAAAAATAAAATTAAAGTATATCCAAACCCGGCAAAAGATTTTCTTGAAGTAGATTTTGGAAATAATAGGTCGGGAGAAAATGCAACATTTGTTTTTTATGATGCTTCAGGAAGAGAAGTGCTTTCAGATGCACATGGAATTAATCAAGGGAAGGCAAAATTGTTTGTAGGGAATTTGCCTAACGGTAATTATATTTTAAGAGCCAAAACTACGGATGTTGAATTTACCAGTAAGATCATAATTGCCAAATAACATGAAAATAATATTTAAGTTTTTTCTTTTAAAAAACTTAAATTTGTACTTTATATAAAATTATAGAATGTTTTACGATCATCAGCAGATAGAAAAAAAGTGGCAGAAATACTGGGAAGACAATCAAACTTACAAGACTTCCAATACTACAGACAAACCCAAATTTTATGTTCTCGATATGTTTCCGTATCCATCAGGTGCAGGTCTTCACGTAGGTCACCCGCTTGGATATATTGCTTCCGATATTTATGCGAGATATAAAAGACATCAAGGGTTTAATGTTCTTCACCCGGTTGGCTACGATAGTTTCGGACTTCCTGCTGAACAGTATGCGATTCAAACAGGAACGCATCCTGCGATTACCACTGAGCAAAACATTAATAGATACGAGGAGCAATTAAGAAAAATCGGTTTCTCTTTCGACTGGAGCAGAGAAGTGAGAACTTCTGATGCTTCTTACTATAAATGGACACAATGGATCTTCATTGAGTTGTTTCATTCATGGTATAATAAAGATACGAATAAGGCAGAATCTATCTCCACTTTGATCAAGCATTTTGAAGAAAAAGGAACAGAGGGATTAAATGCTAATCAAAACGACGAATTAAATTTTACTTCAGAAGAATGGAAATCTGCTTCTGAAATGGATAAAGAAGATATTCTTTTAAATTATCGTTTAGCATACAGAGCGGAAACGACTGTAAACTGGTGTCCTGCATTAGGAACGGTTTTGGCAAATGATGAGGTAAAAGACGGAAAATCCGAAAGAGGAGGTTTCCCTGTTTTCCAAAAGAAAATGATGCAGTGGAGCATGAGAATTTCTGCTTACTCTGAAAGATTATTACAAGGGTTAAAAACTCTTGACTGGCCACAACCTTTGAAAGATTCTCAGGAATACTGGATCGGGAAATCTCAAGGGGCGCAAGTGAAATTCAATGTTGATGGACATGACGAAATCGTTGAGGTATTCACAACAAGGCCCGATACAATTTTCGGGGCAACTTTTATGGTATTGGCTCCGGAAAATCCTTTAGTGGAAACAATTACTACAGCAGCACAAAAAGCTGAAGTAGATACTTATATTGAAGAAACTTCCAAAAAAACGGAGAGAGATAGAATGTCTGACGTGAAAAATGTTTCAGGTGCTTTCACGGGAAGTTATGCAATCAATCCGTTCAGTGGAGAAAAAATGCCGATCTATATTTCAGATTATGTGTTGATGGGATACGGAACAGGAGCTGTAATGGCTGTTCCTGCACACGACGAGCGTGATCACAGATTTGCAAAGAAATTTAATTTAGAAATTAAAAAAGTAGTTGAAACCGATGAAGACGTTCAGGAGGCTTCTTTTGATTCTAAAGATTCAGTTTGTGTAAATTCTGATTTCTTAAACGGCTTAAATTATAATGAGGCAAGAGCATTAATTATTGATGCTATCGAGAAAAAAGGAATCGGTCGCGGAACTACGAATTACAGACAGCGTGATGCGATTTTCTCAAGACAAAGATATTGGGGAGAGCCGGTTCCTATTTATTATAAAGACGGAATGCCTTACACACTGCCTACTTCTGCATTGCCTTTGGAGCTTCCTGAAGTTGAAAAATATTTACCGACTGAAGATGGTGATCCGCCATTAGGAAATGCAAAAACTTTTGCTTGGGACGAAGCAAACCAAAAAGTTGTCGATACTAATTTAATTGACGAAAAAACGGTTTTCCCATTAGAATTATCTACAATGCCGGGTTGGGCAGGAAGCTCTTGGTATTTTCTAAGATATATGGATCCTAAAAATGAAGAAGTTTTCACCAACAAGGAACTTTCAGATTATTGGGGGCAGGTAGATTTATACATCGGTGGAAGCGAGCATGCAACAGGGCACTTATTATATTCCCGTTTCTGGAATATGTTCTTAAAAGATAGAGGATATATTAATCATGATGAGCCTTTTCAAAAATTAATCAACCAAGGAATGATTTTAGGAATGAGTGCTTTTGTTTACAGAATTGATGGCACTAATCAATATGTCTCAAAAAATTTAGCAAAAGATTATCAGACTCAGTCGATTCATGTTGATGTATCTTTATTAAAAGGAACTTCTGATGAATTGGATACGGAAGCATTTAAAGCTTGGAGACCGGATTATGCCGATGCTGAATTTATTTTGGAAGATGGAAAATACATTACTGGTCGTGAAGTAGAAAAAATGTCTAAATCAAAATACAATGTGGTAAATCCTGATGATATCTGTGAAGAGTATGGAGCTGACGGATTAAGATTGTATGAAATGTTTTTAGGTCCATTAGAACAATCAAAACCTTGGAATACGCAAGGCTTGAGTGGAGTGTATGGATTCCTTAAAAAATTCTGGAATTTATATTTTGATGGAGAGAATTTCTCTGTTTCGGATGAAGAACCGAATAAGGCAGAATATAAAGTATTACATACCTTAATAAAAAAGGTGGTTTACGACATCGAAAACTTTTCTTTCAATACTTCTGTATCTTCATTTATGATCGCTGTAAATGAATTACAAAAAATAAAATGTAACAAACGCAATATTTTAGCCCCTCTTGCCGTTATCATTTCGCCGTATGCTCCGCACATTTGTGAAGAGCTTTGGAGCTTATTGGGTAACAGTGAATCTATTGAATTTGAGAAATTCCCTGTACTGAATGAGGATTACCTAGTGGAAGATGAGATTCTTTATCCGGTAAGTGTAAATGGTAAAATGAAGTTTAAAATTTCACTTTCTGCTCAACTTTCTGCTAAAGAAGTTGAAGATGTGGTTCTTCAGGATGAGAAAATGGTACAAATTTTGGAGGGTAAAATACCTATAAAAATCATTGTAGTACCTCACAGAATAGTGAATATAGTGATTTAAAAAAAAATTAACATTGGTAAAATAAAAAAAAAAAGAGGGTAATTTTTTTAAATTTTCAATATATTATTTAAAATGGAATAATATTGCCAAAAAAATAAAGAATAATTAAGATATTGAAATTGATTTAAAATTTATCGATCAAAAAAAAGCAAATTGTTTATTTAAAATAATTGCATTTTAATTAATTTTGCCTTTAATTTACAGCCTCAAAAAATTTAAAACAATATAATTTAGTTAAATATGGAAATGAATGTTTCAAAAAATGATGAGCAAGTAGTTGCTAAAAAAGCAGGAGGTTTAAACCCGGCTGTTATTATTCCTATCATCTTAGCAATAGGAATTTGTATTTATTTATTCGTTTTGGGTAGCCCTGGAAACTTTAAAGATGCTGAAAAACTTGGTGGAGCGTCTGTAGCTTTTTCAGATGTTGAAGGAAAAGACATTCATCCAGATTCGTTCTTGGGAATTATCTACAAAGGAGGGGTTATCGTACCTATCTTGATTACTTTCATGCTTACTGTAATCGTTTTCTCTTTTGAAAGATATTTCGTTTTAGGTAAAGCAGCTGGAAAAGGAAACTTGGATAACTTCGTAGTACAAGTAAGAAGCTTACTAAACCAAAACAAAATCGATGCAGCTTTAGAAGAGTGCGACAGACAAGAAGGTTCTGTTGGTAACGTAGTGAAAGAAGGTCTTACGACTTACAAAGCTTTAGCTCACGATACAACTTTAAACAAAGAACAAAAAATGGTAGCGCTTAACAAAGCGATCGAAGAGGCTACAACTCTTGAGATGCCAATGTTAGAGAAAAACATGATGATCCTTTCTACTTTAGGTACTGTTGCAACATTAGTAGCACTATTAGGTACGGTAATCGGGATGATTAAGGCATTCTTCGCTTTAGGTTCTGGAGGAGGTACTCCTGACGCGGCTGCACTTTCTACTGGTATTTCTGAAGCATTGATTAACACTGCATTAGGTATTGGTACTTCAGCTATCGCTATCATCCTTTATAACTTCTTTACTTCTAAAATTGATGGATTAACTTATAAGATCGATGAGATCGCTATGAGCATCCAACAGTCTTTCGCTGAATTCAACTAAGAATTAGCAAGGAATTTGTAGTAAGTAAAAAGAAGTTTAATTAAAAATTTTATTAATAATGGCGAGAGTCAAACCAAAAAGACATGGAGTAGTTACGGATATGACGGCAATGTGTGACGTTGCGTTCCTACTACTTACGTTCTTTATCTTGACCACTCAGTTTAAAAAACCTGACGTGGAGCAGATCAAACCGCCATCTTCAATATCAGAGAAGTTACTTCCTGATGCAAGTTTGATGACTATCAACGCTACTCCGGACGGGAAATTTTATTTCCAGCCGGTAGAAAATGCATCTGAGAGATTACAGCTTTTGGACAATATGGGGAAAAAGTATGGAATTACTTTTGACAACAAACAAAAAGCTGCATTCCAAAAAGTACAAGCGATTGGGGTTCCTATGAACCAACTTAAGAGCTATCTTGATTTGCCAGATGACGAGCAAAAGAATTTCAAGAGTCCTACAGGGATTCCTATGGATAGTACAAATAAGCAATTAGTTGACTGGGTACAACAAAGTTTGAGCGTAAATCCTGATTACAAATTAGCAATCAAGGGCGACGTTACGACTAAATATCCAAAAGTTAAAAGCCTATTTGAAGGTTTAAGAGATATCGATTTTCTTAAATTTTGGTTGATTACATCACAAGAAGGTAAACCTAATGAATAATATCATTTAGAAATGGCAGAAGTACAAGTACAGGAAAAAGGCGGGAAAGGCGGAAAGGTTCGATCCAAGAAGCAGAATACCCGCGTAGATATGACTCCGATGGTGGACTTAGGGTTTCTATTGATTACCTTCTTTATGTTCACAACCACATTCTCTAAACCGAATGTAATGGATTTGGGTCTTCCGGCAAAACCGAAAGAAAAAGATAAAAAACCACCTCCAACAGAAATTAAACTTTCTAACTCTATATCTTTATTATTAGGTAAAGACAATAAGATTTTTTGGCATCAGCAAGACAATACGTCTTTGACTGATCAGAATCTTAATGAAACAACTTTCGACAGAGAGGGAATTAGAAAGGTAATTGAGCAGGCAAAAGCAAATGCGGCTGATAAAACTAAGTTTACTGTGATTATCAAACCGACTGACGATGCTGTATATAAAAACTTTGTAGATATTCTTGACGAAATGGCGATTACTAAGAGTGAGCAGTACGGGGTTACTGATCTTAAGCCTTGGGAAAAAGCGATTTACGATAGAAAAGTAGGTAATTCAGGGGCTCCTGCTGCACCGGCTGCAAAGTAATTTAAACCATAAAATTGTAAATCTATGGCAAACGAAAATGTATACGATCCTAATCTTACCTTAGATGAGATTGTATTTGAAAATAGAAACAAGGAATATGGTGCGTACGATTTAAGACATCAGTATCCAAGACTTCTGACGAAATCTTTTATCGTTGGAACAGCATTATTCCTTATTGCGGCTTTGTCTCCTTTCATTTATCTTACGATTAAGAGACTTACTGCTCCACCTAAACAAGAAGTAAAGGCGGATTTGGTAGAAATTCTTCAGGAAGATAAAATTATTGAGCAGCCAAAAGAAAAAGAACCACCTCCACCACCTCCACCTCCAAAAGAGGAGAAAATTGAGGTTATTCAAAATGTGGTTCCTGAGCCTGTAAAAGCTCCGAAAATTGAAACTCCACCACCACCAATTTCTAAGCAGTTAGAAACTACAACTGGTTTGAATAATCAGGAGGGGGTAAAAGCTCCGGCTTATACACCACCGCCACCACCGCCTTCAACAGGAACTAAAGCTTCAACGGCTGAAGTTAAACCTCAGGTGAGTGATACTCAGGTTTATACAGAGGTAGAGCAAACTGCGGAATTCCCAGGAGGTATTAATGCCTTCAGAAAAAAAGTAGGAGAAAACTTTGACACTTCTGCAATTGAAGGAGCCGATGGGGTAGTAAAAGGAGAAGTTACTTTCGTTGTTGAAAGAGATGGAAGTATTACAGACGTTAAAGTTACAGGTTCAAACTCTGACTTTAATGCTGAAGCAGTGAGAACTGTTAAATCAATTAAAAACAAATGGGCGCCTGCTAAGATCAATGGTCAATCTGTACGTTACAGATATAGACTGCCTCTTGCAATGCAACCACCGGAATAATTTAATTATTAATAATTAAATAATATCTAAAAAAGAGAAGCAATTGCTTCTCTTTTTATTTTTTTTGGTATTTTTGTCATATGATGTTCAAGTGGTTATCCTTAATAACAGGATTTTTTTATATCGTTTTAGGTATCGTTGTAATTATTTACAAATTCTTCGTAGTTACCTTAGAACCAACAATTGCCTATCCATTGGGTGCTGTTTTGGTACTTTATGGGATATTTAGAATTTTCAGAGCAATATCCCAACTAAAAAAAAATAAAGATGAATAATTCTCTTAAAATAGCTTTTATAATTTTTATAACTATTCTTTCAGGCTGTTCAAAGAAAAAAGAAAGCTCACCATCTTACAATAAAGGGGATCTCACTATTCTTACCGATGAATCATTCCAAAGTGTTACAGAAGCTTTGGCAGAGGGGTATATGATTAATTACCCGGAAACAAAGTTGAAAGTGGTTACTAAAAAAGAAGATTTAGGATTTCTTGACTTATTAAAGGGTAAGGCGAGAATTGTTGTAATGTCGAAAGAACTTTCTGCTGATGAAATAAAAGAATATGAAAAGCAAGTAGAGCTAAAGTTTCTACCTGCCAAGTTTGCGGCAGATGCAGTAATATTTGTTGTTCCTAATACATCATCTAAACAATCAGTTTCTATAGAGGAAATTGAAAAAGGTTTACAATCCGATGAAAAAGAATTTATTTTTGACGGAACCAATTCAAGTAATTTGAACTTTGTAGCCCAAAAACTTCATAAACAGCCCAAAGATTTGAAGTTTTCAGTAATTCCGGGCAGTAAAAACCTTATTGAGGAGCTGAATAAATATCCTAATAAAATTGGTGTGATTGGATTAAATACTTTCAGTCGTCCCTATGATGAAGCTTCAATCGAATTAAGAAATAAAGTTAAAATTCTTCCGATAGAAAGCAAAGGGAAAATTTATACAGCGGATTATGCAGGGATGAGAGAAATGAAATATCCTTTTACCAGAATATTATATTTCTTAGCCAACGAGGGTAACTTTAATATTGCTAATGGTTTTATAAGATTCTCTTGTACGCAACTAGGTCAAATGATTGTTCAAAAAGAAGGTTTACAGCCTTATAATATTTACAAGAGAGAAGTTCAAATGCGTTAAAAATATTTAATAAAATGATTTTCAAGAGATCAAATATCTATTTTGGTCTGAAAATTGTCTTTAGAATTATCTAGTTTTTTTAATTTACAAATATAAAATGAAAGATATAATGATTATGAATGTAAAAAAGATTGCTTTAGGAGCAGCAGTAGTATTTTTTGCCAGCTTTGCAACAGCACAGACTTTGCAGGATGGTATTAATAGTATAGACAGTGATAAATTTGCTCAGGCAAAGACAAACTTCACTCAAATGATTGCTAAAGAACCTACTGCAGAAAACTATTTTTACTTAGGAAACACTTTTCTTAGACAAGGTGAGCCTGATTTTGCAGCGGCTACCGAAAACTTCAACAAAGGATTAGCAGCTGATGCTAAAAGCTATTTGAATAAAATAGGTTTGGCTACTGTTAAACTAGGAAAAGGAGATAAATCTGCAATTGCTGAAATTCAAAAAGTTGTTGCTGATTCTAAAGAAAAAGATGCTGAAGTTCTTTTCAGAGCAGCAGAAGCTTTGACATTATTTGAAAAAAATAATGCTCCTGATCTTGCTATAGATTATTTGAATAAAGCCGTTGAAAAAGCTCAGAAAAAAGGGGTGCCTGCCAATTATTACTATACATTGGGTGATGCTTACAGATTAAAGAGAATTCCTGGTGATGCAATGACTGCTTATGATAAAGCTTTACCAGTAGCTACAAATAAAGCATCAGTTTATACAAGAATTGGAACTCTGTGGATGGCTGCTCAACAATGGCAACAAGCTAAAACAAGTATTGAAAAAGCGATTGCGACAGATCCATCTTATGCACCTGCTTATAAGGCAATGGCTGCTTACAATATCAGATACCAGCAAAATGGCAAAGCAACTCAGGACCTTATCAATTACACAAAATATGCTGATGAGGATCCATATACTCAATTAGAAATTGCTAAACTTTATTTCACAAACGAAGATTACGCTAATTCTAAGCAAGTTTTAGATAAAATTTTTGATAAGATTAATGATCCTATCAAATTTAAATTGAGAGCTTATCAGTTATATGCTAATGGAAACTATGCTGAAGCGAAACAAAACATGGATAATTTTGTAACTCAGGCTGAAAAATCAAGAGTTCAACCTGCTGACCAAGGATTACAAGGTCTAATTGCTGCGGGATTAGCAAAAGATGAAAAAGATGCGGCTAAGAAAACGGCTTTAACAACAGAGGCACAACAAAAAATTGCGATTGCAAAAGCGGCTAAAGATGATACAATGAAGTGGGATATGGAATTGATGAAAATTTCAGGTGGAGGAGCTTCACAGGCTGATGTAGATGCAGGACCAACAAACCCAACAATTGAAGCCCTTAAAAAACAAGTGGCTGGAAATCCTCAAGATTCAGATGCTTTGTTTAAATTAGCAACTGCTTATCAGGATGCTAAAAACTGGAATGGAGCTATCGTGACATGGCAGAAAATGAGTGCACTTCTTCCGGATTGGGCACCTGCTTACTATAGTCAAGGATATTCTTATCAGCAAGCTGGCAATAATGATTCAGCGAAAATGGCTTATGAGAAATTCATTAATACAGTAAAACCTGCCGATAAAGAAGCAAATAAACAAACTCTTGCTTATGCATATTTTGCTGTAGCTTATATGAGTAAAGATTCAGATTTGGCAAAAGCGAAAGATTATGTTGCTAAATCTGTTCAATTGGATCCTACTTATCAGGATGCTATAAAATTGAATGCAGAAATCAATAAATAATTTGAATTAATATCATAAAAACTTCCCATTCGTTTCGTTTGGGAAGTTTTTGTTTTAAATCTTATCTTTGAGATATGAAAATAGATATACTTGCTATTGGAGCACATCCTGATGATGTAGAACTTGGATGTGGCGGAACTATTGCTAAATTAATTTCTGAAGGTAAAACTTGTGCTATTGTAGATCTTACAAAAGGAGAATTAGGGACAAGAGGAACAGAAGAAACCAGAAAAGCTGAAGCAATGGATGCGGCAAACATTCTCGGAGTAATTGCAAGAGAGAATCTTGGAATGAAGGATGGCTTTTTGGAGAATTCTGAGGAATATCAAATGAGGATTGTAAAAATGATCCGCAAATACAGGCCGGAAATCGTCTTAGCGAATGCGATTGACGATAGACATCCGGATCATGCAAAAGGAGCGAAATTAGTGTCGGATGCGTGCTTTTTGGCCGGGTTAAGAAAAATTGAAACCGTTTTGGATGGAGAAAATCAGGAGATCTGGAGGCCCAAGCATATTTTCCATTATATCCAGTGGAAAAATATTGAACCGGAATTCTGCATTGACATTTCTGAGCATTTAGATAAAAAGATTGCCGCTTGTATGGCTTTCAAAACTCAGTTTTATGATCCAACTTCAAAAGAACCTGAAACACCAATTACATCAAAAGACTTTTATGAGAGCTTAACCTACCGAGCCCAGGATTTAGGGCGTTTGTCGGGAGTTACTTATGCTGAGGGATTTACATCTGAGAAGCTGATTTCTTTGAAAAATTTTGATGGAATTGTTTGGTAATTAAAAAATCTTCTCTATATTTGCACTCACAAAACGGTGATTGTAGCTCAGTTGGTTAGAGCGTCGGATTGTGGTTCCGAAGGTCGGGGGTTCGAGACCCCTCATTCACCCAATAAAAGTACACTTTTCAAAAGTGTACTTTTTTATTTTATACCATTCAAACTTCGGTTTATTGCGTTTAAATTGTTACTTAATCTTACTATTTTTTTCTGTAATTTTTTAATTATCTGACTCTAGGGCATAAAAAAAGCACCTTTTTCAGATGCTTGTGTTTTTTTAGTATTCTTTTTTAAACCTCGTCGTCAGAATCTATAGTGAAAGATTTGCTTTTGAAGTCTTTATCATGTTTTTCTGAAATTACATCCTCACCCTTCTCGTTAATGATGAAATCTGTGGACTCATTAAACATCTCCTGAAAACTTTTAAAATCTTCCTTATAAAGGTAAATTTTATGCTTCTCGAATGTTGCTTCTCCATTCTCTCCGAAGTTTTTCTTACTTTCTGTAATCGTAAGATAATAATCTCCTGCTTTCGTCTCGCGCACATCAAAGAAATAAGTTCTTCTCCCTGCTTTTAACACCTTAGTGAAAATTTCATTTTCATGGCGTTCCTTGTATTCACTCATTGTTAGATATTTTTTAATCTTGTTAAGAACAAATATAAAAGTTTTCTTTTAATCACAAAATTTTTTTTATGATTTATTTAACAATTGGGAACGAAACGGCTAAGCGGTTACAGAATTTGCAATTTCGGTAAGATTGATAATTTTATCAGCCTTTTGTGCGCTAGACTCTCTATGTGTGATAATTATGGAGGTTGCATTATTGATTTTTTTGTCAATATTTTCTAGAATATTTTGCTCAGTTTCGGTATCTAAAGCTGACAAAGAATCATCAAAAATGATGATATTGGGGTCTTTAATGAGGGCTCTTGCAATACAAATTCTTTGCTTTTGACCTCCCGAAAGCATGACTCCGCGTTCACCAACCATGGTTTTATACTGATCTTTAAACTCGATAATATTTTTATCAACATCAGCAATTTTAGCATACTCAACAATCTTTGTAGGAGTAGGGGAATCGATAGCAAAACCAATGTTATTTTCAATAGAATCTGAAAAAAGATAGCTTTCCTGTGGAATATATCCGATAGAATTTCTGTAGTTTTCCAGATTGTGTTCTTTGAGATTTTTACCATCAATTAAAATTTCTCCCTCTGTCGGATCAATCAATCGGCATAATAATAGAGCAATGGTAGATTTCCCGCTTCCGGTTTTCCCCATAATTGCTAATGATTCTCCGGCTTTTACCGTAAAGCTTAGACTTTCTAAAGCTTTAATTCCTGTATTTGGGTAAGTGTAAGAAACATTTCTGAACTCAATATCTCCTTGAATGGGGTATGTTTCAAAATTGGTATTAATGATTTCAGATTTTTTATCCATAAACTCATTAATTCTTTGCATGGAAGCTTCTGCACGCTGATTAACAGAAGTTACCCAACCTACCATTGAGAATGGGAAAATCAAGGTATTGATATACATGAAGAAATCAGCAATTTTACCAATACTCAATTGTCCGTCAATATATTTTTGACCTCCAATTAAAATAATGGCAACATTAAGTAATCCAATTACAAATAATATAATAGTAAAGAAATACGCTTCCGTTTTTGCTAAATCAAGGGCTTTGTTTTGATAGTCGGTTACTTTTAATCCATAATTTCTTTCAATGTATTTTTCCTTAGCAAAAAATTTAATCACACGGATTCCTGAAAAGCTGTCCTGAACAAAAGTGGAAATTGCAGACTGGCTTTTCTGCATGATTTTCGATTTCTTGTTGATGATCGAACTTACTTTATATATAGCAAAGGATAAAATAGGGAGAGGCAGCAATGTCCAAAGTGTCATTGATGCATCTGTTTTCACCATATAAATTGCTGTGATGATTACAAGAACAATTAAATTCGCTACATACATTACACCAGGTCCTAAATACATTCTTACGGCAACAACATCTTCGCTTAATCTGTTCATTAAGTCCCCGATTGTGGTTTGTTTATAATCCGTTAATGATAAATCCTGATAATGTCTGTAAATTTTATTTTTAAGTTCGTATTCAATTCTTCTGGATGCCACAATAATTGTCTGACGCATCATGAAGGTGAAAAATCCTGTTAATAAAGAACAGCCTACAATAATGGCAACATAAATCAAAACCTGATGATTGAAACCCAGATTGCCGTTTTTGGTAAGTTCATCCACAGATTTACCTACAAACTGAACTTTATATATATTAAAAAAATTACTGGCAATGATGAATAGTACTCCCCAAAATAATAGTATTTTGTGTTTCCAAAAATAGGGGTTTAAGGTTTTCAGCGCTTTCATAAAGTTTTACAAAATTACAAAAATGTCATCATACTACGAATTTCATGAATTTTAAATTTTGTATCTTTGCACTCATTAAAAGCTCTTTGAATGTTAGGAAGAAGACAAATCCGTGAAAAAGTAGTACAGACTGTGTATTCTTATTACCAGAATCCTGTAAAGTTTGATGTATTAGAGAAAAATATGTTCTCAGCAATAGAGAAAATCTATTATTTGTACATCTATCAACTTAATTTTTTAGTTTCTCTGAAAGAATTGGCAGAGAATCAAATTGAGATTGGTAAAAATAAATACATTAAAACAGAGTCTGATATCAATCCTAATCAAAAATTCATCAATAATCAAGTTTTAATTAAATTAGAGGAGAATCCTGAGAGATTATTTTTCACAGGACAGCATAAACAATTGAAATGGGATCTGCATGATGATTTATTGGTGAAAACTTTCCAGAGAATGGCAGCGGGAAAACGCTATCAGGATTTTATGAAAGAAGAAGGATATTCTTTTGAGGAAGATCAGAAATTTATCGGAAAATTATTTTTAAGATATATTGCTGAGAATGATGATTTCCATGATTATCTTAGTGATAAAGAACTTTCTTGGTATGATGATATTCATATTGCCAACTCAATGGTTCAAAAGACGATTGGTTTCCTGAAAGAAGATGAAGAAAGCAGAACATTAATCAAAATGATTAAAGATGATGAGGATAAAACTTTCGCAATGAAACTATTGAGAAATACATTAGATAGTTGGGAAAACAATGAAAAGAAGCTAGAAGAAAGGCTGGAAAACTGGGATTTGGAAAGGGTTTCTTTGATGGATAAAGTGATTTTATCTACCGCTATTTCGGAACTCGATAATTTTCCTTTTACCCCTTCAAAAGTTATTATTAATGAGTATATTGAGATTGCAAAAGTATTTGCGACAGACAGGTCCAATATATTTATTAATGGGATTTTAGATAAATATTGTAAAGATCAAAATAGAATTTAACATGAAAAAGACGTTATCAATTATCGCTTTGTCTATCATAGGCTTTGGTTTGGTTTCTTGTAAAAAAGAAAATAAGGAAACTCAGGCAGCAGATGCTGTAGTTACAGATTCTACTGCTACAACTACAACTCCTGCTGATTCTTCTACTGTGGCACCTGTTTCTGCTGAGGCAGCAACTCTGGCTCCGGCTTCAAACCAGCCAGTAACCACTATTGCTCTTTCTGAAAGCAACTTTGATTTCGGTAAAGTAAAAAAAGGAGATAAAGTAGAACATATTTATGAAGTTACCAATACCGGTACAAATCCGTTGGTAATTTCTGAAGTAAAACCTGGATGTGGATGTACAGTTCCTGATTTTACGAAAGAACCAATCATGCCGGGTAAAAAAGGAAAAATTACATTGCATTTTGATTCGTCAAACTTTGACGGAGCAGTAAATAAATATGCTGATGTTTTTGCTAATGTAGAAAAAGCTCCTATTAAATTAACATTCACTGCGAATATTCAACCATAATATGATGAATTTACTATCAATCTTTTTACAGGCACCTGCAGGAGGAAACTCCTCAATGATGTTGATCATGATGGGGGCAATGTTTGTAGGGTTTTATTTTTTAATGATAAGACCTCAAATGAGAAAGCAAAAACAAGAGAAAAATTTTCAAGAAACTTTAAAGGTAGGAACCAGAGTCGTGCTTACTTCAGGTCTTCACGGGAGAATTGCTCAGGTTCAGGATGATGGTTTCGTCATTGAAACTTTATCCGGAAAACTGAAATTTGAAAAAGCGGCTGTTTCAAGAGAATTTACAGAAGCTCGTTTCGGAGATAAAGCGAAAGCTGCAGAAAAAACAGTTGAGAAAAAAGAAATCGAAGAGAAAAATTAATTTTCTCTATTTAATAAATATTTCGTTTCGGCGGGGTGAGCTTTGCTCACCCCGCCGAAACTTTTATATGATTATATAGTTTGCTTGCTATGTCATTCAGAACGAAGCAAAGCAAAGTGAAGAATCTATGATGAAATTTTACAATAGATTTCTCCTTCGTCGAAATGACAAAACAGTTTGAGACATTCGTGATTAAGAATTAAAAAAATATCTTTGCTCAATGAATCAAAACACAAGCAAAACTATTCTTATTCTGGGGGCAAATTCCGATGTTGCTAAAGAAAGTATTAAGCAATATATTAAAAAGGGATTTTCGGTAATGGCGGCTTCCAGAAACACAGTTTCACTTAGAGATTTTGTTTCTGAAAATCATTTTGATTCAAAGGTTACAGTTTTGTATTTTGATGCAGCTGATTTTGATTCGCATCAACTGTTTTATAATGAACTTCCTGTAAAACCTCATATTGTAGTTTACGCTGCCGGATTCTTAGTTGATAATGAAAAAGCTTTGAAGGATTTTAAAGGTGCTCAACAAATGATGTTGGTGAACTATATGGGAGCAGTTTCTATTCTAAACATTATTGCGATGGATGAAAGCAATAAAAATTTGGAAAGAATTATTGGATTGTCTTCACTTTCTGGAGTAAGGGGGCGAAAAAGTAATTTTGTATATGGGAGCACTAAAGCTGCTTTTACTACTTATTTAGCAGGATTAAGGCAGGAATTGGCTTCAAGAAATATAAAAGTGAATGTATTAGTAATTGGTTACATCAGAACCAAAATTAACGAAGGATTACAATTGAATGAATCTCTGATTATGAAACCCGATTATGTAGCAAAATTCATTGTGAATGCCGGAAATTCTTTTACGATTGTTCCAAATTTTAAATGGAAATTGATTTATTTTATTTTGAAACTGCTGCCGGGGAGTTTGGTGGCTAAATTACCTTAATTACTTTTTAAGTTTAGCTTTATATTTCAAAAAGGTTAAAATATTTTGATACTGTTCAGTTTCTTCTTCACTAATTAAATAAGTTAATGGAGTTCCTAAATCAATGGTGATAATAAGAGTTCTCCCAGAAATATTATAAGTAACTTTTTTCCAAATACTTCTTATGTCATATTGCTCGCTTTTTATATAAAAAGAGTTTTCATCAAAGTACAATTCTGTTAGTGGATTAAACCTTTTAAGCTCATCAATATGTTTGTTGAGTTTGGAAATGTAATTTGCTTTATTAAAATAAAAGATAATTATATATAATGAGCAGGCAATGAGTAGAAAAATACCTATAGATACTAAAAAATCTGCTCTGCTCCTATCAGGCTTGAAAATGCTATCAACTAAGGTTAAAAATAATATAATAAATAGAAAATACTTTAGTAATGAAGGAAGCTTTTTCTTCCAAGAATAGTAGTAATATTTTTCAAGTTGTTTTCTTATGATTTTTTCATTAAAGTTTATTAAAACTTTCAGTGAATTTTCCATTATGGTTATTTTATACAAAAATAGAGAAATTACCCTATATCTAAGATTAGATATACTTTTACTTCAATTTAAATTTTGAGAAATTTGGTAATATTAATTATAAAGCAATATTTACTAAATAAAAAAGCGGAGAAAAAATCTCCGCCTTAAATTTATGCTTTTAAATTCAATTTCAGTTCCAGTTCATCAAGCTGTTCATCAGCAATAGAGGAGGGGGCATCAATCATCACATCACGTCCTGAATTGTTTTTAGGGAATGCGATATAATCTCTGATTACCTCATTTCCGTCAAGAATCGCTACCAAACGGTCAAATCCAAAAGCTAATCCACCGTGAGGCGGAGCTCCGTATTTGAAGGCGTTCATAAGGAATCCGAACTGTGCTTCAGCTTCTTCTTTTGAGAATCCTAAAAGATCAAACATTTTAGACTGAAGATCTTTATCAAAAATTCTGATAGAACCTCCACCGATTTCATTTCCATTAAGAACCATATCGTAAGCGTTGGCTCTTGCTTTTCCCGGATCTGTTTCCAATAAATGAATATCTTCAGGTTTCGGAGAGGTGAAAGGGTGGTGCATCGCGTGGTAACGTCCACTTTCTTCATCAAATTCCAATAATGGGAAATCAACAACCCAAAGTGGTGCGAATTCATTTCCTTTTCTTAATCCTAAACGGTTTCCAAGCTCCATTCTCAATGCTGAAAGCTGAGTTCTTACTTTGTGCTCGTTTCCTGAAAGAATAAGCATTAGATCTCCTTCTTTTGCTCCGAATTTCTCAATGATTTTTGTTAAATCTTCCTCGCTATAGAATTTATTCACAGAAGAAGTTTTTACACCATCATTCTGGAATTTAACCCAAACCATTCCTGAAGCTCCGATCTGAGGTCTTTTTACCCAGTCAACAAGCTCATCGATTTGTTTTCTTGTATATTCTGCACATCCCTCAACATTGATTCCTACAACCAATTCTGATTCATCAAATATTTTGAAATCTTTTCCTTTTACTAAATCATTCAATTCTATGAATTCCATTCCGAAACGGATATCCGGTTTGTCGTTTCCGTATTTCTGCATTGCATCGGCAAACGTCATTCTTGGGAAACTTCCGAATTCCTGACCAGTAATGTCTTTTAATAATGTTTTTGTCATTCCTTCAAAAACATTCATTACATCTTCCTGCTCTACGAAAGCCATTTCGCAGTCGATCTGTGTGAATTCCGGCTGTCTGTCGGCTCTCAAATCCTCATCACGGAAACATTTTACGATTTGGAAATATTTATCCATTCCTCCAACCATCAACAATTGTTTAAATGTTTGTGGAGATTGTGGCAATGCATAAAACTGTCCCGGATTCATTCTGCTTGGTACAACAAAGTCTCTTGCTCCTTCAGGAGTAGATTTGATTAGAACGGGAGTTTCAACTTCGATAAATCCGTTATCTGAAAGATAATTTCTCACCTTTTGCGCCATGTTATGACGGAAAATCAATTTATCTTTTACAGGATTTCTTCTGATATCTAAATAACGGTATTTCATTCTTAATTCTTCACCACCATCTGTTTCATCTTCAATGGTGAAAGGTGGAAGCTGAGATTCATTAAGAACTTCTAATTTTTCAACTAAAATTTCAATTTCTCCTGTTGGGATATTGGGGTTTTTGCTTACCCTTTCGATCACTTTTCCTGTAACCTGAATCACAAATTCACGACCCAGTTTTTTTGCATTTTCCATCAGTTCTGCTGTAGAACGATCCTGATCAAAAACCAACTGAGTAATTCCGTAACGATCTCGAAGATCTATCCAAATCATAAATCCTTTATCACGGATAGTTTGTACCCATCCTGAAAGTGTAACTTCTTCATTAAGATGTTGAAGAGATAATTCTCCGTTTGTGTGCGATCGAAACATAATTATTTGTTTAAAGTTCAATGTTTAAGACTCAATATTTTGAGTCTTTATTTTCCGTTGGCAAAGATAAGATTTTTGAAGGTTTTAGAAGCAAAAAAACTCCCTTTCGGAAGTTTTTGAATAATTGAACATAAAAATAAATGAGTTTGATGTTTGATTTATTAATCGAAATTTGTGCTTATTTGTTTTGTAAATAATCAGCTTTTGATCCATTCTACAGCTTTGTCTAACACCTCATCTTTGTTGTTTTTAATTCCTTCAACGGTCGGTTTTACTTCCACATCAGGAACGATGCCGATTCTTTGAGTTTCTGTTCCATCCGGATAATAAACTCCGATTCCGCTGATCATGGTTGAAATATTTCCGGGCAACAGAATTTTTGAAACGTTTCCATCTGCTCCGGCTGTTGTGGAACCAAAAACTTTTGCATTCGGTGCAGTTTTGAATGCCATGGTGTGGTATTCTGCACTGCTTTGGGTAGTTTCATTTACCAGAATCGCTATTTTGCCTTTGTAAGAATTGTTTCCGCTTCCGGGAATCTTTAAACTGGGTGTAAAAGTGAAAAGTCCGGGTTGGCTATTGCTTGTACTGCTGAATTTCACAAATTCTGTAGGATTGGGTTTTAATAATTTGCCCATTGTGAAAACAACAAAATCAGACGGATAGTTCCTGAAGTCGATAACGAGTCCCTTTGTGTTTTTAATTTTGTCAAAGACCTCAGAAAGCTTATCCGAATTTACAATTCCCATATAGACATATGCTACCTCATCATCATGCATTTTGAAGAATTCTTTGTTTTCAGTTTTTATTTTTAAGTCAGAGGAAGTGTAGGTTTTTATTGTTTTTTCTTCTGTTTTACCGTTTCTGTTAATTTTGACAGTAATTGTTTCGGCATTGCTTCTCAATAATTTTTTTGAAATATCCCTTAGTTGGGTTGGGTAATTGGATGCAGGCAAATACTTTAAGGTGTTTTTTACGATGTTGTCTACACTTTCACCATTGATTTCAGTAATCACATCGCCTTTCTGTAATCCTGTTTCTTTTCCTAAACTGTCATTGTAAAAGTCACTGACTACAGCTTTATTTTCTGCAAAAGTTAATAAAGCCTGAGCATATCTTTCTCCGAAATATTTCTTTAAAGCTTCGTTATTTCCCCAGATTCCGGCATGAGTATCGTGGATTCTTCCGATGATTTCTAAAGAAGCCAGGGTATATTCTGTTTCATTTTTAGCGTTGATGAATTTTGGAATAAACTTAGGTAAAATAGCTTTCCAGTCTTCACCGATGAGATTTTTGTAAGGAAAATAATATTGAATAATATTCCAGTATCTATATAATGAAAGTAAGCGGAACCCTTCATCAGGATAGCTCATTTTGGAATATGGATTTTCATTTTTAAAATCTGGATTTCCAACGCCTTTGAAGAAATCTACATAATAATTTATCTGCGGTCTTTTGGCATTTTTAAGCTTTAAGAGCTGGTCTGAAAGTTCTTTTGAAAAACCTGAAGTTGTAATCCAGTCAAGATCCGGCTGTATTTTTACATCTTTTGGTTCTTCATCCTTTGCCGTTTGATAAGGTCCTAAACTTTTGATCCAATCCGTTAGTATCTTATCTCTCTGTTCAGCAGAAGTTCCTGCGATTTTCGGATAAATCCTGAATAATTCATAATCCCAATTGAAGTTTCCTTCTGCTACTTTTGGATGGTAATATTTCAGATAGCCCCAAATTAAGCCCAGACTTTTAAGGTTGTCCAGATTATTTTTATCTAAAGGAATAGTATTGATTTTGGATCCTGTGTCAAACTCTTTATCCAATTCTCCTTTAGTCAGCTTTTTTTCGAAAACTTTAGCATTCTCAATATCTTTTCCGTCAATTGAAAGTGTAAGATTATCTACCCATATTTTTCCTTTTCCGGTAAGAAGTGCTCCGACAACAATTTTCTCTGTGCTTTTAGGGGACATTTCTAAGGTGATTTCGTATTTCTTCCAGGGAGTTGTTCCGGTTAATCCTGTTTTATGCATATTGTCAAATGCAACTTCAGGATCAATTCTCATCCAGAGTCCTGCCAAACCACCTGAAACATTTTCTGTTTTGATATAACCGGAAAGAGTAATTTTTTTTCCGGCATAGTTTTCCGGAAGCGTGTACATTAATGCCTTAAAGCCGGTCTGTTCAGCATCAATAAGGACGGAGTTTTTTCCCTCCTGTTTTTCTTGGGTGTCTATAGAGACCTTTGCAGAGCCATCTCCCATAATTTTCCAAATTTTCGGAAAATTGTTTTCTACGTTTTCAAAATTCAGATTTTCGATTTTATTTTGAGCAAAGCTTGCCATGCCCAAAAGTACTAATGGGAGAATGAACGTCTTTTTCATGATTGGTTGATTTTTTCTAAACTTTTGATTTAGAGTTGTTGTTTATAGTGTTTGATCTGGTTTTAGAAGATTGTTTTTAAAATTTAATTTTAATCTTTTACGTACTCGAGAATGTCTCCGGGTTGACAATCCAATGCTTTGCAAATCGCTTCCAAAGTTGAAAGTTTTACAGCTTTTGCCTTTCCGGTTTTTAAAATGGAAAGATTAGCCTGTGTAATCCCTATTTTTTCCGCCAATTCCTGTGACTGCATTTTTCTCCTGGCGAGCATTACGTCTACGTTGATGATGATTGGCATAATTTAAATTGTTAAATCGTTTTCAGTCTGCAAAGCTAGTCCCTTTTTGAAAAATTCTACAATAAAGAGAATAATGATACCAAAGAACGCAAAAAAGAAGAATGTGAAAAAAGTATATGCAGAATCCATTCTGAAATAGAAAAACTCGAAGATTCCTACTGCTGAAATCGTTAAGTTTAGAAAACAGAATCTTTTGAGCCATTTTATTGCGTTAGGATTAAAGATTTGATCTGTACCCATCTCCTTAAAACATTTATAAGAAAAAAAGAAGAATAAGCTAAGAAATAACATTCCAAAGATATTATGAATGATCTGGCTTGATCCATAGATTCCGGTTACCATTTGAATCTCAGAAAAAGGATAATTGATTCTGAATTTCAATTGATTCTCCATAGGAATTGTCCATTTATTTTTACTCCATCCCACATCGTTTGCCAGTGCAAAAGTATTTGGAAATATTGTGCTGCCACTTTTGTATTTGTATAATAAAATAATATGTCCGATAATTTCGTATACTAAGTTAAATGCAATAATGATAAATAAAACAAAAAGCAGATAGCTGATATATTGTGACAAGGAGTTTTTACCGATAATTTTCATAACATAGATGACTTAAATTGTTAAATCGCTTTCATTTTGTAAATCAACAGCTCTTTTGTAGATCTGTGCGATTATATATATAACTCCTGCAACTAAAAAGAATTGTAAGTTTTTACTATTTAAATCCGCCGATATACTAAGGTTTCCATTAATTAATTCATTGCCTACATTTATTAAGAAAGATAAGCTGCCAATTAATAAAGCCAGTCTGGCAATTCTGGAGATTAAAAAATAGATTTCGATAGAAAATGTGCTATTGAGCTTAAATTTTTTCAGAATTTTGATTACCATTAAAAAAAAGAGAAGCTGCAGAAAACCCTCAATGATAGAATAACCTAAAATAAAAACTGATTTTAGCTTTCCTACCGATTGCATATCTTTTATCTTTCCGCTAAAAAGGGTCATATTAATCTTCATTTCTTTTAAACTACCCATGTCAATTCCGAAAATTGTAAAAAAGAAAATAAAGACTAATATGGATAGTGCAATACCTAAAATAAATGTGAATATCCAAAAGAAAATTTTTAAAATTTCAAGTATGAAATTTGAAGTTGACTTCATGTGTTAACTATTTTATTATTGCAAATATATAATTAATTATTGTTTTACGATAAATATTTATTAAAATTTATTTTTTTTTATTTGTCAGAGATAAATAGTAACTATAAATTTTAATAAAACTTTTCATATGCGAAGTGTGAACCCTTTCTGAATTGATATTTTTGGTACAAACAAAAAAGCTGGAAAATAATGTTTAAGTATATAAACTTTCTAAAGAAAGCATTAAGTGGCGAAGAGGTTGACTACACAAAAGCAACGATAAGAAGTGCGGTGCTTCTTTTGGCAATCCCGATGATGTTGGAAATGGCAATGGAATCTGTATTCGCATTAGTTGATCTGTATTTTGTAGGGCATTTAAAAGAAAGTGGTTACGCTATTCAGACTGTCGGTTTAACGGAATCCGTACTTTCGGTAATGTATTCCATAGCCATCGGTATGAGTATGGCTGCCACAGCAATGGTTGCCAGGAGGATTGGTGAGAAAAATCCAGAACAGGCCTCCAGAAGTGCAGCCCAGGTTGTATTGGTGTCGTTTGTCGTAACCTTTATTTTAAGTTTATTCGGAGTGATCTATGCGGAAGAAATCTTGATTATGATGGGCGCAAAATCTGAAGCGGCATCTTACGGAAAAGAGTTTACACGGATAATGATGGGAAGCAGTGTGATCATTATGCTGCTGTTTTTAATTAACGGAATTTTCAGAGGAGCAGGAAATGCGGCGATTGCAATGAAATCTCTCTGGATTGCCAATATCGCCAATATCATTTTGTGTCCGGTTCTGATTAAAGGCTTTGGGCTGATTCCTGCCATGGGATTAACCGGAGCTGCTTTGGCTACGACAATCGGAAGAAGCATAGGGGTGATTTATCAATTGTATCATTTGTTAATTGCAGATACCCCAATCAAAATTCAATTACATTTTTTTCAACCCAGTCTCGATCTGATAAAATCTGTTGTAAAAATTGCGACTCCGGGAATATTTCAGTTCGTAATTGCTTCATGCAGCTGGATTTTCTTAGCTCAGTTGGTTGCAACTACAGGTGGCGAAAATGCTTCAGCAGGATATCAAACAGCTTTACGGTTAATGATGTTCTTTATGCTTCCGGCTTGGGGGTTGAGCAATGCGGCATCAACTTTAGTCGGGCAGAATATGGGAGCTAATGAAATGCTGAGAGCCGAGCAGTCAGTTATGAAAACCGTAAAATACAACGTCATTTTCATGATTACAGTAAGCTTGATCTTTTTCTTATTAGGGGATATTTTGGTTGGATTTTTTACCAAAGAAATCGAAATTAAAGACTTTGCTGAAAATGCCTTACATATTATGAGTGAGGATTTATTTTCTATGGAATAGGAATGGTGATGATTAATGCCTTTAACGGAGCAGGAGATACATGGACGCCGACTTGGGTAAATCTTTGTGGCTTTTGGCTATTTCAGATTCCGTTAGCTTATTTTCTTTCAAAACATTTAGAAATGGGGCCGAAAGGGGTTTTTATTTCTATTCCTGCTGCAGAAATTTTAATCACCATTGTCGCTTTTATTTGGTTCAAAAGAGGAAAGTGGAAGACCGTGAAAGTATAGTTTTATAATAATTTTAACAGCTTATATCTTTGATTTTAAACACATAATTTCTAAATTCGTAGTTAATCAACAAAATTATTACTATGGGAAAAGGAGACAAAAAATCACGAAGAGGTAAAATTAATAATGGAAGTTACGGAAAAAGAAGACCGAGAAGAGATTCGAAATCTGCTGTAGCTTCTGAAGGGAAATCTAAAAAGTAATAGAAATAAAAAGACCGGAAATTCACTTTCGGTCTTTTTTATTTTATAATAAATGTTATAACTATTTTCCTCCGAAAAAGCTTCCCAGGATACTTCCTAGTCCACCTCCTTGATTTTGCTGATTGTTGCCTCCTCCAAGAACGCTTCCTAAAATCTCACTCAAAGGATTTCCTGAAGATTGTGATTGTCCGCCGCCACCCAAAACACTTCCTAAAATATCATTCAAAGGAGTGGATTGTTGTGCCTGAGCCTGGTTGGATGCATTTCCGAGAATTCCTCCCAAAAGATCTCCTAAACCTCCGGCTCCTACATTGTTCTGTTGTTTTTCTTTGCCAATATATCCCATGATTACAGGAGCCAACATCGCTAAAACAGGTCCGATTTTATCAATAGATATACCTGTGTTCTGAGAAAGCTGGTTTTCGACATTTTGTTTATCACTACCGAAAATATGGCTCAAAATAGAACCTCCTTCTGATTCTCTGGCTTCTAATTGGGAAGAGTCATTAAGAATGCTTCCGTCGTGATCTTTATCTAATGCATTGTTTAGTGCTTCCGCTTCTTTAGCATCCTGAGATTTGTTTCTCAGATAAGAAATAATCAATGGTGCTGCTACTGCTAGTAAAGCAATAATTTGATTTCTGCTGATTCCGAATTTATTTTCAGCCTTTTCAGCAACCTGATTGCTGGTGTTTCCAGTAAGTAAATCGAGTAAACTCATTTCGTATGTGATTTTTAATTGTTGAAATCAAATTTATTAAAAATTCTGAATGAAGAGTTTTTTATATTGCAATTGTTGAATGTTTTATGAAGAATTAACGTTGTGTTAAATTAATTCTTTAAAATGGGGACATTGGAACAAGCTTCTCCAAACATGAGAGATTTTACTATGGGCTGTAATTGTTCTACAAGTTCAATGTAAGCATTTTCCGGGATTTCTTTATCTGAACAGCCTTTAACTAAAACTCTTTTTCCTCTCATTTCATCAAAATCATAGCTTTGAATAGCGTTGTGCATCAAAATAACTTCCAGATCTTCTTGGTCTCCAAATACAATTTTCTTGGTGACATCAGTAATTTTTGCTGTGATTAAAAAATAAGCCCACAGAGGAACGATAGCGTCTGCAGAATTGTATATATACACATAAGTATCTTTATAATCCTCCGGATTGATTGCTGCTACTTTTTCACGGAAATCTTTTTCTTTTAAAATCATTTCCATATACAGGAAATCTTTCAAATCAATACCCTTTCTTACCCCTTTCGGAACAAGATCTGTAAGATCAAAATTGATTAAACCGCTTTCAGCAACTTTATTTCGTATTTCAAATTCTTCTGACATTTTTTATCATTATCTTTGAACAAATTTACAAATTAAGATGTTATAACGTCTTATTTGTTTTCTATCCTGATCATAGAAACCTCCCATAATTATAGACTTGCTGACAAAGCGAAAACTCAATGGAAAGGTTTGCTGATGGCATACAACATAAAAGATTTCAGAAAAAATGAAATATTATATTATCGCAGGTGAAGCATCCGGAGATCTACACGGAAGTAATTTGATGAAAGCTTTAAAACAAAAAGATTCCAAAGCAGAATTCAGATTTTGGGGAGGAGATCTTATGGAAAAGCAAGGCGGAACACTGGTGAAGCATTACCGTGATCTTGCTTTCATGGGTTTTTTGGAAGTTGCGATGAATTTAAAGACTATTTTAAACAATATTAAATTCTGTAAAGAAGACATCAGGAATAATAGACCAGATGTTTTAATCTTGGTAGATTATCCGGGATTTAATTTAAGGATTGCAAAGTTTGCAAAAGAACTTGGGATAAAAGTTGTGTATTATATTTCTCCTCAGCTTTGGGCGTGGAAAGAAGGAAGGGTAGAAATCATCAAAAAATATGTAGATGAAATGATGGTGATTCTTCCTTTTGAAGAAGAGTTTTATAAAAAACATAACGTTCATTCTCATTTTGTGGGGCATCCGCTATTAGATGCGATTTCCACGCTTCAAGAAATCAATATTGAAGAGTTCAAAACAGAGAACGGATTAAACGAAAAAGAAATTATTGCACTCTTACCCGGCTCACGAAAACAGGAGGTTGAAAAAATGCTTGAAATGATGCTGTCTGTAAGACCCTATTTTAAAGAATATCAATTTGTAATTGCCGGTGCACCCAGTCTCCCGAAAGAATTTTACGAAAAATATGTAGATGAAAATGTACATTTTGTCTCTAACAGAACCTATGATTTATTGAGATGTTCAAAAGCGGCTTTGGTAACTTCCGGTACGGCAACATTAGAAACTGCTTTGTTAAATGTTCCTGAAGTAGTTTGCTACCGCGGAAGTAAAGTTTCTTATGCCATTGCAAAAAGATTAGTAAAGAATATCAAATACATTTCTCTGGTCAATCTGATTATGGATCGTGAGGTTGTAAAAGAACTCATTCAGAATGATTTAAATACTAAAAATCTGGTTGAAGAACTCAAAAAAATGCTGGAAGGAAAGAAAAGAGTTGAGGTTCTTAAAGATTATGAATTGCTGAGAGAAAAACTAGGTGGAGAAGGAGCTAGCGAAAATGCAGCAGAGGTAATTTTGAAACTTTAATCGTTTATTTTTTTACTGATTGTTTTTGAAAATCAGTAATTTGCTTCTTTTTGTATTTTAAAATTTATTAAATTGCTTGTTCAAACACAAGTGATTTTGGACAGACAGCCTCTTTTGATTCTTGTCATTGCTTTTATTCTTGGGATATTTCTGCAAGATGCTTTTCCTTTAGCTGAAAATGTAATTGCAGGAATTATTATTCTGAGTCTGATCTTTTTGCTGACCACTTTTTTTTACCGTTCCTATTTTATTTCTAAAATAAAACCGTTTTTGCTGATGGTTTCGTTTTTCGGAATTGGAATCTGTATTCATTATTTCCAACAATTTAATAAGCCTGTACAAGTTTCCCAGAAAGGAAGTTCTGTTGTATTTAAAATTTCTAAAAAGCTAAATTCTACAGAGAAATATAGGAAGTATGAAGCTCTTGTGAAATCGGGAAAAGAATATGAAAATGCCCTGATTTATCTTCCTAAGACAGCTGAAGAATTAAATTTTGAGAATTATTATCAATCACAGGCTTTTCGGTATGATGTAAAAGAACCTCAGTATGATTTTCAGTTTAATTATGCGAAATATCTTCGTCGGAAAAAGATACAGTCGCAATTTTATCTTAATGGCGAAATTCAATCAAAACATAGATTTGATCTTTCCTTGACAGAGAAAATACAACAAAAAAGATTGGAGGTTTTGCAAAAAATTAGCCAATCAAACCTTTCTCCCAAAAATCAGGAATTTTTAAAAGGAATTATTTTAGCAGACCGTACAGAAATTGATGTTGAAACCTTACAGGATTTTAATAAATCGGGGTTGGTACACTTTTTAGCAATTTCTGGGACGCATATTGTTGTGATTTTCGGATTATTCTATATGGTTTTGATAAAGGTTCTGCCTCTTCAGTTTAGGAAATATGTGATCATTTCCAGTTTGATTTTTATCTGGCTGTTTGCAGCGTTTATCGGATTCGGAAATTCGGTAATAAGATCGTGCATTATGCTGACCGTTTATTTTATTTATATTCTGCTTCAACGAAAACCAGATTTGCTGCATTCTTTAGCCTTGTCAGCTTTTATCATTTTAATGGATGATTCTGAGCAGCTTTTTGATGTAGGTTTTCAACTGAGTTTTATTGCCGTTTTGGGAATTTATTGGTTAAATCAGCCGATTTTGAATTATTTACCGAAGGCAGATACCTATTTTAAGAAATTGATTTTTAATACCGTATCAATCTCTCTTTCTGCACAGTTGGCAACCTTGCCGTTGGTTTTATTTTACTTTCATCAGTTTTCATTTATTTCAATTCTTGCCAATTTTGTTATTGTGCCTTTTTCTGAGGTTATTATTGTGTTTTCGTTTATAATGACAGCTTTGATTGCGCTTGATCTTGACCTATCTTTTGTTAACACTGTTTATAATTTTATTGTTCAGATATTGCTTGAGGTGATTCATTGGTTTGCAAGTATAGATTTTCTTTTTTCAGAGAATATAGCAATGAACCTTATAGAAGTTGGATGTTTGTTTATGGCTGTTTATTTGCTTAGGTTTTTGATTTTGAAATTTAATGTTAAGAATGCTGCGAGATTAATAATGTGTGTGTTGGTGTTTTTAATTGTCAGAACGGGTTTCAATATTTATGAAAATAATAAAGATGAGGCGCTTGTACACGATTTTTATAAGCATAAAGTACTTTCGGTGAAAGAAGGAAATAAGGTTTGGTTCTGGGTTGATAAAAAATCAGATAAACAGAAGATTAAGCAATTTATTATTAATCCATACTGTTCCTCAAGAAGAGTAGATGAGGTAGTTGTAAAAACTATTCCGGATGCTGTTCAAAAAATAGTGTGCGGAACTAAAATTTATGAGATAAAATAATTGTTAAAATTTTTATTTTCTCTTGAATTAGTAAAAGATAAATTCTTATTTAGAAAGATTACAAACTGATAAATTGTGAGATTTCTCACTTTTTGATATTGTTAACATTTCATAATTTTGTAGAAATTCAAATTTAAACTTATATGGCAGGTTTAACGAGTTCTACGATAGGTAGAAAATATGCTATGGCATTATCAGCTCTATTTTTGCTGATCTTTCTTATACTGCATTTGACGACCAATTTGTTATCAGTTCTGAACAAAGATGCATTCAATACAGCATCTGATTTCATGGGCTATAATCCTTTTGTGCAGTTCTTAATGCAGCCTATTCTTGGTTTTGCGGTTTTTTTCCATTTTATTATGGGATTTGTTCTGGAAATTAAGAATAACAAAGCGCGTCCTGTAAAGTACGCATCAAACAATCCTTCTGTGAACTCATCATGGATGTCTAGAAATATGATTATTTCTGGAGCTGTTGTTTTAGCTTTCTTGGCACTTCACTTTTATGATTTCTGGTGGCATGAAATTAATTACAAGTATGTAGAGGGAATTGCTCCTGATGCAGAACGTTTCTGGCCGGAACTTCATGAGAAGTTTGCAGATATCTGGAGAGTGGCTTTATATGTAATTGCTTTTGTGTTATTGGGATTACATTTGGCTCATGGTTTCCAGTCTTCTTTCCAGTCTATCGGAGCAAGACATCCGAAATATACTCCTGTAATTAAGGCTTTCGGAAAATGGTATTCAATCCTTATTCCTGCAGGATTTATTTTTATTGCAATTTATCACTTTGTAACTCAATAATATCAATATACTAATATGAGTAAATTAGATTCAAAAATTCCGGCGGGTCCTTTAAAGGATAAGTGGAAAAATCATAAAGACCATATGAACCTTGTTGCACCAAACAACAGAGATAAGATTGATATTATTGTTGTAGGTACAGGTTTGGCAGGAGGTTCTGCTGCAGCTACTTTAGCTGAACAGGGATATAATGTAAAAGCATTCTGCTATCAGGATTCTCCAAGAAGAGCGCACTCTATTGCTGCTCAGGGAGGAATCAACGCAGCTAAAAATTATCAGGGAGACGGTGACTCTACTTACAGATTGTTTTATGACACAATCAAAGGTGGTGACTACAGAGCGAGAGAAGCAAACGTTTACAGATTAGCTGAAGTTTCTGCAAATATTATCGACCAATGCGTTTCTCAGGGAGTTCCTTTCGGGAGAGATTACGGCGGTCAGTTAGATAACCGTTCATTTGGTGGGGTTCAGGTAAAAAGAACTTTCTATGCAAAAGGACAAACTGGTCAACAGTTACTATTAGGTGCATATTCTGCAATGAGCCGTCAGATCGGTAAAGGTAGAATCAAGATGTACAACCGTCACGAAATGATGGAATTGGTAATTGTAGACGGAAAAGCAAGAGGGATCATCGCAAGGAACCTGGTAACAGGTGAGATCGAAAGACATTCTGCTCACGCCGTTGTCATTGCTTCTGGAGGTTACGGAAACGTATATTTCCTTTCTACCAACGCAATGGGTTCAAACGTTTCTGCTGCTTGGAAAATCCACAAGAAAGGAGCATACTTTGCAAATCCTTGCTACGTACAAATTCACCCGACTTGTATTCCGGTTCACGGAACTCAGCAGTCTAAATTAACCTTGATGTCTGAATCATTAAGAAACTCAGGAAGAATCTGGGTTCCTAAGAAAATTGAAGATTCAATTGCGATCAGAGAAGGTAAATTAAGACCTGAAAATATTAAAGAAGAAGATAGAGATTATTATTTAGAAAGAAGATATCCGGCATTCGGAAACTTGGTACCTCGTGACGTTGCGTCTAGAGCAGGTAAAGAGAGATGTGATGCAGGTTTTGGAATCGAAAATAATGATACGAAAGAAGGCGTTTACTTAGATTTCTCTACAGAGATCATTAAAAAAGGTAAAGAAGCTGCTATTGAAAGACATATTCATAATCCTACAGACCAACAAATCTACGATTTAGGAAAAGCTTGGATTGAGGAAAAATATGGTAACTTATTCGTGATGTACGAAAAAATTACTGCTGATGATCCTTATAAAACTCCGATGAAGATCTATCCTGCGGTTCACTACACAATGGGTGGAGTTTGGGTTGATTATAACTTACAATCTACGATTCCGGGATGTTTTGTTATTGGTGAAGCTAACTTCTCAGATCACGGGGCAAACAGATTGGGAGCTTCTGCATTGATGCAAGGTTTAGCAGACGGATATTTCGTTCTTCCTTATACGATTGCAGATTATCTTTCTGCAGACATCAGAACGGGAGCAATTCCTACGACTTCTGGCGAATTTGACCAAGCTGAAAAAGAAATTAAAGATAAAGTAGATTTCTTCTTAAATAATAAAGGATCTCATTCAGTAGATTATTTCCACAAAAAATTAGGACACATCATGTGGAATAAGGTGGGAATGGGAAGAACTCCTGAAGGATTGAAAGAAGCCATTGCTGAAATTGCACAGGTGAAAAAAGAATTCTGGGCAGACGTGAAAGTTCCTGGTGATGCAGATGGAATGAATACTGAACTTGAAAAAGCTTTCAGAGTTGCAGATTTTATTGAGCTAGGACAATTAATGGCTATTGATGCTCTACACAGAAACGAATCTTGTGGAGGACATTTCAGAGAAGATCATGCGACTCCGGAAGGTGAAGCAGAAAGAGATGATGTTAACTTCAAATATGTTGGAGCTTGGGAATATCAAACAGATGATATCACAACTGAAGTTCTGCACAAAGAAGATTTGATCTACGAAAATATTGAAGTTAAAGCAAGAAGTTACAAATAATCTCCAACCTATAAATAAATAATTATGAGTGCAAAAAAAGGCCTTCATCTTACCCTAAAAATTTGGAGACAAAAAAATAGCAAAACTAAAGGTCAGTTTGAGACCTACAAGATATCAGATGTTTCTACAGATTCTTCTTTCTTGGAAATGTTGGATATTCTGAACGAAAATATCATCAACGAAGGTAAAGAGCCTATCGCTTTCGATCACGACTGTCGTGAAGGAATCTGCGGGATGTGTTCTCTTTACATTAATGGTAGAGCTCACGGTCCTGATACCGGAATTACAACGTGTCAGCTTCACATGAGAATGTTCAAAGACGGTGAAACCATCGTTATTGAACCTTGGAGAAGTGCTGCTTTTCCTGTTATTAAAGACTTAATGGTAGACAGAAGCGCATTCGACAGAGTAATGGCTGCAGGTGGTTTCATTTCGGTGAACACTTCGGGTAATACTTTGGATGCTAATGCAATTCCGGTTCCTAAAGAAGATGCGGACAAAGCAATGGATGCTGCTGCTTGTATCGGATGTGGAGCTTGTGTAGCTACATGTAAAAACGGATCTGCAATGCTATTCGTAGGAGCTAAAGTTTCTCAGTATGCTCTTTTACCTCAAGGTAGAGTAGAAGCAAAGAGAAGGGTTCTGAACATGGTGAAAGCTATGGATGAAGAAGGATTCGGAAACTGTTCAAACACCGGTGCTTGCGAAGTGGAATGTCCGAAAGGAATTTCTCTTGAAAACATTGCTAGAATGAACAGAGAATATATGGCAGCTCTTGCTGATAGAGGATAAATTTTATCATACATAAATTAAAAAATCGTCACCTTTATCGGTTGACGATTTTTTTTATATAATAATTCCTTCAAATACCTTTCATATGCACAAGAGAAATGTCATTGGATAAAGCAAGATACTTTCCATTATCTAATAATTTTTCTGTCATTGAATAAATGTTATCATATTTGTTTTCCCGAATAACTGAAAGATTAGTTAAATCTTTCATAAAATACCTTAAATAATTGTTTTCAGTTGATTGGAAAAACCTATTTTTGCTACATTATTAAAATCAAAAATGAAAAAATATCTTTTATTGTTTATCATCGCTATTTTTGCGGTGTCTTGCTCTAAAAAAGTTGAAGTAAAAGGAAAAATTACGGGAGCTACTCCGTTAGAGAGAATCGAATTTATTGAAGCTTCAGGGGTAGCTACATTACCTTTGACGAATATTGGTGTCAAAAATGACGGAACATTTTCTGGTAGCTTTGAAGCTCCTAAAAATGGAATGTATTTAATCAATTATGCAGGTAAGCAAAATTTAGTATATCTGAAAGGAGGTCAGACTCTTGAAATTTCAGGAAATGGACTTACTTTCCCATCAGAATATGTAATTACTGGTGATGCTAAAAAGAACAATGACTTCTTTATGGCAACTCAAAAATATCTTGGAGAATATGGTCAGAAGGTAAATTCTACTATGGCTGAACTGATGACGAAAGATGATAAAGCTTTCGTAGCGGGAGTTCAGAAAATTGAAAAAAACATTAGTGATAATATTGATCAGAATGTTAAAAAATTCAATCCAGATAATGAAATTGTAACTTGGAAAAAGAATGATCTTTCTGCAACGATACTTTCTATTCTTATGCAGTATGAAATGAGACAAAAGCAGTTCTCAGGAAACCCTTCATTCAAGCCTTCAAAAGTGTTTACAGATTATGAAAACAAACTTCAGGAGAATAAAGATGTAATGGTAAAAGAAAATCCTTTCTACAGACAGTATTTATTGACTAAAATTAGCCCGGATTTTCAAAAATATGCCGAAGCTAATAGTAAAGGTAGAACTGATATTACAACTTCAGAACTTTTCTCTCAGTATTTAAAAACTGATAAAAACTTGTCAGATACTGCTAAAGATTATTTATTAGCTTTTGTAATGGCACAGTCTGATATTCATCCAGGGACTCCTGCAAAAACTTCAGAGAAGATTAAAAAAATCATTGATACTGAAATTAAAGATGCTACTATTAAAGCAGATCTTAATAAAATTCAGACAGCTGTGATCGGATTAAAAGTCGGAGAACTTGCTCCGGAAGCATCATTGATCAAGCAGGATGGTAAATCTTATAAATTGTCAGAAAATAAAGGGAAACCTTATATGTTGTGCTTCTATGCATCTTGGAATCCTTATATCGCGGAATCTACAATACCTGTTTTGAAAGAAGTGGTTAATTTCTATAAATCAAAAATGAATTTTGTTTTTGTAAATGTTGATGATACTAAAGATCAGTTTATTAAAACAAGCAATGCAATGCTAAAAGGAATTCCTGGTACAAATGTTTACGCAGAAGGAGGATTGAACTCTGATATTGCCAAAAAATATGGTATCTATGGCTTCAAACTTCCAAACTTTGTAATCGTTGATAAAGACGGAAAAATTGCAAGCAGATCTTTTGTAAATCTTGGCGAACAGGAATTGGTGACTATTTTAGATAAGCAAACAGGTTTGTCTGCTCCCAAAGTAGATCCTAATGTTCAGTTACAACAGGGCGGAGGAATGGATCCGACAGTAGTGGCGGCTCAACAGGCTGCTGCGCAAAAGCAGGCTCCTCAACCGGCTCAGACAAAATAATAAACATTTAATAACATATAAAACCTTGTCTTCGGATAAGGTTTTTTTTATTGTATTTTTGCAACCTGAGACGTTAAAGTTTCAATTAGGAAAATAGAAAATTTTATAATGAGTAGAAAGAATAAGAAAGATTTAGTTCTTGAAAATATAAAACTGTTCACCGCAGGAGCAAAAGGTGTTGCTATCGGAAAAACAGAAGAAGGAAAAACAGTGATGGTAACGGGGGCCATTCCCGGTGATATTGTAAATGTAAAAGTAAAGAAGGCAAAATCTAAATACTATGAAGGTGAAGCTGTAGACATTCTGGAAAAATCACCTTACAGAGTTGATGCTAAATGTATTCACTTCGGGGTTTGCGGCGGTTGCAAATGGCAGAATATGAGTTATGAAAAGCAACTGGATTTCAAACAGGAAGAGGTTTATAACAACATCAAAAGAATTGGCGGAATTGAAAACTTTGAAACCGTTCCTATTCTAGGTTCTGCAGAACAGTATTTTTACAGAAATAAGATGGAGTTTTCGTTTTCGAATGCTCGCTGGCTTACTCAATATGAAATAAGTTCTGAAGAAAATTTTGGGAATAAAGATGCTCTAGGTTTTCATATTCCTGGTATGTGGAGCAAAATCCTCGATCTTAAAGAATGTTTCCTTCAGGAAGATCCTTCTAATCAGATAAGACTTGCTGTAAAGAAGTATGCTGTAGATAACGGATTAGACTTTTTTGATGTAAAAAATCAGGAAGGTTTCCTGAGAACTTTAATGATGAGACAAAACTCAAAAGGCGAGTGGATGGTTCTTTTCCAATTGTACAGAGAAGAAAAAGAAAACAGGGAAAAGCTTTTTGAATTCTTACTGGAGAAATTCCCTCAAATAAAGACGTTGGTGTATGCAATTAATCCAAAACCAAATGATTCTATTTACGATTTAAATGTTAATACCTATTTCGGAGAAGGATTTTTAATGGAAGAAATGGACGGATTGAAGTTTAAAATAGGTCCAAAATCTTTCTTTCAGACTAATTATAAGCAAGCACTAGAATTGTATAGAAAAACGCTTGAGTTTGCCGATTTAAAAGGCGATGAAGTGGTTTATGATTTATATACGGGAACGGGAACGATTGCTCAATATGTTGCAAGAAATGCAAAACAGGTAATCGGTATAGAATCTGTTCAGGAAGCTATTGATGCAGCTATCGAACACGCAGAGTTAAATGGTTTGACGAACACCACGTTCTATTGTGGAGATATGAAAAATGTCTTTAATGACGAATTCTTAGAAAATCATCCAAAAGCAGATGTTTTAATTACCGATCCGCCAAGAGATGGAATGCATCAGAAAGTTGTAGAGCAGATTTTGAAACTTTCTCCGGAAAAAGTGGTGTATGTAAGCTGCAATTCTGCAACTCAGGCAAGAGATCTTGCTTTGATGAAAGAGCATTATGACGTAATTAAAATTTTGCCTGTAGATATGTTCCCACAAACCCATCACGTGGAAAATATTGCGTTACTTATCAAAAAATAATTACTTACATTTGAAATATTAATCAGAAAATTTAAATGAAAAAAGTGAAAAACCTCGGTGCGGTATTCATTCTGTTTGCTTTGATGTCGGGTCAGTATGCAGTGAAAGGTCAGGAAAAAGATTCTACAGTCGTAAAAACTGATACGGCCAAAGTGAAAAAAGATGATAAGAAAAAGCCTTCGATGAAGTCTTATAAAGAGATTATCACCGATAAGGCAATTTCCGACCAAGGGGTTATTACAGTTCATAAAATTGATGAGAAATATTATTTTGAAATTCCTGATAATATCTTAAAAAAGGAATTTTTGTTGGTAACAAGACTTACAAAAGCAGCGGCGGGAATGCGTTCTGGAGGTGCAGGTTATGCAGGAGATCAGATCGGGCAGCAAGTTGTAGCTTTTGAAAAAGGTCCCAAAGATAAAATACTTTTAAGATCGATTTCTTTTGTAGAGTATGCAAAAGATTCTACTTCAGATATGTACAATTCTGTGATAAGAAATAATGTACAATCTATTATTAAATCTTTCGATGTAAAGACATACGGAAATGATAAGAAATCTTCTGTAATTGAAGTAACAGACCTGTTAAATTCAGATAATGAGATGGTTTCCTTCTCTGCAAATTATAAAGATGATTTCAGAGTAGGCGCATTTCAGAAAGATATGTCTTTTGTAAATTTTATCAAATCTTATCCAACTAATATTGAGATTAATACTACTAAAACTTTTGCACGTACGTTAGGAAGGCCAATACCTGGAATTCCTGCTGCGAACTTGCCCAAAGTAAGTGGAAACTATACGGTGGAAATCAATTCTTCGTTCGTTCTTTTACCTGATAATAAAATGCAGGCAAGATATTTTGATCCTAGAGTTGGGTATTTTGCGGTTGGATATACCGATTTTGATCTTGATCCTCAAGGAGTAAAAAGAGTTTCTCTGGTTAAAAGATGGAGATTGGAGCCAAAACCTCAGGATTTAGAAAAATATAAAAGGGGAGAGCTGGTAGAACCTGCAAAACCTATTGTATTCTATATTGATCCGGCAACGCCAAAAAAATGGGTTCCTTATCTGATTCAGGGGGTGAATGACTGGCAGAAAGCTTTTGAGAAAGCAGGTTTTAAAAACGCTATTTATGCAAAAGTTCCGGACCCAAAAGTTGATCCGGAATGGAGTCTTGAAGATGCAAGATTTTCAGCAGTCGTTTATAAGCCTTCAGATGTTCCGAATGCTTCAGGGCCTTCCATTTCAGATCCGAGAACAGGTGAGATTCTCGAAAGCCACATCAACTGGTATCATAATGTAATGATGCTTTTGAGAAACTGGTATTTTGTTCAGGCTTCACCTAATGATGAAAGAGCAAGGAAGATTGAATTTGATGATAAATTAATGGGGGAACTTATCCGGTTCGTTTCCTCTCATGAAGTAGGACATACATTAGGACTAAGACATAACTTTGGATCAAGTTCTACTGTACCTGTTGAAAAACTGAGAGATAAAAAATGGCTTGAAAAAAACGGTCATACGCCTTCCATTATGGATTATGCAAGATTTAATTATGTTGCACAACCGGAAGATAATATAGGAGATTCCGGAATTATGCCAAGAATTGGAGATTATGATAATTGGGCAATCGAATGGGGATACAGAAGATTTTACCAATACAATACTCCTGATCTGGAAAAGGAATATTTAAATAAATGGGTAATCAAAAACCTTAAGAACGAAAGACTTTGGTTTGGAACCGAAACCAATCCTTTTGATCCAAGATCCCAAAGTGAACAGGTAGGAGATAATGCGATGATTGCAAGCACCTACGGAATTAAAAATCTTAAAAGAATTATAGATAATCTTGAAAAATGGACACAAACTCCGAACGAAGATTATGACAACCTTGGAATGATGTATGATCAGGTAACGACACAGTTTAGAAGATATGCAGGGCACGTTTCAAAGTATATAGGAGGTCAAATGGAAACTCCTAAAACAGCAGAGCAGTCAGGAGCAGTTTATGAGCCTGTTGCCAAAAAAGACCAACAGGAAGCTATGAAGTTTTTACAGGACAATATATTCACTACTCCTCAATGGCTTCTTAAAAAAGAAATTTTTGAAAAGACGGGAAAAACACCTGTTAAAACCGTTGAAGATATTCAGAATGGTGTACTTGCCAGAATTTTGAGCCCAATGGTTTTAAATAATATGTATCAGATGGAAGCAGTAGATCAGAATACCTATACAATGATTGATTTATTTTCTGATCTTAATTCTTCAATTATTAAAAAGGAAAATCCAGATGTATATGGAAGAAACCTTCAGAGAAATTATGTTGATAATCTGATCAGGCTTAGTGATATAAAAAACTCTGATAGATCGGATGTTTCGGCTATTGCAAGAGGGAACCTGATAATGATTAAAAAAGAACTTTCTGCAAAAACAGATTCAAATACGATCAATAAATACCATTATGAAGATCTGGTTTTCAGAATTGAAAAAGCTTTAGACCCAAAATAGAAGTATGAAATATATTACCATTATTATATTATTATGCAGCCTCGGAATGCTTACTTCCTGTGGAGGAGATGATGATATCTGTGAAAGCGGGCAAGGAACGCCAAGAATGAAAATCAAATTTAAAAAAGCGGGAAAACAAACAACTTTAGACTCTATAAAAGTCTTTGTAAACTATGGTTCCAATGTTGTGGATTTTGGCTGGCAGACAAAAGTAGACTCAATGTTTGTTCCGTTGCGTGTAGACGATTCTCCTTACACGGATTTGTTTATTAAAACAACAACGACAGCAGATTCATCAAAAGTAAGAGTGAGTTATACTACCAAATCTATTTACGTCTCGCCGGGATGTGGAATGAAAAAGAACTACGAAAATCTGAAATCGGAATTATTATTACCCACTACTGTTTTAAGTGTAGAAACCGGGCAAAATTTTATTGAAAATGAACAGAAAACTAATTTATACCTTAATTTTTAGTCTTTCATATTTTGTGTCCTTTGCTCAGGCAAAGAAAGAATATCAAAAAGAAAAGGAAAAATGGCATTATCAACCCAATTTTATGGTGGGATTTGATCTGCTTAATACAGGAGCTTCCTTTTTTTCAGATAGAAAACTGTATCAAGGATTTATTTCTTCAAGAATTAAAGATAAAGTTCATGGAGTGATAGATGCCGGTTTTGAGTCAAATGTATATCAGAAAAATGGGTATGATGCTAAAGTAAATGGAGCTTTTCTTCGATTGGGAAGCTTTTACATGTTGGCAAGAGACCCTGAAAATGAATTCAATGGTTTTTATGGTGGTGGAAAATTAGCGGGATCTTTTTATAAGCAGGAATATATGGCTGTTCCGGTTCGTGGATATGGGGGAAGCAGCTCTTCGGTAGCATTTCCTTCCTCTACTCAATCTTCTTACTGGATTGAAGGATCGCTGGGAGGAAGAGTTCAGCTGTTCGAATCTAATTTTTATATAGATGTAAATTTACAGCCTAAATACTTAATATATACCACAAAACAGGACGATATACAACCGATGATTGTTCCTGGCTTTGGAAGAAGTTCGGGTAAATTTACGATGGGATTTGCCTGGAATATTGCGTATAAGTTTTAGAAGTTTAATCTTGATAGTATCATTAACGATTAAAAACTTATACGAAAAATAATAGAAAATTATATATCTATAACCTCAGACAATCTGTTTGTGGTTTTTTTATGTGTATTGCTTTTAAATATGTTAATTTAACATATTTATTTGTTTTTTTTTATATTTTGAATGCTTTTAAAGCGTTATCTTTGACGATTAAAATAATTATTAAGATTTGTTTATATGAAAAAACTACTTACTACTTTAGTTTGTACTCTGGTTGGAAGTTTTGCTTTTGGGCAATGGACACCAACAGTACAGCAAAATATTGGGAGAGAGTCCAACATTAAAGCATTTTATAAGCTTGATCTTCTACAGATACAGACTCAACTTAAAAATGCACAGGAAATGGGCCCGAATTCTAAGCCCATAGAAATTGTCTTACCTACACTAAATGGTAAAATTGAGAAATTTTCAGTGTATAGTTTTCCTGTAGTGGTAAAAGAACTTGCTGATCAATACCAATTAGGGTCATATGTAGGGGTTGGTATCGATGATCCTTCAAAATATTTAAGATTTTCTGTTGCTCCTAATGATTTTCAGTCTATGATAGTCAAAGATGGTGTATATGAGTTTATTGAACCTTCTAATACTGAAAAAACAGTTTATGGAATACATCCAAAAACAACATCTACAGGAGCAAACGGTTTTCTTTGTAGTATGGATGAAAATGTTTTATCTAAAGAACAAATTGCAAAACTTTATAACTCAAAAAAGTCTTTTGTAAATGATCCAACTGAATTTTCTAAATCTTCTGATAAAAAATATAGAACATTAAGGCTTGCTTTATCAGTTACTGGTGAGTATGGGGCTTATTTTGGGGGAACTGTAGCAGGCGCACTGACTGCAATGAACGCGACTTTAACAAGAGTTAATGGAGTATTTGAAAAAGATTTAGCCTTACATCTTAATTTGCAGAATTATACGGGTATTATTTATTTAAATGCAGCAACAGACCCTTATTCTGCTCCTTCTGGTATGAATAGCTGGAACGTACAATTGCAACAAACTCTTACAGCAAACGTGGGTAATGCCAATTATGATATCGGGCATTTGTTTGGTCAAAGTGGTGGAGGTGGTAATGCAGGTTGTATAGGTTGTATATGTATAGATCCTGCTACTTCCACAACAAAAGCTAAAGGCTCTGGCTTCACTTCACCTGCAAATGGTGTTCCGCAAGGAGATAATTTTGATATCGATTATGTTGCACATGAAATGGGGCATCAATTAGGGGCTAATCATACATTTACCCATAATATCGAAGGTTCTGGTGTTAATATGGAGCCAGGTTCTGGATCTACTATCATGGGATATGCTGGGATTACTAATGCGGATGTACAATTGCACTCAGATCCATATTTTCATGTAGCAAGTATTCTTCAAATACAAAATAATTTAATTGCAAAAACTTGTGATGTTGAAGCTGCTGTTACTAATAACCCGCCAGTAATTAGTAGTTTGCCAAATTATGTTATACCAAAAAGCACAGCTTTTGTACTTACGGCAAATGCTACTGATCCAGAAGGAAATCCTATGACTTATACGTGGGAGCAATTTGATGATTCTCCTATTACGGTTACTTCTACAGATGGCAATAATATTGCTGGTCCAATCTTTAGATCCATATTGCCTACAACTTCACCTACCAGATATTTCCCTAAATTAGCTACAGTATTGGCTGGAAATTTGAGCTCAACTGCAGATTGGGAAACAGTGTCTTTTGTTCCAAGATCTACGCATTATGCAGTAACGGTAAGAGATAATTCGCCTTCTACCCTACAACAACAGACAAGCTCCGCTGTTCAGACCATAGATGTTGGAAATGAGGGGCCTTTTAAAGTTACTACTACAACTGTTTATAACGGTTTATCTACTATAGCTTGGGATGTTGTTAATACTTCAAACTCAACATATAATGTTGCCAATGTTAAAATAGATTATACAACAAATAATGGAGCTAGTTGGACAGTACTTTCAGCTTCTACACCTAATGACGGAGCTGAGGCATTTACATTATCAGGATTAACAACAGGCTCTACAGTTAAAATTAGAGTAAGTGCTATAAATAACGTATTTTATGCAATAGGAAGTGCTACGGTAAGTGTTCCACCTGCAGCATGCAGTTCATCTGCGCCTACAAATGTAGTTATTTCTGGGATTACAATGAATTCTGCAAATGTAAGTTGGGATGCGGCTCAAGGAGCTACCTATTCGTTAAGATACAGAATAGCTGGAACTACTTCTTGGATAACAGTGAACGTTTCTACTAATTCTTATTATATTGCTGGACTTCAAGAAGCTTCACAATACGAAGTACAAGTGGCAAATGTTTGTGGTTCAACAGTAGGTACTTATTCTTCTTCTTTAAACTTTAATACATTGATGTATTCTTTATGTATAAATCAGACAGGAAATTCTGATGATGAATATATTTCTAATGTAACAGTTACCCCTATTTCAGGAACACCAAAATCTAACTCAAGTGGTGCTTCTACATATACTAGTTATACTGCTGACCCAACAAAAGTTATTACTCTAAGTCAAGGAACTTCGGGAAATACTATTAGTGTGTCAAAAGCTTGGACAGGTCCATCATATTCGGAGGGTGTTACTGCTTGGATTGATTTTAATAAGGATGGAAATTTTACGGACTCAGAAAAAATATATACAAGTGCAGCTAGTGTTACAACACCAGTTGGAGGAGCTTTCTCTGTTCCTGCTAATGCTGTTAGTGGGCAAAATCTCATAATGAGAGTTATGATGACCTACAGTGGTCAGCCTACAAACGGGTGTGATGCCTTTGCATATGGGGAAATAGAAGATTATCCAGTGAATATTTTACAAGTACTAGGTACTTCAGAAGTTCATAAAGATAAATTATCTATCTATCCAAACCCTGCAACTGATGTTTTAAATATTAGTAAAGTATCAGAAAAAGCTAAATTTGAAATTCATAATGCGGTTGGGCAATTGGTAAAAGCTGGTGATATTACAAATAATCAGGTGAGAGTATCTGAATTATTGAAAGGTATTTATATTATTACCATTAAAGATAATAACCTTACAGAAAGTATGAAGTTTATTAAGAAATAAGAAAAACTTATTTTATATGAATGCCTCAAGCAAGTGCTTGAGGCATTTTTTTAGATCTTATTTAAGCTTTAAAAATATTCATTTAACATAATTTTAGTTTTTAATGTATTTCGAATAATTTTAAAGCATTATATTTGAGGATTAAATAATTATTAAGATTTGTTTATATGAAAAAACTTATTACTGTTTTATTCTGTAGTTTGATAGGTGGATCTGCCATGGCGCAGTGGATGCCTGCTACACTAGAGAGAGGGAAATCGATAGGTATTTCTCCGAAAAGTGTCGAGCTTCAATATAGGTTGGATATTGATCAAATCAGAAGCCAGCTTAAAAATACACAGGAAACCGGACCTAATGCACAGGCTGTTGAGATTTTATTACCTACATTGAGAGGTAAGTTAGAGAAATTTGCAGTATATAGCTTTCCTGTCATGGCAAAAGATTTGGCAGATCAATATCAATTAGGCTCTTATGTAGGAGTGGGAATTGATGATCCTTCAAAATTTTTAAGATTTTCTGTTGCACCTAATGATTTTCAATCAATGATTATCAAAGGCGGAGAGTATGAATTCATTGAACCTAGTGTTTTAGATAAAACGATATACATAGTACATCCTAAATCAGACAAGAATAAAAATGGATTCATATGTTCTACAACGGAAGATCCATCTGCTGTAAAACAAGTGAATGCATTATTGGAAAATGGAAAATCTTTTTCCAATCAATCAACCAGCTTTTTAAAGTCGTCTGATAAAAAATACAGAACATTGAAGTTGGTAATGTCTACTACAGGTGAATATACTCAATTTTTTGGTGGTGTAGCAGGAGCTTTAACTCAGATTAATGCTACAATAACTAGAGTAAACGGAGTGTTTGAAAAAGATTTTGCAATACATTTAAACATGTTAAGTTATCCAGGGTTGATCTATCCGGATCCGGCAACTGACCCATATGCAACTGTAACTAATGCTTTGCAGCCACCTGCCTCTTGGAACACTTCACTTAGAGATGTATTAGCAGCTAATGTTGGACAGGCAAATTATGATATAGGACATTTGTTTGGTGCTTCTGGTGGAGGTGGAAATGCAGGTTGTGTTGGATGTGTGTGTATGAGTCCTATCGGGACTACTTATGACCCTGTAATAGGATATGGTAAAGGATCAGGTATTACTTCTCCAGCCACAGGAACAGTAAATTCTTCTACGACTAATCCTCCGTCAGGAGATAATTTTGATATTGATTATGTAGCTCATGAAATGGGACATCAATTAGGTGCAAATCATACATTTGCACACACAATGCAAGGTAGCCCTGTGCAAATGGAACCGGGGTCAGGTTCTACAATTATGGGATATGCAGGTATTACAGGCTCAACTACTGATGTTCAGCCTCATTCTGATCCTTACTTTCTTACGGCAAGTATTGATCAAGTTCAGACAAACCTAATTGCTAAAACTTGCGATGTAGAATCAACTATTACAAATAATCCTCCAGTAATTGCAGCATTGCCTACGTATAATATTCCTAAAGGAACGGCTTTTGTATTAACAGCTTCTGCAACAGATGCCGAAAACGATCCTATGACCTACAATTGGGAAGAAGTAGATAATACAAGTGTTGTTGTTGATAAAAATAATTTAGGAACAACGGTATCAGGGGCAACTTTTAGATCTGTAAGTCCATCTACGAGTCCTACCCGTTATTTTCCTAAATTCTCTTCAGTACTTGCAGGAGCTTTGGATAACTCATTAAATACTTGGGAATCTGTTTCTCAATTAGCAAGAACAACAAATTTTACAGTGACAGTAAGAGATAATAATCCTAATGCAACTCAACAACAAACAAGTTCTAAAACACAGCAAATTATCGTTGGAAATGATGGACCATTCCAAATTACTTCAGGATATTTGTTTAGTAACTTTTCTACGACTTTAACTTGGGATGCTGTGAATACGTCTGCTGCACCCTATAATGTAGCTAATGTAAAAATAGATTATTCTACAGATAATGGTGTAAACTGGACAGTACTGGCAGCTTCTGTACCTAATAATGGTGCGGCAACTATAGCTGCCTTGCCTTCATCTTTAAACGGACAACTGATAGTGGTGCGTGTTTCTGCGATTGGAAATGTTTTCTATGCATTGAAAAAAATTACAGTAAGTACACAAGCGAGTTGTGGTTCCGCTCCTGTCGGATTAGCTGCATCTGGCCTTACAAGTGTAGGTGGTACTGTTTCTTGGGCTCCGGTAAATGGCACGAGTTCTTATTCTTTACAGTATAGATTGTCGTCTGCGTCGACATGGACTACAGTTCCGGTAACTGGTAACACATATACACTGAGTAATTTAACAAGTTGTTCATCATATCAAGTGCAAGTTGCAGCTGTTTGTTCTGGTGTAACAGGTCCTTATTCTACTGCTGTTACATTCTCAACCGTCTGTACAAATTATTGTACAGATACGAGTACTAATGCAACGTTAGATTATGTATCAAATGTAACATTGGGGACTGTAAATAATACAACTGGAGCATCAATGTATTCGGATTTTACAGTGAATTCTGCATTGCAGCCTATCTTGTTAACAAACAGTTCTAACTCAATAAGTGTATCTGTTACAACTCCTACCGCAACAGGAAATACAAGTGCAATGGCAGTTTGGATAGATTTCAATAAAAATGGAACATTCGAAGCAAGTGAAAAAGTTCTTAATAAACTTGCTGTATTAACGTCGGTTGGAACAGTACCTACTACAGGAACATTCACAGTTCCATCAACAGCAATTACAAATTCTCCATTGAGGATGAGAGTAGTTACTGTAGTTGCGACTGCGGCAAGCGCAGGAGCAAGTCTACCTGAATCTTATACATGTGGAAGTTTTACTTACGGAGAGGTAGAAGACTATAATGTGATCGTACAAAGTAGTTTAGGTACTAGTGATATTAATAACACAAAAGATGGTATCCAAATCTATCCAAACCCAGCAACAGATTTCTTAAACGTAGCTAAAGTTTCTGATAAAGCAACATATAAAATTTATAACGCTGCAGGACAATTAGTAAGTAACGGAAATATTAATGGCGGAAGAATCAATGTTTCAGCATTAATTAAAGGTGCTTATGTGATTGCTATTGAAGATAAAGGAAACGATTTGTTTAAATCTAAATTTATTAAGAAATAGTAAATCTTCTAAATTATAATTATAAGCCTCATGTTTTCATGAGGCTTTTTTATTGAGATATAGTTATGAATTCAATTTTTAATATTGTTACTTATTTTAGAGTTTATTATGCATTATGAATGGTTGTTATTGATTTTTTTAATGATATTGACTAAAAAAATGAAGATTTAATAGTTTGGTTGTAAAAAATGATTAGATTTGTATAATAATACCAATACAAGTGAAATATTATGGAGAGAAATACTACTTTTATTAGATTCTAGTTGTTCAATAGCTTTAACTCAATAAGAGTTTGGATAAACAATAGACAATACACAATACACCAATTTCTAACCAGTTTTCTACAATATAGTATTGTTTTAGAACAATATTCAGGTAGATAAGATGGTAAATTTAAAAGCATCTTAACACTCATTTATTATACTATGAAAAAACTTTTACTCATGTGCCAATTGCTTTTTGGCTCATTTTTGATGGCCCAGGTTGCCTATACTCAGGATTGGACGGCCTCGGGACTTAACAACTGGACCACCAGCGGATCGGTTTTTTCCAATAATACTACTGCCAATCAAATATGTGGAACCAGCGGTGGAACCATTAGAGGAGAAAGGTATTATGGAAATACAGGACAGTTTACTTCCCCCAATCTCACAGGGAATAATACTGGACAGGTTACTATGTCTTTTGATTACAAAGTAACAGACTATTATGCAGGAACCAGTGCTACGCCGTCTGCCAATATAGGAACTATAACGGTAGAATATGCTACAAGTACTTCAGGGCCTTGGACTACGGCTTATACGATTAATTCTGCCAATCACGTAGCGGCTAATACATGTGCAACAAAAACGGTCACTTTCGTACCTTCGGCAGGGAATTTATACGTACGATTTAATGTTACTTCTGATATTAATTCAGATGTTTATTACTATTTTGATAATGTATCAATTTCTCAGTCGGCACCACCAACTTGTGCAGCTCCATCAATGATAACTTTGGGTACTGTTACTGCTGCTACCGCTGCTATATCTTGGACAGCACCGACACCGGCGCCAGCAAATGGGTATGATGTTTATTATAATTCTACGGGAATACCACCAACTTCAAGCACAGTGCTTAATGCAACTAATTCTGTACCAAGTACTACTACATCAGCTACCATTTCAGGTTTGTCACCGATAACAACGTATTATGTATGGGTAAGAGCAAAATGCAGTGCTACCGATCAGAGTTATTGGATCCCAATGGCTTTACCATTCACAACACCATGTGTTTCAATTTCTACTTTTCCTTGGTCTGAAAATTTTGATTCAATGACAAGTATTGGAGCAGGTGTATTACCAAATTGTTGGGCAACCAATGGGGGTTCTAATTTATTTACGACTCAAGATGCATCTTCACAAGGATACAATGATCCAAAATCGACTCCTAATTATGTAACAATCTATTATCCAACAACAGCTGCATATCTATGGACACCAAGTTTTCATTTAACAGCAAATCAGTCTTATGATTTCTCTTTCTTCTGGGTGGGAGATGGATATTCTGGTTGGCAAGGTGATGTATTGGTGAATACTTTGCAGTCTGCTACAGGTGCTACTAATTTGAGCACTTTTGTTACTTCTTCACAAACAACAAATGGAGGTTCTAATAGTACAAACTATACGAAAGTGAAGGTAACATTTGTACCCACTACAACAGGAGACTATAATTTCGGAATTAAAGCTTATGCTGCAACTTGGGATCCGTATTATATGGGATTTGATGATTTTAATGTAATGCCAACTCCTACCTGTGTAGAGCCTACAGGAATGACAGTGAGTGGAGTAGCTGCAAATACTGCTATTATAAGTTGGACTGCTCCCAACCCTGTACCTGCAAACGGTTATGAATATTACATTTCCACAACTAATACACCGCCTACCGCTCCTACGGGACCTGTAACCGGAACTTCATTTAATTTGCCAAGTACTTTAGTTCCAAACACTACTTATTATTGGTGGGTGCGAGCAATTTGTTCTTCTACAAATTCTAGTATTTGGATTCAAGGACCTACATTTACAACAACCCAAATTCCTGCTACGTTACCGTATGCGCAGCCTTTTACAAGCAATGATTTTGGATTTGTAAATGGATCTCAGTCAAATAAATGGTATTATGGCTCAGCTGCAGGCAATCCTGCGAACTCAATATTTATCTCTAATGATACTGGTGTAACAAATGCTTATGATCCTTATTCTACAAGTGTTGTACAGGCATACAGAGATTTTGCTATTCCTGCAGGAACAACAGCAGCTTCGCCTGCTATTTTAACTTTTGATTGGAGAGCAATGGGAGAGGGGACAACACCATATTTATATGATTATATCAGTGTATGGATGGTTCCTTCGTCATATATGCCAACTGCAGGAAATGCAATTACTGCAGGAACAAATAGAGTTTTATTGGGCCAGCTAAACCAACAAGGAACTTGGCAGAGCTTTGTGGATACTAATGTAGATTTATCAGGTTATGCAGGAGGTGTTATGCGTTTGGTATTCGAATGGAGAAATGATTCATATGGTGGAAATTCTCCTGCTGGGGCTATAGATAATATAAATTTATTGATTCCAACTTGTAAAGTACCAACAGCTTTGAGTGTAACAGGAATTGCTTCGAATGGAGCAATAATCAGCTGGACAGCGCCAACACCTGTACCTGCTGGTGGATATGTATACTATGTGTCTACTTCAAATGTGCCTCCTGGTGCAGGTACTCCCGGAATTCCTACCACAGCAACATCTGCGAATTTGATTCCTTCTTTAGTTCCAAATACTACTTATTATTGGTGGGTGAAAGCAGTTTGTTCCACTACAGACTCTAGTATCTGGATTCCAGGCCCGAGTTTTATGACAACGCAGATTCCTGCTCAGCTTCCTTATATTCAGGATTTCTCTGGAAGTAATGACTTTGGATTGTTAAATGGAGGACAACCGAATGTGTGGTTTCATGGTTCTGCAACCGGAAATACAGGAAAATCTATTTATATTACAAATGATGGTGGAATAACAAATGCTTATACTGATAATTCAGGAAGTGTGGTACAGGCCTACAGAGATATTGAAATTCCAACAGGAACCAGCCTTGCGACTTTCTCTTTTGACTGGAAAACAGATGGCGAGAGCTATTATGATTATTTAAGAGTATGGTTAGTGCCGGCTACCTTTTTGCCTACACCTGGAACTCAGATTACCGCTGTAACAGGAACACCTGGAGCGCCGGGAAGAATTCAGATAGGACAGTATAATTTAAGTGGAACAGCCTGGAATTCTTATTCCAATGCCAGCTTAAATCTTACCAATTATGCAGGTGGGGTAATGCGTTTGGTATTTGAATGGACCAATGATACTTCCGGAGGAACACAACCACCGGCAGCGGTTGATAATATTGTATTAAGAGTTTGTAGTACTGCGACTCCTACAGTTACAGTTATTCCAACCTCTATTACCTATAATTCGGCTCAGATTACCTGGCCACAGGATACAGGAGGAGCTTCTTACAAAGTAAGATACCGTCCGGTTAATTCTGGCCAATGGTTACCAACAGCAGGTCCGATTGATGTACCGGCAGTAAACGCTCCTAATCAACCACCTTTTACTCTTTCAGGATTATTACCTGCAACATTATATGAAGTAGAAGTGGCAGCAGTTTGTAATACCGTGAATGTAGGAGCCTATTCTCATAATGAATTTACTACATTATGTGACCCGACTCCACCGAATGTAACCTTTACGAATATCACGGCTACTTCAGCAGTTGTCAACTGGTCACCGTTAGCAGCAAGTGCAACCTATCAGTTACAGTGGAGAAAAGTAGGTGATCCAACATGGATTGGGCCTCTTAATTTACCAAATCCACCTACTAATGCCTTTTCACTTCCTTCAGCAGGGTATACTTTAACACCGTATACACAATATGAAGTTCAGGTAAGAAATATGTGTGTAAATTCAACGACACCTAATCCATGGTCAAGCTTAGCAAGGTTTACCACTGAAAGAACCTGTGATATTGCGCCACCGGGATTAACGATTCTTGAATTAAAACCAACAAGTGCTAAAATCCAGTGGGATCCTTATACAGGACCAGATGCAACAGGTAAATATGTATTGAGATACAGAAAAGTGGGAATTCCGGGTTGGACTAATGTTCAGGTATCAAACAATACCTATACTCTTACCGGTTTACTGGAACTGACAAAATATGAAATGGAGGTAGCCAATGTTTGTAGCGGTACTCCAGGTAACTATACTTTACCGTATTACTTTACAACTCCTACAGTGATTTATTGTCAGATGGGAGCCAATAATACATCAGGAGAGTACATTTCTAAAGTGACGGTTGTACCTAATGGAAAACCACAGATGATAAAAGCTTCAGCAGATTCAAAATATACAGATTATACTGCTGATCCGCTTGCTCAGATCGAATTGATTCAGGGTTCCGTGAACAACCAGTTAACGATTGATAAAGTTGTAACAGGAGATGCAGGAGTAGTAGCTTGGATTGATTTTAACAGAAACGGAGAATTTGATATCAATGAAAGAATCTTAGTATCCGGACCTAACAGTGCAGCGACAGCAACCACTACTTTCAGTGTACCATCTGATGCCTTTGTAAGCAATGCAGATTATATGTATGTAGTGATGCGAGTAGCGTTAATGAAAGGAGGAATTCCGGTAAACTGTACCAACTTTGATAGTGGAGAAGTGGAAGATTACTCGGTAAGAATCACTAAGAAATCGACTAATAGTTTATTGAATCAAGATGATATCTTAATTTATCCTAACCCTGTAAGTACAGTATTGAATGTTAAGAATATCAGCAAGAGAGCTAACTATAAGATTTATAGTTCAGCAGGACAGTTGATCACAAGTGGCATCATCTTAAACAACAAAGTAGATGTTCATATGCTGATCAACGGAATGTATGTGATCGATATTCAGGATGGTCCAACTTCAGTACAGAAGAAGTTCATCAAAGAATAGTATCATAATAACTTACTAATTACTTTTTAAATAGAATCAGCTCTCAGAAATGAGAGCTGATTTTTTTATGTTTTAATGAGTTTTCATTAAAAAAATAAATTTGTTGAGAGAATAACAGGTATGTTTTTTATTTAATGTTTAATCGGTAAAGCATAAGCAGATATTGTTTTTTTCTTAAAAAAAATCTTTCTGATATTTTATTAAATGCTTTTGTTTACTGACAATACTCCTGTTTAAAAAATTCACACTTCGGTGTATTTTTTAGATATTTACAATCATAATTAGAGATTTAATGCGATTAATTTAAAATAAGTAATTATTATTGATATTTATAATGAAAATATAATTAGATTTGTGTAAATATTAAAAATACTGTAATATGAAATAAACATTTATTTTTTACTCTAAAATGCAGCCGAGACTGCCAATAAATATATTCGAAAAGCTTTGAATATATATGAACAAATAACTTGTCTTTCGACGATTATCATCATTAAATTTTAAAAACTATGAGCGTATTTTTACATTGTAAAAACAAAAAATTCTTTAGGGAGTTGGTTGTGTTATTCTGTATGCTGTTCGGGCTGTTTGCAAAAGGGCAAACGGGATCGATTGGTACGGGTACTGCTACATCCAGCAATCTCCCTATTTACTCTTGTTATGGATACAGCTATTCACAACAATTGTATACAGCTGCTGAGCTCAATACAGCTATTGGAACTACCAATACGGTAATTACCAAGGTAAGATTCTATGTATCAGCTACGGCGGCAACCCAGACTAACTATAATCAATGGACGGTCTATATTGGTAATACTACAAAAACGACTTTTGCTTCTACCACCGACTGGGTGCCTTTATCACAAATGTCACAGGTTTATTCTGGAACATTAGGAACTATGACAACAGGCACTTGGGTAGAACTTTCTCTTACTACCCCATTTGTATGGGATGGGACGAGCAACCTGGTAATTGCAGTTGATGAGAATGCACCTGGCTATTCATGTACAGCTACTTGGGGTGCATATACATCAGGAGCAAATACGGGGATATATCAATATAGTGATACTGTAAATGCAGATCCGGCTTCGCCACCAACTGCAAGTAGTAGAACAGCATCTATTCCAAGATTACAACTTGTAAGTGAGGCACCTTCAGGATGTATGTTCCCAAATCAATTAGCTACGGGAACCATCACTACAAATAGTGGACAGATTACCTGGACAGCTCCTACTCCTGTACCAGCCAATGGGTATGATGTATATTATAATACTACAGGGGTAGCACCAACTTCTTCAACGGTACTCAATGCTACTAATTCTGTGCAAAGTACTACTACTTCTGCTACGATTTCTGGATTAGCAGCTAATACTACTTACTATGTATGGGCAAGAGCTAAGTGTAGTTCTACTCAGCAAAGTATTTGGGTAGGACCGGTTTCTTTCTATACAGGATATTGTGTGCCTTCGGGAGGAACGAGTTCGACATCCTATTATTTGAATAAAATATTAACAACAGGAGGGTGGACCAATTTGAATTATACGGCAACATCCTATACAGGGTATGTTAATAATTCAACAAATACAATCAGTACTTCACCGGGAAGTGCTATTAATGTTAGTTTAGCAGCAGCAGGATCTGGTACTTACTATTATTATACATGGGTAGACTGGAATAATGATATGGATTTTAATGATGCAGGAGAAACTATTCTTGCGTCTACTTCTTATGCAGCTACAGGATCAGCTACCATTAACGTTCCGGCGGCACAGCCTTATGGAAATTACAGAGTGAGATTTGCTGTATCATACAGTGGGGCAATTACATCTTGTGGCACAGCATCCTATGGCAATTATGTAGATTATACCATAGCGGTTGGAGCTCCTCCTACATGTATGCCACCAGCAGCATTAACCCTTATTTCTGCTACAACATCTTCTGCATCCATAAGCTGGACGGCTTCTACAACGAATCCTTTAAACTATGAAATTTACTATAATACAACAGGTATTGCACCTATTGCAACTACTACACCTCAGATTACCGGAGTAACAGGTACAACGGCTACAATTCCTGGTTTAGCAATTAATACCACTTACTATATATGGGTACGGGCAAGATGTAGTTCTACTGATGCCAGTCCTTGGTCTGGACCAATTACTGTATTTACTAATTATTGTGCTCCAACAGGAGGAACTAGTTCAACAACCTATTACTTAAATAACGTTACGACTACAGGAGGATGGACAAATCTTGGATATACGGCATCGTCTTACACGGCGTATGTTAATTCTAATATGTCTTTCCTTAGTTCACCTGGAAATAGTGTTGTGATGAACTTAGCAACTTCTGGTGGTTCTACATATTATTACTATGTTTGGATTGACTGGAATAATGATATGGATTTTAATGATCCGGGAGAAACCGTTTTGGCAACAACTTCTTACGCCGCTACAGGAACAGCAACAATTAATATTCCTGCAGGGCAAGCGTTAGGAAATTATAGAGTAAGAACTTCTTCATCTTATATTGGGGCAGTAACTCCTTGCGGACCTGGACCGTATGGAAATTATGTAGACTTTACATTAGCAGTAGTTACACCTCCAACATGTTTACCACCAACAGGTTTGACAGTAACAGGTTTAACAGGGAACGGAGCAATTATAGGTTGGGCAACTCCTGCAACTCCTCCGGCTGGCGGATATGCATACTATGTTTCTACAACTCCAACGCAACCGACAACACCAACAGGAACAACAACTGCAACTTCGGTAAACCTTGCACCGACTTTGGCTCCAAATACCACATATTACTGGTGGGTGAAAGCAATTTGTTCTCCTACGGATAACAGTTATGTAGCTCAGGGGCCAAACTTTATGACGACTCAGATTCCGGCAGTTCTTCCTTATATTCAGAATTTTGAAGCAGCAAATGATTTAGGGTTATTGAATGGAACTCAAACCAATAAATGGTTCTATGGTTCTGTAACAGGAAATACCGGAAAATCAATCTATATTACAAATGATAATGGAGTAACAAATGCTTATACAATTGCTTCTGCAGCAAGTACTGTACAAGCTTATAGAGATATTACAATTCCGGCGGGAACCAGCCTTGCGACTTTCTCTTTCGACTGGAAAGCACAAGGCGAGAGTTCTTATGATTATTTAAGAGTATGGTTGGTACCATCCAATTTTATGCCTACGCCTGGAGTTCAGATTGCAGCAGGTACTGGAAGAGTTCAGATAGGACAATATAATTTAAATGGTACGACTTGGAACTCTTATTCCAATGCTAATTTAAATCTTAGCAGCTTTGCAGGTACGGTAATGCGTTTGGTATTTGAATGGAGAAATGATGGCACTGGAGGTGCTCAGCCACCGGCAGCAGTCGATAATATTGTACTAAGAGTTTGTAGTACAGCTACACCAGTAGTTACGGTAACTCCAGCTTCTATTACACATAATTCAGCTACGATTACCTGGCCGCAAGATATCGGAGGGGCTTCTTACAAAGTGAGATACCGTCCTGTAGGTTCCACTCAATGGTTGCCAACAGCAGGTCCGATTGATGTACCAGCAGTAACAGGAACTACACAAACGTTTACATTAAATCCGCCAACTTATCCGCTGACTCCAGCTACGTTGTATGAGGTAGAGGTAGCGGCAGTTTGTAATACCGTGAATGTAGGAACCTATTCTCACAATGAGTTTACCACAAAATGTGATCCGACCCCACCGAATGTAACCTTTACGAATATTACAGCTACTTCAGCAGTTGTGAACTGGTCACCATTAGTTGCAAGTGCAACGTATCAGTTACAGTGGAGAAAAGTAGGTGATCCAACATGGATTGGACCTATTAATTTACCAAATCCACCTGCTAATGCCTTTTCACTTCCTTCAGCAGGATATACTTTAACCCCGTATACACAGTATGAAGTTCAGGTAAGAAGCACATGTGTCAATTCAACGACGCCTAACCCATGGTCAAGCTTAGCAAGATTTACTACTGAAAGAACTTGTGAAATTCCGCCACCGGGATTAACGATTCTTGAATTAAAACCAACAAGTGCTAAAATCCAGTGGGATCCTTATACAGGACCAGATGCGACAGGTAAATATGTGTTGAGATACAGAAAAGTGGGAATTCCAGGTTGGACTACTGTTCCGGTATCAACTAATATTTATACTCTTACCGGTTTACTGGAACTGACGAAATATGAAATGGAGGTAGCTAATGTTTGTAGTGGTACTCCAGGTAACTTTACTTTACCATATTATTTCACTACGCCTACGGTGATCTATTGCCAGATGGGAGCCAATAATACATCAGGAGAGTATATTTCTAAAGTAACGGTTGTACCTAATGGAAAACCACAGATGCTTAACACTTCTGTAGGATCGACGTATACCGATTACACTGCTGTTCCTACTGCTCAGATCGAATTGATTCAGGGTTCAGTGAACAACCAGTTAACGATTGATAAAGTTGTAACGGGAGATGCAGGAGTGGTAGCCTGGATTGATTTTAACAGAAACGGAGAGTTTGATATCAATGAAAGAATCTTAGTATCCGGACCTAACAGTGCAGCGACAGCAACCACTACCTTCAGTGTACCATCTGATGCCTTTATAAGCAATGCAGATTATATGTATGTAGTGATGCGTGTAGCCTTAATGAAAGGAGGAATTCCTGTCAACTGTACCAACTTCGATAGTGGAGAAGTGGAAGATTACTCGGTAAGAATCACTAAGAAATCGACTAATAGTTTATTGAATCAAGATGATATCTTAATTTATCCTAACCCAGTAAGTACAGTATTGAATGTTAAGAATATCAGCAAGAAAGCTAACTATAAGATTTATAGTGCAGCAGGACAGTTGATCACAAGCGGCATCATCTTAAACAACAAAGTAGATGTTCATATGCTGATCAATGGAGTTTATATGATCGATATTCAGGATGGTTCAACTTCAGTACAGAAGAAGTTCATTAAAGAATAGGAATTACTATAATTGATTACTTTTTAAATAGAATCGGCTCTCAGAAATGAGAGCTGATTTTTTATTTAGAGGATTCTTGATTCGGGAATAAAGATATGGGATAAAATTTTTTGGTTACAATAAGTAGATTACTTCTAAAGTAAACTTTATAAAAATAAGGTCCGTTTCTTTCAGATTCTATACTCTTTTACTTTTATTTCGCTCAGGATTGGAATGCTATTGTAATTTCTAATTATATGTATAATGTAGAAGATTTGCTATGATTTCTTTAAAATGAATAATTATTAAAGTATTTATGATATAAAAATATTAGCTTTGCACTCAATTTAAAATAATACAGCCTATGATAAAATTTTTTACATTTTACTATTTTCTATAATAACTTAAGGTTTTAAACGTTAGAAATATTTTTAAGACCATTCAATTGATTCTAATTTAATTTATGTATAATTCTCAAAATCCTAATAATGGATTTAATATTTTGGTGATATGAAGAAGATTTTACTACTTTTTTCATTGGTAATTGCATTTATAGCTAATGCACAGGTGAGTTCTTACAGTTTTGTGAAGTCCTCAGGAGCTTATACTCCGATAACAGGAGCAACATTAATAGATGCTGCTTCTAGTTCAAATTCTCTTGATGATAATATTTATCCTGTAACCCTTCCATTTCAATTTTCATTTAATGGGACAAATTACAGTGCAATTAATGTGTCAACTAATGGATTTATAACTTTTGGGGCAACTGCTCCTGCGACAAGTTATTACACTCCTATTTCTGGTACAACGGCTTATGCTGGGGCAGTGTCAGCTTTTGGGCGAGACCTTAATTCATTTTTTAATATTGCTTCAACTACGGGTAATATCAGTTGGGGAGTTGTAGGAACTGCTCCCAATAGAGAAATTGTTATTCAATGGTCAAACTTTAGACCTGCTTACAGTACCTCTACAACCAGTGTTTATACCTTTTCTTTTCAGATAAGACTTAAGGAAACTAGTAATACAGTTGCGGTTGTTTATAAGTCGGGTTCATATTTAGCAGGAAGTACTTCGGTTAGTAATACTGCTCAGATTGGATTAAGAGGTACATCTAACGCAGATTTTAATAATCGTTTAAATGCAACAACTTTAGCTTTTGGCAGTTCTACTGCTGGTACAGCAAACAGTAGTACTCAGGCATTTAATACGACTGCTGTTACACCTGGAATGCCAGCTGATGGATTAACTTATACCTGGACTCCGCCCACTTGTTTTGCACCTACGAATTTGACATCATCTCCAATAACATCTACAAGTGGATCAGTTAGCTGGACGGCTCCTTCGTCAGCTCCAGGAAGTGGATATGATATTTATTATACTACTTCTACAACGGCTCCAACATCTTTAACGGTACCATCACAGACAGTACCAACGGGAACTTCTGTCACAATTTCATCCTTAGCTCCCAATACAACATATTATGTATGGGTAAGATCAAAATGTAGTGGAACAGATCAAAGTGGTTGGACGTCGACATCTTTTACAACGCCATGCGCGGCTATCACTGCTTTACCATGGACTGAGAATTTTGATTCTATGTCAAGTATTGGTTCAGGAATTGTTCCTTCTTGCTGGAAACAAGTAACAGGTACTAATGCGTGGACTTCTTCGAATACGGCTTCTACGACATATAATGTGCCTAGATCTACTCCTAATTATATGAGGATTATGTATGGTAATACTACGGCAAGCCAGTTATGGACACCCGGATTTGCATTAGCAGCAGGTACAGCCTACGAGTTTTCATTCTACTATAATACGGGAGGGCAAGGCTCTTCTTATCAAGGATTTACAGGTAATGTATTGGTGAATTCTGCCACTTCTATGACGGGAGCAACCAATTTAGGAACATTTATAACGGCTACTCAGGATACGTCAGGTTATGTTAAGTATAAAGTATATTATACTCCAACGACATCTGGAACATACTATTTTGCCACTAATGTATCTGCTACTAGTGCTCCTTGGTATTTAGGAGTTGATGATTTTAAATTAAGAGTAGCTCCTACATGTATTGAACCATTAGGCGTAACAGTAGTAGGTTCTACATCATCTACTATAACAATTTCTTGGACGCCTCCCGCTACTGCGCCTGCAGGAGGATATCAAATATATTACAGTACTACAACTACACCGCCTCCAACACCTAATATTACAGGAATTCCAAGTGGAAGTACAGGATATACAATTCCGGGACTTGCACAAAGTACTACCTATTATATATGGGTAAAAGCATTATGTAGTTCCACGGATCAAAGTGATTTGTCAGACGTAGTTTCTGCTATGACTACACAGATTCCAGCAGCACTTCCTTATATTCAGAATTTTGAAACAGCAAATGATTTAGGTTTAATTAATGGAACTCAGGTTAATAAATGGTTCTATGGTTCTGCAACAGGAAATACCGGAAAATCAATCTATATTTCAAATGATAATGGCGTAACGAATGCTTATACAGTTTCTTCTGCATCAAGTGTAGTACAGGCTTATAGGGATATTACAATTCCTCCGGCAACTACCTTGGCCACTTTCTCTTTTGACTGGAAAGCACAGGGTGAAAGCTCCTCTTATGATTATTTAAGAGTATGGTTGGTGCCATCCAGCTTTATGCCTACACCGGGAACTCAGATTACCGCAGCAACAGGAACGCCTGGAGCACCGGGAAGAGTTCAGGTAGGACAGTATAATTTGAATGGAACAACCTGGAGTTCTTATTCCAATGCTAATTTAAATGTTACCAACTATGCAGGTGGTACTATGCGTTTGGTATTCGAATGGTATAATGATTCTTCCGGAGGAACGCAACCACCGGCAGCGGTTGATAATATTGTATTGAGAGTTTGTAGTACTGTGACTCCTACAGTTACCGTAACTCCGGCTTCTATTACACATAATTCAGCTACGATTACCTGGCCACAGGATACAGGAGGAGCTTCTTACAAAGTAAGATACCGTCCAGTAGGTTCTACTCAATGGTTACCTGTAGCAGGCCCGATTGATGTACCAGCACTAACAACAGGAACTACACAAACGTTTACATTAAATCCGCCAACTTATCCGCTGACTCCGGCTACGTTGTATGAGGTAGAGGTAGCAGCAGTTTGTAATACCGTGAATGTAGGAGCCTATTCCCACAATGAGTTTACCACAAAATGTGATCCGACTCCACCGAATGTAACCTTTACGAATATTACAGCTACTTCGGCAGTTGTAAACTGGTCACCATTAGTTGCAAGTGCAACGTATCAATTACAGTGGAGAAAAGTAGGTGATCCAACATGGTCACTGCCAATTAATTTGCCAAATCCACCAGCAGCAAGTACATACTTGCTTTCAGGTTTAGCTCCATATACACAGTATGAAGTTCAGGTAAGAAGCACATGTGTCAATTCAACAACGCCTAATCCATGGTCAAGCTTAGCAAGATTTACTACAGAGAGAACATGTGATATTGCGCCACCAGGATTAACGATTCTTGAATTAAAACCAACAAGTGCTAAAATCCAGTGGGATCCTTACACAGGACCAGATGCAACAGGTAAATATGTATTGAGATACAGAAAAGTGGGAATTCCGGGTTGGACAAATGTTCAGGTATCAAACAATACCTATACTCTTACCGGCTTACTGGAACTGACAAAATATGAAATGGAGGTAGCTAATGTTTGTAGTGGTACTCCGGGTAACTATACTTTACCGTATTATTTCACTACGCCTACGGTAATCTATTGCCAGATGGGAGCCAATAATACATCAGGAGAGTATATTTCTAAAGTGACGGTTGTACCTAATGGAAAGCCACAGATGCTTAACACTTCTGTAGGATCGACGTATACCGATTACACTGCTGTTCCTACTGCTCAGATCGAATTGATTCAGGGTTCCGTGAACAACCAGTTAACGATTGATAAAGTTGTAACGGGAGATGCAGGAGTAGTAGCTTGGATTGATTTTAACAGAAACGGAGAATTTGATATCAATGAAAGAATCTTGGTATCCGGACCTAACAGTGCAGCGACAGCAACCACTACCTTCAGTGTACCATCTGATGCCTTTATAAGCAATGCAGATTATATGTATGTAGTGATGCGTGTAGCCTTAATGAAAGGAGGAATTCCTGTCAACTGTACCAACTTCGATAGTGGAGAAGTGGAAGATTACTCGGTAAGAATCACTAAGACATCGGCTACTAATCTGTTGAATCAGAATGATATCTTAATTTATCCTAATCCTGTAAGTACAGTATTGAATGTTAAGAATATCAGCAAGCGAGCTAACTATAAGATTTATAGTGCAGCAGGGCAGTTGATCACGAGCGGAATCATCTTAAACAACAAAGTAGATGTTCATATGCTGATCAACGGAATGTATGTGATCGATATTCAGGATGGTTCAACTTCAGTACAGAAGAAGTTCATCAAAGAATAAGCAATTGATTATTTATTAATTCAAAATAGAATCAGCTCTCAGAAATGGGAGCTGATTTTTTTTATGTCGATATTATTAATAAAAGAAATAAAAAACTCGCTGAAAAAATTCCAGCGAGCTATATTTTATTCAATATCAAAAATGACTTTCTCTGTTTGTTCCCTTAGATCATCTAAATTGGTATTATTGTAGATGATATGATCTGCCAGTTTTATTTTGTCTTTTTCCGGCATTTGCTTTTCCATGACCGCTTCCACTTCACGGTAGGTTTTGCCGTCTCTGTTCATTACCCTTTTTGCCCGGATATTATCTTCAGCAGTTACTAGAACAGATTGATAACATTGCCTGTTTAGCTTTAATTCAAATAACAAGGCGGTCTCTTTAAAAACAAGATATTTGGTCTGCCTCTTTACCCATTCTTCAAAATCAATCCGGACAGCCGGATGAATAATTTCATTTAAGCTTTGAAGTAAATCTTTATTATTAAAAACTTTTTCAGCAACATATTTTCTGTTATAAATCCCATTTTCATAAGCTTCGTCACCTAAAAGTTCTTTTATTTTTCCCTTAAGATTATCATTTTCATTTACAATATCTTTGGCTCTGTCATCTGAATAATAAACGGGAAATCCGAATTCTTCAATAAATTTAGCTACCGTAGTTTTTCCGGAACCTATTCCGCCTGTTAAACCAATGATTTTTGGGGTAGATAATGGTTCTGGTTCTGCTTTCTGAGTTTCTGACTGTAATAATTCTTCCATACTTAAAAATTAATATCCAAAAACATCATTAAAACTAAAAGTCTCATCCAGCCTTACTCCTTTTTCTGTCATTTTAAGACTGGCCAGTTCGTTATGAGCATCATGCTCAAAAAACAATAAATATTCGTTGTCCACACACTGCTTTAGAAATTTTCCTTTTTCTTCCAATGTCAAAAGAGGTCTTGTATCATATCCCATTACATATACCTGATTGATGTGTCCCGCTGTAGGAATTAAATCTGCAGCAAAAACTATTGTTTTATCCTGATATTGAATGACAGGCAACATCTGTTTTTCCGTATGACCGTCAACAAATATTACATCCATTTTCAAATCGGGAGCGAAGCCATAATTTCCTGTTTTTGGAAGCGGTAAAAAGTTTAATTGCCCGCTTTCCTGCATAGGAATAATATTTTCCTTTAAGAAGCTTGCCTTCTCTCTTGCATTAGGTTCTGTGGCCCATTGCCAATGATTTTCATTAGTCCAGAAATGAGCGTTTTTAAAAGCCGGTCTGTAACCCGTTTTATCATCATTCCATTCAATAGCTCCCCCACAATGATCAAAGTGAAGATGTGTCAGGAACACATCTGTGATATCTTCTCTTACGAAACCATATTTTTTTAAATTTTTGTCCAAATTATCATCTCCCCAAAGAGAATAATGACCGAAGAATTTTTCATCCTGTTTATTTCCAAGACCACAATCAATTAAGATTAGTTTTTTTCCGTCTTCTACAAGAAGCGAGCGAGTTCCCAGTTCGATTAGATTTTTTTCGTCTGCAGGATTAGTTTTTTCCCACAAACTCTTTGGGACGACTCCAAACATGGCACCACCATCTAGTTTAAATTTTCCGCATTGTATTGGATATAATTTCATATAATATTAAGGTTTTTATAATGTATTATTTTTGTAACAGTTTCATTTTTTCTGCAATTCGTTTTCCGTTTTCATCACCATTTTCAAGATTTGAAATAATATGTTGGAAATCGTGCTCTTTTCTGTTTTGAGATAATTTTTGTTTAATAAAAATTTCAGTCGGAATTATTTTTAAGCCAAAAGCTCCCTTCATTTCCTTTTCTACAAAATCTTTTCCCATATCTTTCACCATCATCGGACATTGCTGAAATTTTTCGTATTTGGAAGTTAATTTGTCTAAATGATTATACAATTCTTCATGATTCATCAATTCTACTTTCCCGTAAATCTGAACCGCTTCATAATTCCATGTCGAAACATTGATATGATCATACCAACTGCTCGAAATATAAGTATGTGCTCCCAGAAAATCACAAAGAACTTCATCTCCGTTTTTAAGAGTTTTTGCTTGTGGATTTGCCCTTGAAATATGAGTTTCAATATAAATATTTTCCGGACTATCTTCATTCAGCATCATCATCGAATGAGTGGCGCGAATTTTATCCACAGAAGAAATTAATAAAGCAAAAGAATTTTCCCTGATGACTTCTTTCATCAGGTTAAGATCTTCACTTCTATATAATTTAGGGATAAACATAAAATCAAACTAAAACAACTCTCCCGGATTTTTAGGCCTTTCAATATTTAAATGTTTATAAGCTTTTTCGGTCACTTCCCTTCCTCTTGGAGTACGGATAATAAATCCTTCCTGAATTAAAAAAGGCTCATAAACTTCTTCCAAAGTTTCAGGATTTTCTGCAATAGAGGTTGCTAAAGCTGAAATTCCTACAGGTTTCCCCTTGAAATTCTCAATCATCACCCGCATGATTTTGTTATCCATTTCATCCAAACCATGCTCATCTACATTTAATGAATTAAGAGCATATTTTGTAATATTAATTTCAATTTCACCATTACCTTTTATCTCAGCAAAATCCCGGACTCTCCTTAAAAGAGCATTGGCAATTCTCGGAGTTCCACGACTTCTTCTTGCAATTTCAATCGCTGCATCTTCATAAATTTTTACCCCTAAAACTCTTGCGCTTCTAATGATAATCATTGATAAGAGCTCAATCGTATAATATTCAAGCCTGCTTTGAATTCCAAATCTTGCCAGCATGGGTTTGGTCAGCATTCCACTTCTTGTTGTAGCACCCACCAAAGTAAAAGGATTCAACCCAATCTGAACACTTCTCGCATTCGGACCGGTTTCAAGCATGATATCAATTTTATAATCTTCCATTGCAGAATACAGATATTCTTCCACAACAGGAGATAATCGGTGAATTTCATCGATAAAAAGAACATCGTTTTCTTCAAGGTTAGTGAGCAACCCCGCTAGACTCCCGGGTTTATCCAAAACAGGACCCGATGTAATTTTGCAATTTACCCCCAATTCGTTGGCAATAATATTCGCCAACGTTGTTTTACCCAAACCGGGAGGACCATGCAACAAAACATGATCGAGCGCGCCGCCACGTTTCTTGGCTGCGGTCACAAAGACTTCAAGATTTTCCAAAGTTTTCCTTTGTCCCGCAAAATCTTTAAAACTCTGGGGACGAATTTGTTCTTCCTGTATCAACTCTTCACGGGAGTAATTGTCTTTGTCTGGATGTAAAAAATCAGGCATTAATTCAATTTCATTTACCGTAAAGATAGGAAAAATTGAGGTTAAGATTAAGGTTGAGATGGAGAATATTTTAGATTGAGCTATAGGTTTAGATTCCGAGAATTGATGATTTAGCAGATTGGGATATTTTGAGTATTTTTGAGAGAGAAAATTTTAAAGATAAAAATTGCTAAACTTCTAACGATGTTGAGATTTCTATGTAATGACAAAATGAACGTATAGTTTGTCATCCTGAATGGATCTAAGCATAGGAAATTAAACGAAGCATTATTTTTTATCTAAATTTTAGCTTTAAACAAAATACATGAAACTTATAGGCCCTTTCAAGCAAGCTATTACTCTTGCGAATCTTCCGTTAAGAGGAAAGCTTTCTGATGAACAACTTGAAATTATTACTGATGGTGGAATTTTAATTAATAATGGTAAAATTCAGCAGGTTGGAAACTTTGAAACATTACAATCTGAAAATCAAAATATAGAAATTGAAATCGTGGAAGGTGAACAAATTGTTTTACCTGCTTTTGTAGATTCTCACACTCATATTTGTTTTGGAGGCAACCGTGCGAATGATTTTGCTATGCGGAATGCAGGGAAAACTTATCTTGAAATTGCTGAAAGTGGAGGAGGAATCTGGAGCTCGGTTCAGCATACAAGAAATGCTTCAGAAGAAGAACTATTACCAACTTTGTTAGAAAGAATTGATTTTCTAATTTCTCTCGGAATCACAACCATTGAAGTAAAAAGTGGTTACGGATTAGATGTAGAAAATGAATTGAAAATGCTTCGAATCATTAAAAAAGCTCAGGAAAATACAAAAGCTACCTTAGTTCCGACTTGTCTTTCTGCACATCTGAAACCAAGAGATTTTGAAGGAAGTAACGAAGAGTATTTGCAATATATCTTAACTGAGATTTTACCTAAGGTAAAAGACGAGAACTTAGCAAAACGTGTTGATATCTTCATTGAAAAATCGGCATTTCAACCTGAAGAAAGTAAAGATTTCTTGCTTAAAACTAAAGATTTAGGTTTTGAAATTACGGTTCATGCAGATCAGTTCACACCGGGAAGTTCTAGAATTGCTGTAGAGGTAGGTGCAAAATCAGCCGATCATTTAGAAGCAACGATAGATGAAGATATTGAATTTTTGGCGCAATCAGAAACAGTAGCAACGGCTTTACCGGGCGCAAGTTTGGGATTAGGAGAAAAATTTACTCCGGCAAGAAAACTTTTAGATGCAGGAGCGATCGTAGCCATTGCGAGTGACTGGAATCCGGGTTCAGCGCCGATGGGAAATTTAATTACCCAAGCTTCCATTTTGGCAACATTTGAAAAACTGACTACAGCAGAAGTTTTAGCGGGAATGACTTTCCGTTCAGCTTTTGCACTGGGATTGGAGGACAGAGGAAGATTAACGGAAGGTTTGAAAGCCGATTTCGTGACTTTTAAAACGAATAATTTCCAGAATGTTCTTTATAATCAGGGAAGTCTAAAGGCAGAAAGTATTTATATTAATGGAGAAAAAATTTAAACGAGACACAAAATTATTAAAGTAATGAACAAAATCTGGCAAGGAAGATTAGACGGTGAAGAGCTTCTTTATCACAGGCTTTTTCAAAGAGTAAAAGAAGAAACTAATTACGATGCGATTTCAACGAATGATTTCGTTTTACACGGATTTGCGGTGGATGAAGGCGTTCGAAGAAATAAAGGAAGACAGGGAGCAAAAGACGCTCCATGTATTATTCGAAAAAATATGTCCAATTTTCCGGTAATTCTTCCTGACTTTTCGTTGCTTGATTTTGGGAATATTACTTGTGATGATGGTAATTTAGAAAATACCCAAAATAACCTTGCCAAAAATGTTTCCAAGGTTTTATTAAAAGGAGGGAAGTCAATGGTTTTGGGTGGCGGACACGAAGTTACCTATGCTCATTATCTAGGGGTAAAAACCGCTTTCCCTGAGCAGAAGATCGGAATTATTAATATCGATGCTCATTTTGACAACAGACAGCCGGAAAATGGAGTAGGAGCAAGTTCAGGAACGGGATTTTGGCAAATCGCGCAGGAAGGTGAGATTAATTCTTTACATATCGGGATTCAAAGAAATTCCAATACATTGAAATTATTTGATACGGCTCATCAGTATGGAATGAAGTATATTTTAGCAGATGAACTTTTCTTCGAAAACCTCCCGTCCATTTATCAGAGAATAAATGAACTGCTGGAAAGTATTGATTATGCCTATTTAACAATTTGTATGGACGTCTTTAATGCTTCCATAGCTCCGGGAGTGTCGGCTGCAGCTTATAACGGAATTTTTGCAGATGCTACATTTATGCATTTTTATAGACATATTTTAAAAAGTGAAAAGCTATTGGCTTTAGATGTGGCAGAGGTTAATCCATTATTTGATATTCAGGAGAGAACAGCGAGATTGGCTGCATGTCTTATGAATGAATGGTTTATGGTGTAAACTAAAAAATCGTATTCTTCCGATAGAGAAAATCATTATTTTATTTAATCTTAAGGAACAAAATTTGTTGCTTTCATGGTGCTTTCGGAGAAAGCACTCATAAATTCATCGGTTTGAATTTAAAAACAGAAATTACAGTATGGAACTATCAATTGAAAATAAACTTATTACAGCAGATAAAACATTTTCTGAATGGAAAAAAGTACCATTCGGGGACAGGCAAAAACTTATTGCGAAAGCTGCGGAAATCATAAAAAATAATTCTGAAAAGTTTGGTAAGATCATTACGGCTGAAATGAATAAACCAATTTCGCAGTCTATTGCAGAGGTTGAGAAGAGTGCTTTAATGATGAATTATTATGCGGATGCTGAAAATATTTTAAAGCCGGAAAAAGTAGATTCTGAATACACCTATTCTGAAATTCATTATGTTCCAAAAGGGGTAATCTTAGGTGTAATGCCATGGAATTTTCCTTTCTGGCAGGTATTAAGATTTGCTATCCCTGCAATTTTGGCGGGGAATACAGTTGTTCTGAAACATGCATCAATCTGTTTTGGAAGCGGAAATGCAATTGAAGAAGTGTTTTTGGAAGCAGGTTTCCCGAAAGGCGTTTTTCAGAATCTTGAAGTGGGGCATAAAGAAGTAAAAGAAATTCTTGAACATGATGCTGTAAAAGGAGTGAGCTTAACGGGAAGTGGAAGAGCAGGAGGAGAGGTAGCTTCAATTGCAGGATTAAATATCAAAAAATCTTTGCTTGAATTAGGTGGAAGTGATGCTTTTATCGTCCTGGATGATGCCGATTTGGATCAAGCAGCAAAAGTAGGAGCTCAGGCGAGACTTCAAAACTGTGGACAGACTTGTGTGGCCGCAAAAAGATTTATTATTGACGAAAAAATTGAAGATACATTTCTGCCGAAATTCATTGAAGAATATAAAAAATTCGTTCCTGCAGATCCAATGGATAAAAACACAAAGATTGCCGGAATGGCAAGACCGGATTTGGCAGATGATTTAGAAAAACAATTTAAGAAAGCCTTAGAAGGTGGAGCAGAAATTATCATTCCGCTAGAAAGGATTTCTGATATGGAGTTCAACCCGGGATTAATCCGTGTGAAGGAAGATAATCCGATCTTACAGGAAGAGCTTTTCGGACCTCTTGGTATGGTAATGATCGCTAAAAATGATGAGGAGGCTTTACAAATGGCTAATGACATCCCTTTTGGGCTTTCTAATTCTGTTTGGACGGTTGATAAGAGCCGTCAATTATTTTTTATCGAAAATCTTGAATCAGGAACGGTCAATATCAACAGAATGACGAGCTCCGATCCGCGTTTTCCATTTGGAGGTACAAAGGCTTCAGGGTATGGAACCGAACTTTCTTTATTAGCTTTAAAAGAATTTGTGACGGCAAAAACTATTGTTGGAAATTAATTTATAAAAATTTAAGCATAAAAAACTCCCGAAATTTTCGAGAGTTTTTGTTTTTATAAAGAAAGCTTTTCGCTTAAACTGTCGTCAATCTCAATGTATTCGTTTTTCCTCCTTCGTAGGATGGAGTAGCGTTGATGTTGATTACAAAATCTCCGGTTTCGATATAACCGTGGTTGTGCGTTAACATATTTACCTGGATAATGGTTTCATCCGTAGGTTTTTTCATGTCATAATAATAAGCATGAACTCCCCAAAGTAGATTCAGCATCGTGATTACTCTTTTATTTCCGCTATAAACGATAATATGAGAGTTTGGTCTGTGTGCTGCAAGCTGGAATGCTGTATATCCTGAATGAGTCAATGTAACAATAGCAGAAACATTGGTCGTTTTTGCAATTCTTACTGCTGCAAGACATACTCTGTTGGTAATGAATCTGTCATCAATACAGTTGTAGTCTTTTTCGATGGGCTCATTCTTGTGTTGGTAAAAATGTGTCGTTTCAATATTTTTCACAATTTTAGCCATATTTTCAACCACCTGAACAGGGTATCTTCCTACAGAAGTTTCTCCAGAAAGCATTACCGCATCAGCTCCGTCCAATACAGAGTTGGCAACGTCATTTACTTCCGCTCTTGTTGGTGTTAAACTGTTGATCATTGTTTCCATCATCTGAGTCGCAATGATTACCGGTTTAGAATAAAATCTAGCTTTCTCAACCAATGTTTTCTGAATAGCAGGAACTTCTTCCATTGGAACTTCTACACCAAGGTCACCACGGGCAACCATTAATCCGTCGCATTCCAATAAGATCTCATCGATATTTTGTACACCTTCAGGTTTTTCAATTTTCGCGATAATCGGAGTTTTGACTTTCCCTTTTGGATGTTTGTTAATTAATTCTTTTAAATCAATAATATCCTGAGCGTGACGCACAAATGAAAGAGCAACCCAGTCTACTTCCTGATCTAGCATGAAATTAGCATCCTGAATATCTTTCTCCGTCAAAGCAGGAAGAGAAACATTGGTATTAGGAAGGTTTACTCCTTTCTTAGAGCTTAGAGGTCCCCCTTGGATTGTTTTTGCTTTTACCGTATCAATTTGGTTAGTTTCAGTAACTTCTAAAACCAATTTACCATCATCGATCAAAATTCTTTCACCAACTTTTACATCCTGAGGGAATTGCTGGTACGTCATGTATACTTTAGTAGAATCTCCTTCAATTTTTTCATTAGTGAAAGTAAGAATATCTCCAGGATTTAGATAAGAACCTTCTTTCACTACACCTACTCTCAGCTTTGGACCTTGTAAATCTCCCAATATACCTACAGAGTACCCATATTCCTTATTAAGTTCTCTGATAATTTTGATATTTGCTTTTACTAGGTCGTAGTCTGCGTGTGAAAAATTGATTCTAAAAATATCAACCCCCGCTTTCATTAATCCTAACATTACTTCCTTCGACGATGAAGCCGGTCCAAGTGTTGCGATAATTTTTGTCTTCTTTAAATACTTATTCATAATACTGGATAATTTGATAAAGTTCTTCCTCAGAACTCAATGTATAATCTTGAATTGGAAACACAAGATTTTCAGGGAGCAAAATTACGGAAAAATCAGGAAACTGTTCCGAACTATGCAAAATATATTCTACATCTACCTGATTATTTAATAAAAATTTAATGTTGTCTTCTTCTGAGAAGAGTTCTGTTTGTATTTTTTTTTGTCTACTTTCAGAACATCTGTTCGAAATGAAAGTAAAACATGTTTTTGTAAACTTGTGATAAGCTTCAAATCTTGGAAAAAAATAATCATAATAATCCCCATGTAAGACGATGTCTTTCTTTCTGGAGAATGTAAGATCGTTATTTTGATTTATCTTGTAGAAAAACTCATGAGCAGGTATATTTTTTGCTAATCTTACCAATCCTATGGCAATATCTTCAAATTCTATATCGTCTAGATCATAAAGTTTTTGGATTTCCAAGTATATTTTCTTTTTTGTTTAAAATATAAAATGCTCTCTGTGCTGCTTTTTCTTCTGCTTTCTTTTTAGAGGTTTCCGTAGCATTGGCTATTTTCTCTTCACTTAACCAGACATGACAACGAAAGACCACAGCTTTATTTACCTGAATTTCTTCACAGGTCTCGTATTTTATATTTACTTTTTTCTTCTGGCTCCATTCAAGCAAAAGACCTTTGTAACTTACAATTTTATTCTCAAGCTTGTTGATCTCTGTAGGGGTTAAAAGTCTTTCCAGAATGATTTTCTTACAGGTATCATAATGAAAATCCAGATAAACAGCACCTATTAAAGCTTCAAATAAATTTCCGGATATGTTTTCTCCTAAAGCTACAGAATTTTGCTTTTGCAGAAGATCTGTTAATTTTAAATCTTCTCCAAGCTTATTAAGATTTTTCCTGTTGACAATCTTAGATTTCATTTGTGTCAGATATCCTTCATTAGCTTTAGGATAGGTTTGAAACAAATGACAAGAGATAATTGTACCCAAAACAGAATCTCCCAAAAATTCAAGTCTTTCGTAATTACTGTTGTCTTGATTTTTAGAAGAACTTTTTAAAGAGAAAGCTTCACGGTAAAGCGCAACATTTTGAACCTCGGCACCCAACATTTTATTAAGTTCGGTACTAAGGAAATAGTCTCTCTCCGTTAATTTTCTTTTTCTTTGTTTGAGAAGGAATTTAGAAAAGTATTTCTGTAACTCCATTCAGTAAAATTAGATTTTCTTAAATAGAACGCAAGCGTTATGACCACCAAACCCAAAAGTATTACTCATAGCTACTTTTACATCTTTCTTCACAGCTTCATTGAACGTAAAGTTCAGTCTGCTGTCGATATTTTCATCATCAGTAAAATGGTTAATGGTAGGAGGAACAATACCATGAATAATAGTTCCTAACGCAGCAATAGCTTCAATAACTCCGGCAGCACCCAATAAGTGACCTGTCATTGATTTCGTAGAATTAATCTGAATGTCGAAAGCGTGCTCTCCTAATAATCTTGAAATTGCGTTAGATTCTGCAATATCTCCTAATGGAGTAGATGTACCATGCATATTGATGTGATCTACTTCATCAGCAGTTAATTCTGCATCTTCCAAACAACTTTTCATAACCAGATAAGCTCCTAAACCTTCAGGATGAGGTGCTGTCATATGATGTGCATCTGCACTAAGACCACCACCTTTTAATTCTGCGTAAATTGTAGCACCACGTTTTACAGCGTGCTCATATTCTTCAAGGATGATACATCCTGCTCCTTCACCCAGTACAAACCCATCTCTGTCTTTGTCAAAAGGTCTTGAAGCCGTTTTAGGATCATCATTTCTTGTAGAAAGTGCCATCATTGCATTGAATCCACCGACACCACTTGCTGTAACGGCAGCTTCAGAGCCTCCGCACACAATTACATCTGCTTTTCCAAGTTGGATAAGCATTTTGGAATCAATTAAAGCATTAGCTGAAGATGCACATGCAGAAACAGTCGTATAGTTCGGTCCGTGGAATCCATATTCAATAGAAATGTGTCCAGGAGTAATATCAGCAATCATTTTAGGGATAAAGAAAGGGTTGAATCTCGGAATTTCCGTATTTGCCCATCCTAAAACTTCAGTTTCGAAAGTTTCTAAACCTCCGATTCCTGAACCCCAGATTACTCCAACTCTGTTTTTATCTACATTGTCTTCAATAATTCTTGAATGTGATACTGCTTCTCTTGCAGCAACAAGCCCAAGCTGCGTATTTCTATCCATTTTTTTAGCTTCTTTCTTATCGAAATGATCTAGCGGATTGAAATTTTTTACTTCGCAAGCGAACTTGGTTTTAAAGTTTGTGGCATCAAAAAGAGTAATCGGAGCGGCACCGCTCTCACCTTTTACAAGATTTTCCCAGTATTCTTTTGCATTATTTCCAATCGGCGTTATTGCTCCAAATCCGGTTACAACTACTCTTTTTAATTCCATAAACTTTGTTTAATTTCTTTTTGTTGAAGAATATTATTTATTTACTACTTCTTCGATATAAGCGATAGCGTGTCCTACAGTAGTAATTTTTTCAGCCTGATCATCAGGGATTTGAATGTTGAATTCTTTTTCAAATTCCATAATTAGTTCAACTGTATCCAATGAATCAGCTCCTAAATCGTTAGTGAAGCTAGCTTCAGGAGTTACTTCTGTTTCTTCAACGTCAAGCTTATCAGCGATGATAGCTTTTACTCTTGATGCAATGTCTGACATAGTAAATTATTTTTTTTAATTGTTAGATGGTGCAAATATATAAAATTCTTTACGATAAAACATTTTTTTAGTCTTTTTTGTGGGTTGTAGGTGCTTATTTTGTCGTTTGCCAGTTTAGTGTTTTAGTTTTCAGGAGTTTATATTTTAACATTGTAGGTGATAGTTTGGGTTTAATAAAAATAAAATTTTAAAGGAAACTTATATCCTAATATAATAATGTTTAAACCTGGGCTAAATGAGTTTTTAAACAAAGTGAATTTGAGCTTTTTAACAAACCGGATGTGGATATTATTGACGGAAATTTGTATCAAACAAAAATCAATAATAAAATGAAAAAAGTTTGGTTTATCACAGGAAGCTCAAAAGGTTTAGGAAAAAACCTTGTTGAAGCAGTGTTATTAAAAGGAGATTATGTGGTGGCAACAGCAAGAAATCCTCAACAACTCAAAGAATTGGTCGAACGATATCCGGAGCAGTTGCTAACGTTGGAATTGGATGTACAGAATAAAGAGCAGATTTATTCTACAGTTGAAGAAGCAGTGAAACATTTTGGTAAGATAGATGTTTTGGTAAATAATGCAGGTTTCGGAATTACAGGAGCAGCAGAAGCTTTTACTAATGAGCAGGTAAGGCATCAGCTGGAGGTGAATTTGTATGCGCCAATTGAAGTGACTCGAGCCGTTTTGCCTTACATGAGAAAAGAGCGCTCGGGGAACATTCTTCAAATCAGTTCTATTGGAGGGAGAGTAGGGAATGCCGGATTGTCAATTTATCAGGCAGCAAAATTTGGTTTGGTCGGTTTTTCTGAATCTTTGAGTAAAGAAGTAGCTCCTTTAGGGATAAAAGTGACCTGTATTCAGCCGGGTGGCTTTCGTACGGAATGGGCGGGTTCTTCAATGAGCTTTGCAAAAGATATTGAAGGGTATGAAGCGACGGTTGGAGGTGTAAAAGAACATTTAACTTCGGGTAAATTTCAACCGATGGGTGATCCAGCAAAAGCCGCAAAAGTAATGATTGATGTTGTGGAAAATGAAAATCCTCCATTACATTTGGTTTTGGGAAGTGAAGCGGCTGCCATTTTAAAAGCGACAGATGAAAAAAGAAAAGAAGAATTCGAAAAATGGCTGAACGTAACGGTTTCAACGGATCATGATGATGCGGTTAATATTTTTGAAACCGAATATGGAAAACAATATTTAGCTCACAAAGGAATTGCTCTGAAATAATAACTTTAATTTGAGGCTGCATTTTTGCAGTCTCATTTTATATCTTTGTATATAATGAAATCTAAAAGAGAAGATTTTGGCAATATTGTATATTCCTGTTATACTCAACTGAGTCGGCAGGGCGAACATTTTGTATCTGATCATGTGTTGAGTTATCAGATCTCCGGGGATTTGATTTTAAACGATGGTTTAAATGATTATTCTGCGAAAGATGGCTCCATTCGTTTTTTGAAAAGAAATCAATTATTAAAGTTTATAAAACAGCCTCCTCAGGATGGAGAATTTAAATCTTTATCCATTTATTTAAGTCAGCAGGTTCTTAAAGATTTCAGTATTGAATATAATCTGATTTCGGAAAAAAAAGAATATAATAAGCCTTTATGTCTGTTAAGCGATAGTCCGGAACTTCAGAATTATATGAATTCATTATTGCTTTATCATAATTTAGGAAAGCTTTCAGATGCTAGATTAGTAGATGTAAAGATCAAAGAGGCGTTGATTTTATTGCTTCAGGAACAACCTGAATTGAAAAATGTTTTATTCGATTTTAATGAACCTGGAAAAATGGATATTGAAGCCTTTATGAATAAAAATTTTCATTTTAATGTTAATCTAGACCGTTTTGCTTATCTCACCGGAAGAAGTTTGGCGACTTTTAAACGTGATTTTGAAAAGATTTTCGGAATCACACCCGGAAAATGGTTGATTCAAAAAAGATTGCAGGAAGCTCATTATCTGATTTTAGAAAAAGGTAAAATGGCTTCCGAAATATATTTGGATCTGGGTTTTGAAGATCTCTCTCACTTTTCATTTGCGTTTAAAAAACATTATGGCACATCGCCCAGTAAAATCATATAGTTAGTTGTACCTTATATATGAAGTTGAAATTTGTTTATGTAATTCTATTTTTAAGTTATAATTTATTGTTTTCTCAATCAAGAGGTAAAGTAATAAAAGTGAAAGACGGAGATACTGTAGTAGTTATTTTAGGAAATAATCATCAGGAAACATTACGTTTGGCTGAAGTGGATTGTCCTGAAAATGGTCAGCCTTTTGGTAAAAATGCCAAACAATTCACTAGCTCACAGATTTTTGGTAAAAGAGTGATGTTTTATAGAACAGGAAAAGATCGATATAACAGAACAGTTGCTAAAATATTCTATGATGATAATAAATATTTATCCTAGGAGATTATAAAATCCGGTTTAGGGTGGTGGTATTTTAAAGCTTCAAAAAATACAGCCTTAAAAGATTATGAAATAAGGGCTAAAAATTCAAAAATTGGACTATGGAGGGATGATAATGCTATTTCACCCTGGGAATTCCGGAATAATAAGAAAAAGAAAAAAGAGGTTTTGTAATTTACAAAACCTCTTTTTGTGGAGTTGGAGGGATTCGAACCCTCGTCCAAACAAGCAATACATAAGCTTTCTACATGCTTATTCTACTATTGTTTTTCGACTGAAAGCAGAGAGCAGACACCCAACTTCCAGCTTATCTTCTGAAATTTTCGAGTTTTAGCCAAAGCATCTAAAACCTTATTTCCGCATTCCTATATCCCAGAATCAAACGCCGCAGAACAGAGCATTTGTGGAATATCTTGCTTCCTTACTATCTTCAGGAAAACGCTTGATCTACTATACTTCGATATTAAGCTGCAAGAGCGAACTCTTCGTTGCCAGTTAAAATTTTGTAGCAAGGGATTATAGAGATCGCGCTACGGTTCTCTGCATGCTTACTTACCCATTGACCTTGCTGTCGAAACCAGTCAACCCCATGAATAAAGTGAATGCAAAGATAATTAATTTGTTTAAATAACATTAATATTGGCAGAAGCTTTTTTTAATGAAGTTATTAGAGGGTGAAATTGTGATTAATATCAATAAATTTTAGTGGAAAATAACCAATAATAAAGGATTGTTTGAATGTTTTTGAAATTAATATTGAATTATAAAGGATTTATTTTTTGTAATTTAATAAAAAATGTATACTTTTGCAATCCAAAATGAGATGTAATATATGTTAATAATTCCAGTAAAAGATGGTGAATCCATCGACAGAGCATTAAAGAAATATAAAAGAAAATTTGATAAAACGGGTACAGTTCGTCAATTAAGAGCTAGACAAGCGTTTATTAAGCCTTCTGTAACTTTAAGACAAGCTAGATTGAAGGCTTCTTATAAGCAAAGAAATCTTAGCAAAGAAGAACAGGCTTAAGAAATTTTCTTAACCACATACTAATTCACTCTTTAAATAGTTATATTTGAAGAGTGAATTTTTGTTTTATACCTAAATGATGCTGGATAAATTTTTAGACTATCTACAATTCGAAAAGAGGTACTCTCCTCACACGATTACAAGCTATAAAAAAGACCTGGAAGACTTTTCTCGTTTCTATCTTAAAACAGAATCTTCCGAAGATATTGCTGAGGCTGATAAAAAAATCATCAGAAACTTTATTGTTGAACTAAGTGAAAATGGTATTTCTAAAAGAAGTATTAATAGAAAACTTTCCTCACTACGCAGCTTTTATCTTTTTCTTCTTAAAATAGGGGAAATTAAAGTTTCTCCGACAGAGAGTATTTCTTCCCTTAAATTTTACGCCGAAAAGCAAATTCCTATCTCTAAAGAAGAAATGCAGGTGCTAGGTGATACTATATTTGATCAGTTGCACGATGTTTTAGAGAAGTGTATCATGGAGGTATTATATCAAACGGGTATTCGTAAAGCTGAGCTTTGTGGTATGGTATTTGAGAATGTTAATCTAGACGGAAACGAATTGAAGATTATTGGGAAAGGTAATAAAGAAAGGATGATCCCTATCTCCCGAGAGTTGTCGAATCTGTTAAGAAGTTACTTAGAATTACGTAACCCATTGACTGATTATGAGTCTTATTTTTTTGTCAATAAGAAAGGCAAAAAACTCTCTGAAAAATTTGTTTATGTGGTAGTTAATAAGTACCTTAGTCTTATAACAACAAAAGAAAAAAGAAGTCCTCACATCCTTCGTCATAGCTTTGCTACACACGTTTTGGACAATGGGGCGGAGATCTCCAAAGTAAAAAAAATATTAGGACATTCCAGTCTTGCAAGTACTCAAGTCTATACGAATGCTAATATCGAACAATTGAAAAAAGTGTTTAATCAGGCTCATCCTCGAGCGTCAAAAAAAGAAGAATTATGAAGATCACAGTACAGTCAATTGGTTTAACTCCTCACGAACCACTAGAATCACACATCAACAAAAAAGTAAGCAAACTAGAGACATTTTATGATAAGATTCAAGAATGTAAAGTGTTTTTAAAAGTAGAAAATAACGCTGATAAAGCAAATAAAACAGCCGAGGTCATATTGGCAGTTCCGGGAGATGATATTGTAGTGAAGAAGACTACTGCCTCTTTTGAAGAAAGTTTAGACCTATGTGTTGATACAGCTAAAAAGCTATTAATCAAGAAAAAAGAAATGGCATAGGAAAATAAAGAAAAAAAAGTTATTAAAAAATTTGAGAATTCAAAAAAACCGTTCTATATTTGCACTCGCAAAAAGGGAACAGTGTTCTTTTGAATTCTTTGTTATTTAAACGCTTCCATAGCTCAGCTGGCCAGAGCACGTGATTTGTAATCTCGGGGTCGTGGGTTCGAATCCCTCTGGAAGCTCAATTAATATAAAATATCTGGGGAGATTCCAGAGTGGCTAAATGGGACTGACTGTAACTCAGTTGCTTCGGCTTCGTAGGTTCGAATCCTGCTCTCCCCACGTTTTATATTAGAAAAAAAAAGTTTTGCAAGTTTCAAGAAGTTTTCTTAGATTTGCAAACCGTTACCAATAATTTTGGAAACAAAATTGCGGAAGTAGCTCAGTTGGTAGAGCGTCAGCCTTCCAAGCTGAATGTCGCGAGTTCGACCCTCGTCTTCCGCTCAACAAAAACATTGTAAATATGTTTTTTATTACTGAAAAACTCAGAGTAGAATATTCTCAAAAGCTTTCAGTCGGAATATTAAAAATGCTTCCATAGCTCAGCTGGCCAGAGCACGTGATTTGTAATCTCGGGGTCGTGGGTTCGAATCCCTCTGGAAGCTCAATTTAATATAAAATATCTGGGGAGATTCCAGAGTGGCTAAATGGGACTGACTGTAACTCAGTTGCTTCGGCTTCGTAGGTTCGAATCCTGCTCTCCCCACGTTTTATATTAGAAAAAAAAGTTTTGCAGGTTTCAAGAAATTTTCTTAGATTTGCACAGCGTTTACCAATAGTTTTGGAAACAAAATTGCGGAAGTAGCTCAGTTGGTAGAGCGTCAGCCTTCCAAGCTGAATGTCGCGAGTTCGACCCTCGTCTTCCGCTCAACAAAAAAATCATGCTATACAGTGTGATTTTTTTAGTTAATGCCGACTTAGCTCAGCGGTAGAGTGCTTCCTTGGTAAGGAAGAGGTCACGGGTTCAAGTCCCGTAGTTGGCTCTCATTTTCATCCCGATTTCTTCGGGATATTTTTTTGCTCAACTTTTCAAACATATTTTTACGATCATTTGATTATTAATATTTTTAAAAGGAAAAATCAGATGTTAGGATAAGATAATAGTTAAACACGCGTCCTAAAAATTCAATTGGGCTGATGTAGTATTTTTGAATTAAGCTAATAGTATATTTATTCTAATGGTTATTTACTATACTTTAAAAAATAAAAAGTTTACCTTAAAATTTAATTAAAGTATTCTTCTCTCTCCATAACTTCATTTATAATCATAAAAAATTTTGTTACATTCGTATAAAATATAGTTTGATGAATATTCTTTTATTGGAAGACGATCTTATTCTTTCGGCGGAACTTTGCAAATTTTTGGAATCAAATAATTTTACATGTGATAAAATATATGATGGGGAAACTTTCATCCGTCAGATTAAGAATAATACATATGACTTGTATTTGCTTGATATTAATGTTCCGAAGATTAATGGACTGGATGTTTGCCAGACGATTCGTTCTTTTGATAAAAATACTCCGATTATCATTATTTCAGCATACGGCGATTTGTCAGATAAGAAAGATGCGTTCACCAGACTGGCAGATGATTATTTGGTAAAACCTTTCCAATTCGAAGAATTATTGTTACGGATCAATTCATTATTAAGAAGAAAGGCTCCTTCTGAAACAACAGATCAGGATATTATCAGAATTGATGATTTGATCGTGAATAAAACTGAACAGAAAGTATATCGTGCAGGAAATGAAATCAGCCTTACCTTGAAAGAATTCCAATTGTTGGTTTACCTCGCAGAAGCACAGGGAAGAACGGTTTCAAAACAGCAGATTACAGAACATGTTTGGGAGCATAATTTTAATACAAATACCAATACAGTAGAAGTTTATATCAACTTTTTAAGAAAAAAAATCGATAAAGATTTTAAAGTTAAACTTATTCATACACGTTCCGGTTTCGGATACTACTTAAGCCCATTGTAGAAAATGTCTTTAAAACGGAAGATAGCACTTAACCTCAGTATTGCCTTTTCATTGCTTTTTGGTATTGTAATGGCAGTAATTTATATGTCGTTTAACGATTTCAGAAAAGATGAATTTAAAGAAAGATTTAGGCAGAGATTAGAATTTACTTCCCATTTTATTGCCAAATCAAAAGATTTTGAAGAAGAGGCTCCTATTTTTTTTAATGAGAATTCTGATAATATTCTTTTAAACGAAACCATTTTAATTTTTAACGGTCAAAAAGAATTAATTTATAGTACTATTAAAGACCGAAACGTAACATGGGACAATGCCTTATTGAAAGAACTGGACGAAAAGAAACTCATTTATTCGGAGAAAACGGTTCCCGAAATTTATGCAGCCCTTAAAACCATCAATGGCGAAAATTACTACATTCTTACGAGTGCTTTAGATACTAACGGAAATTCTAAGCTTGCCTATCTGAAATATCTTTTGATAACGGCTTATGTAATGAGTACACTGCTCATCGGTTTTTTTAGTTATTATTTTATGGGCCAATTCCTGAAACCTTTAGAAGATCTGAATAAAGAAATTTCGGAGGTTACCGCCCACAAATTGACGACTCAAATTCCTGTTCGGGATTCTAATGATGAAATTGATGTACTGGCGCAGTCTTTCAATACCATGATCGCACGACTGGATGATGTTTTCCAGTCCCAAAAAGATTTTACGGCAAGCGCTTCACATGAAATCAGGACCCCGATTACAAGAATGGCTTTCCAACTGGAGAATTTAATAAAGTTTGGACAACATTCACCGGAAACCTTATCTTCCTTAAAACAAATTCAGCGTGATGTTTATCAATTGTCGGATTTAACGAATTCACTTTTACTATTAACAAAATTCGATAAAGAAAATATCCAGAGTATTTACGAGGAAGTAAGAATTGATGAGGTAATTTTTGAATCGTTTGAAGCTGTTGAAAAAAGTTATCCTAAGCTTAAAATGGATTTCCTTATTTCCGAAAATACTTCCGGAGATGCTCTTTTGACGATAAAAGGGGTACAATCTTTATTGGATATTGTTTTCATTAATTTATTTAAGAACGCAGCGGTTTACTCAGACGATGTGGAAGTTGATGTTTTAATTACTGAATCAGACGAAAATCTTGTTGTAGATGTAATTTCGCATGGGAATACAATTTCGGAAGAAGAACAGTTAAAACTATTTGAAGCTTTCAAACGGGGGAAAAATTCTCAAAACATTTCCGGTTCAGGGCTTGGTTTAAGAATCGTCAAGAGAATTCTTGAGTACCATAATGCTCAAATCGTTTATACTTCTCCGGAAGATTTATTAAATAAATTCAGTGTTATTTTTCACAAATAATGTTTTGCAATAATTTTTCATTTTCATAATCTCTAAAGTTATTTTTGTGTTAAATGGATGATTAGTTTTCATCTAAAAATTCAACGCTTAGGGATTAAATATTGGTTGGGAATAGAAAAATAATCTTTCAAAAAATCAGGATTAATCGGGGATTTTAATTTTTTTTTAAGCATTCTTTAAGAGCTTTTTAATAGCATAAAGGCAATTTTGTAACTTAAAAAGAAAAAATAATGAACAAATTTGCAGGACTGTTCATCGTCATTTCCTCATTCATGGCGGCACAACAGAAAATGTCTCTTCAGGATTGTGAAAAAGCTTTCCAGGAGAACAATTTACAACTGCTTGCGGAACAGTATAATATTAACATGGCTGATGCAGACGTTTTGCAAGCCAAAATCTGGGAACTTCCGCAACTGAGCGGACAAATTAATGCATACAATCCTGAAAAAAAGAAAATCTTTGATGCTGGACAATCAAAAGGAGCTCAGGTAACACAACTGATTTACATGGGAGGCAAAAAGAAAAATGAAATTGCCTTCGCAAAATCTAGCAAAGAGCTTGCACAGCTTCAGTTTTCCCAACTTCTGGTAGATTTAAGATCTCAGCTTCGTTCCTCCTATTTCGATCTTTATTACGAAAAATTAAAACTTGAAAACATCAATAAGCAGCTTGGGTATATGAATGACCTTTTAGCAGCTTATAAAGTGCAGTCAGCAAAAGGAAATGTCTCTTTGAAAGATGAAGTCAGACTGCAAAGTATTGTGATTCAGCTGAACAATGATAAAATAGGTATTAATAAAAATATTCTCGGGTTTGAACAGACCTTAAAAGTGCTGACAGGAATTACGGATGAGATAGAGCCAGAGCTTTCAGATTCGGAAGCGAAAGATATTCTTGCGGCTCAGCCTTTTGGCGACGAAACCGAATTACAGAAAAAAGCATTGGAAAATAATGCGGACTATCAATATAATTTAAAATTAATAGACAACAGTAAGTTGTATGCTCAATGGCAAAAATCACTGAATGTTCCGGATCTTAATCTTGGTGCGGGATGGGATCAAAATGGAGGAACTTTTAGAAATGAAGTAAATCTCTTGGTGGGAATTCCATTACCATTATGGAAATCCAATAAAGGAAATATGGATAAAGCGAATTTTGCTATTCAACAAAACCAGAAAAACGCAGAATTTCAGAAATTAAATCTTGAGACGAAAGTTCAGGCGGCTTACAAAACCTGGAAATCACAATACGATCAGCTGGCACAGATTAAATCTGATGATCTTAATAACATGGAATTGGTCTATAACGGAATGCTGAACAATTTCAGAAAAGGCAATGTGAGCCTTATCGAGTTTACAGACTTCATGGACAGCTATAGGGCAACGGCTCTTCAGATCTATGATATGAAAAATGAAATCATGCAGTCTGCAGAACAATTGAATCAACTAGTACAAACTAAAATCTTCTATTAAACATGAAAAATTATATAATTCCGGTAATAATAGCTTTGTCAGTTTTATCTTGCTCCAAAAAAGAAGAAGTGGTAAAACAACAGGCTAAAAAAGGTTTTGAATTGAGCAATACCATGCTTCAATCGATTTCTTTAGCAAAAGTTGAAAGAAAATATATAGAAGACGATTATAGTTTCTACGGAAAAATTTCTGCGGACAAAAACAGTTATATCGACGTTTATCCGTTGGTGGGAGGAAACGTTTTGAGCGTAAATGTAGAACTTGGAGATCATGTGACAAAAGGTCAGGTGTTGGCAACAATCAGAAGTACCGAATTGGCAGAAGTTCAGAAAGATGTGAGTGATGCAAAAACCGATTTGGTAGTTGCTCAAAATAACCTTCGTGTTGCCAAAGAAATGTATGAAGGGAAGCTGAATACGGAGAGAGATGTATTGGAAGCTAAAAGTCAGTTACAAAAAGCACAGGATCAGTTGCAGAGAGCCAGTGCGGTAAGTACGGTTTATAACGTAAAGAAAGGTAATATTTACAGTGTGCTTGCTCCGATTAGCGGATATATCGTTCAGAAGAATATTAACAAAGATATGCAGCTGAGAAGCGACAGAAGTGATAATATTTTCGATGTGGCCAATACTACCAATGTTTGGGCCATTATGAACGTCAACGAATCTGATATTGATAAAATCAGTCTTGGAATGAAAGCTCAGGTTTCCACTTTATCTTATCCGGATAAAGTTTTCGACGGAAAAATCGATAAAATTTTTAAGATCATCGATCCGCAAACCAACGCCATGCAGGCAAGGGTAGTGCTGGATAATCAAAATGGATTGCTGATTCCTGAAAGTAAAGCTACGATAAAGGTAACAAGCTCAGAAAATAGTATGGCGCTTACTGTTCCCTCAAAAGCAGTGATTTTTGATGATAACAGAAGCTTTGTGGTGATCTACAAATCCAGAACCGATGTAAAGGTGAAAGAAGTGAAAGTATTAAAACAGGTTGGAGACATTACCTATATTTCTGAAGGACTGTCTGATGGAGAACAAGTAATCACCAACAATCAATTGCTGATTTACCGCTCTTTGAACAGTTAATTTTTATTTTGAATTTAAATTGAAGCAAGTTTAACTAAGCAAACATTCAATTTAAAACTTTCAAATAATTTTTTTTAACGACTTTTTTAGGTCATCAAAAAATCTATCATGAATAAATTCATTAAAAATATAATTGCTTTTTCGTTAAAAAATAAAGCATTTACCTTTATTTGGGTGGCGGTTTTGGCAGTTGCAGGATTTATAAGTTTCAAAAATATGCCCATTGAAGCTTTTCCGGATGTTACCAATACCCAGATTGTCATTATCACCCAATGGAACGGACGAAGTGCAGAAGAAGTAGAACGGTTCGTAACCACTCCCATCGAATTGGCAATGAGTCCTGTTCAGAAGAAAACCAGCGTGAGAAGCACCACGATGTTTGGACTTACCATTGTTAAAATTCTTTTTGACGATGGTGTGGACGATACTTTTGCCAGAAATCAGGTGAATAATCAATTAAGAACGGTCAGTCTTCCGGATGCTGTGGATCCAGAAGTTCAACCACCTTACGGACCAACCGGGGAAATTTTCCGATATACTTTGGAAAGTAAGAAGAAAGATTCGCGTGAATTATTAACCCTTCAAACCTGGGTAATCGACAGGGCTTTGAGAGGTGTTCCGGGCGTTGCAGATATCAATGTTTTTGGAGGTCAGGATAAAGTTTTTGAATTGAGTATCGATCCGAGAGCTTTAGATAAATATAATTTAACACCGCTTCAGGTTTATGATGCGGTCACGAAAAGTAATTTGAATGTCGGTGGAGATGTTATTGAGAAAAACGGACAGGCCTATGTCGTTCGAGGAATTGGTTTGGTAAAATCCGTTGCTGATATCGGAAATATTACCATACAAAACGATAGCGGAAACCCTGTCTTGGTGAAAAATGTTGCAGAAGTTCACGAAAGCTCGATGCCTAGAGTAGGACAGGCGGGATTGAATCATCATGAAGATACGGTGGAAGGAATCGTTGTTATGAGAAAAGGTGAGAATCCGCGTGAAGTTTTGGTGGGAGTAAAAGCTAAAATTAAAGAGCTTAATGAAAAAATCCTTCCTAAAGACGTAAAAATGGTCACTTTCTATGATCGTGATAATCTGATGGATTTTACAACACATACTGTAATGCACAACCTTATCGAAGGAATTGTTTTGGTTACAGTGATTGTTTTAATTTTTATGGCAGACTGGAGAACAACTTTAATTGTTTCCATTATCATTCCGTTGTCCTTGTTATTTGCATTTTTATGTTTAAAATTAGCGGGAATGAGTGCCAACTTATTGTCTCTTGGTGCAGTAGATTTCGGGATTATTATTGACGGAGCCGTCGTCATGGTCGAAGGACTCTTTGTCATGCTCGACCATAAAGCTCATAAATACGGAGAAGAGAAGTTTAATAAAATGGCAAAAGGAGGCTGGATCAAGCAAACCGGAACCGGATTAGGAAAAGCCATCTTCTTTTCAAAATTAATTATCATTACTTCCTTAATTCCGATTTTCTCATTCCAGAAAGTTGAAGGGAAAATGTTTTCACCATTGGCATTTACATTAGGTTTTGCTTTGATGGGCGCTTTGATTTTCACCCTGACATTGGTTCCTGTTCTTTCACATATCCTTTTAAATAAGAATGTTAAAGAAAAGAATAATCCGTTTGTGAATTTCTGGGACAGAATTGTTTTGAAAGGTTTTAATTACACTTTTAAACATAAAAGAATGAGTTTAATTGTGGCAATATCATTTTTGGCAGTAACATTGTTCTCAGGGAAATTCTTAGGAACAGAATTTTTACCTCAATTAAATGAAGGTTCACTCTGGATCACTGCGGAAATGCCAATGAGTTCATCGTTAAAAGAATCTTTAAAAACAGCAGATCTCCTTAAAAAAGATATTATGAGCTTCCCTGAAGTGACGGATGTTTTGGCGCAAACGGGACGAAGCAATGACGGAACCGACCCGAATGGTTTTGGATTTGTTCAGTTTGCGGTAAACCTTCAGCCTAAAGAAGACTGGAAACGAAAAATCACCTACGAAGAATTAATTGAAGAAATTGATAAAAAATTAAGAACCTACCAGGGAATCACTTTTAATTATTCCCAACCGATTTCTGACAATGTTGCCGAAGCGGTAGCTGGTTTCAAAGCTGAAAACGGGATTAAAATTTATGGTGATAATCTTGAAACATTAGATCGATTAGCTGAAGAAGTTTTAAAACAAATCAAAGATGTAGATGGGGTAAAAGATCCGGGAATTATAAAAAATATTGGGCAACCGGAAGTAAGTGTGGTTTTAGACAGAGATAAAATGGCGGCTTACGGAGTAATGCCTGCAGATGCGCAAGCGGTTTTGGAAATGGCTTTTGGAGGAAAAACGGCTTCAGAAATGTTTGATGGAGAAAGGAAATTCCCGATTCGTCTCCGTTACTCACAGGAGTACAGAAAAGATGAAAATGATATTGCGGCTTTGATGGTTCCTACACAGGACGGGGCTAAAATTCCTTTAAAAGAAATCAGTACCATTGTTAAAGATAACGGTGCGGCATTTATTTATCGTGATGATATTAAAAGATATATTGGAGTAAAGTTTTCCATTCGTGACCGTGACTTGGGAAGTACGATTGCAGATGCTCAGAAAAAAGTGGCTAAGATTGAACTTCCGGATGGATATTCCATAGGATGGACCGGGCAGTTTGAAAACCAGCAAAGAGCATCAAAAAGATTGACTCAAGTGGTTCCGATCAGTATTTTAGGGATTTTCTTCCTTTTATTTATCCTTTTCGGAAACATGAAAGACTCTCTTTTGGTTTTGGCAAATGTGCCGTTTGCTTTGATTGGAGGAATTATTGCCCTTCATGTAACGGGAATTAATTTTGGAATTTCTGCCGGAGTAGGGATGATTGCCCTTCTCGGAATCTGTATCCAAAACGGGGTGATTCTGATCACGGAATTTCATCAGAATGTCAAGAGCGGATTGAGTCTTGATGAGTCCATCTTAAATGGTGTAAAATCGAGAACACGTCCTGTAATCATGACGGCTTTAATGGCATCGATTGGCTTGATGCCTGCAGCATTGTCAACAGGTATCGGTTCTGAGTCTCAGAAGCCATTAGCGATCGTAATTATCGGAGGATTGATTACGGCAACGGTTCTGACGTTGTTAATTTTTCCTATTATCTTCTGGATCTTCAACAGAACCACAAGATCGCAGCAAATTTAACTATTCTTTCATTTATATTATATTAACCGGGCCTGGAACGAATTGTGTTTCAGGCTTTTTTATAAAAGGTTTTACAAAGATTTTTTCAATTAAGAAAAATGTGTAAATTTGCAGTCTCAATACTTTGAAATACACGGTTTGTAGTTCATGGGATTTAAATATTAAAACTTTTTTTGTTAAAAAGGTTTTAGTATGTAAAAATTCATTATATTTGCACACCGAAAATTTGAAAAACAATAAATAAATAATTTTACAATCATGGCAAAGGAAACGTTTAATCGTAACAAACCACACTTGAACATTGGTACTATTGGTCACGTTGACCATGGTAAAACTACTCTTACAGCTGCTATTTCTGCTGTATTAGCTAGCAAAGGTCTTGCTGAGAAAAAAGACTTCTCTGCAATTGACTCTGCTCCAGAAGAAAAAGAAAGAGGGATCACTATCAATACTGCTCACATCGAGTATGAAACTGTAAAAAGACACTATGCTCACGTTGACTGTCCAGGTCACGCCGACTATGTTAAGAACATGGTAACTGGTGCTGCTCAGATGGATGGAGCTATCGTAGTATGTGCTGCAACTGACGGTCCAATGCCTCAGACTAGAGAACATATCCTACTTTGCCGTCAGGTAAACGTACCTAAAATCGTTGTTTTCATGAACAAAGTTGACATGGTGGATGATCCAGAATTGTTAGAGCTTGTTGAAATGGAACTTAGAGATTTATTAGCTACTTATGATTTCGACGGAGATAACTCTCCAGTAATTCAAGGTTCTGCTCTTGGTGCACTTACTGCTGCTACTAACGGTGATTCTGAAGATAAGTGGTTCAAAACTGTTGAAGCTCTAATGGATGCTGTTGACGAGTGGATCGACGAGCCTGTAAGAGATACTGAGAAGCCATTCTTGATGCCAATCGAAGACGTATTCTCTATTACAGGTAGAGGTACTGTAGCAACTGGTAGAATTGAAGCAGGTATTATCAACACTGGTGATCCAGTTGATATCGTAGGTATGGGTGATGAAAAATTAACTTCTACAATTACAGGAGTTGAGATGTTCAGAAAAATCCTAGACAGAGGTGAAGCTGGTGATAACGTAGGTCTATTGTTGAGAGGTATTGAAAAAACTGACATCAAGAGAGGTATGGTAATCGCTAAGAAAGATTCTGTGAAGCCACACAAAAAATTCAAAGCATCTGTTTATATCCTTTCTAAAGAAGAAGGTGGACGTCACACTCCATTCCACAACAAATACCGTCCTCAGTTCTACGTAAGAACTACTGACGTTACAGGTGAGATCTTCTTACCAGAAGGTGTAGAAATGGTAATGCCTGGTGATAACTTAGAGATCACTGTAGAATTGTTACAACCAATCGCTCTTAACGAGGGTCTTAGATTCGCGATCAGAGAAGGAGGTAGAACAGTTGGTTCAGGTCAGGTTACTGAAATTTTAGACTAATCATCTTAATATAATTAAAGTTCCGTAAGGAAACTTACGGAACTTTTAATCTACGGGCATCGTCCAATGGTAGGATACCGGTCTCCAAAACCGTTGATCAGGGTTCGAATCCTTGTGCCCGTGCAAATAACAATTATGAGTTCATTTATCGATTTTTTAAAAGGTTCTTATAACGAATTCAGACATAAAGTTGAATGGCCGAAGTGGGCTGATCTGCAATCCTCTACAATTGTAGTAACTATTGCAACAGTTATTTTGGCACTATTTACTTTTGGAGTTGATGAATTGTTTTCTAAAGCAATCAGCAACATAATAGGAATGCTAATCAACTTGTTCAATTAATAATAAAAGTATTTTCCCACAATGAGCGAATTGAAATGGTATGTGCTGAAAGCAATCAGCGGACAGGAAAATAAAGTGAAAAACTATATTGAGACAGAAATCAAACGTCTAGGGTTTGAGCAGTATGTTACTCAAGTGGTTATTCCTATGGAAAAGGTTATTCAGATTAGAAACGGTAAAAAAGTTCCTAAAGAAAGACCTTACTATCCTGGATACTTAATGATTGAAGCTGAGCTAATGGGAGAAATTCCTCACGTTATTAAGAATATCCCTGGAGTTATTTCTTTCTTGAGTCTAACAAAAGGAGGAGATCCAGTTCCAATGAGAAAATCTGAAGTTAACAGAATGCTTGGAAGAATGGATGAATTGTCAGAATTCGCAAGCGATGTTGAAATTCCTTACGTAGTGGGTGAAAACGTTAAAGTAATTGACGGACCATTCAATGGATTCAACGGAACAATAGAAAAAATTCTTGAAGATAAAAAGAAAATCGAAGTTTCAGTACTTATCTTCGGTAGAAAAACTCCAATGGAACTTAGTTATATGCAGGTTGAAAAGGTTTAAATTTGAATAATAAACATCAATATATAAGCGGATTTTTATCCGCTTTTTTTATTTTTGTTTTATAAATTTTTTCATCTTGAATACTTCAAAAATACAAACGGTAAATTTTTTTCTGAATTGGAGATCTTTTCTTGTTTTTAATACTCTTATTTTCGTTGCTAAAATTATTTTTTCAGCATATAGTAATTTTAATGCAGAATTGTTTGAAGATTGGAGTATTGCTAGAAACTTAGCGACTCATGAAATATACGCATGGAATTTAAAATATGGAAGCTCTGCATATAAACTTCCTTTGTATCCTTTTTTTCTGAGCTTTTTTATAAAATGTTTCGGAGTTTTTAAGGCTATTAAATTTATAATTATTGTACAGCATATCTTTTATTTTATTATCCCTTTAATAATTATTAAAACTTTTGGGAATTTTAATGTAAAAACTGCTGGTTTTCTATCTGCCTATTTTTTTATTTTTTCCCCTGCTTATTTTTATTATTCTAATATTTTAGAGGCTACTAATTTATTTATTTTACTTTTTGCTGTTTGGCTATATATCTATTCTATATTTTGGACTCGAGCAGTTATCCCTTTTCAGAAAATAATCTCTTTTTCTATAGTTACAGCTTTTGTTGCTCTAACGCAAGTTATAGCTGTTCCTATCATGGGAGTAATGATTTTACTTTTACTTTTTTATAAAAGACTTTCTCTAAAAAATACTTTTATTGTAGCATGTTTAGCCATACTTGTTTATTCTCCGTGGGTAATTAGAAATTACATTACTTTTGATAAAATTATCATTAGCAAATCACCTGTTTGGCAAAACGTATTTTTAGGATATATTCAGGATTATCAGATATTACCGAACAATCATTTTCTTACAGAAAAAGACAAGAAAATTGTTTTTAAAAAAACTGCGGCTAATAATGAGTTTGTAAGTGAGGAGGTCTATAAAGAAGAGGTGATGAAAATTGTAGAAAAAGACCAATTTGCTCCAATAAAAAAAGGCTTGAATAACTTTATTAGTTTATGGTTTGTTCCCAAAACATATTTTGATAATAATGGATTGTCTATTCTTATCGGAAGAAAATTGTATGTGGTTTTTATTAATTTATTATTATTAATAAGTTTGATTTATTTTTTCAGAAATAATAAGAGGATATTTCTTTTTTGCTGTATAATATTTGGTGGATTTACATTTCCATATTTAATAGGACATGCTGCCAATATTCGCTTTAAATTAGATTTTGAATGGATGGAAACTTCTGTCATTTCGCTTTTTTTATTTTTTAAATATTTTGTAGAGAGTAAGGAATCTAATACAAGAGAAAGTAGGGATGTTTAGAAAAAAAATATAATACTTTCTAAAAATCAGTCGATTCAATTTGCTATTTCAAAAATATTTTATAATTTTGCAGTCCGAAAAGTAGGTTTATCTAAAGTGAGTATAGATAATCTGCTGAATAATAATGCTTCCAAACTCATTAATTATTCAAATTTAAAAAACAAAAAATGGCTAAAAAAGTCTTTAAAATGGTAAAACTTCAGGTGAAAGGTGGCGCAGCTAACCCTTCTCCACCAGTAGGTCCAGCATTGGGTTCTGCAGGTGTGAACATCATGGAGTTTTGTAAGCAATTTAACGGAAGAACCCAAGATAAGCCAGGACAAGTTTTACCTGTAGTAATTACAGTATACGAAGACAAATCTTTTGAATTCGTTATCAAAACTCCTCCTGCAGCAATTCAGTTAATGGATGCGGCTAAAATCAAGGGTGGTTCTGGTGAACCAAACAGAAACAAAGTAGGTTCTGTATCTTGGGATCAAGTGAAAAAAATCGCTGAAGATAAAATGGCAGACCTTAACTGCTTTACAATGGATTCAGCTGTTTCTATGGTTGCAGGTACTGCAAGATCTATGGGATTAAGAGTAACAGGAACTAAACCAACTTTTAACGCTTAATACTTAAAGAAGAAATGGCAAAATTAACAAAAAAGCAAAAGGAAGCTTTAAGCAAAGTAGAAAAAGGAAGAATCTATAACCTTGAAGAAGGTTCAGCTCTTGTAAAAGAAGTAAATACTGCAAAGTTTGATGCTTCTGTAGATATCGCTGTAAGATTAGGTGTAGATCCAAGAAAAGCAAACCAAATGGTAAGAGGTGTTGTATCTCTTCCTCACGGAACTGGTAAAGATGTTAAAGTTTTGGCTTTAGTAACTCCAGATAAAGAAGCAGAAGCTAAAGAAGCTGGTGCTGACTATGTAGGTCTTGATGAATATTTACAAAAAATCAAAGAAGGTTGGACGGATGTTGACGTTATCGTTACTATGCCAGCTGTAATGGGTAAATTAGGACCATTGGGTAGAGTGTTAGGACCAAGAGGTTTAATGCCAAACCCTAAATCGGGTACTGTAACTATGGAAATTGGTAAAGCAGTAACTGAAGTGAAAGCTGGTAAAATTGATTTCAAAGTTGACAAATACGGTATTATCCACGCTGGTATTGGTAAAGTATCTTTCGATGCTGCTAAAATCAAGGAAAATGCTCAGGAATTGATCTCTACTTTGGTTAAAATGAAACCAACTGCTGCTAAAGGAACTTATGTAAAAAGCATTTATTTGTCTTCTACAATGAGCCCAGGTATTGCAATTGATACTAAATCTGTTAACTAATATAAATCCTTAAGACAATGACAAAAGACCAAAAAGTTGTAGCAATACAAGAGATCAAAGATTTGCTTCAGGATGCAAAAGTAGTATACGTAGCAGATCTAGACGGATTGAACGCTGCAAAATCTTCTGATTTCAGAAGACAAGCTTTCAAGCAAAACATTAAAGTGAAAGTGGTAAAAAATACACTTTTACAAAAAGCAATGGAGCAAATGGAAGGAGTAGATTACTCTGAAATGTTCCAGACTTTTAAAGGAAACTCTGCATTAATGATTTCTGAGACTGCAAACGGTCCTGCAAAATTAATCCAAGGGTTCAGAAAGAAAGAAGAAAAGCCTGCTTTGAAGTCTGCTTTTGTTCAAGAAACTTTCTACGTTGGTGACAACAATCTAGATATGTTGGCTAACATCAAGTCTAGAGAAGAAATGATCGGTGAAATCATCGGATTACTTCAGTCTCCAATCCAAAGAGTTGTTTCTGCTCTTCAAAACAAATCTGAAACTGTAGAAGCTCAAGCTGAAGAAGCTGCTCCTGTAGTAGAAGAAACTCCTGCTGTTGAAGCTCCGGAAGCTCCTGCTGCAGAAAGCACTGACGAAACGCCAGCTGCTGAATAATTACACTCAAAAAATAATAAATAATCAACAAAAACATTACAACAATGTCAGATTTAAAAAATTTAGCTGAAACGCTAGTAAACTTAACAGTAAAAGACGTAAACGAATTAGCAACTATCCTTAAAGACGAGTATGGAATCGAGCCTGCTGCTGCTGCAGTAGTAATGGCTGGTCCTGGTGCTGGTGAAGCTGCTGAAGAAAAGACTGAATTCGACGTAATTCTTAAGTCTGCAGGTGCTTCTAAATTAGCTATCGTTAAATTGGTAAAAGATTTAACTGGTGCTGGTCTTAAAGAAGCTAAAGATATCGTAGATGGTGCTCCTGCTCCATTGAAGCAAGGTATCTCTAAAGACGAAGCTGAAGCTCTTAAGAAGCAATTAGAAGAAGCTGGTGCTGAAGTAGAATTGAAATAATCAATTTATACTATAAATAATAAGCCTGAGTATTTTACTCGGGCTTTTTTTGTGAATTCAAGTGAATATTTTGAAGCTTTTTACAATCTTTCAATGAGAAATTTTAAAGAAAATCTATTTTTTGAATTGTAGTAAGATACACGAAAGATGATTGAGGAATACATTATACAATAAAATATTGTGAATGTGGATAACTTTTTGTATCTTTGCTCCTCTTTTGGCGCGAAAAATTGTTTGTAAATCTATAAAATACTGAGTATTAACTCTTTCATGTGGATGGAAGGGCTTTGTTGTATATAGATATTGCGGCGGTTCTGCCTCAAAAGTATAAAAATATTTTGCATTACACTGTGAAAAGATATACCAGTGTTGCAGTTAGAAGCTTAATACTATTTAAATAGTTGAGAATTAGGAATAAAACTTGATCATTGCGCCAAAATTTTCTTATTTATTCTTTTTCTTGGATTTAATACTATTCTCTTCTGATATTTTTTAATCAAAATATTTTTTAACCCTTTCTTAAAAGTTTTATGAGTAAAACAACAGCAACAACTAGGGGGGATAAGAGAGTTAACTTCTCTTCAGCGAAAGGAAAAATTATTACTCCTGACTTCTTGGATATCCAAATTGAGTCTTTTAGTGAGTTTTTCCAGCTAGATACCCTTCCGGAAGACAGAACAAACGAAGGTTTGTATAAGACCTTCCAGGAAAATTTCCCGATTACCGATTCCAGAAACCAATTCGTATTGGAATTCTTGGATTATTTGGTGGATTCTCCACGTTATTCAATTGACGAGTGTGTGGAAAGAGGACTGACATATTCAGTGCCTCTTAAAGCAAGACTTAAATTGTATTGTACAGACCCTGAGCACGAGGATTTCCAGACTGTGGTTCAGGATGTATATTTAGGCCCTGTTCCTTATATGACGCCTAGTGGATCTTTCATCATCAATGGTGCAGAAAGAGTTATCGTTACGCAGCTTCACCGTTCACCTGGTGTATTCTTCGGACAAACTTACCACGCAAATGGAACAAAACTTTATTATTCAAGAATTATCCCTTTCAAAGGATCTTGGATGGAATTTACAACAGATATTAACAGCGTAATGTACGCGTATATCGACCGTAAGAAAAAATTACCATTAACGACTCTATTAAGAGCTATCGGTTATGAGTCTGATAAGGATATCCTTCAGATCTTCGACCTTGCTGAAGAAGTAAAAGTTTCTAAAGCTGCCCTTAAAAAAGTTGAAGGAAGAACATTGGCTGCGAGAGTATTGAACACTTGGTTCGAAGATTTCGTAGATGAAGATACCGGTGAAGTAGTTTCTATTGAAAGAAATGAAATCATCTTAGATAGAGAAACTATTCTTGAAAAAGAACATTTAGATCTTATTCTTGATGCTGGTGTAAAATCTATTTTGATTCACAAAGAGAACAGCAATGAATTCTCTATTATCCAGAATACATTACAGAAAGACCCTACTAACTCTGAAAAAGAGGCTGTAGAATATATCTATCGTCAGTTAAGAAATGCAGATCCACCAGATGAGGAAACTGCAAGAGGAATTATTGAGAAATTGTTCTTCTCTGAGCAAAGATATTCATTAGGGGAAGTTGGTCGTTACAGATTGAACAAAAAATTAAGTCTAAATATCCCAACTACAACTGAAGTTCTTACAAAAGAAGATATCATTGCAATTGTAAGACACTTAATTGAATTAGTAAACTCAAAAACTGATGTTGATGATATTGATCACTTATCAAACAGAAGAATTAAAACTGTTGGTGAGCAATTAGCAGGTCAGTTCGGTGTAGGTCTTTCAAGAATTGCAAGAACGATTAAGGAGAGAATGAACGTTAGAGATAACGAAATCTTTACTCCGCTTGATCTTGTTAATGCTAAAACTTTAACATCAGTAATTAACTCGTTCTTTGGGACCAACCAGCTTTCTCAGTTCATGGACCAAACCAACCCACTATCAGAAATCACGCACAAGCGTAGACTTTCTGCGCTAGGGCCTGGAGGTTTATCAAGAGAAAGAGCAGGTTTCGAGGTTCGTGACGTTCACCATACGCACTACGGAAGAATTTGTCCGATTGAAACTCCGGAAGGACCAAACATCGGTTTGATTTCATCTTTAGGTATTTATGCTAAAATCAACAGACTTGGGTTCATCGAAACTCCATATAGAAAAGTAGAAGATAGTAAGATTGATCTTACTGCTGATCCTATTTATCTGAATGCAGAAGACGAAGAAGACAAAGTAATTGCTCAGGCAAACGTTGAGCTGAATGATAACGGTGAATTCTTAACAGACAGAATTATTGCAAGATTAGATGGTGACTACCCTGTAGTTGAGCCTTCTCAGGTAAACCTTATCGATGTTGCACCAAACCAGATTTCTGGTATTTCAGCTTCATTAATTCCATTCTTGGAACATGATGATGCGAACCGTGCCTTGATGGGATCTAACATGATGCGTCAGGCTGTTCCTTTGTTGAAGCCACAAGCTCCAATCGTAGGTACAGGTCTGGAACAACAAGTCGCAAAAGATTCAAGAATTTTAATTAACGCTGAAGGTACTGGTACTGTAGAGTATGTAGATGCTGATAAAATCGTTATTAAATATGAAAGAAGTGAAGACGAGGATTTAGTACAATTTGAGTCTGCTACTAAAACATATAACCTAACTAAGTTTAGAAAAACTAACCAGAGTACAACAATTACCCTAAGACCAAACGTAAGAGTAGGTGATGTAGTGGAGAAAGGACAAGTACTTTGTGATGGTTATGCTACTGAAGATGGAGAATTAGCTCTTGGTAGAAACTTAGTGGTTGCGTTCATGCCTTGGAAAGGATACAACTTCGAGGATGCGATCGTGATCAACGAAAAAGTTGTACGTGAAGACTGGTTTACTTCAATCCACGTAGATGAATATTCATTAGAAGTTCGTGATACTAAATTAGGTATGGAAGAGCTTACTGCTGATATTCCGAACGTTTCTGAAGAAGCTACTAAAGATCTTGACGAAAACGGTATGATCAGAATCGGTGCTGAAGTGAAGCCTGGAGATATTATGATTGGTAAAATCACTCCAAAAGGTGAATCTGACCCGACTCCTGAAGAAAAACTTCTTAGAGCAATCTTTGGTGACAAAGCGGGTGATGTTAAAGATGCTTCATTGAAAGCGGATTCATCACTAAGAGGAGTTGTTATCAACAAAAAATTGTTCTCTAGAAACATTAAAGATAAAAAGAAAAGAACTGAAGAAAAACTTAAGCTTGAAGAAATTGAAAACACTTACAAGGCTAAGTTTGATGAGTTGAGAAATACTTTAATTGAGAAATTAAATACGCTGGTAAGCGGTAAAACTTCTCAAGGAGTTACCAATGACCTTGATGAGGAAATCATCGGAAAAGGTGTGAAATTCACTCACAAATTATTGACTTCAGTTGAAGATTATGTAAACGTTAGCGGTTCAGATTGGACTGTGGATAACGATAAAAATGAATTAATCAAACAATTAATTCATAATTACAAGATCAAATATAATGATATTCAAGGGGTTAAAAACCGTGAGAAATTTGCAATTTCAATCGGAGATGAGCTTCCAGCAGGTATCATGAAGTTGGCTAAAGTGTACATTGCTAAGAAACGTAAGCTAAATGTAGGGGATAAAATGGCAGGACGTCACGGTAACAAAGGTATCGTTTCAAGAATCGTTCGTGAAGAAGATATGCCATTCCTAGAAGACGGAACACCAGTAGATATCGTATTGAATCCACTTGGGGTACCTTCTCGTATGAACATCGGTCAGATTTACGAAACAGTTCTTGGATGGGCTGGTAGAAAATTAGGATTGAAGTTCGCCACACCAATCTTTGATGGTGCTACTCTTGATCAAATCACTGAGTACACAGAAAAGGCAGGTCTTCCTAAATTCGGTCACACTTACCTTTATGATGGGGGTACCGGGGAAAGATTTACACAGGCTGCGACAGTAGGTATCATCTATATGTTGAAACTAGGACACATGGTTGATGACAAAATGCACGCACGTTCTATCGGACCTTACTCATTGATTACTCAACAGCCGTTAGGAGGTAAAGCTCAGTTCGGAGGTCAGAGATTCGGAGAGATGGAGGTTTGGGCTCTTGAAGCATTCGGAGCATCAAATATCTTGAGAGAGATCCTTACTGTGAAGTCGGATGACGTGATTGGTAGAGCAAAAACTTATGAAGCAATTGCAAAAGGTGAATCTATGCCTGAACCAGGTATTCCAGAATCATTCAACGTATTACTTCACGAGCTGCAAGGTCTTGGATTAGACGTAAGACTAGAGGAATAATTTTAAATTTTAAATTATAAATGTTGAATGGCAACATTCAAAAATTAATCTAAAATCTAAAATCTAAAATTTAAAATCTAACAAATGTCAAATAAAAATAAATCAAGTAGATTTAATAAAATAACCATCGGTTTAGCTTCACCGGAGTCTATTTTACAAGACTCAAGAGGGGAGGTTCTTAAACCGGAAACTATTAACTACAGAACGCATAAACCTGAAAGAGACGGTTTGTTCTGTGAAAAAATCTTCGGTCCTGTAAAGGATTACGAATGTGCTTGTGGTAAATACAAGAGAATTCGTTACAAAGGGATCGTTTGTGACCGTTGTGGGGTAGAGGTTACGGAGAAAAAAGTACGTAGAGAAAGAATCGGACATATTGGTTTGGTTGTTCCTATTGCGCACATTTGGTATTTCCGTTCTTTACCAAACAAAATCGGTTACCTTTTAGGAATACCTTCTAAGAAATTAGATATGATCATCTACTACGAAAGATATGTAGTGATTCAGCAGGGTATTGCTAAGAAATTAGACGGTTCTGATTTCGAAAACATGGAGTTCCTAACAGAAGAAGAGTACCTGGATATTATGGATACTCTTCCAATTGAGAACCAGTATCTTGATGATTCTGATCCCAACAAATTCATCGCTAAAATGGGTGCTGAAGCTGTTGAAGAATTATTAAAAAGAATCGATCTTGATGCATTGTCTTTCGACTTAAGACACAAAGCTCATAATGAAGGTTCAAAACAAAGAAGAACTGAAGCTCTTAAAAGATTGAACGTTGTAGAAGCATTGAGAGGTGCTAATACAAGAATGATCAACAGACCAGAGTGGATGATTATGCGTGTACTTCCGGTTATCCCACCAGAATTAAGACCATTAGTTCCGTTGGATGGTGGACGTTTCGCTACTTCCGATTTGAATGACCTTTACAGAAGAGTTATTATCAGAAACAACCGTTTGAAGAGATTATTGGAGATTAAAGCTCCTGAAGTAATCTTGAGAAATGAGAAGCGTATGCTTCAGGAATCAGTAGATTCATTATTCGATAATACAAGAAAATCTTCAGCCGTAAAATCTGAATCAAACAGACCATTGAAATCACTTTCAGATTCATTGAAAGGTAAGCAAGGTCGTTTCCGTCAGAACTTATTAGGGAAAAGGGTAGATTACTCGGCGCGTTCGGTAATTGTTGTAGGTCCAAACTTACAGCTTCACGAATGTGGTATTCCTAAAGATATGGCTGCTGAGCTTTACAAACCGTTTATCATTAGAAAACTGATTGAAAGAGGAATTGTAAAAACAGTAAAATCTGCAAAGAGAATTATTGATAGAAAAGAGCCAGTAGTATATGATATCCTGGAAAACGTGATGAAAGGTCACCCTGTTCTATTGAACAGAGCACCTACGCTTCACAGACTGGGTATCCAGGCTTTCCAACCTAAGATGATCGAAGGTAAGGCAATCCAGCTACACCCATTAGTAACAACAGCATTCAACGCCGATTTCGATGGTGATCAGATGGCGGTACACTTACCGTTAGGACCAGAAGCGATCCTTGAAGCTCAGTTATTGATGTTAGGTTCTCAAAACATCTTGAACCCTGCAAACGGTTCTCCAATTACGGTACCTTCTCAGGACATGGTTCTTGGTCTTTATTTCATGACTAAAGAATTGAGCTCTACAGAAGATATGAAAGTAAAAGGGGAAGGTCTTGCATTCTATTCTCCTGAAGAAGCGGAAATCGCTTATGCTGAAGGTAGAGTATCTTTAAATGCTAAAGTAAGATGTAGACTTCCGGTAAAAGAAGATGGTCAAATCGTAACAAGATTGATCGAAACTTCTGTAGGTAGAATTTTATTCAACCAGATTGTACCTAAACAATCAGGATATATTAATGAACTTCTTACTAAGAAATCATTAAGAAACGTTATCGGTAAGATCCTTGCTGATACAGATTTCCCTACAACTGTGAAGTTCTTGGATGCAATGAAGGATTTAGGATATTCAAACGCATTCAAAGGAGGTCTTTCTTTCTCATTAGGAGACATCGTAGTTCCTGTTGAGAAAAAGCAGATGATTGCTACTTCAATTGAAACTGTAGACGAAATTAGAGCTAACTATAACATGGGTCTAATTACCGATACAGAACGTTATAATCAGGTAATCGACGTTTGGACAAATACCAACGCTGGATTAACTGAAATGATCATGAGCAGAATGAAAACCGATCAAGGTGGGTTCAACTCTGTATATATGATGCTTGATTCTGGAGCGAGGGGTTCTAAGGAACAGATTCGTCAGTTATCAGGGATGAGAGGTTTGATGGCGAAACCGCAGAAAGCTGGTTCTACCGGTGCGGAGATCATCGAAAACCCGATTCTTGCAAACTTTAAGGAAGGTCTTTCTATTCTAGAATACTTTATCTCTACTCACGGTGCTCGTAAAGGTCTTGCGGATACCGCTCTTAAGACTGCCGATGCAGGTTACTTAACGAGAAGATTGGTAGACGTTGCACAGGACGTTATCGTTACAGAAGACGACTGTGGAACTTTAAGAGGTACAGAAGTTACTGCACTTAAGAAAAATGACGAGATCGTTGAAAGAATCTCTGAAAGAATCTTAGGTAGAGTTTCTTTACATAATATCTATGATCCTGAAAGTGATGAATTGATCGCTGAAGCAGATCAGGTAATCAACGAGAAATTAGCTAAGAGAATTGAGGAAGCTGGATTAGAAGCTGTTGAAGTACGTTCACCATTAACTTGTGAAGCTAAAAAAGGTATCTGTGCGAAATGTTACGGTAGAAACTTAGCTACAGGTAAAATGATTCACATGGGTGAAGCGGTAGGTGTAATTGCAGCACAATCAATTGGGGAACCGGGAACTCAGCTTACGTTGAGAACCTTCCACCAAGGGGGTACTGCAGGAAACGTATCAGAAAACCCATCAATCGTTGCAAGAAGAGATGGTATCGTTGAAATGGATGAGGTAAGAACAATTACTTCTGAAGATGAAAACGGTAATACAGCTGAGGTTGTGGTTTCTCGTTCAACAGAATTCAGATTAGTTGCTGATAATGAGTCTAGAACTCCATTAATGGTAGCTAACGTACCTTACGGTTCAATATTATCTGTGAAACCAGGTGATAAAGTGAAGAAAGGAGATACAATCTGTAGATGGGATGCTTATAACGCGGTAATTATTGCTGAAACTTCTGGTAAAGTAGAATATGAGGATATTATCCAGGGTATTTCATTCCAGTTGGAAATTGACGAAGCAACAGGTTTCGAAGAGAAAGTAATCTCTGAATCTAGAAATAAGAAAGCGGTACCTACATTAAAAGTAGTAGACTCTAAAGGTGTTGAACAAAAAGGTTACAACTTACCGGTTGGAGCCCACTTAATGGTTAACGATGGTGAAAAAATTAAGGCTGGTAAAGTCCTAATCAAGATCCCGAGAAAATCTGCAAAAGCAGGGGATATCACCGGAGGTCTTCCGAGAGTTACCGAATTATTCGAAGCAAGAAATCCTTCAAACCCGGCGGTTGTAACAGAAATCGATGGGGTAGTTTCTTACGGAAAAATCAAGAGAGGTAACCGTGAACTTATCGTTGAGGCAAAAACTGGTGAAAGAAAAATTTACCTAGTTAAATTATCAAACCAGATCTTAGTACAGGAGAATGACTTCGTAAGAGCAGGTTCTCCACTTTCTGATGGTTCTATCACACCGGAAGATATCCTAAGAATTAAAGGTCCAACTGCGGTTCAGGAATATCTAGTAAATGAGATTCAGGAAGTTTACCGTCTACAAGGGGTAAAAATCGACGACAAGCACTTCGAAATTATCGTAAGACAGATGATGACGAAAGTATCTATCGTTGATGGAGGTGATACTCAATTCCTTGAAGGAGCTCTTGAGCATAAATATGACTTCTTAGAAGAAAATAACAGAGTATTCGGTCTTAAAGTAGTAATGGATGCTGGTGATTCTAAATCATTCCAACCAGGTCAAATGATTACTGCAAGAGAATTAAGAGATGAAAATTCTAAATTGAAGCGTGAAGATCAGGCTTTAGTTGAAGTAAGAGAAGCTTTACCGGCTACAGCAACGCCTGTACTTCAAGGTATTACAAGAGCGGCTCTTCAAACTAAATCTTTCATGTCTGCGGCGTCATTCCAGGAAACAACTAAAGTTCTAAACGAAGCTGCGGTTGCTGGTAAAGTAGATGATCTGAACGGTCTGAAAGAAAATGTAATTGTAGGACATAGAATTCCTGCAGGTACAGGTCTTAAAGAATACCAAAATGTAATTGTAGGTTCTAGAAAAGAATTCGAAGACCTTAACTAAAATTAATGATTTGGAATTTGAGGTTTGAAATTATTTTTATATTTTCACAACCTCAAATTTCGAATTTAAAAAATAATTTATAACAATGGACAACAATCAAAATCCACAAGACGGAAACATCAACATCGAATTAAACGAAATGGTAGCAGCGGGAATCTATGCTAATTTAGCTTTAGTAAACCACTCTCCATCTGAATTCGTTGTAGATTTTATCCAATTAATGCCGGGGGTACAACAAGCGAAAGTAAGATCAAGAGTTATTCTTGCTCCTCTTCACGCAAAAAGAGTATTATCTGCTCTTCAACAAAACATCGCTAACTACGAACAACAATTTGGAGAAATCAAAGAAGTTGAGCCTTTCGTATTAGGTGCTAACAACGTACAAGCTTAAGAATTTTTCTTAAACATACATAAGATGCCTCAATGAAAATTGAGGCATTTTTTTATGAAATAAATTCTGCGTTTTAAATGGATATATCTGATATGTTGGTAATGAAGAACAATTAAAGATACTTTAATTATGATAAGTATATATAAATTAATTACGTTAAATTATTATATTTTGCATTAAACTTAATTATATTTGTAGAAAATCTGTAAAATGAAACAGTACTATATTTGGAGTCTTTTGTTGTGTGTAAATGTGAGTATGTATGCACAGAAAAATAACACACTCCCAGAGAACCAAAAGCACCTGCAAGAGCTGTATGCTCAATATAAAAAAAATCTTAAAAAGCAGCATAAGTATGGAAAGTCGGCTGGGATACCTCCTAATCCATATAATGAAGAAGATTTTAAGAGGACTATGGATCCGGTTACAGGTCAGACAAACTTTGAGGGACTACTAAAAATAAGAAAAGATATTTTAGAAGGAAAATATGCTCCTCAAACAGGGATGTCTTTTCTTTCTAGTAATTCATCAACAACGTCAAAAAGCTTCGACCAACCTTGGATTGAGAGAGGACCTTATAGCGTAGGAGGCAGAACAAGGGCAATCATGTTTGATCCTAATGATCCTACGGGGAAAAGGGTATTTGCAGGAAGTGTTTCGGGTGGCCTTTGGGTAAATCAGGATCCTTCAATTAGTACTAATGAATGGACTCCATTAAGTACATTCTGGGCCAATACTTCGGTTTCAAGTATTACATATGATCCGAATAATCCTCAGGTTTTTTATGTGGGGACCGGAGAAGCTTCAACATCAGATGCAATAGGATCAGGAATATGGAAATCTACAAATGGAGGTACAACATGGACACAAATTTTTACAATACCGGTAACGTATTCTAATGGGGTAAGAAGTGGTAATTTTTATATCAATGATATAAAAGTAAGAAATAATGCTGGAGTTTCTGAAGTGTATGCAGGAGTAAGTGGCAACTATAATGATGGAGCATACCAGGGATTAAGTCAATCAGGATTGTATAAATCTACCGACGGAGGAGTTACATTTGTAAAAAATACCAGTTTATTAGCGCTTAATACAACGACAGGTGTAACAAGTACTACAGGTTATTCTATTCAGCAGATAGAAATTGGGGCAGATAATTCAGTCTGGGTTTCTACAAGGTCTTCAAGATATTCAAACATAGATTCAGGAGGAAGAATTTTAAAATCTACTAACGGAAATACTTTTACTGAAGTTTATAATGTTGGAAGTGCTGGTGCAAGGGTGAATTTTACTCTTTCCAAAACAAACGCCAATAAGGTATATGCATTTATGCAAGGGGCGAGCTCTTCCGAGCCTATACGTATTGCAAAATCTATAGATGGAGGTATTACATGGCAAGCTTCTAGTGATGGGCTGGGAACTATAAATCTCCCTACTGCTACAGATACAAGTATTCCGGCTAATGACTTTACAAGAGGACAATCTTTTTATGATCTTGTAATTGCGGCAGATCCTCAAGATGATAATAGTGTATATATTGGCGGGGTAGATTTATTTAAATCTACTGACGGAGGAGTCAATTGGTCACAAATTTCAAAATGGTCTAATAACAATGCAATGGCAGCCTTACCCGTTTCCATTGTACATGCGGATCAACACGCTATAGTTTTTAATCCTTTTAATAACTATGCAACAGGGCAAATGATGTTTGGAAATGATGGTGGGATTTATTTTGCAGCGAATAAAGCTAATATTGCAACAAATACTGGCTTCACAGCAAGAAATACAAGATATAATGTAACGCAGTTCTATTCTGCAATGCTTAATCCTACAAAAGCACCTGCAAATGAAGAGTTGCTAGCTGGAGCGCAAGATAATGGTTCGTGGTGGCTGTATGGTGTACCACAGGCTAATAATTTCCTGACCAGCCAATCTGCAACAGGAGGAGACGGAATGTACACGGAATATGATGATCAGGATAATTATGAAATTGCTAGCTATGTTTATAATAACCATTATTTACTAACAACAGGCACATACTATTTGATATCAACTGCTAATAGAAATAACTATGGGCACTTTGTGAATGAACTGGCTTTAGACAGAATAAATGATGTGTTTTATTCTTATCGTTTAGGATTGACACTTTTTAGAACTAGTGGACTTTCTGCTACTTCTACAACATTTACAAATGTTACAGTTACTGCAGGAACAGCACAAAGCGGCGAGCAGATTTCTTGGATGAAAGTTTCTCCTTACACAACTGCATCTACAACTCTTTTTGTTGGAACAAATTTAGGAAGGGTATTTAAAATAACCAATGCTAATACTACATCTTATACCTCTACACTTCTAACATCACCTGCAGCTGGAACAATTTCAGATATTGAATTCGGAGCCAGTGAGAGTGAAATTATGATAACATTATCTAACTATAACCTTACAAGCGTATTCTATTCTACGGATGGAGGAGTTACATGGCAAAATAAGGAAGGAAATCTTCCCGATATGCCTGTAAGAACGATATTGAGAAATCCGGACAATGTAAATGAAGTATTACTGGGAACAGAAATGGGAGTTTGGGGTACAACTAATTTTATGGATCCTGCACCAATCTGGTCATCAGTAACAGGGAATATCGGAAATGTGAGAGTAACAAATTTAGATTATAGACCATCTACCAAAACAATATTGGTTTCTACCTATGGAAGAGGGGCATGGACTTCACAAAACAGCAACTCTTTAGCAACTGGAGAAGTAAGCTCTAAAAAGGATATGACTATGATCTATCCTAATCCTTCAAAGGGAATTGCACATTTAAGATTTGATACTTCTAAATACAGTACTGTAGATATAAGCCTTTTTGATGGATCAGGAAGATTGATATACAGCAAGAAAAATGTAAAATCTGATGAAGAGTTCGGACAAAAGCTAACACCAGGAAAATATGTGCTTAAAGCCGAATACAAAGGAGAAAAAATCTATAGTGGTAATTTCTTGGTACTAGGAAGAGTAGGAGGAGATGATGATTAAAAAATGAATAATCAATTACTTTTAATATTATTTTGGATACTGGCTTCTTGCGGGAAGCCGGTATCTTCTGTATATCAGGACAAAAATATATCGATGATTTCTGCAGAAAAAACAGAATGGGTGGGAGGAAGAGCCGGTGTAAGAGGTATAATGTATACCATAAAATTGAAGAAGAAAAATAATCAGATCATTACTGTAAAAACTTTGCGGGCAGAAGGAAATACAATTCCGTTTGTGCAAAATAATTCTGAAAGTATAATTGTAATAAGAGGAAATTTACAATTTAATAATACAGAAAATAACTCTGTTGTGGATAAAATCACTACAGAAAAATCTACATCCCAAACTTTAAATCCAAAAGATAACAGGATAGAATATACGCTGAAAGATTCCAAAAAAATTTATAAAATAAAGATTTCTGAGTTTGTTTTAATTGAGCCAGTAGGCGAATTAATTCCCCAAAGACAATAATTTTTTGAATAAAAAACTATTTTTTATTTTTCTCTTCATCCCGGTAATCATGTTATTCAATAATGTGATCTATCATATTATTTCTCATGTGAAAAGAGAATTGTATGAAAATGTACAATATAATCTTTCAAACAAAAAGTTCGGAAAATCTGAAACAATTTACTTTACAGAAAAAGAACTAGTAAAAGCGAAATGGAAAGAAGAAAAAGAATTTATTATCAACGGATATTCTTATGATGTTATTAATATCCGTATTATAAAAGGGAAAAAGTATTTTTTCTGTTATATAGATAAAAAAGATATTATAATTAATTCATTACTGACTTTTTCTGAAAAACTCAGAGTTAAGAAAATAAATGTAAGAAAACAAATAGAGCTGCCTGTGCATGGGAAAAGCATATCGAAGACGGCCCAGTTCATTACAGCTTCCGCAGACAATGATCTTAATGTTTTTAACACCTGTTATATCAGAACATTGCCCAATCATTACACACAATTAGAAAATACACATTATGTATCCATTATTATTCCGCCTCCTGAAGAGAGTATCTACAGAAAGCGAATATAATTTTAATGATACTAATTTTTTAATGTAATGAAAAGATATATAGGGATTGCAGCGGTATTATGCTGCGTAATTGTCAATGCTCAACAGTCGCCAGAAAGCACAATCGAAGAAGTGGCAATACAAGGAAGAAAAAAGATAAAACAGGAACGTGCCGAATTCAAAAGACACGGACAATCTGTAGAAACACTTTCCGAAGAAGAATTAAACAGAAACAATCCGGCAGCAATTGATCAGACGTTGTCAACAATGTCTGGTTTGCAAGTGGATAAGAGAACGAATTTTGGAGGCCAAAGGCTTGTTGTACGTGGGTACGGAAATGATCAGAAATTTAATAACTGGGGAGTTAAAGCATATTGGAATAATATGCCTTTAACAAATGCAGAAGGAATAACAATATTAGATGATGTTGATTTTGCGTATGTAAACAATGTAGAAGTTATAAAAGGTCCTGCTGCAACGATGTATGGAGGAGGAGTTGGAGGAGCAGTACGTTTCTATACCCGTCAGGATTTCACAAAAGGAGTTTCTGTTTCGGAAAATGCGATGTTTGGAGCTTTTAAAACTTTCCAGTCTAGAACGCAGCTGAATGTAGCAGATGAGAATTATTCCATCAATGCGGCATATGGACATCTTGAAACGGATGGCTACAGACCGAATGGAGGAGGATTAAAAAACTTTTTCAATGTAAATGGAACAGTAAAACTTGGGAAAAAAGATCAGTTAAGCTTTTTTGCAAGTCAGGCTTACTCCTATGAGCATACTTCGGGACAAATTTCTTATGACGACTATTATGCAGGAATTGATAATGGAAACACAGCTTATATCAGTAAAAATGCTGGAACTAAAATTAAATCAACCAGAGTAGGATTAAGCAATACGGTAAATATTTTACCCAACCTGAGAAATTATACGACCTTATTTTACTATAATGCAAATACAGAAAGTGTTTCAGCTGGAGCTTATGGTATTACAAGTTCACCCAACGTAGGATTGCGTTCAACGTTTACTTTGAAAAATGAGTTCAAAAATTTTGAAAACAAATTAGACTTTGGAACAGAAATTCAAAATTCGGTTTCTACCGCTTCAAGCTATCGTTTTGATGGTAGAGATCCAAATAATCCATTATTAACAACAGGAATTAACGGAGCCTCTTATTTTAAATATAACAATAATCAGTCGACCTATTTTGCAATAGACTATCTTACCTATAAGCCATGGGGAGTAACTTTACTGGCAGGAGTAAGTGCGAATAGAACCAATTATGACAGAAAAGATCTTTTCGCTTTGCCGGGATTGATTACCGGGCATACAAAAGACCAGTCATTTGAAAAAGATTATAAAGTTGCTTACACCCCACATTTTGCTTTACAAAAAGAGTGGAAACAACAGATTTTTAATCTTAGCTATAGTGAAGGCTATAATTCTCCTACAGCGGCTTCATCATTTATAACCTATACGAATACCTCAAATAATGATCTGAAACCAGAGCGCGCGAAAATGATTGATTTCAGTGTGCATGGTTTATTGTTAAATACAAAATTAGACTATCAAATTTCTGCATTCAGAATAGATTATTCTAATAAACTGACACAATTGGCTATCCCTAACTCTGGAAATCAAACGTACTGGGCAAATACAGGAAGTCAGAAAAATAACGGATTGGAAGTGAGTGTCGGATATCAGTATAAAAATGAAAACTCATTTATTAATAAAATTGTTCCGTTTGTTAACCTTTCTTATTATGATGCAAAATATAAAGATTTTAAAACAAGGTTGGCAGGAGAAGATCGAGATTATACACATAAAACGGTTGTAGGAGTTCCAAGGAATAAATATGCAATAGGTTTGGATATTTATACCAAACCAGGTTTTTATCTTGTCAATACGTACAATTATTTAGGGAACGTATATGCTGACTTTAATAATGAAAGATTAGTAAAAGGTTTCGGATTGCTTAATTCAAAATTGGGCTATAAAAAATCCTTTAATAAACTGGATTTAGATGTTTTTGTAATGGGAAATAATTTAACAAACCAGATTAATTATACATTCCTATTCTTAGGAAACAGTATCAATGATTCGGATACAGGAAGCAATTATCCGAAAGGAGTTGCAACAGATCTTAATCCCGGACCCAATAAATCCTATTTCTTTTACGGTGCTAATCTTAAATATAGATTCTAAAATAAAAAACTGTTTCAAAAAGATGAAACAGTTTTTTTATGAAAATCTATTACGTTATTATAGAATTTTTTAGAATTCATTTTTCTTAATATAAACTCTTTTTTTAATTAAAATAGATGGTTCAAATGAATGAAATGTGAATTTTCTTTACAGATAATAAAAGAATTTTAATTTTTTATAATCATAACTCTTCAATTTTATATATTTGTTACTATATATGATTAATGGATATGATAAATAACCAGTTTATTATTAATAAATTCGGATTTTTGGGTGAAGATTTTTCAACTGAGCTTCAAAAAAATGCATTTATTACCGATATTAAAGCTAAAACAGAAATCATTACAGAAGGTCAAAAGGTAAGATATGTTCCATTTTTAATAAGAGGTTCCATCAAAGTCTATTCTTTAAATGACGGAAGAGAGCTTATTTATTATTACGTAAGGCCCAATGATAGTTGTTTGATGACCTTTTCATCTATTTTTAGTGACTATGTAAGTAAAGTGTATGCCCTTGCCGAAGAAGATTCTGAAGTAATGTTGGTTCCTGTAGGAGTATTGCATGATTGGCTGATCAGATTTCCGGAGATTAATAAACTTTTTTATCATGAATATGACAAAAGATTCACAGATGTCATGAACATGGTCAATGATGCTGTTTTTCACAGGCTCGATAAAAGAATATTAAACTATATCAAACAACAGATTTTAATAACGGGAAACAATCCTATAAAGCTTACCCATAGGGAAATTGCCAGTAATCTGGGGACTTCCAGAGAAGTGGTAAGCCGTGTGTTGAAAAAAGTTGAAAATGAGGGCGAAATTATTCAAACTAAAGAAGGCATAAAAATACCTGTTAATGAAATTGTTAGATAGTTCTAATAAATGTTATTTAATTATTTTAACAATTTGATTGATAAAAACAATGTTGTCGGTGACTTTTATCACCTGCTTTTGAAAGCATAAGTCTATAAGTTTGTTGTACTAATATTTTTAATAAAAAATAAGCGTATGACAAAAACTTTCTTCTTTTTGTCAATGTTGGCTTCAAGTCTTGCTTTTGCACAGGAAGACTTGTTGAAGGATATTGATACTATCAAAACAAACACCGAAATTTCACAGCCTGCATTTAAGGCATTACAGGTCGTCACCGGGCAATCTACAAAGCTCCCTGCGAAAAATGAATGGTATATTGTTGTAGCACACCGTTTTGGAGATGTAAGCAAAGGATTCAAAGATTTTTTTGGATTAGATGATGCTTCTACCAAATTAGGGGTGATCTATGGCGTTACCGATGGATTTTCCTTAAATCTTTCCAGGGAAACGAATCAGAAAACCTTTGAAGGAGGCGCAAAATATAAACTGCTAAAGCAAAGTGAGAATTTTCCGCTGGATATTGTAGGATATAATGTGTTGGCGGTAAATACAGATCTTAGTAAGGACAATTATCCGGATCTTCAGTTCGGAGACCGACTTTCCTATCTTACTCAGGCACTTATTTCAAGAAGGTTCAATGATAAATTTTCATTGCAACTAACTCCTTCCTACGTTCACAAGAATCTTTACGAGCCGAGTATTGAAAATAAAGATCAGTTCCTTACAGGATTAGGCGGTCGTTATAAAGTTTCAAAAAGAATTTCTATCAATGCAGAATATTTCGTGAATTTTGATAATCACAGTTTTTATAAAAATCCTTTATCATTAGGGATGGACATAGAAACGGGGGGACACGTTTTCCAGTTATTATTTACCAATTCCCAGCTCAATTCAGATATTGGCTATCTCACCAATGCAACTGGAAATTGGGGAAAAGGACATATTTTCTTTGGGTTTAACCTTTATAGAGTTTTTTAATATGAAAAAAATAATGTACATATTTTCATTGGCGGTTATTCTGACGGCTTGTGAAAGCAGAACCTATGAAGAAATCTCAGGAACTACCCCGATTGTAGAAAAGGTAACTTATACTAAAGATGTAAAACCAATTATAGATGGCAGTTGTATTGTATGTCATTCAGCTGGAGGATCCGCTTCGTTTCAGCCTTGGACGAGCTATACTCAGGTGAAGAACCATATTGATAATATTTTAGACAGAATACAGAGACCTGTTGGAGATCCGCAGAAAATGCCTCAAGGAGGAGCTTTATCTCCATCACAGATCAATATTTTTATTAAATGGAAAACCGACGGACTTATTGAAAACTAAAATGAATTCCTATGAAAAAATTAATAATACTAACCGTTTCGTTGCTTTTCACCAACCTGGCTTTAGCTCAAAAATATAGCTCAAGAACGGGGAAAGTAACATTTGAAGCTTCAGTTCCTTTGTTTGAGGACGTTTTTGCTCAGGATGATAATAATATTGTCGTTTTGAACGCTGATACAGGAGACATGGCTTCCGTTTCAGCAGTTAAAAACTTTCATTTCAAAGTAAAGCTGATGGAAGAGCATTTTAATGAAAGCTATGCAGAAACTGCAAAATATCCGAAAACCACTTTCTCAGGAAAAGTTTTAAATTTTGATAAAACAAAGCTTACGGCAACTCCACAGAAATACACCATACAGGGAACCCTGAATTTTCATGGAGTAGATAAAGCCTATACCTCCAATGCAACCATTTATGCCAAAGATGGGAAAATTTATATATCAGGAGGTTTTGTAGCGAAGTCGGCAGATCATAAAGTAACGATTCCTAAAATGGTTACTAAAAAAGTGGCTGAAAATGTAAATGTTCAATACGATTATATCTTATCAAAACAATGAAAAATCTGATTATCATATTAGGTGTTTTTCTGAGCTTCACGTGGATGTCTGCTCAGGAGCAAGCAAAATCAATTTTTGATATTGCCAGAAGTGGTACTGTTGTAGAGGTAAAAGAACTGATGAAACAGAATCCCGATATTATCAATCAGACCAATGATCATGGCTTTTCTCCCCTTATTTTAGCATGCTACAGAGGGAATGTAGAAGTGGCTAAGTTTTTGATTGATCATGTGAAGAACGTTAATTATAAGAGTCAGGAAGGTACAGCTTTAGCTGGGCTTTCTGTGAAATATAATAAAGATCTGGTAGAGCGTTTATTACAAAAAAACGCCGATCCTAATATCGCGGATGCTACAGGCGCTACTCCTTTATTTTGGGCTGTGAAATTTGGAAATAAAGAACTTATAGAACTGCTATTACAACACAAAGCTGACAAATCTATCAAAGATGCTCAGGGAATGACTCCGTTCGAATATGCCCTTCAAACAAACAATAAAGACATCATCAATCTCTTAAAAAATTAAAAATGAAAAAAATTCTACTATCATTGGGAGTGCTTCTGGCAAATTTTGCCTGGGCTCAGTTTACGACAGGAACAGTCTCATTACCAACTACGAGTATGACTGTAAAAATAGATACTACACCTACTACAGTAACTTTAACATTAACGGGTGACAGTAATTCAATGCTTGGAATTGGTTTTGGAACCAGCGGAATGGCAAGTGGAGCAGACGGATTTATTTATAATTCTGCTTCAAGTAGAGATTATACTTTTGGTGGAATAGGAGTTACTCCTACTGCAGATGCATCACAAGACTGGACAGTAGGTACAAACTCGGTTTCGGGAACCACAAGAACGATTGTGGCCACAAGAACTTTAGCTGGTGGAGCGGGAGATTTTGCCATTTCAAACGCAAATACAAATATAGATATTTTCTATTCGAGAAGAGATGGAAATACAACTTTAGGATATCATAATGCATTGAGAGATTATGCAACCTTGACGAGATCTGCGACTCTTGCGACGAGTGATTTAGCACTGGAAAACAAAAAAATAAGTATTTATCCAAATCCGGCTAAAGAAACGGTAAACTTTAAAAATGCAGATAATATTAAGTCGGTTGATATTTATGAGTCAACAGGACGAAAAGTAAAATCTGTAAAAATTGAAGGAGAAAATATTAATGTTTCTGATTTAAGATCCGGAAGCTATTATTTGGAAATTACCCAAAAAGATGGAACATTGTCCTATGAAAAATTAATTAAAGAATAGATAAAGGCCACTGAAAAGTGGCTTTTTTGTTTACATCCATTCTAAAAAATGCTTTTAATGTTTTTTTAACCCAGGAAATTTTTATCTCAAATTTTCCGGAAGTAACTTTGCGAAAAATTTATAATGAAGCGAGGGCTACAATTTTTACTGTTGATTTTTTCATTAACAGTTTTCGCACAACAAGAAATAACCGACACAGCGCAAGTTGTTGTTCCCAACAGGTATAATAGCGCAGAAGCTCAAACAAAGCCTTATGTGATCATGATTTCAACAGACGGTTTTCGATATGATTATGCTAAAAAATACAATGCAAAAAATCTTCTTAAATTGTCAAATGAAGGAGTGCAGGCTAAAGCAATGATTCCAAGCTATCCGAGTATTACATTTCCGAATCACTGGACTTTAATCACTGGACTTTACCCTTCTCATCATGGTTTGATCGATAATTATTTCTATGATTATAAAAGAAATGAACCTTACGCGATGAGCAATAAAAAAAATGCTGAGGATGGAAGCTGGTACGGAGGAATTCCGCTTTGGGGATTAGCCGAAAAGCAGGGAATGGTTTCTGCTTCTTTACAATGGGTGGGTTCTGCAAGTGATGCAGGTGGAAAAAGACCAACATATTACTATCCTTATCACGAAAAATTTACCCCGTCAGAAAAAGTAGAAAAAGTGATCAATTGGTTAAAATTACCGATGGATAAAAGGCCACACTTCATTTCATTATATTTTCCTGAAGTTGACGGAAGTGGCCATCATTTCGGACCAGATACTAAGAAAACAGAAGATGCTGTTCATTTAATTGATAAAGCAATTGGAGAATTGGTTCAGAAAGTAAATGCGTTAGGATTGAAAAATGTAAACTTTGTTTTCGTGTCAGATCACGGAATGATAAAAGTAGATGGTGGAAATCCTCTGGAAATTCCTGCACTTCTTTTAGATAAAAATAAGTTTGATATCTATAATTCTCAGACTTTGTTAAGAGTTTATGTTAAAAATCCAGCTGAGGTTAAAAAAACGTATAAAGAATTAAAAGCAAATAAAACTGAAGATTATGAAGTCTATTTAGATAAAAAGCTTCCCAAATATCTTCACTTTGGAACAAAAGACGATAAATATAACAGAATCGGACAGATTTTGCTGATTCCAAGAGCTCCTAAAATATTTTTACCAAAAGGAAAAACAACATCAATTGGAAAACATGGGTACAACCCAAGAATTGTTCCTGAGATGAAAGCTACCTTCTTTGCATGGGGACCGGATTTTAAAAATAATTTGGTGATAGATGAGTTTGCTAATGTCAATGTTTATCCTTTGGTTGCTGAAGTTTTAGGATTGAAAATTGATCAGCCGATTGATGGCAAATTGAAGGTGTTGAAAAAAACCTTAAAAGAAAAAAGAAATTAAAATTGAAGCTCAAAAATTAGGTTTCAACAGAGGATAAAATTTATAATGAACGAGATTCGGCGAGCCAAAGGCTCGCCGAATCTCGTTCATTATAAAAATATAAGAAGAATTATAAAGACTGCATATCAATTACAAAACGATATTTTACATCGCTTTTCAGCATTCTTTCATAAGCATGATTGATATCCTGAATTTTAATTAATTCAATATCAGAAACGATATTATGTTTTCCACAGAAGTCTAATAATTCCTGAGTTTCGGCAATACCACCAATCAAAGAACCTGCAACAGAACGACGTTGGAAAATCATTGGTCTTGTGCTTGGAGATTCATTTTCGAATTCACCTACAAACCCTACCAAAACCAAAGTTCCGTTCAGTGCAACAGTCTGCATATAAGGATTGATATCGTGTTCGTAAGGAACGGTATCGATAATCACGTCAAATTTGCCTTTTACAGCATCCATTTGGCTCTGTTCTGTAGAAATTACTACATGATCGGCGCCTAATTTTTTAGCATCTTCAGTTTTTCCCGGAGTTCTTGAGAATAAAGTCACTTCAGCTCCCAAACCTTTTGCCAGTTTGATGGCCATGTGCCCTAAACCTCCCAAACCTACAACGGCAACTTTAGAATCAGGACCTACCTTCCAGTGTCTCAAAGGTGACCAAGTTGTGATTCCTGCACAAAGAAGAGGAGCAACAGCTGCCAAATCTAAATTTTCAGGAACGCTAAGAACAAAATGCTCATCAACCACCACTTTCTGAGAATATCCACCAAAAGTATGACCGCCTAAATGCTTATCTTTTCCATTATAAGTTCCCGTAAAACCATTTTGGCAATACTGTTCCAAATCATGTTTACAACTTTCACATTCGCCACAAGAATCAACCATACAACCCACTGCAGCTAAGTCTCCCACTTTAAATTTCGAAACTTCGCTTCCTATATTGGTGATTCTACCCACGATTTCGTGTCCCGGAACAACAGGATACATAGATCCGCCCCAGTCGTTCCTTGCGGTGTGAAGATCCGAGTGACAAACTCCGCAATATAGAATTTCAATCTCTACATCTTTTGCCGTTACTTCTCTTCTATCGATATTAATTTCTGCTAAATCTGCAGTTTTAGATTCTGCTCCGTAAGCTTTTACTGTGAGTGTACTCATTTTGCTTTTTTATTTAAGTGTTAATTAAGTTGAGTTTAAAATTTATATTGAGGTAATATTTAAGAAATAGAATGTTTAATTTACGATTAAAATCTCTCCTTCTGAATTAAATATTCTTATCACGGATACAAAAGTCGAAACTTTTAGATAAACTCAACTTATATAAATTACGGAAAGATTTACCAATTTTACAGACATTGTACAATATACACCGGGAAATTGGTAATTTTGAATAAAGATTTAAAATATATTTCATGGAAAATCAGGTGGTTGAGGTTTATAATAATGTTTCGGAATACAATAAAATGATGAGACATGAAACGTTGCACCCTCTGGTGAGTGTGGTTGATTTTTCTAAATCAGAACCTATTTGCCAGCATATAAGACAGTTTGGTTTTTATACTGTTTTTTTAAAAGATGTAATGTGTGGAGATATGCAATACGGAAAACACAATTACGATTACCAGGAAGGAACATTGGTTTTCATTGCTCCCGGACAAACCTATGGGATTTATAATGCCGGTACTTATATTCAGCCTGCAGGTTTTGCCTTAATTTTTCATCCTGATCTGTTAAAAGGAACGAATCTGGGTAAAAATATCAAAAAGTACAATTTCTTCTCTTATGATGTACATGAAGCCCTGCATCTTTCGGAAAAGGAAAGAGAAATCATTCTGGAATGTTTTAAAAATATAAAACTTGAACTCGAACAATCTATTGATAAACACAGCAAATCATTAATTGTAAACAATATTGAATTGTTTTTGAATTATTGCATGCGTTTCTACGATCGCCAGTTTATCACAAGAGATCATATCAATCAGGGAGTTATCGGTAAATTTGAAAATCTATTGAACGATTATTTAAAATCTGACAAACCTAAAAACCTGGGTTTCCCGATGGTAAACTATTTTGCAGAACAGCTTAACCTTTCGGCAAACTATTTTGGTGATCTGATAAAAAAAGAATTGGGAATTTCAGCACAGGAATACATTCATAATAAATTAATCGATGTCGCAAAAGACCAGATTTTTGATCCTGCAAAATCCATAAGTGAAATTTCTTATGATCTCGGGTTTAAATATCCACAGCATTTTACAAGACTATTCAAAAGTAAGGTAGGAGTTTCCCCAAGTGAATATAAAGCGTTAAACTAAAAATTCAAATTAAAAAATCGTAAATTGGTGTTGAAAAATCTGGAGTCTATTACTTTATTTGAACTCGAATGACATCACAACAGAATTTTAGAACTCATACCTTTCAGACACCTTTCGGGAAAATATTGGCTTTAAAAGAAAATGGAGTTATCAAAGCTAAGAGTATTCGTTATGCCAAATCAGAAAGATATCAAAAACCTGTTCCTGCAGAATATTCATTTTCAGATATTGTTTTTCCTGAAAAAACACCTGTTTGTCCACAGAAAATAAGTCCTCTTTTAGAAAGGCTCATCGGAAAAACAGACATTGAAAAATTTCATATTGACGAATCGACTCAGTTTTTAACCATTACTCGTCCCGAAATTTTTCAAGACAATGAAAAGCTTCCTGTAGTCGTCTGGATTCATGGTGGCTCTTATGAAGTTGGTTGTGGAGATCTTCCCACTTCAGATCCTTCGGTTTGGGTGAAAGAACAAAATATTATTGTAGTTTCCGTTTCTTATCGTTTAGGACTCTTTGGATTTTTGGGTGGAGATGAGAATAGACTTCCGAATTTGGGGCTTTTTGATATCATTGAAGCTTTAAAATGGATTAAAACCAATATTGAATGTTTTGGAGGAAGCTCAGAAAATATCACACTTTTTGGGCAGTCTTCCGGAGGAGATGCCATAGCGCATTTAATGATTTCCGAAGGTGTTGAAAATTTATTTCAAAGAGTCATCATTCAAAGTGCGCCGCTTGGTTTTCGAATCAAAAGAAGCAGAATGTCTCTTGAGTTTTTTCAGAAAACGGAATTTTTAAAAGACGAAGCAGATCCTTTAAAAATGACAGAAGGGTATTCAGAGCTTTTACCGTCATTTATGAAATACGGACTAAAAACCTCCATGCCTTTTTGTACACAATATGGCTATCCTCCTTTATGTAAGGAAGAAGAAAGTCTTTCGAAGTGGAAAGAAAATGCTAAAAAATATGATGTGCTGATAGGCTTAAATAATGATGAAACCGCTTTCTATGTAAAAACAGCTGAAGAAGGATTATATACTTATCTACACGAAAAAATTCTCAATAGAATTGTTCGAAAAACCACAGAATCTATCTACGAAAAACCCGCAACTATTTTTGCCCGAAACTATGCTGAAGGAGGTGGGAATATTTATCAGTTTACCATTCATTCCAAACTAAAGAACAATTATATCGGAGCCTCTCATTGTATCGATCTTCCATTGATTTTTGAAAATGAAAACGCATGGAAAGATTCAGAATTATTAAAAGATGTGCCCTGGAAATATATTCAGGAAAACGGTAAAAAGCTGCGGTCATTATGGGCTGAATTTGCCAGAACCGGAAAAATTTCTGAAGATTCAGAAAAGCCTGAGATCCTGGAACTCAGAAAAGTTGAGTCCCACTATAGATAGCTTATTCGTTTTTAAAGTCACTCAACAATCCAAACACTTACATTTCCGGCCGGAACAGGAAAGTTTCCCCAACCATTTTCGTCGATGGTCACTTTTTCTTTGAATCTTTTCAATAAATCATGAAACTTTTTTCCCGAGTATTTTTTTCCTACTTCCATAGGTTTGTTATAAGCATCTTTGTTACTGATCACAACGGCACAACCACTATGCTTTTTATCTCCTTCCCGAACCCAGCCTAAACAATTGGCATCTTCAAAATAATCTCTTTGAGCTCCGTAAGCATAGTCCTTTCTGGCTTTTAATAATTCTTCAATTTTATCGACTTTTGGCAGGAAAATTTCCTGATCATTGCCTGTTCCGTCTTTATCTACATAATGAGCTCCATATAAATCAGGATAAAAAACGCACGGATATCCTTTTTCCCTAAGCAATATCAATGCGTAAGCAATAGGTTTAAACCAAGATTCAACGGGAGCTTCAAGTTTTTGTAAAGGCTGTGTATCATGATTATCCACCAGAGTAACGGAGTGCATAGGATCAGCCAGCGTTAAAGTCTCGTCAAAAATCCTTCGTAAATCGTAAGAACTTCCTTCTTTGGAGGCAGTATAAAAATTATTTTGTAGGGAACTGTCAAATAAACTCATGCATCCTTCGGTGACTTCAAGATATTTTTGAAGCAGATGTAAATGTCCCGGAGCCCAATATTCACCTACTGCAAAAATGTTTTTTCCGGAATTAGAACGTAATAAAGTAAGCCATTCTTTATAAAAATCGAAAGAAATATGTTTTAAGGCATCCAGTCTTACCCCGTCAAAATCAGTTTGGTCAAAATACCATTTTGCCCAATAATTGAGTTCTTCACGTACATGAGGATTTCGATGTTCGATGTCATTAAACATGAGATAATCATAATTTCCTTTTTCATCATCGATCATTTCTTCCCAGTCATTTCCATATTCCGATTGAATTTTATAGATATGTTTATCCATTCCTTCTGCATAATCGGTTCCGCTGAAGCAGGTAAAGTTCCATTCAAATTCTGAATGTTTTTTCTCTCTTCCCGGGAAAGTAAATTTAGTATAGGATTGTATTTCGAAAACATCAGAAATTACTTTTTCACGATTGTTTTCATCCACTTTTACCACTTGAAAGGTTTCCAATTCGTCGCCACCTCCTTTGTGTCCCAACACAATATCAACAATGATTTGGATATTATTTTTCTTAAGAGTCTTAATGGCTTTTAAATATTGATCTTTTGTTCCGTATTTTGTAGAAATTGTTCCTTTCTGATCAAATTCTCCGAGATCAAATAAATCGTAAGTATCATATCCGATGGAATATCCTCCGTTTGCACCTTTGTAGGCAGGAGGAAACCAAACAGAGGTGATTCCTAATTTTGATAAATATTTTGCTTGTTTTTCAGCTTCCTGCCAAAGTTTTCCGTTTCCCTCCGAATACCAGTGGAAAAATTGAATCATTGTCTGGTTCATATTTTGTGAAATTTGGTCTCTACAAGATAGTGAAAATTTACAAACTATTGATCTTCAAATTCTTTAAACGGAATTTTTAGTTGAACGGAAACAAGTTTTTGATCTTCAGTATTTAAGTGGGAAAGTGAGAGGCCAAGTAAGCGGACGGGTTTGTCGAACGGACGCAGTTCCCATAGTTTTTTTCCGGTAGTAAAGTATTGTTCTGCCGAAGAAAAATAATCTTCTTTAGTAATACTTCTTGTAAAAAGTGAAAAATCTTTATACTTAATTTTTAATGTTAAGGTTCGCCCGAGAATATTATTTTTTTGTAACCTCGAATGAAGCTCGGTACTTAAGCTCTCAAGTTTTTCATTGATTTGTTGCTCATCAAAAAGATCTTCAAAAAAAGTTCTTTCCACTGCTACACTTTTCTGGATACGATGAGGTTTTACTTCAGAATTATGAATTCCACGCACGACATTGTAATAATATCCACCAGATTTTCCGAACATTCTGGTTAAATCTTCGATAGATCTTTTCTTTAAATCTTTTCCTTTAAAAATTCCTAAGCTAAACATTTTATTGGCCGTAACTTTTCCTACCCCATAAAATTTTTCGACAGGAAGTTCTTCTAAAAACGTTTCGATTTTATCGGGATGAATTGTCTTTTGTCCGTTCGGTTTATTAATATCGGAAGCTACTTTTGCTAAAAATTTATTCACAGAAATTCCTGCAGAAGCGGTTAATCCGGTTTCATTAAATATTTTCTGGCGGATTTCCTTCGCAATCTGATTGGCAGATTCTATATTTTTTTTATTTTCAGTAACGTCAAGATAGGCTTCATCTAGAGAAAGTGGCTCAACCAAATCAGTATATTCATAAAATATCTCTCTGATTTTTCTTGAAATTTCTTTATAACGGGCAAAACGTGGCGGAACAAAAATAAGATGCGGACATTTTTCTTTGGCTGTTTTACTCGGCATTGCAGAGCGAACCCCAAATTTTCTGGCTTCGTAGCTCGCTGCGGCAACAACTCCGCGATGTTGTCCTCCCACTGCAATGGCTTTCCCTTTTAACGTAGGATTGTCGTGCTGCTCTACGGAAGCATAGAATGCGTCCATATCAACATGAATTATTTTGCGGATGGGAAAAGGAAAATCCATATCGCAAAGATATGGATTCTTGTATTTTTTTATTATGATTTAAAATTTAATGAGAATCTAAGTCTCAACTTCATTTATTTCAAAAGCTTATCAATTGTAGCTTGAATTTCCGGATCTTCAGGAGTAATTGCATAATATTTGGCAATAGAAGATTTTTGATCAATCACCATATATCTTGGAATCCAATTGAGATCAACATAATTGTTGAAATCATTTTTCCAGCCCGAAGTAAACCAATAGTTTTCTTTGTCCTTCATTTCAAATCTTTCCAGGCTTTTATCAAAACCTTCTTTGGAGCGGTCTAATGAAAGGAATACAAAATCAATATTTTTATTGTTTTCTTCCAATTCTTTAGCTTTGGGAAGTGCTTTCAGGCAATCTCTGCACCAACCTGCCCAAAAATCAATGACCAATACTTTTCCTTTATGCTGATCCAAAATTTGCTGAATGGTAGTGGTTTTTCCTTCTTCGTCTTCCAGTTTTTGGTTTAAAGCTTCTTTGGAAAAACTTGTTTTAAGGATTTTGGGTACTTCTTGTGACAAACTTAATCCAAAAATTCCCAATGTAAATAATAACAAAAGCTTTTTCATTTCAATTTCATTTTATGCAAATCTAAACAATGAAATGCAATTCGTGATGCGTTTCTTATGAATTAGGAAAAATTTATAAATTGAGATTTTCTATAAATGTTTATTGGTAATTCTTTACCAAACCTTTCACTAAAGTTATTACATGAGGCATTGCTTTATTAGCCGCATTTAAAACTTCCTCATGAGAAACGGTGAATGCAATATCCGGTCCTCCTAAATCTGTAATAACGGAAACACAAAAAACCTCCATATTCATGTGTTTGGCGACAATAACTTCAGGAACGGTGCTCATTCCGACCATGTCGCTACCAATTGCTTTTATCATTCCGTATTCTGCAGGAGTTTCGAAAGTGGGGCCCTGTAAAGCAACATATACTCCCTGATGAACTTTAATATTGTTTTCTTTAGCGGATTGCTCTGCAACGGAAATCATCTTTTTATTGTAGGGTTCGCTCATATCAACAAAACGAGGCCCTAATTCATCAATGTTTTTGCCACGAAGCGGATGTTCAGGCATCATATTGATATGGTCTTTTACAATGACAATATCGGCAACATTATAATTGGGATTTACACCACCACAAGCGTTGGAAAGAATTAAGTTTTTTATTCCTAATACATGAAAAACTCTGATAGGAAAAGTAACGGTTTCCATTGAATGGCCTTCATAATAATGAAAACGACCACTCATCATCAGTACTTTTTTACCCTCCAGAATTCCATAAATAAGTTTTCCGCTGTGACCGACTACAGTCGTTTGTGGAAAATTGGGAATGTCTTTGTATTCAAGAACGTGAATGGCTTCTACTTCATCCTGAAGTTTTCCTAATCCGGAACCTAAAACGATGGCGAAATCAGGAGTTTCCTGAATGATGTTTTTTATAAATTCGGCAGTTTGCTTAATTTTTTCTAACATAATCTAAGATGATTTGATTGAATTCTTCTTTCTTATCAATGATCACATTAATAGGCCAGTAGTAAACAATATCTCTAAGATAATCAAAAGTTTTAAGACGAACGTAATCTTTTTCCGTGGTTAAGATTAATTTATATTCACCCAGTTTCTTGTATTCAGCGATAATTTTTTTAATATCATCATCCGTAAAGTTATGATGATCTCTGAATTTTAAATGTTTTACCCTTTGTGAAAACTTTGCTAAATGCTGTAATAAAGGTTTTGGATTGGCAATTCCTGTAATTAATAAAATATCGTAGTAATTCAGGTTGTTGTCCGGAAGCATTTTTTCTTTTCCGTATACATTTTCGTCATAGCCAATAGATGAAAAGAATACTTTCTGGGTACGATCTGGTCTTATTCGCGAAATATAATACTGTTTGGTTTCTTCCGTAAGCTCATCAGGACATTTGCTGACCATGATAATATTTGCTCTTCTGGAACCCGCTCTGGATTCTCTTAAATCTCCGGCCGGAAGTAAATAATCTTTAAAATAAGGATCATTAAAGTCGGTCATTAAAATATTGAAACCGGGTTTTATAGCTCTGTGCTGCATGGCATCATCCAATACAAGCACATCAAGATCCATATCTTCGATTACTTTCTTAGCTCCCGGAACTCTTTCTTCGGAAACTGCAATCACAAATCGGTTTTTGAAACGCTCAAATAATTGCATTGCTTCATCCCCCACAATTTTATAATTGCTGTCGTAGTTCGTTACTTCATAGCCTTTTGTAACTCTTCCGTAACCACGGGAAAGTACTCCGGTTCTGTAGTGTTTAGATAAGAACTGGGCAAGATACATCACCATCGGAGATTTTCCGCTTCCGCCCACAGAAAGATTCCCGACGCAAACAATCGGAGTTTTGAATTTCGTAGATTTAAAAATCCCTACATCATACATTGTGTTTCGGATACCCGTTACCAAATGATAACCGAGGGAAAAAGGATAAAGGTACCATCTTTTCATACGAATGCAAAAATAAGAATTTCAACATCATTTTGTCTCATATTCACAACGACTTTTCAATAAATATTTTATTAAATTAAAGTATTTTTGTAAAATTAAACTATTACTTTGAGGTATTTTATTGAATTTTCTTACAACGGTAAAAATTATTTTGGCTATCAGATTCAGCCTGATGCTATTTCCGTGCAGGAAGAACTGGAAAAAGCACTTTCCACTATTTTAAGAGAAGAAATTAAAACAACAGGAGCGGGAAGAACGGATACTGGCGTTCATGCAAAGAAAATTTTCGCCCATTTTGATACAGAAAAGATTTTGGGTGATGATCTTCCGAGAAAATTAAATAGTTTTCTTCCGCCAGATATTTCCATTAAAAGAATTTTTAAAGTAAAAGACGATTTTCATGCGCGTTTTGATGCTACGTACAGAACATATGAATATTATATTACTTTAGAGAAAAATCCTTTCACTACAGAATCGGCATGGCAGCACTGGAAGAGAGGTTTAGATATTCATAAAATGAATGAAGCGTGTAAGATTTTATTTGAATATGAGGATTTTACAAGTTTTGCAAAATTAAAAACCGACAACAAAACCAATATCTGCAAAATGTATAAAGCAGAGTGGGAACAAAACGGAAGTGAACTGAAGTTCACAGTTTCGGCAAATCGTTTTCTTCGAAATATGGTAAGAGCAATTGTCGGAACAATGGTTGAAGTGGGTTCAGGAAAAATAAAGCCTGAAGATTTACGAAGAGTAATTGAAGATAAGCATCGTAATTCGGCTGGAACTTCTGCACCTGCTCACGGATTGTATTTGGTAGATGTGGGATATGAATTTGAGTAAAATAACATAAATAACAAACAAAAAAACTAATAACTATGCTGGGAATTTTTATTTTGATAGCTGCATACAGGTATTATGCTAGGCTTGCTCATACATTTAGAAAAACAAAATGGCATTATGGACTTCTTGGAATAGGAGTTTACGTAGGAACTCAATTGCTTTTCGGATTTTGCTATGGTATTTATAAAGGGATTACAGACCCCGAATCTTTAAATGATATGAATTATACTGGTTTTTCAGCAATAAATTTAGTCGGCTGGCTTATTTCTATTGCGGCAGTGTATGGAGTTTACAAACTTCTTGAAAACAAGTTTATAAAAGAAAGTCGTCAAAAACCTTCTTTAGAAATTGAAGAAATCGGCAATAAGGAATTATAATAAAAAAATGGTGGCTTGATGTTTCAGAGTCACCATTTTTAATGGTATATAAAAACTAAAATCATGGACGAAATAGAAAGACTTGCTTTTGCTTTGAATCATTTTGCCGGACTTTCGGAAGATGACTTTAAATTATCTGAAGATTTTTGGCTTCCTAAAGATTATAGGAAAGGTGACTTTTATAATCTTCACGGAACGGTTTGTACCTATTTGGGGTTTATTGTTGACGGGGTTTTCCGTTCTTATACCATAGATGAGAAAACTGGGGAAGAAAAAAATGTTTTTTTATACTCGGCGAATGGTTTTGTAGTTTCTTTTAAAAGTTTTATCAATCAGATTCCGTGCGATTATCATACTCAGGCTTTAACGGATGCCTCCATTATTTATATCCGATATACAGATTTACTTTCGCTTTATCAGAAATCGCATCGATGGGAAAAGTTTGGAAGACTTCTTGCGCAGGAAGCGTTTAATGTAACGATGAGTCGTATAGAAGGATTTATTTTAAAATCTCCTGAAGAACGATATTTAGACCTTATTAAACAGCATCCTGATATTTTCAATAATGTTCCGCTGTATCATATTTCTTCCTATTTAGGAATTCAAGGGCCGTCTCTAAGTAGAATCCGAAAAAGAATTTCGGGTAAATAATACGATTTTAACCAAGGTTAAAATTATCCTCATTTTATTCGCGGAACTTTGTCTCATAATTTAAAACCAATAAAAAATAACAGTTATGAAAACAAAAACTATCGTATTAATTCATGGATTATTTGTGAACAATACAAGCTGGAAAGAATGGAAAACTTACTTCGAAGCTCAAGGCTACACAGTACATACTCCTGCCAATCCGGGACACGCAGGGAATCCAATTGATTTAAAGAAAAATATTCCGTCTGATTTGAAAGAGGTAGGTTTCGATGATGTTGTTGCTCACTTATCGAGATTTATTGATACCCTTCCTGAAAAACCAATCGTAATAGGACATTCGTTCGGAGGATTGATGGTTCAGAAGCTGATTGATATGGGAAAAGCTGTTGCTGGAGTAAGCATTGACGGAGCGCCTCCTAAAAATGTGATGGCTCCTTTCTCTACTGTAAAAATTGTTTGGCCGGTGGTTAATTTCTTTAAAGGGAACACTGTATTTATGGGTTCAAAAGAATGGTACCACAAGCATTTTTCAACAATTATTCTAAAGAAGAAAGTGATAAGTTATATGAAACTGTAGCAGCTCCTGAGAGCAGAAAATTGGCTAGAGACCCACTTTTTAAATCTTCTGCAAAATTAGATTTGAAAAAAACTCACGAGCCTTTATTATTCATCGCGGGAGGTAATGATCATATTTTTCCTGCAGATTTCACTAAAAAAATGGCAGATGCTTATAAAGACAAAAACAGTATGGTAGACTATAAGAGATTTGAAGGAAGAAGCCATTTTATCGCCGGCGAAAAAGGGTGGGAAGAAGTAGCCGGATATGTGTTAGATTGGCTGAAAAAAGTCAATTAATAATATTCATACCATAAATAACAACTATCTGAAATTTTCATAAGTATTTAATGAAGTTGTAAAGGCTGAGAAATTAGAAAGTCTTATTTTTGCAGAGAATTTTATTTTAATTCTTTCTTCAATTCGTACAATGAAAAAACAAGATACCTGGGGAATTATCAAGAGGCTGTTCTTTATCGGGATGAAGTTTCGTTCTTGGTTCATCATTACGCTGATTATCTCCATCTTATTGGCAATGGTTTCTACCTATAGACCTTATCTTACAATGAAAGTGGTAGATAATGATATCACCAAACTGCAGGATAAAGCTTTGATGATGCACCATATCTATATTTTGGTGGGGTTGGTCGTTGCAGAGACTATTTTGAACTTTTTTTTAGTTTATTTTTCAAATTTTATCTCTCAAAATGTCATAAGAGACATAAGACAGAGATTATATGCTAAACTGATTTATTTTAAAACATCATTTTTCGATAAAACTCCTATTGGTCAGCTGGTAACAAGAGCAGTTGGAGATGTTGAAACCATTGCAACGGTTTATACAGACGGATTCCTGATGGTTTTCGGAGATATTTTGAGAATTGTTTTTGTATTGATAATGATGTTCAGTACAAATGTTCATTTGAGCTATATTACCTTGGCAATTTTACCCTTGATGGTTATAATCACAAGGTTTTTTCAGAAAAGGCTGAAGAAAGCTTTTGGAGATGAAAGAAACTGGACAGCCAATCAGAACTCTTTTGTGCAGGAAAGATTAGCTGGAATGTCTATTATTCAGGTGTTCAACAGACAAGAATCTGAGTTCAAAAAATTTGATGATATTAATATTACCTTGAAAGAAGCCTTGTTGAGAACTGTTTTCATTTTCTCACTATTCTTTCCTGTGGTTGAATTAATTTCTTCACTCTTTATCGGATTTATTCTTTTCTACGGCGGCTATATTACTATCAGTGCAGGTGTTGTTATTGCATTTATTCAATATATTTCGATGCTGATTCGCCCACTAAGGCAGATTGCGGACAGATTTAATAATATTCAGAGAGGAATTGTAGGAGCAGAAAGAGTATTAGGATTGATGGATGAAGATTATGCAATGCCCAATACGGGAAAGGTAGAAAAAGATCATTTCGATGGTAAAATTGAATTTCAGGACGTCCGTTTTGCGTATGATGATAAGCAGGAAGTTTTAAAGGGGATTGATTTTAAAGTAAATCCGGGAGAAACTGTAGCGATTGTGGGAGCAACCGGAGCCGGGAAATCTACGATCATCAGCTTAATTACCAGATTATATGATATTAATTCGGGAAATATTTTAATTGATGATGTTAATCTTAAAGATTACGAATTATATAACCTGAGAAGTCATATCGGGGTTGTGTTGCAGGATGTTTTCCTGTTCCACGGAAGTATTTTTGAAAATCTTGCGTTTGGTGATGATACCATTACTTTAGATAAAATAAAAGCAGGGGCAAAAGAAATTGAAGTCGATCAGTTTATTGAGCAGCTTCCGGGAGGTTACGATTATGTGGTAAGCGAAAGAGGTTCGTCCATTTCATTAGGACAAAGACAATTGCTGTCTTTCCTAAGAGCTTATTTATCTGATCCTAAAATTCTGATTCTGGATGAAGCAACCTCTTCTATCGACCACGAAAGTGAAAAATTAATTCAGAGAGCGACAGAAAAAATTACTAAGGACAGAACATCCATTATTATTGCCCACAGACTTTCAACCATAGAAAAAGCGGATAAAATTATTGTAATGGATCATGGTAAGATCGTTGAAGAGGGAAAACATTTGGAGCTTTTAGATAAAAACGGGTATTATGCAACGTTGTATAAAGCTCAGCTGAGACATGAAGTGGAAATGGAAGTAGAGAACGAGGAGTCTAAATAAATTATATATTTAACGGTTAAAATCAAGTGATTTTAACCGTTATTTTTTCTAGAGTATTAAAATTTTCCGTAAAAAATACTTACATCAAAGTATAAACCGGGAACTTTATATTTGTTTTTTTCAAATTCTAAATAATCACATTTTCCGGAGTAGCTTTGAGAATGGGTTTCCATCTGGAACATATTTAAAAGAACATATTCATCCGGTATTGCAATCACATGGAATCCTGTTTCACACTTTATTCCGTCGCCGGAAGAAAGAATAGCATCCAGCAATCCGTGAAAGTTTACAGATATTTTTTTTGCGGTCTTTTCATCCTTGTTGAGGTGATACAGATACGCTAAATAATTCATAGCGCGAAGATTAAACGGGTTTTCTTCCAGTTCTTCTTCGAAGAGTTTAATTCCTTTTGGAAAATCTTTTTCAGTGATCCCCTCCCCAAGATAAAACTTTTTCAATTCGTCACTATTCTTATTGATTTTATAAGGTTTATAGCTTTTCTGGAAAGTAAAACCGTAATAAAGATGCCTGTATTGATCGTTAGTAAGAACGGTATCATTCACTTTCAGTCTTTTGAGAAGGCGGGGATAATAAAATTCTGAGGTCTTATCTTCTGTATTTTTTTTGATCAAGGTATAATCAGGAGCCTGAAATTCTTGTTTCTGAGCTTGTAGAATTATAGATAAATTAATAAGAAAAAGAATGAAAAATGCTTTAATATTCATGATTGGAAAAGATTTCTTTCAAGAGTAAATATAAGGAATGTGCATGGATATAATGAAAACAGTTTTAATTTTTCATTTATATAAACAAATTGTTAGCAAAATCCTATGTTTGTTTTGATAAATTTATTAACTTTATTCAATAATTAAACACTACCCCACTAAAATGGCAGGGTGTTTGGAACAAATTAACTATTTTTTTAATTAAAACCAATATATAGATGAAGAATATCCAAGATGAATTTCAAGTTTTTAAGGATGAACTGAGAAAATTGAATATTGATGTGCAGAAAGTAGTCAAAGTAGGAAACGGGAGTATGGATTTCCATGAAGTTTTTTATAAGTCGCCAAGATATGCCGATGTAAAGAGCGTATATGTGCAAAGGCATAATTTAGACAGTATTTTAGAAAAGTTTAAACAAGCTTATCATTAAAAATAGAACGTTCGGCTCAGATTATCTGAGCCGAACGCTTTTTATATATTTTCATTAAAATTAATCTTTATCCAGAGTAGAAGTTTTTTTCGTGTCCTTCATCGTTGCGTACACCACAAAGGAAAAGAAAATACAAGCTGTAATGTACCAGTAAAAATAATATTCCACATTCGCCTTTTTGAACCAGAGAGCAATATATTCTGCCGTTCCGCCAAAAATAGCAACCGTTAAAGCATAAGGTAATCCGACTCCTAAAGCTCTTACTTCAGAAGGGAAAAGTTCAGCTTTTACCACAGCGTTGATTGATGTATAACCGCTGACAATAATTAACGCAGCCATGATGAAGAAAAATGCTCCCCACATGGAAGTGGTATGACTTAAAGCAGTTAAAAGTGGATAAGTGAAAACAGTTCCCAGAATTCCAAAACTTAATAATAAAGGTCTTCTTCCTATTTTGTCGGATAAAGCTCCAAAAACAGGCTGTAGGCAGGCAAAAATAAAGAGTGAGATAAAAGAAATAAGGGTAGATTCTTCTTTCGTAAGATGCACCGTATTTACCAAAAACTTCTGCATATAGGTGGTGTAAGTATAAAATGCCAATGTTCCGCCTAACGTTAATCCCACAACAGTTAACAAAGCTTTTGGATGTTTTAATAATTCGTTGATAGATCCTTTTTTCTTTTCGCTGAGGTCCTTTTTGTTTTCAAAAGCCTCGGTTTCATGTAGGTTTGCTCTTAAATATAACGCAATCACAGAAAGAAGTGCCCCGATTACAAAAGGAATTCTCCATCCCCAATCTTCAAGCTGAGCTTCTGTTAATAATAGCTTTTGTAAAATCAATTGAATTCCCAAAGCAATCAGCTGTCCGCCAATTAAAGTGACATATTGAAAGCTTGAATAAAATCCTCTTCGGTCATTGGTTGCCATTTCGCTGAGGTACGTTGCCGAAACTCCGTATTCTCCACCAACACTTAAACCTTGTAATAATCTTGCAATCAGCAATAATAGTGGAGCTAAAACACCAATTGTTTTGTATGTTGGAGTCAAAGCAATTAATAAAGAACCAAAAGACATTAACAAAACAGATAATGTCATTGCTTTTTTTCTCCCGATTCTGTCAGCAATACTTCCGAAAAGCCATCCTCCTACAGGTCGCATCAGAAAGCCGACTGCAAAAATTCCTGCCGTATTTAAAAGTTGTGCAGTAAGATCCGAATCCGGAAAAAAAGAGTTGGAAAAATAAATGGCAAATGCAGCATAGGCATACCAGTCATACCATTCTACCAAGTTTCCTATTGATCCACCTACAATGGCTTTGATTCTTTGGGAGGTGGTGATTTGTGATGAATTCATGAGGGAAAGATATTTCTTTTTTATTAAAAATTAAAACCGCTCTCTTAAAAAGAACGGTTTCAAAATATTCAAATAAAAATTTTCTAGAATCTAAATCCTAGAGATAATCCGCTTCTAAAGCCAATCCACGGTCCATCTACTTTTATTCTGGCTCCGTTGGAGTTGGTTTCTACAGTGTATTTCACATAAGGAATGTCAAGGTCTTCTATTTCTTTTTTCAGCTGAGCCTGCATATCAGGAGTCAAAACAATGTCACTGGTCATAGTAAAATCACCTTTTCCGGCTCCGTAATGCGCTCCTGCAATCCAAAAATCTAAGACTAAGTTTTTATTTTTAGTAAGAAAAAATTGTACACCGACCATTAAACCTCCGCTGTTTCCATTGGTATTTCCGAAACCTTTCAGAGGAATTTGGAAGGTATTTCCACTCAAAGTATAATCATAATAGAAATCAAATGTATTGGAAGTTACTTTTGAATAGCGGTAGTAGGGGGCGAAGTAAAATCCTTTTCCATATCCATGTCCAATATAGAAACGGGGTTCTATAGTAAAATTAAAGGCCTTTACTTCAAGATTCTGAAATCTTTTTTCGTCTTTGTCATTTAAAAAAGAATTGATAAAAGGAACTTTTCCTTCCGGCATCGTTCCAAATCCCATATTGACAGAAAACCATTTATTAAAAGCTCTTTCATAAGAAAGGTTAATGTTTCTGAACGCATAAGCTGTAACATTCGTTTTTACGATATTCATCTTTTCTGAAGATGCAGCTCCTGATTCTTCTTGTGCCTTTATTCCCGAAAAAATAAAACAGAGAAGGATAATGAGATATTTTTTCATGATTTTATATTTAAGGTTGGTTGTATTAAAAGGAATGCAAAAAACGGGCAAACTTTTTACGATTGTCTAATATGCTTTATGAGGTGAGGTTTGAGAGGATAAGCTCTTAAAAAATCTTTGTTATTTTATGAAAGTTTCTACTTTTTGATCAGTTTTGTAGTTTTAGTTTGAGAATCTTTCCCTGAAACTTCAATAAAATAAGTTGAAGAAGGCAATTCTGAAATTTGAATTTTCCCCGACTGAATATCAGAAGTTTTTATCAATTTTCCATCTAGACTGTAGATTTTTGCTGTTGTATACTCTTTTGTATCTCCATTAAATTCAATAAAATCTTGAGCGGGATTAGGGGAGATTGTAAAGTTTTGTTTTTTGTAGACATTATCATTAACAGCTAAAAATACTTCATTTAAAACTTGGGCCCCGACGGTTGACTGATTGATGCTAAGTAATGGCACACTAAGTGTTCCGTTGGTAGAACTTAGTAACGGGAATTTATGATTGCTGTCAAAATAAGTATATGATGTATTGATCACACTTCCAATAGGAATAAGATAGTTGACATCCGTAGATTGATACAGGTTAAAATTCTGTACGGATTTTATTCTCAAAACATTGGTATAGGTTTTCGGACCGACAATAAGAGTTCCGGAAGCATCTGCCGTAGTCACAATGGTTCCTTTAAATAGTCCGGAAGCTGCTGTTGAAGTGAATGTTCCTTTTGCAGTATCAGAATTTGAATATCCAAAACTAGCAGGGTAGGTAATGAACGTTCCGTTATCGGCAGCAAAATTTAACGTAGCCGCAGAAGTGATCACTCCTGTAATTTCTAATTGAGTGGCCGTAGCTTTATATAAAACAGAATTTCCGGTATCAATCATTTTTATAGTGGAACCGGGATAGGTGCTGATTTCAGAAGAAGTAGGAGCTACATAAGTCACCTGTGAAGCCGCTCCCTGTGTCAAAGAGGCGTTGTTGAAGGTCGTATTGGCTCCTGTTGCAGAATTATCAACAGTTCCGTTCACCACAAAATTATTTACAATATCACCGACAAGAGGATCATTAAATGCTTTGGTGATGGTAGTTTGCGCTGAGTATACCCCTGAAAACGCGATTATAAAAAGTAGTGTTTTTTTCATAATTAGAAATTTCATTAAATATAATTAAAAACCTGTGTTTAAAAATATATTTTATTTAATCATAATTTCATTTTGATAATAAATCAAAAAACAAAACCGTTCAAATTATTGAACGGCCTTTTCTGTGCGCTAAAGTATTTATTTTAGTTTTGATTGATTATCATCTTGCGATAATGATAAATATCCTCAATCGTTACGACGGTCATTTCTCTTTTTTCTGCGAAATCTACAATTTCAGGAAGTCTTGCCATCGTTCCGTCTTCGTTGGTCAGTTCACAAAGTACAGCATCATCACCTAAGTTAGCAAGCTGTACTAAATCTACACTTCCTTCCGTGTGACCTCGTCTTTCAAATACACCATTTTGTCTGGCAACTAAAGGAAAAACGTGTCCCGGACTTGCAATGTGTTCTGCCAAAGCACTTTCTGCAATAGCTGTTTTAATGGTTGTCACGCGATCTTTTGCAGAAACTCCCGATTCAACGCCTTCTTTAGCTTCGATGGAAATGGTAAATGCAGTTTGATTTTTTGAATTGTTGGTTTCCACCATCGGACGAAGATTGAGATGTTTGCTCTTTTCTTCAGAAATGCACAGACAAACGATTCCGCTACATTCGCGGATCAAAAGTGCCATGTCTTTTTCTGTGATGGTAGAGGCAGGAAAGATGATATCACCTTCGTTTTCACGGTTTTCATCATCTACTAAAAGAATTCCTTTGCCTTGTTGTAATGTAAGAAGTGCTTTTTCTACACGTTCTTTCGGATTTGCTCCGAATTTTTCTAATAATTTTTCCATGTTATTTTACTTTTAAAAGTTAAAATACACTTCGGTACATGGAAATGAAATACAATACAATGAGTCCATCGAAATAGCCTCACTGCTTGTTCCATTTTCTTCTCCCATCCAGACTTTAACTGTCGGTTTTGGAATTTCACCAAATCAGTCCCTTCAAAAAGAAAGGAGTCGCGGACTGTAACCGCCGGTAGGGAATTTCACCCTGCCCCGAAGAAAACTTATACTAAGTTTTACTGTATGTCTTGTTTAAATTTTTAATTCATTAATTTTTGTTTAACGCACAGATTGCTAATTTCGGGAGTTTTTTTGAAATAGAGAAGAGGTTGTAAAATTTATCAATAATAAAGCTCTGTTATTTTTCTCTGCATGCACATTCGTGATGTTCATTGATATATGCAATTGTCATTTTACAGAGCTTTTCTAAGGTGTTAATATTAATATCAGATAGTCTTTTGATATAGATGCAGGCTTTACCCATTTTAAATTTTCCTAGATTATCTAATAAAGGTTTGCTTTCTTCAGTTGGCGAATAAACATATAAGGAAAATTCTGCTTTGCGTGGTGAAAAACCAATGATAGGAGCATCACCTTCATGTCCGCTTGCATATTTGTAATGATAACTGCCAAATCCGATGATTGTTGGTCCCCACATTTTAGGTTCAAAGCCGGACCAATCGGTCATTAGTTTAATTAATTGGAAGCTGTCTGCTTTCTTTTCCTCTTTTTCAACGTAAGAATTAATAAAATCGGTTACGTTAATTGTAGTTTCATTGGTTTTGTTTGCTTTGGCCATGCTGTTGTTTTTTATCTCAATACTTTTCTTTTTCAATTTTTTCAGTCAATTCCTCAATATACTTTCTAATCGTTTTTGTATCCGCATTAGAATTCGAAAATTCCAAAGATTTTTCATACTGTTCTTTAGCTTTTGCATTATCGATATCTGTATAAAGATATCCTAAAAGAGAATAATAGAAAGGATTATCTGTTAATTGAAGTTTTTCAGCTTCAATGATGGCGGCTGATTTTCCTCTTACTTTCGCAAAAGCAAAAGTCCTATTTAAAGCGGCGATAGGAGCATATTCAATTTGTAAAAGCTGGTTGTACAGCTGTAAAATATTTTCCCATTTTTCATCGGAATCTTTTTTCTTCGTGTGCCAAAAGGCAATGGCAGCTTCTAGATGGAATTTAGTTAAAGAATTTCCGGAAGCACTTTGGTTTAAAAATTCGATCCCTTTTTCAATTAAAGGATAATCCCATAAAGCATCATCCTGTTCTTCGTATATAATATTTTCACCCTCTTTATTTATTCTTGCATTAAATCTTGAAGAATGAAAATACATTAATGACAACAAAGCATTCGTGGAAGGGGTAGAAGTCATTGGGTTTTCGAGAAGTAATAAAGTCAGCCTTATCGCTTCTTCGCATAAATCTTTTCGTAAAATGGTATTTTGAGAAGTGGAATAATACCCTTCTGAAAACAGTAAATATAAAGTCATAAGAACCGTTTCTAAATTTGAATTAATCTGACAGACCGATGGATGCTCGATTTTTATATCTTCTGATTTTAATTTTTCTTTGGCTCGCTGCAGTCTTTTATAAATGACTTCTTTGTTTACCAAAAAAGCATCCGCAATTTCCTGAATTCCGAATCCGCAGAGCAAATTTAAGGCTAAAGAAATTTGAGATTCTTTTGAAATCGAAGGATTACAGATTGTAAACATCATCGCAAGCTGACTGTCGATAATGTTTTTTTGCGAAAGATCAATTTCAAATTCTTCGGTGTTGGATGAGGTATATTTTATTTCGGTTGAAATCTTTTGCTGAAATAAATTGTCTCGTTTTAAATAATTTTTGGTCTTGTTTTTAGCCACCGTATACAACCAGGCAGTCGGGTTTTCCGGAATTCCGTTGATGCTCCATGATTCTGTGGCGGTGAGAAAAGTGTCGCTTACGATGTCTTCTGCGGTTTCAATATGATCAAAACCAAAAGTAGAACAGAGTACGGAAACAATCTTTCTGTACTCTGTTCTGAATAAGTTGGGTATTAATGCCTTTTCGTGCATTGTATTAAGTTATTGAACAGGAGGAATCGCCATTCTTACTTCCACACTTGCTCCCCATTGAAGAAGAGGACAGCCTTTTGCGATTTCTACCGCTTCATCATAATCATTGGCTCTTACGATAAACATTCCACCAATCGATTCCTTGATTTCAGCATAAGGACCATTGATTACAGTGTCGTTTTTTACGACTCTTCCTCCAAGATCCCATCTTTTGGGTGGAGCAACCAGTTTATTCTGAGCAGCAATTCCGCCCAGCCAATCCTGGAAAGGCTGAATAGCAGCCTGCATTTGTTCCGGTGATGGTGAAGCATCTTTATTGATAATATCTCGGTGTATAGCAATTAAAAATTCGTTCATGATTTTGTTGATTTTAGTTTAAATAAAGGGGTTTGGAAATATAAATTTAAGAATAATTTATCTTTGATTCTCCGGATTAGAAATCCATTCGTCGTAATGAATTGTTCCTAATTTTGCATCAGGATTCGGAATTAAAGTAGCATCATTTAAAGGGGCTCCAAAATAGGTAGCATCTGGCTTTGAAACCACCTCATCGGTGTTTTTCATAATCGTTGTATATTTTTTTACAAGATCTGACAGTTTAATTTTATCCGGACCGCCGATTTCTACCGTTGTATTTTTCGGTTCACCAATCGTAACCGCAGTCATTGCTTTTACCACATCGTCTGAAGCGATAGGCTGAATCAGGGCAGGAGAGACTAAAATTTTATTGTCAACAGTGCTCGAATGAACAATTCCGCCAACGAATTCGAAGAATTGTGTAGAATGAACAATACTGTAAGGAATTCCAGCATTTTTAATAATTTCTTCCTGAACCTGTTTTGCCCTGAAATAGCCACTTTCCTGTAAACGATCTGTTCCGACAACTGAAAGTGCAATATGGTGATTAACCCCTGCTTTTTTTTCTGCTGTCATTAAGTTTTCTCCGGAAGTTTTAAAGAAGTTCATAACATCTTCGTCCGCAAAAGAAGGAGAGTTGGCAACGTCTACTACAACGTCTACGTTTTCTAAAGCTTTATCTAAGCCTTCTCCCGTAAGTGTATTTACTCCTGAATTTGGAGATGCTGCTAAAACATCATGACCTAAATTTCTAAGGCTGTTCACAAGTTTGCTTCCGATAAGGCCTGTTCCGCCGATTACTGTGATTTTCATTGTGTATAATTTTATGGGTTTATACAGTAAAGACAATCGGGTTTTTGGAATTGGACAGGTTTTATGAAAATTATATTAAAAAATTAGATTGGATTTTTATTTTCTCAAGATTTTTTCCATTGTTTTTCCTTTGGCTAATTCGTCAATTAATTTATCTAAATAACGGATATTTTTCATTAATTCATCTTCGATTTCTTCTACACGATACCCACAAATCATCCCTTTTATTAACGAAACATTGGGATTGATTTGAGGAGCTTGTTCAAAAAAAGTTTTAAAATCAGTTTTGTTGTCTAAAATTTCCTGAAAGCTTTTCTCATCATAACCTGTTAACCAAAAAATGATTTCATGCACTTCTTCTTTAGTACGGTCTTTCTTTTCTGCTTTAGCAATATAATGAGGATAAACTCCGGCAAAGGACATTTTGTAGACTCTTTCGAAATTTTCATTTTCCATTATTTTATTTTTCCGGTCATTAATTATGCTTCGTTTGGGAATTTTCAACTCCATATTTTATGGCAGCTTCAAGGATTTCAATGTTAATATCTTTCAGCTTTTTGAATTTAATACAATATCCCGTAACACTCGCTTTGCCTATTTTTTCTCCATAGGTTTCCAGTAAATATTTTTTATCATCAATTCCCATGATGTACACCGAAATTCCTGTTGTATTGGCGCTGAGACCAATCTGATAAAATTCTCGGGTTGCTCCGTCTGCATATTTCATAATATATGATCCATATCCAATATTCGGATTGGAAACTATTTTACCTTCTTGGTTTTTACCATCTAAAAACCAAAGTTTAGATTCCGGCATAAGTTTCAGAATAATAGTATGCAGCTCCTGCATATCATTAGTTTTCGCTTTGGATTGGCTGTTTATATAGTCTTGAATCTGATTCTGGATCGACATATGGATTACTTTTTTATGAACTCTCCCGAAAAAAGGAAGGTTAATGTGTAGTGAACTTAGTTAATGCTTATTAAATGTGCAAACAGGAATTATAAAATGAATTCCCCGTTCAAATCCGTAGTCAATACTTCGCTCATATAATCAAAAAAAGGACGCATGGCTAATAAGGTGAGAACAGCCTCTTTCTGAAAACCATCAGATAAAACTTCTTCATCAGTAAATTTTCTCCTCACTACATATTGTTTTTTTCTGATGAGGTCTATGGCGGGGTGATCTTTGTCAAATCCTCTGGGCGCGGTTTTTACGGCATCCCCTTTAATTTCTTCAAAATATTTTATGAAAGTTGTATCAGAAGTGATCTTTTCGATTTCTGTGGTATTGATTTCAAATTCTTTACGGATACGGAGCAGATCTTTAGCATCGGGTTCCCAGAATCCACCTCCTACAAAACTGTTGCCGGGTTCCAGCTGAATGTAATATCCTCCTCTCAGCATTGGTTTTGAACGGGAGTATCCGACTCCGAAATTAGTCTTGTACGGAGTATGGTCTTTAGAAAAGCGAACATCTCTGTAAATTCTGAAAATATGAATTCCTTTTAAATTATCATGTTCCTGAAGCTCATTATAAATCTGATTGAAAAAGGTTTTGTTTTCTTTTACAACCGAATCATATTCTGTTTTGTGCTGGGCAAACCATTCACGATTATTGTTTTTTTCTAACTGTTTAAGGAATTCGAAGGTTTTTTTCATCTGTAGTATAGATTTTTAACAAAGTTAGATTAGTATTACGGTTTGCGTTCCTAATTGATAATTTCAGCGTCCGGATTTTCCCTCAGCTTTGCGATTCTTTCCCGCCAGTTTTGAAGCTCTTCATCTGTTAACCTGATCCAGTCTGTAATTTCACCGACAATTCTTAACGGCTCTGTACTCCGGTAGGATCGGGTAGGGTTTCCCGGAAATTTTTTATCAGTTACGTTGGGATCATTTTCAAATGTTCCGGTTGGTTCTACGATATAAATACGTTCACGACCATTTCCTTTTGCTAATGCAGCAGCTAATCCGGCCCCGTTTTGCAAAGCGGTAAAGTAAATGTGATTCATGGTAATTTCATGATAATAATTCGATTTGAATCCTGCATTGAGCAAATCACCAATCTGTAAATCGGCTTTTGTGCCGTGGTAGAACGGACCGTTATCCAGAATGTGATTGTCTTTTTTGTTTTCCATTATAATCGTGTTTTTGAAATTGAAATAACCTGTAAACTTAGGAATTTGTTTTGGAATGAAAAAACCGCTTCGTGAATTGAGCGGTTTATCTGTTTTTCAAAGCCATATGTAATTGACTTTATATTTCCCTGAAAAAATATTTTGTTAGGTGTTTAAAGCATTTTTGACTGGCTCGGGTAACCCGGCTTTGTTTTGCACCTTTTCATAATATTTTTTAGACTTTTTAATCATTTTCTCATCTGAATTTTTGATTCCGATTTGTTTCAGGCTTAATGCGTAACATCCATTAAAAGTATCATCCTTTTTAAAGTTCGATTCTACCTTTTCAAAATACGGAAGGGCTTCATCATATTTCTCATTGAGTGTTAATAATAAAGCTTTAAGACACTGAGCGTCTTTGTTGGGGGTATTGTATTTATTTTCAGCAATATTAATGTTTTCAAGTCCGTTTTTATAATCTTCTAAAAATAAAGAGGTAAGCCCGATTCCGTAATAGCCTTCAGGGCTTTCAGGAAAATATTCTGTCATTTCCTGAAATTTCTTTCTTGAAAAAGTCATTCTTCCCACTTTCATAGCGAGGGTGGCAAGATTCTGTTTAAATTCTATGGATCTGTTTTGCGCAAGACTGTCCGCGGCGTGATAGAAAATTACGGCTTCTTTCTCCATATTGCTTAATCTTAAAGTATATCCGGCCCAAAAATAGGCATCGCAAAAAGATTGGTTCGTTTCTATGACTTCTGCAAAGATTTTGAAAGCGGCTCCGAGATATAGGTTTTGCTGAACAGACTTGATTCCTAAAGGATATATTTGATTAAATCTTTCAGTATCAGGCTTTTTACAATAGGTTCTGTTTCCTAAAAAATAATCTGTTTGATTTTGTTGTGCCGAAATATTTATTAGGCAGAACAGAACTGATAAAAGCAATAGGATATGTTTCATGGATTAAGTTTTTCAAATAACGTCATACAACGGAAAATATTGGCTAAAGTTGAATGTTACTCAGTTTTTGATCAAACATTGCCAGTATTTTTTCCGGCTAAACTAAGGAAAAAATATGAGAAGGAGAGGGTATTGTAAATGGTTTTTGCTGGCATAAAGTCGAGAAACTGATCTTGCTAAATGTTGTGGTGCAAAAATTACTAAATTTTGTCACAACCCTGTTTTTGACCTCTGTCAACTGTATTTGATTTAAAACAAGGGTGTTTATCATAAAATACTTTTGTAGGAGATCCCAAACAACCAGGTTTGTAACCTCTGAATTTGTACGAAAGTCTTAAGCAGGGTTGCGGGAAACAAAATACAACTGTATTTTGTTTCCCGCAGTATTGTTTGTAATGAAATACAAAATAATATACTTGGATTGTTGACATTGTTTCTAAATCAGCTTTTGTTCCATGATAGAACGGACCGTTATATACAATTGATTGTCTTTTTTTTTGTTTTCTAATAACAAGAAATTTTTGAAAGGTTTATCTTATAATTCTAACTTTCTGCAAAATCCCTTTTTCATTTTTATAGGTAAAGATATACGTTCCGCGTGGGACTTTTGATAAATCTATATTTTTATTATAAGAGGCAAAACCCTTTCCGACTTCTTTTCCATCCATAGTATAGACGGTGTATTCAAACTGGTTGCTGTTATTTTTATTACTGATGACAAAACCATCTCTCTGTGCATTGGTATGAACTTTTGATTTAAATACATCTTCATTGGTTTCTTTAGCGGAAAGTGCTTCTTCGCTAATATCCGCCACCTGAATGCTTTTAATGGCTGATTTGGTTAAAGACGTTGTACTTCCACCCATGATGTATAATTTATTGTTATAAATTTCCGCAGCAGCATGTCTTCGTGGGATCATGTTTGAAGATAATTGATGTAATTTATTGGTTTCTGTATCAAAATAGGCTAAAAAAGTTTGATTATTATAACCCCCTGCGATAAAAATCTTATTACCGGATACCGCTAATGAATGACCGGATATCCCAACAGACATCGTATATTGCTCTGTCCAAAGATTTTTGTTGAAATCGTAAACATTGACCAGATGGGATGATGTACCGTTAAAACCACCAATGACATAAAGCTTATCATTCACAATTTTGCCCCTTGCTTCTCTAGCTGTGGGCATATTGGGTAATGGATTCCATGTATCTGAAGCAATATCATAGTATTGGAATCTATTAGAAAATACAGTGGTTGCAGCACCGTTTAGCCCACTGCCGCCGAACACGTATATTTTTCCATTACGGATGGCAGAACCTGCATTTCCTGTATAGGAATGATTAACAGCTCCCTTCGTTATTTTATGAGTTTCAAGATCCAGAATTTCAAGATGGCTATTTCCCCAGCCGTTAAAAATATAAATTTTATTATCGTAAGTCTCCGAATTGGCGAATCTTTTGGGAAGCAGAGTAGAGTTGATGATACTCCAGCGGTTATCTTTAATACTGTATTTCTCAATAAAGTTTGCATTCCCATCAGTGTCTTTATACCCATTGCTCACATAGATATTATCATCTACAATGACACTGCTTATAGCTCCTCTGCCCATAGACATATCCGAAAGATGTTTAAAATTTAGGGTTTGCGCATTTGCGAAGAATAAGCCGAAAAGTAAAATGAGAAATGATTTTGTTTTCAAGGATGATAGGATTTGATTTAATTGATTTTTTGTGTGGAAAGATGGTTTAAATATAGGGAAAAGACACGGATTGGGAATGTGAGATATTGAATTCGTTTTGAAATTGGAAACCGCTCTGGTTGGAGCGGTTTTATGTTTGTTGGTACAAACGCGACGCTTGCACCAGCGTGGGACTAGTATTTTAATTCGGATTGAACTGAATATTGAAATTCTTTAAATAATCCTCTATTGGTTCCATTCCCATTTCTTTTCTTCTTCCGTTCACAGTTTCAGGATTTTCTAATTTATACAATTTACCATTTTCTATTTGTGAACCATATATTTGAGGTTTTCCTTCGTCCATTAAAATCCTATCTTTCATCAATGCGTATTGTTGTTTAGATAAGTCTCCATTTTCAACCGCTTTCTCTATTTGTGGAAAATACTTTTTTCTGATTTCTTTAGTACTATGTTGCAGTCCCAACCAGATTGCATCCATTTGTTTTTGACCCACCTCCTTTAATGTTGGCATACCACACTTTTCAATAATGCTAATCACTAATTCTTGATTCCTATGATCTTCTTTAGCGTATTTGATGAGTTCATTTGATTTTCTAATCCTTTGGTCACTTTCTAAAACTTCGCTCAAGATTTGAAGTTTTTTGCTGCAATCGACTTCAATAATATCTACTGAACCTACATAGACAAATTTATCTCTATTCATATAAAGGAATATTGATATTATTAAAACAAGAGCGGTTAATATGCTGAATAATATTTTTTTTATTTTCATTTCTATTTTTGGTTTATATTACACATAACTTGCTTATACCCGCTATATCATAGCGCATATCCACCCAAAATTAGGTAGATTGACGAAGTTTTTTTGCTTTATTTATTTCAAAGATATTAAATCATCAAAAACATTTTTGCTTTACAATCTAATTTCAAAAAAAACCGCTCAGAAAAATCTAAACGGTTTAATTTTATATTGCCTCGTTCGCTGACCATTACATCATTCCCGGCATTCCACCTCCCATCGGCATAGCTGGTTCGTCTTTCTTCACCTCAGTGATAACACATTCAGTTGTTAAAAGCATTCCAGAGACAGAAGCTGCATTTTCAAGGGCAACTCTTGTTACTTTTGTAGGGTCGATGATACCTGCTTCAAGCATGTTTACGTATTCGTCAGTCTTAGCGTTGTAACCGAAATCTGCAGTTCCTTCCGCTACTTTAGCAACGATTACAGAACCTTCTCCACCTGCATTAGCAACGATTTGTCTTAATGGCTCTTCGATGGCTCTTTTTACGATTTTGATCCCTGTAGTTTCGTCAGAATTGATTCCTGTAAGGTTTTCCAACGCTGTGATCGCTCTTACCAAAGCAACACCACCACCTGCAACGATACCTTCTTCAACAGCGGCTCTTGTAGCGTGAAGTGCATCGTCCACTCTGTCTTTTTTCTCTTTCATTTCAACTTCAGAAGCTGCACCTACGTAAAGAACTGCAACACCACCAGCTAACTTAGCCAATCTCTCTTGCAATTTTTCTTTATCGTAATCAGAAGTAGATGTTTCCATCTGAGCTTTGATCTGTGCCACTCTTCCTTTGATTTTGCTTTCTTCACCACCACCATTTACGATCGTTGTGTTGTCTTTATCGATTGTTACTTTTTCAGCAGTTCCCAACATATCCATTGTGATGTTTTCCATCGTGAAACCTTGCTCTTCAGAAATAACAGTACCACCTGTAAGGATGGCGATATCTTCCAACATTGCTTTTCTTCTGTCTCCAAATCCTGGAGCTTTTACTGCAGCAATTTTAAGAGAACCTCTTAGTTTGTTTACTACTAAAGTAGCCAAAGCTTCACCTTCAACTTCTTCAGAGATGATTAATAAAGATTTACCACCTTGAGCGATTGGTTCAAGAACCGGAAGCAATTCTTTCATAGAAGAAATTTTCTTCTCTACTAAAAGGATATATGGATTTTCTAGTTCAGCTAACATTTTCTCAGGGTTAGTCACGAAGTAAGGTGACTGGTACCCTCTGTCGAACTGCATACCTTCTACAACGTCTACTGTTGTATCGATACCTTTAGCTTCTTCTACAGTAATAACTCCTTCTTTCCCAACTTTTCCGAAAGCTTCAGCGATCAAAGCACCGATTGTTTCGTCGTTGTTAGCAGAAACTGAAGCTACTTGCTTCACCATTTCTGTAGAATCACCAACCGTTTTAGATTGAGATTTTAAGTTTTCAACAACAGCCGTTACTGCTTTGTCTATACCTCTTTTCAAATCCATTGGGTTTGCACCTGCAGCTACGTTCTTAAGACCTTCTCTTACGATAGCCTGTGCCAAAACAGTAGCGGTAGTAGTACCGTCTCCTGCGATATCATTAGTTTTGGAAGCCACTTCTTTTACCATTTGCGCTCCCATGTTTTCTACTCTGTCTTCAAGTTCGATTTCTTTTGCAACAGAAACACCGTCTTTAGTTACGTGAGGTGCACCAAAAGATTTTTCAATTACTACGTTTCTACCTTTTGGTCCTAACGTTACTTTTACTGCATTAGCCAATGCATCAACCCCTCTTTTTAACGCGTCTCTTGATTCAATATCGAATTTTATTTCTTTTGCCATAATTTTTTGATTGTATTAATGTAGTTTGTACAATGTAATGAATGTTTATATTCATGAAGTCATTTTACATGAATACATTTTACGAATTAACCGATGATTCCTAAAAGATCTCCTTCTTTTACAATTAAATAATCCTTTCCTTCCAATTTCAATTCAGAACCTGAATATTTCCCGTAAAGAACTTTGTCACCTACTTTTACAGTTGTTGGCTCGTCTTTTTTACCTGGACCTACTGCTACTACTGTACCCTCCTGTGGTTTTTCTTTTGCGGTGTCCGGAATAATAATACCTGAAGCTGTTTTAGTTTCTGCTGCAATCGGCTCTACCAAAACTCTGTCTGCTAATGGTTTAAAGTTTACTGACATAATATATTTAATTTTTTAATTATTTCTGTGTTGTAATTCCCTAAATGTGTGCCATCGGTTATTCATGACGGAAATGGCAGAATTTATTTCTAGGGAGTGGAAATTTTGGCAGAAAAAAAGTCACCCTTTTTTGGATGACTGTATTTTTATTTGTGACAAGAATCTTTATCAGTTTTTATCGAACAGTTTCCATAATCATTTTCTTTCCATCAGAATCTATTTCCTGCTTTAAAACCTCTCTTGTTGCGACATCGATGTAGTAGGTTACAATTGTTTTTCGGTTTTTAATATCATCAGTTGTTTTTACGATCCAAACTTCTTTATCATTCAATTCTCCTTTAATAACATCTTCGATATAAGCTTTTACTACTCCTTTTTTTGCTTCAGGATTGTAATCGAAAATCGGCATTTCGATAGAGTAGTGCTCCTTCAAGGGTAAATATCTTATTAATCCCGGATAAGAATTGCTGTCGAAATATTCTGTCGAAGTTTTTTCTTCAATTTTGTCTTTCTTCTGATTTTTTTTATCTAAATAATAACCTGTTGCTTTAGTTTTTTCAAACCTTAATGTCATGTCTCTCATCATATTGTAAGAAGAATGATAAATCGGCTGGAAATCGGTAATTTTAACTACAGTAGAGTCTACCCAAGGCTTGTCGGGAGCCTGATTGAGATTTACAGTTGTCTTAATTAGCAATCTTGCTTTATCTAATTTTTTTACCTGAGTGATAACTTTCCCGATTTCTATTTTTTGATCTCCTTTTTCTGCAAGCCAAATTGCGTTGGAGATTTCATCTTTAATGTATTTTGACTCAATTTTTGTGTTGCTTGGCGCCAGTGTTTTCTGAGCAGAAAAATGGGTACTGCTTATTATTAAAAGGATCAGAAATATTCTCATGATTTTTTTAATAATAAGTAGTACCCTTTATGTAAAAGTTACAGTACTTTTATTTACTTTTTCCTGCAGCCTGCATCGGATTTACTTTCCCGTTGGAAGCACCTCTTGCATTGCCTCCTTCTTTTTGTTTAAATAGCTGGAATTTGGAAACTTCAGCAGTTCCGCTATCGTTGCTCCAGAAATTATTTGAAGTGTCAATATCGGCAGTTTCTCTCATTGGATCTAATTGAATTGACTTTAATTTTTTGTCAAAATAATAGGTCTTAGAAGCTTTTTGTTCGTTTTGTCTCCAGATCTGCGTAGAAGATTTGTCGGTCAGTTTTGTTCCGTCTTCAAAAGTAAATTCAAGAATGATTGGCATTACCAAACCTCCTTTGTTTACAAAATCGATTTGATAACCCGTCATATTTTTAAATTTCTCTTTGTCCTTTGCATTTAGAGGTTCTGTACCTTCAGTTTTAGAAATATATTCTTTTTGAGTGTCTACTTTTTCCTGACCTCTGTCGTATCTGTAATAGAAATCCTGAGCATCTTTGTCTTTTTCTACATAGAAAGTGATGTTTTTATCTTCTCTGTTTCTGATTTTTGAAATGTCTTCAAACTCATTTTGTAAAGGCTTGTCAACTTTATATTTAGTTTCTGAAGCCTGTTTTGGAGCGGTTTCTAAATCAGGAGTTGCGATTGTTACTTTATCGATGGCAATATCTACAGGATCTGTTCCATAGAACCAACCTCTCCAGAACCAATCTAAATCTTCACCACTTGCATCTTCCATGGTTCGGAAAAAGTCTGCAGGTTCAGGATGTTTGAAAGCCCATCTTTTCGCGTAGGTTTTAAAAGCTTTATCAAAAAGCTCTCTTCCCATGATAGTTTCACGAAGAATATTCAATCCGGTAGCCGGTTTAGAATAGGCATTCGGACCAAACTGAATAATATTTTCCGAATTACTCATGATCGGCTCCAACTGATCTTTCGGAAGCTTCATATAATCAACGATTGTCCAGGCAGGTCCTCTTTTGGATGGAAATTTGTTATCCCATTTTTCTTCGGTAAGATATTCTGTGAATGTATTTAAACCTTCATCCATCCAGCTCCATTGTCTTTCGTCTGAATTGATGATCATCGGGAAAAAGTTGTGTCCAACTTCATGAATCACTACTCCAAGCATTCCGTTTTTGATTCCCTCAGAATAGGTTCCGTCTTTTTCCGTTCTTCCGTAATTAAAGCAAATCATTGGATATTCCATCCCGTTTGAAGCTTCAACAGACTGAGCAACCGGATAAGGATACGGAATCGTGAACTCAGAATATGTTTTAATCGTGTGTGCAATGGCTTTTGTGGAGAATTTTCTATATAATCCGTAAGCTTCTTTCGGATAGAAACTCATCGCCATTACTTTATTGTTGTTTTCAGGAATGGTAACACCCATTCCGTCCCACACAAATTTTCTGGAAGAAGTCCATGCAAAATCTCTTACATCATGCGCTTCAAAATTCCATGTTTTTCTTTGTTTTGAATGATTTTTCTCTGCTTTTTTGGCTTCATCCAATGTTACAATTTCTACCGGCTCCGTTGAAGTTTTAGATTTATTGTATCTCGCTAACTGATCTGATGTTAAAACCTGGTCGTAGTTTTTACATTCTCCTGTTCCGCCTATTACGTGATCTGCAGGAACATTCATTGAAACCTTAAAATTTCCGAAGACCAATGCGAACTCTCCTCTTCCCGTAAACTGGTGATTCTGCCATCCGTGAAAATCGCTGTATACGCACATTCTAGGATACCATTGTGTCATGGTATATAGGTCGTTTCCATCTTCTGCAAAGTTTTCGTAGCCACCACGGCCTCCCATTTTCATTCGGTTGGGAATATTGTAGTTCCAGTCGATTTTGAAAACCAGTTTTTCTCCTTTTTTCAGAACTTTAGGTAAATCAATACGCATCATGGTTTTGTTGACCGTATATTTTAACGGATTTCCTGAAGCATCAGTTACTTTTTCAAGATTTACCCCATATCCGTTGTCTTTTGCAGGCAATTCAGAAGCTTTAAGCTGTTGGTCATTGGCTGCTTTCGGAAGGGTAGAAGAGAAAGGAAAATCTGCTTTTTTTACAGTGGACTGTTGGTTTTCATCCAGCTGAAGCCAGATATAATCCAAATCATCCGGAGAATTATTGTAATAGGTAATAGTTTCTGATCCTTTCAGGTTTCTTTTATCTTCATCCAGAAAAGCAGAGATATCATAATCTGCCCTGTTTTGCCAATAAGCGTGTCCCGGAGCTCCGGAAGCTGTTCTGTACACATTGGGAGTAGGTAAAATGGTGCCTAATTGTTCAAATCTGTTCCCATGATTACTTCCCGGATTATTCTGAATGTTTTGAGCAAAAGCACCGATATAAAAAAGTACCGAAAGTGCTGAAACTTTAAATTTCATAACCGAAATGATTTAATTAATTTTCAAATATAATGATAAGTAGCTGAAAACTTGAAAATGTTTCAAGCCTAAAAAGGAATTCTTTCTAAAGTCATTTTTAAGGATAATGCAAAAACTCCGGATGAAACAAACAGGATCCAATCTTTTTTATTGACTTTGAAAATGTTTAAAAGAATGAAAAGCAGAATGAGAATTCCTAAAACGATGGCAATTTGCCCGATTTCCAGGCCAACATTGAATCCTAAAAGCGGTAATGCAATGCTCTGACTTTTAGCAATCATTACTCTTGCAGTGTTTGCAAACCCCATTCCGTGAATAAGCCCAAAAAATAAGGCTAAATAATAGTTGAGCTTACTCTGCGACTGTTTTTTGTTTTTCATCAGAATATTCCCAAGAGCGGTTAAGACTATCGTTAACGGGATCAGAAATTCTACCCAATTAGAAGGAACTCTTACAATATCTAAAATGCTTAAAGCCAAAGTGAGAGAATGTCCAATCGTAAATGCGGTTACTAAAACCAGAATTTTTTTCCAATCGCTGTATGAGTAAACGGCAATAAGTGCCAAAACAAAAAGTTGATGATCTAACGCGTCTAACGAAATAATGTGTTCCCAACCGAGCTTTAAATAAAATAGAAAATCCTGCATCATAACTTAAAATATAAAGGTTACGAAAATAATGATTAATTTCGGAACAGATTTTAGCAATGGGTTGAGATTATGAGAAAGTTTTTGTTGTTTTTGTGCTGTATTTTTTTTCTTTTTTCTTTTACGGAGGAGAAACATCCTTATCATGTAGGTTCAGTAGAAATTAATTATAATTCTAAATCAAAAACTTTTGAAATCACAGGAAGATTTTTTCTGGATGATTTGGAAAACGGATTGTCTCAAAAATACGGAAAGTCATTCCATTTTAATGATGAAAAATACAAAGCTCAATTGAATGAAGCCTTAAAGAATTATAGTGCAGAATATTTTAAGCTGAAAACCGATAATAAATTTTTAAAAATAAATTACATCGGCTACGAGGAAGATAGTGAATCCGTAAATCTTTATCTTGAATCTGAATCTGTTGCTGCTCCTAAAAAAGTTGAGACGGCAGTAAGTTTCCTGTATAATTTATTCGAAGATCAGATTAATATTGTCCACATTATCGTTAACGGAAACCGTAAAAGTGAAAAACTGACATATCCGAACCGGTATTTATATCAGCAATTTTAGAATCAATTATCTGTCCATCTGTAAAAGAGCATTTTCTGCTTTTGCATGGGCGATAAGATCCGGAAAGAAATCATCATAGCATTTCTGCAGGATGTTTTTATGATTAAGAAATGCCTGAAAAACCGGGATGTCTTTTTCTAAATATTTAGCTTTATTCAACACATTTTGGATGCTGAACTTGATTCCCCAGTCTTCACGATAATTGTACAGCCAGTCATCATGTTCCATTTTGACAAGCATTCTTTTGAAGTTTTCGGGTAAGAACTGACTGTTTTCGTTCAAAACTCTGTAGACTTTCAGAGAGTGGTCTTTCCAACCTTTTTCCGAAAGTAAACTTAAATCATTAGCTAGAAAATAATCCATAGAAACATCTACGAAAGCTCCCGCATATAATCTTACGAGTGGGCTGAATACTTTTTTGGCTTCATGAATTGCGGGGTGAGAATCGGTAAAGGTATCAATGGCTCTGTGTAGAGTAATTCCATCCTGAATTTCTTTTGGAAAAGAAAAACGCTCTTTATTCCGGATAAAATCTTCCAGGAACTGACCGACAATCTGTCCGTCTGTAAAAGCTAAAAAAGAATGAGCCAAATAATTCATAAACGAATATAAAAAAATCTCCAGTTATTAAAAAATAAAAGGAGACTTAATTAAGGCTAATAACGTTTTAGTGTTTTTAAGAATTTCTTACTTCTTACAAGAGTGTTTTTTCCCAAATAGATATTGATGAAGTACCCGAAAGCTTCATTTGCCGGATTTGTATTTCCTATAGCCATTCCTGTAACACTCACTTTTAGAAAAGACGCTCGTGGAAATCTTCAATTTTACTTACTTCTTCGATGATAATGCCAAATTTTTTCTTTGGAATTTTATTGAGATTAGAAACAAAAATCTTCTCATAACCCAGTTTTTCTGCTTCCGAAATTCTTTGTTCGGCCTGTGCGATCGGTCGGATTTCACCGCTTAGTCCTATTTCTCCCGCAAAACAGTAATGTTCGGAAATCGGAATGTCTTCATTGGATGAAAGGATAGAAGCAACAACTGCTAAGTCTAAAGCAGGATCATCAGTTTTTATTCCACCTGTGATGTTGAGGAAAACGTCTTTTGCTCCCAATTGGAAACCGGCTCTTTTTTCCAATACCGCTAAAAGCATATTTAATCTTTTAGAATCGAATCCGGTGCAGCTTCTTTGTGGGGTACCGTAAACGGCAGAGCTTACCAATGCCTGAATTTCCAGCAGCATAGGTCTGTTTCCTTCGATAGTTACAGCAACAGAATTTCCGGAAAGCTCCTCAGATTTTTTTGTGATTAATATTTCTGAAGGATTTTTAATTTCTTTTAACCCTTGTGAGATCATTTCATAAATCCCAATCTCAGCAGTCGATCCGAAACGGTTTTTGTTGGCTCTCAGCAATCTGAAAAGATGATTTCTGTCACCGTCGAAATTCAACACTACATCTACCATATGTTCCAGAACTTTTGGTCCTGCAATCTGTCCGTCCTTCGTGATATGTCCAACTAGAAAAACAGGAACGTTGTTTTCCTTTGCATATTTAATAATTTCATTAGAGCATTCCCTGATCTGAGAAACGGTTCCGGGAGAACTTTCAATCAGCTGAGATTGTAAAGTCTGGATAGAATCGATGATGACAAAATCGGGTTCTAGTTTTTTGGCTTCATGAAGTATCTTTTCCAAAGAGGTTTCTGTATAAAGAAAACAATTCGGGTTTTTTATATCAGCTAAACGGTCGGCTCTCATTTTGATCTGGGAAGCACTTTCTTCACCTGAAACATAGAAGACCTTTTTCTTCATTTTCAGGGCAAGTTGAAGAAGTAGAGTAGATTTCCCAATTCCCGGTTCACCACCAATTAGAGTGACAGATCCTAACACAATGCCACCTCCCAATACTCTGTTGAGCTCATCGGATGGGGTTTTAATTCTTGGTTCTTCAATGGCTTCAACTTCAATAATGTTGATGACGTGTTGTTTTGTTTTTGAAAAAGGTGGAGTTTTATGTGAAGACGTTTTTTCAACAACTTCTTCCACTAAAGTATTCCATTCACCGCAGTTTTTACATTGTCCGACCCACTGAGGGTACTGTGATCCACAGTTCTGACAGAAATATGCTGTTTTTAGTTTTGCCATACCGCGAAGTTCAAAATTTTTTTTGAAATTATCTTTCGAATTTTAGTTAATTTTCAAGCATGAAAAATATTTTGCTGAAAAGCGCTCAGATTTTTGTCTTGATGTCAATGATGAATTTTTTGTTGAGTGTATTCATATTGAATATTGTACATTTTCCTGATGGACATTTTGGAATGCATCCTTTTTTAATTCTTATAGAATGTTTAGTAGCTTTAATTGTAGCTTTTATTACTGTTTGTATTTTTAGAAAAAACTATCATTCTGTTTTGAGAATTGCAGCTTTATTTCAGGCCGTCTATTTCATCTGTCTTATTTTAAGTGGTTTTAATCCATTCGGATCTCATGATATAAATATTTACAGTTTACTATTGTATGTTAATTCATTTATTGTTCTTTTGATTGTTTATTTGCTTCATTTATTTTATTTAAAAATAATTTTAGCAAAATCAAAAAACTAACATAGATCAAGGTCTAAATTCATAATTAAAGAATAACTTTGTTAGTATAATAAATAAAGAAATGAGAAAACTATTTTTAACTTTTGTATTTGCATTAGTAAGTATTGTAAGTTTTGCACAATCGGCATGGGTTGTAGATCAGATGCATTCTTCTGTTAATTTCAATATTAAACATATGGGAATTAGCTTTGTACAAGGGAAGTTTGATAAATTTGACGGAAAGCTTTCCACAGCAGGCGATAATTTAGAGAAAGGAGAATTCAATTTTACTGTGTTTCCTGCAACTGTAAATACAGGAGTGGATAAAAGAGATAAACACCTTACGAGTGCAGATTTCTTTGATGCTGAAAAGTTTCCGGAAATGAAATTTGAAGGATTTACAGCATCAAAAGGAAAAGACAATACCTATACTATAAGAGGGAAGCTTACGATTAAAGGCGTAACAAAGGAAATTAACATTCCTGTTACTTTTGGAGGTGTTACAAAAAATCAACAAGGGAAAGAAGTATTAGGGTTTCAAACGAAATTTACCATTAACCGTTTAGATTATAATATCAAATATGATCCTACAGGAGCGGGAGTTGCTAAAGATGTTGATGTAGCTTTATACTTTGAATTGATAAAGCAATAAGTAATATATAATTTGGTTTGGGTGAAGGCTTTCAATATATGTTGAAAGCCTTTGTCTTGCCCTTTTTTGATGAATATAAAATTTAAAACTATAACAAAATTGCTTTGTATTTCTTTTTCCCCTAACTTTGCACAAACCTAATCTAATGAGTAAAAAGAATACAAAGTACATCTTTGTGACAGGAGGTGTAACTTCATCTTTGGGAAAGGGAATCGTTTCTGCTTCTCTGGGACTTCTACTAAAATCACGCGGCTTTAATGTAACGATCCAAAAACTAGATCCTTATATCAATATCGACCCAGGAACACTGAATCCTTATGAACACGGAGAATGCTATGTAACCGAAGATGGTGCGGAGACGGATCTGGATTTAGGCCACTATGAGCGTTATCTTGATGCTCCTACTTCCCAAAACAACAACGTTACGACAGGGAAAATTTACCAGACTGTAATTGAAAAAGAAAGAAAAGGAGACTTCCTTGGAAAAACAGTTCAGGTAATTCCTCATATTACGAACGAAATCAAACGTAGAATTAAAATTTTATCTAAGCAGAACTACGATATCATTATTACTGAGATCGGAGGAACTGTTGGGGATATTGAATCTTTACCTTACATCGAAACTGTTCGCCAGTTGAAATGGGAGTTGGGAGAAAAAAATTCTATGGTAATTCACCTTACTTTGTTGCCATATTTGGCTTCAAGTGGAGAATTGAAAACAAAACCTTCTCAGCATTCTGTTCGCCAGTTGATGGAAAGCGGAATTATGGCAGATGTTTTGGTTTGCCGTACAGAGCATAAAATTCCAAAAGATCAGAGAGCGAAGTTAGCTCAGTTCTGTAATGTTCCTTTAGACAATGTAATTGAATGTAAAGATTTGGAAACGATTTATGAAGTTCCAATGTATCTTCAAAAACAAAACTTTGATGATGTAGTTCTTAAAGAGCTGGATCTTAAAAGTGATAAAGAAGCTGATCTTAAAGACTGGAAATCTTTCTTAAAGAAATTCCAGAATCCTAAAAAATCTGTTGAAATTGCATTGGTTGGAAAATATGTTTCCCTTCAGGATTCATATATTTCAATCGCTGAAGCTTTCAAGCATGCAGGTGCAGATTTGGAAACTGAAGTGAAAGTAAGATGGGTGTACAGTGGAGATTTAACTAAGGAAAATATTAAAGAAACCTTGGCTGGAGTGAGCGGAATCTTGGTTGCACCAGGATTTGGCGACAGAGGAATTGAAGGAAAAGTTCTGACTGCTCAATATGCAAGAGAAAATAAAGTTCCGATGTTGGGAATTTGTTTAGGAATGCAAATCATGACCATTGAATTTGCAAGAAATGTTTTAGGATATTCTAAAGCAAACTCTATGGAATTTGATACTTCTACAGAACATCCTGTGATTTCATTAATGGAAGAACAGAAAAATGTTGTAGATAAAGGAGGAACAATGCGTCTTGGAGCTTGGAAATGTTCTTTGAAGAACGGTTCTAAATTGAACGACATCTACGGAGCAAAAAATATCACGGAAAGACACCGTCACAGATATGAATTCAACAGTGATTATATTGGGGAATTTGAGAAAAACGGTTTCTTAGCAACAGGAACTAACCCTGAAACTGGATTGGTAGAAGCATTAGAAATGCCGGATCATCCTTTCTATGTTGGCGTACAGTATCACCCGGAATATAAGAGCACGGTTGCTACACCGCATCCTTTATTCAGAGCTTTTATTAAAGCTTGTACATCCAAATAAAGTAATTGTTTAATTACAAACGTTATAAATAAACTCAGGCTGAGAATAATCAGTCTGAGTTTATTATATAGTAATATATTATAGCATAGAGTTTTGATAAAAAAACAGTATTTTTGTCGACTCGAATATAGAGCATGGCTCTATGTGCTAAATAGGTAAAAAATTTTAATTAAAAATAAAATGCAACAGAACAACGGACTCGATAAAAGTCAGATTATTAGTTTTGCGGTTTTATGTTTAGTTCTTTTCGGTTTCATGTTTTATTTCCAAAACAAGCAATCAAAAGAAGAAGCGGTAAAAGCTCAGCAGCAAAAAACTGAACAGACAAAAAATGCTGTAAAACAAACTCAGGCGAGCAATATCAATCCAAATGTAACTCCCAATGCAATTCAAACGGCTACTCTTGCCAACAAAGAATTGAATATTGAATTCAATAGCTTAGGAGGGCAGGTTTCTAAAGTAGAACTTGCAGAATATAAAGCATATGATCGTAAAACAGATAAGGCAGATCTTCCGCTTAATCTGATCACCAAAAATAATTCAAGCTACGGTTTCCAATTCAAGGATAAAACAAACAAAGTAATTAATACTAAAGATTTAGTTTTTACTCCGACTGTTAATGGAAACGCAGTGACAATGACTGCTAATTATAATGGAGCGGTTATTCAGTTTATTTATACATTACTTCCAAAATATACGTTGGATTTTAAAGTAAGAACTCAGGGTCTTGCCAATATTACTTCTGATAATAAAGCAGATTTTCTTTGGGATTATAGTGTAAGAAATTTAGAAAAAGGTAGAGCTCAGGAACAGTCTCACTCAGAATTCTCGTATGCTTTCGATAATTATAAAAAATATGATTATGATGGAAGAACAACGATGACTGAAGACAAAGAAACTCTTAACTGGATTGGTGTAAAGCAACAGTTCTTCGCTTCTGTGATTGAAGCTAAAAACGGATTTACTCAAAGTAAAGGAAATCAGGAGACGATTGAAGAAGGTGAATATCTGAAAAAACTGAACTATGAAGGTTTTGTTCAAATGACAGGTAGTGAGCTGAATCAAGACTTTACATGGTATTTCTTACCTTTAGATTTACCATTATTAAAATCTTATGATAAAAACTTCGACGAAATTCTTCCGTTAGGATGGTCTTTCATCGGATGGATGAACAGAGGATTCTTTATTCCTATTTATAATTTTATTGCATCTTGGGGATTAACTGCAGGTTGGGCAATTTTCTTATTAACAATCTTGGTTAAATTAATCTTATCACCAATTATGTACAAGCAACATAAATTGAGTGCAATGATGAGAGTAATTCGTCCGGAAATTGATGAGGCTAATGCTAAATTCAAGGATGCTGATCCAATGAAAAAGCAACAGGCAACGATGGAAATTTACAGAAAAGCGGGGGTGAATCAAATGGCGGGGTGTTTACCGGCATTAGTTCAGATTCCTATTTTCTACGCATTATTCCGTTTCTTCCCGAACTTTATTGATTTAAGAGGGCAAGGGTTCTGGTTTGCAAAAGATTTGACTGCATATGATGATATCATTAAATTACCATTCAAAATTCCTTTCTTAGGAGATCACTTAAGTATTTTTGCTTTAGCGTGTACTATTGTAATTTTAATTTATACGGTAATGACTTCAGGAAACATGCAGCAACCGCAACAAGAAGGAATGCCAAATATGAAAGTATTAATGTATATTTTCCCGGTTACATTTCTATTCTTCCTGAATACTTCTGCATCTGGTCTTTCCTGGTATTATTTTGTATCGAATGCGATCAATATCTTAATTATCCTTGTGATTAAATATGTGATTCTGGATGAAAAGAAAATCCATGCGCAGATCCAGGCAAATAAAGAGAAGCCGAAAACTGAAGGAAAGTTCCAAAAGCGTATGAGAGAAATGATGGAAAAGGCTCAGGAACAGCAGAAAACGCAAGAGCAACAAAGAAAGAAGAAATAAGATAACTTATTATAACAAAAAGAGAAGCATATTATTGCTTCTCTTTTTTATTTAGAAAGGATTTAAATTTAAAGTTGTAGAGATACAGGATGAATAATTCACAGACCTATTTTAAATTCAATCATATTTTAACCTGAATGACTGTCGGTGATGCTTGGTTGGTCCATGTTTTATCAAGGCTTCCTGGTGCTTTTTCGTAGCATAGCCAAAGTTCGTGTTCCATCCATATTGTGGAAACTCTTCATGCAGTTCGATCATTAATCGATCTCTATAATTTTTTGCTAAGATAGACGCTGTAGCAATCGAAAGTACTTTTGAATCACCTTTAATAATACATTCATGAGGAATGTAATTATAAGGATGAAACTTATTTCCATCCACTAAGATTAACTCAGGTTTTATGTTTAATTGATCAAGAGCACGATGCATGGCATGTATACTGGCGTTGAGGATATTATGTTGATCTATAAAGGAAGGCGAAAGCTCTGCAATCGCATAGCTCTTGACATTGTTTTTAATGTATTGATCAAGTTCCATTCTTGTTTTGAAACTCAATTTTTTGGAGTCGTTGATTAGATTTTGTTCAAAGGTATCATCCAAAATTACAGCTGCTGCCACTACAGGACCACATAGACAACCTCTTCCTACCTCATCACATCCTGCTTCAATATAATTATTTGTCCATTTCTTTAGTAATTCCATAAAAATAAAAAATTTTGAAGAAGTGAATTAGATAATTTTATAAAAATTATGACAAAAATAACATTTTTTTAGGGTTTTGTTTTGTTCTTTTAAGAAAGTTTCACAAATTTGTCTTTACAAAATTAATTTGATATGAAGAAACTAACAGCAGGTGTGCTTGTGTTAGTACTATCCTCATCTCTAGTTGTAGCGAATGCTCAGCAAAAGAAATCGGATACAGTAAGAACTCAAGACATTGAAGGTGTAGTGGTAACTGCACTAGGTATTAAAAGAGAGAAAAAGGCTCTAGGTTATGCGGCTCAAGAAGTCAAGGGAGATATTATTTCAGATGCAGGACAAACTAACGCCGTAAGTGCATTGTCTGGAAATGTAGCTGGGGTACAAGTTACAGCACCGAGTACAATGGGAGGTTCTACAAGAATTACCATGAGAGGGATAAGCTCTATTAATGGCGAAAATAGACCCTTAATTGTTGTGGATGGAGTACCATTAGATAATTCAAATGTTAATGATAGCGATACACAGAGAGGAGCTGGGGGGAGAGATTATGGAGATGCTTCATTTGATATAAATCCGGATGATATTGAGAGTGTAACTATATTGAAAGGAGGACCTGCAGCAGCATTATATGGTTCTAGAGCAGGAAACGGAGCTATAATATATACTACAAAGTCTGCAAAAAAAGGAAAAACAGACGTGCAGTTTAATACGGGTGTGGCTTTTGAAAGTATTTATATTAGACCAAAATTGCAAAATCAATATGGAGGAGGGTATTCTGATACTTTACCTACTGCAACTATTAATGGTCAAACATATAATATTCAAGAATACGAAACAGATGCGTCTTGGGGTCCAAAATATGATTCCAACTTAATGTATTTGCCTTGGTATGCGTTTGATCCTGAATTTTCGAATGATTATTTGAAAGCTGTTCCATGGGTAGCCCCTAAAAAAGATGTAGATTCATTTTTTAATACAGGAGTTACATATACAAATAACCTTTCTGTAGCTAAATCTTTTGGAGATACAAACATTAGGTTGTCTTATACCAATACAAACATTTCGGGAATTATTCCTACTTCTAAAATTAAAAAGGATAATTTTAGTATTAACTTAAATTCTAAATTATCTGAAAATTTGAAAGCTGAAGCTATTATGAACTATGTTCATACAGAAGGCTTTAATAGACCAGAAGTTGGATATGGAGATAATTCTGTTGCGCAAAAGTTTTATCAATTTGGACAAAGGAATTTAGATTTTGATAAGCTAAAAGATTATAAACTTGCTGATGGTAGTCAAAGAACATGGAATAGAACAGCTTGGGATGATGCAACTCCTTTATATTCTGATAACCCATATTGGACTATAAATGAGAATACTTCAGCAGATTCAAGACAAAGATTTTTTGGAAATGCAGGTCTTACTTATAATTTTGACAAACATTTTTATGTTGTAGGTAAGGTTTATGGAGATGTTTATTCACAAAATATTAGTTCAAGAGTAGCTGTAGGATCACAAGCTATTTCTAATTTTACTTTACAAAAAAGAAATGTTTCTGAATTTAATTATGAAGGAAGAGCGCATTATAATAATAATTTTGGAGATTTTAGTATAAATTCTTTTGCTGGATTCAATTATAGAGATAATAAACTAAGTTGGTTAAATGGTACAACTGTAGGAGGTTTAGTTATACCTGGATTGTACAATTTAAATAATGGAGTAGAAAATTCTCTTGCTTCTAATTCAGAATCACATTCGGCTGTAAAAAGTTTATTTGGCTCAGTTTCACTAGGATATAAAGACTTTTTATTCTTGGAAGCAACTGGTCGAAATGACTGGTATTCAATGCTGAATAAGAGTGGTTTCTATCCATCTGTTACAGGAAGCTTTGTTTTTTCTAATATATTAAAGACAAACTGGCTATCTTTTGGTAAGGTAAGAGCCGGTTGGTCTAGTATTGCACAGGGTACTACTCCTTATGCAAGAGAAACCTATGTTTCATTTGGTTCTCCTTTTAATGGTTCTCCTCAGTATTCAAATCCAAATACAGCTGCGAACCCAGATATTAAACCCGAGCTTAAAATTACACAAGAAGTTGGTTTAGAAGCACGATTTTTAAAGAATAGATTAGGATTTGATGTAACATATTATCAAACAAAATCGAAAGATCTAATTCTTGGAGTCCCTATTGACCCTGCTACAGGATATTTATTTAAAACTATTAATGCAGGTGAAATGACTAACAAGGGAATTGAAGCCATGGTTACAGTTACTCCTATAAGAAATGAAAACTTTTCTTGGGATTTAACTTGGAACTTTGCAAGAAATAGAAACAAATTAATTAATTTATATCAAGACTTACAAAACCAGGTTCTTACAAATGCTCCATTTAGAGCTCAATTAGTTGCTCAGGTTGGTCAGGCCTATGGCGCGATTTTCGGAACAGACTATGTATATGATGCTAATGGTAACAAAGTAGTTGATGAAAATGGTTTCTATAAAGCTTCTGAAATTAAATCGTTGGGATCTATATTACCTGATTATAATATGGGATTCAGAAATACCATAAAATATAAGTCGTTAAGTTTATCTTTCCTTATTGACATTCAAAAAGGAGGAAAATATTTTTCAACAACACATATGTGGGGAATGTATTCTGGTATGTTAGAAGAAACGGCTCTTGGTGGAAACAGAGCAGCAGGAGTAATTCTAGATGGTGTTAAAGAAGATGGTACTAAAAATGATATTTTACTAGATGCTCCAACATGGGGAGGAACATACTATAATACTGTGGATGCTCAAAATGTTTTTGATGCTAGCTATATTAAACTTAGAGATATTACTTTAGGATATGATTTACCAAAATCTCTTATTGGCAATAAAATCCAAGGAATAAGAATTTCTGCATTTGCTAGAAATTTATTTGCATGGAATCTTTCTAATAAAGGAATTGATCCAGAAAATACATCTTATGGTTCTGGTAATGTACAAGGATTAGAAGGAGGTTCTCTTCCTTCGACGAGAACTTATGGGGTAAATGTTAATTTTAAATTTTAAGGAAAAATGAAAAAAATAGTTTTAATATTATCTGTTTTTGCTGTAACATTAGCATCAAATAGTTGTTCAGATAAATTTGATGAAATAGATGTAAATCCTAACTCAACAAGCAAACCATTGACTTATGGTTTGTTTAATAGCGCTAATAAGGAGTTGATGGATAACACAAGAGATGAATGGCAATCTGCAAGAATTACACTACCTTGGGTACAGTATTCTGCCCAAAGAGCATATACAGAAGAGGATAGATATCAATATAGATTAACAACAGGTGCTTCATTATGGAGTTTTTCTTATAGAGTTGCTCAGGATTATAAAACAATTATTGACTTAAATGTTAATCCATCGACAAAAGTACAAATGAGTGCTTATGGGCCTACTGAAAATCAGATCGCTGCAGCAAGAGTAATGTTATCATACACATTTCTTACTTTAGTTGATTCTTTTGGAGATATACCTTATTATTCATATGGGAATCAAGATCCTGATTTTCAAGCATTAAATGTAGATGGGCAACTACAACCAAAATTTGCTAGTCAACAAAAAGTTTATGCAGACATTATGAAAGAGCTTAAAGAAGCTTCTGAAATGATAGATGAGAGTAAGGTCGTGTTTAAGCAAGGGGACGTATTATTTGGTTCTGGAGAAAAACTTAAAAGATTTGCAAATTCTCTTAGATTAAGAGTGGCAACTAGAGTAAAAGGAGTTGTTCCTGGAGCAGAAGCTCATATTACAGATGCAATTGCTTCTGGAGTTATGCAATCTAACGATGACAATGTTGGTGTGACATATGAAAATAATTTGATTAATCCTTCTCCATTATATGATAACTTTAGAACAAGATCTGATTTTGCTATTTCTAAAACTTTTGTAGAATTGCTGAAAGGTAATGTTGGTAACTTTAATTTAGATCCACGTTTATTTAAATTTGCTACTCCTAAAGGAACAAATAAGGCTTTGATTCTTGCAGGAACCTCTCCTGAATCAACAAATCCTAACGATTTTAATGGAATGCCATATGGAATTACAAGTTCATTAGCTCCTAGTCAGGCCTCTTCTGCAAACTTCTTTAGTAAAAATATTTTGAAACCAGATTATACAGAAATTTTGATGGAATATTCTGAAGTTCAATTTTTATTAAGTGAAGCTAATGGTTGGTCTCAAACCAATTATGTGAATGGTGTAACAGCTTCTTTAAAAAAATGGGGAGTAAGTAGTGCTGATATCAATACTTATGTATCTAGTTTACCCGCTGCTTCTAAAGCAAATGTTCTTACTCAAAAATATATTGCTTTATTTATGCAACCATATGAAGCTTGGGCAGAGTATAGAAGAACAGGTTACCCAAATACACTATTATTACCAGGGCAAACTGGAACTTTAAATGTAGCTAGCGGGGGAAGTACAACATATACTTTTACATCTTTAATAGCTGGACTAAATGATTTACCAAATAGATTATTTTACCCAACTTCTGTACAAACGCTTAACACAGCTAACTATGAGGCTGCATCTAATGCTATAGGAGGAGATAAAATGAATACAAAATTAATTTGGGATACTAATTAATTTAGAAATAACACTTTTTAATATTTTAACATTCATATTTAAACCGCCTTCGGGCGGTTTTTTTATTTCCGTATATTTGTACTTCAAAATTGAATAATGAATATTAAAGATATAATAGAACAAAAACTTGCAGATGTTATCCTTAATGTCTACCAATTGAAAGAAATCAAGTTGGAAATTCAGGAAAATAAAACTGAATTTGAAGGAGATTTTACAATTGTTACTTTTCCTTTAGTGAAGCAGTTGAAAAAAAATCCGGAAAGTATTGGAGTAGAATTAGGGGAAGCTTTAACGGAGCAGACTGAGCTATTGGAAAGCTTCAATGTAGTGAAAGGATTTCTTAATGTTAAAGTTAAAAATCAGTTTTTTGTAGATAACTTTAGATCGGTTACCAATCAATTCGGTATTATTGAAAAGAAAAATTCTACGGTGATGGTAGAATATTCTTCTCCGAATACGAATAAACCTCTTCACTTAGGACATATCAGAAATAATTTATTAGGATTTTCTGTGGCTCAGATTCTTAAAGAAGCTGGTTATGATGTCATCAAAACTCAAATCATTAATGATAGAGGAATCCATATTTGTAAGTCGATGTTGGCGTGGGAAAAATATGGACAAGGAGAAACTCCTGATGCAACCCACACTAAAGGAGATAAATTCGTTGGGAATTACTATGTGAAATTTGATCAGGAATATAAGAAGGAAATTGCTGAGCTTGTTGCTCGAGGAATGACTGAAGACCAGGCAAAAAAAGAAACTCCTTTAATGAAAGAAGCTCAGAAAATGTTGCTGGACTGGGAAAATGGAGATGAAAAAGTAAGAAATCTTTGGAATGAAATGAATTCTTGGGTCTATAAAGGATTCAATGAAACGTATAAGAGATTAGGGGTAAATTTCGATCAGGTACAATACGAAAGTAATACTTATATTTTAGGAAAAGACCTTATTCAGGAAGGCTTGGATAAAGGAGTTTTATACCAGAAAGAAGATGGTTCTGTTTGGTGTGATCTTACAGATGAAGGGCTGGATCAGAAGCTTTTATTGCGTTCAGATGGGACTTCAGTATATATGACCCAGGATCTGGGAACTGCGGTAGAGCGATTTAAACAAAATGATATTCAAAAACTGATTTATACAGTAGGAAACGAACAGGATTATCACTTCCAGGTTTTATTTAAGATTTTAGGAAAACTGGGATATTCTTGGGCGGACCAATTATACCATTTATCTTATGGAATGGTTGAGCTTCCAAACGGGAAAATGAAATCTCGTGAAGGGACAGTTGTTGATGCTGATGATCTGATGCAGGAAATGTATACTATCGCAAAATCTAAAGCTGAAGAATTAGGGAAATTAGAAAATCTGACTGAAGAAGAAAAGAATGCAAATTATGAAAATGTAGGAATCGGTGCATTGAAATACTTCATGCTGAAAGTTGATCCAAAGAAAAAAATGCTCTTCAATCCTGAAGAAAGTATTGATTTTAATGGAAATACGGGACCTTTCATTCAATATACCTTTGCACGTATTCAGTCTTTGTTGGCTAAAGCGAATTTTGAACAGAAAGAAATTACTGAGGTTGAATTAAACCAATCTGAAAAAGAATTGATCATGCAGCTGGCAAATTATAAAATGGTTATTGAAAAAGCAGCTGAAGTTTTAAGTCCGGCTTTGGTGGCAAATTATGTTTATGATTTGGTAAAAACATACAATTCTTTCTATCAGAGTAACCCGATTATGAATCAGGAAGATGAGAATGTAAAGCAATTCCGCTTGAGTGTATCGGATCTTACGGCAAAAACGATAAAAAAATCGTTGCAGCTTTTAGGAATAGAAACGGTAAACAGAATGTAAATATAAAGGCTTTTGAATTTCAAAAGCCTTTTTTCTTATACAGCTGATATAATTTATAAAGCTTAAGTTATATATTTTACAACATTCGGAATGTTTAATACAATTTTTGATAACGTTGATATGATAATTTTGCTAAAAATAAATTATGATAATGAGTATATTAAAGAAACTTTTTTACGGGGCTTCAATTTTTGCTTTTGTAGCTGCCTTTGTATCCTGTAGTTCAAATAGTGATGAGGCAGAGGTCGCACTTACACCTTCTCAATTATTATCATCTACCCCTTGGGAAACAACAGGAGCGAAAGATAAAGACGGAAATTCAGTGGCTTTGACTGATCCAAATGTAAGTGGTTTTGTTGGTTTTTCCTACTTTAAAGGAGATGGTAATTTTGCAATCTATGGATTGAATGACGTTTTAAGATCTAGAGGAACATGGTCTGTATCTGCAGATGGAAAAACCAGAACCATTACCGCTTTAAAACCCGACGGAACAACTATTTTTACACGTATTGTTGATATTCTTGTGTTAAATAATAATGAGTTTACCTATAGAATTCACACCAATCCAAATGATTCTTCTGTATTTTATGACATTAAGCATACAAAAGTAAATCATGCAGAACCTAATCTTGGTCAGCTTATATTAGCATCAGCGCCTTGGGAAACTACCGCTGCAAAAGATAAAAATGGTAATCCTGTACCTTTAACAGATAACAAAGTGAGCGGATTTGTAGGGTATTCTTATTTTAGAGCGAATGGAACCTATGCTATTTATGGTTTAAATAATGTATTAAGATCACAAGGAACCTGGTCTATTTCTCCGGATGGAAAAACAAGAACTATTACAGCTTTAGATGCCAACGGAAATGTAATATTCACAAGAACAGTTGAAATCCTTACTTTGAATAATACCGAATTTATTTACAGAATAATACCTGATGCAACTAATAATCCGACAGAATTTTTTGATATAATTCATAAACCGGTTAATCATCTGGAACCCTGAATAATTGTAATGCAAAAAGAAACTCCAAAGAGTTTCTTTTTTTATGTTTGCACCTTTCTACTATCTTCATAGAGTTTTGCATTGCTCCATTTGGCATGTTTTGAAGGAACAATTCTGTAGCCTTTTTTATAAGTATATACTTTAGTGAACTCTGCTCCGAAAAAGACAAGCATACAGGAATAGTTAATCCACATCATAATTAAAATAACGGTTCCGGCCGTTCCAAATGCAGAAGTAGGTTTAGCGGTTCCGAAATAAAGGCTTAATAAAAATTTTCCCAGCGTAAAGAGGATTGTGGTAAGTAATGCACCTTTCCAAACCGATTTCCAGCTGATTTCTACATCCGGAAGTACTTTGAATAGTAATGCAAATAAAAGCATGACCACTCCAAAACCAATAACAAAATTGAGTAATTCTACAAGCATATAGGTCTCTAAACCAAAATACTCGGTGATGAATTTGTTGAAAATACTTATTAAAGAAGACAGAATCATAGTAATCATCAATAAAAAACCTAAAATTAAAATCATTCCTAATGAATTGGCTCTGTCCAATAGAAATTTTACTAACGCTTTTTTAGGAACAGCTTCTACATCCCAAAGTGTATTTAATGAATGTTGGAGCTGAAAAAATAGAGTGGTGGAACCAAAAACCAAAGAACCTACTCCTACGATCTTCATAAAAATATTTTGTTTGTCGATCAAAGCTCCTGCAATCATATTTTCTATGCTTTTAGCAGCATCAGTACCCATCAAACCACTGATTTGATTGCTTATTTCTCCGCGTATTGCCTCTTCACCCAAAAAATATCCCGCAATCCAGATAATGATAATCAATAATCCCGGAATAGAAAAAATGGCATAATAAGCAAGACTCGCCGAATCTGTGGAAGCAGAAGAGTTGTTCCATGCAGAGAAGGTTTCCTTTACGACTTCCCAGAAAAATTTTATATTTTTTTTCATACGAGTATCGGGATTTATTCAATATAAAAATTAGAAAGGGTATCCGATAGCGATGTTCAAAATAAGATTGTCTTTTCTCCAGCTAGAGTCTCCGAAATTTATCTTATCAAATACCCATCTTTCATTTTTCTCATAATATGGTACTCTCAATGGCATGGCAAGGTCTAATCTTAAAATTAAAATAGAGAAATCTAATCTTAAGCCAACTCCGGCTCCTACGGCAACTTCACTCAAAAATTCTTTTGAAAATTTAGCTCCCGGTCTGTCCGGATCTTCATTCACTAACCAAACATTTCCGGCATCAGCAAAAACAGCAACATTTAAAAACTTATAAAGATTGGCGCGGTATTCTGCATTTAATTCTAATTTAACATCACCGGATTGATCAAAATAGTACCCTTTTTCAATAGTTCTCGGATCAAAACTTCCCGGTCCTAAAGTTCTGGCGCGGAATGCTCTTACACTGTTGCTTCCCCCGGAAAAAAACTGTTTTGAAAAAGGAATATGCTCAGAATTTCCGTACGGATAAGCTAATCCTGCAATAAATCTTGTTGCCAACGATGTTTTTTCGGTGAATTTATGGTACAGTCTGAAGTCATTTTCAATTTTTGCATATTGACTGAAAGGGACTCCGAAAATCGTTTTTTCTTTATCTTTTTTCGCGTTTGCTCCAGTCACTAAACCGGTTATATTTCCAGCCAAATCCAATGTTCCTTTATAATACATGGTTGTTGGTTTCGACAACATCGTGTTGGTGTAGGTGTAAGAATAAGTAGGTCCAAAAATTAATTGTTTTTGAACAACCCTTTGCATGGCTTCACTTTTTGCAGAAATTGAATCATATAATGCGGTAACTTTTGCAGGAGACACATAGGTCACATCAAAAATTTTCAGGTCATGTTCTTTTCTTGCATTTTCTTTCCAGACATATCCAAATGAACCTGTAAAAGTATTCAAGGTATAATATTCTGTACGATTCTGGAATTCGTAGCCTAAAGTAATATTTGTTCTCGGAACAAAAGCACTCGAAGAATTAAACCTGAATGGCGCTACAATTCTCGGAATGGAAAGCTGAACATTGGTTCCGGCTCTGAATAAGTTTTTAGCATTTTCAGGACCTCCCATCTGGAAATCAAAAGCTCCGTAAATTGCTGCTTTAAACTGTTCTGCTCCTCTGAAGAAATTTCTGTGTGTCCAGTTGAGGTTGAGTTCACTTCCGGCGTAATTTGCAGAATTGGTTCTTCCTAAAGCTTCCAAGCGAAGAGATTGTATTTCTCTAGGAGTAAGAAGGTAATAAGCATCAAATTTATGCTGCAAAGAGTCTGAAGTGATAAACTCATTTTTCACAAATTTAAAAACGCCTAAACTGATTAAACGGTTTAACGTAAGATTGTGATTGGTACGATTATAAAGATCCCCTTTTTTAAAATATAAAGCCCTGTCAAAAATTTTTGGTTTGAACTTGTGTTGTGGATCGATAACATAAATATCCTTGTATGCATATTTTGAAAGAGAATCTGCATCCATCGGGATTTTATATTTTCCGGCTCTTACATCCTGAATATTGTAGGTCGGAAATACGACCACTTTATCAATACTGAATTGTTGCGTCGAAAGATCCGGAGTATTATCTTTCAGCTTTACATTGAGCTCTACTTTGTGATTTTTGCTTATCGTACTATCGGCCTGAACCAGGATATTATCAGGATGAAAATAATAGAAACCTCTTTCTTTAAGACCATTATCAATTCTTTCTCTTTCATTTTTAATCACATCCAGATCAAAAGGATTTCCGTTTTTAAGAAATGTTTTACCAGATAGATCTTGAATCTCTTTGTTAACTAAGGAAGAATCTTTCTGAAACTTAACATTACTGATTAAATATCTTGCGCCTGGTCTTAAAGTATAAATAACCTGAGCTCTTTTATTTTTCGAAACCGTATCGTAGGTTGCTCTCGCATTAAAGTATCCTTTATTTTCAGAGTAATTTTCAATAATATTTTTATTAAATTCCCGGTCTACATCACCCAGTAAAACAGGCTTTTCTCCCATTTTATATTTCAGCCAGTAGTTGAATCCTTTATCCTTTTTAGGCTCTTTGGCGATATTATAGAAATACAGCTTAGGTCTCAATCCCAGGAATGTAGAATTGGGTTTTGGGGTAAGATTGGCTTCCAGAGCGGTTTGGAGCTCTTTTCTTTCCTTTTTTGAAAGAGAGTCATTTTTTATTTTTACTTCTCCTCCTGTGTAAAGCATTTGTCCTTCTTTCAGAAACCTTGTATTATTACAGGAAAGACTGACCGCTGCAAATCCGGAAGCGAATAAATATTTGAAATATATGGAAAGTTTACTTTTCATTATTTGAATGTGTTATTTAAATTCTACCACCTGATCGTTTGGTTTTTTTCTTACTCTTTTCTCTTTAGATTTTTTGAAAATATCCCGGAATTTATCGTAATCCAATGTGATAATAAATCCGACTCCGGTTTCTATAATTTGCCCCTGAAGAGCAACCTGATATTCATCTTTACGATAAGCACGAAGCATATATCTTCCGTCTTTGGATAGACTGTAATCTACCGTTACATTTCCCGCGATATTGGTCATGTTTTCATTTTCACGGGCTTCACCTTCCAATGCAAAATTACTTCCTACCGAAACTTTCAGACGGTCATTCAGCAGTTTTTTACTGACTCCGACATTGAGGTCGGTTCTTGTATTTTTATTACCGGTTGAATAATCTTCCGAAGATTCAAGATCAAAATTTAAATCCACGCCTTTTATTAAATCAGAGGCAAGATTATTAAGCTGCTGAGAAAGAAGCTTGCTCACACTCTGTCTTGCGATCATTTCACCCGACATTCCTGCACTGGATTCAAAAGGATTCTCACCAATGAAACGGTTTAATAATAATAGCGCAAAAACCTGTTTGTTCATTTCTGATTCTTGCGTTCTAAGCTGGGCAAGTTTCTGGTCTACTGTTTCTATAACAGCAGATGAGACGGCGTTATTTTTTTTATCGGTAGTAATGTCAAATGTAATTTCCGGTTTCAGCAATTCTCCTTTCATTTTTAATAAGGTATTGAAAGGAATTCTTTGCTTATACTGGTTGAGCTCTGCTGGTGTATCTGTATTTAATTGTTGTTCTACCAGATCAATAGGAGCTGTTTCTGTTTTATAAATAGCGGTAATGTCCAGTGTTGCGGTTGTCGGTTCTCCGGTCCATGTGATGGTACTTCCTTTTTGGATGTCGAATTTACGTTTTAGCAAGCTCACAGACATTTCATAGGCTCCCGATTCTACCTGATAAACTCCGACAAGGGTAGTTTTTCCGGAAGGATCTATTCCTCCTGTTAGCTCAGCTTCTCCCTGAAGTTTTACGAAATCTCCGTTAGCTTTATCAATGATAATGGAAAGTTTGGCTTCTTTGCTTACTTCTATATTCACACTTACATCCATTCCTTTGATGCGGCTTTGTGCATTTAAAGAATCGGCTTTAATGGTTTTATTAAGAACAACCTGGTCCTGATCGATAAACTCTACAATTCCGTCTCTTTCCTGTAAGGATGGGCTTGATTGGGGAAGTACGAATGAAAAATCAGTATCGTCGGAAACATTAAGTCTTCCGTCAACTTTTGGCAGATCCAGATCACCACGGATATGAAGATTGGCGTCAATCGCTAAAATTCCGTACATGATGGCATCGTTCGATTTTTCTGAGTTTACCACTTTAAAATCTTTAGCATTAACGTCCAAATTGAATGCAAAATCTCTATATGTTTGCGTAAGAACTTCTCCATTGATTCTCAGAGAATTTCCGTCTTTATCATTGATTTTAAAATTATTAAATTCAATGCCTCGGCTGGTAAAATCAATTTCATCATTCAGTTTTCTGAAATCACTTCCGGTTTTGGCAATTTCCAATCCTACATCATTGAATTTTACTTTACCTAGAATATTAGGTTTATCAGCCGTTCCTGTAATTTTCAGATTTCCTGAAATATAACCTTCCGTATTCGTGATGGCATTCATAGAAAAGCCTTGAAGGCTCTTCATCTGCAATTGATTAATGGCCATATTCAGATCAAATGTGCTGGAAGAAGTATTATAATCTCCCAGAATTTTCACATCATTATTATTTCCTGAAAGTACAATATCAGCATTTAAAATGTTCGGTGAAGTGTTGTTGACTTTTACAGCAAGGTTTCCGATAGGATTTTCGTAAACGATTAAATCTGAAATATTTAAATCGGAGGTAAATGTCATTTTTTTCGTCAAATCACGTAGCTGAGCGGTTCCGTTGATTGTTCCTCTTGCCAGAAGGGTGTCTTTTTTAATCAGTTCTGTAATGGTTTCAATTTTAAAATCTTTCAACGAAACATTTAAAGGAGCGTTCGGAGATTGAGATTCTGATTGCAATGAAATCTCGCTTCCTTGATTCGAAAGTTGGAAATTATCTGCAAAAATTCCTTTGTTGCTGATCTGTATTTTATTTCCTTCTGAAACTGTCCAGTCTGTGTAATTTAATTTTAAACCATTCGGATTTAAAGATATTTCTGTGATGTCGTTCAGCGATTTTGCATTTCCGGCAATCAGAAATTGAGTGGCATCTTTTGCGTCTTTCGTTGTGATATTGTAATTGATAATATTATTCGAAACATCACCACCAATATTTACCTTGTTTAAAGCAAAGCTTGAACTTTTTAATCCTGCGACATACAGATTGTACTGTAACGCCTGATTTTCGTTGGTCACTTTTAATGTTGCATTTTCAATAGAATTTTCACCATACAGAAGCTGTGGAATCTGTCCGTCGATTTCAATTTTCTGAGAATCGGCATCATAATTTCCTGTCAGATTGATGGTTTCAAAACTCTTCAGATCCGGAACAAACTTTCTGATGATATCATCATTTTTAATTTTTGCATTAAAGGTAAAAAACTGTCCCTGCTGAATTTTCTGAGCTTTTCCGGGCTTTTGAAATTGATAATATTGATTAATGGTATTGGATAATGACCCAAAAATCTGGGTCAGTTTATATTTTCCTTTCAATTCTACATCAGCAACCTGCGAATTGAAAATAATTTGGGTAGAATCTGCGGTAGAAGAAGCTTTCAGATTCACTTCCTGAACCGGATAGACTTCTTTGGTATCTGAAAAAGCAAAGTCTTTTAAATTTAAATACCCATTCAGATTGTCAGGATCTAAATTAGTGAAATCACCATCTATTTTTCCTGCGAGAATCATTGGTTTTTCATAAAAGCCAAGTTTGTTGACATCCAGTTTTATCACTTCACCATTTACTTTTATCGTAGGATTTTTTTCGTTGTAAACTCCGGAAGCAGTTAACAATAAATTAGCATTTGGATCTTTTGAATTAAGAACGATATGATAGGTTCCACGGTTGATTTTTCCTGTAAGATTCATATTTTGGTAACGGTAGCCTTTGTAAACCGCCGATGCAACATGACCTTTCAGATCTGCTTTTGCATTTTTGAAATTAAAACTTTCTCCTTTGGCATAAATCTGTGCCGAAATAGCCCCAATATCTTTATTCTGAATGATTTTTCCGATCTGTAACCCCTGAAGGTTGGCTTTTACATCGTACAACTCATGATTTTTTCTTCGTAGATCAACTTTAGCAATGACGGCAGCATTTCCAAGAGTGGAGTAGAGGTTCAGATTGGCATCTACCACCTTGGTTGTTCCTTTTGCTATTCCTTTAATGCTCATATGCGAAGGCAGGGAAATATTGGAAGGAATCGTATTTTTCGGAACCAGATTAAAAATTGTTTTTGCGGATGAAGATAATTCTGTGATTCTTAAATCATAATATAATTGATCAGGATTCATCGCATTTTTAATTCTTCCTGATGCTGCAACTCGTAGCTGATCTAAACCTGAAACTTTAAGATTATTGATCAATAAATCATTTACAGAACCTTTTACATTCGCATTGATATTTAAAATAGCGTTTGGATATTTGTTGAAAGGGACTGTATTTTTCAATGTAGGAACCACATTCAGAATATCTGCAAAACCAATTCTAGAATCTTTTATATTGGCTGAAATTTTTACGGCTCCCAAATTGGAACTTAATTGTTCGATGGAATTATAATTTAAAATAACCTCATCACGTAACAATGTTTTTGGGGTTTGCAGATAAAGATTTTTTAAGTAAGCCTCTTCTTTACCATACACAAAATCTGTATTGAATTTCTGAATATCTAAACCTCTCGCTTCCTGAATTTCCGCAGAGCTTACGGTTCCGGCAAAGGTATTGTCCTGCATTTTGAAGCTTCTTACCTCAACATTCATTTTTGAGAAATTCATGTGATTGAAATCCATTCCCTGTCTGGTGGGAGCGATTGCAGTGTTGTTATAGATGACTTTTACATCATTGAGAACCAGTTTTCCAAGCAATACGTTCATTGCTTTTTTGTCTGTTACTTTCGAAACATCAGGTTCTTTAGTGTTTTTCGGATTGGCATTTTGAGTAGGAAGATAAAGATTTGCATTAATATCTGCTCCGGAAAGGAAGATATTATCAATACTATATGCATTATTTTCCAGGTCGAGCTTATTGACTTTTGTGCTTAGTTCTTTAAATAAAACCTTTGCAAAAGTTTTGGTATTGTCGTCGCCGTAATCAATGTCGAAATTGGTAAGCTTTATTCCTCTTAAACCAATCTGCATTGGCTTTTTCTGATTCAAAGAATCGACTTTCTGTTCAACTTTTTTAGAAACTTCTTCTACGAGATCCTGTTTGAGCTTTAATTTTAATCCATCGAGATTAATGTCATTAACAGCGTATTTGTTGTTGTTTAAATCGAAGGTTTTTACCCTTGTATCAAAAGATTTAAAGTAAAGTTTGATATCATTTCGGGATTGCTGATCATTGAAAGTAACGCCAATGTCTTTTAATTTGATTTTATCTAAAGAAATAATGAAAGGTTTCGAAGAGCTTTCTTCTTTATCACTTGTTGCAAAAGCGTCAATAATGTAATCGAAGTTGAATTTTCCGTCCGGTTTTCTCACAACATTCGCTCTTGCGCCCTCCAGATCTACCGAGGTAATATCTGCTGTGGAATTGATCAGTTTCAGCATGTTCAATCCGACATCCAGTTTTTTTACTGCCAGAAGAGTATCAACATCTTGTCCTTTTAAATACAAATTTTCCATAACAAGACTGTTTGGAAATCCTATGTAAACCCTTTCGAGACTTACTTTTGTTTTGATTTTCTTTTCAAGATAGACGACCAGTTTATCCTTAATAAAGTTTTGAACAGCCGGAAGCTTTAAACTAAAAATAAGCAGGATAAGAAAAACCAATATGGAAATAATGGTTATCAGGAATCGCCTTAAGAGCTTTCTTTTATTAATTTTCAGTTTCAAGAGTGATTCGGTTTTAGACAAATATAATAATACGAATTTATTATTTATCTGTGGTGATACTCTTTTGTGAATACAAAAATCCTGCCTTGACTGCTCATTTATGGAATTTAAGTTTAGTTGTCGTCAAGTGAATTAGTTGATGAAGACAGCCAAAGCACGGATTTATTGTTTTTTAAAGCCCCCTTTTTATCATTTTTTCTGTTGAAAAGGTTGAGTAAAAATGAAAAATTCAAATGTTAGTTTAGTTCTTAAAAGGGGGCTTTGGCATGGTTTATAGATTGAGATAAAAATTTTTATTAATCATTTCCGTTTTCCCACTGTACTTCTTCACCTTGTGGGGCTGCACCTCCTTGAGCGGGAGTAATCGGAGGAGTCTCCTGATTGATGTGATAAATGTACGCTGCAATTTTCTCTGCATCTCTGCCTGTGATGGTACCCTCTTTAATGAAAGGTCGCATGGTAGGATTATTGGGAGAACCGTTTTCCAGCATCCAGATTACATTTTTGAACAAACTTTTCTGTTGTATGTTGATCCAGTTAGTGTCCGTTAAATTCGGTCCGATGCCTCCTTTCCCGTTATCGCCATGACAGGTAACACAGTTGGTTTTAAATAATTCCTGACCTTCCGCGATGTTATCTGCACTGTATTTTGCCGTTTCCAGCGTTACTTGTGGTGCTGTTTTTTCAAATTCTTCAATGGAAGCAAACATTTGTTTTGTTTCATGATTCAACTCAGCTTCGGGATGGGCATAATCTGTAAAGGCAAAAGCTGCAAGATATACCACACAGAAGATACATCCGAAATAAAATAGCCCGATCCACCATTTTGGAAGTGAGTTGTCAAGCTCTGTAATTCCGTCGAAGCCGTGATCAATCAGAATGTCTTTTTCTTCTGTAACAGACTGTTTTTTGAATGCAGAATTCCAAAGTTTCTGAAAATAAGGGGTGTTTTTATCTTTTAAATATTCGGCTTTTTCCTCGGCTGATAATTTGGTGAAATTTTGATTTTCAATTAAATCTCCAATCGAATTCATGATCAGTAGAAGAATAATCGCGATCAACATTAATCCCCAGAAAAATGGTGAAGAGAAATATCCTGAATCGTGCGCGAACATTTCGAACGCCATGATCGTCAAACCTAGTGTGACAAGGATGTATATGGAAATTGGAGTTCTTGTTTTCATTGTAATTCAATTTAAATTATTCTACACTTGCTGTCTGAATTTGAGTCGTTTTGATATCTGTTCCTAATCTTTGCAGATAAGCGATCATGGCTACAATTTCTCTTTGCTCAAGCGGAACAAATGTTGCTCCTTTTGTAGCTCTGTCTTTTTCAATCTGATCTTTCACATCGGTGGCTTCGGAATAAATTCTTTGTACAATTCCTGTTGCCTGATTATTGGCCCATTGATTGGCGGAATCTATTTCTGCTTTTGTATAGGGGACATCGAAATAGTTTTTCATTAATTTCATTTTGTCCACCATTTGTGTTTTGTCTAATTTGTTTGTAATTAACCAAGGAAAACGCGGCATGATTGATCCTGCTGAGGTAATTCTTGGGTTATACATATGTTTGAAGTGCCATGAATCCGGGTTTCTTCCTCCTTCTCTGTGCAGATCCGGTCCTGTTCTTTTTGATCCCCAAAGAAATGGGCGGTCATAGATAAACTCTCCTGCTTTAGAGTATTGTCCGTTTTTCCCTTCAAATCTTACAATTTCATCTCTAAACGGTCGTATCATCTGTGAGTGACAAGCATTACAGCCTTCTCGGATATATAAATCTCTTCCTTCCAGTTCTAATGGTGAATAAGGTTTTACAGCGGTGATTGTGGGTACACTTTGCTTTAAAGTTAATGTCGGGATAATTTCTACCAAACCTCCGATAGCAATAGTAATGAAAGCTAATATGGATAATAATTTCGGGGTTCTTTCCAGCCATAAATGTACTCCTTCTCCTTCTTTTCTTGTAGTCCCAATATTCGCTAGAGCTGGTGCTTCTGCAGGAACTTCTTTCTGGAATGATCCTTTTCTTACGGTAGCAACAACGTTTATAACCATTAAGATTGCTCCTGAAATATAGAATAAGCCGCCTAAAAATCTCATTTTGTAATATGGAATGATTGCTGTAACGGTATCTAACCAGTTTTTGTACATCAAGGTTCCGTCCTGATTGAATTGTTTCCACATTAGCCCTTGTGTGAATCCTGAAATATACATGGGTACTGCATAGAAAATAATTCCTAAGGTTCCTAACCAAAAATGCCAGTTTGCTAATTTTTTAGACCATAATTGAGTTCTCCACATCACGGGAATAAGATAATAGATGATACCAAAAGCCATGAAACCATTCCATCCAAGCGCTCCGATGTGTACGTGACCAATCACCCAGTCTGTATAATGTCCGATTTTATTTAAAGATTTTGTTGCTAAAAGTGGTCCTTCAAAGGTTGCCATTCCATAGCAGGTAACGGCTACAACGAAGAATTTAAGAATAGGATTTTCTCTTACTTTATCCCAAGCTCCTCTTAAGGTAAGAAGACCGTTCAGCATCCCTCCCCAAGATGGTGCAATCAGCATGATTGAGAAACCAGTTCCCACTGCCTGAGCCCAAGCCGGAAGAGCAGTATATTGTAAATGGTGCGGCCCTGCCCAAAGGTAAACGAAGATGAGCGACCAGAAGTGGATGATAGATAGTTTATAAGAGAAAACTGGTCTGTCAGCAGCTTTTGGTAAGAAATAATACATCAAACCTAAAACCGGAGTTGTTAGTACGAAAGCTACTGCATTGTGACCGTACCACCACTGAACTAAAGCATCTTTTGCTCCTGCATAGATTGAATATGATTTCCAGCTTGTGAATGATAGCGGAATTTCAAGATTATTAAATATATGAAGCATGGCTACTGCAATCCAGGTTCCGATAAAAAACCAGATGGCAACATATAAATGTCTTACTCTTCTCTTGGCAATTGTTCCGAACATATTGATCCCAAAAACTACCCATGAAATAGTAATTAATATATCAATTGGCCATTCGTGTTCTGCATATTCTTTAGAAGTGTTAATTCCCATTAGGAAAGTAATCACTACACTGATAATCATAATTTGCCAGGTCCAGAAATGTACCCAAGATAATGTATCACTGTACATTCTTGTTTTTAACAGTCTCTGCATGCTGTAATAAGCACCGCAGAAAAAGGAATTACAGACAAAAGCAAAAATTACCGCACTCGTATGCAACATTCTGATCCTTCCGAAGCCTAAAGCTCCTTGTGTATTAATCAGTCCCTGAATATTTCCGGATGCTAAACTTTTGATGGTGGTGTCATCTGTTCCGAATAAAAATTCCGGAAGTTCAGGATAAAAAAGCATCAGTGCAGCGGTAAGCCCGAGTAAAAACCCAACCAAACCGAATGCAATGGTAGCATAGAGGAATGCTCTGACAATAGTATTGTCATAATTAAATTTTTGCGTCTCCATAATTCCTATGTTGTTGTACTGAGGTGATATTTTACTTTAAAACAGAAGCTTTTGAGCAAATTTTAGCTTACATTTTAAATATCATGTAGTGTAATAATGTTTTGACAAAGGTATTTACTAACTTTGTGTAAGTCTAATAGATATACTTCTAAAATATACCGAAAACTACTAAAACAGACACAATGAAGATATGCGGACAAAATATTAGGAAAATCAGAAGGAGTAAAGATTTTACGCAAGAATATATGGCTTTTGAAATGGGAATCTCTCAAAAAGCATATTCAGATATTGAGAATGCTAAGGTGAAAATCAACTTTGAAATTCTTACTAAAATCTCAGATATTTTAGAGATTAAGCCTTCAGATATCTGCAGTGTTTCTCATAAGTGCGGAAATGATGAATATGAGAATAAATTTAATGATCTTTTAGAGTACATGAAAAAGAATAATATAGCAATTCCAAAGGACTATTTGTAAGTCTTCGATGGATAAAAAATAAAAAGGCTGCTTCAAATGAGGCAGCCTTTATTTATGTTGATTAAAATATCAATAGGAAGAGTTAAAAATGAAAAAACCATCCTTAAAAAGGATGGTTTTTCGTAGACCCACAGGGATTCGAACCCCGACTGACGGTACCAAAAACCGGAGTGCTACCGTTACACTATAGGTCTGTGTTATTTTGGTGATGCAAATTTACAGCTTTTTTCATTATATGCAAGAACTTTTTAAACTTTTTTTTAAATTTACTGTGCTTTTTATTCCCACTAATTATGCTGATAGACTTCAATAATCTCAATATTAATCAATTATATTTTGAAACCGAATTTGAAATTAAAATTAAAAACTTTTTAGAAGAATGGTTTTCAGATTCAGACACGGTAAAAGTGCAAACTTCGGGTTCTACAGGGGTTCCAAAGATTTTTGATATTGAGAAAAAGAAAATGATTAATTCTGCAGAAATGACCTGCAATTTTCTAGAATTAAAAGAAGGAGATACCGCCTTGATTTGTTTGCCAGTGGAATATATTTCGGGAAAAATGATGGTGGTTCGTTCTCTCATTAGAAAATTAAAATTAATTATCGTTGATCCCTCTACAAAGCCGGTTGAACATTTGAACGATGAAATTGATTTTTGTGCGATGACCCCACTTCAGGTTGAAAACTCTTTGGATAAACTACATTTAATCAAAAATTTGATCATTGGAGGAGCGGCTGTTTCCGAGTCTTTAAAAAAGAAAATCTCTCAATCTCTACAATTTTCAAATTCTCAAACACAAATATTTGAAACCTATGGAATGTCCGAAACGCTTTCTCATATCGGATTGAAACAGGTTGCTCCGAATGCAGAAGATTATTTTACAGTTTTTGAAAATGTTGAAATATCTAAAGATGAAAGAGGTTGTCTGAAAATTTTTGCTCCTAATGTAAATGCTGAGGTTCTACAAACTAATGATTTAGTAGAGATTAAGGATGAGAATAAATTCAGGTTTTTAGGAAGAATTGATAATGTAATCAATTCTGGAGGTGCAAAAATTTTTCCAGAACAACTGGAAGCTTTAGTCAAAAAAGAAATTCCGAATGAAGTCGTTTTTTTAGGCATTGATGATGAAAGTTTAGGGCAAAAATTGATCGTAATTATTGAAGGAGTAAAATCGGAGAATTTGGTAAGGAAAATTTCGGATATCCCATTTGATAAAAACTTTTATAAGCCCAAAGAGATTATTTTTGTTGAAAAAATTCCTAGAACTCCGAATGGAAAAGTAAATAGAATTGAATTAAAAAATATGCTATAAAGCCTATCTTTACTCTTAATTAAATTAAAATGAAAGATTTTTCAAAAGAACTTAGTTTCAAAACTTCCCGAAGCAGCGGAGCAGGAGGTCAGAATGTAAATAAAGTGGAGACTTCGGTTACGGTTCTTTGGAAGGTTGCTGCATCTGAATTTTTTACGGATGAGCAGAAAGATTTAATTCAAGATAAACTTAAAAACAGAATCAATGCGGAAGGCTTTTTATTTTTAACGGTTTCTGAAAGCAGAACACAGTTGATGAATAAAAATAAAGCCATTGAAAAAATAGTAGAAATTGTTGACAAATCTTTATTTATTCCTAAAAAGAGGATTGCAACAAAACCTTCTAAAGCTAAGAAACAGAAAAGATTAGATGCCAAAAAGAAACTTTCGGATAAAAAGGAGAACAGAAGGTTTAAGTTTTAAAATTCTTATAACTTCCGACATCGATCTTCCAACCCAAAATTCTTATCTTTGCAAAAATTAAAAAAATGAGCAAACCGATTACTGAATTCATAGAAAAATATTACCTTCATTTTAATGCAGCTGCATTGGTGGATGCTTCTAAAGGATATGTTGCACATCTTAAAGATGGCGGGAAAATGATGATTACTTTAGCAGGAGCAATGTCTACTGCAGAGTTGGGAAAAATTCTTGCTGAAATGATCCGTCAGGATAAAGTAGATTTTATCTCTTGTACAGGTGCCAATCTTGAAGAAGATCTTATGAATCTTGTAGCACATTCTCATTATGAAAGAGTTCCTCATTACAGAGATTTAACAGCTCAGGATGAGTGGGATTTGTTAGAAAGAGGGCTTAACAGAGTTACAGATACTTGTATTCCTGAAGAAGAGGCTTTCAGAAGATTGCAGAAACATATCGTTGAGATCTGGAAAGATGCTGAAGCAAAAGGTGAAAGATATTTCCCGCATGAATTTATGTATAAAATGATTCTTTCAGGAGTTTTAGAGCAATATTATGAAATTCCTAGAGAAAATTCTTGGATGATTGCTGCGGCGGAGAAAAACTTGCCAATCGTAGTTCCGGGATGGGAAGATTCTACAATGGGTAACATTTTCGCTTCTTACTGTATCAAAGGAGAGCTTACAGCGACTACTATGAAATCAGGAATCGAATATATGACGTATTTGGCAGACTGGTATACTAAAAATTCAGCAGGAAAAGGAGTTGGATTCTTCCAGATTGGTGGAGGTATTGCAGGAGATTTTCCGATTTGTGTTGTACCGATGTTGTATCAGGATATGGAAATGCACGACATTCCGTTCTGGTCTTATTTCTGCCAGATTTCAGATTCTACAACATCTTACGGTTCATATTCAGGAGCTGTTCCTAATGAGAAAATCACTTGGGGGAAATTAGATATCACTACACCGAAATTTATTGTTGAAAGTGATGCTACGATCTGTGCGCCATTGATGTTCTCTTATATTTTAGAGAATTAATTCTTGATAGAAAATAATTATAAATTTTAGATAAAAGGCTTATCATGTAAGCCTTTTATTTTTTTAAGTATTGGAGAATCTAAAGAAAAATACATTTGAAGCGCTCACAGGAATGCGAGCTATTGCAGCAATTATGGTATTTGTGTATCATAATCGTAAATATTGGCGTGATGATTTACCTTTTCCTGTTATGCGTTTTATCAGCGAATGGCATATCGGAGTGACGGTCTTCTTTGTTTTGAGTGGCTTTTTATTGGCTTATCGCTATGAAAATTCACCTTTAGAATCTAAAAAATCTTATTTAAAATATATTCTTCTCCGTATAGCAAGAATTTTTCCGCTGTATTGGATTTTGCTGAGCTTTTTCTTTCTAGATACGGCATATTCTAAAAATGTGAATTATTTCTTGCAGTATTCACTGTTGTATTCCTTATTTGAAAAATATTCCATTTCAGGAATTGTACAGGCGTGGTCGCTTCAGGTAGAATTCTTTTTTTACTTATTGTCACCTCTTTTATTTTTATTGTTGAAGAAGAACTGGAAATATTGTATTTCATTTTTGCTGGGGATTTTTCTTCTAAGTAATATCATAGGTTATGGTCTGCATTGGTATAATGGCAATTCCGAAGGCTTTTTATATCCTTTAAATTTTATGATGGGAAATACTTTTTTCGGAAGAAGTTTAGAGTTCTTTTTCGGAATGTTACTAGCTTATCTGATGAAGCAGGAAAAAGGATTGGAATTTTTAAAAAAATTGAAAAGATCCACTTTATATGGAGGAATTTCAATCATAGTTTTTACTATTGCGATTGCCCTTTTTGCCAGAAACAATTTTGTACATGGAGTAGAGCGATGGGAAGGAAGATTAATTCATGAATTGCTTTTACCTGCCGGGATAGTTATTTTCTTTTGGGGATTAATGTCTGAAAAAACATTCATATCCAAAATCCTGTCTTCCAAATTATTTATTCTTTTGGGCAACGCTTCTTTTGTTTTCTATCTTATTCATATCAGCTATTTCAATCTTAAACTAAAGTCGTATTTGTATTTGCCGGATCATAATTTTGTTTTATTGTGGATTTGTTCCATTATCATTTATCTGGGGATTGAAAAACCTCTTTATGAATGGTGTAGAAATTTAATTGCTAAAATCAAATAACAATTCCTTCAGCTATTTACTCTAAAGAATTGACAAGTATAAAATAACGATACGCCAGAATTCCTTTCTGAATCTTTGTCAGTTTATTAGGATCTTTATCACTCAGTTTAGGAAGAATCGCTTTATTAATTGTATTCAAAAATTTGAAAAATGATTTTTTCATGACTAAATGTTTTGGTGATTATTAATAACCTTCAAAAAGTATGCGGTTTATTAAACTAAAAATTGCCTATCATTTCGACAGACAATTTTATTACTAACAATTAAATTTATTTATTACATTATCCTATTTATGGATTTCCATACATATTCGATTCACCACCGTCAATGGCAATTACCTGACCTGAAACATATCCGTTTTCATCACTTAATAAATAAGCAACCAAATGCCCGACATCCATAGGATCTCCTAATCTTCTTGTAGGGTTTCGGGATGCATATTCTTTTTCGGCAGTTTTCGGATCATTCGGATTCACCTGTTTAAAAGCTTCTGCAACCATTGGGGTTAAAATAGCTCCCGGAGCAATAGCATTGGTTAAAATATTATCTTTACCATATTCCAACGCTGCATTTTTTGTCATTCCGGCTACTGCGTGTTTGGTCGCAACATAAGCGGTCTGATTCAAAACTCCTCTGATTCCGCCTACAGAAGCTACATTAACGATTCTACCGCCTCCATTTTTCTGCAATTCAGGAATTACATATTTCATTCCGTAATACACTCCTAAAAGATTGATATCAATTACTTTTTTGAAAACATTAATATCATAATCGATCAAAGGAGCTTGTTTTCCTTCAATTCCTGCGTTGTTGTATAATCCGTCAACTTTTCCGAATGTTTTAACAGTCTGGTCAACGTAGTTTTTTACATTTTCTTCAACAGAAACGTCTGCGGTTACTGTTAAGAATTTATTTTCCGGGTATTTTGACTCTAGATCAGCCTTTGTGTTATCCAAAGCTTCAGCGTTATAATCTACTAATGTCAAATCGGCTCCTTTAGAAGCTAATACATCTGCAGCAGCCAGACCAAGTCCCATTGCTGCTCCTGTTACAATTATTACTTTTCCTTTTAAATTTGCCATAATTTTTTAGAATTAATTATATCTAAAGTTACGCATCATAAAAGTTTTGTGTCTTGATCTATGGTAAGAAACCGATTGCACTCTTGGAAATTGATACTATTTTAAAACAAATTCTTCGGTCTTAAAATTATGTTTACCTTTATTTATTCAAATGTTTTTATGGACGAAATATTTAAGCAGCAGGTTTGGGAAATCACCAAATTAGTTCCCAAGGGAAGAGTTACGAGTTATGGAGCGATTGCAAAAGCAGTCGGTTATCCCAATCATTCGCGTCATGTAGGAAAAGCAATGGGAGGTTGCCCAAAAGATGTTCCGGCACATCGTGTTATTTCCAGCTCAGGAACTTTATCTGTTCCGGAATTTCAGGTAAAATTGGAAGCAGAAGGAATTAAGGTGGAAAATTTTAGAATTAAGGATTTTAAGAAATTGTTTTGGGATCCAATGACGGAGTTATAAGTTATTAATGATGAGTTATAATTTAAGGCTTCGATAAGCTCAGCCTGACAGTGTAATTTCATAATGTAAAAAGGTTCGGGGCGACAAAGCCGCCCCGAAACCCTAAATATAGTATCGTCTAAAATCAAAAAAAAATTCGAAATTTCTTCAATTTTCCAGCCCACTTTATTTTTCAATCTTCAAAAGCATTTGTTTTCCATTTTCATTCTCCGGATTTAGCTCAACAGATTTTTGATACATTTTTACCGCTTCTTCTTTTTTATCACATTGATGCAAAGCTTCGCCATAACTGTCAAAAACATTCCAGCTCGTTGGGAAAATTAAAGTCGCTGAATTGAAAACCAGCAAAGCATTATCACATTTTTGAAGTCGAAGAAATTGATAACCCAATCTATTGAAATCTCTTTCAGAAGCTTCAAAACTATTTGGATTTTTCAAATATTCCTGAATCAATTCATTTGCTTTTTCCTTACTTCCATTTTCAATCAAACTTCCATAGATTCGCGAAAGATTCTGAACTGGAATTTGATAAGGTTTTTTATTAATTAAATTCAAAACAGCGTTAGTAATAGGAAAAATGGAGCTGGCTGAATTAGAAAGCAAAATCACGGTTTGATTTTTTGTGATATTATGAGCCAAAATAGAAGTCAATCCAGTGATAAAACCATCGTGAAAAACTATTTTTCCCTCGCTTTCATCAATGTACATTCCCCAACCTAAACCATAACTTATTTCTTTTCCATCAATGGTATAAGAAACCGTTTTTCCATCATTTAGCTTCGTCGCCGTCAAAGCTTCTTCCAATTCTTTCTTCTCTAAAATCTGATAATTGAACAATGCTTTTTGATATTTTTGTAAATCTAAAGCCGTACTTACAATCCCTCCATTTCCATAAAAATTACTTTTTTCGGAGATTAAAAAGGGTTCCTTTAAAGTTTTCGTGTTAGCTATTTCCGTTGAATATAAGTTCGGATAAGCGTATAATTCTACTTGATTTTTGGTTTTAATTTTTCTGTCCAACGGAACAAATGAATTTTTCATTTTTGCAGGTTTGAAGATGCTTTTCGCTAAATAGTCGGCATAACTCATTCCGGAAACTTTTTCGATAATCAATCCGGCAAGACAAAAATTGACATTATTGTATTCCCATTTACTTCCAGACAGAAATGAAAGTGGTGTTTTGAAGCGAATAAAAGTCGGAATAATATCCTGATTTGATATGACTTTTTCGGGTTGTTCTTTGATAATCGTATCAAACAAAGTATATTCCTGTGCCAATCCGGAAGTGTTATTCAATAGCTGTCTGATTGTAATATTGGGATAAGGAAATTCAGTCAGATATTTTTGAACAGGCTCATTAATATTCAGTTTTCCTTTCTGTTGAAGTTGGAGAATTGCTGTTGACGTAAACGTTTTTGTGATGGACGCAATCGGAAATTGAGATTGGTCATTCAATTTCTCTTTCTTTTCAATATTAGAAAATCCATAATGAGTAGAAAAAATAGTTTTCTCTGATTTTGAAATCATAACACTCCCATTAAACAGATTTTTATTAGAAAGCGTAGTAAAGAAATTATTTAATTCTTGTCCAGAAAGCGTATTTGTAAATAAAACAGTTAGTAATAATAAGAAAAGTCGGTTTTTCATTTTAATTAATTTTTCGTGGATAAAAGTTGATTGATTTTGAGAAGCATTTCTTTGGCATTATCATTATTTGGATTCAGTTCTAATGTTTTCTGATAATCTTTTTTGGAAGCATTATAATCCTTTTTAATGAAATAAATCTCGCCCCTCGTATCATAAATGTTAGATGAATTTGGAAATTCTGAAACCGCATAATCAATGATTTTCAAAGCATCATCTGTTTTTCCTTCACCTAAAAATTTGTACGTTAATCTATTGAGTTCATTTTCAAAACCATTGAAATTATAAGTATCGGATTTATTTTTCCTAAGGTCTTTCAAATAAACAATTCCTTTTTCTACAGATTCTGCTTTCATTTTTTTGTAAACTTCAAAGATGATTAATGGTTTAGGCAAATCGACTTTTGAGTTATATAAAACGCCGAAAATATCATCAATAATAGCTTCCAATTGCCCGCCTCTTTTCCCTGCTCTGGTATTATCAAGCAAAATCACATATATCTTGTCCTCCGGAATTCTCGCAATATTGCAGGAAAAACCATTAATTCCGCCACTATGCGCCATTGTTGTAATGTCTTTTCCCGAACCTAAAAAATTCTGATGTTTCTGAATAACCAAACCGTAAGCGTAATCGCCCAAATTTGGCGTGAAATATATCTTTTTGTTCTCCTCATTTAATAAAATATTGGTGTACAAAGCATCGTCCCATTTTCGCATATCGTTTGCCGTGCTGTACATTCCGCCGGCAGAAAATACCGCAGTTTTGATATTGATATAATCTGTTTTTTGGTAGCCATCATAGTCAAAATCATAACCTTGCGCGTAATTTGAAACGATTTCTTTCGGATTTTCAATGCCTGTATTTTTCATTCCAATCACATCAAATATTTTTTCCTTTAAGACTTCTTCGTAAGGTTTTTTAGTGATTTCCTCAATAATTAATCCTAACAAATAATAGCCCGTATTGCAATAATTATGTTTTGTTCCAGGTTCAAATCCCAGATTATCTTTAAAATATTTGACTGCAAAATCTTTCCCGGACAGATTTTCGAAAACCATTTTTGTTTTAAAATCAGGAAAGTCTGTGTAATTGGGTAAGCCGGAAGTGTGCGTCAATAACTGATGAATGGTAATTTTATTTCCAATTGTTTGACTGAACCAAGGCAAATAATCGCTTATTTTATCATCCAATTTGATTTTTCCTTCCTGTTTCAACTGCATTATCAGCATTGCAGTAAATTGTTTCGTTACAGAACCAATTCTGAATTTGGTGTCAGAAATTACGTCAATATTCCAGCTCTTGTCGGCTTTTCCATAATTTTTTTGCAGTACAATTTCGCCGTTTTGAATAACCAATGCGCTTCCATTAAAAAGATTGTAATCGTTATATTTACCTATAATCAAATCGATTTTCTTAGCTTTTTCTTTATTTAAATTGGATATGGTTTTTTGTGCGAAAATATTCAATGATAAAAACAGGATAAGAATTAAATTTATCTTTTTCATTTTTTCAGAATGCTATTTGGTTGTTTGTTTTTCAATTTTTGAAAGCATTTTTCGAGCATTATCATTTTTCGGATTTAATTCCAAAGATTTTTCATAATGTTTCTTGGAGATTTCATATTTCTCAGCGAGAAAATAACCTTCGCCCAAGCTATCAAAAGCATCTCCCGAATTCGGATTTTCTTTCACATTGAGTTCAAAAACTTTTATAGCGTCATTTAATCTGTCATTTCCAATCAGAATATAGCCAATGGAATTCAGTATTTTTTCAAAATTCCATTCAGGATGTTTGTTTTTTATAGTTTGGTAGTTCTGTTCCGCATTTTGATTGTCAATTTTAAGAAATTCAGAAATTATCGACTCCTCCGAGAGTAAATAGTCATCAATAAGATTTTTATCAACCAAACCCGCAATATGATTGATAATTTGGTCTTGAACCGGAGCATATCTGTAGCCATTTGACAAAACGATGACAGACAAATTGCTGTCTGGAAAATTCCTGTACGCACTTACATTTCCTCCGGAAAAACCGTAAGAATTGTAGTTATTCACTTTAGTAATATCCCAGCCGTAACCAAAATGGTCTTTTTTATTATTAAATTCAAACGGTTTCCACATTGATTTTTTGGTCTGAGAGTTTAGAAGAATGTTGTTGTCAAGATTGTTACTCCAATCCAAAAAAGTTGGTAAAGTAATGTTGACCCCATTTCCGGAATGCGCTCTGGTTCCATCGTTTTCAGATGTTTTTTCGTAGCGTTTGGTCTTTGTATTATAGAAATTTTTCACCACTCTGTCCGGAATATTTTCTGATGAGTTTGATGAAAATAATATCTTGCCTTTTGAACCCGTAAATTGGTTTTCGAGAATATAATCTTCAAATGTTTTTCCTGTAATTTTCTCAATAATCATCGTTAACAGCCAATAATTTGTTTGGTTGTAACTAAAATGATTTCCGGTTTCAAACTCCATTTTTTCTTTAGACAATTTTTCTATTTTCTCGCTATCTGTCGCTGTAACAGGAATATCTTTGTATCGAATAATATTCGGAATTCCCGAAGAATGAGACAGAAGATTTTTAATTTTCACCTCTTTCCAATCTTTCGGAAGATTTTCAAGATATTTTGAAATTTTATCGCCTAAAGATAATTTCCCTTTCTCGATGAGCTGAAAAACGCCAACCGTAGAAATCAGTTTTGAGGTCGAATATATTCTGAAAACTGAATTTTTATTAATGGGATTATTTCCTTCTACATTCTCTTTTCCGTAATAAGCTTCAAAGACTATTTTTCCATCTCTTACAACGCCGACTGCCAAACCTGAAATTTCATTTGCCATAATGGTCTGTTGTAAATAATTATCGATAACTTGTTTTAATTCAATTCCTGAACTTTCCTTTTTTTGACTAAAAACAACAATTGATGAAAGCACAAAAAATGCAAACAAAAAATTTCTCATAATCGATTTTGATTTTATAATTTGATGCAAAGATGTACCAGAATGCTTGAATACACGACCGATTAAAAAAAGTCGAACTCATTTTTAGATAAAATTCTATACTTAAAATGAACTTTTCCGAAATTCCGTAGGTGTTTTTCCCGTATGTTTTTTAAAAGAAGTGCTGAACGAAGATTTGGAATTGAAACCAACCTGATAGAGAATTTCCAGAATTGTCAAATCTTTTTGTGAAGAATCTTTCAATATTTCCTTCGCTTTTTCAATCCGATATTCATTAATGAAATCAAAAAAATGTTTGTTTATATACAGATTAATCAAAGCTGATAAATCTTTTACCGGCATTTTTGCCTGCTCTGCCAAATCCTGAATCGTAAGAGAAGAATCCAAATAAGGTTCTTTTGAAATCATAAAATCTTTGAGAAATTCTATTTGCTTACTTTTTTCATCATCAATTACAGCTGAAGATTTTTGTTTTGGGACAATATCTGTAATAGGTTTCAGTTGGGAATTCACACCTCGGAAAAACTCAGGATTATTTAGTGCGATATACAAATACCAACAAGTACAAAATAAAAATGAAAATCCATCAAGGGTTACAATCCAAGTTCTAATTTCTCCAAAACCAATGGTAGAAGTAACCATCCACCTTAGAAGCACCAAAAAATGCAAGAAATAATATATAATTGTTATTTTGTAAAGTGCATTAATTAAAGAAATATTAGGATTCGTATAATTCTCAAGATAAACAGTTCTGGACTTTCTAATAACTAGAAATGAAGCAATAAAATAAATTTGAAATAACAGTTCGAAAAGAAATTGAAAAAATTGGTTTATAGGCATTTGGTTCATACCTTTTATAAACTCCACTTTCATTGCTGTATTTTCAAAATAAATACCCGACATTAAATACAAATTGTAAGCGACAAACGGAATAGCGTGTAGTAAATGTTTCGGTTTTAATCGAAAATCAGAAAAGCAAACTGACTTTGCATAGAGATAAAACGTTGCCGGGACCAAATAAACAATACTCCAACGAAAAGCCTCAAGGTTGATGAGATTTTCAGGAATATGATGAATCAAATGTTTAGTGGCATCTATGGCATTTGTGATAAGAAAAAAAGCAAAGAGCTGATTTCCCAATTTGTGTTTGGTCTTTACGGTTAACAAAAACAACGCCAGAAATGACACTAAAAAAATTCCGATTAAAGAGACTGAACCCAGAAAATTGTGTTTATCCATGTTTTTTAGCAAAAAACCAAATTTACTATTTCTAAGACAAATTCATTCAAAAAAAACCTCGGAGCGAATATCGCTCCGAGGTTCTACAATATAAAATAGTCAAAATTATTTATTCAGATTCTGATAGCTTTTTTGAATAAAGTCTGTCAGATCTTTTCCTTTCAATAGATTCTGGGAAAGTTTAGCCAAATCCAAGGCGTATTTAATTAAACCTTCTTTTTGTTCAGCGTTTTCTGATTTTAAAATTTGGTTCGCAAACTCACTGTTAGAATTCACTACCAAATTATACATTTCAGGAAAACCTCCCATTCCAAACATTCCGCCACCACCAGTTGCCTGCATATCTTTCATTCTTCTCATGAATTCCGGTTGGGTAATCGTGAACGGAGCATCGTTACTGTCTAAATCTTCAAGCTGAACCGTGAATTTTGTATCATTGATAGCTTCCTCCACATTTTTCTTCAACGATTCTTTTTCAGTTTCATTTAGTTTAGAAATGATAGGCTCATCTTTTTTAATCAGATTATTGATGTGATCTGAATCTACTCTTACAAAAGAAATTTTCTCTTTTGAAGTTTCCAGTTTTTGAATCACGTGAGGAATAATCGGAGAATCTAAAAGAAGAACTTCATATCCTTTGTCTTTTGCAGACTGAATATAGCTGTGTTGTTCATCAGCATTGGAAGCATACAGAATAACTAAGTTTCCATCTTTGTCAGTTTGGTTGAGCTTAATTTTCTCTTCCAGTTCATTCCACAAGAAATATTTTCCGTCGGTTGTTGGATATAACGTGAATTTATCTGCTTTTTCAGCAAATTTTTCTTCCGTTACAATTCCGTATTCGATAACCACTTTAATGTCGTTCCACTTTTTCTCATAATCTTCACGGTTTTCGTTGATTAAAGAAGACATTTTGTCGGCCACTTTTTTCGTGATATAAGATGAAATTTTCTTCACCGCACCATCTGCCTGTAAATACGAACGGGAAACATTCAAAGGAATATCCGGAGAATCAATGACTCCACGAAGAAGCATCAGGAAATCAGGAACAATACCTTTTACTTCATCTGTTACAAATACCTGATTCTGATATAATTGAATTTTATCTTTTTCAATATTTAAATTATTGCTCAGTTTAGGGAAAAATAAAACCCCTGTTAAGTTGAACGGGTAATCGACATTCAAATGAATATTAAATAAAGGCTCTTCAAACTGCATTGGATACAATTCGTGGTAGAACTTCATATAATCCTCATTAGTAAGCTCACTTGGAGCAATGGTCCACGCCGGAGCAGGGTTGTTGATGATGTTGTCAACTTCTTCGGTTTCTGCAACGGCATCTTCCGGAGCACCTTCCGGTAAAGGCAATGTATGCGTTTTAGTTCCAAATTTGATTGGAACAGGCATAAATTTGTTATACTTCAATAACAATTCACGGATTTTTCCTTCTTCTAAAAATTCCAAAGAATCTTCTGCAATATGAAGAATAATTTCGGTTCCTCTATCGGTTTTATCAGTAGTCTCTTCTAAAGTAAATTCGGGGCTTCCGTCGCAAATCCAACGAACTGCAGGTTCATCTTTGTAAGATTTAGTTAGGATCTCCACTTTCTCTGCAACCATGAATGCCGAGTAAAATCCAAGTCCGAAATGTCCGATAATTCCAGAATCTTTTGCGGTGTCTTTGTATTTTTCCAAAAACTCTTCAGCTCCTGAAAAAGCAACCTGATTGATATATTTTTCAACTTCTTCACCTGTCATTCCAATTCCCTGGTCAATGATGTGAAGGGTTTTATTTTTCTTATCGATTTTAACCTCCAGTTTCGGATTTCCGTACTCAACTTTTGCTTCTCCTATACTGGTAAGATGCTTTAATTTTAGAGTAGCATCGGTTGCATTTGAGATTAACTCTCTTAAGAATATTTCGTGGTCACTGTACAAGAATTTTTTGATAAGCGGAAAAATATTTTCCACAGACACATTGATATTTCCTTTCGTCATACTATTTTTAGTTTTAATTTTTCTTACAAAGCTTTCTCAAAAAAAATACCGTTTGCCTAAAAGTGACATTTTGACATTTTTTATAAAAAACAGATTTTATTTTTCTGCTGTAATGCCAATCATCACCCCAAAATCTCCATCTTCTTGAATCCATTTTTCTTTTGAAAAATATGCTTTTGAGACAAAACCATCAAGGCATAAAGCATTTTCACAGCCCAATTTTTTAAAAAACGAAGCGAAATTGTAAAAGTTTATTTTTTTCTTGGACATTACAAATACAGGATTACCATTTTTTAATATTCCAACTCCATTTCTGACATTTAAATTATTAGAGTTTGGCTGAAAAAGAGAATTTATTTTTCCTTCATTAATAAATAATGGACCAGATTGAGTTGCAAATTTTATAGTTGAATTTGGCTGGAAATTTTTGGTGGGCACAATAATGGATTCATTAGATTTTGTGATGTAAAAAACACCATTAGGTTTCAGATAAAAATTTCCTTCCCCATTTAAAGTATCGATTGGATGTAAAGTTTTATAATTTTCTATATATAACCCTTTCGGAATATTATTTTCAATAAGCATTCCTCCATTCAGTGCAAATTTCAAATCCTGATTCTTACTATTAATATAAGTTCTTAAATTTTGAATATTTTTTAAAGGTTGTCCCTTTTCATTTTTCCAGAATAGTTCGACATTTTCCTTTTGAGGATTAACAGAATAAATTACAAAATCAGAATTGGTTTCTTTGTTTTTATTACAGGAAATTATTATAAGAAATAAAGAAAAAAATAATATTCTGTGTAAGGAATTCATTTGATTTTTGTTTAAAATACATAAAAAAGACAGCCTAAAAAAGCTGCCTTTCCATATTTTAAAAATCAAAAACTTATTTGTTTTTCAATTCTTCTTTGATTTTATTTTCCAACTCTTCAGAAAGTTCAGGATTATCTTTCAACACGTCTTTTACAGCATCACGACCTTGTCCTAATTTAGTTTCTTCATAGCTGAACCAAGATCCGCTTTTCTTCACAATTCCTTGTTCTACAGCCTGGTCCAAAATTTCTCCTGTTTTAGAAACTCCTTCACCATACATAATGTCGAATTCTGCTTGTTTGAAAGGAGGTGCTACTTTGTTTTTTACAATTTTCACTTTCACACGGCTCCCAACCGCCTCGTCTCCATTTTTGATAGGTGCGGATGCTTTTCTGATGTCTATTCTTACAGAAGCGTAGAATTTTAAGGCATTACCACCGGTTGTTGTTTCCGGGTTTCCGAACATTACCCCGATTTTTTCTCTCAACTGGTTAATGAAAATTACGGTACATTTTGTTCTTGAAATCGTAGCGGTTAATTTTCTCAAAGCCTGAGACATTAATCTTGCATGAAGGCCCATTTTAGAATCTCCCATCTCACCTTCAATTTCCGCTTTTGGTGTAAGCGCAGCTACAGAGTCAATTACAACAATGTCTATTGCTCCTGAACGGATAAGGTTATCAGCAATTTCTAATGCTTGTTCACCATTATCAGGTTGAGAAATGATTAAGTTTTCTAAATCAATTCCTAGTTTTGCAGCATAGGTTCTGTCGAACGCATGTTCAGCATCAATAAATGCAGCAATTCCTCCTGCTTTTTGTGCTTCTGCAATCGCGTGAAGGGTTAAAGTGGTTTTCCCTGAAGATTCCGGACCATAGATTTCAATGATTCTTCCTCTTGGATAGCCACCAACTCCTAAGGCGATGTCTATTCCTAAAGATCCTGAAGGAATCACTTCAATTGTATTATCTACGGAACTGTCTCCTAAGGTCATTACAGTTCCCTTTCCGTATGTTTTATCTAGTTTTTCAAGCACTAAGGCAAGTGCTTTCTTTTTATCGTCTGCGTTGCTCATCTGTATAATTATAATTTCTCAAAAATACATAATTTATAGATGAAAAGCTAATATTATTTAATGCAGAAAATCATTTTTATAGGGATGAAAATATAATGTATTAATACTTAACTTATTCAAAATTAAAAGAATGTATTTAAGTTACTTTTGATAGATTTAATGAAAATTTGAATTGTGAGTGATCTTTAAGTAATCGCTTAATACCTTCATCTGGTCTTTATTTCCTTTGTTTATTCTGGCTTGTCGACTTACGAGTTTGTCGTAGATTTTATTAATCATCCATTTTGTTCTTGGGAAAGCTTTCCTGTTGGAAACTTCGGGAATTTGAAGTCTCTTACAAACTTCATCATCCAGCAGAAACCAGGTACAGCAAATGTGAAGATAGCGTAAGTTTTTTCTTTGAAACTGATATTTCAAAATGGGATTTTCCAATGATTCATTGAGTAAGGAATGAGCCAGAAGTACGGAGTCTTTATCTGCCGGAGGTTGAACGGAAGTCCATAGATAGAAATATTCTGTAGCTTGTTTTTTATCATTAGGAAGAAGAGCTTCAGGAATTCCCAATAAATATCCCACGTATTTCCAAAGGTGAAAAATCCCTTTTTCCTCTTTCTCTGAAAAAGTATTTCCTAATTTATGAAGGCTGTGTAAAAAAACAAGGCTGAAACCAATATAAGTGGCCATCATATCCCAGGAATTAATGGGTTCACCCCAGTTTTCTGTATCCCAATCTTTGTAATGCTTTTTGATGGAAATTCTGGCGTAAGAATGAATCAATCTCGTTTTTATGGCAAATTCATATCCTTTTTTATGGACTTTCAGGGCATCGTATCTTGTTGCATTTACCCAAAAATCTAAAGTTTCGGAAAGTCTTTTTACAGCTCCTTTTTTCAGAGCTTCTGTTACAATCAGGGGTTTGTTGAGATAAGCGTAATCATAGCCACCGATTAAACAATAATCCCTCAGAGAAATCAGAGAATCAAGATTGCTTCTCATACAGAGTTCTGCACCGGATTTTAGTAGATCGTAATCTAGCCAGTCAGGAGTTTTTTGTGTTTGAAGAAAAAGTTTTTTTACACTTTCAGGAATAGTATCATTTTCAGAGACTCCGTTTCGGATGTAGTGTTCAATTTCTTTAGATGCTTCATTAAATTTTTTAGTAAGATAAACATCCTTTACAACCTGATCTCCGATTTCATCTACATGATAGAAATAGGGCGCGAATTTTTCAAAATCATTAAAATTTACTTCTGCACCGGAAAATTCAATAAGCTGCTTTCCGTTGCCTTTCGTCCAAAAATCTTTGAAATGAGGCGATTCCTTAAATCTCGGTTGTAAAAGTATGTTTTCCATTTCTATAAAAATACAGGTTTTTCATTTAAATAAGGTTGTGAGATTTGTCAGTTTTAGTAAAAGAGAATCAATATTTGAGTTAGAGTATCAGTGAAAAATACCACAAAAGAGTGATTTTTTCGTGTTTAAATAAAGGCGAGATTTGTTAAACTAATAACTAAAACTAAATAATTATGAGAACAAAAATTGTATTACTGTTCCTACTTGGATGGGTGGGGATAGTTTTTGGACAGAAAATGAAAATTGGTGAGTCATTTACTTTTTAAAGTTCCAACAAAGCACTCAGGTACTGATGTAAAGAAAATTGAAATATATAATAATGTAAACAATACCCCAAACTATTTAGAAGATGGAGTAAGATATAAAATTGTGGATATATCAGGTAATAATATAGGGGTGAAAGTGGACCCGCCATTTAAAGAACATAAAAAAGGATCAATATCAATATCTAAAGCCAACTACTATAATTATAAACTTTTTTATGTAATTAAAGAAGAATTTTTGGCAAAGGCTGAAAAAATAGAAGAGTCTTCAGATAGGTTTTCAGTAGGGATATTAACTTTGCCATTTAAGTTTCGGCCTCAAGATGAAAAAACATTTGAAGCGCAATTTAATTTAAGTTCAACACTGAATTGGAGAATTGGGAAATTTTATTCAACAGATTATTATATACAAATTGGTGCGGGATTAGGAAGTGTGGAATTAAATTCAAACAATTCTTTAGGGATTATAGCTGATGAGAATATAAATGCTGCAACTTTAACAATGTTTACTGGATTGATGTTACAATATAAAAAGGTTCTGGCTGGAATTTATTGTGGTGTTGATTAAATTAATAATCAAAGGCATTATCAGTGGAGGAATAATGGAAATTTGTGGTTCGGTTTTGGTGTAGGATACCAATTATTTAATGTTGATTTAGGGGGATAAAGTAAAAAAAGAGACACAATAATATTCGGGTATTATTTTGAAAGGTCTACATTATGGCAGCTAAAAATTGATTTTATATACTATTTATAAAAGAGATATTATTTTCATTAAAAAACTCTAAAAGTCCATTTTTATTCCTAATAGTAAAGGATCTTTTTTTACCATTTTTTAGTTTTAAAAATATAATTTCGTTATTTCCGGTAATAAAAGCTTTCCCATATTTTTTTGAAAGTCTTACTCCCCAACCTCCAAAATCAGAAATAGGATCTGTGTTAATAAATTGAATTTCCTGAATCTCGCTCCAATGAATTCTGGTAGTTTTAAAGGTGAAAGGAAAAAAGCTGTATTCAAAATAATTCTCATTGACGTTTAATCTTAAAAAAGAAAAAGCAAATAATACAATCAAAGGAACGGTTGCATACAGGACAACCAAAGGAGATTCGTTCTTTTTAAGAAGAATAAAAGTAGCTACCAGAGATTGGAAAATGAGAATGATGAGGATGAATTTTGGAAATCCTGATTTTTCCTGAAAACCTTTTGAATTCATAGTCGACTTTATGAATTAAAGATAAAAAATTAAAAGAAAAAAACCTTCCAGATAGGAAGGTTTTAATATATTCATTGCTAAATTTCTTACAAAGAAGCAGCGTGTACCAACATATCAACTAACTTGTTAGAATATCCCATTTCGTTGTCATACCAAGAAACAAGTTTTACAAAGTTAGGAGAAAGCATGATACCAGCATCTTTATCGAAGATTGATGTTCTCTTATCTCCTACGAAATCCTGAGAAACTACAGCATCTTCAGTGTATCCAAGGATACCTTTCAATTCACCTTCAGAAGCAGCTTTTACTACCGCACAGATTTCTTCATAAGAAGCAGCTTTCTCAATTCTTACTGTTAAATCTACTACAGAAACGTCAACAGTTGGTACTCTGAAAGACATACCTGTTAATTTTCCGTTTAATGAAGGGATTACTTTTCCTACCGCTTTAGCAGCTCCTGTAGAAGAAGGGATAATATTGTTTAGAGCAGCTCTACCTCCTCTCCAGTCTTTCATTGAAGGACCGTCAACCGTTTTCTGAGTTGCAGTTGTAGCGTGTACAGTTGTCATCAAACCTTCTACGATTCCGAAGTTATCGTGGATTACTTTAGCTAAAGGAGCTAAACAGTTTGTTGTACAAGAAGCGTTTGATAAGATTTTGATATCGTCAGTAAGTTCAGTGTGGTTTACACCCATTACAAACATTGGAGTATCATCTTTAGAAGGAGCAGAAAGAATTACTTTCTTAGCACCAGCGTTGATGTGCTTTGCAGCATTTTCTTTATCTAAGAATAAACCTGTAGATTCAACGATATAGTCAGCTCCGATTTCGTTCCACTTCAAGTTGTTAGGATCTCTTTCAGCCGTTACTCTGATTCTTTTTCCGTTTACAACAAGGTCGTTTCCTTCTACAGAAACTTCACCTGGGAAAATCCCGTGTACAGAATCATATTTTAACATGTAAGCCATGTATGTAGCATCGATAAGGTCATTGATTCCCACTACTTCGATGTTGTCTCTTTCAGTCATTGCTCTGAAAACAAGACGTCCAATTCTACCAAACCCGTTGATACCTACTTTGATTGTTGACATAATAGTTTGTTTTAAATTATATTAAAAATATTAGATTGCTAAAATTTCTGAAATCAATAAAAGATCCTGATTGATTTCGTTATGTTTTTTAATGGCTTCTTCGATAGGCGTATAAACAACATCGTTAGAACGCATTCCTGCCATTACGTTTGTTCGTCCTTCCATTAATCCTGTTACGGCTCCATAACCCAGCCTGCTTGCCAAAACTCTGTCTGCACAGCTTGGAGAACCACCTCTTTGCATGTGACCCAAAATTGCAACACGAATATCATAATCTGGGAATGCAAGTTTTGTTTTTTCTGCAAGTTCATAAACATTGGCTAATTTTTCACCTTCAGCCACCACTACGATACTTGAAGATTTTCCTGATTTTTCAGCGATTTTAAAATTCGCAAAAAGTTCATCAATACTATCTTTTTTCTCAGGAATCAAAATATCCAAAGCTCCGGTTGCCAATCCGCTGTTTAAAGCAATAAAGCCAGCGTCACGACCCATTACTTCTACAAAAAAAACTCTGTTGTGAGAAGTTGCCGTATCACGGATTTTATCAATAGCATCCATTGCGGTATTTAATGCCGTATCATAACCGATCGTATTATCAGTTCCGAAAATATCGTTATCGATAGTTCCGGGAACACCAATTACACGGATTCCAAATTCTTCATTAAAGATTTTTGCTCCCGTAAAAGTTCCGTCTCCACCAATACATACCAAACCGTCAATTCCGTATTTAACACAATTGTCATAAGCTTTTTGACGCCCTTCTTTGGTTCTAAAGTCCTGGGATCTGGCAGATTTCAGAATAGTTCCGCCCTGATTGATTATATTTTTTACGGAACGAGGCCCCATTTTCAGGAAATCATCATTAATTAACCCATTGTAGCCTTCTCTTACTCCGTAACATTCGATATTATAGTAATTTGCGGTTCTTACTACCGCTCTTAATGCTGCATTCATACCCGGAGAATCTCCTCCTGAAGTAAGAACTGCAATTTTTTTTACAGCACTCTCTTTCATCTAGTAAAAAATTTCGAACACAAATTTACAAAAACAAGTTCAGATAATGGCAGTAACTTTATAAGAGTTTTGAATATAAATTATTAAAGTCATCTAAAGTTTATAATTTTAAAAATAGATATGCTTTTTTTATCTTAAAGATTGTCAATAAATAAAATAGAAACTAATGTTTTTCAGTAAGGTATTTCCAGTAGCGTTTAGGAACATGCTGAATATGCAGTTTCATATTTTTCCTTTCGACAATATTTGTTTTTATGAAATACCGTTGCCAAAGTGACTGATAATTCTTTTCTTCGTCATGAAATTTCTGCTGATATTTGTTCAGATCTATTTTTTCATCAGGATAAAAGAAATCGCAGGTTTCCAGATCATAGAGAATTCCATAATTTCTCCTCAAATCATAAATCATCCATTTCTGATCCTGATAGCGGTCTTTAAAATGTTTTCGAATTAAAGGGATTACATTGAAGTCGGGATCAATTTTAGCAAAGAAAACGCCATCCTGCATTTTTTCAAAACGGACAAAGGCAGTCATTCTGTGTCTTTCCCGACTTACCGATTTGCATATTTTTGAGATTTTTAAAATATCAAGATCAGCATAATTTTGTAGAATATTTTCATTTGGATGCTGTACAGATTGTTTGATCGCCGATAAAATAAGCTGTTCAGACTCTGTGTCCTCAGATAAATAAACCTTTAGTAATTCATGAATTCCTGATTTTCCGATGCTTTGTTCCAGTTTATTTAAAACCCTTTCAGCTTTATCATTTTGTGTAATGACTTCATGAATGTCGGCGAAAATATTTTCCTGATGGAACTTTTCTCTACTTATAATTTCTACATCTTTATAACGGTATTCGAAAACTTCAAATATCGCGGTTAAAAGTCCGTCAAAACTTCCGTCGTAGAGTAGGGTGGTCATTTATTTAATGTAACAATTTAATAATGTAATAATGTAGCAATTTGTTTGCTCCTGTCATTCTGACGAAGGAAGAATCTATATTTTTAGATTCTTCACTTCACTTTGTTCCGTTCAGAATGACAATTGATCGTTTCTTTTCCAAGTAAATTATTGTTATCAGTTTAAATTAACGGCTATTTCAGAAATTTAAAATAATGTCAACTGTTGTGAAAACTGATTATGAAATTTAGAAGAACTTCCACCAATCAGTAATTTCTTTAAATTCTGATTCGTTAAGTATTTCAGAAAAGCATTTCCGGAATTAAAATCAATAAAATATTTTGCCCGATTTACTGCTGCTCCCAATTTTTTCAAATGATCCATATTTAAAACCTGGAAACGTCTTGCATTAACAATTTTCTGAGCAGTTTTCACTCCAATTCCCGGAATTCTTAAAATCATCTGATAATCTGCAGTCTGCAAATTAACAGGAAATTGGTCGAGATGCCGTAATGCCCAGCTTAATTTAGGATCAACTTCCAGATCAAGAAATGGGATATTAGGATCTAAAATTTCTTCCGCCTTAAAACCATAAAAACGCATCAGCCAATCCGACTGGTACAAACGATTTTCCCGAAGCATGGGAACTTCTGTCGTTAAAGAAGGCAGCCTTTTGTCTTCCAAAACCGGGACATAGCCGGAATAATAAACCCTTTTCAGGTTAAAGTTTTTATAAAAGTGATCGGCAACTTTGATGATTTGTAAATCATTTTCATTGGTAGCACCCACAATCATTTGGGTGGATTGACCAGCCGGAGCAAACTTTGGAACTTTCCTGAAAATTTTCTTTTCATCTTTATATTGTGCGATTCCGTTCTGAATATACTTCATCGGATTCAGCATATCCTGCCGGTTTTTTTCAGGAGCCAATAATTTCAATCCGCTTTCTGTAGGAATTTCAAGATTGATGGATAATCGGTCGGCATACAAAGCTGCTTCCTGCATCAGTTCGTCACTTGCACCTGGAATTGATTTTAAATGAATATATCCGTTAAAATTTTCTTCTAATCGGAGCTTTTTCGCGACACGAACCAGCCGTTCCATTGTCGTATCTGCATTTTTGAAAATTCCTGAACTTAAAAATAACCCTTCAATATAATTTCTTCGGTAAAAATTTATAGTTAAATCTACCACTTCTTCAACGGTAAAAGCGGCTCTTTTAATATCATTTGAACTTCTGGAAACACAGTACGCACAATCGTAAATGCAGTGATTGGTCAAAAGAATTTTGAGAAGCGAAACGCATCGTCCGTCTTCTGTATAGGTATGACAAATCCCGCTTACGGAACTGTCTCCTAAAGCGCCTTTTTTATTCTTTCTCGTTCCTCCGCTTGACGAGCAGGAAACGTCATACTTCGCTGCATCCGCAAGGATTTCGAGTTTTTCTTTCAGGCGGTCAAAATTCATTTTTTTTAAGTGAAATCGTTTATTTTGATATGATTTTCTGTTCAAATTTAATTCCAAAATTGATAAATATCAATCTTTTTTGATTGAAGTTATCCACAGTTTAACTTGACAAAATTAGTATATTTACGGTCATCAATTTATGAGTGTAATCGCAAAACTGCATTACATTACATATAAAATTACATACTTATGAATCATAAACCGGTAGAAGGTTTTTCCAAATTGACAAAGCAGGGAAAAATCGATTGGCTTGTTAACGAATATCTTGAAGGAAACTCAGAATATCAACATATATTAAATCAATACTGGAATGAAAATGCGGATTTACAGAAACTTCATGATGAGTTTTCTGAAAACACGATTTCCAATTTTTATATGCCTTACGGAATTGCTCCGAACTTTTTAATTGACGGGAAATTATTTGCGCTTCCAATGGCTGTTGAAGAAAGTTCTGTGGTAGCGGCAGCTTCAAAAGCGGCAAAATTCTGGATAGATAAAGGAGGTTTTAAAACGACTATTATCAACAATGAAAAACTGGGGCACACCCATTTCATTTTTAATGTTGAATCTCACAAACTGCTTCATTTTTTTAATTTCAGTTTAAAGAAAAAATTAATTGAAGCGACCAATGATATTACCGCGAACATGAGAAATCGCGGTGGTGGAATTTTAGACATTAAACTGGTTGATAAAACAGCTGAAATGCCGAATTATTACCAGTTGAAAGCAAGTTTCGATACAGTAGATTCAATGGGAGCAAACTTCATTAACTCTTGTCTGGAACAATTCGGGAAAACATTGAAGCAGGAAGTAGCGGTAAGTGAAGATTTTTCACAGGACGAAAAAAACTCTTTACAGATTGTAATGAACATTCTTTCCAATTTCACGCCTGACTGTATCGTAAGAGCTGAGGTTTCCTGTAAAATTGAAGATTTACAAGACGACAGCGGAATTTCTAACGAAGAATTTGCATCTAAATTCAAACAGGCAGTGACAATTGCTGAAATCGAACCTTTCCGTGCAACTACTCATAATAAAGGAATTATGAATGGAGTAGATGCTGTAGTCATCGCTACAGGAAACGACTTCAGAGCAACGGAAGCTTGTGCCCATGCTTACGCCGCGAGAAACGGAAAATATTCTTCTTTAACACACTGTACAACAGATAACGGAATTTTCAGATTCTGGATTGATTTACCGATTTCTGTAGGAGTTGTAGGCGGATTGACAAATTTACATCCTTTGGTGAAATTCTCTTTGGCACTTCTTGGAAAGCCATCTGCTCAGGAATTGATGAGTATTTTGGCAGTTTCTGGTTTGGCGCAAAATTTTGGGGCTTTGCGATCTTTGGTAACGACCGGAATTCAAAAAGGTCATATGAAAATGCACTTGCTGAATATTTTAAACCAATTAGGGGCAACGGAAGAAGAAAAACAACATTTTGTGATGTATTTTAAAGATAAAACGGTGAGTCATCACGAAGTAATCAATGAGTTTAACAGATTAAGAGAAAGATAATGTTACAAATTATTCTGTCAATTGTTTTCGTCCTTTTCGGTTTGTTTTTAAAGAAAACAAATCATCCGGGATTCAGGAGCTCCAAAAGATTTGCAATGATGTTTATTATTTTGGGAGGTGCAATATTGATTGGCAAACTAACCTTATATTTTTTACATCCTGCATAGTGAAAAAGAAAATTGTATTATTTCTATTGATTTCCGGTTTAAGTTTCTCACAACAGAAAAATTTAATTATAAAAGATTTGATGCCAAAATCTGAAGATTCTGTTTTTCCGGTGGTTTCCTATGCAGAAAAGCCTTTGGTTGAAAATAAAATCAATACATTTTTACAGGTGGATCAGCTGGAATATATTCCAGGATCGACAGGAAACCCTTTTAAACTTGTTTCTACAGGAAAAACTTCCTACTCCAATTATGTTTATTTTTATAGTTGGAAAAAGTTGGAAACGCCTAAAAATATTCTGAGTATTGCGTTAGATGGAGAGGCTTCAGGAGCTTATCCGGAAGGTTTTTCAATCTGGAAAAATTTTGACCTGAGAACAGGGAATTTTATTAATGCTCAGGATTTATTTCAACCCGGTTCAGTGAAAACAGTTGAAAATCTGATTCAGAAAAGTATTAAAAAGGAAGTTAATGATTTTCTTGTTCAGCTAAAATCGGATAAGAATCCTTCAGAAGAAGTTTTAGACCAAATTGCTATTTATGAAGACTGCTTTACAGATTTTACCTTGGATGGAATTGAATATTATTTTGGAAAAGACAAAATTACATTTATTGCCGGAAGATGCTCTAATCATGCGATGAGAGCGCTGGATGAGTTGGATAGCCATGTGGTTCAATTTCCTTATAAAGATTTAGAAAAATATTGGAGTTCTTATGCGAAAAATTTGTTGTCGGGTTCTGAGAAAGTAGATAAAACAAGTTTTGACAATAAATTATATAAAGGAAAGATCGATGGAAAATATCCGATCACGGTTTTGATTGATAAAGTTTACGAAGACGGTTCCTTTTCTGCAAAATATTGGTACGATAAAAATAAAAAACTGATTGAGTGGGATGGGAAGATAAAGGGCAATCATATTTCTATCATCGAAAACGATTATTATAGTGAAGAAACCAATCAATGGGTTTTTAGAGCTTTGGTAGAAGCGGAACTGAAAGGCAATACGATGGTGGGAACCTGGCAGGATTATAAAACAAAAAAATATTTAAATCTAGAATTAGAAGAATTATAAAATGAAAACAATTACTTTAGTTTTTGGTGCTGTTTACGGAATGTTATCCGTGATTTTGGGTGCATTCGGAGCACACGCTTTAAAGAAGATTTTATCTGTGGAAAGGCTGGAAAGTTTTGAAACAGGAGTGAGATATCAAATGTATGCTGCATTTTTCTTATTAATTATCGGCTACATTTTGAAGTTTGAGACTTCATCAGAAAAATGGACTTCAATTTTAATGATTACGGGAACATTTCTATTCTCAGTAAGCATTTATTTCCTAAGTCTACAAGATTATTTAGGTGCAAATTTAAAGTTCTTAGGACCAATCACTCCGCTTGGAGGATTATTGATGATTCTAAGCTGGTTGATACTAATTTTCCATTTTGCTAAAGGCCGAATTTAAAATAAAATTTAAGTTTTTCGCTCCGTTCATCCTGACACTATAATAAATATTTTATGTTAGCAATGTCATGCTGAGCGAAGTCGAAGCATCTCAATTTTTAGCAACAACTCTAAAAGTTTTAAAAACTTAACGCTGTATCCTCACTTGGTAAAGATGAAAATATTAAAAACAAATGATGAAATCTCCTTTTAATATGTAATAAATCAAAAATGAGAATCAACAGAAGGCGAAGACTCATCAAAACATTTGATCTCCTGGATCAGCCCATAAGATTCAATCCCTTTGTATTTAGCCGTACTTTTTTTATGTGGGCGATTACGGGGTTGGTTGGCGGAATTATTGCAGGTCTTTATTGGATCGTTTTAGAACACTTCACAGAATTTTTAGCCGAATTTCAAGGTTGGATGGTAATTCCGACAATGGCTGTCTGTGGTTTATTGGCAGGGTTAGTTATTCATTTTATTGGTGATCCGGGAGAAATTCATCTGATTGTTAACAATATTAGATTTAATAAAGGAAAACTAGAGCCGAAAAATAATCCTTCCATGATTTTGTCATCACTTTTTTGTGTGGCATCGGGAGGAAGTTTAGGTCCGGAAGCGCCTTTAGTTCAGGTGACGGGTTCTACAGGAACCTGGCTGGGAAAGATATTCAGATTAAAAGGGGAGGAATTGCGTTCTTTGAGCATTGCCGGAATGGCATCCGGTTTTACTGCACTTTTTGGAGCTCCGCTTGGCGGAAGTCTTTTTTCACTTGAAATTCTTCATCACAAACACGCCGTAGAATATTATAAAGCCATTATTCCTGCATTGGTGGCAAGCTGTTTCAGTTATGTGATGTTTGCTCTGATTATCCATTTGGGAATCGGCGCGACTTGGGAATTGAAGGCTTATCATTACACAGGAGTTTATGATTTTGCTTATGCCACTGCTTTTGGAGCTGTAGGAACTTTATTTGGCTGGATTTTCATTTTTGTCGTAAAGTTTTTTAAGAAAGTTTTTGAATACAGAAATTTACCGATTTATATTAAAACGTTGGTGGGTGGAATTATCTTGGGAATTATCGCTTTTTATTTTCCGATTACAAGATACTTCGGACATCATGAGATTAACCAATTAATCAACGGAAATTTTGCTTTGAACTTTTTAATTGTGGTTTTAATTTTTAAAATTTTAGCCATAGCTGTTACCGTAACTTCAGGTTGGAGAGGAGGTTTTATCATTCCGCTTTTCTTTGTGGGAACAACTTTAGGGTTAATTATTCATAACCTGCTTCCGATGGTAGACACAACTTTAGCAATTGTAAGTTGCATGGCGGCCATTAATGCCTGTGTTACAAGAACTCCTATGAGCACAACGATTATTTTGGGAACCTTAACTGGATTTACGTATTTCGTTCCGATCCTTTTTGCGAGTTTGACGGGCTATTTTCTTGCGCCTAAAATTCCGTTTATTGGTTCTCAATCTGAGAAATTATCCGAAGAATAAAGCAAATTTGTAAGACATGTTAAAAATCAAGTCAAATGCGGTTTAAATTTTAAGTCAATAAACTTGAACTTCCGCGTCTTTTTAGTAAATTTGTCAACCTTTAAATTTTAAAATAAAATAATAAAAATAATATGAATCTTCACGAGTATCAATCAAAAGAGATTTTATCAAAGTATGGAGTAGCTATCCAACGTGGTTTCGTTGCAAACAACGTAGAAGAAGCTGTAGCAGCTGCAGAAAAATTGACTGCTGAAACCGGAGCTCAGGCTTGGGTTGTTAAAGCACAGATTCACGCAGGTGGTCGTGGTAAAGGTGGTGGTGTAAAGTTTTCTCCAAATATGGATAAACTGAAAGAAAACGCTCAGAACATCATCGGAATGCAGTTGGTAACTCCTCAAACTTCTGCTGAAGGTAAAAAAGTACACTCTGTTTTGGTTGCAGAAGATGTTTATTATCCTGGAGAATCTGAAACTAAAGAATTTTATGTTTCTATCCTTTTAGACAGAGCTGAAGGTAAAAATACGATCGTATATTCTACTGAAGGTGGTATGGATATTGAGCACGTTGCTGAAGTAACTCCTCACTTAATCCACAACGAATTGATCGATCCTGCTTTAGGTCTTCAAGGTTTTCAGGCTAGAAAAATTGCTTTCAACTTAGGTCTTGAAGGGAATGCTTTCAAAGAATTTGTAAAATTCATCTCTTCTTTATATAATGCGTATACAGGAATTGATGCTTCTCTTTTCGAGATCAACCCTGTATTAAAGACTTCTGATAACAAAATTATCGCTGTAGATGCTAAAGTAACTTTGGATGGTAACTCATTATTCCGTCACAAAGATCTTGAAGCGCTTAGAGATACAAGAGAAGAAGATCCTATCGATGTTGAAGCTGGTGAAGCTGGTCTTAACTTCGTAAAATTAGATGGTAACGTTGCTTGTATGGTAAACGGAGCTGGTCTTGCAATGGCAACTATGGATATCATCAAATTATCTGGTGGTAATCCTGCAAACTTCCTTGACGTTGGTGGTACTGCTGATGCTCAGAGAGTACAAACAGCTTTTGGAATCATCTTAAGAGATCCAAACGTAAAAGCTATCCTGATCAACATCTTCGGAGGTATCGTAAGATGTGACAGAGTTGCTCAAGGTGTTGTAGATGCTTACAAAGCAATGGGTAGCCTTCCGGTTCCATTGATTGTAAGATTACAAGGAACTAACGCTGTTGAAGCTAAAAAACTAATTGATGAGTCTGGTCTTCCGGTTCACTCTGCAATTACTTTAGAAGAAGCTGCAAACAAAGTAAAAGAAGTTTTAGCGTAAGACTAAAATTTTATATAAAATTAAAAACCGTTTCATTTTTGGAACGGTTTTTTAATGCATGTAGGGAAAGCTTATTTTCATGAAAAATCTACATATTCCAAATCCTTGTTCAGAAAATTGGGAAATGATGTCTCCTCAGGAAAAAGGGAGACTTTGTTCTGTTTGTAATAAATGTGTGATTGATTTTACGCAGAAACAGATAATGGAAATTCAACAAATTATCGATGAAAAGAAAGACGAAGAAGTTTGCGGGAGATTTTATGACTATCAGTTGAGTAATAAAATTAATAAGCCTGAGGAACTAAAAAATCAATTCTTTAAATATATCCCTTCTTATTTTCAAAATAATAAAATAACATTAACTATACTTTCCTTAATTTTATTTCTGGCGGGTTGTTCAAAACAAAAAGAAGAATTTTGTGTGACTACAGGTGTTTTGGTTCCCGGTACTGAAATGGATACTGTCAAAAACAAGAGATACGTAATGGGTGAAGCAAAAATTGAAGAAGACACACAAACTGTAAAAATTCCTCAAAAAGATAGTATTGCATTAAAGAAAAAATCTTCGATAAAATAACCGTTCCAATTTTGGAATGGTTTTTTTGTTAAAACATAACTTATTCATTTTAAAATTATTATTTTTACAATAATTGAGTTTTAAAATGAAAATGTGCTCATGCTCTTTTTATTTCTTAATTATCAATTTCAAATTGCCAGTTGTAGTATGCTGATCCGGGAAAAGTCCAATTTGAAGTTATTCTCCTTTTATTTTAAGTCAGGTTTTTTTTATTGATTCATAATAGATGAAATCTTTGATCTTTTAAATAAAGGTAAAAAGCTAACCACTAATAGTAATATATAAAAATTACTCATGAAAACTAAAACACTTATCGTCTCGTGTTTGCTCATTGCAGCGCAAGGTTTTGGTCAGCAAAACTATTGGTCAAAACTGAAGGACAACAAAGTAAACAGGGAAAATCTTAGCCCGAGATGGACGACTCCTACCACTTTTTCTTTGTATCAGTTAGATTTGGACCACATTAAATCAGATCTTAAAAAAGCTCCGCAACGTTTTTCTAAAGACGAAAGCTTGATCATTAAATTTCCTGATTCAGATGGGAAAATAAGAGATTATATTGTTCAGGAAGCTTCTGTAATGGAACCTGAATTACAGGCTAAGTTTCCGGAAATGCGTTCTTATATCGGGTGGCAAAAAAATCATCCGGAGAATTCTATTCGTTTTAGTGTAACTCCGCAGACAGGAATCAGCGTAATGTATTTTAATAACTGGGAAGTAAGCTATCTGGATAGTTATACAAAAGATCATTCCTCTTTTATCTTGTATAAAAGAAAAGATTTGCCAAAAAATGATCGTCTCTTTGAATGTCATGTAGAAAATGAACTGGATCATTTAAAAAATACAGGTACAACAAATAAAGCGCCATTAGTTTTTGATGGACAGTTCAGAACATACAGATTGGCTTTAGCAGCAACAGGAGAATATACGACTTTCCATGGGGGAACAATAGCAGGAGCGATGTCGGCAATGGCGACAACGATGACTAGGGTAAATGGTGTGTACGAGAAAACAATTTCCTCTACCATGGTGATGATCGCAAATAACAATTTATTGATTTATACGAATGCAACTACCGATCCTTATACTAACAATGCTGGATCAACAATGTTAGGTGAAAATCAGACCAATATTAATACGGTCATTGGAACTGCCAATTACGATATTGGCCATGTTTTCAGTACTGGTGGAGGTGGTGTTGCTTATCTGGGGTCAATATGTACTACCAATAAAGCGAGAGGCGTTACAGGCTCCGGAGCTCCGGTTGGTGATCCTTTTGATATTGATTACGTTGCGCATGAGATGGGACATCAGTTTGGAGGAAATCACACCTTCAGAGCCAATACAGGTTCATGTAATGGTAATGCCAACACTTCTACCGCCTATGAACCAGGTAGTGGCAGCACTATTATGGCCTATGCAGGCATTTGCGGATCAGCAAACAATGTTCAGAACAACAGTGATGCTTATTTTCATGCTGCAAATGTGCAGGAAATGTATGCGGTGTTGCAGAGACCGACAGACTGCTCTGTGAAAGTTTCTAATAATAATTTAGTTCCAACCGCAGATGCGGGAGCAGATTATATCATCCCTAATGGGACGGCTTTTGTTTTGACGGGATCAGGGACCGATCCTAATGGAGATCCCATCACTTATTTATGGGAACAGTATGATAATACTTCAAATACTCAGCCCCCGGTTTCTACGGCAACAGGAGGACCTATATATCGTTCTTTGTTACCGACCACTTCTCCTTCAAGATATTTTCCGATGTTAAGTTCTGTTATTGCCAATAATCTCATTCCAAAATGGGAAGTGACTCCAAGTGTGGCTAGAACCTTGAATTTCTCACTCCTTGTCAACGATAATAAAGCAACAGGAAATCAGGCAGCAAGAGATGCAATGGTAGTAACGGTTACAAGTGACGGGCCTTTCACGGTTTCTTCACACACAAGTAATATAGCATATACAGGAGGTACAGCATCCAATATCACTTGGAATGTGGCAGGAACCAATACCGGAACAATCAATACCCAGAATGTTACCATTTTACTTTCAAAAGACGGAGGTTTAACTTTTAATACAGTATTGGCAGCAAGTGTTCCGAATAACGGATCCGCAACAGTAAATTTACCGAATGAAAATATTGCTTCCGCAAGAATTATGGTAAAAGCACTTAATAATATTTATTTTGCAGTTAATACTTCAAATTTCTCAATCACCCAGTCATTGGGAACTTCAGAATCTGAAATCAAAAGTGGATTCTCAATCTATCCTAATCCTTCTCATGACGTAGTTAATATTAAATTGAAAAATCAGTCGCAAAAAGCAGATTATTCATTATTTGATGTTTCAGGAAGATTAATGAAAAACGGAAACTTTAAAGGCGAAACTAAAGTTAAAGTGAGCGATCTGACAAATGGAAATTATCTGATCTCAGTTACATTAGAAAACGGAGAGAAAATAACTGAAAAGCTAATTATTGGAAAATAAATTTTAAAGTTTGTTAAATAAAAAAAGCAGTCAATTTGACTGCTTTTTTTATTAATCGTGATTTTCATTGACACCAATTTCTCCATTAGTAATGCTTATACTTGTTGGGGTTACCAGCTGAATTCCGTCTGCATCGAGACGCTGTTTTATTTTTAAATAAGCTTCACTTTTCAGTTGAACCATATTGGCTCCTATTTTCATCCAGAATTTCGACTGAAGATTAAAAACTCCTTGTTTTAGATCTGTAAAAATAACTTCCACACTATCTAGCCGGTCTACATTTTCCAAACTTTTCACAACCTCTAAAATTCCTTTTTGAGCTTTGCTGATATCTTCATCGGCCGGAATTTCAAAATTTAAGATAATTCTTCGTTGAGGTGAAGCTGTAATATTATAAAAAGGAGCATTAAAAACCACCTGATTCGGGATATATGCTTTCTTACCATCGTCAGTAAGGAGTTTGGTGGTTAAAAAACCAATTTCCTGTACCGTTCCCGAATGATTTCCTATAGTGATATAGTCACCGACTTTATACGCCTTATCAATCCCAATCAGCATTCCGGAAAATATACTTGAAACCAGGTCCTTCAATGCAACCCCTGCAATTACCCCTGCAACTCCTAAACTTCCGATAAATTTCCAAAGAAAACCACTGAATCCCATAATTTCTAATGAGATGAAGGTTCCCATAATCATAATTAAAAACCTGAAAACACCGATTAGGGTAACAAGAGAGCTTTCTTTTTGACTTTTTGGGAAAAATTTATGGAAAAGTTTTACGGCAATTTGGCTGAGATATTTACTGGTAAAAAGGAAAAAAGAAAATACAATAATTCCCACCACCAGTTTAGGGGTGAGTTCAGCAAATGTTACATACCAATTTTCCAAAACTTTGTAAACGACATCCACATATCTTAAGCCTGTTTTCTCCATAAATTTTAAAATTAAACTTTTTTTAGAAATTTTCAACAAAAATTTTGCCAGTCTCAAAAAGTCTACTAAATTTGTAGACTAATAAAACGAATTAATATGTCAATTAAACTAGGAGATATAGCACCAGACTTCAATGCAGAGTCTACACACGGAAATTTGAACTTCTATGATTTTCTTGAAAATTCCTGGGGGATTTTATTTTCTCATCCAGCAGATTATACACCGGTATGTACCACAGAACTTGGCTTTACAGCAAAACTGAAATCTGAGTTTGAAAAAAGAAATACAAAAGCAATTGCTTTAAGTGTGGATGGAGTAGAAGATCACCACAACTGGATTAAGGATATTAATGAAACTCAGAATACAGAGGTGCAATTTCCTATTATAGCAGATAAAGACCGGAAAGTTTCAGAATTGTATGACTTTATTCATCCGAATACTTCTGCCACAGCTACGGTTCGTTCTTTATTAATTATTGATCCTGAAAAAAAAGTAAGATTGATTATTACTTATCCGGCATCTACAGGAAGAAATTTTAATGAGATCATAAGAGTTTTAGATTCCTTACAATTGGTGGATTCTCATAAAATTGCCACTCCTGTTAATTGGAAAAATGGAGAGGATGTAATTGTTCCCCCGGCTATTTCTACTGAAGATGCTAAAAAAATATTCCCCAAAGGAGTAAGAGAAATAAAGTCGTATCTGAGATATACGCCTCAACCTAATACATGATTTATTTGATTTTTTATAGTTTAGTTTTAATTTGTACGAAAAGCGGCCCGGAAATTTTCCGAGCCGCTTTATTATTTTAAAGAGAGAATTTTTATTTAGCTTCTCTCATTACTTGTTTTGCTTTTGATGTTGGGATATAAATACTGAATCCGACATTAAAAGTAATATTAGAATTCAATCCTTCACTTCCGAATCCGGCCTGTCCCTGATATTTCACCAAACCTTCTAACCCAATGTTAGGAGTAATGAAGTAAGAATAACCAGGTCCAACTCCAAAATCAAGACCTGTAGTTGAGTTTCCGTTTTCTACAGAAGATCCTCCTATTCCAACATTTCCTTCAAAAAACCATCTTCCGTGATTTAATAAATTATCAACCCCTTTCTCTCCAGGTGATAAATAATAACGTCCTAAACCTCCTACTGCATAATCAAATCTTGTAGGGCTTCCGTTGGTTACCTTGCTGATTCCAAGATTTACATACCCTCCGACAGCTACATTATCTTCAATAAAATATGCTCCTTTTGGCTGAATAGAGATGTTATAACCACCTCCTGTGTTAAGTCCGAAGTTGCTGGAAAGCAGGCTGCTTCCTACCAGCCAATTCCCTTTTTGTATCTGAGCATTTGCTGTAGCAGTAAGTCCACCTATCGCAAAAATTCCTGCTAAAATTAGTTTTTTCATACTTTATCGTTTTAATAATTAATGTTTATTATCTTAATGTTTTGTTAAAAACAATAAATATGCCATGTAACTCATTTTAAGGTGATTTTTTATTATTTACTCAATTCCGATTAAAGCTAAGATATAATTTTTTGCCTCCTTTTTTATTGATTTTATAATTTATATGAAAATAAGAATTATAGAAACGATAAGTCCTACAACCGTAAACACCATTCCGCGCTTGAATGCTTTTGTTTTAGGATTGAACATCCAGAAACTTGAAATCACAAAGAAAAATAACGCAATTCCGAAAAAGGTATTCAACGGAGAAAGAGTATCTTTTGACTGAGATTTATGAAGTTTTGTCATTTTATCCAAGACAAAAGGAAGTTCTTTTTTGGTATATTTTGCCTGACCTGTAGCTGCGTCGTAAGTTCCCTGTTTGAATTTTAAAACGGTACCTTCTGTTTTTTCTACTTCAAGGTTTTTCATTTTTAACTCTTTCCCAAGTTCTTTTTCAGAAAGATTTTTGGCAATAACTTTATCAATTTTCTTTTCTTTTTTCAAAAAATCTGTATCTCTGTAAATCAGTAAAACACCACTTACTGCATATACAGCCATAATACCGGCAAGGAAAAACCCTAAATAGCGATGGGTAACTCTCATGAAACTTCTTGTGTCCTTAATCTTGTTCATATCTTAATTGTTTTTTGTTTATAAAGTTCAAAGTGGAAACTGCAAAAATGCAACTTCCACTTTTATTTGAAAAATTATTTAATCTTACAGTTTATAGGTTAATGTGAAATAGAAATTTCTTGGTGTAATAGGGTTTACAGAATAGTTTTCGTGAACATTATAGTTGACAGTATCAAACAAGTTTCCAACTTTTCCTTGAATTGAGAATTTCTTCCAGTCGTAACCGGCGCTGAAATCCACTGTTGTGAAACCGTTCACATCAATCATTCTTGTGACTTGTTTTTGACCTTTTACATCATTCCAACCAGCTTTTCTATCTCCTGTATAGAATGCACTTGCTCCAATCTTTAATCCTTTGGCAAAATTTGTGAAAGTATAAAATACAGACGCATTGGTAGTAAATGCTGGAGTTCTTACCAATCGTTGGTCTTCAACAAATCCATTGTCCGGAGTTTTTGTATAAACAGCGTTGTTGTAAGAAACTCCTCCTATTAAAGATAAATTTTTTGTTGGGTTTCCTGTGATATCTAATTCTATCCCCCTGCTTCGGATATTTCCTGCATAAATTCTGTAAAGAGCTACAGTTCCGTTTGGTAAATATGGAGCAGTATAAGTATCTCTGTTATTGATTTGATAAGCGGTTAAGTTTACCGCTAGAGCATTATTCCATAAATTTTTCTTTACACCTACTTCATATTGGTCAACTGTAGAAGCTTTCAATGAACTTCCGGCTTCATCAAATCCAGTATTGGGAGAGAATGAATTAGTATAGGTTGCAAAAACAGAAAGATTATCATTAGGATTATAAACTAAACCAACTTTTGGTGAAATAGCTTGTTCTGAGCTAGCCGAATTATCCGTGAACTTTTTAACTCCTGTCGCAAAATTTGTACTGATAGTCGGCATGTTTTCAATATATGACCAACGCAAACCTGCAATTACTTTAAACTGCTTGGAAAGACTAATGAAGTCTTGAGCATAAACACCAATTCTCCTTGTTCTTGTTCTTGTATTAGTTGCTAAAGTAGATTCTGGCATTACTAAACTTGCATTATTCCAAGAACTTGGATCATCTAAATATAATACATTTGTTGGAGCATTTTTTAAAGTATAAGTATAAGCATCAGATTGACCATAGTCAGTATCCGCTCCAATTAATACTTTATGATTTATCTTTCCTGTATTAAACTCACCATTTAGATTTACTTGTGCAGAACCAAAGTTTTGTTCATTGTAAGTTTTATTGAGGGGAGTAATCCAAGACAAACGGTTTGGATCCACTAAAGGATTATTTTGAGTATATAACCATTGTACTCTTTCCGTAGAGAAGTAATCTTTAGTATAATTTTGATATGATGCGATCGCATTCAAAGACCATCGGTTATTAATTTTATGATTTAAAATTACATCCGTTGTTGCTTGTTCATTAGTTTGATATTGCCAATTTGTTCCCAAAAATTGTTTTCTTCCAACTTCAGTTGCAAGTCTTGAAATTCCGGTGACATTGTCTGTTATACTTCCAATCCCAAAATCTGGTGTGAAAGTATGGTGTAAATAATCTCCTTCTACGATAAGCTGAGTGTTCTCGCTAAGGTTAAATACAAAAGATGGATTGAAGTAATTTTTTTTAGATTCTACTAAATCTCTGAAACTTTCAGCATATTCATAAGCTCCATTTACTCTAAACGCAATATTCTTAGATAGAGGACCATAAATATCTACTGTTGGCTTGTAAGAATTCCAGCTTCCTGCACTGAATCCAACCGAGCCTCCGAAATTAAATTTAGGTTTTTTGGTAATCATATTTACAATTCCACCAGGACCCACATTTCCGTAAAGCATTGCATTAGCTCCTTTTAATACTTCAACTCTTTCCAAGCCACTTACCTCAGGAAAAACGCCACTATTAATTTTTGCTCCGTTTTTGAAAGTATTATCATTTCCAAAAGTAAAGCCACGTCCTCCAAAACTATCCTGAGAACCACCTCTTGCTGATGTTAAATAAATACCGTTTACATTTTTAATAACATCGCTAAGCTGTTTGGCCTGTTGCTGTTCAATGATTTCGTGGGTGACAATTGCAATTGGTTGAGGCGTTTCCATCACGGTTAAATTAGATTTTATCGATGATGATTTTGCCTTGTTAGGATTTCCAGTTTTATGAAGATTTACGTCTTCTATGGTCTGAATTCTGATGGTGTCAGCTTCAGTGTTTTTCATTTGTGCGCCTAGAGACACCGCTGTAAACAATAATCCTAAAGTTACCAGTTGCTTTTTCATTCTTATTTTTATTTAGAGTAGTTTTAAATAAGATGCAAAGCTAATTATTTATTTGTCTTTATTTAGATTTATTAAAAATAATATTACTGATTTTTATCATAATTAATGTTAAAATTTTTTTTCAGCTTATCTCATTAAAATGTATTTATAAATATCTTTGTTAAAAAATATGAGTATGCAATTGATAAAAGTAGGACTTTGTGCTTTTGGAATGAGTGGAAAAGTTTTCCATGCGCCATTTTTAAAAGAACATCCCGGTTTTTTTATGTCAGCAGTAGTGGAAAGAAGCAAAGAAGAGTCTAAAGAAAAATATCCTGATGCTGTTATTTATCGATCTGTTGAAGAGATGTTAAAAAACGCAGATATTGAATTAATTGTAGTTAATACACCGGTTCAGACTCATTTTGATTATGCGAAAATGGCTCTGAATGCAGGGAAAAATGTCATTGTGGAGAAACCTTTTACGGTGACATTGGCTGAAGCCGAAGATCTGGTGAAATTAGCTGATGAAAAAGGACTATTCATTAGTGTCTATCAGAACAGAAGATTTGACAGAGACTATTTACAGGTACAGAAAATTATTCAGGATAAAAAATTAGGAACTCTGAAAGAAGTTGAAATACGTTTTGACAGGTTCAGAACTGAAGCAAGTGGGAAACAACATAAGGAAAATCCGGAGCAAATGGGATCGGGTTCTTTACATGATCTTGGATCGCATCTTATTGATCAGGCCACACAGTTTTTTGGATATCCACAAAAATTATTTGCCGATATCTTTTCTATGAAAGGAGAACAGTTTGCCAATGATTATTTTGAAATCCTTCTCTATTACGCCAACGATCTTCGAGTGAGATTAAAGTCTTCGGTTTTTAGCAAAGAAGCCCATTACGCTTATATTCTTCATGGAGATAAGGGAAGCTTTTTACAGGAAAGAACAGATGATCAGGAGAATGAATTGGTAGCAGGAGCAATTCCGGAATATGGAAAAGAATGGACAAAACCTTTACAAGAAGCTGACGGAATTTTAAACTTTATGAATGACAATTCCGAAACCGAAAGAATTTTGACTTCCAGCGAAGCCGGTAATTACATGAATTATTACCAGCAGATTTACGAATATATTGTTTTGGGATATGCACTGCCTTCACCGGGCCATGAGATTATTCAGAATATGAAAATTATAGAAGCTGCAGAGAAAAGTTCGAAAGAAGGTAAAATTATTAATCTGGTTTAAAAAGATAAAAGGTTCATGAAATTTTCATGAACCTTTTTATTTTATGCTTCTCCCAGAATTTCCTGGAGTTCTAGCCATCTCATTTCGTGATTTTCCAGCTTTTCGGAAATCTTTTCTAAGTCTGCTGAAAGTTTGGCAATTTTTTCATAATCAACTTCATTATTAAGTTGGTTCAGGATTTCTTCTCGCTGTTTTTCTAATTCCGGCATTTCCTTTTCAATCAATTCCAGTTCTCGTTGTTCTTTGAAGGAAAGTTTTTTCTTTTTGGTTGGAGCTTGAGTTGTGACTGAAACTGTTTCTTTTATAGGCTCAGCTTTTTGAGCTGTTGATTTTTCTAAAGATTCTTCACGGCTTTTTGCTTCACGGTATTCTGAGAAATTACCGACAAAATCTTTTATTTTTCCATTTCCTTCAAAGGCTAGAATATGATCTACAATCCTGTCCATAAAATATCGGTCGTGAGATACAATAATCAATGAACCTTGGAACATTTGCAGGAAATTTTCAAGAACGGTTAACGTAGGAAGATCAAGATCATTCGTTGGCTCATCGAAAATCAAAAAATTAGGATTCTGATACAGAATATACATCAGATGCAATCTTCTCTTCTCTCCACCCGAAAGTTTTGAAATGGGTGAGTATTGTGATTGATCGTCAAATAAAAACAATCTTAAAAACTGAGAGGCAGAAAGACTTTTTCCATTCGCTAGAGGATAAAACTCAGCAATTTCTTTAATGAAATCTATAACCCTCTCATCTTCTTTGTACGTTAAGCCTTTTTGTGAAAAATACCCGAAAGAAATCGTTTCTCCCGTCTCTATTTCTCCTTTATCTGCTTTTTCAAATCCCTGAATGATGTTAAGAAGTGTAGATTTCCCGGCACCGTTTTTACCTACAATTCCTATTTTTTCTCCCCTTTGAAACTGATAACTGAAATCTTTCAGTAAAACTTTATCTCCGAAGCTTTTATCGATGTGATGAAGCTCAAGAATTTTACTTCCTAATCTTTTCATTTCAAAATCAAGCTCTAACCCTTGTTTTCTGGTGTCTGTTTTAGCTACTTTTTCAGTTTCGTAAAAAGAATCAATTCTCGATTTTGATTTTGTAGTTCTTGCTTTGGGTTGTCTTCGCATCCATTCCAGCTCTTTTCTGTAAAGATTGTTGGCTTTATCTATGGTTGCGTTCATATTATCCTCACGAATCATCTTATTTTCAAGATAGGTCGCATACGAACCATTGTGAAAATAAAGATTTTGGTCTTCCATTTCCCAGATAATATCACAAACACTGTCTAAGAAATATCTGTCGTGGGTTACTAACAGTAAGGTTATTTTAGCTTTATTCAGATAATTTTCAAGCCATTCTACCATTTCTACATCCAGGTGATTGGTAGGCTCATCCATAATCAATAAAGTATGGCGGTGTTCAGCTCTGGTTTCCGTTAAGAGTTTTGCTAGTGCAACACGTTTGATCTGTCCCCCAGAGAGCGTTCCCATTTTAGCCTCAAGATCGGTAATTTTAAGCTGAGAGAGAATTTGTTTCATTTCATTTTCAAGATCCCAGGCTTTGTGAACTTCCATTTCGGCCAAAGCTTTTTCTATGAAATCATTGTCAGTCGAATGAAGAGATTTGTGGTAGTTTTTAAGGGCAGCAATCGGAGCTGAATCTAATGTCATCATAAATTCGTCTACAGTCAGATTTGAATCAAATTCTATTTCCTGATCAAATAAAACAACCTGAATATCTTTATTGATAATTACATTTCCGCTGTCTGCAATCTCTTTTCCCATCAGGATTTTCAGAAGAGTAGATTTTCCGCTTCCGTTTTTGGCAACAATAGCAATCTTATCTCCTTCATTGATGTTAAAAGAAATATTTTTAAATAAAACTTTTATTCCGTAGGATTTGGTAAGGTTTTCTGCAGCAACGTAATTCATTTCTATAAAAATTTGTAGCGCGAAAATACGAAAATATAAGGCTTTACAAGAGATAAAATGTAGTTTGCTTTGGAAAGGGTTTTAAATGTTTTTAATAATTAATTTCACTTTCATGTGATTTTTTAAAATAAATTTAACAGTTCTATTATTAAATTTAATAAGCCATTATGAGCTTATGAGAGAATAAATAAGGATTTTTGCTTCAAATTTTTACCATGAAAAAACTTACTATCCTTTTTCTTTCACTTTTTGCTGTTTCTTTCAACGCACAGATTATCTCGGCGACTGTATTTTCTAAAGACGAAAACAAGCCCATTCCTTATGTAAAAGTGGGAGTGGAAAAAGAAACAAAAGGAGCCGTTTCTGATGAAAAAGGGAGTTTTTCCATTGATCTTTCAAATTCAAATGATACCAAATCTATTGTAATTGAAGTTCCTGGCTATGAAAAATATTCACAATCTGTTCAGATTTTTAAAAATCTGAACGGACAAAAAATATTTCTGAAAGAAAAGGTGAAAAATATTGATGAGGTAAAGATTAAGCCTAAAAAACTCGTAGATAAAAACTGGGGCATAAATACCAAAACAAAACACGTTATGTATAATGTGAATCCGGATTTTAAAAACGAGAACTTTCTAGGTGAAACTGCATTAGAATTTAATGCCAACAAAAAGTCGAAAATAAAAAATATCAATCTGAATATTTCAAGCTATACTTCTGATCAGCCTGTTATCATGCGTTACAGTATTTATTCGGAGAAGAGCGGATTTCCGGATAAAAATATTTTGAAGGAAGAAATTACAGTTGAACTGACGAAAGACATGATAAAAGAGGGTACATTTACTTTAGATGTGAATGATCGAAATATCTGGGTTCAGGGGAAGTTTTTCGTCGGAATACAGTTTTTGAGAAGATTTCAGGGGAGAATCACCATTAGTGCTGCGTTATTCAGAACAGGATATATCAGAGAATTTTATGGAGACTGGCAGAAAATGAATATTGCGGCACCGGCAATTAATATTGATGTAAAAGTGGATAAAAACGGGAAAAATATCAAAGACGAGGTAAAAGATAATGACAATAAAGTTTCAATCTTAGCTCCGGATCTTAGTCAGTATAATATGGAATCTGAAAATTCTATTTACGGTAAAAATGATGCTGTCGGAAAAACTGTAAAATTAAATGATGCAGAATTGTATTATGAAACGTATGGCGAAGGAGAACCTCTTGTTTTACTTCATGGAAACGGAGGAAGCATCAAAGAATTTTACAAGCAGATTCCTGAACTTTCAAAAGAGTTTAAAGTGATTGCTATTGATACAAGAGCTCAGGGAAAAAGTAAAGATTTTACTAAAGGGGATTTGAATTACAAAATTTTTGCTGATGATCTGAAAATGTAATGGATCATTTAAATATTTCAAAAGCTAATATTTTAGGCTGGAGCGACGGCGGAAATACAGGACTTGAATTTGCCTTAAAATATCCTCAACATCTTAATAAATTAATTATTATCGGAGCCAATGCTTTTCCTGAAGGTGTAGATGAAGATTTACTAAAGAATTTTAAAAGTAAAGTTCACATTATACAGCTTGCCAACCAGCCGGAAAATGAAATAGAAAAACGATTGTTGAATTTAATGTTGAATGAACCTAATATCAACAAGAAATCTTTAAATAAGATTCAAAATTCTACATTGGTCATTGCCGGAGAAAATGATGTGATTCAAAAAAAACATACAGAAATGTTGGCAAAAGAAATTCCCAATGCGAAACTTACAATTTATCCAAAAGCTTCTCACTATGTCCCTTTTGAAATTGCAGAAGATTTAAATAAAGAGGTCATTGATTTTTTGAAAAACTAATCTAAAGTCAGTCTTTTTAAAGACCATGAGTTTCCATTGTAGATATCCAGATCTACTTTGCTGTTGATGCCGTGTACAATTCCGTTTTCGGTAAACTGCCAGAAATCCCAGTTGTCATCGGGAGATGGAGTAGGCACGTCGTTGTAATTGGCAAGCCAGAGCGGATAATCATCAAATTCTCCTTTCAGAAAATCTTTATAATAATGGTAATAAGTATAAATAATAGGCTTTTCACCATATCTTTCCTCCACGATTTTACACCAGACTTTTAGATCTTCAATCAGCTTTTTGTTAGATTTTCGTCGGGGAATTTTTTCAATATCTAAAATAGGAGGCAAGTCACCTTCTTCTAATCGTACATTTGCTAAAAAATTATTGGCTTGGATTACAGGATCTTCATCTGCTCTGTAAAAATGATAAGCACCGCGTATCAGTTCATGTTTTTTAGCCTGTTGCCAAAATTCATCAAAATGATTGTCTGCATTACGGTTTCCCATGGTTGCACGCATCACAACAAATTCTAAAGGAATTGTTTTGTTTCCAATACTTAAACTGTCCCAGCTGATGTCTTCCTTATTTTGATAATGGGAAACATCAAAACCATACGTCTTATCAAGATTATCCGAAAGGATTTTTTGAATTCTTAAAGCTTCTGTTTCAGTATTGTGTAGTTTTTTATGTTTGAATTTATTAAAATATAAAGCGTAGTAATAGCTTATGGAATGTTTTAAATACAATCCAGTTCCGATAAGAGCAATAAGAAGGATCACCAATACAATTTTGCGGCGGAAAAAATAGTTCTTTCGTCGGCTTTTATGGATCTTTTTGGCAGTCTTTTTGGTGTACTTTCTAGGGCTCATAAAGTTTTGCAAAACTAACTTTTTAAGCGAAAAAATACTAAATAAAATAAGTAAATTTGTGTAATATGGAAACACGCGAAAAGATTATTATCATAGGAGGCGGTTTTGCGGGATTACAACTTGCAAAAACTTTAAACAATAAAAATAAGAAAGTTATTGTTCTCGACAGAGTAAACCATCACATGTTTCAGCCGCTTTTTTATCAGGTGGCATGCGGCAGGATAGAGCCCTCCAATATTTCTTTTCCGTTCAGAAAAATCTTTCAGCAATCCAGAAATACACAGTTCCGTTTGACCGAAGTTAAAGAGATTGATCCGGTGCATAATAAAGTGATCACAGATGAAGCTGAATTTACCTATGATAAATTAGTGATTGCAACAGGCTGTAAAACCAACTTTTTTGGAAATAAAGATCTGGAGTCAAAAGCATTCGGGATGAAAAATACCCAGGAAGCCATCAGTATCAGAAACCATGTGTTGATGACTTTTGAAAAGTTGATTTTAGAGAAAAGCAGAAGTGATGATGGGAACTGGAATATCGTAATCGTAGGAAGCGGACCAACAGGAGTGGAACTTGCAGGGGCTTTTGCTGAAATGAAAAAAGAGATTCTTCCAAGAGATTATCCTTATATGAATTTTGATCATCTTAAAATTATATTGATAAGTTCGACAGAAAAACCCCTTGCTGTAATGAGCGACGAGTCTCAGGAAAAATCCGAAAAATATTTAAAAGATCTGGGGGTTACTTTCCTCAGTGAAGAATATGTGACGGATTATGATGGCGATAAAGTGCATATGAAAAGTGGAAAAGAAATTCCTTCCAATAATGTGATCTGGGCAGCAGGAGTTACTGGAAACGTAATTGATGGTTTTCCGACTGAAAATCTTATAAGAAACCGATACATTGTTGACCGGTATAATAAAATAAAAGGGTACGATAATATATATGCAATCGGAGATATTGCGTACATGGAAACTCCGAAATATCCTCAAGGTCATCCACAAGTTGCGAATGTAGCCATTAATCAGGCAAAAAATCTTGGAAAAAACTTTCTGAAGAAAAGTGTTGGTGAATGGAATGAATATGAATATGACGATAAGGGCTCTTTGGCTACAATAGGTAAGCACAGAGCTGTTGTTGATTTACCATTTATAAAATTTCAGGGATTCCTTGCATGGTATTTTTGGATGTTCCTTCACTTAATGTTAATTTTGAGCGTTCGAAATAAACTTGCCGTGTTTTTTAACTGGATGTGGAGTTATTTCAACAAAGATTCAGCTTTAAGATTAATTATTTTACCTAATAAGAAAAACGGAACATTACAATGAGAATTGATATCATAAGCGTACTTCCCGAATTGATGGAAAGTCCATTTCAAACTTCTATACTGAAAAGAGCAATGGATAAAGGATTGGCAGAAGTGCACTTTCATCATCTGAGGGATTGGGCAATCAATAAACACAGGCAGATAGATGATGAGCCTTATGGAGGAGGTGCAGGAATGGTGATGATGGTAGAACCTTTGGATAAATGTATCTCTGAGCTGAAATCGCAACGGGAATATGATGAGGTGATTTATTTAACGCCGGATGGTATTACTTTAAATCAGAAAATTGCTAATACATTATCTATAAAAAATAATCTGATTTTCCTTTGTGGTCATTATAAAGGAATTGATCAAAGAGTACGAGATCTGCATATTACTAAAGAAATTTCAATAGGAGATTATGTTTTAACGGGGGGGGAGCTTGCTGCATGCGTGCTTGCTGATTCTGTAATCCGTCTTTTACCGGGGGTTCTTAATGATGAGCAAAGCGCTTTGACGGATAGTTTTCAGGATGATCTCCTTTCACCGCCTATTTATACGAGACCAGAAGTATATAAAGGATTAGAGGTTCCCAAAGTTTTGCTGAGTGGTAATTTTGGTAAAATTGAAGAGTGGCGGCATGATGAAGCCGTAAGAATAACGAAAGAAAAACGACCGGATTTATTATAAATCCGGTTTTTTATTGAAATAAATTCTAAAAAATTTTAATAAAAAATGATTAAAGTTTCAATCGTGCCTAAAAAACGTAAAATAATCCAATTTTGCAACTCAGATTTAGATTAAAAAACCACAAAACCTCTGATTGTTAGGTAGAATTTTTAAAATTTTCACTAAATGTATGCATGGTCAAAATTGAGAAAAAATTATCCTGACTTGGGGAAAAATTAATTTATGTTTCTGGTTCTTTTAAGTAAAATTTAAACCCATATACATGATTAAATTGTTAATTTTCATATTATGTAGATTTGGTTTTTTTGTTTTTCGTAAAATAATTGTGAAATAGGTAATAATATTTGTAAAAAAGTGATAAATTTACATTCGGAATTGAAGGTGGAGAACCGCGTTTTGAAAATAGATGTTGATGGAATTATTAGCTTTTTATAATGTAGAAAATTTATTTTTACCTGATCCGAAGCCCACACATAAACTTGATCCTACACATTCAGGATTGAGAAACTGGGATGAGCGAAAATATAAGAATAAGCTACACAAGATTTCTCATGTTTTTCAACTCATAGAAGATAAGAAAGGTTCCCTGCCATTCCTTATTGGTCTGTCTGAAATTTCAGGAAAACAGGTTTTAGAAGAACTTGTACAAATGCAGCCTTTTAATTCAAATTATGGAATTGTTCATTACAATTCTATGGATGAAAGAAAAGTAGATGTAGCATTGCTGTATGACAAATCAAAGGTGGAAATTTTAGATTCCGAAGCCATTACTTTTTTTTTTGAAAGAGGAAATCCGAATAAGGAAGATTATGACACCACAAGAGATGTCCTTTTTTCGAAAGTAAAATGTAATGGTGAGATTATGAACGTCTTTGTTGCTCATTTACCCTCCAAAAGAGAAAAAGACGTCAATAAACCTAAGAGAGATTTTATTCTCAAAGAGATTAAAAGCAAAATTGTAGAAATCATTAGTAACCGTAATGAATCTGTAATTTTGTTTGGTGATTTCAATGAGAATCCTGATGAAAAAAATCTAGTTGAGATGCTATCTGATTCCCCCTCAGGTAAAATCTTAGAAAATCCTTTTCGGCAATTATTTACTGAGAAAAAGTACTCCACTTACCATTACAAATCTGGTCTGTTATTCGATCAGATTATATTATCCATGTCTTTTTTTAATAAAAGTATGGAGTTTTGCTTTGAAAAAGCATACGTTTTTAATGTGGAAGAAATCAGTAGTCGAGATAAAATGTTTAGCGGGAGACCTTTTAGAACCTATGCAGGAACCCGTTATTTAGGTGGTTACAGTGATCATTTTCCTGTAATAGTAGAATTAAGAAAACATAATAAATAAAAGTAAAAAAGTAAAAAGTTTAACAAAAATGAAAGACGCGGAAAACACAACCTATCATCTAGACTCCATAGATAAGCAAATTATCCATATGTTGATGGATAATGCTAAAACTTCTTTAGCACATATTTCAAAAAATGTTGGGATTTCTACAACAGCTGTGCATCAAAGAATAAAAAAATTGGAGCAGGCAGAAGTTATTGAAAATTCAATTTCTTTTTTGAATCCTAAAAAGATAGGGTATAAGGTAATTTCCTATATTGGCGTTTTCTTAGATCAGCCAAGTCATTATCCCGATATGGTAAAAGCTTTGAGAGATATTAATGAAGTAGTAGAAGCACATTATACAACCGGAAACTATACCATCTTTTTAAAAGTCCTTTGTAAGGACAATGATCATTTGATGCAAATCCTCAGCAAAATTCAGAAGCTAAAAGGAGTGACCAGAACAGAAACTTTCATATCTTTGGAACAAGGTATTTACAGACAATTGAAAGTATAACAGATTATGAACATTGCACAATATTTGGATTCCACCTATTTGAAAACTCCGGCCCAGTCGGGACTTTCAGATGAAGAAACTTTACAGAAAGATATAGAACTGACACAGGAAGCGATTGATAACGGGATTTTTGCCGTAATGATTCGTCCGGATTATGTTGCTGAAATCAAAAAGTATATTCAGGAAAAGCAATCCAATGTTGTGGTAGGAACTGTAATTGGTTTTCACGAAGGAACTTATTCTATTGATGAAAAACTTGCAGAAGCTGCAAAAGCAATTGAAGATGGAGCAGATGAATTAGATTTTGTTATTAATTATACGGCTTACCTTAAAGGAGATTTAAATTTAGTGCAAGAAGAATTTGTAAAATGTACAGCATTGTGTCTGCAGCATCAGAAAATTACAAAATGGATTATTGAAATCGCTGCTTTAACAGATGTACAAATTGCAGATCTTACTAAAAATATTTCCAACTGGGCAGAAGAGAATTTTTCTGAAAATGAGTTATCAAGAATTTTCGTAAAATCTTCGACCGGTTTTTATGAAACAGAGAATGACAAACCTAACGGAGCAACATTTGAAGGTGTAAAAATTATGCTGGATAATGCAGGAAGACTCCCTGTAAAAGCAGCAGGCGGGGTAAGAACTCCTGAAGATGCTGAAAAAATGATTAATCTCGGAGTAAAGAGAATAGGAACCTCTTCAGCATTGGCTTTAATTAAAAACCAGTCTGCTTCGGAAGGTTATTAAAAAAAGAATATTATTATAAAAGAAAACCCATCAAATTGATGGGTTTTTATTTTATGCTTGTTGAGCAAGATATTCAGTATAAAATTCCTGAGTTTCTTTGATTAAAGTATCCATTTCTTCTAATGTGAAAACTTCTAGGAACTTCTTTCTGAAATCCTTGAAATGTGGAACTCCACGGAAATAATTGCTGTAATGCTGTCTCATTTCAACCAGTCCCAATCTTTCTCCTTTCCATTCTGCACTCCATTCTGCGTGTTGACGAACGGCTAATAATCTGTCTTCAATAGTTGGAGCGGGCAAATGTTCTCCGGTTTTAAAGAAATGTTTAATTTCGTTAAAGATCCAAGGATAACCAATTGCTGCACGACCGATCATGATTCCGTCACAGGCATATTTTTGTTTATATTCTAGTGCTTTTTCGGGAGAATCAATATCACCGTTTCCAAAAATAGGAATTTCGATATTCGGATTTTGTTTAATTCTTGAAATATGCTCCCAATCGGCTTCACCTTTATACATCTGAGCACGCGTTCTAGCGTGGATTGTTAGTGCTTTGATACCGGTTTCCTGAAGACGTTCTGCCACTTCATCAATATTAATTGAAGTGCTGTCCCAACCCAAACGTGTTTTTACGGTTACAGGTAAACTTGTAGAGCTTACTACAGCTTTAGTTAAACGAACCATAAGGTCGATATCTTTCAAAACTCCTGCTCCTGCACCTTTACAAACCACTTTTTTTACAGGACATCCGAAGTTGATGTCAACCAGATCTGGGTTTACAGTTTCCACAATTCTTGCAGACATCGCCATTGCTTCTTCATCACCACCAAAAATCTGAATTCCGACAGGTCGCTCGTAATCGAAAATATCCAGCTTTTTTCTACTTTTAATGGCATCACGAATCAAGCCTTCAGAAGAGATAAATTCTGAATACATCAAATCTGCCCCATGCATTTTGCATAACCTTCTGAACGGAGGGTCACTTACATCTTCCATCGGAGCCAGCAAAAGCGGAAATTCCGGCAGTTCTATGTTGCCTATTTTTATCATGGCGCAAATTTACGAAATTCTAATCTTTTAAAAATATGATAATATCTATTACAATAATTAATCCGTAAAATACTAGAAACTAGCTTTCACCTGCATACTTCCAATATGAATGGTTCGGTCTCCGGAATTTCTTCCCTCATAAGTTAAATTGAGCTGTAAAAACGAGTTGATCGCCTGTTGAATAAATACACTCCATACCTGGTTTTTGCCTGGCTTTAGTCCATCAAGCATTTGATTTCCTACAATACTGAAATTGTTGCCGGTGAAATGATTATTGATGAATGAAAAATTACCTCTGATGGAAGTCTTTTTACGCTCCCATTGTATGGTTCCTGTAATATCAAACGCTTTTAGTAATTCTTCGCCATCTACTCTTTGCTTTTCTCTATAAGCGGAAGAAAGTTCGGCTTGTATAGCATCGGTAAATTTATACGTTGCTTTAGGCTTTGTTTCAAAATTATTTAAACGATAATCCCTTGTTGCAAATAGCTGGGAAGAGTTTTTGATATCGTGAACCGAATTTTCCCAGTCTACCCTGAATTCCTTATTAAACCAATATCCGATATTTAAGAAATGCGAGGTTTGTTCCCTTTCTTCATTACTGAAATTGGCATTGATGAGATTGTCGTTTGATATAAATCGATAGTTACCATTCCATCCTGATTTCTCAGTAGGATTGAATTGTACCGAAGTTAATATATTTTGGTTTTTGAGAATCTGATTATCGCTTTTTTCAAAAGGATTGAGCACTAGTACTTTATCTTTTTTATAAAATGAATTTTGTGAATTCAGGGAAATATTAAAATTCCAACGTTTTAAAAATTTATTTTCAGAGTTAAATATAATTGCAGGATTAACGAATAACGCTAATTGAAGTTTATTCTTATTAGATGGGAGATAACGTACCGAATTGGTGTACACTCTGATATATTGTGCCAAATCCGAATATTCTGCAATCTCAAATTCATCAAGCTGCTGAACACCATCTCCGTTATAATCGGTCCATTTGTAAATACCTTGTCCGTCTGTTACCTTTATATACTGAAATTCTCTTTGAGCTTCCTGTCCATTTCCTAATTCATAAAATGCCTGCAGACGCATCCCGTTTCTGAAAAGCTGTTGGTTATAAAGAATGTTTCCAACCACAAAATCATTATTTTGAGTGGCATCAGCATCTTGGTTTTGATAGAAAAACTTTCTATAGTGAAGCAAAACATTCAATGTAGTTTTTTCTGTTTTGATGATCTGACTTTCGGCCATGAATCCTAAAATATTATTCATGCTTTGCAGACGGTTATCGCGCACAGAGTCATTATCTCTCATGTATACTTTTGCCAATAATTTGGTTCTCGTACTGTCTCCAATTTTCTTTTGAACAAAAAGTTCTTTCCAGCTAAAACTGGTGACATCCATAAGCTGGGTGTCATTGTAAGTCTTTTCATTATGTTCCATACTTCCTCCTACAGCCCAGCTTCCTTTCTGTCCGGTGAATTCTGTAGAAGCTCCTCCACGTATAAATTTGGTATTTTGAAGCGTTGCTTTTGTATCCAGATAAGATAAATTTCCTTTTGTTAAAAATTTCCCTTTAGTCCAAGAAAAATCTAAATCATTTTTAATTCCTTTATAAGAATCCTGCTCATCCAGATAATTGATACGGTAATTTAGGGTAGATTTATTATTCCATTTATTTAAAAAGCTAAAAGTAAATCTGTTTTGAGTTCTTCCGCTGAATTCCTGAGCCAAGTTGAAATCTCTGGAAAATTCTACATCATTAATACGGTCTAAAATATGGAATTGTTTGTCAATATACTGATATTCAAAAGTTGGAGTACCACTCCAGTTGTTTTTCTTAAAAATTTTGTTTCCGAATATACGCCAAGCATATCCTGTATTCAGTCTTGAATCTTTTGAGGAAAATAAGTTAATATCATAATTACTCAAAGAGAAATCAGCTCCGATTTTACCGTCTTTAAGGGCATATTCGGAATTTAATGAGTAAACCTGAGACTTTTCAGGAGAAGGTAGTTTTCTTACTGCTTTATAGTCTCCTAAATTAGTCCCTACATACTCAAAAACACGACCGTTATTAGTTGTTTGGGTTAATTTATAATCTCCCAGATTTACTCCAAAATAAGTAAAGGATACCTGATAAAGAGTTTCGTTGGGATCAGTTGAAAATTCATAATAATTTCCATTAGGATTCAGTCGATATAGAATTTTATTCACATCATATTCGGTAACAACTCCCGATGGAGCATACATCAGATCCGGATTATTACCTGCATTGGCTAAAATTTGTTCATCTTCTTTCGAAAGATTAAGAGCAAGAGGAGCGTTCTTATTATCATTTTCCATAAACCAGTTCAATCCTAGTTTAAGTTTTTCTCTTGCGTGCTCTATTTTTCCGGTAAATAAATATCTTGAATAATTTCTATTGGTATAGTTATAAGAAATGGTAATGAAGTTTTGCTGAAAAATGGGCCGGAAACTGGTAAAAGTAACTTCCCCTGTATTATAATTGATGATGTAATCCTGGTTTTCACCTCTTTTCATCAAAATTCCGTCAATAAAAACCTGTTCAGAACCTGAAATAAGGGTAATGAACTGCTCGCCGTTTTTACCTGTTAATCGATAAGGACCCTGATTTCCTTCCACCCCCTGAAAACGAACCCTGTGGAATTCGCTTCGGGCTACTCCCATAGAAACATCTACAAAAGTTTTATTTTCCTTTCCCATTTCCGTCTGGAATTGAAGTCCCATACTTCTTCTCTGGTATTTGGCAAAATAATTTTTTGTTTCTGCTAAATCTAAATGTCCGGCTCTAAGAATAGATTTATCCTTTATATTAAGCTGCATGTAGATTTTATCAAACTCTTCCAGAGTCTGCGTATATCCATCCGCTTGAATAGGCAGATTGTGGTCGGAAATACTGGCTAAAATTGTTACATCTTTAGAAAGTCTTCCGGAGATCTGAAGATCCATAGAACTCTGTACAGACTGTCCCTGGTTATTACCAAAAGTAATTCCACGAATAATGGAACCTTTGGAATTGAGTTCTCCTAAAAATCTTTTTTTATCATTTTTAGCTAGAACAGCTTCATCAACAAGTATTCTGTTGCTGGTTCTTACAAAATCTAAAGTGTCTTTTGCAAAAATGTCCTGTTCAAGCTTAGCGGCAATGATACTGTCTTTCTTTGCGGAGAGAATACTGTCTTTTTTTAAAGTGTCTTTGGGCAGGTTAGGATTTTTCCACGAAAAAATCTGAGCATTACTTAAAAATAAGCCCATAAAAAACAATACGAATATTAAAAGATAATTCCGCAATTTTCTAAAAATAATTGGTAAAAATAGCTAAAAAAATACTTATACTTAAGGTTTTAACAGTATTAACAAAAAATTAATGCAATTATTGCTTTTGATTAAAAAAATGATGTAATTTTGCCTTATAAATTATTAATAATTAAAAATTTAAATTATGAGAAAAATATTTACTATTTTAGGGATTGTTGCTATATCGGCAGTAGCGAATGCGCAAACAACTGTTTTAACGGACAACTTTAACTATACCGGAGCTTTAACTTCAAATGGTTGGGTTTCACATAGTGGAACCGCAGGTCAATTGACTGCTGATGGAACTAAGGTTAATCTTGTGGCTGGAAATAGTGAAGATGCTAATAAAGCATTTTCAGCACCATATGCCGTAAGTGCAACAGGAATTAGTAAGGCCGATTATTCTGCTACAATTAACGTTGCAAATGCTACAGGTCTAACTACTTCTGGAGATTACTTTTTGATGTTCATAGTAACAGCAGGAGCTGTTCCGGGAAACTTTAATGGGAGACTATATATTAAAGGCTCTGCTACGGGATATACATTAGGAGTTTTGAATAATGGTTCGGGAACTCCTGCGCCAAATCCAACTTATGGTACTGAAATTCCTTATGGTACACCTGCAAATATTACTCTTACATATATAATAGATAATTCTGCAAATCCTGTTACAAATACTGCAACATTGCAAATTAATTCGCAGCCGCTTTTGACAAATAATTTAGGAACAGGATCTGCACCTGCAACTTTAGGAGGAGTTGCAATTAGACAGGCCGGAAATGCAACATCTGGTACTGGAAATGTTAGTATCAGTAATTTAGTAGCTAGAGTTTATTCTAATGGTTCTTTAGCTGTTGCAGATTTCGGAAAAGCAAAATCTCTTTTCGTAAGAAACACTTTTGTAAAAAACAATGAAATTGTTTTCGGGGCTGACGCAAAAAATGTAAAAGTTTACAATATGTTCGGACAAGTAGTAAAAACTGCATCTGTAAAAGCTGATGGAACGTTAAATGTTTCTGATCTAGCAAAAGGAAACTATATCGTTACAGGTACTGTAAACAGCGAAGCGGTTTCTCAGAAAATTTTGAAAGATTAATCTTTAAAAGAAAATTATATTAAAAAAAACAGCTGCAACCCGCAGCTGTTTTTATTATTACAATTAATACCAACCTCTTCGCGCTGCATTAATAATAGATCCTAGGTTCAGAACCAAAGTATATCTGATCCGTTTTGCATAATCTTTAAAAGAAGGTTCAAAGCCTAATGAAGACTGTATAGGGAAATATACCTCAAGGAAGTCGGGAATGACTCTTACTTTTATTCCACTATCCCAAATGAACTGAGTAGGATGGTTTTTATTTTTATAAAATCCGGCATCTGCATATACATGGAAAATTTTCCAGACGTTCGAATCTACATTGAAAGAAGTGATCCATTGGTTGACACTTCCGGGTAGGAAAGATTTGAAACCTCCGTCTGCCAAAATAAACTGTTGCGATAAAATTCCGCTACTGGCACTTTCACCTAATAAGGTGTATGAAAACGAATAATTTGAAACTCTTGAGATTCCATAGTTGAATGTACTATTTCGTGTGTCATTTCTTACAAAATATCCGGCAAATAATCTTAAACTTAGTTTTTGTTTCGGAGCAAATTCCCATCTGTAAAAGCCTTCTGCAGTTATTTTATTGAAATCTTCCATTCCCTGAGTACTGATGCTTAGACTTTTCTCATGAATCATTTGGCTGTCGCTGTATCCGTATCCAAGACTCCAGAGATTGTATTTGTCATAATCTTTGTTAGCAATCATCACCGGACTAAGATCTCTTTCGAAGTAATTGTATGAAAAAGCTACACTTCTTGCTACTGTACTTCTTGGATTTTTCCTGAAATTAATATTTGAAAAAGCAGACAGCTTGCGATAAGCAAGATTATAGTCGTAGTGAAAATATGAACCAGAAACTCCGAACGTCAGACTACGGATAATACTTTCTGCTGGTAAAAAAGAGTATGAAATTGCTCCTGAACCTGTCATTTTTCCGGTTCCGGAACTATACATTGGCGTAAATGAATAGAGGAATTTCTGATCAAAAAATGACTGGTTTTTAAAATTAACTCCAAATAAAAATTTATCATAGGTATTATTAAATCTGATCTTTGGACTTATATATATTTCATTGAACTCAGGATTGGGAATATCCTTTATGAATTTGAATTTGATTTTCTTCGTGTTAGAGAAAAAACCTTTGGCATACAGGTAGTTATCTCTGTATTTAGATTCAGGAAAGATATAATCTTCATTCAGTGTAATTTTATAAATATCATCTGCCGGAAGTTTGAAAGTTTTCGTTTTTTCGTTTTCTTCAGCTTCTACCCAATATTCTTGCTTGTTACCTTCTTTATCTTCTGTTTTTAATTTTACAGGAATGTTTGAAAATGTATTTTTATAAATTTTAATGTTCAAACTGTCATTTTCTTTCTGTAATCTTTTTAATTTAAAATTTACCCTGTTTTTGTGTTCCAGAAAATCTGCTAAATAGGCTGTTCTCTTATCTTTTTCTGAAAGTTCTTTTAAAAAGTCTCTCGGATTAATTTTTTGATGAGTATTTTTTACAATAAAATCTTTTAACAGAAGATTGAAGTTTTCATATCCCATTTTGTCAGCAGAATAGTTGAACAGACTTCCCGTTTCAAAACTACTGATTGCCATATCATTGAAGTTGCTCAATACGGTGAATTTCTCATCAACTTTCTGATCGAGATTCTGCGACATGATATATTGGTAAGCAAGACCATATCGGTCAACTAATTTCACTTTGGAAGCATGGAATAGTTTTAAAGGCTTTACTCCAAAAATTTTAGCTTCAGGAAGTGTTCCTAAAAGTTTGGTTTCTTTATAGAATTTATTCAGATACTGAATTTCTAAATAAGATTTTAAACCGTTTTTAAACCAATGATTATCCTGTTTATTGGTAATGATGCTTTCATCAAGAATTTTCTTCGCAATAATTCCAAAATAATCTAAATCTATTTTTTCGGCATCTGTAAAAAGAGGAAAATTAAACTTCCAGACATTAATATCATTATTTCCGAAAAAGTCTTCCTTATTCCTGAACTTCTCAGAAATAAAAAGGCTTTCAGGAACAAATCCCAGCTTTTCTTTGAGAAATCTTAAATGAAGAGGCAGAAAAAATTCCAAATTTTCTTTTTCCTGAGGACTTAAATAGTATCCGAATTTTATTTCCGTATGAATGTCTTCAGAATTTATTTTTATAATCGGGAACTCTTTCTTAGAAAAAATAAACTCGGGATCTGAATCTAAATCGCCAATGAAATTACCATTTGAAGATTGGGGTATATTACTTTGGATAAAATATTTTGTATCGGAAGTCAGATGAATATTCCAAAAAGTATTGAAATTTACTGACTCTTCAATATCGTGATATTTTTTTGAAGAAATATTTTCCGGATCGAAATGATCTGGAACAAGAAAGAAATATTTTAAAGTGATACTATTTTCAGATGTGCCATATCCTGTAAATTTTTGGTCAGGAAGCTGCATTTGATATTGCAGTTGCAATTTTATTTTTTCTCCCGGTTTCAGTGCTTGTTGCAATGGCAGAAAAAGATTTTCATCAGATAGATTATTAACAGGAATCTTTTGATCAAGGGTATTGATTTCTAAACTTAAAAGTTTTCCCACTTGTTCATCCTTAGCAAAATGGAGATCAGTATTTCGGTCTTCCAGTTTTCTGTAGGCCAAAGAAGTTCCTCTTTTATGATAAGCAGAAACCCAGTTTAATAATTTTATAGTGTTCAGATCTTTTTCGGAATGGTTATAATATACTAGTTCCTGATGTACTGATATCGTTTTTTTATCCGAAGACAGTTTTGCATCAATAGAGATGCTATCTTTCTGTGCAGAAACATCTACAACACCTAAAAACAAAATAAGACAAATACTAATCCTTTTCAATATTCCTGATAAAGTATCAAATATAACTTATTTTACATAGATTTTGTAATGATTTCAGGAAGTAGTTGATAAAAAATAAAAACTTTTAACGATAAAAGGCACAAAGATTTTAAAATTTCCTTTGTGCCTTTTGTGAAAAAAAATATTTTGAATTGTTTTTTATAAAGAATTTAAATAAGCTTTCCAGCCTTCATTTTTATAAGTAATGGCTGCTTGTTCTGGATTTTCAGCTTTATAAATTCCTCTTCCTACGATAATGAAATCTGTATGAAGTGTTCTGAATACATGTTCAGGAGTATTGTATTGCTGTCCTTTTCCATCACCGGAATCAGCCAGATTTACACCTGGAGTGAATAACAGTAATTCTTCAGGAAGTGTGTTTTGAGAAACGCCTCCAATTACATTAGGATGAGATAAAGCAACTTTTAAAGCTTCCTCTCTGTAGCTGCTTGTAGTTAAAGCTCCTTTGGAAGACATTCCGACAATGGCTACTACACCTACATTCTTGAAACAATCTAAAGATTCAAAACCACCGATTACCTGTGAGGTTACAAAATCTGCCCAATCTGTAATTTTGAAAACTCCGCTTGTAAACTGAAGTTCCTGGGTATTTCCGATGTCTGCAAACTTTCTGTCTTCCATTAATAAGAAGTTATGTTTTGCAGCTAAAGCTTTTAATGGAGTAATTGTTTTTTCGTATTCAAAATCAGAAATAACATCGATATGAGTTTTTAATGCAATGACGTGTGGTCCCACTTTATCTGCAAGATCTAATAATTCCTGTGTGGTGGTAACATCTGCGGAAGCAATTAAATTGGATTGTTTTGCCAGAGCAGTTTCTAATAATTTTTTAGACACGGAATGTTGTGAGCTGCTTAACTTTTGTTCGTAGGAAGATTTTGTTTTTTCTTCAAACTGAATGTGGTTTCCTTGCAGGAAATCCTGAATTCTTTTTACCTCATCATCAGATAATTCCCCATTTTCCTGAAGAATTTCGCAAACTTCTGAAATATTGAAAAGAGTGTGAACCTTATATCCTTTGCTTTCTAAAAGTTGTTTTCCACCTTGCTCTCTGTCAAGAACGACAACAATATCTGCAACTTTAAGATCTTCTTGCTCTACTTCTGCAATGGTTTCGATCAAAGATTTTCCTGAAGTGATTACATCCTCTACCAAAAGACAGTTTTGCCCTTTCTGATAAATTCCTTCAATCAGTTTCTTTGTCCCATAGCTTTTAGCCTCTTTTCTTTTAATAATTAATGGAATATAGCTTTCCAAAGACATTGCTGTTGCCATAGGAAGTGCTGCATACGGAACTCCGCAAATCAAATCGAAATTATCCAAAGGAAGCATTTCCAATAAATAATTGGCCAGGCTTTTCAAAATTTTAGGATCTGAAGCCAGCGGTCTTAAATCTACATAAAACGGACTTTCAATACCGCTTTTTAATGTAAATCTTCCGAATTTAATGATGCCTAGTTTGTAGCACTCCAAAAAGAATTCTTTTTTACTTTCCATTATTTTTTATTAGATGGTGCAAATTTAAGGATTTGAAAATGAAAAGAAAAAGTCAATTGCCAATTTTATCTGGTGAGTAAATAGTAAATTTTAATTCTGACTTTTTCATGATATTTTAAAAAGCTATTATATATAGTTATTTTTCATAATGAAAGGTTTTCAAAGTTTTGTCATTTCGACGAAAGGAGAAATCTAATTCATTAGCAATAGATTCTTCACTCCGCTTTCGCTTCGTTCAGAATGACAGCAACAAAAAAACATTCCCCAAAAGGAGGAATGTTTTTGTTATTCTATTATTTCTGCGTCGATAATTTTTGCTTCTCCCGTACCGTATTTTTGTTGGGCTTCCCAAAGTAAGAACTTATCAACTTCTTTTATCAGCTTAGGAATCACCAGATATAAAACCGCAAGATCATCCATTACACCTAAAACAGGTAAAGCAACTTCGGGAAGAAGGTCAATAGGTGAAAGTACATACAGAATACCTAATAAAGGAAGAAAAATATCGATAGATTTCATAGGGTATTTTCCTTTCCTCCACATTTGTATCATTCTGAAAATATCAGGGATCTTTCTCATGAAACCTTTGTGATTGATGGCTTCTTTTGCCAGACTTAACTTTGAATACTTCATTTTGTGTTTAATTTGAAAATAATTTTTACATTATAATTTCACAAACTTTGTACCAACTATTTATAAAATTTAGTTAAAATTATTTTACGATGCTGTCAATAAACTGATGGGCAGATTCTGAGTTCCAGTCTCTTGAAGCATCCTCTTTTATAATAATCCTTCCGTTTTTATCCAAAAGATAGGTCGTAGGAAAAACTTTAGGAAGAATTTTTTCAGAAATAGGGCTTTGTGCAATGTAAACAGGAACGTTGTAATTGTTTTCTTTTAAAAATTTTCTTACTGCATCTTCTTGATCATTCATAGCGATTAAAACAAAATCTACCTTATCTTTTCTTGATTCATATAATTTCTGGATTGTTGGCCATTCTTTTCTGCATGGAGGACACCATGTTCCCCAAAAATTTAAAAAAACCGCTTTGCCTTTGAAAGTCTTAAGGTTGGTACTCGGAACATTGATTCCCTGTAAGTCAATGTCATAATCTTCATCACTTACATGAACCGCATTTTCAATAGTAGCGATCGGGAAAAAGGTGTCCTGCAATTTTTCTTTCACTCCCGGAATGAATGCAATAGCTCCGATAATGATGATTAGGACAAGATAAATTATGTTTTTTTTCATGAATTTTAATTGTTTATTTTACCCCAATATACTGAAAGCAATCATTATTGAGTTGGTATACTAAGAATTTTTTTGAAACGATTCCTTTTTCGTCAACTACCGGAATGTAAAGTTTATTTTGTTCAAATTTTATTAATTTTAAAGGACGCTCCGGTCTGTCAACAACGCTGAAAAAATCAAAATCGGCATCAATTCTATTAATACTTTTTGTTTTTGTTTTAAAAATCTTGTCCGTATCAATCAATTTACCATTTCTGATGGTAAATGCCTGAATAGCCTGTGCCTGATCTTTATTAGAGAAAATTCCGTTAAAAATAACAAGATAATAAGTCTGATTATTGATAGAAGCCATCATAATTTCAGATACAAAATAATGTGTATCCGATGTATAAATGGTTTTTACTTTTCCATTGGAAGAATATTGAATAATTTGATCAAAGCTTATCATAGTTCCTCCCATTCCCGTATCCCAAACATAGAATCTCAATTTTTTATCTTCAGAAGTGATGATGTATAACTTATCTTTCAATTCTTTAAAATCATAAGTAAGTGTTTCAGGGTTTTCTGATATAAATTTTTTAAACTCACTGGAAAATTTACCTGACTGAGTTTGTTTGCTGTCAAAATCCTCGGTTTCTGAAAACTTTGTGTAATTTTTTAAAAATTCAGCTTCTTTATTTTCAAATTTTACTTTTTGCGCATACGAAACGTTTGAAACAAAGAAAAGTGTCCAAAAAAAATTAAAAACTCTTGACATCCTAAAGAAGATTTAAAATTTCCTGAACAGCGTCTTTTCCTCTGTTTTTAGCATAATATAACTGAAGATCATTGTAAAAACTGTCTTTTGGATAACCTTCAGGATCAGCTTTGTGCTTCATAAGCAATTCTGTTCCGTATTTTGGACGGGGTCCCCAAGAATTTTTTACATTAAAATCTTTATCTAAAATAATGACCTTTGGAATAGATTCAGTTCCGTTGGTCAGAAACTGATTGATTAAACTTTTATCATTATCTCTCAGGAAAATCTTAACTTCATTGTGACCTTCGAAAAATTTAACCAAAGCAGGAACTGTTGCACTTGCATCACCACACCAGGCCTCGGAAATAATTAGAATTTTTCCGTCAAAGTTTTTAGCAATAAGCTCTTTCAGCTGTTCTTCATCCGGAACATACTTTTTTACAGTTCTGTCCATTCTTTGAAGTCCCAGTTCGTAATATTGTTTATAGTCGATTTCCTGTTGAGTAGAAGGGTTTTCTAATCTTTCTTTTGCAATTTGAATATACTCTTCAAAAGAAATTCCCTGAGCCCAGTAATTTTCCATTACTTTAAATATGTATTTAAAAATTATTAATATTTCTTGTTTTGTTAATCAAAAATAAATCAGCTAAAACAAAAGCAGCTAGACTTTCCACTACAGGAACTGCTCTTGGAAGAACGCAAGGATCATGACGTCCTTTTCCTTCTACAATGGCTGGGTTTCCGAATTTGTCTACACTTTCCTGAGGTCTTAAAATTGTAGCTACAGGTTTGAAAGCCACCCGGAAATAAATATCCATTCCGTTTGAAATTCCACCTTGAATTCCACCAGAAAGATTAGATTTTGTAGTAAAATCTTCGTTAAAAAGATCATTGTGCTCTTTTCCTGTCATTTTTGCCCCACAAAATCCGCTTCCATATTCAAAACCTTTGGCTGCGTTGATATTCAGCATTGCTTTGCCTAATTCAGCCTGAAGTTTTGAGAAAACGGGTTCACCAATTCCGACAGGAACATTTTTGATGACACAAGTAATTGTACCACCAATTGTATTGCCTTCTTTTTTGATTTCTTTGATTCTTTCGATCATCTTTTCTGCCGTTTCAGCATCAGGACAACGAACTTCATTGCTTTCTGTTTTAGAAAAATCCAAAGCCTGATAAGGTTTTTCACAGAAAATTTCACCTACGGAAGAAACGTAAGCATTGATTTCTATATTTGATAAAAATTGTTTTGCCAAAGCTCCGGCTACAACCCAGTTCATGGTTTCTCTTGCCGATGATTTCCCTCCGCCGCGATAATCTCTCAGACCATATTTTTGATCGTACGTAAAGTCGGCATGACTCGGACGATATGAGTTGGCGATATGATCATAATCTTTTGATTTCTGATTTTCGTTTTCGATAATAAAACCAATGGGAGTTCCTGTAGTTTTTCCTTCAAAAATTCCTGAAAGAAATTTTACGGTGTCACTTTCTTTTCTTTGGGTTACGATTGCAGATTGCCCCGGTTTTCTTCGATCCAATTCGTATTGAATTTTATCGAAATCAACCGTTAAACCTGCCGGAAAATTATTGATGATTCCACCATAAGCCAAGCCATGACTCTCTCCAAATGTTGTAAGACTGAGAAGATTACCTAGAGTATTTAACATGATACAAATTTACGGCTTTTTCTTCAGATAGAAAGGCTCGGAAATTAGTTCTGTTTATACGAATTGTTGATAGAATTGATAACGTTTTCTGCTTCTTTTTTCTCTTTCGAATTTAATTTTTTCCAGATAAATCCACTTTTGAGATTTGTTTTATCAATAAGTTGTGGAAAAATTCCCGCTTTTATATATTCAAAAACATAGCCTTCGGAAATTGCGGGAAGGGGAGTGTTGTAATTGAGCGGATATTTTTTAGAAACATTAAAATTTAAGTTTCCGATTTTGTAAGAAGTGTAATCTATGTTTTTATAAATGGAGGGTTTGTAAATCTGTTCCATTGTAGGTTCTTTCATGAAGTTTCCTAAATAGAAACTCTGAAAATGTTTTTTAACCAGCTGAGGAATGGATATGAATCCAACAAAAATGATACTAAAAACAGAAAATACGATAAGTGATTTTGTCTGATTAAAATAATTAACAAACATTACAAAAAAGATGACAAAAAAAACATCTATGAAAAATCTGTATTGTGCTGAAAATAAAATGACTAAGATACTTTTAATAAGAATTGAAATACAAATTAAGGTAACGATTTTGTTATTTTTGATGAATGCAAAGACAGTGAAAATAAGTAAACTTAAAACAAATAGGATATTGATCTTTGATTTCATTCCGTGTAAGAAAAACCAGTTTTTTACATAATCAAACCAGGAAAATTGTTGAATTTGCTGATAAGAATACTGCATGTCATACGCTTTTCGAATGGCAATTTGAGAAGATATTTTTAAAATATCGGGATTAGGTTTCCAGCTTATTCCCATATCTCCGGCTGAAACGGGAAAAACGGGGTAGCCAAAAGTGTAAATATTCTTAATGCAAAATAATACTATAATTAAAATTCCGGGAATAAGATTTTTGAAACCTGATTTTATAATAAAGGCGGCATACGAGAAACTTAAAATCGGAAGCCAGATCATTGTAGGTTTTATTGCAAAAACAAATGCTGAAAATATAAATAAAATAGTGGTGTCCTGATTTTTTTTTACAATTTCATTTAAAATGACTAATGAAAAAATGATAACAGGAAGGTCCGGACTTGGAGATTGTGAGAACAGTAGTAAAAAAGGAAGGAAGCAAAAGTGAATCCAGCTTTTTTTTTCAATAATATATAAGGTGTAAATTATTAGTAAAATGGTGTTTATTCTCAAAAAAGGATTTGATAAATTAGAAAATCCGGCTTGGAAAATATGCCAAATAGACATTTGGCCAATAACAAGATTCAGGTTTGAAATACCTTTAATCATACCGTATTCTGTGAGCCATTTTATGGAAGGAACATAATATCCAAAATGATCTATCATATATGGATAGAACGAACCGCAGAATAAAATTATCGGTAAAATAATAGAGAGTACTATATAATCTTTTTTTGAAAATAAAGGAAATTCCTGATATAATTTGTCTTTGAAAAAATAAAAAAGTCCCAGTAAAATGGTTGGAATTTCCACGTACATGTTCAATGGAATAAAGAATGAAAGAACGGTCCAAACTAAGCTGATGATTAAGATCCCGGAAAATATCTTGCCTGAAATTCCTTTGAATAGAGGGGTTAAACAATATTCTGAAATTCTTCCCCAACCGATCAAGGTCGGAATAATTACAATGGTTGAGAGTAAAATTAAAATCATAAAAAAAAGATTGCTTAAAAATAAGCAATCTTTTAATGTTGTAGAAAAAATATTAATTTATCTTGGCTGAACTCGGCCGTCTTTTCTGTCTCCCGCTCTACCGATTGTATAACCGGTTGCTCCACCTACTACACCACCGATTACGGCACCAAGTCCTCTGTTTTTCTTAGCGATAATTGCTCCTGCGGCTGCACCACCTACTGCACCAATGATTGTTCCTTTTGCAGCTTTACTCATTCCTTTCTTCTTAGTTGTTCCCTGTGAAGCGGTACTGCTGCTGTTACTGCTATTATTGGCATAGGTTCCGTTTGAACCTGAACTTTCTCTATAAATGGTTCTCTCTCTTATGATCTGAGGTTTTGAATTATTTGAGGTGGCTTCTTTTGCTTTTTTAGCTTCGACAATGCTGTCTGCTTGCTTTTGAGCTTCATAGGCCATTTTTTCTTTTTCAATAGCTAATTTTTGCTTTTCAATTTCTAGCTGTCTCATCTGAAATTCTACTTTCTGCTGTTCCAGCGATGTTTCTGCTACTTGATTATCTTTTTTACAAGCTGTCATTAAAAATACTGACAAAAAGCTTGCTAACACTATCTTTTTCATAATTCAATTTTTTATTGACAAAATTTATCAATTGTTGTAATGATAATTTCAATTATAGAGCCAAATAATGTTAATAAGTGTTAAAATTGCTGAGGGTTAAAAAAAGTTACCTTTAAACTTTTAAATATAAAAGGGGGAATTTTAGATTTTAAATTGTTGTAATCTTCAATATTTGTAATGTTTTTTTATACTTATTTCACTTTTTCTTGATAGAAAAATAAAAAAAACTAATTTTTTTGCTAAAAAATATGCTGAAAGTGTTTTGGGTACAAGGCTTTTGTTCTTTTTTATGAACTTTTTGATGAAAAAAATATTGTATTAAATCAAAAAATATTGAAATAATAATAAATCTGTTTTTGGTGATTTTTTTACATTTTTTTTGTTTTTATGATGAAAAAAAAACTTTAAAAATCTATTTTTTTAGTTTTTTATAGGGGTTTTATTTTTGTAGATTTGTATAAACTAAAAAACTTGCCATGGACTTATTTGATTATTCATTTGTCAAACTAATTTTATTATTAGTTCTTTTGATGTCTATTACTATTTTCTTATACTTATTTCTCCGAAAACATAGTAGCCGATCTGGCTTTTGGCATTACAGCTATAATTTTCCGCATTACAAAAAATATATGGAGATTGAGAAAAAAAATATAAACTCCAAAAACGCTGATATTATTAATAAGAATCTTTAGGACTATATTTAATCTAGAGCCCATGTCAATTTTTAAATCAAATGGATATAGGTTTGTATTTTTTACTAAACTGAAACTTATGTTGTTTTTGTTTAATTTATATTAAAACAAAAAACTCTGATCTTTAGATCAGAGTTTTTAGGTGCCTAGCGTACCCAAACAATGAATTAATCTGAAAATTCTAAAATTTAAATAAAACCGTATTATTATTTATATATAAGGGGTTTTTGTCTCTTTTAATTTCTTTTGATTTCACTTTGTTTCAAAATTATCGTGAAGATATCGGGAAAATTTTTACCTTTGATAAATTCAATCTTTATTAAATGGCATCTATAAAATTTTTTGTGAGATCTAAAACATCTGCAGCACAAATCTACATTCGTTTTACTTTAGGATTTAGAAATGAATTTCAATCTAAAACAGGTTTAACTGTTAATTCTGCGGATTGGAGCAAAACTGGTTTTCCTCGGCAAAATACAACAGAGAATAAAAAGACGTCTGCCAAATTAAAAGGTTTAGAAACATATATCTTAGAGAACTACAACAATGACTTTTCTAAAGGTGTTATTTTCTCAAAAGATTGGCTATCAGAAAAAATAAATACTTTTTTTAATCGAATTGACATTCAAGAAGATGATTCTGTTTTCTTGATCTATTTAAAAAACTTTATAGAATTTAAAGAGAGTATATCAGGTTACACGGCTTGTACAATTCGAAAATTGAAAAATTTACAAGATCGTTTTCAACAGTATCAAAAAAAGAAAAAGAAGATCTTTTTGATCCAGGACATAAATGCTAAAGTACTTATTGACTTTAAAAATTTTTTAGTTGTTGAATGTAGTTTAATGGAAACTACAGCTGTACGATTTGTAAAGAATTTAAAAACTGTGATTTTTGATGCAGAAACTAACGGAAAGCATATAAACCATCAAGTTCGAGGGTTTAGTACCGGAACAACAAATACAGAATACAAAGTATTTCTTTCGTTTGATGAGCTGGAGAATATTAAAAGTATTCAAACTCTAAATACGGACTGGGATATTGCTAAAGACTGGCTTATTGTTGGTTGTTATATGGGGCAGCGTGTAAGTGATCTCTTAAGAATGAGTAAGAGGATGATTTACACAAAAACAGATAGTGATGGAAATTCATTTCGATTTTTAGAAATTACACAACAGAAAACTAATGAAAAGGTTATTATTCCTTTACATGGTGAGGTTGAAACTATTTTAAAAAAGTACAATGGTGATTTTCCGCCAACTTTTGCAAATCACCCGGATTCAAATGCAACATTATTTAACCGTCATATTAAAAAAGTCTGTGAACTGGCAGGCATTGACGAGATGATTAGAGGTAAAGTTTATAATGAAGAGAAAAAGAAAAATGAAATTGTAGAAACTGAGAAATGCAATCTTGTAAGTTCACATGTTTGCAGGCGTTCATTTGCTACTAATTTTTATGGAAATAAAATGTTTACAACACCTCAAATAATGGCAATTACAGGGCATAAAACAGAAACAATGTTTTTAAATTATATTGGAAAAACCGCTGATGATTGGGCAATGCAAACGGCTAAAACTTTCAAAGAAATACAAATGAAAAAACTTTCATAATGATCATAAATAAAACTTTAACACTGCAAATTAAGCGCGAGTACTTAGATAAAATTATATCTGGTGAAAAGAAAGAAGAGTTTAGAGATATTCGCCCTAACAATTCAAAAAAATATATTGAATATTTTGATCCGGAGGATGGGGAAGGAGAAGATATTCGCCCAATAGAATATAGTCAAATTCAATTTTTCAATGGTTACAAACCGGACAGGCCTGAAGCTATCATTGAGGTTAAAAAAGCTGAAATAGAGTATATTGTCGATGAAGAAGGTAAATTTGTAGAGTATGAAGAGAATGGCGAAATGTATTTAAAAGCTCAAATGGTATATTCTTTAGGGAAAATTATAACTTCAAAAAATATTTAAATGAAAGAATTCCTCCTAAAAATATTAGAACAATTGACTGTTGAGGAAATTGAAGAAATTCTATCTAAGAAAAAAGAAAGTCTTCAATTAAAAAAAAGCCTAAAACGATGACAGAAGATGACGAAATCAAAGAATATCTGATAAAAAATGTATTAAAATATAAAAATTGCTAATTAGTATTTCAGGAGCCACTTTTTATGGCCTCGGAAAACTACAGAATATTGATTGCTATTTACTTTTTATGGCCTCCGGAAACTCTAAATTATAATTCGGCATTGGTGTATTTTTACTTCTATCCCCGATATTAAAAGTTGGTATTTGTGATCTAAATTTGCCATATTAAATAATATAAAATTTTACAGAATAAATCTTAATAGTGTTTTTTAATAAATGCTGTCTGGAAAGTATCTTTTTCGGCCTCGCAAAACTCATATTTTTCTCCTTCCCTTTTAAGGTGCTGAAATGATGCTGAGCCCGCTCCGCCCCCAGTGTGTATTTTTTCCCTTTTATTTTTTTACCAAAGTAAAATTGAAAAAGTTCACCGTTTATTAAATATCTATTTTAAGTATCTTATTTAAGTATCTATATTAAGGTATATTATTTAAGGTGCTGATGTGTTGCTGGGTATGATGCTGATATACTGCTGATAATTTTGCAAAAAAGAACCTTTGTTTTTTAAGGTGTTAATGTGGTGTTTATTTAGTGTTGGATATTTTTCAATTTTTTCATAGCTTTTTCATAAGTTATTTTTTTTTGTTCTCGAAGTTCTTTCTCTCGATTAGATTTTTTCTTTGACTCTGCATTAAAAATTAAATCTTCTAAACTAATATCACTATCAATTCCTACAAAAAAACCTCTCGTGTTTCTACCATGATAAACAATATGCCAATTTAATTGCAGTTCAGTTTTTATCTTATCAAGTTGGTATCTTGTTATTTTTATTCCATGATCTTCATTCGTTATGGAAAATCCAGCCATACGAGATAGTAAAAACGCATTATTTGTTTTTGCATAGGGTTTTTACCAATTATTGATTTTAGAGCTAAAAAAGCCAATAAACAATGCCAGTCAAAATCTGATTTTTCTTCTTTGTAAAATTGCCAGAAAATATCTTTACTTAAGTTTACAAAACATTTACTTGTGTCGTGATCAAAATAAACCGATTCTGCAATTTCAAAGGCTTTTTCTAGATTGCCCAATCTAATTTCCAAAAATTTAGCTGCCTTTTCAAATCTTTGAATATCATACTCTCCATAATCATTTTTATCTTCTAATTCCTTAGAAAATGCATAAATTGAATAGTATAAAGCTTCATTAAGAAATTTTGTTTTCTCTTTTTCATCCAAGATAACACCTTGAAGAAGTTCTATTGGAAATTTGAAATATATTTTATCTGCCACTTTAGATTTTTTTTGAAATATTGTTTAAATTTTTAATGTAGTTGTCAAACCAATTTTTAAACTCGGAAAATTCTCTAACTAACAGATAAATTCCGCCAGCTTTCTCGATTTGTTTTTGGTAAATCTTTTGAGCTTTATTTTGATATTGATCACGAGTCCATTTGCACTTAACCTCGACTTTTATTGATTTCCCTAAAATCGTAAGGCTTAAGTCTGCCTGTCCGGTTGTGTTGTTGTTGGGAACAAATATGAAGTTGCCATCTTTTGCAACACTTCTTCCCATGCTACATATTTTTTCCGCAAAACAACCCTTAAAACATAAAGTGTAATGAATAATACATTCTTCTAATTCAGTGGCTTTTCTATCAAAATAATACTTCTTAACCGCATTTTCACCGTCACGCTTTTTTCGGAACTCAAAAACCATGTTTTCAAGCTCTTTTATAGCATTCGACTTGTAATATTTGGGGATAGTTAAATTCAAGTTTAGTATATTTGTAATAAATAGTTAGCCACTATTAGAATTGAACATTATTAGGAACTTTTACAGTTCCTTTTTTTATAGATTTTTTCTTTTTCTTTCTATAGTTTTAGCTTCTTCGGCCATGGCAATAAAGCCTCTTTTATCGATTGTAACAGTGTTTGGTGTCCTTCCAGAAAGTGCAGTTTTTATGTCTTCTTTTAAGTTTTTTATTTCATTTTCTAATCTTGAAAAATCATAAGGACTTGAGTTTACAGGTTGTATATTTGATGATATAGGCTTTAACACACTGAATTCAGCACCTTTATTTATTTCTTCAAGGATATCTCTGTTTTTTTGAGTAGCATCGGCAGTAATTACACTTTCACCATTAGAAATTCTTACTAAATTACTATCTGATGTTCCGGTACCTTTGCCGTTAAACCCAATCACCCCGTCTTTAAACGCAGGAGTGCTTTCGGCATCAAAGTTTTTTACAGCTGAAAAACCTGCAGCAAGTGCAGCCAATACAATAGCAATTCCAACAGGAGCAGCGATACCCGTTTCACCTGCTGCGGTTGCAATAGCAAGCGCAATCTGGGAAGCCTGCATTAATAAGTTGATGGCGATTTGCTGTTTAGCAAAACGTTCTTTTATTTTTACAGCCTTATCAAGTCTTCTTTCCTCTTCTTGTAAAGCTTCGGCATTTCCGCGGTCTGCAATTTCTTTTGCACGGTCAACACGTCTTTGCCTTACTTCAATTTCTTTTTCGGCCTGATTTTGAAATGCGGAAACAATACTTTGAGCTGCTTGAGCTGCAGTGTCGGCCATTTGAACATAGTCCTGAATCGTATTTCCTGTAAATTCTTTTTGGATATCTTCTCTGTTGCGAAATAACTGAGTGGTTTGCTCCTCGTTTTTATTGATCGTATCTTTGAGTACAGCAGATTGTTTTTCATAATCTTCTTTCAAAATACCGTTTGCACTAGATCCTTTTTCTTCAAGAATTTTGAGATTTTCTTTATTAGTTTGTTGTTGTGTAAGTAATTCAGATATCTGACGATCAACTTCAATTAACTTTTCTTGCTTAGCCTGCTCTTTTTTTAGATTTCTTTTTTTAAGAAAGAATGTTTTGTTTATTTCTTCATCGGTAATATGCTTGTCTTGAAGTTGTTTTCTTTCTGCTTCAATATCTTCTTTTTTGGAAGCGTAATTTTTTTGAAAATCTTCTTTTTCTTTTTCAGATCTATTACTAAGTGCTAATAATTGAAGTTCAAGAAGTTTATTGTTTTTTGAAAGTTCATGAGAAATTATCCTTTGTAGTTTTTCATTATTAAACCTATCTTGTTCAGCTTTTTCTACCTCATTCTGTTTTTCAAGGTTTATTTTTAATTTGGAAACTACAACCGTATTTCCCTGCTCTTCATTAGCAATGATTTGTTGTGTTAGCTCCTTACGTTGTTTCTCATAAGTTTCTAATCTTTTCTGATGCTGGTCATCAAGTTGAGCGAGTTCAATTTCAAATGATTTATCACGAAGAGAAAAAAGCTCATCATTAAGTTCATTGAAGGTTTTTACAGCTTCCTCAATTTCCTTTTTAGCCTTGTTGGTTTGTTCGTTAGTGATTTCAGCTAGTTTCGCTTTGGATTGAGCAATGTTTGCGTTTTCACCTGCTAAATCGGCGGAATATTTTTGTTTTTCTCCAGGTTCTCCTTTTTTAGTTTGAAGAGCAATCGCCTTTTTCTTGGAAATATCTATTTCAATATTGGCCAGTACCTTTTCATTTGTTTCTTTATTTTTCAACAAACGGAGATCCAAACGATATTGATTTTGGTCTATTTGATAATCTTTACGATATTTTTCCTCAGCCTCAGCCTTTCTTTTATTTTCAAGCTCTGTTCTTAACTTTTTCTCATTTTCAAGTTCTTCAAATGCTTTTGCAAGAGGTGATTTTCCTTTCTTTTTTTTATCATCATCTTTTGGTTTTGTTGGAACTTTTACGTCTGGGGCATATTCATCAAACATACCAACAAAGTCACCTGATCCTATTAACCCAAGTGATTTTCTAAGATCAAATCCAGATTTAATTTTTCCATCTACATCTATTCCTCCTTCTCTTTTTACCTTGTCATATAGCTTATCAAATATCTTTTTATTATTAGCTTGAATTGTTGCAATTCCTTGTTCAGCCATTTGTTGCTGTTTTGTGATTGAAGGAATCTCTGTAATAAGCTTATCTAATGCCCTTGAAGCTGTAGTAAGACCAGTTGCAAAACTTAATGTATCTTCATGACTTCCATCAAAAGGGTTTTTAAAGCTTTGGAATGCCCCAAACTCATTCATTACCTTATCATGAGCCTTTAAAACAATTTCCTTTTGCTTTTTCAAGTTTCCGGCTGCCTTTTGGTAGTCATCTAAATATCCAGTTTGCTTCAAGGCAGCAAGAAAGGATGTATCACTAAGATCTTCAGCTGTATCGGCAAATATTTTACCTTGTTTCTTCGCTAAGTTTTCTTTGATTGACGTTTGTTGAGCTAGTGAAATTCTACGTTCATACGCTTTATTTATTCCTTGTAAAGTTGCTAAAACTTGCCCTGATGTAAGATTTTCTAGGTTTAGGTTTGCAACTAATTGAGGATATTTAGCATTTAATTCTGCAATCAAATTATTTCTTACTTGATTTCCTTGATTTAAACCAGAAATCGCAGTAAATAGATTGTTTACTTCAGCTTGTTCTTCTCTTAATTTTTGTGCCGGACTTGTAGTTATTAGATCATTAAACAATGAAAGTAATTCATTTGCAAGGTCAATCATATCTGACATAAAGCCTTTACCGCTCTTGCCCATATTATACATTGTAGAATCCCAGGTGTCACCTAAATTTGAAATTTTACCTTCTAATGTTGTAGCCTGACCAGCCATACCACCAGCAACACCTTTTAATTCTCCAAAGGATATAATAGCATTACGGATTGCTTCTTGATCAGTTTTTTTAACCTGTTTTTCAACACCTTTAAAACTGAATGTAACCATATCTCCAGATGTTTTGGCTTTAATTCCAAATTCCTTCAATCTTTCGTACTCTCCAGTTTGAGCATCGAGTAAGGCTTCAACATATTGATCAAATGACTTTCCCTGAGACGCTGTTAGATCGCCCATCTTTGTTAATTCAGCCGTAGTAGGATCAAAACCTCTGTTTTTTAACTTAATGAAAGATGCTGTTAATTCGTCAACACCATACGGGGTTTTAGCAGCAAACTGCTGTATTTTATCAAATGCTCCTTGTGCCTTAGTTGATGAACCATAAGCATTTTTTAATGTTTGGTTATATCCTTCAAACTTTTTAGTTACTTCAAAAATTTGAGTTCCCAGTGAAGCAATAGATAATGCTCCTGCTACTTGTGGAATCAATGACGTAACCATTGAACCGGCTCCCGATAGTTGCCCTAGCTTTCCAAAAAAACCTGATGCAGTATTTTTAGGAACTCTATTTAAGCTGTCTAATCTATTTTGCTCACGAGTAATAAGATTGGAGTATCTTCTTACTTCGCTTTCAGACGTTGCCTGTCTTCTACGCTGGTTAAGTAGGTCAAGTCTTGCATTTATTGATCCAATTAATCCAATCTCCCTCGTAAGCTGATCATTTAACCTACGATTATTTAGAAAATTATTTTCAAGACCTCTGGAGTTTTGCTGTAAAATTTGATTATTTCGCTCCATTAAAGAGGCGATACGCCTACGTCGGTCTATTTCAGTTGCGGATGTTCGGTCGTATGCTTGGGCTAAACGTGCCTGTCTTTGACCAAGCTGATTAATAGTCTCGGTCTGTCTTCTAAGCTGTGAGGTAAGTTGTTCAAGATTAGAGTCATCTACGTTAAAACTAATCCTGTGAATGATATCTAAAACATCGTCTGCCATAATTATTATTTTTAATTAATATTTTACTAGCCTCGCTAAATTTTAGCGTGGTAAGAAATTGAAATTATTTTTTTAAGATTTACTTGAGGTTGTAGAATTCCTTAGCCTCTTCGGTTAGATTGCCGTATTGATCGCAATAGCCATAATTAAATAGCATTTCAAAAATATCATCAAAGCCTAGATTGGTCTCTTGAGATGTTTGGTTGATAATGTTTATTATTGAATGCATTATAGACGGTTTTTTTCTATAACACTCAGGAGATCTTCTCTTTTAAATAGAGATTTGCCTTCTATTGTGTATGAGCTTAAAATACCTTTGTTTTGCCATCTCCAGAGCGTTGACTTTCCTATTTTTAACATTTTGCAAGCTTCTGAACGAGTAATAAATTCTGGATGCTGCTCTTGTTTCACTTTTTCCAAGACTTCATTTTTGAAATTTGGAATAATTATTTCTGATATTGCATTTGCGAGTTCAGATATTGTAACTCCGATAAATTGAACTTCTGACATTGTTCTGTTTTTTTATTGTTAATATAAATTCATTTCGGCCGAACTTTTATTATTACAAAAATGGGAACTATGCTATATGATTCCAAGTGATTTCTTATTGAGTTACTTACACTTTTTATATTTTGTATTTTTTTTATTTTGTTGAATTTCAGTATTTTAAATTAAGAATGCCTTTTCGTGTTGGAAAGGCATCTAAAAAAATTAGGAAAAGTATTGTGTGATAATATAATTTTATTTACAAATTCTGCCAATTGGAATAAAAGTATTTTCTTTTTTTATAAATATTGTTTCATGCTGAGTGTCTTTGGTAGAAATAAATAAATCTCTTATGTCAACGTCCAATGCTTCAGCAATTTTAACCAACGTTTCTGGTTTGGGGAAATTATTTCCCTTTGTAATATTAGATATTGTTGTTGGGGTAACTCCAATTTTAGCAGCCAGATCTTGACCAAGCATATTTTTTTCGTCTAAAACTTCTTTTAATCGTAAGATATTCATAGTTTGTAATTTTTGATGCAAATATATAGAATCAAAATGTTATTTAGATAATTTAACAATTAATCTTAAAATTATTTTGATATTATTTGTTTGGTATCAAAAATTTATTTAGATTTGGATTTGATAAATCAAAATATTGTTTTGATTTTGTGAGTTACCTTAAGTACTAATAATAAAAATAACAATATGGCAAATCATAATAATACTAACCGCATCGAAATAACTAAATGCGTCAATAGATTAGAAAACTACAATACATTATTTGATATTGAAACTTTATTTTTCATCTTGTATGATCAAATGGAAAAATGCAATGAACAATTGTCACAAAATAATAATAATGATGATGCCAAGAATACCTTAAACAAAATGTTTTCGATGTTTTGGGTTATAAAAGATAAGTTACCAAATAGTCTTTTTGAAGATATTGAGAAGGTCACAGACTTTATCAAGCTAAATAATTATATATATTAACTCATTTTATTATTGAATAAAAATTAATAGGCTTTAAAAATAAATGAGTGAGCCTCCAGAGCCAGTAAATAAATCTATATCGAAGTTGGTAATTTGGTTTGTAAAACTTTGGCTATTAAACAATAGTAAAAAGTCTTTCTAATATAATTAAGAGTTGTTTTCACTGACTTCATCAAGTATTTTTTCAAATTGCTCATCTATAATAGAAATTGTTTTCCCTCCTTTTTTCATTTTTATTTCGTCAGGCGAAACGTAGATTTCGGCTCCAGCTATAATAAAAACAAAAGTGTAACCGGGGTCTTCTCTGCGTGTCCATTTAATATTTCTTTTCTCAATTAGAGAAGCTATTAAATCTAACTTAGCTTTTCTTGCTTTGTTTTTCTGTACTGACATTTTCTTTGTTTTTTTACAAAGATATGTTATGATTTTATTAAAACAGTTTTGCTAAAATTCTATTATAATTTTGCAATTATTTTCTAAAACTTCCACTATAAATAAGCTCCGGATCTTTCAATGCTTTATAAACATAGTTTTCAGCGATATATCACTTTTTAGAGAGTCTCTATTCTGTATGAAAGCTTTGAAAATATAGTTTTGTTATAGTTTTCATTGTAAAATTGAAAGTAAATATATTTCAGATCAGGATTATCATCACCAAAAATAATTTTCTCGTAATATTCCATAAACATATCTCCTAAAAACTAAGAAGCCCTTCCGTAAGACGGTTATATTATCTGTGTTTGGAAGGGGTATTATTGATTATAATGATAGAAGATAATCTTGATATTTTAATATAATTTTTGGACTAATAATTAACTTTAATGCGCCACCTTTTATTGTTCCAGTTGTATTAGTTATAATTGTTTCTGTTCCCATAATTTTTACCTCAATAATATTTTTTAAATTCTCTTTTTGAATGTCTTTAATTTTATTTATTATTTCTTCATCAACAAAACTTTTGTCAATTGAAATTTTCTCTGAATCATTATTGACGCAATGATTAATTATATTTTCTATTTGAGATTTCGTGATTCCTAAAGCAATAAATATATCTTTTAAATTATCTCCGATCGTGTACTTTTCTTCAAAATGTAAAATTTCGTTCGATAATTCCTCAAAATTTGTTCTTAATTTCCCCTTGCCACCAACTGCCTTTTGAATACTTTCAAAAACCATTTTTAAATGCACAGGGTCATTGGATATTACTGAATTGAGATTTGTTAAAGGCATTGGGAGCTGCGAAGGCTTAATACCACTATGACATATTGGTATTACTGGTATTTCAGGACCATGATTTAATTCGTTTACATGGTTTCTAATCCAAACTGCCCCTAGTTCAAAATTTATCCAATTTCTCTTTACAGATTTTGGACTAATTAAATATATGGCTCCTACACAATCAACCAAGCCTTTTTCAATTCTTTTTAAAAAATTAGACCCTGCCGGAATTGTCTTACCATCTGAAGACACAAAAACTGTTACAAATCCACTAAATTCTTCTACAATAGCATTTTGAATAATTAATGCTAAGTCTTTTTCCTCATGAATATGGGATAAAAATATTAAACTCATGATTTTTAGTTATAAATTAAAAGAAATCGAATATACAAAAGATTATTTACTCAATTCATTTATGTTCTTGTAAAATTTCTTTATGGTTTTTATAGGGATGTACTATGAGAATACAGTAACATGTGAATGAAATTTGCAATACAACTCATTGATATGTCCGATTGCTAAAAAATGTATTATCATTTAACTTTGCACTCAACACTCATGTTTAATTTGAGTTTTCATGGTTATTAGTTTTTTCCTCGGCTATGGTCGAGGATTTTATTTAATTAAAATAAAAGTACCGTAATTGGAGCCTCTGTATTTAATTCATAAAATCTATGCCTGACTCTATTAAGCCTTTGACAATATTTTTTATTAACTCTTTTTTTCCCTCTGCCCAAAATTCTTTAATAAATTTAACTCCTTGTTTAGCAATTTTTGCATAAATATTTGATATTTGTTCTACTACCCATTTTTGTGAACGATTAGGAAGGTTTTCTCTTATTTGTGATATTTCTGCAACAATCGATTCATTTTCTTCTCTGTTATTGTCATCTGATAATTCTATTAATCTTGTACCTATTTTTTCCAATAGATAGTCTAATTGCAAAATTTGAGTTGTATGAAAAGGATTTTTTTCTGCATTTTCATCTAAGAATTCAAAATTTGAAGAAAATTCAGCTTGATATGTTTCTAGAATTGGATCATCAAAAAATGATTTCACTTTACTGTAATTCTCTAGTAAAAGAACCCATGCGTTAAAATTTGTAGTTATATCCTCTCCTAATATCCTAACAGCATGACCTCTAACTTCTTTTTCGTCTTTTGGGGCTTGAATTACTGTGAATATATCCTTTCCATCCTGAATTTCAAATTTTTCAATTGTGTAATAGAATTTTGAATTAGGATCTTTATCTTTTGCTAAAAGTAAACTTTTGCCTGGTTGCTCAATAGTGAAAATTTTTCCTTGCATTTCAACAAAGGGTTCTAAAGCTTTTAAAACCGTGAGAGGTAATTTTTTTTTGTTCATGTATTAATTTTTGCTACCAAAAATACCATAAGCTTATCTAATCTACAAACTTGACTATATTATTTCTGAATAAATATTACCAAAAAAGAGACTGTTCTTATTTATCGTGAAAATATCGTGAAGCTTAAGAATGAAAAAACCCTAAACTATTTGTAATCAATAGAATAGGGTTTTGTAATGAGGTGCCTAGCGGATTCGAACCGCTGTAGATGGTGTTGCAGACCACTGCCTAGCCGCTCGGCCAAAGCACCATTTTTTACGTGTGCAAATATACTAAAATTTCTTATTCTGCAAAAACTTTACATGATATTTCTCTGCTTAAAATTCTTTTTATCTTGTTTATCAGCGGGATAAATTTTTTTAAATTTCATTGCTTTTAACCGAATGTCTCAAATTCCAGCAAGAGTCAGTTTTAAAGAGGCGTTAGTATCAATAACAGCAGTAATAGCGGATGGTGTTAAAAGAATTTTTGTCGGTTTAAGATTAAAAACTGTTCCGCTCATTTTTAATCCTTTATAATATTCTTTATTGAAAGCGTTTTCAATACTTTTTCTCGAATTATTTTCCAGATCTTCTGTAGGAATACCATATTCTTCTTCTATCATTTTTACGATTTTCCCTTGGAATAAAACGGAAGCTGTTTTCTGTAAGAAATTGGAAGTTTTAAGTTTGAATTTGGTTTCTGAAAGAACAATTTTCTTTTTCACTTCATCATATACAGGAATTCCTGAGATAATTGCTGTTCCTTTTATGTATCCTTCTGTTTGAGCCTCGATCATAATCCTATCATCTATTCCATATACTCTGATATCGGTAATTTTCACTTTTGAATCTCGGATATCGAATTCTTTATTCAAAAATGTTTTTCTTGCGATATTGCTGGCTTCTGTATAAGGAATATTTGCCGTTGTCTGTAATAAAAAACTATTGCTTAAGTTAGGTGAAAAATTGAAATTTGAAGCTGTTTTTATAGGTTGTGTAGCCTCCGGTTTCGTGCCTGTGAACGTTTCTGAATAAATATCAATCCCAATATTGGTGTTAATCTGATTAGCATAAAATTTAAGCGGAGTAATATTTACATTGATAGGAGAGACTTTTAACCAAGTGTTGTATTCTTCTGAAATATTGAATGGTTGTGAAAAAGCATTCCATGCCATGATTGCATATTGCTGAAAATTCAATTGAGATGCCATTTGCTGATCGATGGTTTTACAGAATTTTTGCTGTTGCTCTACTAAGTTTTTTTCAACAATAGAAGTAATCGGAATCTGAATTCTTCCATAATCCAAAACGGGTTTTGTGACCCATCGGAAACCGTTTGGTTTTGTATTGGTAGTAATGGTCCAGTTGTTTTGAAAGTTCAATGTGGTATTGAAAGACATTACGGTTTCAAAAGTTGTATTTTGATAGGTGTAAATGCCTAATGTTCCGATGCCTTTTTCTGCCCAGATTTTTAAAGGAACTTCAATTAAAATATTTTGATTGGCTCCTCCTACTAGTCGAATAGGACGGGTTTTCCATACTTTTACTTTGAACTGATCATTATTATTGTCTGTGTAAGAATCGTCCTGATATATAAGCTCTTTTACCGATGCATTGATCATGTTGCTGATTTCCGCAAGAGGAATCGTTACGGGCATTGTAATGTTGGATTTTATCTTCGGAAAACTGTAAGCTACAGCAGGATTTCCAACGGTTGTTTGCCCAAAAGTGCTTATAAAAGCTACTAAAAATAATATTTTGATGATTTTCAATGGTGTAAATTTTAGAAAACGAAATTAAGAAATAATTTAATTTTCAGGTTTAAAGCTTTTTTCCAGCTCAATGCTTGCTCCTTCCATTTCACCCTGCATAGGCGGAGCTGTTTTGGTAATTTTTAATTTAATGTAATCAATCTGTGAAAACTGATCATGAATGTTAGAAATGATTCTGCCTGCTACATGTTCTAATAATTTAGACTTGATCTTCATTTCATCATGGATGATTTGGTTGATATCTGCATAACTTATCGTGTCGCTTAGATCATCTGATTCTGCTGCTTTCCATAAATCGGTGTGAAGTTCCACATTTATAATATAATACGTACCAATAATATTTTCTTCAGGCAATACACCATGGTAAGCATAAATTTTCACGTTCTCGAGAAATATTTTACTCATAAGCTTCATTTTATATAGCAAAAGTAATATATTTAGAAAGTCAAACAAAAAATTAATTACTATGAAAAATCTAAAGAAATTAGACCGACAGAATTTAAAAGCAATCCATGGAGCAGGAACTTGTAATTATACTTGTCCTCCTGGTCCGTATGGTCCTGGCTTCCCAAAATCTTGCGCAGACTATGATGCTTTGCCTGCATGTTGTAAATCAAAAGTTTTATTAAGCTATGAATGTTCCCTTGATTAGCTTATTGTTGTTCATTATAAAATAGGTGCATTATGAAAAAATTATCAAGATCAGCTTTAAAAAATATTAAAGGCTCATTAAATTGCTCCAATTGTCCGGTAGGAAATAATTATGGAACAGGACCTGAATATTCGAATACCTGTGCACAATATTTTGCATTATCTCAAAACTGTCAGATTTGTGTAGATGTGAGTGCAGATTGTTTTGAGAATTAAATTAATTTAAAAGAAAAAAGCACTGTGAAAACAGTGCTTTTAATTTACTTTATACTTTTTGAAAGATCAAGCATCGCCTCGATGGGTTTTAATGCTTTCAATCTTAATTCTTCATCGATAAGAATCTCAGGAAGTTCATATTTCATACATAAATACAATTTTTCCATTGTATTACGTTTCATATAAAAACATTCTGAACAGTTACAGCTTTCGTCAAAAACCAAAGCGGGAATCAATTCTTTATGAGGAGCACGTTTTTTCATTTCGTGCAAAATTCCTTCCTCTGTTGCGATGATGAATTTCTGGCAATCGTCTTTTTGTACGTAATCCAATAATGCAGAAGTAGAACCGATAAAATGAGCCAATTTTAAAACCGCTTCTTCACTTTCAGGGTGTGCAATTAATTTTGCATCCGGATTGTCTGCCAATTGTTTTGCAATTCTTTCCATGGAAAATGCTTCATGAACGATGCAACTTCCGTCCCAAAGGATCATGTCGCGACCTGTTTTCTGAGATAGATATCTTCCTAAGTTTTTATCCGGTGCAAAAATAATCGGTCTGTCTTTTGGAAGGGCTTCAATTACTGTTTCAGCATTTGAACTTGTTACAATGATGTCACTTTCTGCCTTTGTTTCAGCATTACAGTTGATGTATGTTGCAACCAAAGCATTCGGATGCTGTTCACGCATTTTTCTCAACCCTTCTCCGGAACATCCGTCTGCCAAAGAACATCCTGCCATTGTATCGGGAAGAACAACTTTTTTAGTGGGGTTTAGAATTTTCGCTGCTTCTGCCATAAAATGTACTCCACAGAATACAATCATGTCAGCATTTGTGTCTTTTGCCTGTCTTGCCAACTGCAAAGAGTCTCCTAAGAAATCAGCAATATCCTGAATTTCTCCAGGTTGGTAATAATGCGCTAAAATGACCGCATTTTTTTCTTCTTTTAATTTAAGAATTGCTTTTACAAGCTCTTCTCCTTGAGGAATCACTAAATCTTTTATATCTAAAAATCCTTTAACCGGAATTGTAGATTTAGCTTTTTCTAATGTTTCGGTACTCATATCAACCTCAATGTTTTTTGAATATAGAATTTAGATTTTAGAAATTAGAGCTTAATTTTTTTACTAGCATCTAATTTCTAATTTCTAGTTTCTTTCTATAAAATTTTTTATTAAACTTTCTATTTCTCTTTTTGCTTCGCCCAAATCTGTATTGATGACGATTTTATCAAACTCATTAGCATAAGACATTTCTTCTTCTGCTTTTTCTACGCGGGTTTTGATGGTTTCAGCATCGTCTGTGTTTCTTGAAATCAATCTTCGTTCCAATTCTTCAATGGAAGGGGGTTCAATGAAAATAGACAATGCTTTTTCTCCAAAATATTTCTTTAGAGAAATTCCGCCTTTCACATCTACATCGAAAATTACTACTTTTCCCTGATTCCAGATCTTTTCAACTTCAGATTTTAAAGTACCGTAATATTTATCAGTATAAACCTCTTCAAATTCTACAAAAGCATCTTCTGCAATTTTCTGCCTGAATTCATCAGGTGTTAAAAAATGATAATCTACAGCATGCACTTCACTTCCTCTCGGTGGTCTTGTTGTGCAGGAAATTGAGAACTGCAGTTCATTAAAAACCTCTAAAGAATGTTTTACTAAAGTAGTTTTTCCGCTTCCAGACGGTGCTGAAAATATAATAACTTTATTCATTGTTTAATTTCGGGTTTCAGTTTTTCAGATATACAAATTAACCTTGAATCTAAAAACTTGCATTACGAATCTCGCAACTTATAATACGTTCAACGTCTGTTCTTTAATTTTTTCTAAATCATCTTTCATCATTACAACCAGTTTCTGGATTTGTGCATGATTTGCTTTTGAACCTAGAGTATTGATTTCACGACCAATTTCCTGAGAAATAAAACCAAGTTTTTTTCCGTTGAAATCCTCGTTATCCATTACTTCTTTATAATATTTCAAATGTTGAGCTAACCTCACTTTTTCTTCAGAAATATCCAATTTCTCTGTGAAATATGCCATTTCCTGGTAAAAACGAGTTTCATCAACATTTTCAAACTCCTTCAGTGTTTTTTGATAACGTTCTCTTACCGAGACGATTCTTTCTTCTTCAAAAGGAATAACTTCCCCAAGATATTTATCAATATTCTGAATATTTCTTTCTAATTCTTCGTGCAGAATTTTACCTTCTGTCTTTCTGAATTCTTCGAAACGGTCGATGGCAGCATTTACGATTTTTGCCAATGCTTCCCATTCACCTTCTGACAATTCATCAGGTCTTGAAGTAATGGCATCAGGAAGTCTTACTGCCATTTTCAGATATTCAAAATCAGGTCCGTCCGCTGCAACTTCACGAAGCTGATTGATGTAAGAATCAATTAATCCTTTATTGATTTTCACATCGTTTGTCTCTTCAAGATTTTCTATATTGATGTAGCAGTCTACTTTTCCACGGATGAGTCTATCGTTAAGAATTTTTCTTACCTCGAATTCTTTTTCTTTATATCTCAAAGGAATTTTGATATTCAAATCAAAGCTTTTACTGTTCAGTGATTTAATATCTATTGTAATTTTTTTTCCTTCAAAAACATCTTCGGCCCGACCAAAGCCTGTCATTGATAAAATCATAGTTTTTTATTGTCGTACAAAGATAAACATTTAAGTGTATAATGTGATAAGATGAAACTTTTAACGTTACGCGAAATAATTATTCAATTTTTAAACCATTAAGATTTTATTAAGGAGTTTAGAGTATTAAGATGAGCTGTGCTTTTAGTATAATGCTAATTAATAAAAATCTATTTGATTTTATTAATTAGACTAATAGCTTATATATTTCTTAAAGGTTCAGATTAAGTCACAATTTTTTTTGTGCTTTATGCTGTTAAAATAAAGTTAGCTCATTTTCGTAAATTAGCGCTGTGAAAAAGAAAAATTTGATTTCTGTAGTTGGTCCGACTGGAATTGGTAAAACGAGACTGGCCATTGATTTGGCCAAACATTTCAATACGGAGATTATTTCCTGTGATTCCCGTCAGTTTTTCAAAGGGATGGAAATTGGTACTGCGGCACCTTCTGCTGAAGAATTGGCGGAAGCACCTCATCATTTTATCGGAAATCTTTCGGTTGAGGACTATTATTCAATCGGACAATATGAAGAAGATGCCTTAAAAAAACTTAATGAACTTTTTAAAATTCATGATACAGTCATTTTGGTTGGCGGAAGTATGATGTATGAAAAAGCAGTAATTGAAGGTTTAAATGACTTACCGGAAGCTGACGAAGATAATCAGAAAAAATTACATGAAATTCTAGAAAATGAAGGAATTGAAAAACTTCAGGAAATTTTAAAGGAACTCGATCCTGAATATTTCGCTGTTGTTGATTTTCATAATCACAGAAGGCTCTTGCGAGCGATTGACGTAATTTGGCAGACGAATAAAAAATATTCTGAGCAAATTGCTGTTTCACAAGACTCAAGAAATTTTAATACCATCCGAATCGGAATTGAAGCGCCGAGAGAAGAATTGTATGACAGAATCAATAGGAGAGTGGATATTATGATGGGGAAAGGTTTGCTGGATGAAGCGAAAGGTTTGGAGGAATTTAAACATTTGACGGCTTTGAACACCGTTGGATATTCGGAATTATTCAAATATTTTGATGGAGAATGGAGTTTGGATTTTGCCGTTTCTGAAATTAAGAAAAACAGCCGACGATATGCAAAACGCCAATTGACCTGGTATCGAAAAGCGGATAATATTCATTATTTGTCTTTGGGATACTCGCAGGAGGATTTTGAGGGGTTGATTAAGTATATTAATGAACAGATTCAAAAATAATTTCAGTTGTCATTCTGACGAAGGAAGAATCTCTGCAAATATTTTAGAGATTCTTCACTCCACTTTGTTCCGTTCAGAATGACAGCGTGCATAACTATTATTGTAGATATTTTAAACAAAAAATGCAGTCCCGAAAGACTGCATTCGCATTAACAATATAATTTTAATTTACTACTTCCAACCGCCTCCTAACGCTCGGTACAAGTCTACAATGCTGCTCAATCTTTGTCTTTTTACAGACGCAAGATTCAGTTCTGCCTGTAGAGAATTTCCCTGAGCTGTTATTACTTCTAAATAGTTTGCCATTCCGCCTTTGTAAAGCATTTCGGCACTTTTTATTCCATCTTTTAAAGTGGCAACCTGTTCGGTCGCTTTTTGTTCCTGAACTTTTAAACTTTCATTAGAAACCAAAGCATCAGAAACTTCACCCACCGCATTTAAAACAGACTGACGAAACGCCAATACGTTTTTCTCTCTCTGAATTTTTGCAACATTTAAATCTGTTTTCAGCTGTCTTTTCTGGAAAATAGGCTGAGTCAATCCTCCTAAAACAGAGCCGAACAATGAAGCCGGAATCTGAAACCAGTTATCAATTTTAAATGAATTCACACCGCCGTTTGCCGTGATTTTCAATGAAGGATACATGTTTGCCTGAGCAATTCCCACCATGGAGTTGGATTCTAACAACACCAATTCCTGTTGACGAACATCCGGACGACGGCTTACCATCGCAGCAGGAAGTCCCGCAGAAATATCTTGTGGCAAAGAGGTGTCTGACATTTCAATGGTTCTTGTTATTTTGTTCGGATTTTCACCAATTAAGATACTTAAAGCATTTTCCTGAATCGCAATATTTTGCTCCAATTGAGTAATCAACAATTCTGTCGATTGCTTCTGAGATGTTGCCTGCTGAACTCCCAAAGAGGTTGTATCGCCGCTTTTCCATAATTTTTCTGTTAGAGAAAGGGTGCTTGTGCTTAATTCCAAATTTGATTTTGCAATCTGTAATTGTTTATCAAGCATCAATAAATTGTAATATCCCTGAGCAATCGCTGCAACAACCTGTGTCTGAATTGCTTTCGTGGCTTCATAAGTTTGCAGATATTGCATTTTTGAAACCTCCTGCTGATTTTTGATTTTTCCCCAAATATCAGCTTCCCAAGACAAATTGAACGCTGCATTATAATCTTCAACATAGCTTTTTCCTAAAAATAAATTCAGGCTTTGCCCATTCATACTATTTTTAGAAGGCTTTGAAATCTGTGCAGAAACTCCGAAACCAACATCAGGATATTGAAGATATTTTGCCTGTTTTAGTTTTTCCTGTGAAGAAGCAACCTGTTTTAAAGCAATCTGTAAATCGTAATTGTTTTTAATTCCTTTTTCGATTAAACTTTGCAACATCGGGTCGCTGAAAAATTCTTTCCACTCAAGGTTTGCAACGCTTGCTGTATCAGCAGTTGCGGTATATTTGAACGTTTCGGGAAGCTCCAGCTCAGGCTCCTTGTATGCCAGTTTCGACACGCAGGAGACCGAACCTAAAGCCAATCCAAAAGCGATAATTATATTGAATATCTTTTTCATAAATTTTTTAATTTTTAATTGATTACAAAACTTTGAGAAGTTATTATTGCAAAGAAGTCTTTAGTAGGAGAAAATGCTTTGCTTTTTATGATATAGTTTGAATAGTTTCTTCTCTATTTTATTTAATTTGAACCAGTAAGGATATTTAAGCTATTGAGTTAATTTTTAGTAAATATGTTGCTAAAAGCAAGGCTGATTTTAATATTCTTAATGTCTTAATCACAATCTTAAGGGGTCAAAATAAACTTAAAATATTCTCAAAGTTTTGTCAATCATTTTTTATTAATGAGCTGTGGCTAAAAGTTTTTCCTCCAATTTTTGTCTTTGAAGTCTTTTCTTTTTTCTGCTCGGCATTTTTTCGTGTAAGTATTGGAAAATCACAAACATTACAGGAATAATAAATACTCCGAATACAACTCCTGTCAACATTCCTCCCACGGTACTCATCCCGATCGAGTGGTTACCTTTTGCGGATGCTCCCTGAGTCCAAACCAATGGAAGCATACCGATAATGAAGGCAAATGAGGTCATTAAGATTGGTCTTAAACGTAGTCTTGAAGCCTGAAGTGCAGATTCTAATAAAGATCTTCCCGCATTTCTTCTTTGTACGGCAAATTCTACAATAAGGATCGCGTTTTTCGCTAATAATCCGACCAGCATGATCAATCCAACCTGAACATAAATATTATTATCAATTCCGGCCAGTCCTGTGAAAGCAAATACTCCGAAAATACCTGTTGGAATCGTTAAGATGACCGCAAACGGAAGAATATAACTTTCGTATTGAGCGGCCAACAAGAAATACACAAACAAAATGCTTAGCATAAAGATAAATGCTGTCTGTCCGCTGGTTTTGATCTCTTCGCGCGTGATTCCCGTCCATTCGTAACCGTAACCTCTAGGAAGTGATTTCTGTGCGACCTCTTCCACTGCTTTGATCGCGTCTCCGGTACTGTAACCAGGTTTTGGAGTTCCGTTAATCGTAACAGCATTAAACAAGTTGTTTCTTGTCACGGTTTCAGGACCAAAGCTTCTTTTTAAAGTCACTAATGTTTTTACAGGAACCATTTCTCCGGATTTATTTTTAACATAAATCCCTTCCAAAGAGTTAGCATCAGTTCTATAAGGAATATCTGCCTGAGCCATTACTCTATAGTATTTTCCGAATCTGTTGAAATCTGAAACGAAGCTACTTCCGTAATAAATCTGCATCGTCTGCATCAATTCTGTAATAGAAACACCTAATTGGTTGGCTTTATCATTATCAACCTCGATTGTGAATTGTGGATTTCCTGCTGCATACGTTGTGAAAGCGAATGCGATTTCCGGACGTTTCATTAATTCTCCGATAAATGCCTGAGTATTTGCTCCTAGCTGTTCCAGAGAACCATTTGTTCTGTCCTGAAGCATAAATTCAAAACCCGAAACGTTACCAAATCCCTGAACGGTAGGGAAGTTAAAGAAGAATGCACTTGCATCTTTCACCTGAGAAACTTTTCCTGTTAATCCTGCTGCAATCTGATCAGGATCGGTTACTTCACCTCGTTGGTCATGATCTTTTAATTTGATAAAACCTGCAGAATAAGGAGAAGCATTCGCATTACTGATGAAGTTCAAACCGTCTGCAACCCAAAGGTGGTTTTTAGCTTTTTCACCATCGATGATTTTGTCGATTTGTTCCGTTGCATTATGTGTTCTGTCTAATGAACTTCCCGGAGGAGTGTTCACGGCATACAAGATGAAACCTTGATCTTCCGTAGGAATAAATCCTGATGGTGCTTTTTTAATTAAGAAAATACTTGCTACTGTTAGTAAAACTAATCCTCCAACGGCAACCCATTTATTTTTAATTAAAAACTTAAGGCTATAAATGTATTTTTTAGTTAATTTATTAAAGCTTGTATTGAAAGCATTGAAAAATCTTGCTCCAAACCCTGTCTTTTTACCATGTTCGCCGTGATCACCTTGAGGATCATTTAATAATAATGCACAAAGGGCAGGACTTAATGTTAATGCATTTACCGCAGAAATCAGAATCGCAATAGCCAGCGTAAAGGCAAACTGTCTGTAGAAAACTCCGGCAGGACCCTGCATGAAACCAACAGGAATAAATACAGCACACATTACCAATGTGATGGAAATAATGGCCCCGGAAATTTCATTCATAGAGCTCATGGTAGCATGTTCCACAGGCATTCCTGTATGCTCCATTTTAGAGTGAATGGCTTCCACCACCACAATCGCGTCATCCACCACAATACCAATGGCGAGTACCAATGCAAACAATGTCAACATATTGATACTGAATCCAAATAGTTGTAAGAAGAAGAATGTACCGATAATCGCAACCGGAACTGCAATTGCAGGGATTAAGGTAGATCTGAAATCCTGAAGGAAAATATATACTACAATAAATACCAGGATAAATGCAATTACCAATGTTTCAACAACCTGATGGATAGATGCGTCTAAGAAATCTTTAGAGTTGTACATGATGATTGGTTCTACTCCTTTTGGAAGAGTTGTTTTGAACTGATCAACCTGCTTTTCAATTTCGGTTAAGATTTCGTTGGCGTTGGAACCGGCAGTCTGCATGATGGCAAATCCGGCTACCGGTTTTCCGTCAACTCTGTTGGCTGCTGTATAGGTGTAAGATCCGAATTCTACTCTTGCCACGTCTTTCAGTCTTAGGAAAGAACCGTCGCTATTTGCTTTGATTGCAATATTTTCGTAATCCTCGTTTTTGTTTAATTTACCTTTATACTTTAAGATGTATTCGTAAGTTTCTTTACTTCCTTGTCCCAGACGACCCGGAGCAGCTTCCAAGTTATGATCTTTTACAGCATTCAAAACTTCCTGTGGCGAAAGTCCGTTGGCTGCTAATCTGTCCGGTTTCAGCCAAAGTCTCATGGAATAATCTCGCGTTCCGAAAACCTGCGCCTGAGCAACCCCAGGAATACGCTGAATCTGCGGAATAATGTTGATTTTCAAATAATTTTGTAAAAATAATTCGTCATATTGTTTAGGATCATTACTTGATAATCCCATGAACATGATCATACTGTTTTGTACTTTCTGAGTGGAAACTCCCGCCTGAACCACCTCTTGCGGAAGCTGACTCATGGCTTTAGATACACGGTTTTGTACGTTTACCGCAGCATTATCTGCATCAGAACCTTGCTTGAAGAAGACATTCAGCGTCATCGTACCGTCGTTACTTGAGTTGGAAGTCATGTACGTCATGTTTTCAACTCCGTTCACGGCTTCTTCGATAGGTGTGGCAACAGAACGTGCTACAACCTCTGCGTTGGCTCCCGGATAAAATGCCGTTACCTGAACGCTCGGCGGAGCGATATCCGGAAAGAGGGCAATAGGTAAATTAAAGAGGGACAGTGCCCCCAATAATAAAAGTATTATGGAGATCACGGTAGAGAGTACCGGTCTTTCTATAAATTGTTTTAACATAAGAAGTTTATTTTTTAATGTTGTTTAAACTTTTGTATCGATTTTTAAAGCACCTTTAATGAAAAGGTTACATTAAAATTTAAGTTTAAACTGTTACAATGGTTTTGCTTTCAATAGGCTATCAGAAGAAATAGCTTTAGGCTTGATAGAAGCACCATCTTTTAACATCCCGATTCCTGTGAATACGATTTTTTCTCCGGGCTGTATTCCTTCAGAAATGAAGTAATAGTTTTCAGTTTTTCCTGAGATTTTTACAGGTTTGCTGGTTACTTTTTGGTCTTTTCCAACTACGTAAACATACGTTTTATCTTGAATCTCAAACGTGGACTCCTGTGGAATGATTACGGCATTCGACATCAATTGAGGCATACGAACTCTTCCCGTATTTCCTGTTCTCAATGTTCCGGCTGCATTTGGGAAAATCGCGCGAACGCTGATTGCTCCGGTAGATTTATCAAACTGTCCGTCTACAATGCTCATCTTTCCTTTTTGAGGATAAATGCTGTTGTCTGCGATTACCAAATCAACCATCGGCATATTTTTTAGTTTTTCTTCTAAAGTTGCGCCTTCATATTTATTTTGAAAAGCGATGAAATCTAGTTCACTTAAAGAAAAGTACGCGTAAATTTCGCTGATGTCTGATAATAAAGTCAATGGATTTTGGTCTGTTCTTGAAATCAAACTTCCTTTTTTGTGAGGAATTCTTCCAATATAACCGCTTACCGGTGCTGTAATCGTTGTAAATCCAACGTTGATTCTTGCACCCCCAACAGAAGCTTTTGCTTGTGAAGCGGCTGCAACTGCGGCTGCATAGTTTGCTTTTGCAGTTCTCAACTGTACGTCAGAAACCACTTTTGCGGCCACAAGAGGTTCCAGTCTGTCAACCTCTACTTTTGCTTTTTGAATGTTGGCGTTGGCAACCTGTAAATTAGCATTCGCCATATTCATTTGCTCTCCGTACGCTCTTGAATCTATTTTGAATAGAGGCTGTCCGGCTCTTACATAAGCGCCTTCTTCCACATAAATTCTATCTAAATAACCGTCAACCTGCGATCTGATTTCTACATTGTTTTTCCCTTCCAAAGCACTTGGGAATTCTTGATAAGTAGTTGCAGGTGATGAAATTACGGTATAAACTGGTAACTCGGGAGCAGGTGGAGCGGCATTTGATCCTTCTGCTGCCTTTGTACAATTTTGTAAAAGGATAATACTTGAGATAAGTACAATGAACCTTATTTTTCCAAATATTTTCATTTTGAGTTTAAATTTTTAATGAAGTGTTAAATTAAATAATGTTGTTTTTAAATTTGAATTCTGTTATATTTCCTAACAGTGTTAATGATTTGTTCAAAAAAAATTTCAGAATTCTTAATCTTGCTTAGATTGTTGTTTTCATGATTACAATTTTTAGATGTTTTAGTTTGAATGGTTTTGCTTGTTATTTTTCTTAACAGTGTTAATGATAAGGAAAGAAAATCGCAAGAATTAATGTAAAAAAATCATATTTCATAATTGAAAAATTGTTTTTAATGTTGTTTTAAGTATAAGTAAGAAGAGGTGTTTAGATTGTGTTATTTTTACTAACAGTGTTAATTATTGATATAAAAAAAATTGTTAATGAATAATTCTTTTAAAAATTTTACATTTTTTCCAAGTTTTAAGTTGTTATTGATGAATATTAACTAAGTGTTAATAATCCTAACGGTGTTAATTTTTAATTTAAAAAAATTTATAAAGACTTAATGAAAGCAGAAACTGTTTCATCTAAAGTAGTCTTGTTCATCGTAGAAGGAATATCATCATTACGCATCATCATGATAGAGATCAATCCGTGTACTGCTGAAAACAGGGCATGAGACATATGGCATGCATTGTCAGGATTTGATCCGTTTTTTTTAATAATTTCATACGTGCAATCGTAAAGCATGTCCTGAAAAGATGAAAATTCTTCTTTCATCATTCCTCTCCCGCTACATTGCATTCCCAATCCAAACATCAATTGATAGTACTCTTTGTTTTTAAATGCAAATTTCCAGTAAGCATCTACAATAGCTTTCAATTGTTCATCCGGAGCGTCGTGTTCTCTCTGGGCTTTTAACAATTCTATGTGTAAACAATTGAAACCATTCAACGAGATTTCGTACAAAATAGCTTCCTTGTTTTCAAAATAATCATAAACTACCGGTGCACTGTATTCAATGGCATCGGCAATTTTTCTCATGGAAAGTGAAGCCCACCCTTCGGTTTTAGCTAAAGAGAAAGCCGCATCCAAAATATTGGTACGTATATTTTCTTTTTCTCTTTGTCGACGTTCATGTAGACCCATGATTTTTTATTACTAACAGTGTTAGCAAAACTACAAACTTTTGAATATATCTTCCAAACTATTTTTAAGATTTAATTTTTAATGAAAGATTTCCGGAGTTTTATAATAAGCAAAATACTGTGAAAATGGGGGATTAAATAACCTATTTTAAAATTATTGTAAAAATTAATGGAGTTAATAGCTAAACTCAATTGGCTTATTGACTGTTCTTTGCTGACAAATGCAAATTACTAAGAATAAAGGCTTGGTGCTAAAAGTTATCCATGACTTTTTAAATATTTAAATCAAATTTAAACAGGCTTTAAAAAATCTTTATCTTTGTGATCAAATAAAAAGTTATGAATACTCCCTCAAATATGATCGAGTTGGGCACAAAAGCACCTTTTTTTGAGCTCCCAAACCCTTCAAAAAGTAACGAAATCCAATCGTTGGATGATCTGAAAGGAGAAAAAGGTACATTGGTGATCTTCATGTGCAACCATTGTCCGTTTGTTCTTCATGTGATTGATAAATTAAACGAATTATATGAAGATTATAATGAAAGAGGAATTGAATTTATTGCAATCAACTCAAATGATGTGGAAAAATATCCTGCAGATTCTCCGGAAAAAATGATCGAATTCCAGATTGAAAGAAAATTTGATTTTCCTTATTTATATGACGAAAGCCAGACGATTGCGAAGGCTTACGATGCTGCATGTACACCGGATTTCTTTTTCTTTGATGAAAAACTGGATCTTATCTACAGAGGACAAATGGATGATTCGAGACCAGGAAATCATAAAGATGTAACAGGTGAAGATTTAATTATTGCTTTTGAAAATCTTTTGTTGGGCGAACCACAGGAAGAAATTCAGAGACCAAGTATGGGTTGCAATATTAAATGGAAATAATTTTGGCTGTCGGTTGATAGCGATTGTTACTCAAATATAAAAAGCTGTTCTTTTTGAACAGCTTTTAAATTTTAAACGATATGATAATAAGTGGTATCGATGAAAATAAAATGATTTTTTGGCAATGTCATACTGAGCAAAGCCGAAGTATCTCACTATTTTTCTAAATCTCAACTTTATTTTAAAAACGGATTATACTCTTTTTCAAAGCCAATCGTCGTAGGGTTTCCATGTCCGGAAAGAACTTTCGTCTCATCATCAAGAATGAAAAGTTTTGTTTTGATACCTTCAATTAATTGTTCATAATTTCCTTTGTATAGATCTGTTCTTCCGATGCTTCCTTCAAACAAAACATCACCTGAAATCATGAATTTTCCTGCATCGTTATGATAAACCACGCTTCCCGGAGAGTGCCCCGGAACATGATAAATTTTGAATTTCTCTCCGTCAAGCTCAAGCTCATCCCCTTCATTGATATAGGTAGTTTCAACTTTAACAGGAGAAACCTGAAATCCGAATCTTGCACCGCTTGCAGAAAGCATATCTAAGACCTCCTGATCGTCTTTGTGTAAAATAACAGGAACTTTATAAGTGTCGAAAGCCCATTGTAACCCCAAAACATGATCGATATGAGCATGGGTTAAAAGAATTTTTTGAATGGTTAGTTGGTTTTCAGCTATAAAGTTGCTGATCGCATAAGTTTCCTGCTCATTCATATTTCCCGGATCAATAATCCATGCGTTTTTACGGTCGTTGTAAAGTATATAAGTGTTTTCACTTGCAAAATTGAACACGAATCTCTGAATATGAAGCATAATTGAAATTTTTTTCAAAAATACGATATTATAGAGAAAATGGGGATTTTTCGTTATCTTCGTCATAATGAAAACTTTGCAATTACTTTTATTTTCTTTGAGTGGACTGATGTTTGGACAAAATATCCAGAGTATTCAGCTTTTTAATCCTCAAACTAACGATGAGACACCGGTAATCAAAATGAATGAAACATTGGTTTTAAGTTTTGATGATCTTACGAATCGGAATGAAATTTACAGATATACCATTAAGCATTATGACAGAAACTGGGAAGATGACAATCTTTTCTTTACTGAATTTGCGAACGGGAGTTTAAACGGACTTTTAGATACCTTTCAATATTCGTTTAACACATTACAGGCATATACACATTATAAACTGGTCTTTCCTAATGATAAAATACAGCCTAAGATTTCGGGAAATTTTGAATTGATCGTTTATAAAGATTCTGCTGAAAAACCTCTTTTTAAAAAAAGATTTTATGTGGTGGAAGATAATGCGACCGTAGCTTTGGAGGTTTCAAGGTTTGCGGATAAAAACCCGAATCTCAATCAAAGAGTGGAAGTACAGGTGGTTTCAAAAGGAGGTGATATTACTTCAAATGTCAACTCAATGAGTCTGAATGTAATGCAGAATAATAATCCTAATATGGTTATTAAGAGTTTAAAACCAAGTACTACATTGGGTAATAAACTGCTTTTCCAGCAATTGGGCCTTGCCTTTCCGGGAAATAACGAGTTCTATTATTTTGATAATAAGAATATGAATATCGCAGCTGATATGGTTCGTGCCACTGAAGTGAAAGACGGAGTGAATAATACTTATCTTCATCCGGTTTGGGCCTATCCTCTTAATTATCAATATCAACCGGATGTAAACGGAGCCTGGTATTACAGAAGGAGCGATTTAGGAATTGAAAGAGATGCGGGAAGGGAAGCGGATTATTCATGGGTGTATTTTTCAATAGAGTCAGATCCTATGGATAAGGAATTGTATGTCTTAGGAGGTTTCAATGGTTTTCAACCTTCTAAGGAATGTCAGATGCAGTATGATGCAGCTGCTAAAAAATATGTGGCAAAAATATATCTGAAACAGGGTTTCTACAATTATATCTTGGCAACGAAAGATACTAATGGAGTGTTAAATTTAGGTGAAATTAATGGGAATTTCTGGCAGACAGAAAATCTTTACCAGGGCTTTTTATATTATGCTCCTTTTGGGAGAAATTATGATGGATTGATGGGATATGGCGAATTTAGAACGCCTGTACGATAAGTAAAAATCCATACATGTAAAATAAAAACCCTTATAGAAAGTTCTGTAAGGGTTTGCATATAATAGTAGTTTAGAAAATTCTTTTTAAATTTTGAAAATAGCGGTCACTAATAAATTTTCATGATCTTCAAATATATAATGAATATTCACCGGGAAATTCTGCATGGCATTGACGGTAACTTCCTTATATTTTGTTTGATGATTTTTACCGTGCTGTAGGATTTCACCGATCGATAGTTTCAAATCTTCAAGAAAGTCGATTCCTTTATCTTTTTTTTCCGCATTGAATACCCGCATAAGAAGCCTTATGTCATTTTTTGCAATGGAAGAGAGAAGAACGTTCATTTTAAGCACAACTCTTTTTCAGCTCAGAAATATTTTCGTAAAAATCTAGTTTTGTGGTCGGATTTTCATTATGAAACTGAATTCTGTACAAGACTTCATCCAATTGGAACTGTGGAATTGCAGGTCTGTTATTGATTTCAAAATTTTCTACCATTTTAGCAAATGCTTCCAGAGTTTCCGGACTGAAGCTTTCGATCTTTGTTTTTAAAATTTCAGCAGTTGCATTCATCATTTTTAAATTTTAAGGTTAAGATATTCTTTTTGACAGGGTAAAGGTAGGAAAAATATTTAAATTTTGTATTTTTATTTAAAAATAATAGGGGTGTTTTAAAATAAAATATATTTTTTTAAAAATTGTGGCTAAAAATTAAGGGGTATTGATTGTAAAAAGTGTTTTATAAAAAAAATAACCTTCGGAAACGAAGGTTAATATTTTTAAACTAAATAAAATTCATTGAGTTTTTCCTCACACAGTGTTTTTACCACTTCAATCCATCGGTCTTCATCATTCAGGCAGGGAATATAATGGAAGTTTTCTCCGCCACCATGCAAAAATTGTTCTTTACCTTCCACCGAAATTTCTTCCAGCGTTTCCAAGCAGTCTGAAACGAAAGCCGGACAGACAATAGCCAGATTCTTTACTCCTTTTCCTGGAATGGTTTCCAAAGTTTCATCGGTGTAAGGCTCGATCCATTTATCTTTTCCTAATCTGGACTGAAAGGAGACGATTGTTTTTTCTTTTGGTAAATTGAGCTTTTCAATCACCAGATTTGTTGTCGTAAAACATTGATGACGGTAGCAAAATTTATGACTTGGATTGCTTTCTCTTGAGCAGCAATCGTTTAGGTTACACGTTTTGGTAGGATCTGTTTTGTAAATATGCCTTTCCGGAACTCCATGATAAGAAAATTGCAGGGCATCGAAGTTTTCAGGCAATTTTTCCTTAATACTTTCCGCCAGACAATTTACATAAATATCTCTGTCATAAAAGGGCTGAATATAATTGATCTTTACATCCGGGAATTTTGCTTTTCTTACTTCCTCAGCTTTTTCGATCACGGTTTCCGTTGTACTCATCGCGTATTGCGGGTACAAAGGGAAAAGCACGATTTCGGAAACGCCTTTTTCGGTCAGTTTTCTGATTCCTGTTTCAATGCTTGGTTCTGCATATCTCATCCCGATTTCTACCGGAACATCCACAATTTTCTGAAGTTTTTTCTGAATTTTTTCAGTGATGACAATCAGTGGAGATCCTTCATCTGTCCAAACTGTTTTATAGGCTTCAGCAGATTTAGCGGGCCTGGTTTTTAAAATAATTCCACGAACCAGCAATGCGCGGAAAATCCATCGGTAGTCGATTACCTTTTCATCCATCAGGAATTCATCAAGATATTCCTTTACATCATTTACCGCCGTAGATTTTGGTGAACCAAGATTTACCAGTAAAATTCCTTTTTTAGCCAAAATTTTTAATTTTAATTATCAATAGACTTTTCAAAATTCGTCATAAACTTTGAAATTTCGGTAAAGGTATCGTTTTCTATCGAGCCGTTTTTATCAAATTTGCCCTTTATACCTTTTATCAGCAATTGGTGGTCATCAACTTTTGCGCCAAGAGTTTTCAGAATTAATAATAATTCTTCGTGTCCTTTTTCCCCATTGGTGGATGCAGTCACAACTCCGACAGGTTTTTCACTAAAAATAGTGGTGGAAACACACCATTCCAATAAATTTTTTACTCTACTCGGAATACTGAAAATATATTCCGGCGTAGAAAAAATTACACCCGACGAACTATCGATATCTTCACGGATTTTCAATACTTCGGCAGGTGTATTAGTATTTGTAAGTTTAGTATCAAAATGTTGGAGAATAGAGAGGTCATCATAGATTACGAAATCAAAATCGGTTCTTGTTTCCAATGCTTTTTCCATTAATTTTAAATTGCTGGAATTTTTCGTAGCACTTCCAATAATGATGATTATTTTCTTTCTATCAGACATTTTGTAGAAAATTATCCGTTTACAGCTTCCACTCTTTCTACCAAATCAGGAACGAATTGTTTTAAAATATTTTCAATTCCGCCTTTTAATGTAGCTGTTGAACTCGGGCAACCGGAGCAAGCGCCTTGTAGAAGCATTTTTGCAGTTTTATTTTCCTTATCGTATTCCATTAAAGAAATTTTTCCACCGTCGTTTTCGACTGCAGGTGCAACATATTCATTTAAGATATCTGAAATTTTCTGCTCATCGTCCGTATAATCTCTGTTGATGATTTTTTCAACAGGATTTTCGTGTTTTTGAGCTTCGATGTTTGAAATCTCACCTCCGCTTTGAAGATATTCAGCAATAAAACCACGAACGGGCATCATTACTTGGTGCCATTCCACAGAGTTGTCTTTTGTCACTGCCACGAAATTATCGGAAATAAAAACTTCCGTAGCGAAGTCAAATTCTTTGAAAATTCCCTGAGCTAAAGGAACTCCTTCTGCTTCGTTTCTTGATTTCACTTCTACGAAACCTTCCAATAATAATCTGCTGGAAACAAATTTCATTACATTCGGATTTGGAGTCATTTCAGCATAAATCTGATACATTTCTTTTTTCTTCTGAAGATAAATTCTTGGGTTGGCCAATAATTCGTCTTCCACTACATTTTTCAGACTCTCCGCTACATGTTCCCATTCTACGGTATCTTGTTTTGCAACCGCTACAAAATTAGCAGTAATAAAAATTCTTTCTACAAACGGATAGTTGAAAAGTTCCTGTGCTAAAGGAATTTCTGAAATATCTGAATCTCTGTCCAACTCTAAAGATCCCGGAATTAAGTTGTAATCTGCGACAAATTTTATCACTTTAGGGTTTTCGGTTGGTTCTATAAGGATAGTATGCATTTTTTCGTTAAATTTGAGATACAAAAATACGGAATTAGAAATTAGAACTTAGAAGCTGGAAGTTAGATTTTCGCTATCGGTATCATTTTAAAATGATAAGAGATAAAATTTAATTTTCAAATCAGCTCATTATCAAATTTTCAAATTAAAAATATGGCACTTATAAAAGAACTTTTAGGTAAAGCTCCACAAATAGGAGAAAATACGTTTTTGGCAGAAACGGCTACCATTATTGGAGATGTCACGATGGGAAAAGATTGCAGTATCTGGTATAATGCAGTAATCCGAGGAGATGTTCATTACATCAAAATGGGAAATAAAGTGAATGTTCAGGATAATGCGATGTTGCATTGTACCTATCAGAAACATCCTTTAAATATTGGAAACAATGTATCGATCGGTCACAATGCCATAGTTCATGGATGTACAATTCATGATAATGTTTTGATCGGAATGGGTTCTATTGTGATGGATGATTGCTTAGTGGAAGAAAATTCTATCGTAGGGGCGGGTTCTGTGGTAACACAGGGAACCCATATCAAATCCGGAGAAGTTTGGGGTGGTGTTCCTGCGAAAAAAATTAAAGATATTAACGCACAGCTATTGGAAGGAGAAGTAAACAGGATTGCAGATAATTATGTGAAATATTCTTCCTGGTATAAAGAAAATGTGAAGCACGTTGAAGGATAATTCCAGCAATTAACTTCAAGAAATAGGTAGAGCTCTCCGAATCTAAATCTGGAGAGCTTTTTATTTTTTAAAAATATTTAATATACTAAAACTGCTTTTCCGTTTTCACATTTCACACCGGTAGGTTCAGCAGGCATCATACAATCTGAAGTAATATTATACCTTTTATTATATTCAGACATACTATCTGTATAACTTTTTATTTTAGGGAGTATATCATTTTCAATTTTTTTAGGATAGGCAATATAAGAAACAGGTCCACCGCAGGCTTTTGATCCGATGGGAGAAAATGTCCAGTCTGCTGCATTTGTGCATTCTTCTTTTGCAATTTCTTCTTCAATAGCTGATTTTATTTTGTCTAATCTAGCCAGGTCATATTTCTGGCTGTTTTCATCGGCAGGTCTTTCAGAAATGTCTTTGGGTAGGGTAGAATCATCATTAACAACCGTTTTGCATGAGACAGCAAAAAGAGATAAGCAAAATAAAACAGAGGATATTTTTAACAGTCGATTTTTCATAAATTTTTTTTAACTAGAATCAAAGTTTATGCCTTAACGACATTTTCCGTAATTTTGACAACGATGAACAATCATTTTTTTGACTTAATAGAACATACCAACCGAAGTGTATTTTTAACGGGTAAGGCAGGAACGGGAAAGACTACTTTCCTCAATGATTTTGTAAAGCGTACCCGTAAAAAACATATTGTGGTTGCTCCTACAGGAATTGCCGCGATCAATGCAGGTGGTGTTACCATTCACTCGATGTTTGGTTTACCACTAAGAACCTTTTTACCAGTCACGGAGAGAATCGATACGAGTTTGGCAAATAATATTGCCGATCTGATGCCCCATTTTAAATATCGAAAGGATAAGCTTAAATTACTAAGGGAAGTTGAGGTCATTATTATTGATGAGGTTTCGATGCTTCGTTCCGATGTTTTGGATATGATGGATTTTTCTTTACGGTTTATTCGAAGAAATAATCAGCGTTTTGGAGGTGTTCAGATGCTGTTTATTGGAGATTTGTATCAGCTTCCGCCGGTTGTAAGAGATGAACATATTTTAAAAATGTGTTACAATTCCCCTTTCTTTTTCGACAGTCATGCCATTAAAGAAATTCCTTTAATTACGATTGAATTAACGAAGGTTTACCGTCAGTCCGACGAAGAGTTTTTGGAGATTTTAAATGCAATACGCGATGGTGATGTTGCCAATATTGATTTTGATCATTTGAATAAAAGATATGTTCCCGATTTCGATATGGGGAAAGAGTCTTACGTTTACCTGTGCTCGCACAACAAAATGGCAGATGAAATCAATCAGGAAAAATTAACGGAAATAAAAGTTGATGCCAAAATCTATGAAGCTAAACTTTTTGGTGAGTTCAAAGAAAACCAGTTTCCCAATGAGCAATTTTTAGAACTTAAAATCGGAGCTCAGATCATGTTTATCCGTAATGATATTTCCGGAGAAAAGAAATATTTCAACGGGAAATTGGGCGAAATTTCAGGGTTAGACGAAAATGAAATTAAAGTCGTTTTAGAAGGAAGCGAAAGGGAAATTGTTGTAAAACGTGAAGTCTGGGAACAGAAAAAATATTTCCTGGATACTGATAAAAATATCAAAGAAGAAGTGTTGGGAAGCTTCGAACAGTTTCCGATAAAATTAGCTTGGGCGGTTACCATCCATAAAAGCCAGGGATTGACGTTTGATAAAGTAATTATTGATGCAGGGAAAAGCTTCACAGCGGGACAGGTTTATGTAGCATTGTCACGTTGTCGAACGTTAGAAGGAATTGTTTTAAAATCGAAAATTACTCCCGAAGTTATTTTTAAAGATAATCGAATCCTGAAATTTCAAGGAGAAACTCATGCTAATGATAATGTTGAGGCAATTCTAAACAAGGAAAAATATGATTACAGTATTAGAAAAGTGCTTCGTACTGTCGATTCTCAATGGCTTTTGAAAGAAGTTGAAGAATGGAATAATCTTTCGATCGTTACAAAAAGTATTGATAAGGTAAAGACCAACCAATTGTATCTGCAGCTTAAACATGAGATTGTTAATCTGGGTAAAATCTTTGAAAAATTAGAAAGAGTTATTTCTCAAAAAGTCAATAATTTCATCGAACAGAAAGAGCAGTGGACTGAAATTGAAAATAAAACGAAAGGCGCGGTAAATTTCTTCTTTACTGAAATAAGAGATAAGATTTTTAGTCCATTGAAAGAATTTTATGCTGAAATAAAAGGAGTGAAAGGCTTGAAACAATATAACGAAGAGTTTAAAAATTGGCTGGAAGATATTGAAGAATATTTAAATAGTTTGAAAGAAATTCATTTGTTGGAAACCAAACTTCTCGATGAGAAAAATGATAAGGAAATCAGCATGAAAATTGCAAAAGTTCCGTCTCAGGTTCTTACGTTCCAATTATTTGAACAGGGAAAAACCATTGCAGAAGTTGCATTAGAAAGAGGATTGGTAAAAGAAACGGTAATCGGTCATCTGGCAAAATTTGCAGAACAAGGCCTATTAGATATTTCGAGAGTAATTACTTCAGATAAAATCAAAATTTTTGAAGATATTTTTTATAAAGATCCAAAAGAAACTCTAACGGAATGGAAGAATGCGTTGCCAAGTAATTTTGAGTTTAATGAAATCAGAATTTTGATTAATCATTTTACGTATTTGAAGGAGAAAACGAAATAAAATAGAAAAGGATCCGCTTAAGCTGGGTCCTTTTTATTCTTTAGCTGGCTGTTTAAATTCTCTTATTGCCTTGAATTAATAATACTCATAATGAAAATGCTGAGCGGACCGAAGATCAGAAAGATTTGCAATCAAGTGGTCAAGTTCATCAACGAATGCTTTCATTTTCCTTATTCTCTCAATTTTTTCCTGATCTGTTGATTCTTTATCAGCTTTAACTTCATCATCAATCATTTGTCTTAAAGACTGTAAATAAAGCTTTTTCTGTTTTGAAACATCATACCGGTTTGGAGAATCATCAGTAAGATTTAGATAAACAGCATATTCTGCATCCGCTACAAGGCGCGATTGCTGATGTCCGAAATATGTTCCGCCATATGCAAGATAATCAAATACTGAATTGATATTTGAATAGATTCCGATTAACTTTTTACGATATTCTGCATTTTTTTTAATGCCGTTTCTCTGTTTCAGAAAATAAGCATATAAGGTGTAATATGTATCTTGCCCGGCCTCACTACTGAAATCGGGACCGGAATTTCTGTATGCCGTTGAAGGGCTGTGAACGAATTCATGAAAAAATTCAGGATTTGTATCCACGATCTTATTAAATTTATTTTTATCAAATTTTATTTCAAAACCATTTCCGGAAAGAATAGTCACGGTATCAAGCTTTGTATAATATTTGGAATTTAAATTTCTTGTTTTTTGAATTTCGGACTCTATATTTTTATTTTTCGCTATCTGAGAAAAAATATTCTCACTGATATTTGCGGAGTTCTGGGTTTCAGCTTTTTTTTCTGAATTTTCTATTTTGCTGCAGCTTGTAAAGGATAGAAAAAGTAAAATGAAAATGTAGTTTTTCACGGTTTTGTTTTAAAGAATAAATATACATATTGAAAGCTATATTCCATGTATCAGTAATTAAAATAAACCAGTGTTGAAATAAATTGTGAAAATAAATAAGTTCCAATAGTTTTTTCCTGAACAACGCAATCCATCCTATCAATTACAAAAAGTAACTAATGCAATTTATTAGCTTTAAATTTGCTTGGTTTTATACCTAAAATTTAAAATATGAAAAATTTTGAAATATCGGTTCTTGATCTTGCGCCCGTAAAGCAGGAGAAAAGTATTCACGATACCTTTCAGGACAGTTTGTCTTTAGCAAATTACACTGAAAATTTAGATTATAAAAGATTCTGGCTTGCAGAACATCACAATATGGAAAGCATTGCCAGTTCTGCAACTTCGGTGTTGATTGGTTTTATCGCCAACGGAACCAAAAAAATAAGAGTAGGATCGGGTGGAATTATGCTTCCGAATCACAGTTCTCTGGTAATTGCTGAACAATTCGGAACATTGGAGTCGCTTTTTCCCGGAAGAATCGATCTTGGTTTGGGAAGAGCTCCCGGAACGGATGGACTGACAGCTCAAGCTTTGGGGAGAAATCCGGCAATTATCAATCAACAATTTCCAAGACAGATTCTGGAATTACAAAAGTATTTCTCTAAAGAAAATCGCGATGCATTGGTTCGTGCGATTCCCGGGGAAGGATTGGATATTCCGTTGTATATTTTAGGATCAAGCACAGATAGTGCTTTTTTGGCAGCAGAATTAGGTCTTCCGTATGCGTTTGCAGGGCATTTTGCTCCTGAGCAAATGGAAATGGCTTTCAATATTTACAGACAGAATTTTGAACCTTCAAAATATTTAGACCAACCTTACATTATCGCTTGTGTAAACGGAATTGCTGCCGAAACTTCTGAAGAAGCACATAAAATTTCAACGACTTTGTTTCAAGCTTTCATCAATATTGTAAGAAACGACAGAAAACCTTTTGCTCCGCCGGTTGATAATATGGATGATATCTGGTCACCCATGGAAAGATCGATGGTTTTACAGAAATTGAGATATACGTTCATTGGAAATCAGTCTGAAATTGAAGAAATGCTGAAAAATTTTCAGGAAAAATATAATGTTGATGAATTAATGATCAACTCCCACATCTACGATCATCAGAAAAGATTGGAGTCTTATCATATTTTCAGAAATGCTAAAGACTCGATATTCAAAGCGTAACAAACCGTTTGTATTAATTGGAAGATGCCTTTTTTTATGAGTATCTTTGCATAAATTTAAAAAGTAAAAATGTCTGATATTAAATTAAATACTATTCCAGAGGCGATTGAAGACCTTAAAAATGGTAAAATAATCATAGTAGTAGATGATGAGGACAGAGAAAACGAAGGTGATTTTCTTTGTGCAGCTGAACTGACAACACCGGAAATCATCAATTTCATGGCACTTCACGGAAGAGGACTAATTTGTATGCCGCTTCCTGAAAAAAGATGTGATGAACTTGGTTTAGAGGTAATGGTAAGCAGAAGCAGTGATCCTAAAGAAACAGCTTTTACAGTATCGGTTGACCTTCTTGGAAACGGGACTTCTACAGGAATTTCTGCAGGAGACAGAGCAAAAACTATTTTAGCTTTGATGGATGAAAAATCTAAACCGACAGATTTCATGAGACCCGGACATATTTTCCCGCTTCGTGCTAGAAAAGGTGGAGTTTTAAAAAGAGCCGGACATACAGAAGCAGCAATCGATCTTACACATTTAGCCGGTTTGAAAGAAGGAGGGGTGATCTGTGAAATTATGAATGAAGACGGATCAATGTCTCGTCTACCGGATCTACACGTTTTTGCTCAAAAGCACGATATGAAAATCGTTTCTATTGAAGATTTGATTCATTATCAGCTTAAAAAAGGAAATTTGATCGAAAGATTGGAAGAAAGAAAAGTGAAAACAGCTTATGGTGAGTTTGATTTCTTTGCTTTCAGAGAAACTTCAAATGATCAGATTCATTTTGCCTTGACGAAAGGAGCTTGGACAGTTGATGAGCCTGTGTTGGTAAGAGTTCAGTCTTCTGATTCTTATTTTGATGTATTGACAAGATTGAATAACGGTGAAAAACCTTTATTGGAGAAAGTAACCAATATGGTAAATGAAGCAGGAAAAGGAGCTATAATTTTCATCAATAATGTTTCGAATTCTGAAAATACATTAAGAAAACTACAGCAATTCTTAAATTATCAGGACGGTCAGGAACAGCATCCTACATTAGCCTATAATTACAGAGATTACGGAATCGGAACTCAGATTTTGAAAAATCTTGGAATTAATAAGTTTAAAGTGATCACTCAAAATCCTAATATCAAACCTCAGGTTGGAGGTTATGACGTTGAGGTGACCGAGTTGGTTCAATTATAAAAAGAAAATGGCTTGAATTTATCAAGCCATTTTTATTTCTTCAAAATTTCTGAAACCGTTCAGAAAATCTTTAATATTCATTCTTTTCTTTCCTTCTAACTGTACTTCTAAAGGAAAATAAATTCCGTCTTTTGTATAAATCTTAAAATCATTTTTGGAAATATCCAGACTTCCTACAGATTTATTATGATTGGAAATCTCAAATTTCCCACCGAATATTTTTAATCCTTTCTCTTCTTCTCCAATTTTTAATGTGGTGAAAGCGGCAGGATAAGGAGACATTCCCAGGATAAACTGATGAACTTCTTTTGATGTTTTTGTCCAGTCGATTCGTGTATCTTCTTTAAATATTTTAAAAGCATTTTTGGGATGCTCTACATTAGGCTGAGGTTTTTCGATAATTGAATTTTCAGCCAATCCATCTAACGTTTTTACCACTAATTTTGAACCCATTTCCATTAATCGGTCATGAAGGCTTCCTGCATTTTCATCAGGTAGAATAGCTAATTCTTCCTGGAGTAAAATATTACCTTCATCTATTTTTTCATTGATAAAAAATGTAGTTGCCCCCGATTTTTCTTCTCCGTTAATCACTGCATAATTAATTGGAGCGGCACCTCTGTAATCAGGAAGTAGTGAAGCGTGAAGATTAAAAGTTCCCATTTTAGGCATTTCAAATAATATTTTAGGCATCATTCTGAAAGCTACTACCACAAAAACATCAGCATCAAGTTTTCTTAATTCTTCCAAAAACTCTGGATTTCTTAATTTTTCGGGTTGAAAAACAGGGAGATTATTTTCTACAGCAAAAGCTTTTACGGGAGATTGATTGATTTTTTGTCCGCGTCCGCTCGCTTTATCAGCTACCGTTACAACGCCTACAACCTCGTGATGTGATTGATGAATGGCCTCCAATGAAGTTTTCGCAAACTCAGGAGTTCCTAAAAAAACTACTTTCAATGATTTCATAGTGCAAAGATAAACTTTGTTGATCTATGAATAAAACTTGTGGAATTAAAATAAAAAGCTAAATGTCATTCTGAACGAAACGTAGTGAAGTGATGAATCTATCTAATTTCAATAGATTTCTCATTCGTCGAAATGACAAAGAAATATTTAAGCCAGCATATATGTTCTAAAATTCAGCATTTTTACTTTTCCCGAATCTAAAAGATAAATAAGGTTTTCTAAAATATTATTTTTCGGATGATAAGTCAGTTGTATAGATATTTCTTCTATTGTTGCCGGTTTTTTAGCTAAAATAGTAATGATTTCCAAAGAAATATTCTGTCCGAAAACAGATCGTTTCTTTTTTTCACAAACAGAACAATTGCCACAATTTTTAGCATCTTTTTCTCCAAAATAAGAAAGAATAAGCTTCATTTTACAGTATTGGTTATCCTCAAGATAAAATTTCATTTCCTCCCACTTCTGGATCTTATTTTTTTGAATATGTTCAAACAGTTTCCAGTATGAGCTGTTGATCACTCTTTCATCTCTAGGTTTTAAAAATTTAATGCTGGAAAGCGCTCCGTCAATATATTCAATGTAATTTTTTTGTCGCAGTTCTTTTAACCTTTCTTTTATGAGATGAACATTTATATTAATTTTACTACTTATTTGCTGTTCACTGAACATTACTTTGTGAGTGGCAATTCCTGATATTGATCTGAGTAAAAGCTCAATAAAATAAGCATCTTTTTGAGGAAGCTGATCAATTTCATCGGCATTCATCAATAACTGAAGAGAAGAAAGACTTTTATTGTTATTAAAATAAATAATTTCCTGATTGTGAAGAAAACCTAATACATTACTAATTTTCGCTTTCGATAGTTTTGTGAAATTTTGAATTCCGGCTGTGTTTAGCTGGAAAACTTTTTCCGGCAGTTCATATTCTGCAACCTGAAAAATAGAGTAGAGGTAAGTGATAATTTTTAAAAATTCAGTTTTATTCGGGATCTGATTTTTTAGAATCTGATCAAAATTTGAAAGCTCCTGTTTGTCCCAAAGTAAGAATGCAAAACTTTTTTTACCGTCTCTCCCGGTTCTCCCTATTTCCTGATAATAATTTTCGATAGAAGGAGCAGGGGAAAAGTGAATGACGAAACGTACATTATCTTTATCGATTCCCATTCCAAAAGCATTGGTCGATATGAGAACGTGTTGATCGCTGTTGTTCCAGATGTTTTGTCGTGTATTTTTTTCTTTTGTTGTTAATCCTGCATGGAAGAAATCAACATTTTTCAATTGTTTTTTATGAAGAAATTCGGTGAGCTGTTCCGCATCTTTTCTGGTTCTTACATATATAATACCTGATTTCGTAGCATACTTTAAAATGTCAAAAACTCTTTGGTATTTGTCAGAAACCTCTTCTGAAAATATTTTAATGTTTTCTCTTTTAAAACTTTTTTGAAATACGGTTGGATTTTTTAATTCCAGTTTTGTTTTAATCTCCTCTAAAACTTTTGGTGTAGCGGTTGCTGTTAAGGCTAAACAAGCGATTTCAGGGTTGTTTTTTCTAAATTCTTTAATGTTTTGATAACTAGGCCTAAAATCTTGTCCCCATTCGGAAATACAATGTGCTTCATCTACTGCAATAAATGATAACTGGATTTCTTCAATATTTTGCAAAAATTGTGTATTTGTCAACCTTTCCGGAGAAACATATAATAGTTTTGTAAGACCATCCTTACATCTGTTATAAATAACTTCTGCATCAAATTCGTCCAATTCGGAGGATAAATATTCTGCCTCAATCTGACGGGCTTTCAGTTGATTGACCTGATCCTTCATAAGAGCAAGGAGTGGTGAAATAACCAAACAAACACCTTCCTGAAGAAGCGCAGGCAATTGATAACAAAGTGATTTTCCAGCTCCTGTAGGTAATAAAGCTAGAGTATCTTTTGAATGGAGCACAGAGTCTATAATTTCTTCCTGAGGATCTCTGAAAGTATCATAGCCCCAAAAATACTTAAGAGTGTCAAATTTTAATTTTTGTAGGTCTTGTGGAGAAATCATAAGGTAAAAGTAAGGAAAGTATTGGAACAAAAAAAGTCACGCATTGCGTGACTTTTAATTATAATAGAAAGTTTATTATTTAGCTTCAAAATAAACCCTTCTGTTTGCTCTGTTTTTCCATTCAGGACATTTTGTAGCTGGATCACACTCAGGATATTTAAGGTCTTTTTTACCTTTACCTATAGCATTTAATTTGCCAGACTCAACTCCATTTTTAATTAAGTAGTCTTTTACATTATTTGCTCTTCTTTCAGATAATTTTTGGTTATAAGCCTCAGTTCCTCTTGTATCTGTAGCTCCTACCACTGTATAAGTACCAGTTGATGAGTTGATATAATTTACAGCATTGTTAAGGATAGGAGTGTTAGAAGGTAAGATTCTGTCTGAGTTTAGATCAAATTCAATTCCTTCAAGAGTTCTTGTATCATCAGTTACAGGTCCGGTTGTTGCAGGTGCAATTGGACAACCATTGTTTTCTACTGGTCCAGGAACTGTTACACATTTATCGTAAAGATCAATTACTCCGTCTAAGTCTGTATCAAGTGCAACTCCGGCTCCGTCAACTCTTGCACCAGCAGGAGTGTCAAGCTGTCTGTCCCAATCATCACAAACACCATCATTATCCAAATCTCCTTTTTTGCAAACTTCAATATCTTGATTTTTATTAGCTAAAACATCAAGTTTGTAGTATACTTCCTGAAGAGGGTCGTGCCACATTAAGTGAGATTCGTGTTTCCCTAATTTTAAACTTACCCCTAAAGTAGCGTTAAAGAAGTTGTCTGAAGCTTGCTCTTCACGTTGGTTGATAGCACTGTATGGTGCACCTCCTCCATCAAATGTATCATCACCAGTTATTACATACATTAATCGACCTTCAATATCGATTCTTCTGTTAACTTTGAATTTAAGACCCGCACCAGCTTGAGCAAACATTGAACCTAATTTAAAAGGTTTAACTTCTGTCATCAATCTTTGTCCGGTTTCATCTTTCTGATAAGCTCTGTAGGCTAATGTACCAACACCTCCATAAGCGTGTAAAGCCCATCTGTATGGAGATTTGTTATCAACTCTTCTTAATAGGTTTGAAATATTGACATCTCCCAATAAAGAGATTGCATCATATTGAGTTCTTGCCCCTACTTGTTGATAAGTAGATGCATTTGCTGGAGCAGCATTTTTAGTATTGAACCATCCTTGTCTGGTTTCTCCTCTGTCATATTGTAAGTTAATACCGAAAGCATGGGTAATAGCTTTATCAATACTGATATATGCAGAATATCCGAAAAGGTTTTTACCATTACCATTTTTAATTGATGTTAAATCTGCCGATTGAACTAATGGTACACCGACCCCTGCTGAAATGGCCCAATCATTAAATCTTTTTGATTGATTAGTGAAAGGAGAAACATTTGCTGAGCCTGATGAAAAAGTATTAGGATATTTTTCTTCAGCCGAAACTGCTGTTGAATCTTGTGCAAAGCTTATGGCAGGAACAGCCAGTGCTAATGCTACAATTGCTAAACTTATTTTCATAGTGTATTTTTATTATTTAGTTAATTAAATGATTATTTATTTAGGGCAACCAGCGTTTTCAACCGGTCCAGGTACAGTGACGCATTTATCGTAAAGGTCAATCACGCCATCAAGATCCATATCCAGTGCAACACCGGCTCCGTCAACTCTTGCTCCTGCAGGAGTGTCAAGTTGTCTGTCCCAGTCATCGCAAACTCCATCATTGTCTTGGTCTCCTTTTTCACAAACAACAAAATCTACATTGGTATTTTCTAAAGTATGAATTCTGGAATATGTTTCTTGTAATGGGTCATGCCAAGCCAAGTGAGTTAAATGTTTTCCTAGTTTGAAAGATACTCCTAGGTTAACTGTCCAAGCATTATCAGATCTTCTTTTGCTGATCATATTATACTTAGAAACTTTAGACGTTGGATCGTAATCGGCAGGTCCTGCGTTTCCTCCACCGTCAAATTCATCATCACCACTGATAATATACATTGTTCTTGCCTCTATATCAATAAGTTTCGAAACATTATATTTCAATCCAACACCAAACTGGTAATAAATTGAATTAATATCTATTTTTTGCTTAATGAATAATGGAATTCTTGGTGGAGTAGTATTCCATCTGAATTCGTTATTATCATGTAACGATGTATTATAGCTCATCAAGCCAATACCGGCATAACCATGAAAAGCCCATCTGTAAGGAGAAAGATTGTCTACTCTTCTCAAAAGATTTGAAAAGTTAACATCTCCCATTAAAGCAATCTGATTAAATTTTGTATTAGCTTCCGCAACTCCTGCGGCAATACCAGCAGCTCCGTCAAGCTGAGCTTTCTGTGTTGTTTCACCTCGCTGATAAATAAGGCTAACTCCTACAACATGAGTAATCTGTTTGTCAATACTCACATACGAATTATATCCCCAGTTGACCTTTTTATCATAAATAGATCTTAGATCAGCGTGAACCATGAAAGCAGCACCTCCACCAACTGAAATAGACCAGTCGTTGAATTTTCTTGCTTTGTTGTTGAAAGGCTGTACATTGGCAGAACCAGAAGAGAACGTATTAGGGTATTCATCGTAGGAACTAACAGCAATACTGTCCTGTGCATATGTTGCAATAGGCAATGCAGCCAATAATAATAAACCTAATTTCATACAATATGTTTTATGTTTTAGATAAAGTCTTTTAAAATTATCTTGGAGAATTCCCTTTCAAAAAGATGTTTCTGATGAGGGATTTCTAGCTTTTCTGACACAAATTTCAGGTTGTCAAACTTTACGATATCAATGTCTATTACTCTATCTGTATATACTCCAAGAGTGCTAGAATCATGTGCTCTTCCCATCTCAATTTCAATCCTTTTGATATGTTTAAGTAACTGAATAGGTGAAAAATGTGTGCATATTACTAATGCAATATTACAAAAAATATTAGAACTAACAAATTCTACGGGTTCAGTAATTAAAAATTCACTTAAGTTTATTACTTTTCCTACCTCCTGATCGAGTTTGTCAATAGCCCTCTCAATATTTTTTTTTGTATCACCGAGATTACTTCCGAGTAACAAAATGACATTATGCTGCGACATATTGTTTAAAATAAATTTTATGAAGAGTTTCTTTAAAAATGTATTGGCAAATATAGTTGCATTTGTAATACTATGTGCCGTGTTTTTTTTCTTTTTTATAGTTGTTATTTTCTTCAGTGCAATGAGTGGGGAAAAGTCTGTTGCGGTAAAAAAGAATTCAGTTTTAACAATTAATTTGAAGACAGATATTATAGATAGTCCTACAGAAGAACAAGCAAGTATATTCAATGTAAATGATAAGAATAAGAGTATATTGTTGTATGATGTTTTAGAAGCAATTAAGAATGCTAAAACAGATGATAATATCAAAGGGATCAGTATCGAAACGGATCATTTAAATGCGGGAATTACACAGTTGGATGATATTAGAGCTGCACTAGAAGATTTTAAGAAAAGCGGGAAATTTGTCTATGCGTATGGAAATGGGGTTTCACAGTCTACTTATTATCTGGGATCGGTTGCTGATCAATATTTTTTGAATCCTTCTGGATTGATCGATTTAAAAGGACTTTCTACGGAGGTTACTTTCTTTAAAGAATTTGCTGATAAATATGGGATTGGAATAGAAGTGATCAGACACGGTAAATTTAAGTCTGCAGTAGAGCCTTTTATAAGAAATGACATTTCAGATGAAAACAGAGAACAGTTAAGTACTTTACTTAATGATATTTGGAATAATACTGCTGCAAAAATATCGGCTTCCAGAAAAATAGATGCAGGTCAGTTTAAAACTGCAGTAGATAGTCTTTACGGAATGATTCCTGAGCAGAGTTTAAAATATAAATTAGTAGATAGATTAGTTCAGAAATCAGAATATGATGATCTTATCAAATCTAAGATAGGATCTTCTAAGGAGGATAAATTGAATAAAGTCTCTATCACAAACTATATCAATTCATATTCTGATAAAAATAAATCAGGCGATGGTGTGGCAATATTATATGCTTCGGGTTCTATTAATAATGGAGATAAATATGGAGATATCTATTCGGAAAAATATGTGAAATATATCCAGGAACTTAAGAATGATGATAAAGTAAAAGCAGTTGTTTTCAGAATTAATTCTCCAGGTGGAAGTGCAAATGCTTCAGATGAAATTTTATACGAGCTTCAACAACTTAAAAAAGTAAAACCGGTAGTTGTATCGTTTGGAGATTATGCGGCTTCAGGAGGATACTATATTGCCATGGCTGCAGATAAAATCTATTCTGAGCCGAATACCCTTACAGGTTCTATTGGTGTTTTTGGAGTAATGCCTTATTATAAAGAAATTGCTAATAAAAATGGGATACGTTCCGATATTGTGGCTACGAATGCAAATTCTGCTTATTATTCTGCTTTAAATGGATTAACCCCTTATGGAGTTGCACAGGTAACAAGAAGTGTGGAAGGAACTTATAAAAGATTTGTTCATTTTGTGACACAAAACAGAAAACAGACTTTTGAGCAGATTGATAATGTAGGCGGAGGTAGAGTCTGGAGTGGAGTACGGGCTAAACAGATCGGTTTAGTAGATGAATTGGGAACATTAGATGATGCTGTGAAATTTGCTGCGCAAAAGGCAGGATTGAAATCGTATGCGGTAACATCGTATCCAAAGAAAAAAACAACATTTGAGCAGATTTTTGATGATATGAATGAAGATGATATTTCTGCAAGATTGATTAAAAACAAAATAGGGAAGGCCAATTATGAAATCCTTGAACAGATTACCAATGAAAAATTGAAATCTGAAGTAAAAATGGAAATGCCTTATCAGATAAAAATTAACTAAATTATATATTGTACAGAAGCGGCGGATTTGATATTCAAATCCGCCGCTTTATTTTTTATATAAATTCTTTCTAGCTACTTTTCTTCGTGGCCATTCCGTAAATCCAGAGTATAATCAATGCTCCTCCGATTGCTAAAATCCAGCTTCTGGGATTCCAGAAAGAAGTGACATCACCCCAGTGTAAAATGTAGACCCCAATGGCTCCTCCTATGAAAGCTCCTACAATTCCTAAAATGATGGTGATCAGCCATCCTCCTCCCTGAGTTCCTGGCATGATCATTTTTGCGATTGCTCCTGCAATAAGTCCGAATAAAATCCATGTTAAAATTCCCATAGTTGCAAATTTTTAATTGTTAATATTTATGAAATTGATATTGCTAATATAAGGGAAAACATGATAGATATCATCTTTTCTTGAAGAACGAATCAACAAATTCCGTACCATTGAATAATTGAAGGTCCTGCATTTTCTCGCCCACTCCAATATATTTTACAGGAATTTGGAATTGATCGGAAATACCAATTACAACTCCGCCTTTTGCAGTTCCATCCAATTTTGTTACGGCTAAAGCGTTTACTTCAGTTGCAGCGGTAAATTGTTTTGCTTGCTCAAAAGCGTTCTGCCCAGTAGAGCCATCCAACACTAGTAAAATCTCGTGAGGAGCATCAGGAATTACCTTTTGCATTACTCTTTTGATTTTAGAAAGCTCGTTCATTAGATTAATCTTGTTGTGAAGTCTCCCTGCGGTATCAATGATTACCACATCTGCATTTTGAGCAACAGCACTTTGTACAGTATCAAAAGCTACGGAAGCCGGATCTGAGCCCATTTCCTGCTTTACAATAGGAACTCCGACTCTTTCACTCCAAATTACTAATTGATCAACAGCGGCTGCTCTAAAGGTATCTGCGGCTCCTAGAACAACTTTCTTCCCTTCTGAAGAAAACTGGTGGGCTAATTTCCCGATTGTTGTTGTTTTTCCGACACCATTTACTCCCACGACCATAATAACGTATGGTTTTTTAGAAGCATCAATATTTCCTGTTCCTGCATGAGGATTTTCAAGTAAAAGTCCTGAAATTTCTTCACGGAGGATTTTGTCGAGTTCAGTTACACTAACATATTTGTCTCTGGCAACACGTTCTTCAATTCTTTCTATGATTTTGATGGTGGTCGATGCGCCTACGTCAGATGCAATAAGTATTTCCTCCAGATTATCCAGAACTTCATCGTCTACCTTGCTTTTGCCGACTACGGCTTTCGTCATTTTTTCAAAGAAACCCTGACTAGATTTTTCCAATCCTTTATCTAAAGTTTCTTTTTCTTCTTTTTTAAAAATATTTTTAAACCAACTCATAGAATTCTATAATGTAAGATGTTGTGTTATCTGTCTTTAGAAGCAAAGATAACAAAAAAACTACCCAAAAGCTGAGTAGTTTTTTATATTGTAAATAAAGTGGAGATTATTTCTTCAAATAACCATCTACCTCGTCTGCATTCATTACTTTTTCTTCGAAAACGTAAGCCCCTGATTTAGATGACTTAACCATTTTCACAACTTTAGTCATTTTTTTAGACCCAGTTTGTAGGGTTGCTACTACTTTCTTTGCCATGGTAAATTATATTTTATAAATTACTTAATTTCTTTATGAACGGTAACTTTTTTAAGAACAGGATTGTACTTCTTAAGCTCCAATCTTTCTGTAGTGTTCTTTTTGTTTTTAGTAGTAATGTATCTAGACATTCCTGCTACTCCGCTTTCTTTATGCTCTGTACATTCAAGAATTACTTGAACTCTATTTCCCTTTTTTGCCATGATTTCTTAATTCTTTTTAATCAATCCGTTTCTAGTAGCTCTTTCAATAGCTTCCTCGATTCCAATCTTGTTAATCACTCTCAATCCATGAGCTGATACTTTCAGTGTTACGTGCTTATCTTGCTCCGGAAGGTAAAACTTCTTCTCCAATAAGTTAATTTCAAAACGACGCTTCGTTTTGTTATTAGCGTGAGAAACGTTGTTACCAACCATTGCACGCTTTCCTGTTATTTGGCAAATTCTTGACATATCTCGATGTTCTTATTTGTATAATATTTGAGGTTGCAAAATAACGAAGAATTTTTTAGATAGACAAATGTTTTAAAATTTATTTTTCAATTAGTTATAATAAATTTTCAGAAATAAGACTCTTAAGCCTGTTGTTTAGTCATCTTTTTCTGAAATCGTTTTAGGATAAAATAAAATAATAAAAACCCTAATGCAAACATGGAGAATCGGGTAAGAAGATCTCCAGCCTTTACATAAAACGTTTGTTTATCATAGAGATTTATCTTCGCAAACAAAGCCGTTTTGTCTCCGTAGAAAGTGTCTTCCACGATTTCTCCTTTAGCATTGATATGGGCAGAAATACCACTGTTTGCTGCCCGCGCAATTTCTCTTCGGGTTTCTATGGCTCTTAGCTTTGCATACGATAGAAGTTGCTTGTGCCCTTCTGATACTCCCCACCAGGAATCATTGGTCATAATTCCTAAAAAGGTGGCTCCTTTTTTTACATATTCCGTTACAAATTCTCCATAGATGCTTTCGTAGCAAATGATAGGAGCAATTTTTCCTTTATTGTAAGGATTTGAAAAAGCTACTCTTTCCTTATCTGTTCCCAAAGATGCGACAGTTCCTCCCAGGTTGATCATCGCATCACCCAGAAGAGGCTTTAAATAACTCATATAAGGGAATATTTCTACTCCCGGAACCAATTTGCCTTTATGATAAACGTCTACTTTTTGATGGGGAGTAACCTGTATTGCCGTATTAAAACTTTCCACCCAAAGTCCCTGATTGATCTGATAAGCTTCTTTAGGAAGATTTTCCTTAGTGGTATAGAACTTATGTGAAGAAATTCCCGTTGAAAAAACAGAACCCGGGTGTTTTGCTAAAAAGTCTTTAAGATTATTCAATATAGCACTTTTTTCAAAGGCTGTTTCAGAGATAGAGCCTCTTCCGGGAAGAGCGGTTTCGGGAGCGATATAATAATCAATTTTTCCTTTTGCATTTTTTTCAGCCAGGTTTAAAAGATCCTGCTCGATCGTTAAGCTGTCTTTTGAGTATTTTTCCGCATAAGGATCAAGATCAGGTTGAAGCATCAGAACATTCACTGTTCCGATTGGCTTTTCATTAAAGCTATTGTATTGTACTACTGAAATAATCATTGGAATAATGATCAAAGAGGCAACAATAGAAGAGTTTCTAATCAAATCTTTTCTTTTTCTTCCGGCTTCCCAGGTTCTTATGGTATAGAACAGTAAAACATTGATTAATAGAATCCAGAAACTTCCTCCTGTAGCTCCTAAGGTATCATACCACTGAACTAATTTGGGATATTCTGAAAATGAATTCCCAAGATTTAACCAGGGCCACGTTAGTTCCCAATTCAAATGGAATTTTTCAAAACTCATCCAGATTGCTACAAAAAATGCCAATCCCCAATACGTTCCCTGGGCATTTTTGTACCAGTGATAACATTGGAAGACTAAAGAATACAATAAAGAATTAACTAAAACCGGAAATAAAACCGCCATTAAAGAGTGGCTTCCGTCAGGATTTTTTGATCCATACAACCAACCCGTTGTTACAACATTCCAAATCACAAAACATAAGTAGGAGAGTCCGAAAACAACCCAGCTTTTTCTTTTATAATCTGAAAATTTAGAAACTCCATGTTCCATCATTAAAAGAGGAACCAAGGCTGTAAATATGAAAAACGGAACCCCGTAAGTAGGCCATGATATGGACAATAACATCGCTGATATCAGCGTAAGTAAAATGTATTTCATTAAAAACAATTAACATACAAATTTACTATTTTGAAATGAAATAGTTTGGTAAATGATATTAACGAAATTTTACTGATTTTTTCTTATCTAAAAATAGCTTAGTAATATTGAATAAGCATTAAACAATATTTGAAATAGCAAAATGATTGGAAGTTTATAGAATATTAACCTCTCTTTCCAGTTCGATCCCGAATTTATCTTTTATAGAATTAATAATTTCGGTAGAGAAATCGAAAATTTCTTTTCCTGTAGCATTTCCTGTAGCATTAATAATTACTAATGCCTGGAGTTTGTGTGAAGCAACATTGCCGATCTGTTTTCCTTTCCAGCTGGATTGTTCTATCAGCCAGCCAGCCGGAACTTTAACGAAGTTTCCGTTAGGATAGCCTTGAATATTTTCAAACCTTTCTTTTAATTCTTCAAATTGAGTTAAAGGAATTGTAGGGTTTTTAAAAAAGCTTCCTGCATTTCCGGTTTCTTTTGGATCAGGGAGTTTACTTTGTCTGATGTTGATAACTGCTTTCGAAACATCCTGAATTGTCGGATTTTCAATGCCTAAATTTTCCAATTCAGATTTGATGGCTCCGTATTCTGTTTTAATGATATGGTTTTTTGTAGTAAGCTTAAAAGTGACTTCCAAAATCACATACCTTCCTTTTCCTTCCTGTTTAAAAATCGAATCTCTATATCCGAATCTGCATTCTTCAAGGTTGAATTCTCTAAGATTAAGATTTTCCAAATCCAAGACTTTGCAGCTTGCAAAAATATCTTTTATCTCAGTTCCGTAAGCACCGATATTCTGCATTGGGGATGTTCCTACATTTCCGGGAATCAGAGAAAGATTTTCCAGTCCTCCATAATTTTTATTCAAGCAATATATGACGAAATTATGCCAGTTTTCACCTGCTTTAGCCGTTACCAACACTTCATTTTCGTTAATGATTTCTTCAGAAATACCATGTAAACTCAGCTTAACGGCAAGTCCGTCAAAATCTTTTGTGAATAAAAGATTACTTCCGCCCCCAAGGAATAAAATCGGAAGCTTAGGTGTTTGAGAATTGGAGAAGTCAATGGCTTCTTTTAATGCTTCCAGGGTGGTGATTTCAACGAAATATTTTGCTTTGGCTTCTACTCCGAAAGTATTGTAAGCTTTTAATGAAAAATTTTCTTGCATGCGTTTATGGGTGATGTTCGTTTGGAAGGATTTTATCTACTTGTGATTTGAATTTTTCAAATTGCCTGTAATAAATGGGATCATGATAAGAATTTACATAAACATGGGATTTTTTTGAAGTCTTGATCTGGAAAACTTCGTCCGTTCCACCTTTCGCTTGTATGCTCTCTGAGCTTTTAATGTGATCTAAAGTTTTCAGATCAAAAGCACCGGTGAGTAATTTCCATGTTTTTGGAGATAGGCTTGAAGCCCATTGTTTATGAAGTTGTTTAGCCGTATTTCCTTGTTCTGATGTAATGGAGTCTTTGGTAATGGTAATGATTTTGTAGTCATCAAAATTTCCACTTACGTTCGAGATACTGATAAACGTGATTTCGTTGTTTTTGGAAGTTGTTTTTTCTGATTTTTTCTGACAGGAAAAAAAAGTCAGCAATAAAACTGTTGAAAAGAGTATTTTCAAACGTAAAAATTTTATTGCTGACATTGTATTGTATTAAAGGTGGAATTCTAATTTATATTGCTGTAAAGCGTCTTTTAGAATTTCTGCGCTTCTTCTCAAATCCTGTTCTTTAAGAACGTAGGCAATTCTTACCTGTTTTTTACCTAATTCCGGATCGCTGTAGAATCCTCCTGCAGGCGCAACCATAATGGTTTCGTTGTTGTTGGAGTATTTCTCCAATAGCCATTGTGCGAATTTTTCAGTGTCATCCACCGGAAGTTCCGCTACACAATAGAAAGCTCCTTTAGGTTTCGGACAAATTACTCCGGGAATAGCATTCAGGAGATCTACCAATACATTTCTTCTGTGTGTATATTCTTCTCTTACTGCTCTGATGTAAGCTCCGTCATTTTGATGCGCGGCCGTTGCTGCAATCTGTCCTAAAAGAACAGGGCTCAATCTTGCCTGTGCAAATAACATGGCTGCATCATGAATTTTTTTAGAACGGGTAATCAAGCATCCGATTCTTACTCCGCACATAGAGTAACGCTTAGATTCAGAATCAATAATAATGCAGTTGTCGCTTAGTTCAGGAAAAGCAAGCATTGAAATTTGTTGTTTTCCGTCATATACATATTCTCTGTATACTTCATCTGAAATAACAACAATATCATACTTTAAAGCAATTTCTGCTAATTTTTGCAATTCTTCACGCGTGTAAAGATATCCTGTAGGATTTCCGGGATTACAGATAACGATTGCTCTTGTTTTTTCTGTAATTTTCTTTTCAAACTCTTCTATAGGAGGAAGGGCAAAACCTGTATCAATGGTTGACGGAACTGCTACTACGTGTACATTAAAAGTACTTGTGAATCCGTTATAGTTTGCGTAATAAGGCTCAGGGATGATTACTTCATCTCCATCATCGCACAATGTTGAGATAGCGAAATTTAAAGCTTCCGAACCTCCGTTGGTTACGATAAAGTTGTCTGGAGTTAAATCTGTAAAGTCTAAAGAATGGTAATATTCTGTAAGAGCTTTTCTATACTCTATATTCCCTTCGGAAAGTGCATATTCTAATACTTTTAAATCGATGTTTTTTAAAGCATTCAGTGCTGTTTCGGGAGTTTCAATATCTGGTTGCCCGATATTAAGATGATATACTTTCGTTCCTTTTTGTTTTGCTTTCAATGCAAAAGGAACCAGTTTTCTTACTGGCGAAGCTGGCATCTGTTGTGCTCTGTTTGAAATATTAGGCATTATTTTTTATCTAAAAATTAGTTGCACAAAAATAGCAAAATATTTTTTCTAAGGATGAAATCAAACATATTATGTAATGAATAGTAATTATGATATATTTGGTTATTTGTTTTATTTGATGTATTTTTTTTGAAATTAAACGTTTGTTTATTATGTAATTTATCTAGTTTTAATTTATATGTTGAAAAATAATCAAATTATTTATTGTTGTTTTGGATTTAATTCATAGTTTTACGCAGACTAATAAAAATTTTTTATGAGAAAAAATCAACCAGCTCTTGTGCTTGGTGCATTAGGACTATTTGCCAGTTCTTTTGCCTTCGCTCAAAACTATCAGCAAATGCCTATTCAGTCCGGCCTTACGGCTGATGTAATTGCAAATGGAATAGGCTCGTCGTCAGTTACTACAAATAATGACGTAGACGGAGTATCTTATGCTTTTGTAGCTAAGGATTTTTTGTTAACAGCAGCGGGTACACCTATTACTTATGGTCTTCCTGTGGATGGAATTATTAATTCCATAGTGACAACTACTCCGGGATTGAGTTATCAATTAGCAAGTTTAAGTGCTAATAATTCTTTGAGATTGGCTGCCGTAAATGATTCTGGAACTTTAACGTTTACTACACCAAAAGCAGCTACTAAATTGTATATGCTTTCTACGAGTGGAAGTGGTGCTTCAACAGTTTCTGTCACTGTAAATTTTTCAGATGGTACCAATCAACAGTTTACTGGTATTAGTATTGCAGACTGGTATAACGGGACTAATACTGCCCTTCAGGGGTTTGGGAGGATTAAGAAACCAGGAGCAACTCCTGCTGCAGGTGATGATGTTCCATCGCCAGAAGGGGGGACTAATCCCAGATTATATCAGAATGAATTTGTCATAAGTGCTGCTAATCAGACGAAGCTTATTCAAAGTGTTACTGTGGTAAAAACAGCAGGTTCTGGATTGCCAAATGTTTTTGCTTTTTCAGCAGATGTATATTCTACTTGTGTGCCTCCTACATTGCAGGCGGTTGGAACAATTACAGCTAATTCCGCTGCAATTTCATGGACGGCTCCTACGGGATCAACACCGGCAAGTTACGATGTGTATTACAGCACATCCAGTACGATTCCGGCAAGTACTGCCACTCCAAGCTTTCCGGGTGTAACAGGAACTTCTTTAACGATCCCTAGTTTGACCTCAAATACTATTTATTATTACTGGGTAAGATCAAATTGTAGTACGGGAACGAGTCAGAGTGCGTGGTCTTTTGGCGGAACGTTTAAAACTGCTTGTTCTATTTTTACAGTTCCGTATACAGAGAATTTTGATACTACAGCTACAGGCTCGTCAACTAACACGAATGCACCAAGCTGTTGGTCGTATTTGGAAACTGCGTCATCTGCAGGGTCTGGATATGTAACCTCAACTTATTTTAATTCTTCACCTAATTCTTATTACCTGTATAATTCATCTGATAATACAGGTAGCCAAATGTTAGTTTCACCTCCAACTACGAATCTTTCGAGCGGTACGAAGCGAGTGAAATTCTATGCAAGAGGTAGTTCAGCAGGGTACGCCTTGTTGGTAGGTACTTTATCAAACGCAGCAGATCCTACTACTTTTACGCCAATTGGTTCTACCATTACGTTGACTGCTACTCAGACACAATATACGGTTAATATTCCTAGTGGTTCTAACGTGCAATTAGCATTTAAACATGGTTTAGGTGGTACATATAGAGGTATTTATATTGATGATATTACCGTTCAAGAGATTCCTTCTTGTCTTGAACCAACAGCAGTGACTTCATCAAATGCTACCGTTAATTCAGCAACTATTGGTTGGACGGCTCCTGCTACAGCTCCTACAAATGGATACGAAGTATATTATAGCACATCAAATGTAGCTCCTGCTGCAAGTGTGGTATTAAATGGAACCAATTCAGCGACGTCTCCTACTACATCCGTTTCGGTAGGTAGTCTTACGAGTGCTACTACCTATTATGCTTGGGTAAGATCGGTTTGTAGTGCAACAGATAAAAGTGCTTGGAGTGCAACTTCAACGGTCTTTACAACAGCTTGTACCGCTGCAAATCTTCCTTATACTATGGATTTTGAAAGTGTGACAACACCTGCGCTTCCTGTTTGTACAATGAATGTGAATGCAGGTACAGGAAACAATTGGGGAACGGTAAGTGCTCCGGGTTACGGATTTACTAGCAAGGCGTTGCAATATTCTTGGAATGGTTCAAATGCTGCAAATACATGGTTCTTCACTCAAGGATTGAATCTGACTGCAGGAACTCAATATACAATTTCTTATAAGTACGGAAATGATACTTCAGTAACATATACAGAAAAGTTGAAGATCGCTTTTGGAACTTCAGCATCTGTTGCTGCAATGACCAATCCTATAGCGGATTATCCTGCAATTAATGATGCAACGGCTCATACCGCATCTGTTAATTTCACAGTTCCGACAACAGGAGTTTATTATTTTGGATTTAATGCATATTCAGATGCAGATCAGAATCATTTATTTGTTGATGATATCTCTGTTACGGCATCTCTATTGGCAACTGCGGAAACTTCTGTTAAGAAAAATGAAATCAACGCATATCCAAACCCTTTTACAGATGTATTGAATATTTCTGATATCAAAAATGTGAAATCTATCTCAGTAATGGATGTTGCGGGAAGATTGATTAAAAACATTGAAAGCCCTTCTTCAGTTCTTCATTTAGGAGACTTGAAACAAGGAATTTATTTGGTTGTTCTAAATATGAACGATGGTTCTAAACAGACAATCAAAGCAATTAAAAAATAAAATCTTATTTTATTAAATATTATGAGCGGCTTTACTTTTTTGTAAAGTCGCTTTTGTTTTATGTTGCAAAAGTAAGCTAATATTAAAATTCACTAATTTTAGATCGTTAAAAATTAAATTAAGATGCAAATTTCCGCAATTTCTATAGACGATTATATTTCAAAGATTCCTGAAGAAAGGCAGGAGGTTTTCAAAGAAATTTTCGATGTAATACATGATAATTTGCCAAAAGGCTTTTCAGAAAATATAAGTTATGGGATGGTTGGTTGGGCGGTGCCGCTTGAAACATATCCTCCGGGTTATCATTGTAGTCCCGGTGCGCCGCTTCCTTTTATTGGATTGGCTTCTCAGAAAAACTTTATTGCATTGTATCATATGGGGATTTATGATATTCCTCTTGAATTGATTGCAGAACTGAGTAAAAAAATGACCGTAGATGAATGGATTGAGACCTATGAAAAGAATTATAAAAAATAAATTTCTTACAGCATTTTTGTCCCTTTTTATCGTCCTGTTCATTGCTTCTTCTTGTGCGGGAGTTCAAAGCTCAGGATTAAAGAATGGAGATCTGCTTTTTGTTACGGCAAAAGATTCAGGTTTATCTGGAGCTATTAATAATGTAACTCAAAAGGAAAAAAATGCTTCTTTCGATCATATCGGAATTTTAGAAAAGGTTGGTAGGAATTATTTCGTACTTCATGCTTCCCCTCAAAAAGGTTCAAATAAGCAGAAGCTTGAAGATTTTGTAAAAGATCAGAAAAAGGATGGACAAAATATCATAGTCTATAGATTGAAGCCTGAGTACGAAAATGCGATTCCGGATGCGATTGCTAAAGGCAACTCGATGCTGGGAAAACCCTATAATTTTAATTATATCCTGAATGAAGATTCTTACTATTGTTCAGATTTTATTGAAAGAATTTTTAGAAAAGATCACATTTTTAAGTTAGAACCAATGACTTTTATTGATCCTAAAACAGGGATGACGAATGAGTTTTGGCAAGATTTTTATCACAAGAAAAACCTCAAGGTTCCTGAAGGTGAATTAGGATGTAATCCGAATGGTTTGGCGGGATCTTCAAAAATAGAAAGAATACAACAACTTAACTAATGCACTAAAGAAGCTTCATAGCTTCTTTTTTTTATGCAAAATAAATTTCAAAAAATATTAGTCTATTAATTTGGTAGACTAATGTTTTTTTATATTTTTGTCCTGTATTTAATAACAAACAATTATATGTATTTCAGAAAATAACCTTAATTAAAAAACGAGATGTTATGAGAACAAATTTGCAATCACTGCCTAATAACGTAAACCTTATCAAAAAAGAGCTGATTTTAGAAATAGAATTAAACGGGAAAATGAAATTTGATCATTTACTCAATACCATTTATCAGCAAATGGGGATGTGTTACAAGGTTTTGAATGCAGATGTGGAATATATAAATGGAAATGACTTCGGATCGTTTCAATTGTACCTTAATGCAACTTCAGAAGATTTTCAGCAGCTTGAATTTTTTCTGAATAAAAATAAACTTTTAAATACCACTGTAGAATATGTCTGCAGGAAGTATTTCTAGTTGTGTAGATCCATATAGTTTGAGAAGCGTTCTTTATTGAACGCTTTTTTTATTTCTTTTCCTGTAAAAAAGACTATTTTTATCCTAATTAAAAAAAATCACAAAATTATGGTTATACTTATTATTATCGGTGTCGTAGTTCTTTTTCTTCTGTATGCAGTTTCTATTTATAATCGTCTGGTAAAACTTAAAAACTTGGTTCAGGAAGCATGGAGCAGTATTGATGTGATGCTAAAAAAGCGTCATGATCTTATCCCAAATCTTGTAGAAACAGTGAAAGGATATGCTACCCATGAAAAAGAAACCCTTGAAAACGTTACAAGAGCAAGAAATCAGGCAGTAGGAGCCGGATCTTTAGAAGCTAAGGAAGCTGCCGAGAAAAATCTTAATCAGGCGATGATGAATCTTTTTGCGGTTGCAGAGCAGTATCCTGATCTGAAAGCGAATGCTAATTTTCAACAATTACAGGCAGAACTTACCTCGCTTGAAGGCGATATTGAAAAATCAAGAAGATATTATAATGGTACGGCTCGCGAAAACAATACACTCGTAGAATCTTTTCCAAGTAATATTGTTGCTAATATGTATAAATTTGAAAAAGTTTCCTATTTCGAGCTGGATAATATTGCAGAACGAGAAGTTCCAACGGTAAAGTTTTAACCATGAAGAAATTCCTGAAGTTTATCTTTCTTCTGTGTTTTGCTCTAGGCTTTGCTCAGGAAGATAATCCATTAAATGAAAATTTCTCTGGAACCGAAAGGATTTTATCCTTTCATTCAGATATTAATGTTGATACTCATTCGGCTCTTAATATAACAGAGAACATCAAAGTTCATAGTCTCGGAGATAAAATTAAAAGAGGAATCTTTCGTACTTTACCGTTGTCGAGAAATCTGAACAATAGAACTCAGAAGGTAAGATATGATATTGTTTCGGTGAAAAAAGATGGAGTAGAGGAAAATTACCATGAAGAAATAGAAGACGGTTTCCTTAAAATATATATCGGAAGTAAAGATGTGGTTCTTGAGCCTGGAAATTATGAATATGAAATTCGGTATAAGACAGAAAATCAGATCGGATTTTTCGATAAATATGATGAGCTGTACTGGAATGTAAATGGAAATTATTGGGATTTTCCTATAGATACGATTTCTGCTGTTGTGCATCTTCCGGCAGGAGCAGGTATTTTACAGAATTCATGCTATACAGGTTTTGCAGGAAGTAAAGATCAAAACTGTGCCTCAAAGCTGCTTTCGGAACATTCAATAGAATGGAGTGCTTCGGATTTTCAGGCTAATGACGGACTTACCATTGCAGTAGGCTTTAAAAAAGGAATTATGATTCCGCCTCCGCCACCGAGTTTTTTAGAAAAATTCGGAATATTAATCGGAGGTTTTCTTGTATTTTTAGGATTGCTGTATTACTATTTTTCAACCTGGAGAAAATATGGGGTAGATCCTGAAAAGCCTGTTGTGTACCCACAATTTAACTCACCTAATGATCTCTCACCGGCATCTTTGGGATATTTGAAGACAGAAAATTTCAAAAATAAGTTTGTAACGGCTGCGTTGGTTAATCTTGCCATCAAAGGTTATATTCAGATTATTGAGAAAGATAATCAAGGTCTTTTAGGTTTCTTTAAATCCACCTACTATACGATTAAGAAACTAAAACCGACCGATGAAAATCTTCCCAAAGAAGAAGAAAAACTGATGGATTATCTCTTTTCAGGATATCTTCCGGAATATCGTGATACGGTTGATTTTGACGGAAAATATGATGTTAAAATAGAGCAGACTGTTTTAAATTTTAAAGAAGCGCTGAAATTTCAGCACGATGCTTTTTTGAACGAAGGAAACAATACGAAAAAACTGATTCTTCCTTTCCTGCTTATCAGTTTTGTATATTTTGTAGGCTTATTTTTAAGTTTCAGAATGTTCCCGGAATTTGAAAAGGTTGTCATGGGAATGTTTTTATATGGAGGATTGGTTGTAGCATTCTTTATTGCCGGATTACTATTCAAATATATTCCGGAGCTCTTTAAGGTCTTCTTAGGATTTCCGGTTGTTGTTCTTATTTTTATAGGAGTATTTATTCATAAAAGCAGTGATTTTACCATTGATAATAATTTTAATATCTGTTATATTTTTATTGTGTTAGGATTTACCTCACTTATTATATACCATTTTTTAATCAAAAGACCTTCAGAAGAAAAATTAAAAATAAAATCTCTTATCGAAGGTTTCCAGATGTACATGGGTGCAGCAGAAAATGAACAGCTCAAATTTCATAACCCTCCTGAAATGACCCCACAGGTTTTTGAAAAATATCTTCCTTTTGCGATGGTATTAGGAGTGGATGAAATTTGGGGAAAGAAATTCGATGCAATGCTTTCAAAAATGTCAACTGAATACCACAATAATTGGTATGTAGGCTCTTCTTTGAATAGTTATGCTTTTGCAAGTACACTCAATTCAAGTCTAACAAGTTCTATACAGTCTTCATCGACACAACCTTCCAATAACTCCAGCAGCGGATCTGGTTCCGGTGGTGGCGGTTTTTCCGGCGGCGGTGGTGGCGGTGGAGGTGGTGGCGGTTGGTAAGCCGTTTCCATAACTTAAAAATAAAAAAGCGTTCAGAATTTCTGAATGCTTTTTTATATGTTTAATTGTATCAATTAAATTCTTTCAATATCGGCACCAATAGCTTTTAATCTGCCATCAATGTTTTCATACCCTCTGTCGATCTGCTCAATATTATGAATAACAGATTTTCCTTCAGCAGAAAGAGCTGCTATAAGAAGTGCATTTCCGGCTCTGATATCCGGAGAAACCATGGTTGTTCCTCTTAATGGGGTTTCCTGATTCAAACCAATTACAGTGGCTCTGTGCGGATCGCATAAGATAATTTGTGCTCCCATATCGATCAGTTTGTCCACAAAGAATAATCTGGATTCAAACATTTTCTGATGCACCAGAATGCTTCCTTTAGCCTGAGTGGCAACCACTAAAATAATAGAAAGCAAATCGGGAGTGAATCCCGGCCAAGGAGCATCTGAAATGGTAAGAATAGAGCCATCTATAAATTTCTGAATCTTATAATTTTCCTGTGAAGGAATATAAATGTCATCACCACTTTGCTCTAATTGGATTCCCAATTTTCTGAAAGTATTAGGAATTACACCAAGCTGGTTCCAGTTTACGTTTTTAATAGTGATTTCAGATTTGGTCATGGCAGCAAGACCGATCCAAGATCCGATTTCCACCATATCAGGAAGCATAGTATGTTCAGTTCCTCTAAGGTGAGAAACTCCTTCAATAGTCAATAAATTTGAACCAATTCCGGAAATATTGGCGCCCATTCTGTTCAGCATCTTACAAAGCTGTTGCAGATAAGGTTCACAGGCTGCGTTATAGATTCTTGTCTTTCCTTTTGCTAAAGCTGCAGCCATTACAATATTGGCTGTTCCTGTTACGGAAGCCTCTTCTAGCAGAATGAATTTTCCGTTAAGTTCCTTAGCTTTTAATGAATAAAAATATTCCTCTTCATCGTAATTGAATTCAGCACCTAGTTCTACCAAACCCTGGAAATGAGTGTCAAGTCTTCTTCTTCCGATTTTATCTCCACCCGGAGTAGGCATATACGCTTCTCCGTATCTTGCAAGCATGGGCCCCATCAACATGATAGATCCTCTTAATTTGGCCCCGTCTTTTTTGAATTCTTCAGATTTAATATAATCAAAATTGACAGCATCAGCTTTAAACGTGTAATCACCGTGACCATTTTTTGTGACCTTCACCCCAAAATCAGCTAAAATTTCAATCAGCCTGTTTACATCATGAATGTCTGGAATATTTTTTATCCTTACCTCTTCATCCGTTAACAAAACTGCACATAAAATTTGTAAAGCTTCATTCTTTGCTCCTTGTGGGGTAATTTCACCCTGTAATCTTTTTCCTCCTCTTATTTGAAATGTTCCACTCATTATTTTCTGTTCTTGTGATTATTGTTATGTCTTCTCTTATTGGGCTGATTGTTTTTATTATTATTGTTGTTATTGTTACCGCCTTTATTATTACGGTTGTTTCCTGTGTAGTAAATTTTACTTTTCTCCAGAGTTTCGATTCCGGTAAGGTCTAATCTGTTTTCAGAAAGTTCTTTTAAATGACGGAAAATAACATCATCTGTTACATGTTCTTTATTGTAAACATTGTAAGACTTCTTCATATTATTCGCAATCACTTCAATAAGAGCTTCCTTTTCATCTCCGGCTTCCAGTTCAATTGCTTTTTCTATAAGTTGAAGAATACTTTTTCCGTAAAATTTGAAATCTCCCTGTAGTTTTGGATATTCCATCCTTTTAGGTTTTTCGGCAAGTTGTTCTCTTGTAGGGAACGGATAAGGAGAATCAACATCCAAATCATAGTTCGCCAAAATAAAAAGATGGTCCCAAAGTTTATGCTTATAATTTTCTTCGTCACGAAGTTGCGGGTTTCTCTGCCCCATAAAATCGATGATCGCCATTGCCATTTCATTTCTTTCCTCCTTTGTAGAAAGCTCTTTGCAGCGCTCAACCAACTGTTGGATTATTCTACCGTATTCAGGTAAATGAAGCTGTGTTTTTTGGGTGTTATATTCCATAGTTTGCAAATATATGGATTAAAAGAAAAATCGTTTCGAAAAACTTAATTCTTTATAAATATTTAATAAAAATTACTTAAACTCTTTTATACCTCTATGAATTTCTTTTTCTGGTGTGCATCAGGTAAAAAGCATTTTTGAGCGGAGATTTTCATTCTGTTTTTAGAAATAAGATCATAAATGGTATTGCTGAAAAATGTTGGAAAAATTTTTCCTAAAAAACTCAGAAATTTATAAAACCCACCTAAAATAGATGCAATTTTTAATACGGCTTTCGATTTTATAAGATAATATTGCTGAGGTTTCCAAAGATAAAGTGTATTGAATTGCTGGGTTTCAAGACCGCGTTGTGTAAGAAATCTCTGTCCAAACTCAGACTGAAGTGAAGCAAACATAAATTCATCATTTTTGTCCTTCTCCAAAATCCACTGAACCCAAAAATTACAAACCCCGCATTCACCGTCAAAAAAAACAATGTGTTTATGTTGTACGTCCTCTTGCATCATTCATTTTGCTATTTAAAAGTTCTAAAAACAAATAAAGATAATGAATTTTATTTAAAGTAATAATAAATAGCTAAATGTTTCAATAATAATGATTTGAATAGTTCTAAATAGATTTGTTAAAGTTTATTTTTTAATAAAATAAGACGAAATTTTTCTAACTTAATTGCATGATAATATAAATTACTTATATGCTGTTTTAGAAAATGTAATTCAAAATATATTATAGTTTTTAACTATTGTAAAAATATTTTCAATAGATTGTGTTTATATTAAAACTGTTGTAGGTTTGTTCTGTTTAAAATAAGGAAATTTAATAATAGTCAACATAAAAAATTAAACAATAATGGAAAACGATTTGAATGATATCAGTAAATGTCCGTTTCATAATGGGACCATGAAAAAACAAAGTGTAGCAGGCGGAGGTACCAAAAACCTGGATTGGTGGCCGGATCAGTTAAGAGTAGATATTCTTCGTCAGCATTCTTCTCTATCAAACCCGATGGATAAAGATTTTGATTATGCTGAAGCATTTAAAAGTCTTGATCTTGATGCTGTAAAAAGAGATCTCCATGCTTTAATGACCGATTCACAAGACTGGTGGCCTGCAGATTTTGGTCATTATGGTCCATTTTTTATTCGTATGGCATGGCATAGTGCAGGGACTTATCGTGTAGGAGACGGTAGAGGTGGAGCAGGATCCGGACAGCAGCGTTTTGCTCCGTTGAATAGCTGGCCAGATAATGTAAGTTTAGATAAAGCAAGAAGATTGATATGGCCTGTCAAACAAAAATATGGAAATAAAATTTCTTGGGCAGATTTAATAATTCTTACAGGGAATGTTGCGTTGGAATCTATGGGTTTTAAAACATTTGGTTTTGCAGGAGGACGTGAAGATGTTTGGGAGCCGGATATGGATGTGTATTGGGGAATGGAAAAAACTTGGCTAGGAGGAGATTTACGCTATGCTCATGGTTCGGAAGGAGTTGTTGAAAACCGTGGAGTTCTTCCAACAGATGATGATGCAGACGGAGATCTCCATTCAAGAAATTTAGAAAAACCTTTAGCTGCGGTACAAATGGGGTTAATTTATGTAAACCCGGAAGGTCCCGACGGAAATCCAGATCCTATCGCAGCGGCAAAAGATATTCGTGATACATTCGGAAGAATGGCGATGAATGATGAGGAAACTGTAGCTTTAATTGCAGGAGGACATACTTTTGGAAAAACCCACGGAGCAGGACCTGCAGATCATGTAGGAGAAGAACCTGAAGCGGCAGGAATTGAGCTTCAGGGATTAGGTTGGAGCAGTTCGTATAAATCAGGAAAAGGTGCAGATGCAATTTCCAGTGGATTGGAAGTTACCTGGACAGAAACGCCAACCCAATGGAGTAATTATTTCTTTAAAAATCTTTTTGAGAATGAGTGGGAATTAACGAAAAGTCCTGCGGGAGCTCATCAGTGGGTGGCTAAGAATGGGGAAGAAATTATTCCTGATGCTTTCGATTCTTCTAAAAGACACAGGCCGACAATGCTGACTACAGACTTGTCGCTGAAGTTAGATCCTGTTTATGAAAAAATTTCAAGAAAGTTTTATGAAAATCCGGATGCTTTCGCAGATGCATTTGCCAGAGCCTGGTATAAATTAACCCATAGAGATATGGGACCAAAAGCCCGCTATTTAGGCCCCGAAGTACCTGCAGAGGAATTAATCTGGCAAGATCCTATTCCGGAGGTAGACCATGTTTTAATTAATAATTCTGATATTGAAGCGTTGAAATCAAAGATTTTGAATTCAGAATTAAGTGTTTCTGAATTGGTTTCTACGGCTTGGGCATCGGCTTCTACCTTTAGAGGAAGTGATAAAAGAGGAGGTGCTAATGGGGCAAGAATTCGTTTGGCTCCCCAAAGATATTGGGCAGTGAATAACCCGACACAGCTTCAAAAAGTATTGGGTGTTTTAGAAAATATTCAAAAAGAATTTAATGAAACCCAAACCGGAGGTAAAAAAGTTTCTTTAGCAGATCTTATTGTTCTTGCGGGAAGTGCAGGAATAGAAAAAGCAGCTAAAAATGCAGGACATCACCTAATCGTCCCTTTTGCTCCCGGAAGAATGGATGCTTCTCAGGAACAAACTGATGTAGAATCTATGGGGTATCTTGAACCTGTAGCAGATGGATTTAGAAATTATTTAAAGAAAAAATTCTCTGTTTCTACAGAATCTTTATTGATTGATAAAGCGCAGTTATTGAATCTTACCGCTCCGGAATTAACTGTATTAGTCGGAGGCATGAGATCTTTAAATACGAATTTCGACGGTTCATCTCACGGAATTTTCACTAAATATACAGAGGTTCTTTCAAACGATTTTTTTGTCAATCTTTTAGATATGAATACGCGGTGGAAAGCAGCTTCTAATGATAATGAATTGTATGAAGGTATAGATCGTAAAACCGGAGAGAAAAAATGGACGGCTACCCGTGCAGATCTTGTTTTCGGCTCCAATTCTGAATTGAGAGCTATTGCGGAAGTGTATGCAAGTTCTGATGCGAAAGAAAAGTTTGTTAATGATTTCGTTTCTGCTTGGGTGAAAGTGATGAATGCGGATCGTTTTGATTTGTTGTAAGTATATCAATATAAATAAAAAGCCATCCTTATTAAGGATGGCTTTTTTGTAGACTATATTATTTAAGAAACATTTTTCAAAATACTTTTCTTTTGTCTAGTTTTTTAACCCAAAAAACTTTTTATAAATTGAACAATATATAATAATAATCAATGATTTTGAAAATGAGATCGAGTTTGAGATTGAATCAGACTATGTTATTATATGACAAAACAGATGCTTCAGTAATAGGGGGATCTATAATAAATTTGATGGCTGGCTGGAAATAGATATTAACCCAGCTTATGAAATTCAGCATTTGCAGTTACAGATAAAAATATTCTTACTCAATTTTTTAGATTGCGAAAATGATTCTAGATGGAATCTCTGTAAAAAAAGATCTTTCGGATATTCACATTGTGGATGAAAGTCTCTCAAAATGGAAAGATAGGATTGGATATGTTTTTGTTAATTAGTTTACTAAAAAACCACCGCTTAATTGCAGTGGTTTTGTTTTTATCATAGGTGCTCCTGGAAAAACACTGATCAATTTGACTGGTTTTCCAATAAAAAATGGAACCCAAAACCCACTCAATGAGTGGCTTTGCTGATGATATTTTTTAGATAGTTATCCATAATTGACCAATCATATTCTTTTTCCAATATATCAGAAGTATACTTTTCTGTTTTTACACTTCCCTCTTTTTTCGTTACAATATATAAAGGGTGTTGACTTGTATCCATAATAGTTTCCCTTAAAATTTCTTCAAAATCTGTAACGTCAAAAGACAATTCAAATCCAATTACAAGTGTAACATCTTCTAATTTTGAAAAATAAAAATTCATAATATTTACAAACCCTTCTATTTGAAGATTATACCAGTCATATCTGAAAAAATGACTTAATAAAATATTATCATCTTTAGATTCAATCATGACGTTCTCTGTAGATTTATGATATGTGATTTTTTTCATAAACACACTCCTCAAATTCATCAATTCATCTTGACTATCAAAAAAAAGCATATCATAATTGGAAGAATCTATCCCAGTATAATGTTTTTTTTCATATTTATATTCTTCTATTTTTTGAATAATCTCTAATACTGCCGCCTCTTTTTTATTAAAAAATAAAACAGCTTCTAAATTTCCTAAATGTAAATCCTTTAAATTTATGCTCATACTTTTTATAGTTTTGTTGGATCTAAAGGATAATAGCTCCGGAATTGACCACTATTTACTCTCAGTAAATTGCCATTCTGTAAGAAATGAGTTTCTCCACCGTGAGGCTTAATGCCTGCTGGAATTTGTTTTATAGTTCCATTTAAAAATGTATTTTCTATTCCATCTAAATACATACTTCTTCCCACCGCATCGTTTGTAAGACCAAAATCTTCTACTCCGTGCTTTCCAAATTTTTTTCCAAATAAAGCTGGACCAACTGATATTTCGGCTTCAGTCATTAATGAATAAGTTCCACCTATACCATTTCGAGATAAAGATACACCTTGTCCACCAAATGCAGATAAGAATGTAAGACCAGTTTTTGCAGCAACAAATTCTGATGCAATTGCAGATCCTGTAATCTGAAATGCTACTAATCCATTATATGCCAATTGTGAAGATGGATTAGCAAAGGGATTATCTGGAGTGGCTCTGATATATCCAGGATCCGACCCTTTTGATCCTAATATTGTTGCGGCTCCTGTTTCAATATTATCTGATTGGTATACACTTTTAGTGGCAGTAACAATATCTGCAAAATTTGTAGTTATAGAGCCATCCTGACCTAATTCATAACTCGTTGTAATACCATTTTTGGTAACATTATACCCTGTTATAGATTGCGCATTTTCACCATATTTTTCTTGTACCTGGGCAGTTCCTGTTACTGAAGCATCAAAGAAAATCTGATTTCCTCTTTTTACCCAATCTTCATTTTGTCTTCCGTCTGGATCAATAAAACGAATAGGATTATTATAAGCATAAGTATAAGGACTCCATCTTCTGGAAGTTTCCGCAAGAGGATCAACAACACCCCATCTCCCTAAATCAGGCATATACATTCTAGCTCCATAATCATACATTCCTGATTCTAGCTGTAATTCCTTTCCATTGTATTTATATTGGTATGCTGCATTTCCACCCGAATTATTATACCCTTCATGCTTTAAACCAAACGGATAATAATTATTTTCATCCACGGGATATGCATTTCCTAAATAATCTTTACGATAGCTTAATCTCACATTTCCAAGATGGTCTGTATAATTGTAAATATACCAATTACTTTTGAAATCAAAATACCCTTCTGCGGTAGGAACTAAATCTAAAGAAACAGTTCCTAAGTAATTTACAGTATATTGAAATCCATCTAAATAATCTGTTGTTGTCGTCCTTTCTGTAGAATTTTTAGGTGCAAAATAAGTATACTTCTTTCTCCGCTTTGTACCATCTGCACCATAAGTATGATCAACTTTCACATTTTTTATTTCATATTCTCCTGTGACATAATTTCTGATCATGTAAGTAGAACTGAATATTAATTTTTCTAAAAGATTTAGATGATTATATTTTAACTCTAATATTCCTTTATCTTCATGACTTGTCATATTACCGTTGAGATCATAACCAATAGTAGTTCCTTGCACTTCTGGATACCCTCCGTAGTTAATTGAAGAATCAGTAACAGTGCTCAATCTATTGCTATTATCATTGTCTTGATAGTTGTAAGTCAGGTTATCAAAAGCTTCCGCTATTACATAATTTTGTGTTAACGCTCCTGACCTTTTTAAATGGGAAATATTACCGTTGAGATCATAGTCTATTTTCTCAAAATATTCCTGTGCAGAAGGGTTGGTGTCTTTTTGATAGAAGCCTGCCTGCAATCTGTTTAAACCATCATATACATAACCATAACGTCTTAAATTATCGTTAGGAGTAGTTGCTGTTCTCCAAGACACTTCTGCGATATTTCCGTTGAATTTAGGTTTTACTTTTAAATCCAAATAATCTGAATGTGGAGTTTCCATTCCTTCTACAAGATTATAATTAATCTTATATCCAAACAGGTCATTTCCTAAACTTGTTGGATTATTAATTTGAGTCATCCAACCACGGATGTTATAGGCATAATTAACTTCCTGAAGACCAATTCCCAAAGCTGTTCCTCCAACTTTTTTAGTGGTAAGCCGAGACAATTCATTGTATTCATTCTGTGCCAGAATTTCTTCCTGAGGATTATTGTCTATTTTATGTTTGTGGACTTTGAGTCTATTCTGTGCATCATATTCAAAGGTTTCCGTGATCAGTCTCTCAGCATCACTTGAAAGCCTTTTGTGACGGGTTATGGTTTGTTGGGGTACTCCTGAAAAATCAAGCTTTGATTCTGTTTGGGTATATCCACCTAAATGATTAACCGAATGGGTTCCAATTACTCTTCCTTTTGTATCGTAATAGCTATAGTTCTTAGTCCAGTTGTCATCTTCTATGTTTTTTACATAAGAAGCTAAAGCCAAGCTTTTTGTATTAAGCCCTAAACTCATATTGTCGGTTAATACAGCACTCTGATTTGGAATGGTTGGTATAAAAGCAGGGGTTCCTGTTGGATAAATATCATAGTAATTAATACTTAGAACAGTTTCAAATTCATAGAACAGATTATTGGTGTAGTAAATTTGCATTCCATTTTTTGTAAATCCTGTTGCATTCCTCGATTCTGCAATAACAATGGGACCTGCCTGAGATTGCATACTTTCTCTAGTACCTCCAACTATAATTCCCGAGTAAACAGGTCTTCCGAATTGATCATACTTAGTGAACAACCATTTTCCTTGGGCATTCAGATTAGCATCCTGAGTCATAATTAATCGATCTGCTTTGTCATATACCATATATTCCCAGCCTTTTCCTGGCAGTTTTTTCTCTACCAATCGGTTTTCGTTATCATATCTGTACTGATAACAAAGATTATTTAGAGCTATATCTGGAATCGTAGTATCTATACTTAAATTTTTAATCTGATCAACTGCTTTAGGTGATAAAACATAAGCTAACTGATCATAATTGTTATATACATAATAAGTGTCAGTACTTTCTGTAGCATTAAGCATTTTTCTTACTAATATGACTTGACCCTTTCCATTTTTAAACTCTATGGTTTTATTTCCATCTTCATCGATTACACTGTTTTTATACAATTGTCCTGTTCCATAAGATGTAGAAACTTTAATCAGAGATTCAAATGTCGCATAATTAAAAGTTGCCACATATTTTTTTACTTCCCCGTCAGTATTGACATCATAATCAAATTGTATGGGTTTGTCATTCCATGCACTCCCTACTTGTTTCTGACTTAAAATCCTATTTAAGGGAGAGTATTCAAGTTGCTTATCTGTGAATATTTTATCACCATCATAAATACCGGATGGATCAGTAACAGGATAAGGATTTAATCCTGTTACTTGTGGGTAAATGGATCCATTAGTTGTAGATTCTTGTGGAATAGGTAAATAATCTCTATTTTGCCTTCCAAATTCATCGTAAACAACAGGAGTAACAACATCTCTCCCTAAAGGCGAGGCTTTTACATTTACGGTTTGCTTTAGTCTTCCTAAACCATCAAAATACTGGACAGTATTGAGTTGTTTAGCACTCGTACTTGTAGAGGTAACAGGCTCCAGATATAATCTTGTTTGTATATAATTCTGAGTATCGGTAGGTGATGTCTGAGCATATGTTAATCCCGATAGTAATATCAAACCTATCGGTAATAGTATTTTTTTCATATTTTGTTATAGGTTATCAAAATTAAATTCAAAAGGGATAATGATTAGACTATTGGCTGTTACATTACCAAAAGGACTTTTCCAAGATGCATATAAATCACCATTAGGAAGTAACTTTAAATTCCATGTACCGTTATAAAAATATATTTTATCAATAATAGGTTGGCAGATACCTGTAATTGTACCGACTTTCACTTCAAAACCTAAAGAAGACCAATTATAAGTTTTCGAATTAAAAGCGATTTGTCCTTGAAACTTTGTTTCGTCACTCTGATATATATGATTAAAAACAGCCCCCCCCGGTTGATTAACTCCTATATATGTTGTTATAGTGCAGTCAAAAGGCTTAGGATCACATGAAGCATAAATATTTGCTGTATACTGCCCCATCAAACTTATTTCTTCCGTTGCTTTTTGTTCTGCTTCTGCCTGATTAATTGATGATGAAAAAGCTCCAGCAGGAACTACATAATTATAAGAGCTAGAGTTTTCTAATCTGTGACAATTATTTCGTGTGAATAATTGTTCCAATTTTGTATTATAGAACCTTTGAGTACCTACATAATTATAATTAAATTCCTTGACAATGTTCAGTTCCTGATTCATTATCTTTGCTACTCTATTGGCACCATCGTATTGAGTATATTCTTTAATCCCATTGTTCGTGGTTGAAATCTTTTTACCGATTAAAGGTTCATGGACAAAAGTTTCTATTGAAAAATCCTTTAAAGAATTATTAGTTCTAAATGCATCAAGTTGTGTTTGAAGATTACTTTCATTATAATTCACAGATGCATTATTAGAAGCATTAATAATATCTTGAGAAACTGTTGAAATTTGGGAGTTATCCGCTCCGATAACAGTCGCTATAGGTAAAGTACCATTATAGCCCAAAACCGTTGAAATAAATTGGCCATTAAATTTACTTTCCACTACATTTCCATACAAACCATATTTTGTAACCTCAGAATTATGCATGAAGTTTGTACCATCAAGACTCTTTTCCTCATATTGAAAATCAATAACATCTTTATTAACTATTGTCCCTGTTGCACCGAATTCCCCAAATGGGATAGAAAAAGTCTTGTACACTCTTTTGGTAGTTTCTATTAATTCATTGTTATTATAATTCTTGATAATAGATGCGTCATTTAGTCTATTTTGTGCTCTAAGTGCATTACCAATGGTGGTATTATCTTCATATTGAAATTTTATAGTTGTTCTACTATTATTTGAAGGTCCTACTATATTAATCTCATTTACCTTGTTTTCAGAATTTCTTAGATAGCTTGTTTCTGTGGTAACAAGTTTACTTCCGAATTTTTCTTCAATCGTCTCTTTTGACAACAAATATTTTAACAGATAATTACTATAATAAAGGCCGCCGGTTATATAGGCTACGTAATCTGGAACCTCACTGAATTTTAATGTATAAGTATTTGTAAGTACCTTGAGTAATTTATTATTACTATCATATACTTTTTGATTAAGGAGGTAGCCATTGATATTGTCCAGTTTATTCTCGTAGAGAGCATAATAATTCTGGGTATCATAATAGTACGGTCCACTCAAACCTTGGCTTCTGATAAGATAAGAGGTGAGGGTTGGAGAAACATACGAAAAGCTATCAATATTAATATTAGGATTGTAAAATGGATTAAAAAGGCTATACTTGTTTACCGTAAAACCCTTATTATTCTGATTGTTTTTCTCTTCTATCTTTATAATATCATAGCTTATTTTTTCGGTACCTTCTCTGAATGAAGTAACATAATGATCTAATTCTGGCCACCACATATTTGGGCTTGCAGGTGCTTTAAGATACCCGTAGTTTGTAGGATAGGAAATATATCCTTTGCCATTATTATCAAAACCATAGGAAAATTCTTTCGTGTAATCATTCGTACCATCATTTCTTAAAATTTTCTTTATTCTTAAACCGGGGCCAGGCCTGCTTATTCCATAATAATCATAATAATTAGATTCATAAGTATAAGATGTTTTACCTCCAAAACTTTCAATATCAGTTAAAATACCTCTAGAAGCATCATCAAGATTTGGCGTTGCATCTTTAAAATATGATGTAAATGGACTAGTTGATGAAGATGGAAAAATTTGTATGCCTGTATCGTTAACAATAGCCCGTGGATATAACGAAAAATAATTCTTATCAAAATTATTGAGATTTCCTTGATAATAATATAGATTTGGGAAGATTGCAACATTATCACCACTTTTATAATATCCCCAAAAATCAATATTGAAAGACTGTTTGTAAGGTAGTTTCTGTGGCTCCTTATATGTAAACTTAAAATATGATAATAATTCATTTCCTTTTCCAAGAACATCCACTCCATCTAAAAACAATCTTTTATAAACTGCTTTATCAGAATATGCTGACGAAGAATAAAAATCATAAGAAAGAACATAACTTTGATTGAAGTTTATTTTTTTTATAGGTCCAGAGGAAAAATTAGAATTCTGAAAGTTTTGATATAAATAAATTGAATTCAGCTCCTTCAATCTATTTTTATTTCCACTACTAAGAACATCTTGCCTGAATCTCCTATACTCAAATACTAAGCTTTCTTTATCGGACGTAATATTTTTAATAATAGGAACTTCGGATAACAATATTCTTGTTCCACCTGACATATATTGGATGACTCCTCCTGTTGGGTAAGAATTATTGTGTTTAAACATGTATGTATAGCTTTCTTTGGGTATTGAAATTGTCCTAGTACCTTCATAAAGAAATTTTATTTTTTCTCCATATATATTTTCAATTTTAGATAAATACCACGAGACAGGTTGGGGTGTACGCCATTTAGCTATGAGGTCAGGGGTTGCTGGATAATCACCATTATCAACACAAAATGGGGTATTAATATTTATACTATTTTGGTCTAAATTATAACCTAAATCTGTATTGGTAAGAGGTCCTCTAGTTTGACCGGGAAAAGCCTTTACAGCAATATTATTATCATATATATCTGAATTAAAAGTTTCTAAATTTGAAAATGTATATTTAATACCATCTTCATCGATTAAAACAAATTCCTGGATAAGGTCTAATCCTTTTTTATCATAGACAATTTTAAAGTTTTCATTTGAATCATTAACAATATTACCGTCTTGGTCAAATAAAAAAGTAAACGTTGCTTTATTAGGAATTACAACTGTAAATTTATCAGGATGAACATCTTGGATAACATCTACTACATTCTGACCAATGGTAGTAGTAGTGGTAGTCAAATAATTCTTAATTTTAGCAAGATTATTATAATCAGATTGTATTCCAATCGGTGGAACAAAGCTCTTATAATCATTATAGATATGCTTAGCTAAATTCAAATTGCTTAAATATCCTCTAGCAGGCACTTCTCTAATTCCTATACACTCTATATAGCTACCTCCATAAGGATCCAGGCCCACAGGGTAATATTTCCGTTTACCCATCGCAAAGACTTGCTGCGTACTTTCGTCAAAATAACCATTTGCTTTTCTTGTAATTACTCCTGTTGTGGACAATTCCCAGTTTTGTCCAAGGTTGCTGCTTTCATTGTCTACCTTTACCCCTTCACTATTGTAATTCAGATTAACAGGAAGAGTGTAGCCTTTTATGGATATTTGGTGAAACGGAATATTAATATTAGCATTACCTTCTGATTCCTTAATTGTTGAAAAATCAACAATATTATTGGTAAGGGTACTCGTTTGTGATTTTGCGTAAGTAAAGTTTAATAAAATAGCTAGCAAGCCTATTTTAAAATATTTTTTAGTCATTATTTTTTTATCAATTTAGCATTCGCTGTTTTGTTCGTATCCGTTTTTATCGTAATCAGGTAAGCTCCCTGTATCAGAGGCTGGGTGTTGATCTTTGTAACCTTATTCTTTGTTTTTATTTGTTGAAGCTGTCTTCCTGACATATCATACATCGTAATATCTGCTTCCTTGAAGTCAAAGCCGATTTCTACATAGGTATAGTCGGATACGGGATTCGGATAGATCTTAATATCCTGCTTCTCGATCAAGTGGTCTATCTGCTGATCTCCCAGTTTTACAATCTTCCAGTTCTCTTTGCCTAATTCCTCGGCACTGGTTCCTGCCAGAATAATGGACCCATCTCTGTTTAGTTTGATATCTGATAGTCTTTCTTCTCTTTTTTTGGATTCTCCTTTTATATGTTTTCTCCACTGTTCATTGCCATTATCATCTATGT